>Ga0209233_1000046_pt1 | contig 470971 bp, 383 predicted proteins | sample AraplaCL_Cvi_mCL_FD_184269 | JGI IMG/M metagenome (GOLD analysis project Ga0209233, IMG submission 184269) | Arabidopsis root microbial communities from the University of North Carolina, USA - plate scrape CL_Cvi_mCL (SPAdes) (version 2) | ecosystem: Host-associated > Plants > Roots >... | reverse complement strand
CTCCATCGCAAGACGTCCACACAATTCACCTGCGCACACTGTCAAAGATCAATCACTTGCCACCGATTTCTCGATCGCGCCGAGGACGTTTCGTCCTAGGTGAGCCGCCCATTCTACATCGCTTTTTACGACCGTCAACACCTTCGAGAAAGCTTTTTTCGAGGTCCCGGCGGTCCGTCTTGCGACGTCTGGGCGACTGCGGGCCGCGAATAATACGATCTGTGCTTTTTTTAGCAAGCGTTTCTTGAGGCTTGTTTTGCAGACGTGCTGCAAACAGCTGATGACATGAGAAATTTTCTTTTGAAAGGTGCCGCTCGAATCCATCCTGTGGGATCGAGCGACGCTTCGATCACGCCTCGATAAGCCTCACCCGGACAAAGTTGCGCTTGCCCACCTGCAGCACGCCTTCGAAACCGGCAATGAATACGCGCTGGGCATCTTCCACAACTTCGGCGTCGATGCGTACGGCTCGTTCTTTAAGCTTGCGGCTGGCTTCGGAGTTGCTCGCCGTCAGGCCGGTCGCGCTGAGCAAGGCGGCAAGACGCAAGCCCTCGGCCGGCACAACGATGTCAACCTGCGGCAGCAATGCAGTATCACCTTCACCACGTACGACCGCGTGCCATCCGGCGATCGCCAGTTCGGCAGCGGCCGCTCCGTGGAAGCGCGCCGTCAGTTCACGTGCGAGGCGCAGCTTGGCATCGCGCGGATTGAGCGCACCGCTGGCGATGTCCTTCTTCATCTGCGCCAGTTCGTCCAGCGACACCTCGAAGCTGAGCAGCTCGAACCAGCGCCACATCAATTCGTCGCCGATCTTCATGGTCTTGGTGACGATGTCGATCGCCGGCTCGTTGATGCCGATGTAGTTACCCAGCGACTTGGACATCTTGTTGACGCCATCCAGACCTTCCAGCAATGGCATCGTCAGCACGATCTGCGGCGGCTGGCCGTGGTGCTCCTGCAGCGCGCGGCCCATCAGCAGGTTGAACTTCTGATCGGTGCCTCCCAGCTCGACATCGGCCTTCAGCGCGACCGAGTCGTAGCCCTGCACCAGCGGATACAGGAACTCGTGGATCGCGATCGGTTGCTGCGCCGCATAGCGCTTGGTGAAGTCGTCGCGCTCGAGCATCCGCGCCACGGTGTGCTGGGCCGCCAGCTTGATCATGTCGGCCGCCGACATCTGGCCGAACCATTCGGAGTTGAAGCGCAGCTCGGTCTTCTCCCGATCCAGCACCTTGTAGACCTGTTCCGCGTAGGTTTCTGCATTGGCCAGCACATCTTCGCGGGTCAGCGGCTTGCGGGTGACGTTCTTGCCGGTCGGGTCGCCGATCATGCCGGTGAAGTCGCCGATCAGGAAGATCACCCGGTGACCCAGCTCCTGAAACTGGCGCATCTTGTTCAACAATACGGTGTGGCCAAGGTGCAGATCCGGTGCAGTCGGGTCGAAACCAGCCTTGATCCGCAGGGGGCGGCCGCTTTTCAGGCGCTCGGCCAGATCTTCCCGCTTGATGATTTCGTCGGCACCACGCGCAATCGTGGCTAGCGCCTGCTCAAGCTCGCTCATGCATTTCTCTCTAGAAGTGACGGTTGAGCAGCAGTCCCAAAGGTGACCGTGCTGTCAACGTTAATTGTGCGTTAACCAGGAATGTCGTGCAAACCCTTGATGGAAAAGGCGTTGACGCCATTTACACATGACCGTTATGGTACGCGCAGTTTGTTACTTTGTACCGCGGGGCGTTCACAGCATGGCTGAAGAAAAGCAGGGGTCGCGGCACGCCCGCAAGCAGGCGATCTGTCGGAAGGCACAACGCCGGCACTCCCACTTCTACGAGCGCTGCTCGCATTGGTCGTTCAACCGTTCGGCCGAGATCGAGCCAATCCGCTGGCATCGTGAACGTTTCGTACTCGCCGGTACCGCGCTGCTGATCACCTTGCTGTCCGGTTTCATCATGCCCGCGTGGGCCAGCGCAATGCGTCCCACGCCGGCACCAGAAGTACATTCGCTCTTGCCGTTGGCGCTGCCGGTCGCGCCGCTCAATACGACGGCTGCCACCGTGGATGACTGGCAGGTAGTGCGGGTGCAGCCCGGCCAGACCCTGTCGGATATCTTCAACGCCCGCGGCCTCGGCATGGCCGACCTGCAGAAAGTGATGGATGCATCCGGCAGTGCGAAGTCCGCGTTGCACAACATCCGTCCTGGCCAGGAATTCGATTTCCTGCTTGACAGCGATGGCAGTCTCAAAGGGTTCCGCTTCGACCAGGATCAGGCCAGTCGCGCGATCGTTCGCCTCGACGGCACGCAGCCCACCGTGTCCATCCAGCAGCGCGACATGGACCTGCGCGAGCAGGTGGCGCACGGCGTCATTCGCAGCAGCCTGTATGCCGCCGGCGACCAGGCCGGCATGAATGCCGCGATGGTCGGCAAACTGGCCGACCTGTTCAAGTACGACGTCGATTTCGTGCAGGACCTGCGCGTCGGCGACAGCTTCACGGTGATCTACGACGACGTCTATCGTGACGGCGTGCGCTACGGCGAAGGCAACATCATCGCCGCCGAATTCATCAACCAGGGCACGCGCTACACCGCCTATCGCTTCAAGAAAGCCGACGGCGACTACGGCTGGTTCAGCGAGGACGGCCGGCCGATCCAGAAGTCGTTCCTGCGCATCCCGGTCGACTTTACCCGCATTTCCTCGACCTTCAGCGCGGCACGCATGCATCCGATCCTCGGTCGCATGCGCGCGCACAAGGGCGTCGACTATGCCGCCCCCACCGGCACGCCGATCCATGCTGCTGGCGACGGCGTGATCAAGTTCAAGGGCTGGGAAAACGGCTACGGCAACTTCGTGGTCATCCAGCACAACGGTACGATCAGCACGGCCTACGGCCATATGTCGCGATTCGGCAGTGAACGTGTGGGCCAACATGTCAGCCAGGGCCAGGTGATCGGCTTCGTGGGCATGACCGGCCTGGCCACCGGTCCGCATCTGCACTACGAATTCCGTGTCAACGGCGTGCAGCGCAACCCGCAGACAGTGACTCTGCCGCAGCCCGAACCATTGCCGGCGGTCCAACTGGCGAAGTTCAAGGCCCAGGTGGTGAAGCCGCAGATGGCGCGGCTGACCGAACTGGATGCCCGCATCAAGCTGGCCCGCACCAACGCTCCTGCCAACAACGACAACTGAGCGAAACGCGAGCGTGAATGACGCTACGGCGCTTTATCTCGGACTGATCTCGGGCACCAGCGCAGACAGCATCGACGCCGTCCTGGTCGACTTTGCCCGCGGCGCGCCACAGGTTCTGGCTACCCATGCCCATCCATGGCCAGCCGCCTTGCGCGAGCGCATGCTGACGTTGGCGCAAGGTGAAACCACGCTGGATCTGGATGCCTTTGGACGGCTGGACGTCGAAATCGGCCGCTGCTTCGCCGACGCAGCCCTGCAATTGCTTGAGCAAAGCGGCACGCCGGCGCACACCGTGCGTGCGATCGGCTCGCATGGGCAGACCTTGCGCCACCGCCCTGGCGGCGACTATCCGTTCACCCTGCAACTGGGCGATCCGACCACGATTGCCGAACGCTGCCACATCGATGTGGTGGCGGACTTTCGGCGTGCCGATCTCGCCGCCGGCGGGCAGGGCGCGCCGCTGTTGCCAGCAGTGCACGCGATGCTGCTGGCCCGCCCGGGCCATGCGCGTGTGGTGCTCAATCTCGGCGGCATCGCCAATATCACCGTGCTCGGTGCAGATGGCAGCGTGCGCGGTTTCGACACCGGTCCGGCCAACGGCCTGCTCGATGCCTGGTGCCTGCGTCATCGCGGCGAACCGTTCGATCGCGACGGCGCGTTTGCGTCAAGTGGCCGGCTCGATCCGGATTTGCTCGATGCCCTGCTGGCCGACGATTACTTCGCGTTGCCACCACCGAAGAGCACTGGACGTGAACACTTTCATCTCGACTGGCTGGCCGCGCATGCACCACAGGCTGCGCTGAATCCGGCTGATGTGCAGGCCACCCTGCTCGAACTCAGCGCACGCAGCGTCGCCACGGCGATCGCGCAACATGCGCCGAACGCGGGCGAAGTGCTGGCCTGTGGCGGCGGCGTGCATAACGGCGCACTGATGCGGCGACTGGGCGAACTACTGGCGCCACGCGCCCTGTGCAGTACCGCTCGCTACGGCATCGATCCGGATTTTCTCGAAGCCACCGCGTTTGCCTGGCTGGCGCGGCAGCGTCTGCTCGGTCTGCCCGGCAATCTGCCGGCAGTGACCGGTGCACGAGGACTGCGGGTACTCGGTGCGATCTATTCCGCACCCGCGGAAGACCCGTCGAAGCGGATACTTTCCGGCGCCAACTGAGTCGGATGGGTCTGCGCCAACGCGTGCAGCGCCTCCTCGAATACGCCCTGTTCCGCAGCCTCCCAATCGCCCTCGAGTGCGGCCAGCGTCTGCGGATCACACAGGGTTTCGCTGCGCTGTTGCGCGGCCGACATGCCCAGGCCATTGCGCAAGGCATGCAGCAGTACATCATTGATCGAACACTGCCGATCCCGCGCCAGCGCCTTGATGCGCTCGGCCAGCAAACTGTCGACGTGCTGCAGGATCATGTCCGGCACAAGCGTCACTCCGTGTTCTGCAGGTACATAGGCGTTCTCATCGCGCCGTATACGGATTTTGAACCATCTACCGCACACTTCCGTGGCGCGGTTGGCAATCCCGGCCGGCGATACGGTCATGTATCCGGGCGTGATCTAGTCCACGCCTTGCTCGGCAACGGCACGAGCAATCTCAGTGCCACGGAAGTACGACCACAGATACAGAAACAGCGCCATGGCCGGCAGAATCGATAGCACGGTGATGACGAAATACTGGCCATAGCCAGTCGCTGTCGCAATGCCGCCGGCAAAGAAGCCGAGCAGCTTGCCGGGCAAGTTGACCATCGAGCTCAGCAACGCGTACTGGGTGGCGGTGTGCTGGCGACTGACCAACGAGGATAAGAACGCCACGGTCGGCGGACCCAGCATGCCCAAGGTGAAATTCTCCCCGGAAATCACCAGGGTCAACGCGACCAGATTACCGGGATGGGCAATCAGCGCCAGATACAGCAGGTTGCTGCATCCGCACAGCACGATGGTGACGCCGAGCGGGCGCCATGCTCCCCAACGCGCCACCGCGGCGCCACCGACAAACACGCCGACAATGCCGATCCAGATGCCGTAGATCTTGGTGATGGTGCCGATCTCGGTCTTGGAAAAACCCATGTCGCGATAGAACGGACTCATGATGCCGCCGATGGTTGCCTGCTCGGGGATCTTGAACAGCAGCAGGAACAGCAAAGTTACGCCGGCCAGCGCCCAACCATAGCGACGCAGAAAATCGGCAAACGGCTCGATGACTCCTTCACGCATGGCGTCACGCCAACGTGCCGGGCGGGCCCGCAACACTTCCGGTTCGCGCGCCATCAGCGTTGTACCGATGGGCACCAGCATGGCCGCAGCCATCACCGCATAGACAACCCGCCAAGGCAGATGGTCCGCCAGGATGAGTGCCACGGCGCCAGCAAGCATCAGCCCGATCCGATAACCCAGCGAATAAGTAGCGACCAACGCGCCCTGCGCTTCGATCGAGGCTATCTCGATGCGATAGGCATCCACCGCGATGTCTTGGGTCGCTCCCAGGAAGGCCACGACCAGCGTGGCCACGACAAATGGCGTCAGTTGCGCCGGCGTAAGGACCGCCATGGTCAGCAATCCGAGCAGCACACCCAGCTGCGCAAACAACAGCCAGCCGCGGCGCTGTCCGAGGCGCGCGAAGCCGGGGATTCGCCAATGATCCAGCAACGGCGCCCACAGGAATTTGAACGCGTAAGTCATGCCCGCGCTGGCGATCATCGTGATGTCCTTCAACACGATGCCGTTTTCCTTGAGCCAGTACGCCAGCGTGCCGGCCACCAGCAGAAACGGTAGCCCGGATGCGAAGCCGAACAGGAACATCGTCCACGCCGCCGGTTGGGCAAAGGATTTCCACACCGATGGTTTCGGCGGCTTTGTTTTCACCGCGGATGCATTCATCGTCGCCGGCTCAATCGGCATAGTCGACCGTGTACGGCGCGTGGTCGGAGAAACGCTGCTCGCGGTAGATCGAGCAGTCTCGCAGGCGTTCGCGCAGCGTGGGCGTGCAGACCTGGTAGTCGATGCGCCATCCCACATTGTTCGCGCGCGCCTGGCCACGGTTCGACCACCAGGTGTATTCGACTGCGTCGGGCTTGATCGCACGGAAGCTGTCGACCCAGCCGCGCTGCTGGAACAGCAGATCCAGCCACGCGCGCTCCTGCGGCAGGCAGCCGGAATTCTTCTGGTTCGAGCTCCAGTTCTTGATGTCGTTCTTCGTGTGCACGATGTTCCAGTCACCGCAGATCACATAGTCGCGGCCGCTCTTCAGCCACGTGTCGAAGATCGGCGTGATCCACTCCATCGCCTTGAACTTGAACTGCTGGCGCTCATCGCCGGAGGAGCCTGACGGGAAGTACAGCGATACCACCGAGAGATTGCCGAAACGCGCCTCGATGTAACGGCCCTCATTGTCGAACTCGTCCCAGCCCAGCTCGGTCAGTACCTGATCGGGTTCGCGTTTCGCATAGATCGCCACGCCGCTGTAACCCTTCTTGCTGCTGGCGTCGCGATAAAAACAGTGGTGACCGTCGGGGCGGAACATCGGATCGCTCAGCTGATCCTCCTGCGCCTTGGTCTCCTGCAGGCAAACCACATCCGCGTTCTGCGTGCGCAGCCAGTCGAACACGCCCTTGTTCGCGGCCGAGCGGATGCCATTGGCATTGAGGCTGATGATGCGCATGAAGTCTCCCGGCTCGTGATAGGCGATCATAGCAACCACGACGCCTCACTAGCGCCAGCAGAAGGGAACATGCCTGAACGTCCCGTCATTCGCGTCGTCCCGGTCGATCTCGAACTGCGCCCGGCTTTGCTGCGCTTGCGCGTGCGGCCGGTGCAGCTGGACTACGTGGGCGCCATCGACAGCCTGCTGGCCGACGCCACGTTGTGTCCCGGCAGCGAGTCGATGGCGATACTGCATGGCGACACGCCGGTGGGCTACTACCGTATCGAAGCGAATGCACGCAGCGTGGCCGGACTCGATTTCAAGGTGCCCGCACTGGGCTTGCGCACGTTCCTCATCGATGCGCACTGGCAGGGTCGCGGTATCGCTACCCTGGCCCTCACGGCGCTCGTGGCCGACCTCGTCAAGCGCCACCCCATTGCGCGTCTGCTGGTGCGCACAGTGAACCGCGACAACCATGCCGCCTTGCATCTCTACCTGCGTGCCGGCTTCCACGACAGCGGCGAGCTGTACCATGGCGGCCGTTCCAGCCCGCAGCATCTGCTGCTGCGGGTTCTGCCCTGATCCCGACTGCCAGCGAGACGACTTGTGCACGACTACCAGCGCGACTTCATCGAACTCACCCTGCAACGCGAAGTGCTGCGCTTCGGCGAGTTCACCCTGAAATCCGGCCGGAAAAGCCCGTACTTCTTCAACATGGGTCGCATCGATTCAGGCGCCGCGCTGGCCCAGCTCGGGCGTGCCTACGCCGCCGCCGTGGTCGATTCCGGTATCGAGATCGACATGTTGTTCGGTCCTGCCTACAAGGGCATTGCACTGGCCGCGGCCACCGCCATCGCCCTGGCCGATCAACACCAGCGTGACTTGCCATGGGCCTACAACCGCAAGGAAGCGAAGGATCACGGCGAGGGTGGCATGCTGGTTGGGGCGCCACTCAAGGGTCGCGTGCTGATCGTCGATGACGTGATGACCGCCGGCACCGCGGTGCGCGAATCGCTGGCGCTGATCCGTGCGCATGGTGCCGAACCGGCCGGCGTGCTGATCGCGCTGGATCGGCAGGAACGCGGCCAGGGCGAGCGCTCGGCCGCGCAGGAAGTGGCTGCCGACTACGGCATCCCGGTGATCGCGATCACCAGCCTCGACGACGTGCTGGCGTATGCCGGCGAACAACCCCAATTGGCTGCCGAGCACACCCGCCTGCTGGCTTATCGCGAACGCTACGGGGTTCAGCGTTGAGTTCACACACAGCCCCGTAAACTCCAGCGAATCCGATCACAGTGGCAACCGTTGCCGCGGGTACAGAGCTAGGCAGCGCGATGGCGGCGGCTATACTGGGAAACAAGGGAGAATCCATGCGCAAATCACTGCTCGTTTTTGCTGCTGTCGTGCTGGTCGCGAGCCTGTCGGCGCACGCCCAGAACACCGGCAACATCCGTTATAAATGGTACGACGGGCAGGGTCTGATGCACTTCAGCGACAGCCTTACCACCGAGGCAATGAAGTACGGCTACGACCTGGTCAACGACCATGGCATGGTGGTGCAACACGTGCCGCGCCAGCTGAGCGCCGAGGAGCGCGCCGCCGCCAACAAGCTGGCCGCTGAACAGGCGGCCAAGCAGCGCGCCGCGCAGGAGATCGCCAACGCCGAAACGCAGATGCTGGCGGCCTACCCGGACGAAGAGTCGTACAAGATCTCGCAACAGCAGTCGCTGGATACCATCGACCAGCAGATCCACACCACCCAGATCAACCTGCGCAGCCAGGAAAAGGCTCTCACGGATCTGCTCGCGCGCGCGGCCGACATGGAGAACGCCAAGACGCCGGTGCCGAAATTCCTGGTGGACAGCATCGCCCAGCAACGCGGCGTCGTCACCACCCAGCGCAACACGCTGCAACGTCAACAGGCCCTGCGCGCGCAGACCGTGCAGCAACAGGCCAAGCAGCTGGCGCGCTATCGCGAGCTCAAGGCGGCGCAAGCGCAGCCTGCGGGATAACCCACTATCGTTTCACGAAGGATGAAGGCCGGCTTTCGCCGGCCTTTTCATTACCTAACCGCCGGGATCGGTTCAGAACGGCAATTTCAACTTGAAATCCACCGCCAGCAACTGATTGCGGAAGATCTGCTGGATACGCTTCAGCGCCACCGCATCGTCCGCCTCGAAACGCAGCACCAGCACCGGCGTGGTATTGGAAGCACGGACCAGGCCCCAACCATCCGACCAGTCCGCGCGCAGCCCGTCGATGGTGATCAGGGTGGCATCGTCGAAATTCGCCTGCTGACGCAACTTGTCCATGAAGCGATAGTGCTCGCCCTCGGCCAGCTCGATCTTCAGCTCCGGCGTGGAGACGCTCTTCGGCAGCGTGGCGAAGATATCTTCCGGACTGCGCCCCTGCAGGTCGCTGGCAAGAATTTCCAGCAACCGGGCGGCGGCGTAGATGCCATCGTCGAAACCGTACCAGCGCTCCTTGAAGAAGAAATGCCCGCTCATCTCGCCAGCCAGCTCGGCACCGGTCTCGCGCATCTTTGCCTTGATCAGTGAATGACCGGTACGCCACATCAACGGGCTGCCGCCGGCATCCAGGATCTGCCCCTTCAGGTGATTGGTGCACTTGACGTCATAGATGACGGTGGCGCCGGGCTGGCGCGACAGCACATCGCGCGCGAACAGCATCAGCAGACGATCCGGATAGATGATCTCGCCGGAGCGGGTGACCACGCCGAGGCGATCGCCGTCGCCATCGAACGCGATGCCCAGATCGGCACCGGTCCGTTTCACCGACAGGATCAGATCCTCGAGATTGTCCGGGTCGGACGGATCCGGATGGTGATTCGGGAACGTCCCGTCGACGTCGCAGTACAGCGGGATCACCTCGCAACCAACGCCCTCCAGCACCTGCGGCGCGATCGCGCCGGGAATGCCGTTGCCGCAATCGACGACGATCTTCAGGCGCCGCTCGGCGAGCACGTCGGAGACGATCTTCTCGATGTAGTCGGGCGCCACGTCGACCTGGCGCAAGTTGCCCCGGCCATCGCTGGCCAGCGCGCCGCTGGCGATCCGCTGGTACAGGTCCTGGATCGCGCCTTCGGACAAGGTCTCGCCGCCGACCACGATCTTGAAGCCGTTGTAGTCCGGCGGATTGTGGCTGCCGGTCACCGCCACGCCGCAGCCGGTGTTGAAGCGATACGCCGCGTAGTAGACCACCGGCGTGGGTACCGCGCCGACATCGATCACGTCGATGCCGGCCGCACGCAGACCATCGGCCAGCGCGCCGGCCAGCTCCGGCCCGGACAGGCGGCCATCACGGCCCACCACGATTTCGCGCAGGCCCTTCTCGTTCATCAGCGCGCCGATCGACTGGCCTAGCGCGTGGGCGACCTCCTTGTTCAAGGTCTTGCCGACTACGCCACGCACGTCGTACGCGCGGAAAATGCTCGGATCCACCTCGACCGTCGCCATGACCGGCGGCACGGGCGGCCGGTCAGCCGAAGGGGCGGCGGCTCTGGTCTGGGCAGGGACATTTTCGATTCTCGCCGGCAGTTCCACTTCCTCGGGCTCGACCGTCGGCATCTCGCGCCAACGCAGACGCAGCCACAGCAGGTAGCCACCACCGCCCAGGCCCAGCAAGGTCAGCAAGCCGCTCAGCAACCACGAACGCGGCAACACGATGAAGGCACCGGGCAAGCCGGCGCCAATACTGAACACGCTGCCGGCGACCGGCTTGCTGATCGCTTCAGCTTCGGCCGACGCGGCGCCATGAGAAAACAGCTGCACGTTGCCATGCTCGTCGCCCTGGCGAAACTCCAACCGGCCACCAGCCGGCGAGATCGCATCGAAACGTTGCCGCAGCGGCGCGAACGGCAGCTCGACCCAGGCCCACGCCTGCGCCTGCTGCGGCGGCCCCAGCGGAATCACCAAACTCAGTCGGCGATCGCCGTTGCCATAGGAAACACTCTGCGCCAGCGGCACCCCTTCGGCGCTTTGCGCGGCCATCAGCTGGGCCGCCTTGGCGTAACCGAACTCGCGGTAGTTGGCCTTGAGCACCTCGCTCAGGTCGCCGCTGTACAACTCCAGTTTCTTCGCCTGCGGCAACTGCCGGCGCAACGCCGCCGCGGACTGCGCCGGATCGCTCATCAAGGTCGCCGGGTCCAACCCGGCCAGCGCTTTTTCGATCGTGCCGCGCTGTCTGGCGACTTCATCGGACATCGCCTGCACAGCCTCGTTCTGGGCCACATGCACCCGCTCGATGGCATTGCCTTCATCGGCGATCAGCCAGGTCTGCCACGCGCAGAACAGCCCCAGCAGCAGCAAGAGGGTGCCGCCGGCCAGCGGCAACAGCTCCTGCCAGTTGATCTGCAGATTGCGCAGCCGTTCTTTCGCGATGTTCAACGCCATACCCCGTCCCCGCGGCTGTGCCTGCGTGCCGGTCCGATGGATTTCGGACCCACCCGCCTGTTCATTGGATACCGGTCGAGCCAAAACCACCGCTACCGCGTTCGCTCGGCGCAAAGTCGCTAACGACTTTCAGCCGCGCCTGCGCCACCGGTACCAGCAGCAACTGGGCAATCCGATCGCCCACCGCGATGGTGTACGACTGCGTGCCACGATTCCAGCATGAAATCATCAGCGGCCCCTGGTAATCGGCGTCGATCACCCCGACCAGATTGCCCATCACCAGGCCGTGTTTGTGGCCCAGCCCCGAGCGCGGCACGATCAGCGCGCACCAGCCCGGATCGCCGATATGAATAGCCATGCCGCTGGGCACCAGCGCACTTTCGCCCGGCGCCAGCGTCAGCGGTGCGTCCAGTGCGGCACGCAGATCCATGCCGGCACTGCCGGGCGTGGCGGCCTGCGGCAACGGAATGCTGTCACCGAGGCGCGGATCGAGAATCTTCAGTTCGACGTCGACCGTCATCCGCGCGCCGCCCGATAGCGTTCAGCCACCTGGGCGATCAGCTGGCACGCCAGCTCGGGTTTCGCCGCCCGCGGCAACTCGATCGCGCCGTCGGCCCAGTACAACGTCAACGCGTTGTCGGCCGCCTCGAAACCGAGGCCGGCACCCACCTGATTGGCCGCAATCATGTCCAGCCCCTTGTGCCGCAGTTTGCCCTGCGCGTAGCTCGCCACATCATGCGTCTCCGCGGCGAATCCGACCAGGAACGGGTGCGCGGTTTGCGCCGACAGGCTGGCCAGGATGTCCGGGTTTTCGCCGAGCTGCAGGGACAGACCGGCGCCATCGTGCCGCTTCTTCAATTTTTGCGCGGACACTTCCAGCGGGCGGTAATCGCCGACGGCCGCCGCGCCGATATAGATGTCCGCCTGTGCCGCGGCGGCCAGCACTGCCGCGTGCATCTGTGCCGCGCTGCGCACATCGACGCGTTGCGCGACGCCGACAGGCGTCGCCAGGCTGACCGGCCCGGCAATCAGGGTCACCCGGGCACCGGCCTGGGCAGCAGCAGCAGCCACCGCAAAACCCATCCGGCCGGAACTGCGGTTGCCGATGAAACGCACCGGATCAATGTCCTCATAGGTCGGGCCGGCACTGACCAGCACCTTCAGCCCGGCCAGCGACTGGTTGCCGAACGAAGCCAGCAACGCATCTCGCAGTTCGTGCGGCTCCAGCATCCGGCCACTGCCGACATCGCCGCAGGCCTGATCACCGACGGCGGGACCGAGCAACTGCACGCCGCGCTGGCGCAGCGTGTCGATATTCGCCTGCACCGCCGGATGCGCCCACATCTGCTGGTTCATCGCCGGCGCCAGATACAGCGGCGCGGCGCTGGCCAGGCACAGCGTGGTCAACAGGTCATCGGCCATGCCGTGTGCCAACCGCGCCAGCAGATCCGCACTGGCTGGCGCGATCAGGATTCGTTCGGCCCAGCGCGCCAGCTCGATATGCCCCATCGCCGCCTCGGCCTGCGCGTCCCACAGACTGACCCGCACGCTCTGGCCGGACAAGGCCTGGAACGTGGTCGGGCTGACGAAATGGGTGGCGCTCTCGGTCATCACCACGCGCACCTCGGCATCGAGATCGCGCAGGCGGCGAACCAGCTCGCAGGACTTGTAGGCGGCGATGCCGCCCGACACTCCCAGCAGAATACGGCGTTGGGCAAGACTCATGTAAGGCGGGCCTGACAATCGGGCAGACGCCTAGCTTACCGGATTCATTCGCCCTGACCGCTGCCTGACGGCGACGCTGTCCGGCAAGTTGGAAACATGAGCATCCGCGACTGGCCCGAAGGCGAACGCCCCCGTGAAAAGCTGCTGACTCGTGGCAGTGCCGCACTGTCCGATGCCGAGCTGCTGGCCGTGCTGCTGGGCAGCGGCAGCCGCGGCAAGGATGCCTTGGCACTGGGTCGCGAATTGTTGAACACGGCCGGCAGTCTGGGCGCACTGCTCGGTCGGCCCGATCAGCAGATCCGCGCCGGCGGACTGGGCCCGGCCAAGCGCGCGCGCATCGCCGCCGCACTCGAACTGGCCCGGCGCAGCTTGGCCGAGCAGCTGCAGGAGAAGCCCAGCCTGGGCAACCCGCGCGACAGTGGCGATTTTCTGCGCGCGCGCCTGCGCCACCTGCCGTACGAGGTGTTCGGCTGCCTGTATCTGGACAATCGCCATCGCGTGCTGGCGTTCGAGGAACTGTTCCGTGGCACCGTCGACGGCGCCAGCGTGCATCCGCGTGAAGTGGTACGGGCGTGCCTGCAGCACAACGCCTGCGCCGTGATCTTCGCGCACAACCATCCCTCCGGCGTCGCCGAGCCCAGCGCCGCCGACCGTGCGATCACCCACGAGCTGCGCGACGCACTGCAACTGGTCGGCGTGCGTGTACTCGATCATCTGGTGATTGGCAGCGGCGAGCCGGTGTCGATGGCCGCCCGCGGCCTGCTCTGAAATCTGGCCACCGGCCATAAAAAAACGGCGTGGAATGAACCACGCCGTGGGGCCGATTGGGGGAGGGGAGAGAGCGGCGTCTCCGATTGCCGTTTCATGGAGGGGAGTCATGTCCAGGCCCAGCCAGTGTCGCAGCGCCGCATGACGAGTCGATGACATCTGGCGCTCGCATGAAGGGGCGCCAAGTCGTCGAAACTTATGCACAAAAGAGCGACACCGGCCTTCACCGGCCCGATCATGCTCCTCACCACAAGTTAATTATATAACTCATTGAATATAATTCATTATTAATTGTGGCGAGCCGATTTCCGGTATCTCAAGATGGATTTCAAACCGACCTCCTCAGCTTTCCCCACAGACTTATCCACAGGGCAGTTCGTCGCAGCGCATCAAGACCCATGACCATGCGCCCGCTGGTGGCAAGCGCCACGGCCGGTGCGTTTCGTCGGCATGGCGGTCTGTTAGGATTGGCGGTTCCATCACGAAACCGATCCCATCCGTGAAAGAACAGTTGCGCGACCTGGTGTTGCAGGCGATCCAGACTCTGCAAGACGATGCCACCCTGCCTGCCGACCTGACCCTGCCCGGGTTCGTGATCGAGCGCGCACGCAGCCGCGAACATGGCGACTTCGCCTGCAACGTGGCGATGCTGCTGGCCAAACCGGCTCGTGCCAAGCCCCGTGAACTGGCCGACAAACTGGTGGCCGCGTTGCCGGTGAACGAACTGGTGGCGAAGGTCGATATCGCCGGTCCCGGCTTCATCAACTTCTTTCTCGCCCCTGGCGCTTACCACGCCGAGGTACGCCGCATCATGGCTGAAGGCGATGCCTACGGCCGCAGCAACGCCGGCCATGGCAAGACGGTCGGTGTGGAATTCGTCTCGGCGAATCCGACCGGTCCGCTGCATGTGGGCCACGGCCGCAACGCCGTCATCGGCGACTGCCTGAGCCGCCTGCTCCACGCCACCGGCTGGAACGTCAAGCGCGAGTATTACTACAACGATGCCGGCGTGCAGATCGCGAACCTGGCGATCTCGGTGCAGGCGCGCGCCCGCGGAATCACCCCCGACGACAGCGGCTGGCCCGAAAGTGGCTATCGCGGCGACTACATCGCCGACGTGGCACGTGCCTACCTCGACCGTGAATCGGTGGTCGCCGATGGCGAGACGGTGACTGGCGCCGGCGACGTCGACGACCTCGACGCGATTCGCCGCTTCGCCGTGGCCAGCCTGCGCCGCGAACAGGACCTGGACCTGAGGGCGTTCGGCGTCGGTTTCGATACCTATTTCCTCGAGTCCTCGCTGTACAGCGACGGCAAGGTGGAAGAGACCGTGCGCGAGCTGATCGCCCACGGCCATACCTACGAAGAAGGCGGCGCGCTGTGGCTGCGTAGCACCGACTTCGGCGACGACAAGGACCGCGTGATGCGCAAGTCCGACGGCAGCTACACCTACTTCGTGCCGGACGTGGCCTATCACCTGAGCAAGTGGCAACGTGGCTACGAGAACGCCATCACCGTGCTTGGCTCCGATCATCACGGCAGCCTGGCGCGGGTGAGGGCCGGACTGCAGGCACTGGATGCCGGCATTCCCAAGGGCTGGCCGAACTACGTGCTGTACCAGATGATCACCGTGATGCGCGGCGGCGAGGAAGTGAAGATTTCCAAGCGCGCCGGCAGCTACGTCACCCTGCGCGATCTGATCGACGAGGCCGGCTGCGACGCCACGCGCTACTTCCTGATCGCGCGCAAGACCGATTCCCAGCTGGTGTTCGACATCGACCTGGCCCGTTCGCAGTCGAACGACAACCCGGTGTACTACATCCAGTACGCGCATGCGCGCGTCTGCAGCGTGCTGCGCCAGGCTCCGGAGAAGGGCTTCGCCTTCGACCTGCAGGACGGCCTCGCCCACCTGGCCCGGCTGGACAACGAGCACGAGCAGATCCTGCTGACCGAACTGTCGAAGTACCCGGAGCTGGTCGACGCCGCGGCGGCAAACCTCGAGCCGCATCTGCTCGCTGCGTGGTTGCGTGAACTGGCCAACGCATTCCACACCTACTACAACTCGCACCAGTTCCTGGTCGAGGACGCCGCGCTGCGCGACGCGCGTCTCGCGCTGGTGGTGGCGACGCGGCAGGTGTTGAAGAATGGTCTGGCATTGTTGGGCCTGAGCGCCCCGGAGAGCATGTAATGGCAGCACGCAAGGGCAAGGGTCGACAGGCCGTGCGCAACAACAGCAATGGTTTCCCGGGCTGGGGCTACGCCGTCATCGGCGTGCTGATCGGCGCCATCCTGATGGCGGTGATGATGCGTGGCAGCCTGTTGACCAGCATGAGCAAGCCCAATGGCCCGCAGGCGAATCCGCAGGCCACCGCCGAGCGCGGCAGCGAGCCTGGCGTGGTCGAACCGGCCACCGGCGACAGCGCGCCGAAGAAGCCGCAATTCGACTTCTACTCGGTGCTGTCGGAGAAGGAAGTGCGCATCCCCGATGCCGTGATCAGTGCGCAGGCGCGCGCCGAACAGCAGCAGAAGCAGCAAGCCGCGCAGCTGCAGGCCCAGCAACAGGCTGACGCCCAGCATGCGACCGTATCGGCTGCGCCTCCGGCGAATGCGCCGGCCGCGGTCAGTGAAAATGTGGTCGCCGCCCCGGCTGCTGCCGTGCCGCAACCCGCCACCGGCAGTGGCTACCTGCTGCAGGTCGGTGCGTTCCCGAACTCCGCCGACGCGGAAACCCTGAAGGCAAAACTCGCCATGCAGGGTTTCATTGCCAACGTGCAATCCGTCAGCATCGGCGGGCAGACCTATAACCGCGTTCGCCTCGGCCCGTTCCATTCCGCCACCGAACTGGAATCGACCAAGCAGCGGCTGGCTGGCGCCGGCATCAATGCGATTGCGCTGAAGGAAGGCAAATAGCGCACAGTGAACCGCAGGTCGCGAAAGCGGCCCTGTCTGACCGCAACGTTACGACCCCCGCCAAGCCGGACTTTCACGCATGACAACCAAGACTGCCTGGATCACCGGCGCGACCTCCGGGTTCGGCGCCGCCGCCGTGGAACGTTTCGTGGCCGGTGGCTGGCGCGTGATCGCCAGCGGCCGCCGCGCCGATCGGTTGCAGCAACTGGTGGAACGCCACGGCGCTGACCGCGTGCACGCGACGGCGTTCGACGTCCGCGACGAGACTGCCATGCGTGCGGCGCACGCGAATCTGCCGCCGGCGTTCGCCGGTATCGACCTGCTGCTCAACAATGCCGGCCTTGCGCTGGGCACCGCGCCGGCGCAGCAGGCGGACCTGGCGCAGTGGAAGCAGATGATCGACACCAACGTCACCGCGCTGGTAACGATGACCCACCTGCTGCTGCCGCAACTGATCGAACGCCGCGGCACGATCGTCAACATCAGCTCGATCGCGGGCAGCTACGCCTACCGCGGCGGCAACGTATACGGCGCCACCAAGGCCTTCGTCACCCAGTTCTCGCAGAACCTGCGCACCGATCTGCACGGCACCGGCGTGCGGGTGAGTTCGGTCGAGCCGGGCATGGCCGAAACCGAGTTCACCGTGGTGCGCACCGGCGGCGACCAGGCCGCGTCGGAGAAGCTCTACGCCGGCACCCATCCGATCACCGCCGGCGACATCGCCGACACGATCTGGTGGATCGCCAATCTGCCGACGCACCTCAACATCAACCGCGTCGAGGTGATGCCGGTGAGCCAGTCCGCCGCCGGCTTGCAGGTTGCCCGCGACAGCTGAGCCCGTTCAGCCGGGTTCGCCACGGTGCACGTCGTGCGCCGCGAACGGATGTTCGGGATCGGGGGCGGCCAACCACTGCGGATGCGCCAGCGTGTGGCGCATGTCGTCCAGCCCACTCTGCCAGTGGCTGCGCATGCTGGCAGCGCTGAATTCATAGTCCTTGAAATGGCCTTCGTGCGGCCTGTTCCGATAGATCAGATGGATCACGTTGGTCAGCGCCTCGGCCGCCCGCGCCTCGGCATGGCGGTACGCCGGGTCGTCGCGGCGATCTTCCGGCACCAGCGCCATCACGTCGTGCAGCAGGCGGCGTTGTTCCTGCGTGCGGCGCATGAATTCGGTGACCAGTCGGGTGCGGCTGGAGTACTGGATCTCCTTGCTGCGCTCGGCCACATCGGCAAGATCGCGCGGCAGCGTGCCACGGGCGCTCCACAGGTCGACCTGGAACACCAGCGTGTCGCAACCGGGGCGTTCGCTCAGCACCTCGTACAACGGGGTATTGGAAACCATGCCGCCGTCCCAGTAGAACTCGCCGTCGATCTCCACCGCGGGGAATCCCGGCGGCAGCGCGCCGGAGGCCATGAAGTGCTCGGGACGCAGACGTTCGCGGCGATTGTCGAAGTAAGCGAAGTTGCCGCTGCGCACATTCACCGCACCGACCGCCACCCGCATCGCGCGCGCATCGTTGATGCGATCGAAATCGACCAGCCGTTCGAGCGTAGTGCGCAGCGGCGCGGTGTCGTACCAGCTCACGCTGCCTGGCGTCGGATGCGCGCCCATGAACGGCGGCGGATGGCGCGGATGGAAGAAGCCGGCCTGGCCCTCGGTCATCGCGCGCCACGCGGCCAGACCGCTCAGCCCGTTGAGCCACGAGGTCGGCCATGCGACGGCATCGAACCACGGCAGTACCGGTGTGGCTGGTCCGAGCGGCGGACGGCAGATCGTCTCCCAGAACTGGCGCAGCCGTTCGACCCGCCGCTCGGGCGCGTTGCCGGCGATGATCGCCGCATTCAGCGCGCCGATCGAAATGCCGGCCAGACGCGTCGGTTGCAGGCCGGCCTCGTCAAGCGCTTCGAACACGCCGGCCTGATAGGCGCCAAGCGCGCCACCGCCCTGCAATACCAGGGCGACGGTGCGGTAATCGCGGGCCACCGCCGCGGCCAGCGACCCCGCCGCATCGCGCACGACCGCCACTACTGCATATACCAGCCGTGGCTGACCACGATCGACTGACCGGTCAGTGCGGCGGACGGGAAAGTCGCCAGATACAACGCCGTCTGCGCGATGTCCTCGACGGTGGTGAACACGCCATCGACGGTGTCCTTCAACATCACGTTCTTGATCACGTCCGCCTCGCTGATGCCCAGCTCTTTCGCCTGCTCGGGAATCTGCTTCTCGACCAGCGGCGTGCGCACGAAGCCGGGACAGATCACGTGCGAGCGCACGTTGTGTGCGGCGCCTTCCTTGGCCAGCGTGCGGGCGAGGCCGAGCAGGCCGTGCTTGGCGGCGACGTAGGCAGACTTCAGCTTCGACGCTTCGTGCGAATGCACCGAACCCATGTAGATCACGATGCCGCCGCGATCGCCCTTGTACATGTGCTGCAGCGCGGCCTTGGTGGTGAGGAAGCCGCCGTCGAGATGGATCGCCAGCATCTTCTTCCAGTCGGCGAACGCGAACTGGTCGATCGGGTTGATGATCTGCACACCGGCGTTCGAAATCAGGATGTCGAGCGCACCGAACGCGGCGACCACCCTGTCGGTGCCGGCATTCACCGCCGCCTCGTCGGTGACGTCCATCGCGATGCCGATCGCCTTGCCGCCGGCCGCGTTGATTTCCGCCGCCACCGCATCGGCCGCCTGCTGGTTGATGTCGGCGATCGCCACGCTGGCACCGTGCTTCGCATACAGCTCGGCAATCGCCTTGCCGAGGCCGCTGGCCGCGCCGGTGATCAGAGCGACCTTGCCATTGAGACTTATCATGAGCTGCTCCCGTTTTCGTGATGTCTGGTTTTTGTAGGAGCGCACCCTGTGCGCGATGCTCTTGCCTCGGCAGAAAGCCATCGCGCACAGGGTGCGCTCCTACGTTTCCGTCAATGCGTGTCTTCGGCCAGATAGGTGTAGGCAGTCAGGCCGCCATTGAGCGTGCCATACAACTGCTCGGCCTCGGCGCCGGTCACGCCCGCACTGGCGATGCGCTCGCGATAGCTCTGGCGCAGCACTTCGAGGTCGTAACCGACGTAGTCGAGCATCAGATCGGTGGTATCGCCGCGGCGCACATGTGCGAACGTGTAGCTGTCGCCATCCACGCGAACGTTCACCGCATCGGTATCACCAAACAGATTGTGGATGTCGCCCAGCGTCTCCTGGTACGCGCCGACCATGAAGATGCCGAGCCGGTAACTTTCGCCTTCCTTCAAGGCGTGCAGCGGCAGGCTGACATCGACGCCTTCGGCATCGACGTAGTGATCGATGCGGCCGTCCGAATCGCAGGTGAGGTCGACGATCACGCCGCGCCGGGTCGGCTGCTCGTCGAGCCGCGCGATCGGCGCGATCGGGAAGATCTGGCCGATCGCCCACACGTCGGGGATCGACTCGAACACCGAGAAGTTGACGAAGTACTTGTCGACCAGCTTCTCGTCCAGCTCGTCCAGCGCCTGCCGGTGCGAGCGTTCGGCCGGCAGCAGGCGCGTGCGCACGGCGCCGGCGATCGCGTAGTACATCTCGTCCAGCCGCGCGCGGTCGGCCAGCGCGAGCTGGCCCAGCGCGTACAGCGTCTGGCCTTCCTGCAGATGGTGCTGGGCTTCGTGGAACAGCTCCAGCGCGGGACGGCGGTCCAGTTCCTCCCAGGTTTCGCGCAGCCGGCGCAGGACGGCGGGCTCTTCCACGCGAAGGGGCGGAATCGCGCCGGCCGGCACCGGTTCCACCTCGGTCACGTTGACCACCATCACCGCGTGATGCGCGGCCATCGCACGACCGGCTTCGGTGAGGATATGCGGCGCCGGCAGGCCTTCGGCTTCGACCGCCTCGGCCAGCGACTGCACGATGGTCGCGGCGTACTGCTCGATCGAGTAGTTGATCGAGTTGTGGCTGCGCGAACGCGTCCCTTCGTAGTCCACGCCGAGGCCGCCGCCGACGTCGACGATCTCCAGCGGCACGCCCATCCGGGTCAGCTCGACGAAGTAACGCGTAGCCTCGCGCATGCCGTTGGCAATGTCGCGCACGTTGGAGATCTGCGAGCCCATGTGAAAATGCTGCAGCTTCAGCGTGTGCTTGAGGCCGGCCGCGTCGAGCCGCTCGATCAGGGTCAGCACCTGGTTCGGTGACAATCCGAACTTGCCCTTGTCGCCACCGGTGTTCTGCCATTTGCCCGCGCCAATCGAAGCCAGCCGCACGCGCACGCCGAGCAGCGGCTCGATGCCGAGCGCCCTCGCCTCGCTGAACACATGGTCGAGTTCGGACAGCTTCTCGATCACGATGTACACGCGCAGGCCGAGCTTCAGCCCGATCAACGCCAGGCGGATGTATTCGCGGTCCTTGTAACCGTTGCAGATCACGATGGAGCCGGGCCGCGCCATCGCCAGTACCGCCATCAGCTCGGGCTTGGAGCCGGCTTCGAGACCGAAGCCGTGCGTGCCGGCGGCGACCAGCTCACCGGCCACGCCACGCTGCTGGTTCACCTTGATCGGATAGATGGCCGTATAGCCGCCCGCATAGGCGCTGTCGGCGATCGCCCGGGCAAACGCACCCTGCAGCCGCGCGAGGCGGTCGGCGAGAATGTCGGGAAAACGCACCAGCAACGGCAGGCGCAGGCCATCGGCGCGGGCGCGCTCGACGATCTGCGGCAGCGACAGGGCCGGGCCACTGGTGCCGTGCGGACGCATCACGATCTCGCCGGCGGGGTTCACGTCCACGTAGCCGTCGCCCCAGTGCGGCACGGCGTAGGTGTGGCGGGCGGAGTCGGTATTCCAAGGGTTCGACATCAGCGTAGCTCCTTGTGCAGGCGCTTGTTACAAGCATGGATGATGTCGTCGCAGCGGCGAGCCTTGACGGTGTTGCTCCACAAGAGCACGAGTCCGCGCGACCGGAAGCCTCGCACGCCGCGGGGTCGATCGGACTTGTCGGCTGCCGCCAGACGCGCTGCGCCGGCGATGCCAGGGCGCCATTGTAATGGGCACGTGTGACGATATGCGCATGCGCCGCCGGCCTGCTCTCGGGACGTTCACCGCCGTTATCGCTACAATTGGCAGTCTTTTTCCCTCCACCCGGTTCGCCAGGAACACCCCGCCATGTCGCAGCAGCTCAGCTGGTTCACCGAAGCCCACCAGGCTTCCGGCTCCTCCATCGGTTTTCGTACCGAGCAACTGCTGCACGCGGAGAAGACCCCGTTCCAGACCATCGAGATCTACAAGACCACCGATTGGGGCAACCTGATGGTGATCGACGGCTGCGTGATGCTGACCACGCGCGACAATTTCTTCTATCACGAGATGATGACCCACCCGGCGCTGTTCACCCATGCGCGCGCCAAGCGCGTGGTGGTGATCGGCGGCGGCGACTGCGGCACGCTGCGCGAGGTGCTCAAGCACGAGGAAGTCGAGTCGGCGGTGCAGGTGGAGATCGACGAGCGCGTGACGCGTCTGGCCGAGGAATATTTCCCCGAGCTGTGCGAATCGAACCACGATCCGCGCGCCGAGCTGCTGTTCATCGACGGCATCAAGTACATGGCCGAATGCGAACCCGATTCGCTGGACCTGGTGATCGTCGACTCGACCGATCCGGTCGGCCCAGCCGAAGGCCTGTTCAACGCCGCGTTCTACGCCGGCTGCTTCAAGGCGCTGCGTCATGGCGGCCTGCTGGTACAGCAGAGCGAGTCACCGCTGGCGCATCTGGACCTGATCAAGTCGATGCGTTCGGCGATGCGCACGTCCGGCTTCAGCGCAGTGAAGACGCTGCCGTTTCCGCAGCCGTGCTACCCGACCGGCTGGTGGAGCTGCACGATGGCGCGCAAGGGCGGCGACCTGTCCGGCTTCCGCGAGCGCGGCGCGATCAGCAAGAACTTCCCGACCCGCTACTACAACGCCGATATCCACAAGGGTGCGCTGGCGCAGCCGGAGTTCATGCGCGAAGCGCTCGGCGAATAAGCCACGCGCTCAGAACAAGTTGCCACGCACCTTCGGCAGCACCACCAGCAACAGCGTGGCGAGCGGGCCGAACAGCAACGACAACAGGAACCACAGCAGTCCGCTGCGGTTCTTGCCCTGTGCCAGCGCGGCGTTGATCAAGGCCAGCGTGCCCCAGCCGACGAACCACGGGGCGCCTTCGGCGAATGTCGACAAATGATCCACTACGCGTCTCCCAAAGCATGAGGGGCGCGGCCGTGCGCCAATACGTGATCCTGCAAGCCAGTCGTGCCGGCCCGTTTCCACGGACCGGCGGATCAGCCGCGCTTAATCTGCACGAGCTATGCTGAACGCTTTGATTGCGGCCTCAGCTCATGACCAAGCCCACGATGCGTGGACTGCGCTACCTCGCCCTGACTTGCGCCTTGTCGCTGGTGATCGCGCCGGCTTTCGCCGGCAAAGCTGCCACCAGCAAAACCCGGCCTGAGCCGAGCAAGGCGGCCGCGGCCCGCGACAAGGCCCAGCTGGCGTTCCAGCGCGATCTGGTCAGCGTGCTGGCGCCGCGCGCCGACGCCTTGCCGCTGCTGGGCGCGGCCTTGCTGGCACGGCCGCTGTTCAATCAGCCGCCGAGCAACAGCTTCCATGCGCTGATCGGGCGCGCCGCCCAAGCCGAGGGCGCCGACGCCGCGGTCAGCTGGGCGCGACTGGCCGATTGCGACGCCAAGGCCGACGCCTGCCCGAATACCGCCGCGCTGGACCAGCTGCTGATCCAGGCGCCGGACAACGCCGCGGTATGGCTGCTCAAGCTTGGCGCAGACGCGCACGACATGAAGCACGACGCCGCCCGGGAAGATCTGGGCAAGGCTGCCGCCAGCAAGCTTTACGACGACTACACCGGCGCCAGCCTGAAGGCGCTGGCCAGTTCGATCGGCGTGCTGCCGCCACCGGCCGGCACCTTCGATCCGGCCTCGAAGGCCGGCGCGGTGGGCATGCAGACCATGCTGGTCTACGGGATCGCCGGCACCCAGCCGCAGCCGGCCCTGCAGCTGATTGCCAAGCTGTGCGAAAACGCCAGCGGTGACGCCTCGACCAAGGCCGACTGCCTGAAGCTGGGCAAGCTGCTCGAATGGGGTGCCAGCCCGCTGTCGCGATCGCTCGGCCTGCATCTGCGCGAAGTGCTGGCGGACGATCCGGCACAGCAGCAGGAAGCGAAGGACGCCCGTCGCAACCTGATCTGGCAAGTGCAGAGCTTCGGCCAGCTGCTGGCCCGGGCACAGGGCGAGCCGGCGCTGGCCCAGCATCTGCTGGCACTGGCGCGCAACGGCGGCACCGAGATGAGCCTGCTGCTGGCAGCCCTGCGCGACAACAGCATCCCGGCCGAGGCACCCGCCGACTGGCAGCCGCACACGCCGGGCTGAGTTCGCCGCTTTGCGCCGCATCCGCAGCCGTGTAGGCTTGGGTCACCTTCCGCGACAAGGGTGAGTCGATGCTTACGACGCTGGTGGCAAGCAGCAAGGGCGGTTGCGGCAAGAGCACGCTGGTGACTCAGCTGGCCTCGCACTGGGCACAGGCAGGGCAGCACACGGCCATCATCGACGGCGACCGGCAAGGCTCCAGCTTCCGCTGGGCCAGCCTGCGACCGGACAACGTTCCCGGTGTGCTGGGACTCGAAGGCGGTCGCCGCTCGCTGCAGAAACTGCCGCCAGACACCCAGCAATTGCTGATCGACACCGCCGCCGGCTCCGGCGAGCGCGAACTGGAACCGTATCTGGAGCAGGCCGACGTGCTGCTGGTGCCGGTGCTGCCGTCGTCCTTCGACCTGCATGCCACGCTGCACTTCATCGAGGAGCTGCAATCGATCAACCGCATCCGCCGCGGCAAGTTGCCGGTGGGGCTGGTCGCCAACCGGCTCAAGCCGTGGACCCACGCCAGTCAGGACGCGATCGCGCAGCTCGCCGAACAGTCCCCGTTTCCGATCGTGGCGCAACTGCGCGACAGCCAGGCCTATGTGCTGCTGGGTGCGCTGGGCAAGGGCATTTTCGATTACCAGTCCGAGCAGGTGCGCAACCACCAGCAGGACTGGAAGGCGCTGCTGCGCTGGATCAAGCGCCAGCACTGAAGCGAGCCCCTCTTGATGCAGCCATCGCGCCGCGCGCGACCATACCCCGGAGTCCTCCATGCAAGAACTGATTTTGTTGCGACACGCCGAAGCCGTCCCGATAGAAACCGCGGGCGATGATCAGCAGCGTCCGCTCAGCGCACGCGGCGAGAAGGAGGCGCAGGCGGCCGGATTGTGGTTGTCCGCGCACGGCATCCGGCCCGAGCGCGTGCTGTGCTCGCCGACCCGGCGCACCGACGAAACCACCCGGTTGGCGCTGGCCGCGATCGACGCCGCGCCGGTGCCGCAAATGGCCGACGAGATCTACGACGCGTCACCCGGCGAACTGCTGGCCCTGCTCGACCAGCACGGTGACGCCGGCACGGTCATGCTGGTCGGTCACAATCCCGGCATCGAGCGGCTGGTGGCACTGCTGGTCGAAGGCCGTTCCGACGAATTCCGCGGCATGCCGCCCGGTGCGCTGGCCGTGCTGCATCTGAATGGCACGCTGGAACCGGGCAATGCCCGACTGGACGCGTTCTGGTCGCCCTGACACGACGCATCACCCCCGCGTTCACCGATCATGCTGACGCTTCAGCGCATTTGAACGACGCCCGCATGGAACGTCCTCACAGCGGCGGCACGCATCCTCCGTATCATTCGTGCATGTCCGGTTTCCTGCGACGATTCAGCCTGCCGCTCCTGCTCGCGACCTTGCTGCTGCAGGGCTGCACGCTGTCACGGGCACAGATCCGCCGCGCCGACGCGGTGGTCGCCAGCACCACCGACCACAGCGTGGACTGCGCGCAAGCCGACCACTGCGCGGTGCCGTCGCCGCTGCTGGCCGCGGCTACCCGGGCGCTGGCCGCGTCCACGCCGCAACAACCGGTACACGTGGTGACCCTGCTCGACGACAGCGAGCCGGCGCTGGCGGCACGGATCAACCTGATCCGCGCCGCGCAGCAATCGATCGACGTACAGACCTTCATCTGGGATCAGGACGATGCCGGCCAGCTGGTGCTGAACGAGCTGGTGCGCGCGGCACGCCGCGGCGTGCAGGTGCGCATCCTGGCCGACCAGCTGTTCTCGTTCGACGACCCGGACCTGCTCGACCGGCTGACGCGGGTCAGCGCGAACCTGCAGGTGCGGCTGTACAACCCGACCTTCCACAAGGCCCACACGCAACCGCTGGAATTCGCTGCCGGCGTGCTGTGCTGCTTCATGCAGTTCAACCAGCGCATGCACAACAAGCTGCTGCTGGTGGACGACAGCATCGGCATCACCGGTGGGCGCAATTACCAGGACCGCTACTTCAACTGGGACGACGACTTCGACTACGTCGACCGCGACGTGATGGTCGGCGGTCCCGCCGCGAAACAGATGGCGGCCAGTTTCGAGTTGTTCTGGCGGCACAAGCGCGCGGTGCCGCTGACCCACCTGCGCGACGTCAACCGGCGCATCCTGTCTGACAGCGCGGCGCCGGTCTGGCCGGCGCCGCATTACCGCCGGCCGATGCGCGTCGCGCAGTTGCTGCAGGCCGCCGAAGATCCGTTGTGGCTGCAGGCGTGGCTGGTCGATCCTTCATTGCCAGCCGGCGACGTCGACTACTTCAGCGACCTGCCGTCGAAGACCGACAAGCCGGACAAGCGGCGGGCGCAGGAGTACACCCAGCACATCATGCGCATGATCGGCGACGCCAAGCGCGAAGTGCTGCTGCAGACACCGTATCTGGTGATGAGCAAACAGGCCCAGCGCATCTTCAAGCGGCTGCACCAGCGCGCCAAGCCGCCGCGGGTGATCGTCTCGACCAACTCGCTGGCCTCGACCGACGCGTTCGCGGTGTATGCGATGTCGTACAAGCACCGCAAGCGCTACCTGAAGACGTTCGGCTTCGAGATCCACGAACTGAAGCCGCATGCGCCCGGTCCGGCGGTGGACAACGAGCTGGCCAACCTCGGCATGGACACGACGGTGCCGCCGGCGGAAACCGCCAGCCCGGCCAGCGCCACGCAGGCGCGCTTTCACCTGCTCGGCAGCCGTGGCAGCAACAACCGGCCGGCGCCATTGCTCAGCGAAGGCCGCCGCTTCGGCCTGCACGCGAAGTCGATCGTGATCGACGATGCGTTCGCGATGGTCGGCTCGCACAACTTCGATCCGCGTTCGGACCACTACAACACCGAAGCCGGCGTGATCGTCTACGACCACACGTTCGCCGACCAGTTGCGCCACAGCATCATGCGCAACACCCAGCCGGAAAACGCGTGGGTGATCGCACCGCGGCAGTCGTCGGTGCCGCTGCTAACCGGCATCAACGATGCGATCGGCAGCGTCTCCGCCCAGTTGCCGCTGTTCGACCTGTGGCCGTTCCGCTACGCCACCAGCTACGACCTCAATCCCGGCTGCCAGCCGATGCGCGCCAGCGATCCGGGCTTTTACGCCTGCTATCAGCCAGTCGGCGATTTCCCCGATGTGGCGCTGTCACCCAAGCTGATCATCACGCGGCTGTTCACCGCGTTCGGCGTCGGCGCGAAAGGCGTGCTCTGAAAAAAGAAGACTCCCTGAAACCTAGGGCGATTGCGCGAGGCGCTCGCCCTGCGCGGAGAAACGCATCGGCAGCTCGCCACTGATCCCGTCCGGGTGATCGCCCGGCACCGCGAAACGCCAGTGGCGCACGCTGCGCAGGGCATGCTCGTCGAGTACCGGATCGCCGCTGGATTCGACCAGGCTGGTCGCAAGGACACGACCGTCGCCATCGACGCCGACATGCAGCACCAGGCGGCCGTCCAGATGGCCACGCAATTCGTCCCATGACTGCGAGGTGTCAGCAGGCATCGCCAGCGGCACCAGTGAAGGTGCCGGAGCAAGCACGGCGGCCTGCGCTTCGCCCAGGTCGCTGGCCGCACGACCGGCTGTTGCGCGATGGACCTGCACCACGCTGACCGGACGTTGCCGATGCCACGACAAGGGCAGGGCATGACGCTGCACGGATGACACCTGCCGAGTCGCGGCGAGTCGCGGCGCCGGCCCGCGCCAGCCGACCGTCAGCGTGCTGAGCCAGCCGGTACCGGCGATGCCGATCGCCAGCGCCAGTACGCTCAGGCTGGTTGTTGTGCGCAGTCGCAGCATGTCGGTGTCGTGTTCACGGCCGTTCGAGGATCGCGGTGACGCCCATGCCGCCGGCGGTGCAGATCGAGATCAGGCCGCGGCCGGAGCCTTTCTGTTCCAGCATCTTCGCCAGGGTGGCGATGATCCGCGCGCCGGTGGCGGCAAACGGATGGCCCACCGCGAGGCTGGAGCCATGCACGTTGAGCTTGGCCGGATCGATCGAGCCCAGCGGCGCATCGAGGCCGAGCCGGTTCTTGCAGTACTCGGCACTCTCCCACGCGCGCAGCGTGCACAGCACCTGCGCCGCGAACGCCTCGTGGATCTCGTAGTAATCGAAGTCCTGCAGGGTCAGGCCCTGACGCGCCAGCATGCGCGGCACCGCGATGGTCGGTGCCATCAGCAGGCCTTCGCCATGGACGAAATCCACCGCCGCCACTTCGGCATCGCGCAGGTACGCCTGGATTTTCAAACCACGTTGCGCGGCCCACGCGTCGCTGGCCAGCAGCACGGCAGCCGCGCCATCGGACAGGCCGGTGGAGTTGCCGGCGGTGAGTGTGCCACGGCCGGATGTCTTGTCGAACGCCGGCTTCAACGTGGCCAGCTTCTCCATGGTGGAGTCGGGACGCAGGAAACCGTCGCGCTTGAGGCCGCGGAACGGCACCAGCAGGTCGTCGAAGAAGCCGTCGTCATACGCGGCGGCCAGCTTGTGGTGGCTGTCCAGCGCCAGCTGGTCCTGCGCCTGGCGAGCGACCTGCCATTCCTTCGCCATCTGCTCGCAGTGGTCGCCCATCGACTTGCCGGTGCGCGGCTCGGCCACGCCGGGAAACGAAGGCTTCAGCTCACGGAAGGAGAACCCGCGCAGTGCCACCTTCAACTTGTCCAGCGGCGTCTTCGCCCGGTTCATCGCCAGCAGCCGCTTGCGCAGGCGCGTGCCGTAGACGATCGGCACGTCGCTGGTGGTGTCCGAGCCGCCGGCGATGCCGGCCGCGATCTGCCCGACGGCGATCTTGTTGGCGATGATGATCGCGTTGTCCAGCGAAGTGCCGCAGGCGCGCGCGGTGGTGATGCCCGGCGTGGTCGGCGCCAGCCCTGAACTGAGCAGCGCCTCGCGCGCCAGGTTCCAGTCCGACGAATGCTTGATCACCGCACCCATCGCCACTTCACCCAGTTCCACGCCGTGCAGCCCGAACCGTTCGACCAGCGCGCCGAGCACCTTCACCGACATGCCGAAGTTGCCGACGTCGGCATACGCGGTGTTGTTGCGGCAGAACGGGATGCGCACACCACCGATCACCCCGACGCGCCTTTGCGTGTTTTCCATGCTCGAAACTGTCCACCACTCAAGTCGGTCAAGGCTAACCCGCGCTGCCGCGGGGCGGAAGCCCAAAACGCTGAATGGTAGAATTGCATCTCTTTACCCGTTCGGATGTCAGTCACGTGGAAGCACAAACGCTGCTCGCCCTGCCCATCGTGCTGGCCCTGGAACCGGTCGCCGGCGAGTCGGCTTCGCGCATGACATTGAGTCGCGACGAGGCAGCACAGCTGGCGGAACTGGTTGCCGCCGATCTGCACACGCTGATGCCGCAGGTCGGCGAAGCCCGGCTGGCGCTGGCCGGGGCGCTGTTCGATCAGGTCGAACTGCTGCGCCCGGGCTTTCCAGTGTGGGCTACGCTGGACGAGTTGGCCCGGCGCGTGCCGCGCGGCCAGCTGGAAAACGTGGTGGCGTTCGGCAGTCATGGCGGCCACATGCCGGCGCAGCCGCTGGAGCCGTCGCTTGTCTTCGCCGATGGCCCGATGCGGCTGCTGCCGCTGAGCCTGCTGGCGCCCGTGGCACTGGCCGGGGAGCTGTCCGAGTTGCTGGAGATCCATCTGGTCGGCCGCGGCGAAGCCGGCACGCTGACCGCCGACTGGCTGATGCGCACGCTCGGCATCCGCCTGGAACATGTGCGCTACCTCAGCCGCAACGACCTGCTGGCGCTGACCTGCGTGCAGTACGAGCACGTCAACCTGGCGCCGTTGTGGACGCTGCTGGAAGCAGCGCTGCTGACCCCGCAACACGCCGAATCGACCATGAGCGCACGTGGGCTGAACCTGCAATACGCCGAAGGCAAGGTGCTGGCGCAATCGCCGGCGCAATGGCTGGCCGCGCAGACGGATGAGGTCACCCAACGCGCGCATGCCTTCGCCGGCATCGTGTTCGAACTGCGCCAGTACGCCGCGCTGCTCGACGCACACCAGCTGCCGTTGCTGCTGCAGCCGGCCGCGCAGATGGAAGCCGAGGCCGGCGCCGGCTACCTGCTGGAAACCCTGGCCGCGGTCGAGTCCGCTTACGAGCCGCCGACCCTGTTCGCGCACGAGGCGCCCGGGCTTGGCGTGGTCGCGCTCACCGTGGCGCAACGCGGCAACGGCGGTGCGGCCCGCGCGCTGGCACACGGCTATCCACTGCAGCCGCAGGCGCTGGGACCATTGCTGGCGCTGCTGGCCGACCGCTACGGCATCGCGGCCGAACTGCATGCGTTGGGCCGGATCGTGCTGGACGAATACGGCCTACTCGGCGCCCCGGCAACCGCCTTGCACTGAACCCGCCGCGGCTGCCGCCGATGGCAGCTGTGCAAGGACAAGAATCGGTGCATGATGGCGGCGCGCCGACGGGGGGCGCCAGAGCTGACGGGATAACCATGCGGCCGCACAAGTCTGCCGAGGTATTGCCTTCGCTTTTCCATGGGCCGGATTGGCCCGCCCGAGTGCTGCACGGCACTCCCGCACTACTCGCCTATCTCGACGCCGAGCAGCGCTTTTGCTACGCCAACGAAACCCATCGCAGCTGGCTCGGCATCGATCCGCAATGGCTGATCGGGCGGCGCCTGATCGATGTGGTCGGCCGGCGCAATCACCAGCTGGCCAGCGCGGCACTGGAACGGGCCTACGCCGGCGAGCGGGCCAGCTATGAAGGCGAGCTGTTCAACGGCAGCGAACGGCGTTACGCCCACGGCAACTTCCAGCCGGACTTCGACGCCGCCGGCCAGGTCTGCGGCGTCTTCACCGCGCTGATCGACATCACCGAACGGCACACGCTGGAACTGCAGCTGCACGAAAGCGAGCAACGCTTCTTCGGCGCGTTCCAGCATGCCGCGATCGGCATGGCGCTGACCCGTCCGGATGGCCATTTCCTGCGCGTCAACGCCGCGGTATGCCAGATGCTCGGCTATCGCGAGGAGGACTTGCTGGCGCTGGACATCGCCGCGATCACCCATCCGGACGACATGGCGGCTGACGAGGAGCTGATGGTGCAGCTGCTGGCCGGCCAGCGCGAGTCGTACCAGCTGGAGAAGCGTAACTTCCACAAGGATGGCCGCATCGTCCATATCCAGCTCAGCGTGTCGCTGGTGCGCGACGGGCAGGGCGCACCGCTGTATTTCGTCTCGCAGGCGCAGAACATCAGCCAGCGCAAGGCGTTCGAGGATGCCTTGCATCGCGAGCGCGAACTGGCCGAGGTGACCCTGCGCTCGATCGGCGACGCGGTGATCACCACCGATCCGCAGCTGCACGTCACCTCGCTCAATCCGATCGCCGAGGCGATGACCGGCTGGACCAGCCGCGAGGCGCAGGGGCGGCTGGTCGAGGAAATTTTCCAGCTGTTCGACGCCCAGCATGGCCACAGCATCGCCAACCCGCTGCGGGCGGCGATCGAACGCAACGCCATCGTCGATCTGGCCGGCAAGACCTTGCTGCGGCACCGGTATGGGTTCGACACGCCGGTGGAGGACTCCTCGGCGCCGATCCACGACCACGCCGGCAACGTGATCGGCGGCGTGCTGGTGTTCCACGACGTCAGCGAGACCCGTGCGCTGGCGCTGAAGATGATCCATCTGACCCAGCACGACACGGTCACCGGGCTGCCCAACCGCAGCCAGCTGCACGCGCATATCGCACAGGCACTGGCGACCGCGAACCGCCGCCGGCAGCGCGCCGCGCTGCTCTACATCGACATCGACCATTTCAAGCGGATCAACGAACTGCACGGTCACGCCGCCGGTGACCGCGTGCTGCACGCGCTCGCCGCACAGCTGCGCCGCTGCCTGCCCGGCGACGAGTTGCTCAGCCGCTATGACGGCGACGAATTCGTGGTGGTGCTGCCGCACCTGGAAAGCGTGAGCGAAGCGGCCAGCGTGTGCCAGACCTTGATCAATCAGTGCGAACAGGTCCGTGTCGACGGCCTGCCCGAACTGGCGCTGCGCATCAGCATCGGCATCAGCGTGTATCCGGACGACGCCGCCGAACCGGAAGACCTGCTGCAGCATGCGGAAACCGCGCTGGTCGCAGTAAAGGCACAAGGCCTGCACGGCCACCGCTTCTTTACCGCGTTGATGAACGAGCGCACACAGGCGCGCCGGCGGATCGAGACCGCGCTGCGCCATGCCCTGTCACGGCACGAACTGAGCCTGCATTACCAGCCCAAGGTGGATGCGCAGAGCGGCCACATCGTCGGCGCCGAGGCCTTGCTGCGCTGGCAAGTGGACGGGCGCGAGCTGTACACGCCGGACCAGTTCATCCCGGTCGCCGAAGACAGCGGCCTGATCCTGCCGATCGGTGCCTGGGTGCTGCGCCAGGCGTGCAAGCAGGCACGGCTGTGGCAGCAGCGCGGTCAAGCCATTCCGGTCTCGGTGAACGTCTCGCCGCTGCAGTTCCAGCATGCCGATTTCTACAATTGGCTGGACGAGGTGCTGAACGAAAGCGGGCTCGATGCCGGCCTGCTCGAACTGGAACTGACCGAGCGCATGGTGATGTCCGGCGGCGATGCCACCACCGGAATGCTGCGCCGGATCAAGCAACGCGGCGTGCGGCTGTCGCTGGACGATTTCGGCACCGGCTACTGCAGCCTGTCCTACCTGAAGCATTTCCCGATCGACGCGCTGAAGATCGACCGCGTGTTCGTGCACGACCTGACCAGCGACCACGACACCGCCACGATCACCGGCTCGATCATCGCGATGGCGCGCAGCCTCAACAAGGTGGTGGTCGCCGAAGGCGTGGAGACCCGCGAGCAGGGCGCGTTCCTGCGCGAAGCCGGCTGTTCGCAACTGCAGGGCTTCCTGTTCGGTGCGCCGATGCCGGCTGCGGAATTCCAGCAGTTGCTGATCGAGCCTGCCTGAACCGGCTCAGGCGGGTTCGGCACCGTTCAACAGCGCCTCGTACATCCAGTAGTGGCAGCGCTGCATGCCCAGCTCGGCATAGGTTGTCTGCGCGCGCTGGTTCTCGGTTTCCACATACAGGCGCAGGCCGACGGCACCGGCCGCCGCCGCACGCTGCTCGACCGCGGCGTACAGCGCGCGGAACACGCCGCCGCGCCGCGCCGCGGGGATCACGTACACGCTCTGGATCCACCAGAAATCGCCGCAGCGCCAGTCGCTCCACTCATATGTCACCAACAGGCTGCCGACCGCCACGCCCTCGCGTTCGGCGATCAGGTAGAAGCCGCGGCGCGGCTGCTCGAACACACCGCGGATGCCGCGCTCAAGGGTCGCGGGATCGAGCTGCTTGTGCTCGGTCTCCCACGCCATCGCCGCATTCCAAGCGACGAGTTCGGCAAGGTCGGTGAGGGCGGCGGCGCGAATCGACAACGACACGGCATGACTCCGGTGCGGGCTGGGCCCCCATCGTAGCGTGCGCCGTCTTCACACGCCGGAGCGTAGGGTCCGAGCGGTAGCCGCGGGCTGTAGCGGAGATCCGCCAGAGCATCACCTGGATGGACGCATCGCGGCCGAGCCGGCATGAACCCCAAGGAAAGACGGATTTGAACATCGGCAGCCTCCTCGACCTGCTCAAGCTGCGCCGCCTGCGCGCATTCCGCCGCCGCCGCGTGGCGGCGCGGACCCGGCCGGAACAGGAGCCGGCGCTGCGTTCGGAGCTGTTCAGCGCAGAGCAGATGGAACGGCATGGCGCGGCGCTGGCCAGCCAGCACCGCTTGAGTACGCGCTCGAGCGCGGACTTGCTGCTGGCCCGGCTGGCCGACAACGAAGCGGTGCTGACGCATACCTGCGAGCGGCTGACCGACGCGACCCGGCGCAAATGGCGCGTGACCCCGGCCGGCGAGTGGCTGCTGGACAATTTCTACCTGCTCGAGGAACAGGTCCGGATCGCCCGCCGGCATCTGCCGAAGGGCTACAGCCGCGAACTGCCGCGGCTGGACAACGGCCCGTCGGCCGGACTGCCGCGGGTCTACGACATCGCGCTGGAAATCATTTCGCATGGTGACGGCCGCGTCGACACCAGCAGCGTGCAGCGCTTCATCAACGCCTACCAGAGCGTGACCCCGCTGAAGCTGGGCGAGCTGTGGGCGATCCCGATCATGCTGCGGCTGGCGCTGCTTGAGAACCTGCGCCGGGTCGCCGCGCGGGTGATGGCGGACTGGCGCCATCGCGGCAAGGCCGCACGCTGGGCCGACACGATGACCACCACCGCCGAACGCGACCCGAACTCGGTGGTGCTGGTGGTGGCCGACATGGCGCGCTCGAACCCGCCGATGAATGGCTCGTTCGTCGCCGAAATGGCGCGCCGGCTGCAGGGCCAGAGCCCGGCACTGGCGCTGCCGCTGAGCTGGATCGAGCAGCGCCTGTCCGCGTCCGGCCAGAGCATCGAGCATCTGGTGCAACTGGAAGCACAGCAGCAGGCGGCCAACCAGGTCTCGATCAGCAACAGCATTGGCAGCCTGCGTGCGCTTTCGGCGATCGACTGGCGCGACTTCGTCGAGCACAGCAGCCTGGTCGAACAACGGCTGCGCGAGGATCCGGTCGGCGTCTACCCGGCGATGGATTTCCCCACCCGCGACCGCTATCGCCACGTGGTGGAGGCGCTCGCGCGCCATCACCGGGTGACCGAACTGGAGGTGGCCGAGGCGGCGATCGCGCTGTGCCAGGCCGACGCACCGACCGACACCACCGCGCCCTTGCCGCAGCACGTCGGCTTCTACCTGATCGAGCGTGGCCGCCGTACGCTGGAACAACAGCTCGGCATCCGGCCGCGGCTGAGTACAACGCTGCGCCGCGCTTTCGACCGCGCGCCGCTGCCGATCTATCTGGGCCTGCTGGCCTTGCTGACGTTTGCGTTCGCGCAGCCGCTGGTCGCCGCCGCCGCCCACAATCATCTGCCATTGTGGGCGCTGATCGCGCTCGCGGTGCCGGCCACCATCCTGGCCAGCCAGCTGGGGCTGAGCCTGCTCAACTGGATGGCCACCCTGACGGTGGCGCCGCAGCAGTTGCCGCGGATGGATTATTCGGACGGCATCCCGGCCAGCGCACGCACGCTGGTGGCGATCCCCAGCCTGTTCGCCAGCGCGCAAGACGTCGAGGATCTGGTCGAGGCGCTGGAAGTACGCTTCCTCGGCAACCGCGACGAACATCTGCATTTCGCCCTGCTCACCGATTTCGCCGACGCGGACAGCGAAACCTTGCCCGGCGACGATGCACTGCTGCGACTGGTGCGGCGCCGCATCGAGGCGCTCAACGAACACTACGCCGGCAGCGATGCCGATCGCTTCTTCCTGTTCCACCGGCCGCGCCGCTGGAACGCGGCCGAGCGATGCTGGATGGGCCACGAGCGCAAGCGCGGCAAGCTGGCCGATCTCAACGCGCTGCTGCGCGGCAACGCGCACGACCGCTTCATGCTGATCGTGGGCGACATCGCGGCGCTGCCACCGGTACAGTACGTGATCACGCTGGACACCGACACCGAACTGCCGCGCGATGCGGCGCAGGCCTTCGTCGGCACCATCGACCATCCGCTCAACCGCGCGGTGTATGACCCGGTGCAACGGCGCGTCGTCTCCGGCTACGCGATCCTGCAGCCGCGCGTGGGGATCAGCCTGCCCAGCACCGCACGCTCGCGCTACGCGCAGCTGTACGGCAGCGATGCCGGCATCGACCCGTATACGCAAATGGTCTCGGATGTCTATCAGGACGTGTTCCACGAAGGTTCGTTCATCGGCAAGGGCATCTACGCGATCGACGCGTTCGAGCGCAGCCTGGACGGGCGCTTCCCGGAAAACCGCATCCTCAGCCACGACCTGGTCGAAGGCTGCCATGCACGCGCGGGCCTGCTCAGCGACGTGCAGCTGTTCGAGGAATACCCGGCCCGCTACGGCGCCGACGTGAAGCGTCGCCATCGCTGGATTCGTGGCGACTGGCAGCTGCTGCCATGGCTGCTGCCGTGGGCACCGAGCGCGCATGATGGCTGGCGTCGCAACGCGCTGACCGCGCTGTCGCGCTGGAAAATTCTCGACAACCTGCGCCGCAGCCTGGTGCCGACCTCGTTGCTGGTGCTGCTGGTCGCCGGCTGGCTGCTGCTGTCGCCGGTGCTGTCGTGGACGCTGGCGGTGCTGGCGATGGTGTTGGTGCCGCCGCTGTTGTCGGCCCTGCTGGAGCTGGTGCAGAAGCCGCGCGAGGTGCAGCTGGACCAGCATCTGCGTGCCGGTTTCCTGGCCGGCATGCAGCATTTCGAGCGAATGGCGCTGGGGCTGGCATGGCTGCCGCACGAGGTGCTGTACCAGCTCGATGCGATCGTGCGCACGCTGTGGCGGATGGCGATCAGCCACCGGAACCTGCTGCAGTGGCAGACCTCCAGCGACGTCGAACGCCGCAGCAGCAACGTACCGGCGGCGTTGTGGCGGGCGATGTGGATCGGCCCGCTGCTCGCGCTGGGGCTGACTGTGACGCTGGCGCTGCAGCGGCCGATGGTCCTGCTGCTGGCGGCACCACTGTTGCTGCTGTGGCTGCTGTCGCCGTCGCTGGCGTGGTGGATCAGCCAGCCGCGCAAGCCCGACACGTTCGCACCGAGCCCGGCGCAGCTGCGTTTCCTGCGCGTACTGGCGCGGCGCACCTGGGCGTTCTTCGATACCCACGTCGGTCCGGCCGACCACTGGTTGCCGCCGGACAATCTGCAGGAGCAGCCCGGACCGGTGATCGCCCATCGCACCTCGCCGACGAATATCGGCATGGCGCTGCTGGCGAACCTGGCCGGCCTCGATTTCGGTTTCCTCAGCAGCGGCCGCCTGCTCGAACGCACGCGCCAGACCCTGGCCACGATGCAGGCGCTGCCGCGCCATCGCGGTCACTTCTACAACTGGTACGACACGCTGAGCCTGCGGCCGCTGGCGCCGCTGTACATCTCGGCGGTGGACAGCGGCAACCTCGCCGGCCATCTGCTGACCCTGCGGCCGGGCCTGCTGGCGCTGCTCGATGAACCGGTATTCCAGCCGCGCGTGCTGCAGGGCCTGCTCGATACGTTGAACGTCTTGCACGACACGCTCGACAGCAGCGGCGCTGCCCTGCTGGCTCCGTTGCAGCGCGAATTGCAGGACGCGCTGCTCACACCGCCGAACATCACCAGTGCAGTCGCGGCATTGCTGAAACAGCAGCTCGATCACGCCCATGCGCTGGCGCAGACGCTGCACGTCGAACCCGGCAGCGAGGCGGAATTCTGGCTCGCCGCCTTGCTGGAACAATGCAGCGACCTGTGCGACGAGGCCGCCACGTTCAAGCTCGATCCGCCGCACGACGACGACGGCGGCTTCAGCGGCATTCCCACGCTGCGTCAGCTCGCCCGGATCGAGCCGCTGTGCTGGTCCGCCGACGCTGGCGCGGAGGTCATCCGCGAACACGCGCGCGAACGCATTGCCGCGATCGAGCACCTCGCGCAGCAGGCCGGCGAGCTGGCGCTGATGGACTACCGCTTCCTGTACGACAGCGCGCGCGACTTGCTGGCGATCGGCTACAACGTCGACGAGCGCCGGCTCGACGCGAGCTACTACGACCTGCTCGCGTCGGAAGCGCGACTGGCCAGTTTCGTGGCGATTGCGCAGGGCCAGCTGCCGCAGGACAACTGGTTCTCGCTGGGCCGGCTGCTGACCACCAGCGGCGGCGAACCGGTGCTGCTGTCGTGGACCGGCTCGATGTTCGAATACCTCATGCCGACCCTGGTGATGCCGAGCTACGAAGGCACCCTGCTCGACCAGACCTGTCGTGCCGCGGTGACGCGACAGATCGAGTACGGCAACCAGCTGGGCGTGCCGTGGGGCGTATCCGAATCCGGCTACAACATGCTGGATGCCCACTTCACCTACCAGTACCGCGCATTCGGCGTACCCGGGCTCGGCCTCAAGCGTGGGCTCGGCGACGACGTGGTGATCGCCCCGTACGCCACGGTGCTGGCGATGATGGTCGCGCCGGCCGCGGCCACCAGGAACCTGCAGCGACTGGCCGAAGCCGGCGCGGCCGGCCGCTACGGCCTGTACGAGGCGATCGACTACACCTCGGCCCGGCTGCCGCTGGGGCAGAGCTCGGCGCTGGTGCAATCGTTCATGGCACATCACCAGGGCATGAGCCTGCTGGCGCTGGCCTACGCGATGCTGGGGCGGCCGATGCAGCGCCGCTTCGAATCCGATCCGCAGTTCCAGGCGACCAGCCTGCTGCTGCAGGAGCGCGTGCCACGCACGGCCGCGGAATACTTGCATGCGTCCGGCTTCCCGGAACAGGACGGCAGCCTGCGCGCCGCCGAAGCGCGACTGCGCGTGTTTACCGATCCGGACCGGCAGCGACCGGCCGTGCAGCTGCTGTCGAACGGGCGCTACCACGCCATGATCAGCAGTGCCGGCGGCGGCTACAGCCGGCGCGGTGAACTGGCGATCACGCGCTGGCGCGAGGACATCACGCGCGATCACTGGGGCATGTTCTGCTACCTGCGCGACGTCGCCAGCGGCGAGTACTGGTCCACCGCGTACCAGCCCACGTTGAAGAAGACCGAACTGTTCGAGGCGATCTTCTCCGATGCTCGCGCCGAGTTCCGCGTGCGCGAACGCGAGTTCGACGCGCACACCGAGATCGTGGTGTCGCCGGAAGACGACATCGAACTGCGCCGCACGCGCATTACCAACCGCAGCCGCATGCGCCGCACGATCGAGCTGACCAGCTACGCCGAAGTGGTGCTGGCGCCGCCGATCGCCGACGCGCTGCATCCGGCCTTCAGCAAGCTGTTCGTGCAGACCGAGCTGGTGCCGGAGCTGCAGGCGATCATATGCACGCGCCGACCTCGCGCGCACGACGAGCACGTGCCGTGGATGTGCCATCTGCTGGCCGTGCACGACGCCGACATCGATCAGATTTCCTACGAGACCGACCGCGCACGCTTCATCGGCCGCGGGCGCAGCGTCGCGCAGCCGCAGGTGCTGGATCGCGAACAGGCGCAACTGTCCAACAGCGCCGGCTCGGTGCTCGATCCGATCGTGGCGATCCGCTGCCGCATCACGCTGGAGCCGGAGCAGTCGGCCACCATCGACTTCGTCACCGGCATCGCCGACCAGCGCGACGGCTGCCTGCAGCTGATCGGCAAATACCGCGACCGCCACCTGGCCGACCGCGTGTTCGACCTGGCTTGGACGCACAGCCAGGTGCTGCTGCGCCAGCTCAATGCCAGCCTCGCCGACGCGCAGCTGTACGAGCACATGGCCACCTCGATCATCTACCCGAACGCGAACTTGCGCGCCGAGCCGGCGGTCCTGCGCGGCAACCGGCGCGGCCAGTCCGGGCTGTGGGGACAGTCGATCTCCGGCGACCTGCCGATCGTCCTGCTGCAGATCGCCGACCCGGCGCGGATCGAACTGGTGCGCCAGCTGGTGCAGGCACATGCGTACTGGCGGCTGAAGGGACTGACGGTGGACCTGGTGATCTGGAACGAGGATCGCGCCGGCTACCGGCAGGAGCTGCAGGACCTGATCATGGGTCTGATCGCTTCCGGCAGCGAGGCCAGCCTGCTCGATCATCCCGGCGGCATCTTCGTGCGACCGGCGCAACAGCTGTCCGGTGAGGACCGGCTGCTGATGCTGGCCAGTGCGCGGATCATCCTGGCCGACAACCGCGGCAACCTGACCGAACAGATCAGCCGGCGCCGCGCGGAAACGCACGCGCCGCGCTTCGAGCCGAGCAAGCCGCGGCGCATCTCCTCCAGCGCAGTCGCACCGGCCGCTCTCCCGTTGCAGCTGACCAACCCGCACGGCGGCTTCAGCGCGGACGGCCGCGAGTACGTGATCACGCTCGGCGCAGGCGATGCCACCCCGGCGCCGTGGTCCAACGTGCTCGCCAACCCGCACTTCGGCACGGTGATCTCCGAGAGCGGCAGCGCGTACACATGGGGCGAGAACGCGCACGAATTCCGCCTCACGCCGTGGCACAACGACCCGGTCGGCGACGCCAGCGGGGAGGCGCTGTACCTGCGCGACGAGGAAACCGGCCAGGTCTGGTCGCCCACGCCACTGCCTGCACGCGGCACTGGCGACTACGTCACCCGCCACGGCTTCGGCTACAGCGTGTTCGAGCATGTCGAGGACGGCATCCATTCCGAGCTGTGGATCTACGTGGCGCTGGATGCCTCGGTGAAATTCTCGGTGCTGAAGCTGCGCAACGACTCCGGCCAGCCGCGCAAGCTCAGCGTCACCGGCTACGTCGAATGGCTGCTGGGCGACTTGCGCGAGCGCACCTCGATGCACGTGGTCACCGAATCGGATCCGGCCAGCGGCGCGCTGTTCGCACGCAATGCGTACAACACCGAGTTCCCGAACCGGGTCGCGTTCTTCGACGTCGACGATCCTGCCCGCGGCATCGACGGCGACCGCGGCGAATTCCTCGGCCGCAACGGCAGCACCGCGGCACCGGCCGGGCTGGGGCGCACGCAACTGTCCGGCCGGGTCGGCGCGGGATTCGATCCGTGCGCGGCGCTGCAGGTCGGCGTGACGCTGGACGCGGGCGAGCGGCGTCAGCTGATCTTCCGGCTCGGCCTCGGTCGCGATGCCGCCGACGCCGGCGCGCTGGTGCAGCGCTTCCGCGGCACCGGCAGTGCCGCCGATGCGCTGGCGAAAGTGCGCGCACACTGGTCGCGCACGCTCGGTGCCGTGCAGATCAGCACGCCGGAACCGGCGCTCAATGTGCTGGCGAATGGCTGGCTGCTGTACCAGACCATCGCCTGCCGCATGTGGGCGCGCAGCGGCTACTACCAGTCCGGCGGCGCGTTCGGCTTCCGCGACCAATTGCAGGATTCGATGGCGCTGCTGCACGCGGCGCCCGAACTGTCGCGCGCGCAACTGTTGCTATGCGCCGCGCATCAGTTCCCCGAAGGCGACGTGCAGCACTGGTGGCATCCGCCGCTGGACCGCGGCGTGCGCACCGCGTGCTCCGACGACTACCTGTGGCTGCCGCTGGCGACCAGCCGATACGTGCTGGCCAGCGCCGACACCGGCGTGCTGGACGAACAGGTCGGTTACATCGAAGGCCGCCCGTTGCATCACGGCGAGGAGTCCTACTACGACCTGCCGCAACCGTCTGGCCTGCGCGAAACGCTGTACCGGCATTGCGTGCGCGCGATCGAACACAGCCTGCCGCGTGGTGCGCATGGCCTGCCGCTGATCGGCAGCGGCGACTGGAACGACGGCATGAACCGGGTCGGCGAAGCCGGTCGCGGCGAAAGCGTATGGCTCGGCTTCTTCTCCTGCGAGGTGCTGACCCGCTTCGCCGAAGTAGCCCGGCTGCACGACGACGAAGCGTTCGCTCTGCGCTGCGAAAGCGAAGTCAGCCAGCTGCGCGTCGCGCTGGAACAACATGCGTGGGACGGCGCCTGGTATCGCCGCGCGTATTTCGACGACGGCACCCCGCTCGGCTCCAGCAGCAACGACGAATGCCGGATCGACTCGATCGCGCAGAGCTGGTCGGTACTGTCCGGCATCGCCACACCCGAACGCCAGCAGCAGGCGATGACATCGCTCGACCAGCACCTGGTACGCCGCGACGCCGGCCTGGTGCAATTGCTGGAGCCACCGTTCGACAAGTCGCCGCTCGATCCCGGCTACATCAAGGGCTACGTGCCCGGCGTGCGCGAGAACGGTGGGCAGTACACGCACGCCGCGATCTGGGCCACGATGGCCTTCGCCGAACTCGGCGACAGCGCCCGCGCGTGGGAACTGCTGCGCATGATCAACCCGGTCAGCCACGGCAGCGACGCCACCGAAATGGACGTCTACAAGGTCGAGCCCTACGTGGTCAGCGCCGACGTCTACGCGGTCGAACCACACATCGGCCGCGGCGGCTGGAGCTGGTACACCGGCTCCGCCGGCTGGATGTATCGACTGATCGTCGAGTCGCTGCTTGGCCTGCGGCTGGAAGCCGGCAAGCTGCGCTTCACGCCGGTACTACCGGCCGAGTGGGATGGCTTCTCGCTGGACTACCGCCATCGCGACACGCCGTACCGGATCAACCTGCGCCAGAGCGCGGCGGGCACGCGGAGCACCGTGTGGCTGGATGGCGTGGTGCAGGCGGATGGCTGCATTCCGCTGGTCGATGACGGCAAGGAGCACAGCGTGGAGCTCAATCATCCGCGGGCGACGTGATCCGCCTCTCCGTCGAATGAAAAATTGCGCCGCCTCTCGATTGCTTGAACGCTGCGAGATCAGGCTGCAGGATTAGGCTGCGCCAACGGGAGCAAGCGCTTGATTCTCTTAGGCTGACGCCGCAACGTCAGTATTGCTCGTGTGGGATAGGCTGCAGGATTAGACTGCATTTTGAAATCTACTTGGCGTTAGGCACCTATCAAATCATGCAGCCGCGTATAGTCAGTTTTATGCTTGTAGCTCTCCTTGCGCTGGGTGACTGCGCCGCATTTCCGCGCTCATCGCATACTCCACAGCTATCTGAACGTGAAGTGCTGGCAATTGCTAAACATGCAGCCGAAGCGTCTGGCTATAATCTATCCCGGTATCACGCGCCAGAAGCGCACTGCGAGTACGTTCACAAAGACCGGACATGGTCAGTCTCCCACGAAGGCATCAAGCCAGAGTTTGGGAATGTCTTTTTTTGTAATCGTCAACGACAATACGCGCGTGACAGAAATAGAACGAGGCCTATAAAGAGTGCCTAACCATTCGTTCAAGGCGGACGGCTTCACCGCCGCTTAACTCCAGCGTTAGACCGGGATCGACGATGATTTACGTGCTGAAGGCTTTACTGTTCGCTTCGCTTGCAATTGGGGTTAGCGTGGCTGATGCCAATTCCACCGTTCCAACTCACTGCAAACCGGGTGAGGTTTCTATTGTTGACGCATGGATGGGAAAGACAGTCCCTACGAGTGCTGGCTGGGTAAATTCGCGCACCGGCAAGTTTGTTTCTCTGTGTGCGGACAGAACGACGGAACCATTTGCAATGGTAGTGTACAGATATGGAAGCTCTGAAAAGATTGATCTAACTGTCTTGGCGACACGGGAAAAACCCTTCGGAATATTCAGTCGCGGAACCACGCCCCATACTGGCGATGATTTGGTATATTTTACCCGCGACGGATATACCTACTACATTGCTATAGCGACAGGTATGGGCTCGGGCGTTTTTCTGCATATTTACAGGGGAGATAAACTCATTTCATCCCATTTTTCAGGAAACACCAAAGGGTCGGACTATACGATAGGGCCTGCGGAAATAAACTTTCATGATCAGGGTAAATCTGGGTTGTTTTCTTATAAAGAGCCTCCTAACTCATTTTAGAGGGTGGTTCGCGTCCGACATCTCGTTCGAGGCGGACGGCTTCGCCGCCGCTTAACTCCAGCGTTAGGCGGCATGAAATGAACTTCAGCGATCTGGAAAAGGCAGCACTGCAACTCAACGAGCTTTACGAGCAGCTTGAGGTCAAGAGATGGGGTCGCGTCTGGACCACTCCGGAGCTTGCGCTCGGCTTCGTGGGGGATGTCGGCGACTTGGCAAAGCTGGTCCAGGCGCACACGGGTGTCCGCACAATCGCCGACTGTCATGCCAAACTCGGCCACGAGCTGTCTGATTGCCTGTGGTCGATTCTTGTCCTGGCAAACAAATGCGGAATCGATCTGCAGGCAGAGTTTGTCAGAAACACCAGAGAGATCTCAGAGTACGTCTCTGGCGAGCTAGCGAAGTAGTCGGCAGCCGCCCAACAATTCGTCCGAGCCGACGCCGCTTCGCGGCGCGCTTAACTCCAACGTTGTGTGCCAAACACCCAGGATCAAACATGCAGATGTCGGGCATCCCGTTCGGCACGACTGATTGGTCGACGGTCGAACGGACTGAACACAAGGGCGCAAGCGGCATCGCCTACTGGCGAACCCAGCAACTTGGGAGCCTCCGCGTTCGGATGGTCGAGTACACGCCTGGCTACTTCGCGGATCACTGGTGCGTGAAGGGGCATGTACTTCTGTGTGTCGATGGGGAACTGCACACCGAACTGGAAGACGGGCGCAAGTTCACGCTGACTGCTGGCATGAGTTATCAGGTTGCCGACAACGCGGAACCGCACCGGTCGTTCACCGACGTCGGGGCAATGCTGTTCATTGTCGACTGAAGGCCGAGCGCACACCCTTCCTTCGAGCGGACTCACACCATGACGCCCATGACCCTCATCCGCCCCTTCCAGGAAACCGACTGGCCTGCCGTGTGGTCGATCCTGCACGCGACCTTCCAGTCCGGCGACACTCTCGCCAACTCCCCGCACAGCACGGAGGCTGAAACACACCAGGCCTGGGTGGCGCTGCCGGCCGCGACCTTCGTGGCCTGTTCGCCCGACGGACGGGTGGTGGGCAGCTACATCCTCAAGCCGAACCAGCCCGGTCTGGGCGCGCACGTCTGCAATGCTGGCTACGTCGTCGCTGCCGACGCGCAGGGCCAGGGCATTGCCTCGACCATGTGCGAGCACTCGCAAGCTCAGGCGTTGTCGATGGGCTTTCTGGCGATGCAGTTCAACCTGGTGGTATCGACCAACGAACGCGCCGTTCGACTGTGGAAGCGACTCGGCTTCAGCGTGGTCGGCACGCTGCCGCGGGCGTTCCGGCACCAGCGCCTTGGCTTCGTCGATGCCCTGGTCATGTTCAAGGAGCTGGCACGCTGACCGTTCCATCGTCGCAGCTTCCTGCGGCCTGCGCGTCAACTGGTAAACGTGCGGACTTATGCATCGGTTTAACTTCGCTGCGTGCAGGCTGGAAAGTAAACCCGATGTCCGGCATGTTGCAGGTTCACTCATGCCGCCGCCTCGGCTGCACCACGCGCCGTTCCAAAGACGACGTCCGCCATCCCCATGGAGAGAACAACCGCTATGCCGACACCCCGCTCGGATGCCCTGGTCTTTTTCGGCGCCACTGGCGACCTGGCCTACAAGCAGATCTTCCCCGCGCTGCAGGCGATGATGCTGCGCGACGGGCTGGACCTGCCGATCATCGGCGTGGCGCATTCCGGCTGGAGCGTGGAACAGCTGCGCCAGCGGGCGCACGACAGCCTGGCGCAGGCGGCGAAAAATCACGGCGGCGACGTCGATGAGGCCGCGTTTGCGAAGTTCTCGGCGCGCCTGCAGTACGTCGATGGCGACTACAACGATCCGGCCACGTTCACCCACTTGAAGCAGGTGCTGGGCAGCGCCAAGGCGCCGCTGCATTACCTGGCGATACCGCCAAGCCTGTTCGGCGTGGTGGTGAAGAACCTGCAGCAGGCCGGCTGTGCCGACAACGCGCGGGTGGTGGTGGAGAAGCCGTTCGGCCGCGACCTGGCCTCGGCGCAGGCGCTCAACCACACCTTGCACGAGGTGTTCCCGGAGTCGGCGATCTTCCGCATCGACCACTACCTGGGCAAGGAGCCGGTGCAGAACCTGCTGTATTTCCGCTTCGCCAACACCGTGCTGGAGCCGGTGTGGAACAACCGCTATGTCGACAGTGTGCAGATCACCATGGCCGAGCAGTTCGGCGTGGACGGCCGCGGCAGTTTCTACGAGGGCGTCGGCGCGATCCGCGACGTGCTGCAGAACCACCTGCTGCAGGTGACTTCGCTGCTGGCGATGGATGCGCCGATCGGCAACGACCCGATCTCGCTCAATGCGGAGAAGCTGCGACTGTTCCGCGCGATGCGCCCGCTCGATCCGGCCGAAGTGGTGCGCGGCCAGTTCAACGGCTATCGCAAGGTCGACGGCGTGGCGCCGGACTCCAACGTGGAGACCTTCGTGGCGCTGTGCCTGCACATCGACACCTGGCGCTGGGCCGGCGTGCCGTTCTATATCCGCGCCGGCAAGAACCTGCCGATCACCACCACTGAGGTGATGGTGGACATGAAGGCGCCGCCGCTGTCGGTGTTCGACGAAATCGGCGCGCCACAATCGAACTACTTCCGCTTCCGGCTCAGCCCCGAGGTGATCATTGCCGAGGGCATGCGGGTGAAGAAACCCGGCGAGACGATGCAGGGTGATCCGGTGGAACTGGTGGCGCGGCATCATGCGGAGCCGGAGAAGCCGCCGTACGAACGGCTGCTCGCCGACGCGATCCGCGGCGACAACGCGCTGTTCACCAGCGACGAATGCGTCGAGGCCGCGTGGGCAGTGGTCGACCGCGTGCTGCAGCACCCAGGCAGCGTGAGCTTCTACGAACCGGGCAGCTGGGGACCGGCCGAGGCCGCGAAGATCGTCAGCAGCGCCGAGGGCTGGCATGACCCGCAAGCCGAGGCGAGCGAACCATGTTGAGCAGCCACACTCCCGCCACCGCATCGGTGGCCGCTTCGTTGGTATTCCTGCTCGATGTCGACAACACCCTGCTCGACAACGACCGCTTCGGCGCCGATCTGGGCGACACGCTGGAGCACGCGTTCGGCGCGACCGAGCGCGAGCGCTACTGGGCGATCTACGGACAGCTGCGCGACGAGCTGGGCTATGCCGATTACCTGGGCGCCTTGCAGCGCTTCCGCGTCGGCCTCGACAACGAGCCATCGCTGCTGCAGATGTCGAAGTACCTGCTGGACTATCCGTTCGCCGACCGGCTGTACCCGCACGCGCTGGAAACCGTCGCCCACCTGCGCACGCTGGGCCCGACGATCATCCTGTCCGACGGCGACGTGGTGTTCCAGCCGCGCAAGATCCAGCACGCCGGGCTGTGGGACGCACTGCGCGGCGAGGTGCTGATCTATGTGCACAAACAGCAGATGCTGGTGGCCATGCAGCAGCGTCACCCGGCCGCGCACTACGTGATGGTCGACGACAAGCCGCAGATCCTCGCCGACATGAAACAGCGCATGGGCCACAAGCTGACCACGGTGTTCGTGGAACAGGGCCACTACGCCGCGCAGGCGCCGGAAGGCGTGCGCGCGGCAGCCGATATCCGCATCGCGTGCATCGGTGATCTGCGCGAGCGTAAGCTTGCTGATTTCCTGCCCGACGCGCCCGTCATCAACCTTCCGGCAGACTGAAACATCCCGCCTCGAATCGAACTGAAGTCATGGAGCAAGCATGAAAGCGACCCGTCAACTGCACGAACTCGGCCAGAGCCTGTGGCTGGACAACATCACCCGTACCCTGCTCGACGACGGCACGCTGGCGCGCTACATCGCCGAGGATTCGGTCACCGGGCTGACCTCGAACCCGAGCATCTTCGACGCCGCGATCGGCGACGGCGATGCCTACGACGCCGGCGTGCACGCCAAGACCCTGGCCGGCCTGTCGGGCGAGGAACTGTTCACCGAGCTGGCGCTCGAGGACCTGCGCCGCGCCGCCGACCTGTTCCGGCCGATCTTCGATGCCACCGATCGCATCGACGGCTGGGTCTCGATGGAAGTCTCGCCGCTGCTGGCCGCCGACACCGCCGGCTCGATCGCGGCGGCGAAACAGATCCACAGCCAGGGACAACGCGACAACCTGTTCGTGAAGATTCCCGGCACGCCCGAAGGCATTCCGGCGATCGAGGAAGCGATCTTCCTCGGCATCCCGATCAACGTCACCCTGCTGTTCTCCTGCGCGCAGTACGTGGCCGTCGCCGAGGCCTACATGCGCGGCATCGAGCGGCGCATCGCGGCCGGACTCGGTTCGCGCGTAGGCTCGGTCGCCTCGCTGTTCATCAGCCGCTGGGACGTGGCCAGCAACCCGCAGCTGCCGGCCGAACTGCACAACAAGCTCGGCATCGCGGTGGGTCAGCAGACTTACCGCGCTTATCGCGAACTGCTCGCCTCGCCACGCTGGCAGAAACTTGAAGCCGCCGGCGCACAACCGCAGCGCCTGTTGTGGGCCAGCACCGGCACCAAGGACCCGTCCGCACCCGACACGCTGTACATCAGCGCGTTCGCCGCGCCCGACACCATCGACACGATGCCGGAGAAGACCCTGCTTGCGTTCGCCGACCACGGCCAGCTGCACGGCGTGATGGCGACCGATGGCGGCGACGCCGATGCCACGCTGGCGCAGATCGGCAAGGCGGGCGTCGATATCGACGCGCTGGCGCTGAAGCTGCAGCAGGACGGTGCAGCGGCGTTCGTCAAATCCTGGCATCAGCTGCTGCAGCGGATTGCCGACAAGGCCAGCGCGCTGGCCGACAAATCGAAAGGACCCGCGCTGCGATGAGTCGCCCTGATCCCACCCAAGCTGGTCTCACCACCCTGCCGCAGTGGCAGGCGCTGCAACAGCACTTCGCCGCCATCGGCCCACTGCAGCTGCGCGAACTGTTCGCGGCTGATCCGCAGCGCGGCGAACGGCTCGTCATCGAGGACATCGGGCTGTATCTCGATTACTCCAAGCAGCGCGTCGACGCCGACACGCTGCGCCTGCTGCGCGAACTGGCCGTGGCCTGCGCGCTGCCGCAGCGGATCGAGGCGATGTTCCGCGGCGACAAGATCAACAGCACCGAGGGTCGCGCCGTGCTGCATGTGGCCTTGCGCGCGCCGGCGACGGAGAAAATCCTGGTCGATGGCCACGACGTGGTGCCGGATGTACATGAAGTGCTCGATCGCATGGCCGCGTTTTCCGAACGCGTGCGCAGCGGCGCGTGGCTGGGCCATACCGGCAAGCGCATCCGCAATGTGATCAGCATCGGCATCGGCGGCTCCGACCTCGGCCCGGTGATGGCGTATGAGGCGCTGCGCGATTACAGCCGTCGCGACATGACATTCCGCTTCGTCTCGAACGTGGATGGCACCGACTTCGCCGAAGCCGTGCGCGATCTGGATGCAGCCGAGACCCTGTTCATCGTCTGCTCGAAGACGTTCACCACGCTGGAAACGCTGAGCAATGCGCACGCCGCACGTGCATGGAGCGTGGCGGCGCTGGGTGACGAGAAGTCCGTCGCGAAGCACTTCGTCGCCGTCTCCACCAACGCCGATGGCGTGGCGAAGTTCGGCATCGACACTGCGAACATGTTCGGTTTCTGGGACTGGGTCGGTGGGCGCTATTCGATGGATTCGTCGATCGGCCTTTCGACCATGCTGGCGATCGGCGCGGACGGCTTCCGCGAGATGCTGGCCGGCTTCCATGCGATGGACGAGCATTTCCGCCATGCGCCGCTGGAAAAGAATCTGCCCGTCCTGATGGGCATGTTGGCAGTCTGGAACAACAACTTCCTCGACGCCGCCACCGTGGCCGTGCTGCCGTACGAGCAATACCTGAAGCGCTTCCCTGCTTACCTGCAGCAGTTGACGATGGAGAGCAACGGCAAGCACGTGACGCTCGACGGCGCGACGGTCGACTACAACACCGGCCCGATCTACTGGGGCGAACCGGGCACCAACGGCCAGCATTCGTTCTACCAGCTGATCCATCAGGGCACGCGCATCGTGCCGTGCGACTTCATCGGCTTCGGCCAGACGCTGAATCCGCTGCCGGCGCAGGGCGGTGGCGACCAGCACGACCTGCTGATGGCGAACCTGATCGCGCAGGGCGAGGCGCTGGCATTCGGCAAGACCGCCGACGAAGTGCGCGCCGAAGGCACGCCCGAGGCGCTGGTGCCGCACCGCACGTTCGAGGGAAACCGGCCCAGCACGACCATCCTCGCCGCGAAACTCACCCCGCACATCCTCGGCACGCTGATCGCGCTGTACGAGCACAGCGTATTCGTGCAGGGCGTGATCTGGGACATCGACTCGTTCGACCAGTGGGGCGTGGAGCTGGGCAAGCAGCTGGCCAAGACCACCATCGCCGAACTCGTCGCCGCGCACGAGCCGAAGCTCGCCCACGACAGTTCGACCAATGCCTTGATCCGCCGCTACCGGCAGCTGCGCGACGATGCCATTTCAGGAAAAGCATGAGTCAGAAAATCAGTCCACTCGCCGGCAAGCCGGCACCGGCGTCGATCCTGGTCGACATCCCGAAGCTGCTCGCGGCCTATAGCGATCTGAAGCCCGATCCGTCGGTGGCCGCGCAGCGCGTGGCGTTCGGCACCTCCGGCCATCGTGGCAGCTCGTTCGAGCGCAGTTTCAACGAGTGGCACATCCTGGCGATCAGCCAGGCGATCTGCGAGTACCGCAAGTCGAAAGGCATCGATGGACCGCTGTTCATCGGCGCGGATACGCATGCGCTGTCGCAGCCCGCGTTCGAGAACGCGCTGGAAGTGCTGGCCGCGAACGGCGTGCAGACGATGATCTCCACCGGCGGCGAGTTCACTCCGACGCCGGCGATCTCGCACGCGATCCTGGTCTACAACAAAGGCCGCACCAGCGGTCTGGCCGACGGCATCGTGATCACGCCGTCGCACAATCCGCCGGACAACGGCGGCTTCAAGTACAACACGCCGAACGGCGGCCCGGCCGATACCGACATCACCGGCTGGGTGCAGAACCGCGCGAATGCGCTGCTCGAAGCCGGCCTGAAAGATGTGAAGCGGATGCCGTTCGCGCAGGCGCGCCAGGCCGCCACGACGCACGAGCACGATTACCTCAACACGTATGTCGCCGACCTTGCCAATATCATCGACTTCGATGTGATCCGCGGCGCCCGCGTGCACATGGGCGTCGATCCGCTGGGTGGCGCCGGCGTGCATTACTGGGCGCCGATCGCGGAGCGCTACAAGCTCGATCTCACCGTGGTCAGCACCGTGGTCGATCCGCAATTCGCCTTCATGAGCGTGGACTGGGACGGCAAGATTCGCATGGATCCGTCGTCGAAGTACGCGATGCAGCGGCTGATCGGATTGAAGGACACCTACGACGTCGCGTTCGCCTGCGACACCGACCACGACCGCCACGGCATCGTCACCCGCAGCAACGGGCTGATGGAACCGAACCATTATTTGTCGGTGCTGATCGATTACCTGTTCCAGCATCGGCCGCAGTGGAGCGCGAATGCCGCGGTCGGCAAGACCGTGGTCACCACCGCGCTGATCGACCGCGTGGTGAAGCGGCTCGGGCGCAAGCTGTACGAAGTGCCGGTCGGCTTCAAGTGGTTTTCCGAAGGCCTGTTCGATGGCTCGCTCGGCTTCGGCTGCGAGGAAAGTGCCGGCGCGTCGCTGCTGCGCCACGACGGCTCGGTCTGGACCACCGACAAGGACGGCCTGGTGCCGGCGCTGCTGTCGGCCGAGATCACCGCGCGGCAGGGCAAGGACCCGGGCGCGTTGTTCGCGCAGCTGACCGACGCACTCGGCAAGCCGTTCGCCGATCGCGTCGAGGCCGCCGCCACGCCCGCGCAGAAAACCAGGCTCGCGAAGCTTTCGCCCGATCAATTGAAGAGCAACCAGCTCGCCGGCGAGAAGATCTCGCAGGTGCTGGACAAGGCGCCAGGCAACGGCGCCGCGATCGGCGGCATCAAGGTCGTCGCCGCCAGCGGCTGGTTCGCCGCGCGGCCGTCCGGCACCGAGGCGATCTACAAGGTCTACGCGGAAAGCTTCAAGAGCGAAGACCACCTGCAGAGTCTGCTGAAGGAAGCCCAGAGCATCGTCGACGCCGCGCTCGCCTGAGTCGCGCGTTCATCCACTCCACGTCACCGAAGGCACCATCATGTCCAATGCACTCGACCAGCAATGCATCAACACGCTTCGCTTCCTGTCGGTGGACATGGTGCAGAAGGCCAACAGCGGGCATCCCGGCCTGCCGCTCGGCGCCGCGCCGATGGCGTATACGCTGTGGACGAAGCAGCTGAAGCATCACCCGGCCAATCCGCACTGGCCCGACCGCGACCGCTTCGTGCTGTCCGCCGGCCACGGCTCGGCGCTGCTGTACAGCCTGTTGCACGTGACTGGCTACGCGCTGTCGCTGGATGACATCAAGCAGTTCCGCCAGTGGGGCAGCAAGGCACCCGGGCATCCCGAATACGGCCATACGCCCGGCGTCGAAGTGACCACCGGGCCGCTCGGCCAGGGCCTGGCTAATGCGGTCGGCATGGCCATCGGCGAAGCACATCTGGCCGCACGCTACAACCGCGATGGCCATGATGTGATCGACCACCGCACCTGGGCCATCGTCAGCGACGGCGACCTGATGGAAGGCGTCGCCAGCGAAGCCGCGTCACTGGCCGGGCATCTGAAACTCGGCAAGCTGGTCTGCCTGTACGACGACAACTACGTCACCCTCGCCGCCGGCACCGACATCACCTTCTCCGAGGATCGCGCCAGACGCTTCGAGGCGTATGGCTGGCAGACCATCCACGTGGCCGACGGCAACGACGTGGACGCGATCGGCGCCGCGCTGGAGGCCGCCCGCGCCGACACCACGCGACCGTCGCTGATCCTGGTGCGCACGCATATCGGTTTCGGCTCGCCCGAGCAGGACAGCTTCAAGGCCCACGGCTCGCCGCTCGGCGTCGAGGACACCAGGAAGACCAAGCAGAATCTCGGCTGGCCGCTCGAACCCGACTTCCTGATCCCGGAACCGGCGCTGGCGCATTTCCGCGAAGCATTGGACCAGGGCGCCAAAGTCGAGGCCGAATGGAATGGACGTCTGGACGCCTATGCGAAGGCGTTCCCCGAGCTCGCGAAGGAACTGCAGGGTCGCCTGCGCGGCGAATTGCCGGCCGGCTGGGACGCGGACATTCCCGTGTTCCCCACCGATGCCAAGGGCATCGCCACCCGCGTCGCCAGCGGCAAGGTAATGAATGGGCTCGCGCCGAAACTGCCGGCACTGTTCGGCGGCTCGGCGGATCTCGACTCGTCGACCCATACCAACCTGAAGGGACTCGGCGACTTCAACCCGGCCGCCACGCCGGGACAGGACACGCAAGGTTCCGACAGCGCCGGCTGGAGCCACGCTGGCCGCAACCTGCACTTCGGCGTGCGCGAACACGCGATGGGCGCGATCACCAATGGGCTGGCCGTGCATGGCGGCTTCCTGCCCTACGGCTCGACCTTCCTGATCTTCTCCGACTACATGCGCCCGGCGATCCGTCTCGCCGCGCTGATGGGCGTGCACGTGGTACACGTGTTCACCCACGACAGCATCGCGCTGGGCGAGGACGGCCCCACCCACCAGCCGGTGGAACAGCTGGCCAGCCTGCGTGCGATCCCCAACCTCACCGTGATCCGCCCCGCCGATGCGAACGAAACGGCGGTGGCATGGAAGGTGGCGGTGGCGTCGGAAAAGCATCCGGTGCTGCTGGCACTGACCCGGCAGGATCTGCCCACGCTCGACCGCGCCCGTTACGCCAGTGCGGACGGCGTGCGCCATGGTGCCTATGTGCTGAGCGACGCGAAGGACGGCAAGCCGTCACTGATCCTGATCGCCAGCGGCTCCGAAGTTGCCCTGATCCTCGCCGCCGCCGACCAGCTGCAGGCCGAAGGCATCGCCGTGCGCTGTGTGTCGATGCCGAGCTGGGAACTGTACGACGCGCAGCCGCAGAGCTACCGCGATCAGGTACTGCCGCCGAACGTCTCCGCGCGACTCGCGGTGGAACTGGGTGTCTCGCAGGGCTGGGATCGCTACGTCGGCGCCCAGGGCGACATGCTCGGCATCGACCGCTTCGGCGCCTCCGCGCCGGCCAGCGTGTTGTTGCGCGAATACGGCTTCACCGTCGACAACGTGGTGAAACGGGCTCACGCCTTGCTCGGGCGCTGAACATCCGCCACGACAGCCAGCGTGCCGGGCAAGCGGCCCGGTACCTCTGGCTGCCGAAGTACTCCGCTCGTAGCGGCTGGAGTGGCCGCGGGCAAGGCCTGATCCGGACCCCAAGCGGTTTGGCCGCATATATGTCCATAACATATATCTGAACTGTTCGGTGTGTTATTGTCCCGGCCGGCCTCCCCCTGCCCGGGTCACTCCCTTGTCCAGTCTCCTGTCCGATTCGAAGCCCGCCTTGCTTGCCGGCACCGCTCGCGCCCTCGCGTTGCTGGCGGGCCTGTCCGTCGCCGGTTGTGCGGTCGGTCCCGACTACCATCGCCCGGACGCGCCGCCGGTGGATCGCTATACGGTGCAACCATTGCCTGCCGCCACCATCACCGCCAAAGCCGCCGACGGCGATGCACAGCGCTTTCTGCAGGGTCGCGACGTGCCCGCGCGCTGGTGGACGACGTTCGACAACGCCGAGCTGACCCGTCGGGTGAACACCGCACTCGCGCACAGTCCGTCGATTGCCTCGGCCCAGGCCGCCTTGCGCCAGGCCCAGGAGAACGCCGGCGCAGCGCGCGGCGGCCTGTTTCCGTCGGCGGATCTGGGCGCTGGCGCCACCCGCCAGAAGCTGTCGGCTGCACAAGCGGGCACAAGCGGCGCCGTGGGCCCATACACGGTGTACAACGCCTCGGTCAGTGTCGGCTACACCATGGATCTGTTCGGTGGCGTGCGCCGCGGGATCGAGGCGCAGTTGGCCCAGGCGGACTATCAGCAGGCGCAACTCGACACCACGTATCTGGCGCTGACCGCCAACGTGGTCACCACGTCGCTGCAGGAAGCGTCGTTGCGCGAGCAGGTGCGGGCGACCGAACAGATCGTCGACATGCAGCGGGAGAGCCTGGACATCGCCGAGAAGCAGCTGAAGATCGGCGCGAAGTCGCTGTCCGACACGCTGGCGGTGCGCTCGCAACTGGCAGCCACCGAGGCAACCTTGCCACCGCTGCGCGCGCAGCTCGCCGCGACCCGCAACCAGCTGGCCAGCTATCTCGGCACCACGCCGGCGCAACTGCAACTGGAGCCGCTGACGCTGGACGCGATCACCTTGCCAGCGGATATCCCGGTCAGCCTGCCGTCCAGCCTGGTCGAGCAGCGCCCGGACATCCGCGCCGCATCGGCGCAGCTGCATGCGGCCTCGGCCCAGGTCGGCGTCGCCACCGCGGCGATGCTGCCGCAGATCACGCTGTCCGGCAGCGCCGGATCGCAGGCGCTGCGGGCCGGCGACCTGTTCTCCGCCGGTACCGGTGCCTGGTCGCTGGGTCTCGGCCTGACCCAGCCGTTGTTCCATGGCGGTGAACTGCGGCACAAGAAGCGTGCTGCCGAAGCCGGCATGGACAAGGCGGTGGCGGACTGGCAGCAGACTGTGCTGAACGCGTTCCAGAACGTCGCCGATGCGCTGCAGGCCTTGCAATACGACGCGCAGGGTCTGGCCGCGCAAGCCATCGCCGATAGCACCGCGTCGCAGCAGGTTGGCCTCGCCCGTCAGCAATTCCGGCTCGGTGCGACCGGCTATCTCAACCTGCTCGAGGCCGAACGCAGCTATCAGCAGGCGCGTATCGGACTGATCCGGGCGCGCAGCGCACGGCTGGCCGATACCGCCGCGCTGTATGCCGCACTCGGTGGCGGCTGGCGCAGCGACACCCAGGTAGCCAGCCAGAAGCCATAGCTCTATCACCGAGTGCGGACAGGATGTCCGCTTTTTGACTTTCGCGATCGTGGATGATCGCAATAACCCGAGGAGTTCGCGCATGCCCACGCGCGTCGACAAGAAACCCAGCACCACCAAGCGCATGATCTGGATGATCGTCGGGGTGCTGCTGCTGATCGCGCTGATCGCCGGCATCAAGGTGTTGCTGGTGGTCCGCATGATCCACGGCATGCCGAAGCCGGCGCCGTTCACGGTCAGCACCACCACCGCCAAAGAACAGCCGTGGCAACCGTCGCTGAGTGCGGTCGGCACGCTGCGCGCGGCAAGAGGTGCGGATCTGGCGATGGATGTGGCCGGCCTGGTCATCGGGGTCAACCTGGAATCGGGCCAGGATGTGAAGCAGGACCAGGTGCTGGTGCAGCTGCGTGACGGCGACGACGTGGCCCAGCTGCAGCAGTTCGAGGCGGCGGCCCAGCTGTCGCAGCTCACCTTCGAGCGGGCGCGCGAGCAACTCGCGGCGCAGGCGATCAGCAAGGCCGATTACGACGCCGCCGCGGCCGATCTCAAGGCGAAGCAGGCCGCGGTGGCGCAGCAGAAAGTGGTTGTGGCCAAGAAGCAGCTGCGCGCGCCGTTTGCCGGCCGCGCCGGCATCATCACCATCAGCCCCGGCGCCTACCTCAGCGCCGGCACCGCGGTGGTGACGTTGCAGCAGCTTGATCCGCTGCTGGTCGATTTCTACGTGCCACAAAGCGAACTGGGTCGATTGCAGGTGGGCCAGGCGGTGAACCTGAAGCTGGATGCGTATGCCGGCCGCACTTTCACCGGCAAGCTCAGCGCGATCAATCCCAAGGTCGATCTCGGCACGCGCAACGTGCAGATCGAGGCGACCGTGCCCAACCACGACAAGGCACTCACCCCCGGCATGTTCGCCAAGGTCAGCGTCGATGCCGGCACTCAGCAGCAGCAGCTGACCCTGCCGCAGGCGGCGATCGTCTACAACCCGTATGGCGACACCGTGTACGTGGTGCAGCCGTCCAAAGGCAAGGACGACAAGGGCCAGCCGCTGCCACCCACCGTGAAGCAGACCTTTGTCACGGTGGGCGACACCCGCGGCGACCAGGTGGCGATCGTCAAGGGTATCGACGCCGGTACGGTGGTCGTGACCAGTGGCCAGATCAAGCTGAAGAACGACGCGCCGATCGCGATCGACAACAGCGTGCAGCCGGCCGACAGCGCCCATCCTGCGCCGCAGGAGCACTGAGCGAACGCCATGAAATTCACCGACCTGTTCATCAACAAGCCGGTGCTGGCGATCGTCGTCAGCCTGCTGATCCTGGTGCTGGGCGTGAAGGCTGTCAGCAGCCTGACCGTGCGCCAGTACCCCAAGACCGAGAATGCCACGGTCACCGTCAGCACCGCGTACTACGGTGCCGATGCGCAGACCATGGCCGGCTTTGTCACCCAGCCACTGGAGCAGGCGATCTCGCAGGCGCAGGGTATCGACTACCTGTCCTCCAGCAGCGTGCAGGGCGTGTCGACCATCACCGCGACCTTGCGCCTGAATTACGACGCCAACCGCGCACTGACCGAGATCACCACCCAGGTGAATTCGGTGAAGAACCAGCTGCCGCCGCAGGCGCAGCAGCCGGTGCTGAACGTGCAGACCGGCGAGACGATCGACGCGATGTACATGGGCTTCTACAGCGATGTGCTGCCCACCAACAACATCACCGACTACCTCGCGCGGGTGGTCAAGCCCAAGCTCGATTCGGTCGAAGGCGTGCAGACCGCCGAGCTGCTCGGCGCACGCCAGTTCGCGCTGCGCGCCTGGCTCGACCCTTCCAAGATGGCGGCCCACGGCATCACCGCCAGCGATGTGAACACGGCGCTGGGCTCCAACAATTACCTGGCCGCGGTCGGCTCCAGCAAGGGCCAGGCGGTGACGGTCGACCTGACCGCCGACAGCAACCTGCATTCCGTCGATGAGTTCAAGCAGCTGGCGATCAAGCAGGTCAACGGTGCGATCGTGCGGCTGCAGGACGTGGCCACGGTCTCGCTGGGCTCGGAAAGCTACGACTTCAACGTGGCCTTCAGCGGCAAGCGCTCGGTGTTCATCGGCATCAAGGTCGCGCCCGATGCGAACGTGCTGGACGTGGCCAAGCGCGTGCGCGAGGCGTTCCCGGACATCCAGAGCCAGTTGCCCAGCGGGCTGACCGGGCAGATCGTCTACGACGGCACCGAGTTCGTGAACAGCTCGATCAACGAGGTGGTCAAGACGCTGGCCGAAGCACTGCTGATCGTCACCCTGGTGATCTTCCTGTTCCTCGGCAGCCTGCGTGCGGTGATCATCCCGGTGATCGCGATGCCGCTGTCCCTGGTCGGCACCTTCTTCGTGATGCTGGCGCTGGGTTACTCGATCAACCTGCTGACCCTGCTGGCGCTGGTGCTGGCCATCGGCCTGGTGGTGGACGACGCGATCATCGTGGTGGAAAACGTCGATCGGCACATGAAAGAGGAAGGCAAGACGCCGCTGCAGGCGGCCTTGCTGGCCGCGCGCGAGTTGGGTGGTCCGATCCTGGCGATGACGGTGGTGCTGATCGCGGTGTATGTGCCGATCGGTTTCCAGAAGGGCCTGACTGGCGCGCTGTTCAGCGAGTTTGCCTTCACCCTGGCCGGCGCGGTGACGGTGTCGGCGGTGGTCGCGCTGACCCTGTCGCCGATGATGGCCTCGAAATTCTTCCGCAACGAGCAGGAGAGCGGCCGCTTCGTGCAGTTCATCGACCGCCAGTTCGATCGCGTGCACCACGGCTATCAGCGCGTGCTGCACAACACGCTGTCGACCAAGTCGGTGGTCCTGGTGATGAGCGCGCTGCTGCTGCTGGCCACCATCGCGCTGGGCATGACGGCGCAATCGGAACTGGCGCCGGAGGAGGACCAGGGCATCGTGGTCGGCCAGATCGTGGGGTCGCCGAACGCGACGGCGCAGCAGATGAATGTCTATGCGACGCAGATGTTCGAGCTCTCCAAACAGTTGCCGGAATACGAGCAGATGTTCCAGCTGACCGGCGTGCCCACCATCAACCAGGGCATCGGCGGTGTGCTGTTCAAGCCGTGGGGCCAGCGTGACCGCAGCGCGCACGAACTGCAGCAGGTCCTGCAGCAGAAGTGGAACGGCATCGCCGGCGGCCGGGTGGCGGCCTTCCAGTTTCCGCCGCTGCCGGGCGCTTCGGGCCTGCCGATCCAGGTGGTGATCACCACCACCGAGCCGTTCGAGAACCTCAACGCGGTGGCCAGCGAAGTGCTGCAGAAGGCGCAGGCCAGCGGCAAGTTCTACTTCGTCGACTCCGACCTCAAGGTCGACAAGCCGCAGAGCACCGTCAGCCTCGATCGCGACATGATCACCACGCTGGGGCTGACCCAGCAGGATGTGGGCGCCGCGCTCGGCTCGGCCCTGGGTGGCGGCTACGTCAACTACTTCTCGATCTCCGGTCGCTCGTACAAGGTGATCCCGCAGGTATTGCAGGTCGACCGGCTCAACCCGAACCAGGTGCTGGACTACTACATCCGCGTGCCGGACGGCTCGGTGATCCCGGCCTCGACCGTGGCGAAGATCACCAGGCAGGTGGTGCCGCAGTCGCTGAACCGCTTCCAGCAGCTGAACTCGGCCACGATCTCCGGCGTCAGCGGGCTGTCGCAAGGCGATGCGCTGACCTATCTGCGCGACCTGGTAAAGCAGGTGGCACCGACCGGCTACAACGTCGACTACGCCGGCCAGTCACGCCAGTTCACCCAGGAGTCCGGCGGTTTCGGCGCGACCCTGCTGTTCGCCGTGATCATCGTGTTCCTGGCTCTGGCCGCGCAATTCAACAGCCTGCGCGATCCGATCGTGATCCTGGTCTCGGTGCCGCTGGCATTGTTTGGCGCACTGATCTTCGTCAACCTGTTCACCAGCCTCAACATCTACACCGAGGTCGGCCTGGTGACCCTGATGGGCCTGATCAGCAAGCACGGCATCCTGATCGTGCAGTTCGCCAATCATTCGCAATTGGAGGGCATGTCCAAACGCGAGGCGATCGAACACGCCGCGGCGGTACGCCTGCGGCCGATCCTGATGACCACCGCGGCGATGGTGCTGGGCGTGCTGCCGCTGGTGATCGCCTCCGGCGCCGGCGCGGCAGGCCGCTTCAACATGGGCCTGGTGATTTCCACTGGCCTGGCGATCGGCACCGTGTTCACCCTGTTCGTGGTGCCGGCGTTCTACCTGCTGCTGGCCGCCGATCGCCACGGCGGCAAGCCGTCGGACGATCCGCTATTGGCCGAGCCGGAACCGACGGCGCAGGCCTGAGCAACCGACAAAAGAAAGGCGCGGTCATCCGCGCCTTTCTTTTTGCTGTGTGATGCGCCGCCGAATGCGGTAGCGACCGTCGCTCAGTTGCGCGACTGCAGCTTCGACAGCAGGCGCAGCAGCTCCAGATACAGCCACACCAACGTCACCACCAGCGCGAACGCGCCGTACCATTCCATGTACTTCGGAGCACCCTGGTTGACACCGCTTTCGATCATGTCGAAATCGAGGATCAGGTTCAGCGCGGCGATCACCACCACGACCAGGCTGAAGGCGATGCCGATGCCGCTGTGGCCGTTGATGAAGCCCATCGAGTGGCCGAAGAAGCCCATCGCGAAGTTGGCCAGGTACAGCAGCATGATGCCGCCGGTGGCGGCGACGATGCCTAGCTTGAACTTCTCTGTGGCGCGGATCACGCCGCTGCGATAGGCCAGCAGCAGCGCCGCCATGGTGCCGAAGGTCAGGCCGACCGCCTGGATCACGATGCCGGGATAACGCATCTCGAAGATCGCCGACAGCGCGCCGATGAAGACGCCTTCGGCCAGCGCATACAGCGGGGCGGTGACCGGTGCCCAGGTCTTCTTGAACGAGGTGACCAAGGCCAGGATCAGGCCGCCGATCGCGCCGCCGAGCACGAGCGGGAGCATCGCCGGCATGCTGGCCGGACCGCTGAACCGGCTCCAGCTGTACATCGCACCGACCAGCACCAGGATCAGCAGCAAGCCGGTCTTGTTGACCGTGCCGTTGATCGTCATCGCCTCGTCGCCACGCGCGACGATGGCGCCGCTGGCCGCGTCGAGGAAGGTGTTCTTGTTGAGTGCCGGGTTGCCGCTTTGCATGATGAACTCCCGTGAGATGCCGACCATCGTAGCTGCCCGCTGCGGACCGCGCACCCGCCCTGCGCGGATACGCCGCTGCACCGCAACGCGGAAACTACGCGACAATGCGACCTTGCCGAATGCCGCGGAGTTCCGATGAATCCTTCCACCCTGCGTATCGCCACCCGCAAGAGCGCGCTGGCGCTGTGGCAGGCCGAGCACGTCGCCGCGCTGCTGCGCGCGGCGCATCCGGGGCTGGTGGTGGAGCTGGTGCCGATGAGCACACGTGGCGACGAGATCCTCGACCAGCCGCTGGCGACGATCGGCGGCAAGGGCCTGTTCCTGAAGGAACTCGAGGTGGCGATGCTGGAAGATCGCGCCGATCTGGCGGTGCATTCGCTGAAGGATGTGCCGTCGCAACTGGAGCCGGGTTTTGTGTTGCCGGCGATCCTGCCGCGGGCGGATGCGGCCGATGCCTTCGTCAGCAATGACTACGCGGATCTCGCCGCGCTGCCCCACGCTGCGCGGGTCGGCACCTCATCGTTGCGGCGACAGGCGCAGCTGCGCTCGCTGCGGCCGGATCTCGTCTTGCTTGATCTGCGTGGCAATGTCGGGACGCGGTTGGGCAAGCTCGATGCCGGCGACTACGACGCGATCGTGCTGGCCTGCGCCGGGCTGGAACGGCTCGGTCTGGCTGCGCGCATCCGCTCGCGGCTGGCCGCGCCGGACTGGCTGCCGGCGCCGGGCCAGGCGGCGATCGCGATCGAGGCACGCGACGACAATCCGGGCGTGCTGAGCCTGCTGGCTGCGCTCGACGACGCCGATACGCGGCTCACCATCAGCGCCGAGCGCGCGATGAACCAGGCGCTCGGCGGCAGCTGCACGGTGCCGGTCGGCGCCTGGTGCATGCTCGGCGAACACGGCCTGCATCTGCGCGGCATGGTCGGCGATGCGGCCAGCGGCCGACTGCTGCGCGCCGACGCCAGCGGACCCGGCGATCAGGCACTGGCCCTGGGCCGCCAGGTCGCAGCGGCGTTGCTGGAACAGGGCGCCGGCAAGCTGCTCGGGCTTTGAACGAGCTCTAACGCAAACGGCCCTCCCGCTCGCGCGGAAGGGCCGTCGCTGTCACGTTTCGCGGACCGCTGCCTAGAAGCTGTAGACCAGGTTGGTCGTGGTCAGCGTGTCCGTCTTCTTGACGCCCGCGAGCACGTCGCTGTTGTGACGCACCTGGAAGCCGACTTTCAGCGCCAGCTTCTTGGTCATGCTGACCGCCAGACCGGCATCGTTCTGCAGGTAGGTGTTCTTCGAGCCCGCTTCCATCAGGAACGTGTCTTCGAATGCGGTGTTGTCGCTGATCTTGTACTTGTAGTTGATCAAGCCACGGGCCACGACTTCGCCCTGGGTCATCTGCCGCTGCGGTACCAGCACACCATTGAGCAGCACGTCGACGTCGGCCGGGCGGTAGCGCTTGTAACCCGGACCGATTTCGAACGACAGCTCGTTGCGCTCGTCCTTCAGCGCGATGTAGCCGTAACCGAGCGAAACCACGCCCTGCCACAGGTTGGCGCCGAAGTCGTCGTGCTCGTAACGGGCGGCGCCGACGATGTAGCTGCGCGGATCGAGTTTGTAGCCGACCGAGGCGCCGCCGTCATAGCGGTTCGCGGTGGTATTGAACTGATCGACCGTGTTGCCGGCCGAATCGACCACCTTCTGCTGGCTCTTGGAGCGCAGCATGTCGACGAAGAAATTGTTCTTCCACTGCTCGTTTTCCTGGTTCAGGCCGAGCTTGGCATTGATGTTCTGCGAACGCGTGTTGCCGGTGGCGGAGGCAAAACCGAACTCGCCCGAGCCGGTCCAGCCACCGTTGTTGGCAGCCGCGTTGGGGTCGGTCGAGGCATCCTGGGCCTGCGCGGCGAAGCTCGTGAAGGCGGCCAGCAGCAGGCCGGCGATCAAGGTCTTTTTCATCAGGAACAATCCGTTTGTTAAGTAATAGTAATGCGCTACCTTAACGGCACGGCTTGAACTCGCAATGAACGGAGCCGGCCCTCGACTGCCCATCCGTCAGCTCATTGGGGCCCGCAACAGCAGCGATTCGTACAAATGGCGCTCCAGCCACTTGCCCAGCAGGCAGCTGGGTACTGCCAGTGCCGCCGCGATCAAATCCACTCCATCCTGTCTGGCCAGCAACAGGGCGATGCACGGAAATACGTAGGTAAACAGCGCAGCCACAAAGCGCGCCGGCTGCAACGCGTGCTCAAGCCCGGCGCTGCTGTGCGCACCCAGCCTGCTCAGCGCATGCCAACCCTGGCCCTCCAGCACACCGAGCAGCAACGCCAGCGTCAGCAACAGCAAGATCCATGGAGACAGGCCACGTGGCGCCACCAGTTCATCCTGGGCCAGGGTGCACAGCCAGAGCCACAGCCCGCCGGCATAGCCGGCGAAGACCAGTCGGCTGAGCGGCAACGATGCCGCGGCGCGCTGCGAGGCCGGCGACAGCTGCCGGCGAAAGCGATAGCCGGTGTAAGCCAGGCTGGCCACGCTGCACAACCCCAGCACCGCACCGGCCAGCCGGGTCGCCCAGAAGATGTTGTCTCCGCGTGCCAGCCCGGCCACGGCCAGCATCGGCAGGAAGGTCGCCAGCGCCAGCAGCGCCGCACGGGTCGGACGACTGTCCCGTCGCGGATACCAGCCATACCACCCCGATGCCCCGCGCCATGGCAGGCAAGCCACCAGCAAGCCGACACCGACCAGCACGGTGCCCACGCACAGCGGCAGCAAGGTGCCGCTGCGGCCGGCTGGATACAATCCAAGCACCAGTGCCAATCCCAGCCACGCCCACAAGCCGTAGCCGCTGGCTGCCAGGATCCGCCACAACGGCGCCATCAATTCCGCACGCCAATACGTGGTCGGCCGCTCCGCATCATTGGCGGGCTTGGCATCATTCGGCAGTTCGCGGACAGGCTGCATGGATGAACCGGTGGAAGGCGGAGAATTCGGAACCGGCGATCACATCACGGCCATCCGGATGGCTGGCAGGCTTGCGAGTACTGCAGCTCGCACCCATGCTACAACGCTGCACCCACGCATGCCTTGACGAAGTGCCATGGATCGCTACGAACGCATACTGACCCTGCACCGGCTGCTGAAGTCGGCGCATTATCCGATTCCGCTGTCACGCCTGCTCGGCGAGCTGGAGTGTTCGCGCGCCACGCTTTACCGCGACGTGGCCTTCCTGCGCGATGCGCTGGGCGCACCGATCGAGAGTGCCGGCATCGATCAGGCCGCATTCCGCTACGAGGTCGGCGAGGGCGAGAAGTTCGAGCTGCCGGGGCTGTGGCTGACCTCGGACGAACTGGCCGCACTGCTGGCCCTGAACGAATTGATCAGCCGCTCCGGCCCCGGCGTGCTGGCCGGCGCACTGGCACCGTTCAAGGCCCGTATCGAAGGCCTGCTGTCCGACCAGGGCAGCGGCAAGGCGCTGCCGGTCGAACGGATCCGGGTGATCCCGTGGGGCGAGCGCAAGCTGGACCAGCAGGTATTCCGCATCGTCGCCGGTGCCGTGCTGGAGCGCAAACAGCTGCGCTTCCGTTATCGCGCGCGCACCACCAATGCCGACAGCCGCCGCACGGTGTCCCCGCAGCGGCTGACCCATTACCGCGACAACTGGTATCTGGATGTGTGGGACCACGACCGCGAGGCGTTGCGCAGCTTTGCGGTCGATCGCATCGTCGAGGCGCAGTCACTGGATGGGGCCGCCACCGATGTGGCCGAGACCGATCTCAACGACCTGCTCGCCTCCAGCTACGGCATCTTCGCCGGCAAGCCGAAGGCATGGGCGACCATTCGCTTCTCGTCGCACGCCGCGCGCTGGGTCGCCGACGAACACTGGCACTCGCAGCAGAAGGGCGAATGGCTGCCCGATGGCCGCTACGAATTGAAAGTGCCCTACTCCAATTCGAAAGAGTTGCTGATGGACGTGCTCAAGTACGGCCCGGATGCGGAAGTGGTGGCGCCGCTGCCGCTGCGCGAGGAGATGAAGATCCTGCTGCAACTGGCGCTGGGCGGCTACACCCAGGCATAGAGAACGTCTCGTCCCGACGACCGCCTCCATCCAAACCGGCGGCACGAAGGAACGAACCTGCACGGCCCGTTCGCATCCTCTCCCCATCGGGGGAGAGGATGGTGACCGAAGGAAATCCCCTTGCGGGAAGGAGAGTGGCGGGTGCTCGCGGAGAGGTTTCATCCGAGCCTGCTTCGCATAAGCGGCGCTGGATCCGTGAACCCTTCCCCCAACCCTCTCCCGGAGGGAGAGGGAGCAAACGCGAAGGGCGCGTTGTTTCATTGAGGCGGGTGGAACGGCCAGAACAGCGGAATCAGCCACATCGACAGCGCGCAGAAGATCAGGATCAGCGGGATACCCACCTTCATGAAATCGGTGAAGCGGTAGCCGCCGGCGTAATAGACCATGGTGTTGGTGGGATAGCCCACCGGCGTAGCGAACGAGGTGGCGGCGGCGAACGCCACGGCCACCACGAACGGCCGCGGGTCCACGTTCATCGCATGCGCGACCGAGGCGGCGATGCCCACCATCAGCACCACCGACGGATTGTGTCCCATCAGTTCGGTGAGCAGCGCGGTCAGCAAGTACACCATCAGCAACGCCGTCAGCGGGCCATGCCCGCCGACCACGCCCAACCCCATATGCACCAGTGTCTGCGACAGGCCGCTCTGCTCGATCGCGATACCCAGCGGCAGGATCGCACCGAGCAGGATGATGATTTTCCAGTCGATGCCTTCGTAGACGTCTTTACGGCCAAAGCATCCGGTCAGCGCCATCGCGGTGGCGCCGCAGATCGCCGCGATCGGGATCGGCAGCCAGTGCAGGCCGGAACTGATCACCACTGCAGCCATGATCGCGACGGCGTACCAGGCCTTGCGTGGCGTGCGATGGGCTTCCTCGCGCTCGCTCAGCACGATGAACGCCTCGTCGTTGCGCAGGTTGGACAGCGCCTCCTCACCCACCAGCACCAGCAGCACGTCACCCACCGCGAGGCTGACATCGCTGAGCTTGTCGCGCAGCAGCTGGCCGCGGCGGTGGATCGCCAGCGTCACCGCGTCGTAACGCCAGCGCAGGCCGATTTCATCCAGCCGACGCCCCTCCATCGGGCTGGCGGGCGCGACCATCAGCTCGACCATCACGCGCAAGTGATGGGCATCCTGCACATAGCGGCTGTCCGGCGCGCTGCGCAGTCCGGCGCGCCGCTGAAAATCCTCGATCTTCTCCCAGTCACCACGTACCAGCAGCACGTCGCCGGCGGCGATCTGCTGGCTGCGCGGCGACCACATGCGCTTCTCGCCGCGCAGCAGCTCCAGCGGATAGACACCAAAGCGCTCGCCGAGCTTCGCGTCGGCGATGCTGCCCCCAAGCAGCGATGAGTGCGAGGTCACTTCGAGTTCGGTCACGTATTTGCCGATGCCTTCCTGCTCGGGCATCTCGGCAGCCACTCGCCTCGGCAACAGCCAGCGACCGACCAGCATCAGGTAGACGATGCCGACCACCGCCAGCACCATGCCCATGCGGGTGAATTCGAACACGCCGAACGCCGCCATGCCGTGCTGTTGCGCCAGGCTGTCCGCCAGCAGGTTCGACGACGTGCCGATCAGCGTGCACACGCCACCCATCTGCGCCGCGTAGGCCATCGGCATCAGCACGCGCGCGGGCGAGGTATGCGTGCGCTGGCACACGCGCAACGCCAGCGGCAGGAAGGTGGCAACCAGCGCGATGTTCTTGATGAAGGCGCCCAGCGGCGCGATCGCCAGCATCAGCGCCAGGGTCAGCAGCCACGGCCGCTTGATCCGCATCAGCAGGCGGGTCAGCGGTTCCAGTGCGCCGGAGCGTTCGATGCCCAGGCTCAACGCGAACATCGCCGCCACTGTCACCGTGGCCTCATTGCTGAATCCGCTCAGCGCCTCGACCGGACTGACGATGCCCAGGATCACCAGCGCCGCCAGCACCAGCAACGCCACCAGATCGATGCGCAGCTTCTCGCTGGCGAACAGGCCCATCGCCACCACGATCACGGCCACCGTGGCCCATGCCTGCCAACTCATGCGCCAGCTCCACGACGAAACGGCGATCGGAACGGGATTCGACAAACGGAAGGCATGCGTGATTCCAGGACTTGTTGCCGCTTTGGCTTGGCTTCATCCTAACCAGCCGGCGCCGTCTTGGCTCGATATTCACGATGATTCATGCCCTCGGTGCCACGGCACATCGACGCGGAAGACCGCGTGATCCCGGCAACGCACGCTATTCGTGATTGAATGTCCGCCATGAACGTCGTCGATACTTCCGCCCCGCCGACAACCCCGGAGCCACCCACCGGAACACGCAGGCCCACCGTGGCACTGGCACTGGGTGCCGGCGGCGCGAAAGGGCTGGCACATATCGGTGCGATCGAGGAGATCGTGGCGCAGGGGTTCGAGATCACCGCCATCGCCGGCACCTCGATGGGTGCGCTGATCGGCGGCGTGTATGCGATGGGCAAGCTGGACGTGTATCGCGACTGGGTCTGCACACTGGCCAAACTCGACGTGTTCAGGTTGCTCGACTGGACGTTCTCCGGTGGTGGCCTGATCAAGGGCGAGAAGATCATTGGCACCATGCGCGAGCTGATCGGCGACGTCAGCATCGAGGAGTTGCCGCTCGCCTTCACCGCGGTCGCCACCGATCTCGATCGCGAACGCGAGGTATGGCTTACCCGCGGCTCGCTGTTCGACGCGATCCGCGCCTCGATCGCGATCCCCACCGTGTTCCGGCCACACCATCTTGATGGCCGCCGGCTGGTCGACGGCGCGTTGCTGAATCCGGTGCCGGTGACGCCGCTGATCCGCGATCCGGCCGACTACTTGTTTGCCGTCAGCATGGATGGGCCGGCGCAGATGACACCCATTGTCATCGACGAGACTGACCCAGCCGACGAAGGCGGCTTTCGGCACCGCGTCGGCGGATTCTTCGGCCGGATGCTGCCGCACAGCGAAGGCAAGCCGCGCGAACCGGGCGCGCTGGATCTGCTCTACCAGTCGATGGATCTGATGCAGGCGAATCTCTCGAGGCTGCGACTGGCGGCGTACGAACCGGATCTGCTGATCCAGCTGCCGCGCAACATGTCGACGGCCTACGAGTTCTATCGCGCCCGCGAACTGATCGAACGCGGCCGTGAGCAGGCCCGCGAAGCATTGGCCACTTGGTCGAAATCCGCAACGCCGCTGCGCCCGTCGTGAGTCGAGGTGGTCTCAGCGCGGGCCGTGCGTGCGCAACCAGTTCTCCAGGTAGGCTTTCAACGCGACGGCGTTGTTGTGCTCCTCGTCGCGTGCTCCGTAGAGCAGGGTGACCGGGTGTCGCGCCGCGCGCTCGGCCAACGGGCGCCAATGCTCGGCGGCCGCATCCAGCTCGCTGGCGTAGCGGTGACGGAAACCGTCCCAGCGCGCCGGTTCGTGCCCGAACCACTGGCGCAATGCGGTCGACGGCGCCAGTTCCTTCGCCCATTGATCCAGCGGCACCGCCTCTTTCTTCAGTCCGCGCGGCCACAACCGATCGATCAGCACGCGATAACCGTCGGCTTTCGCGGCGGCCTCGTAGACGCGTTTGACAGCGATGCTCATGGGGTGGTCTCCCGGACGGAAGATTCCCAGCATACGACGACGAGATCAGTACAACATGACGTGGATCAGAGTTCCTCGACTCAGAGCTCTTCGACCTTGGTCACCTTGCCGCGGCGCATCAGCCACGCCACCCCGCGCAGGTCGGCCAGGCCGACCCACAGCCGGTCCAGCATGCCGTACTTGGATACGCCGGCGGTGCGCGGACGATGACTGACCGGCACGCTCTGGCTCTGGAAGCCGGCGCGCTTGACCAGCGCCGGCAGGTAGCGGTGCATGTGGTCGAAGTAGGGCAGGCGCAGGAACACCTCGCGATCGAACAGCTTCAGCCCGCAGCCGGTATCCGGCGTGGCGTCCCGCAGCATGCGCGAGCGCACCGCATTGGCGATCTTCGAGGATATCCGCTTGTTGAAACTGTCGCGCCGAGTCGTACGCCAACCGGCGAACAGCCGCGTTTCGGCGGCAGCAGCGGCGCGCGCGGCCAGCAGCTTCGGAATATCGGCCGGATCGTTCTGGCCGTCGCCATCGAGCGTGGCGATCCACGGCGACCTTGCTTCACGCACACCGTTCCACACCGCGGTGCTCTGACCGCTGCGGGTGACGTGATGCAGCACGCGCAGTTCCGGATGGCTTGATTTCTGCGCGGCCAGCACCGCACGACTGTCGTCGCTGGAATCGTCATCGATGTAGATGACTTCGTAATCGACCCTGCCGCGCAGCGCGGTGGCGATTTCGGCGAGCAGCGGCGGGATATTGTCGCGCTCGTTGAAGACGGGAACGACGACGGAGAGTTGCGGCATGGGGGAAGCCTTTCAGCAGGGGCAACGGCTGCACTCGGCGCAGCAGATGCGCAGTTTAATGCCAAGCGGCAGCGATGTTGTCCCCTCTCCCTTTGGCGACCTTGGGAGTCCCCTTGCGGGTGAGAGGGCTGGGGTGAGGGTACGGGGCTTGCCGCGAGCATGATCAATTCGCTTCGCACGCACCCTCATCCGTCCTTCGAGCACCTGCCTTCGCGTCATCCCTGACGCTCACCCTCCGGGCGGCTTCGCCGTGCAATTCGGCAATCCTGCCGATTTGTCTCCCGCAAGGAGAAGGGAAAAGCAGATCTAGCGGATCTTGCCGAGAATCCCGTCCAGCTCGTCGTTGCTGTGGTAGTGGATCACCAGCTTGCCGCGACCACCGCGGCCCTGCGCCAGCTCGACCCGGGTGGCGAAGCGTTCGCTGAGCTGACGCTCCAGATCGGCGACGTTGGCGTCGCGCGTTGACGCGCTCTTCGCCTTGCCCTTCGGTGCCTGTTGCGCACGGCGCGCGGCTTCTTCCAGCTCACGCACACTCCAGCCATGGCGCGCCGCTTCCAGCGCCAGCCTTTCGGCGTCGTGCTCGGGCAGGGTCAGCAGGCAACGGGCGTGGCCCATTTCCAGCTTGCCTTCGTCGAGCAGCCGCTTGATCGACTCCGGCATCTCGGTGAGCCGCAGCATGTTCGACACGGATGCACGCGAGCGGCCGACCGCGTCGGCAGCCTGCTGGTGGGTGAGGTCGAAGTCGTCGATCAGGCGCTTCAGCGCGTCGGCTTCTTCCAGCGGGGTGAGGTCCTGGCGCTGGATATTTTCGATCAGTGCCATGGCTGGCACGGCTTCTTCGGACACTCTCTTGATCAGCGCCGGAATCTCGGCCAGCTGGGCACGCTGCGCGGCGCGCCAGCGGCGTTCGCCGGCGATCAGCTCGTAGCTGTTCTTGCCCAGTTCGCGCACCACCACCGGCTGGATCACACCCTGCGCCTTGATCGACGCGGCCAGTTCGTCCAGCGCCTCGTCGTTCCAGTGCCGGCGCGGCTGGTACTTGCCGGGCTGGATCTGCTGGATCGGCAGCATGCGCAGCTCGCCTTCCTGCGCCAGCACGGACGGCGCAGCCTCGCCATCGCCGCCGAGCAGGGCATCGAGCCCGCGTCCCAATCCACGTTTCTTCGCAGCAGCCATGCTTTATTCCTGATGGTTGGCGGCCGGCGCCTTGAGCGTCGGACCGCTGTCGCCGTGCGCAGGTGCTGCCGCCGGCGGTTCAATGTCTTCGACCGGGTCGGTGCGGGTCAGTGCGCGCTCGCGCCGGATGATTTCGCCGGCCAGGCCGATGTAGGCGATCGCGCCGCGCGAGCTGCGGTCGTACAGATGGATCGGCTGGCCGTGGCTGGGCGCTTCGGCCAGGCGCACGTTGCGGGGGATGATCGAGCGCAGCACCTTGTCGCCGAAGTGCTGGGTGAGCTGGGCGGAGACCTCGTTGCCGAGGTTGTTGCGCACGTCGTACATGGTGCGCAGCAGGCCCTCGATCTCCAGCGTCGGATTCAGCCGGTGACGTACCGCCTTGACCGTGTCCAGCAGGCTGGACAGGCCCTCCAGCGCGAAATATTCGCATTGCACCGGGATCAGCACGCCATCGGCGGCGGTCAGCGCATTCAGGGTGAGCAGGTTCAGCGACGGCGGGCAGTCGATCAGGATGGTGTGGTAGTTCGCCGAGACCTTCGCCAGCAGTTCCTTCAGCCGATGCTCGCGCGCCAGCGCATCCATCAGCTTCAGCTCGGCGGCGGTGAGGTCGCCGTTGCCCGGCAGCAGGTCGTAATGCGCGTCGGTGGGCACGATCGCCGCGCCGATCTCCACTTCCTCCAGCAGCACCTCGCAGCCACTGGCCTTGATCTCGCGCTTGTTGATGCCCGAGGCCATCGTCGCGTTGCCCTGCGGATCGAAGTCGACCAGCAATACCTTGCGCTTCGCGGCGGCCAGCGCAGCGGCGAGATTGACGGCAGTGGTGGTCTTGCCGACGCCGCCCTTCTGGTTGGCGACAGCGATGATGCGAGCCATGGATGGATAGCTACCGTACGCAGGAGAGGGTTTAGTGTAATGCCTCACTCCGCCGAGTGCCGCCCACCCTCAGGCGCCGATCCGCGCGCCGCTGGCGGCATCGAACAGGTGCAGGCGCTGCGCCACCAAACCCAGCGATACCGTGCTGCCCGGCTCGGGCAAGGCCCGCGGCGACACCCGTGAAACCAGCGCCTGCGCGCCATGGCGCAGGTTGAGGAAGATCTCGTTGCCGACCGGCTCCAGCACCTCCAGCTGGGCACTGAATGCGGCATCGCCGGTATCCTGCGGCTGCAGGTCCTCCGGGCGTATTCCCAGCACCACCTCGCAATCGCGCCACGATTCCCACGCCGCCGCCTGCGGCGGCTGGCCCAACGCGATATCGCCGTGCGCGGTGGTCAGTACCCAGCTGTGCTGGTGGCGCAGCGTGCCGCGCAGCAGGTTCATCGCCGGACTGCCGACGAAACCCGCCACGAACAGGTTGGCGGGTTTCTCGTAAAGATTCATCGGCGTGTCGATCTGCTGGATCACCCCGCCGTCGAGCACCACGATGCGCTGGCCCAGCGTCATCGCCTCGATCTGGTCGTGGGTGACGTAGATCATGGTGGCCTTGAGCTGGCGATGCAGCCGCGCGATCTCCACCCGCATCGACAGTCGCAGCTTGGCATCGAGATTGGACAGCGGTTCGTCGAGCAGGAACACCTTAGGATCGCGCACCAGTGCGCGGCCCAGCGCCACGCGCTGGCGCTGGCCGCCGGACAGTGCGGCCGGGCGCGAGCCGAGCTGCGCTTCCAGCTCCAATGTCTTCGCCGCCACAGCCACCCGCTGGTCGATGTCGGCCTGCTTGTGCCCTCGCAGCTTCAGGCCGAAGCCGAGGTTCTCGGCCACCGTCATGTGCGGGTACAGCGCGTAGTTCTGGAACACCATCGCGATGTCGCGATCCTTCGGCGCCACCTCGTTGACCACCCGACCGTCGATGCTGAGCGTGCCGCCACTGATCGTTTCCAGCCCGGCGATCATCCGCAGCAAGGTGGTCTTGCCGCAGCCGGACGGCCCCACCAGCACCAGCAGCTCGCCATCGGCGATCTCGAAACTGGCCCCAGCCACGCCGACGTTGCCATTGGGATAGATCTTGCGCAGCTGGTCCAGTTGTACGGCGGCCATCGGCATCTCCGGTGTGTTTGGCCGCGACGGCCGTCCCGCGAAAGCATGCGCTTGTCTGCACATCGGCGGAGCATTCGGCTATTCTGCCCATGTAATCGTTTACATCAAGCATTTTAGTCGCAGGTGTCCCCATGACCCGCCCCAGCTTCCGCTTCCCCGACGGCTTCCATTGGGGTGCTGCCACCTCGGCCTACCAGATCGAAGGTTCGCCGCTGGCCGATGGCGCCGGCCCCAGCATCTGGCAGCGCTTCGCGCACACGCCGGGGATGATGAGCAACGGCGATACCGGTGACATCGCCTGCGACCACTACCGGCGCTACAAAAGCGACGTGCAGCTGATGAAGGCGCTGGGCCTGCAGGGCTACCGCTTCAGCATCAACTGGGCGCGCGTGCTGCCCGAGGGCACCGGCCGGGTCAACGCGAAGGGACTGGACTTCTATTCGCGGCTGGTCGACGAATTGCTGGAAAACGGCATCGTGCCGAACGCCACGCTGTTCCACTGGGATTTGCCGGTCGCACTGGACGATCGCGGTGGCTGGCTCAACCGCGACATCGCGCACTGGTTCGCCGAGTACGCCGAAGTGATGTTCAAGGCGCTGGACGACCGCGTGCCGCGCTGGGCCACCCTCAACGAACCGTGGGTGGTCACCGACGGCGGCTACCTGCACGGCGCGCTGGCGCCGGGCCATCGCAGCAAGTACGAGGCGCCGATCGCCGCGCACAACCTGATGCGCGCCAGCGGCGCCGGCATCCAGGCGTATCGCGCGCACGGCAAGCACGAGATCGGCGTGGTGTTCAACATCGAGCCGAAGTATCCGCATTCGGACAGCGCCGAAGACCTCGCCGCCACCCGCCGCGCGCACGCCTACATGAACCAGCAGTTCGCCGATCCGGCGCTGCTCGGCAGTTATCCGTCCGAGCTGAAGGAAATCTTCGGCGACGCGTGGCCGGATTTTCCGGAAGACGATTTCAAGCTGACGAAGCAGAAGGTCGACTTCGTCGGCATCAACTATTACACCCGCGCCGTGGTGAAGCACGATACCAACGCGTATCCGCTGAAGGCCGTGCCGGTGCGCCAGCCGAACAAGACCTATACAGAAACCGGCTGGGAAGTGTTCGAGCAGGGCCTCACCGATACGCTGACCTGGTTCAAGGATCGCTACGGCGACATCCCGCTGTACATCACCGAAAATGGTTCCGCGTTCTACGATCCGCCGGTGGCCGAGAACGGCGTGCTCGACGATCCACTGCGCACCAACTATCTGCGCAAGCACCTCAAGGCGCTGCACAAGGCGATCGCGGCCGGGGTGAACCTGAAGGGGTACTACGCCTGGTCGCTGATGGACAACCTGGAGTGGTCGCTGGGTTTCTCCAAGCGCTTCGGGCTGTACCACGTCGACTTCGCCACCCAGCAACGCACATCCAAGGCCAGCGCGAAGCTGTATGCGCAGGTGATCGAGAGCAACGGCAGCGTGCTGGGCGAATAGTTGCCGGCCTTCTGCACGGCCCCATCTCCGTTCACCCCCGGATCTGGTCCGAGGCAGGCTCTGAGTGCCTGCCGCGTAGCGTCCAGAGTCGAAGAGCGCGCCACCGACAACTTGCTATAGCTCTTCGACTTTGCCGTTCTGCAAATGGCTACGCTCAGTGCGAACGGTGAAAGGAGCCACCGTTCCGGATCCATCAATGCGCCAAGATCAGGCTCGCCCCAACACCAGCAGATGCCGCTCGGCCGGCAACCCTGGCACCACCAGCTCGTGCATGCCGCGCACTTCGAATCCCGCCGGTATCCCGGGCAGCTCGTCATCTGGCCGCTTGCCCTTCATCGCCAGCCAGATGCCGTCCGGCGCCAGCAGATGGCCGCCCCAGCCGAGCATGTCGGCCATGCTGGCGAACGCCCGTGCGGTGACGCAGTCGTACTGGCCCTCGACGTCTTCCACCCGCGACTGCACCGCACGCACGCCTTCAAGCTTGAGTGCGCGGATCGCCTCGCGCAGGAAGCGCACCTTCTTGCCATTGGAATCGACCAGCAGGATCTCGCGTCCCGGCGCTGCGATCGCCAGCACGATGCCGGGCAGGCCCGGACCAGTACCCAGGTCCGCCAGAGTCTGGCCTTGCACAAAGGGAAGGATCGCCAGCGAATCGAGCAGGTGACGGGTGATCATCTCCGCCGGATCGCGCACGGCAGTGAGGTTGTAGGCCGCGTTCCAGCGTTCCAGCAAGGCCTGATAGTCGAGCAGCCGCGGCACCGCGTCGGCCGGCAGGCTCAGCCCCAGTGCGGCAATGCCTTGTTCGAGTTGTACCTGCAAGGCGTCGCGCGCAGCCATGATGCTTTCCTGTAATCCGGGGCCGGCAGTATCCCGGCCATGCGACGACGATGCCAGCACTGATGCAAGCCGACAAAAGAAAACCCGCCGAAGCGGGTTGAATATGCACAAATCCCCTGTGGCGTGGGCGCTCTCGGTCGCCCTGACGCGATTCGGGATTCAGGCCACGTCGAGTTCGACCCGGGTCACCATCATGCCGCGTTCGCGCAGCGCATTGTTCAAGGACTGCTTCACGCGTGCGCCCAGATCGCGACGATCAGCCTGATCGGCCGCCGGTTCGTCGCGCAGGGCTTCATGCGCACCGCGGCGGATCAGCTGATCGACCTGCTCGAACACCGCATCGGCGCGCTCCGGCTCCAGCACCTGCCAGTACACCGTGCCACGCACGTCGTGGGCATTGGCCAGCGGCTCCTCGAAACGCAGCGTCTGGCCGGCCAGATTGATCTTGTGCGCGACCCGATCCAGCAGCGGCAGCACCAGATGCATGCCCCCCTGCAGCAGGCGCACCGGCTTGCCGTGCCGATAAAGGCTGTAGACCTGACCAGCCGGCACAACCTTGATCGCGCTGGCGATCAGCACGGCAGGCAGCAGGAGCAGCAAGGTCAACAGAGTCATCATGATTCGTGAAAACAGCAGCTTGGCTGTGGTTTCTTCAGTTTCGCGGGAGCTTGAGGATACAGTCGTCTGAGTCCGCGAAGATTAACCTTGATTTAACGACAAAACGAATTTCTTAACAACCACCAAGAGCCGGCGAAAATGCGACACCATTCGCAAATCATAAAATCGGCGAGGCGGGTGCATGGTCACGAGGGCGGTTGCTGCATTGCCGCAGCGCTATTTTCTTGATGCGGACCGCCATCATCAGCCGCCAATCCAGCGATTTGCCGACCGATGCGTTGGAGTAGCGATGAAAACATCTCGCATCGCAACAAAACCGCTGTCTTTACAGGCACTTTACAACTCTTTATGAAAACGATTACGTTGGCGCCACCACAAGGTTTCAGGGCATCCGACAACTCTCCATGGCAGCGGCAACCATCAAAGATGTAGCGCGGGAAGCCAAGGTATCCGTGGCCTCCGTTTCGCGTGCCTTGAATGATGGTCGCGGGGTGACCGCCGAGACCAGCCAGCGTATTCGCGAGGCCGCGACACGCCTGCGCTATGTGCCGCACGCCGCAGCACGCACGCTGATCACCCGCCGCACGAACACCATCGGTGCGCTGTTGCCGGACCTGTATGGCGAGTTCTTTTCCGAGCTGATCCGTGGCATCGATCTGGCCGCGCGGGCGCGAGGGCTGCACCTGCTGGTCTCCAGCTCACACGACGACGCCGATGCCGCCGCCGCCGCCCTGCGCGCGATGCAGGGCCGGGTCGATGGCTTGCTGCTGATGTCACCGCATGCCGATGCCGCCTTCCTGCAGCAGAACCTGCCGCACGGCCTGCCCACCGTGCTGATGAACACCCGGCTGGCCGGGGCCGACTATTGCGCGCTGTCAGTGGACAACGATGGCGGCGCCCGTTTGATGGTCGAACATCTGCTGGCACTCGGCCACCGGCGGATCGTGTTTATCCAGGGTCCGCCCGGCAACCGCGATGCCACTGAACGCGAGCTCGGCTACCGCGAAGCACTCACCAGCCATTCGCCGGACAGCCCGGTGGCCATGCTGCGCGGCGATTTCAGCGAGGACTCCGGCTACCGCGCCGGACAGCAGGTACTGGCGATGCGGCCACGGCCCGATGCCGTGTTCGCCGCCAACGACATGATGGCGATCGGTTGCATGGCGGCATTGCGCGACGCCGGCATCTGCGTGCCCGAGGAAATCGCCATCGGCGGCTTCGACGACGTGCCGATGGCGCGCTACGTGACGCCACCGCTCACCACGGTCCAGGTGCACATCGCCGAACTCGGCGGCCAGGCCATGGAGCTGCTGGGCGAACAGATCGACAACCCGGACAGCGTGATGGCCGGCATCCACCGCCGCGTCACCGCACAGCTGGTGGTGCGTGTATCCAGTGGGGCACCGCTCGTCTAGCGGACAGACATCAGGACCGGCGCAGGACGGCACCGGCTGGAACCGCCTCGACACCAGGCGATTCCGTGTCAACGGATCGTGGGAGCGTTCCGCTCACGGGCAACACAAAGCAACGCGACAACAAGACAGTCCGAATTACTTGCACCGATTACGGGAGAGGGTCAGGTCATGGTCAATCAACGCATGCTATCCAAGCAGATCTCGCTGGCTTTCGCCGGCCTGCTCGCCACCACACTTTCACTACCGGGCATCGTCAACGCCCAGAACAGCACGGCAACTCTGCGCGGCCATATCACGGCGCCGCAAGGGCAGGTGCCGACCGACGTGGTCGCCACCAATACCGCCACCGGCTTCGTCAACAAATCGAAGGTCACCGCCGACGGCAACTACACCCTGGTCAGCCTGGCTCCGGGCAACTACAACATCGTGGCCAGCGGCAATGGCAGCAATGCGAGCCAGACCGTGACCGTACATGTGGGCCAGTCGCTCACTCTGAATCTCAACACGGTTCCGGCTCCGACTGCGGCCACCGCCAATGCAACCAACCTGCAAGGTGTCACCGTCAGCGCCACCGCACTGACCGAGACGCGCACTTCGGAAGTTGCGCAGAACATCTCGCAGGCGCAGATCGCCAACCTGCCGCAGAACGAGCGCAACTTCCTCGATTTCGCCCAGCTGGTTCCGGGCGTCACCATCTCGCATGATCCCACCCAGAAGTCGTTTTCCTCAGGTGGTCAATCGGCCGAGAATGTAAACGTTTTCATCGACGGTGCCAGCCAGCGCAACGACATTCTCAAGGGCGGCCTGGTCGGACAGGACTCCAGTCGCGGCAACCCGTTCTCGCAGGAAGCGATCGCCGAATATCGCGTGCTGACGCAGAACTACAAGGCTGAGTACGAGCAGGCCGGCACCGCCGTCATCACGGCCATCACCAAGTCGGGCAGCAACGAGTTCCACGGTACGGTCTACGACTATTTCCAGAACCAGTCGATGATCGCGCAGGATTCCTTCGACAAGAAGAATCACGTGAAGAAGCCCGACTACAAGCGCCAGCAGCGCGGCTTCAACCTTGGCGGTCCGATCTTCAAGGACGAATTGCTGTTCTTCATCAACTACGAAGAGCGCAAGGACGTCAACAACAACAGCGTGTCGATCATCGACCCGCGCTTCTCGCAGTACAACGGTACCTTTTCCGCGCCGTTCAATGAAAAATCCTGGTTTGGCAAGTTGAGCTGGCAACCCAACGAGAACAACACTATCGATCTCAGCTACTCCGACCGCAAAGACAAGGAAATACTGGGCTTCGGCGGCACAACAACCTATCAGGGGCGCACCGAACGCAACAACGATGTCAGCGACCTGCTGCTGAAATGGAGTTCGTATGGCGACAACTGGACCAACGACTTGCTGCTTGACAGCGGTCGGTACAAATTCAATCCCACCGCTGCCGAACCCAACCTGATCCAGCAGATCTACGAGCCGAACATCGCGATACTTGGCGGTGCTGTCGGTTTGCAGAACAAGTCCCAGGATCAGACCACCCTGCGCGATGATCTGACCTTTACCGGCCTGTCCTGGCACGGCGACCACACCGTGAAGATGGGCGTCAAATATTCCAGTTACAGCATCAACCTGTTGCAAAACAACAACGCCGTGCCGTCGTACAACTATCAGATCGGACCGACCTATCCCGGCGGCTTCACCAGCCCTTACCGCGCCGTATATGCGCCACTCGGCACCGGCGCCCAGCTGCACGACAATCAGCTGGGCGCGTACATCCAGGATGACTGGGATATCACCCAGCGCCTGCAACTCAATCTGGGCGTACGCTGGGATTACGAGACCAATGCGCTCAATGACCACTACGTGACGCCCGCAGCGCAGATCCCGACCCTCGACTACCTGGGCCTGCAGAACAACATCAGCACCGGGCATGAGCGCAAACCCGAGAAGGACCAGATCCAGCCGCGCCTCGGCTTCTCGCTGGACCTCAGCAAGGACGGCGACCAGAGCACGACCCTGTTCGGTGGCGCCGGTCGCTATTACTCGCGCACGCCGTTCGATTGGCTCAGCCAGGAACCGATCCACTCACAGGTACCGAACTACACGTTCCAGTTCAGTCCCGGCGGCGTGACCCCAGGGACGATTGCGTGGGATCCGAAATACCTCACCGCTGCAGGGCTGAATCAATTGTTGGCTTCCGGCAGTGCAGGCTTCAGCCAGGAAATCGACACGGTCAACAACAAGACCAGGTCGCCATACACGGATCAATTCAGCCTTGGCATAAAGCAGGTACTCGGTGACTGGACCGGCTCGCTGACCCTGAGTCGCGTGCTGGGCTACCGCCAGTTCACCTGGTTGTGGAATCGCAAGGTGGCGCCGGGCTTCTCACTCGACAACCTGCCGGGCAGCCCGTATGGCGTGGTGCTGCACAACGGCTACAAGAAGACCCAGGCCAGCAGCGTGCTGGTCAGTGTGAGCAAGCCGTACACCACCGCCTCGGGCTGGGGTCTGGACGTGGCCTACACCTATCAGCGGGCACGCCAGCAGGGCAATGACAACTACTCGCTCGACTACGTCAATCCGGCCGGCTATCCCGCCGACCATGTCGGTCCGAAGCACAATCTGGTGATCAGCGGCCAGGTGCACGGGCCGTGGGACACCCGCTTCAGCGGCATCTTCACCTATAACTCGGGTACGCCGTACGATGTGTTCAAGGGCACCGCGACCTGCGACTACAACTGCAGCTATTTCCACAATGCAGAGTACGGTCGCGCGTACGTCAACCTCGATCTGGCCGTTTCCAAGGAATTCCGCTGGGGCCAGAGCCAGGCTTTGCAGTTGCGCTTCGACGTGTTCAACGTGTTCAACCGCGATGTCATCAATGGTTACAACGGTGGCTTCTACGACCCCAACTTCGGTCAGGCCACCAGCGCCGATCCGAACCAGACCCGCCGCTTCCAGATCGGCGCACGTTACTCGTTCTAAACCACTCCGCGGCATGGCTTGACTGCCGCTTCACTCGTCCGCCCGCACATTGCGGGCGGACGTCCGGATGGCTTGTTGAAGCCGTGCACCATCACGGTTTCAACAAGCCACAACCCGCAAAGTACGGCAGATAATCAATGATGTTTTTCAACCGGCACGCATGGCTTCCCGTCCTGCTCGGCGCCAGCTTGCTCTTCGCCTCCCCGGCAACCCCAGCGCGACAGACCAATGGCGTCGTCGCAGCCACCGCGCCAACCCGTGTTCCCGCGGTTCCGGTGCTGGTCAACGATCTCGAGCAACGCACCTTCCGCTTTTTCTGGGACAGCGCGAATCCCGCCAATGGCCTGATCCCCGATCACTATCCCGGCGACTCCTTTTCCAGCATCGCCGCCGTCGGCTTCGGGCTCACCGCCTACGGCGTGGGCGTGGAGCGCGGCTACATCACGCGCGAACAGGCGATCGAGCGCACTCTCGCCACGCTGCGCTTCTTCGACCGTTCGCCGCAGGGCGACAGCGAGGACGACGACAGCGGCTACCAGGGTTTCTACTACCACTTCCTCGACATGCAGAGCGGCAAGCGCTTCGCGCGCTGGACCGAAGTCTCCACCGTGGATACCACGCTGCTGCTGGGTGGCGTGCTGTTCGCGCAGTCCTACTACGACCGCGACACGCCGCAGGAACACGAGATCCGCGATCTGGCCGATCGCATCTACCGCCGCGTCAACTGGAAATGGGCGCAGGTGCGCGCACCGCTGATCAGCATGGGCTGGACACCGGGCGGCAAGTTCATTCCGCACGACTGGGAAGGCTACAACGAAGGCATGCTGGTCTACGTGCTGGCGCTGGGCTCACCCACCCATCCGGTCGGCGCCGACGCGTGGACCGCGTGGACCAGCACCTATGAGCGCAGCTGGGGCCAGTTCCAAGGGCAGCAATTGCTGAACTTCGGGCCGCTGTTCGGTCATCAGTACAGTCATGTGTGGATCGACTTCCGCGGCATCCGTGATGCGTGGAACCGCAAGCACGATCTGGACTATTTCGAGAACAGCCGCCGCGCGGTGATCGCGCAGCGCAACTACGCCATCGCCAACCCCGGCGGCTGGACCGGCTACGGCAAGAACGTGTGGGGCTTGACCGCGAGCAACGGCCCGGGTGGCGTCATCGTGGAAGGCAGCCACCGGCGCGCGCAGTTCCAGGGCTATACCGCACGCGGCGCCGGACTCGGCTATGTCGTCGACGACGGTACCATTGCACCCACCGCCGCCGCCGGCTCGATCGCGTTTGCGCCGGGGCTGGTGATTCCCGCGCTGGAAGAGATGAAGCGCCGCTACGGTGCCGACATCTACAACGAGCACGGCTTCGTCGACGCGTTCAATCCCAGCTTCCACGTGCACACGCTGTTGCGCACCGGCAAACTGCTGCCGATGGGCTGGGTCGACAGCGAGCAACTGGGCATCGACCAGGGTCCGATCGTGCTGATGATCGAGAACTGGCGCAGCGACTTCGTGTGGAACGTGATGAAGAAGAATCCGTATATCCGCAAGGGACTCCAACGCGCCGGCTTCGAAGGTGGCTGGTTGTCCACGCATACGCCGGCGCAATGAAGCGCGGCGGCCACCCGCAACCATCGCTGCTTGCGCCTTCGATGTGCCGCAGCGCGTGGCTGGCGGGGGTGATCGCGTGTGCCGTACTGATCGGCGGGTGCGGACGGACACCGACGTCCGACCAGCCACTCACGGTCTGGACGATCGGCCGCGAGGGCGAGGCGATCATCAAATTGCTGCCGGATTTCGAACACGCGCATCCGGGCATCCACGTAAAGGTGCAGCAGTTGCCGCTGACCGCCGCGCACCAGAAGCTGCTGACTGCATTCGCCGGCGGCTCCACCCCGGACATGACCCAACTCGGCAACACCTGGCTGCCGGAGATGGTGGCGCTGCATGCGCTGCAGCCACTGCAGGCACGCGTCGATCGTTCCACGGTGATCAAGCAGGACGACTACTTCGCCAGCATCTGGGCCACCAATGTGATCGACGGCACGCTGTACGGTGTGCCGTGGTATGTCGACACGCGACTGCTGTTCTACCGCAAGGATCTGCTCAAGGCTGCCGGCTTCGATGCACCGCCGCGCGACTGGACCGAGTGGCGGCACATGCTCGCTGCATTGAGTGATCCACAGCGCCACCGCTGGGGCATCCTGCTGCCGACCAACGAATACGAGCAGCTGATGTCGCTCGCCCTGCAGCAGCCCGATCCGCTGCTGCGCGACGGCGGCCGCTACGGCAATTTCGAGAGCGCCGGCTTCAAGCGCGCGCTGAGCTTCTACGTCGACACATTCAAGCTGGAACAGGCGCCGGCGATCACCAACGTGGAAGCGGGCAATCCATGGTCGGAATTCGGCCGCGGCGTCTACGCGTTCTACCTGTCCGGCCCGTGGAACATCGGCGAGTTCCGCTCACGCCTGCCAGCCGCGCAGGAGGACGACTGGGCCACCACGCCACTGCCCGGCCCCGATGGTCCCGGTGCGGCGGTGGCCGGCGGCTCCAGCCTGGTGATCTTCCGCAACTCGCCGCATCAACAGGAAGCATGGGCGCTGATCGAGTACCTGTCGCAACCGGCCGTGCAACAGCGCTTCTACGACCTGCTCGGCGACATGCCGCCGCGGCGCAGCTCATGGGAGGGCAGCGCGCTGCGCGACGACCCGAAGGCGCGCGCGTTCCGCGACCAGCTCGAGCGGGTGAAGCCGACGCCGCCGGTACCCGAGTGGGAGCGCATCGCCAACGAGATGCAGCTGGTCGCCGCGCAGACGATCGCCGGGCAACTGACGGTCGATCAGGCCGCCACCGAAATCGACCGCCGCACCGACCTGATTCTGGAGAAGCGTCGCTGGGTGCTCGATCATCCGCAGCCGTCGGCGGAGCGCACGCGATGAACCGGCAACGTGCGGCGTGGCTGTTTCTCGCCCCGGCGCTGCTGGTGCTGGGCGTGTTCTTTTTGCTGCCTGTGCTCGCCGCACTCGTGCTCAGCCTCACCGACTACGATCTCTACGCGCTGGCCGATATCCGCAACCTGCGCTTCGTGGCGCTGAGCAACTACTGGGCGCTGCTGCAACGGCCGCTGTTCTGGTCGGCGCTCGGGCATACGGTATATTTCGTGGCGGTCGGCGTGCCACTGTCGATGGCCGCGTCGCTGGGCAGCGCCATGCTGCTGAACTCGCCGCTGGCGCGGGCAAAACCATTTTTCCGCACCGCGCTGTTCGCACCGGTGGTGACCACCGTGGTGGCAGTGGCGGTGATCTGGCGCTACCTGTTCAACACCAAGTACGGCATGGCGAACTTCGTGCTCGGGCATCTCGGCATCCATCCGATCGACTGGCTCGGCGATCCGCACTGGGCGATGCCGACGATCATCGCGTTCGCGGTATGGAAGAACTTCGGCTACAACATGATCATCTTCCTCGCCGGACTGCAGGCAATCCCGCTGGATCTGTACGAGGCCGCGCGCATCGACGGCGCATCAGCATGGCGGCAGTTCCGTCACATCACACTGCCGATGCTGGCGCCGACGATGCTGATGGTGTCGATCCTCACCGTGTCCGGCTATTTCCAGCTGTTTGCCGAGCCCTATGTGATGACCGAGGGCGGCCCGCTGCAAAGCACCACCAGTGTGCTGTATCTGATGTACGACGAAGGCTTCAAGTGGTGGAACCTGGGCTCCGCTTCGGCGGTGGCATTCCTGCTGTTCATCATCATGTTCGCGGTGACCGCGCTGATGCTGAAATTCTCGCAGCGTGGAGGCGGGTTATGAATCCGCGGTTGGCGAAGGCCTTGATCAACGGCCTGCTGATCGGCGCAACAGCGGTCGCGCTGTTCCCGCTGCTGTGGATGCTGTCGGTGTCGTTCATGGCGCCGGGCGAGGCCAGCTCGCTGCCGCCGACCTTGCTGCCGGCCCATGCGACGTTCAACAATTATCGCGAGCTGTTCGTGCATGCCGGCATGGGTCGGTATCTGTTCAACAGCCTCGCCGTCTCCAGCGTGATCACCGCACTGTCGCTGGCGTTCAACCTGATGGCCGGCTACGCCTTCGCCAAGCTGCGCTTCAAGGGACGTGAGCGGCTGTTCCAGGTGCTGATCGGCGCGCTGGTGATTCCCGCACAGGTCGCGATGCTGCCGCTGTTCCTGCTGCTGAAGTACATCGGTCTGGTCAACAGCTACGCCGGCGTGGTCGTGCCCGGCATGGCGACCGTGTTCGGCATCTTCCTGGTGCGCCAGTACGCGCGCGGCATTCCCGACGAACTGCTGGAGGCCGCGCGCATCGACGGCGCCGGCGAGTGGCGCATCTTCGGCCAGATCGTGCTGCCGCTGCTGAAGCCGATCATGGTGACACTGGCGATCTTCAGCTTCCTCGCCGCGTGGAACGACTTCATGTGGCCGCTGATCGTACTGACCGGGCAGGAGCACTACACCTTGCCGATCGGGCTGGCCTCGCTGGCGCGCGAGCACGCGCAGGACAGCGAACTCATGATGGCCGGCGCGGTGGTCACCGTGCTGCCGGTGCTGCTGTTGTTCCTGGCGATGCAGCGCTATTACCTCGAAGGACTGCTGCTGGGCAGCGTGAAGGGCTGATCTCATGAGACCCTGGCGCGCCGCCCTCTTGCTGTCCTTGCTCGCCTTCGGTGTCATCGCGCAGGCGATCGAAGCGCCGCAGGTACTGGACGACTTCAGTCACCCCGCTGCGTGGCAGGCATCAGGCACCGACGACATCAGCGCGTCGCTGCGTGCGACCGAAGGCCGGAATGGCAAGGCGCTGTGCCTGGACTTCAATTTCAATGGCGTCTCCGGCGGTGCCACCTTGCGTCGCACGCTGCCGATCATGTTTCCCGCCAATTACGCGTTGTCGTTCGATGTGCGCGGCACGATGCCGCCGAACGACCTGCAGCTGAAGCTGATCGACGCCAGCGGCGACAATGTGTGGTGGTATCGGCGCGAGAACTACCAGCCCGGCGCCGACTGGCAGACGATCACCGCGCAGCGGCGCGATATCGAGTCGGCGTGGGGCCCGGCCAACGATCGCACGCTGCGGAAAACCAGCTCGATCGAGTTCACGGTCTACGCCGGACAGGGCGGCAAGGGCTCGTTGTGCGTCAGCCATCTGCGGCTGACGCCATTGTCGCCGGCTCCCGCGGGCGAACCGACCGCCGCCGCTGTCACGCCGAACGCGCTGTTCCAGCAACAAGCGCGACGTGCACTGCGCGGACTGTATCCGCGCGGCTTCTCCGGCGAGCAGAGCTACTGGACTTTGGTCGGTGTGGACGGCGGCGCGAAGCATTCGGCCTTGATCTCCGAAGACGGCGCGGTGGAGGTGCGCAAGGGCGGCTGGTCGATCGAGCCGATGCTGCTCGATGGCCATCAGCTGATCGGCTGGGCCACGGTGAAGACCACGCAGAGCCTGCTCGACGGCTATCTGCCGATGCCGACAGTGCACTGGCAATCCGGCGAACTCGGGCTGGATACCAGCGCGTTCGCCAGCGGCACGCCGGCGCGCTCCGACCTGTTGTTGCAATACCGTCTGCGCAACGACGGCGCGCAACCGCGCGCGCTCACGCTGGCCCTGCTGGTGCGCCCGTTCCAGGTCAATCCACCCACCCAGTTTCTCAACACACCCGGCGGTCTCAGCCCGATCCACGACCTTGTGTGGGATGGCCGGTCGCTGCAGGTCAACGGCGGGCTGCGCGTCGTGCCGCTGCAGTCGCCCGCCGCTTTCGTCGCCGGCACCGATGTAGCCGACGCACTGCCACAACGGCTGGCCCGCGGCGAACAGCCACGCGTCACGTCACTGCACGACGACATTGGCCATGCACAAGGTGCGTTGTTGTATCGGCTGACTGTGTCGGCGCACGCCAGCGTCACCGTGGGATTGGTGGTACCCAGTGACGACCAGGCATTCCTGCCACCGCACGACGCAGCGACGTGGTTGCAGCAACAGCGCGAGCAGGTCGCCGCTGCATGGCGCGAAAAGCTCAGCCACGTGAGCCTGCACCTGCCAGCGGCACAGCAGGCACTCGCCGATACCGCGCGCAGCGCGCAAGCGCAGATGCTGCTGTCGCGCGATGGACCCGCCCTGCAACCAGGAACCCGTTCATACGCACGCACCTGGATCCGCGACGGGGCGATGATGACTGAGGCCTTGTTGCGCAGCGGTCACACCGATGCCGCCGGCGAGTTCGTGCAGTGGTATGCGCCGCACCAGTTCAGTCAGGGCAAGGTGCCGTGCTGCGTCGACGCGCGCGGTTCCGACCCGGTACCGGAGAACGACAGCCAGGGCGAGTTGATCTTCGCGATCGCCGAATGGTGGCGTTACAGCCACGACCACGCCGGCCTGCAGCAACTGTGGCCGCAGGTCGAACGTACGGTGGCCTATATGGATCAGCTGCGAGTCAACGAACGCAAGGCGACACAGAAGACGCATGCGCTGTATGGCCTGATGCCGGCCTCGATCAGTCACGAGGGTTATTCGGCCAAGCCGATGCATTCGTACTGGGACGATTTCTGGTCGCTGGTCGGCTATGACGATGCGGTGGAGCTTGCCCATGCCTTGGGCAAGCAGGATGAGGCCACACGCTACGCCGAATCGGGCGACCAGTTTCGTACCGACCTGCACGCCTCGATCCTTGCAGCCGTGCAGCAGCACGGCATCGACTTCGTCCCCGGCGCCGCCGAGCTGGGCGATTTCGATCCGACCTCCACCACCATCGCGCTGTCGCCCGGCGACGCGCAGGACTGGTTGCCGCCAGCGCTGTTGAAGCAGACCTTCGAGCGTTACTGGCAGGGCTTCGTGGCGCGTCGCGACGGCACCACGCGGTGGGACGATTACACCCCGTACGAATGGCGCAATGTAGCCGCGTTCGTGCGACTGGGCTGGCGCGAGCGCGTGCCGCAGCTGTTGAACTTCTTCATGGCCGACCGCCGCCCGGCGGCGTGGAACCAGTGGGCCGAAGTGGTCGGCCATGATCCACGCAAACCGCGCTTCGTCGGCGACATGCCGCATGCGTGGATCGCTTCGGATTTCCTGCGTTCGGTCTACGACATGTTCGCCTACGAGCGAGCGCGTGATCATGCATTGGTGCTGGCCGCCGGGATTCCTGCCGCGTGGCTGCAGGGGCAGGGTATCGGCATCGAACGGTTGCGCACGCCGTACGGCGAGCTTAGCTACGCATTGCGCGAACAGGACGGCGGACTTGAACTGCGCATTCCGGCCGGACTGAGCGTACCGCCCGGCGGGCTGGTGCTGCCGTGGCCGTATGCCGGCAAGTCGAGCGGCAAGGCGTTGCTCAATGGCAAGCCAGTGGCGTGGCGGGACGGGGAGATCGCGATACACGAATTGCCGGCGACGTTGCGGGTCGAGCCGCGTCACTGAAACTTCCCGGCCAGCACCGCCCCTCACCTTCCCAAAGGGGGATTTCCTCCGGTCACGCTCCTCTCCCCGGGAGGGGAGAGGAGGCCAAGGCAAGAAGCGGTTTTCTTTAATTCAGAACTTGCCGGCGCGGAAGTCGGCGATCGCTTCGTGGATCTGCTCGGGCGTGTTCATCACGAACGGTCCGTAGCGCGCCACACTTTCGTTGAGCGGCTTGCCGGCAACGACCAGCAGGCGTGACGGTTTGTCACCACCGCGCAGCTGCAGTTGCTCGCCTTCGGACAACACGCCCAGCTCACTGCGTTGCAGTGACTCGCCACCGACCAGCGCCGATTCGCCTTCGAACACATAGACAAAACCGTGATGCCCGGTAGGCAGATCCAGCGTCAACGACGCGCCGGGTTGCAGGCTGACGTCCAGATACACCGGCGCGGTAACGATGCCTTCGACCGGACCGGTCGCGCCGGCCAGCTCGCCGGCAATCACCTTCACTTCGACGCCTTCGGCTGGATGCACCACCGGAATCTGCTCGGGACCGATGTCCTGGTAGCGCGGCGCGGTCATCTTGTCCTTCGCCGGCAGGTTCACCCATAGCTGGAAACCCCACATCAGGCCGTTTTCCTGCTGCGGCATTTCCGAGTGCAGGATGCCGCGACCGGCGGTCATCCACTGCACGCTGCCGGGCGTGAGGTCGCCGCGGTTGCCGTGGTTGTCGCCGTGCTGCATGTGACCGGCCAACATGTAGGTGACCGTCTCGAAGCCACGATGCGGATGCTCGGGGAAGCCGGCGATGTAGTCACCCGCGTCATCGGAGCGGAATTCGTCCAGCAGCAGGAACGGATCGAGCATGTCCAGCCCGGGCTGGCCGATGATGCGCTTCAGCTTCACGCCGGCGCCGTCTGACGTGTCGGTGCCGCGGATGCGGCGGGTGATGTGGCGATCGCTCATGGCTTGCTCCGGTAAAGGATGATGGCCGCCAAGATGGCCCCACCCCCGCGCTTATCCAAGCACCGGCGCAGGAACAGATCGTTTCATTCCGGCTACGCCGGGCCGACGCGGCGCGCCGACCCGACGCTCAATGCACCCAGTGGCCGCTGCGCTGGCGCGGCGGCGCGTCGCCATCGTCGTCCTTGTCCGGGCGCTGCTGCAGCACCATAGTTTCCACTTCCGCCTCGGTGGCCGGCTTGGCCTGCCAGTACTGGTTGACCGCGCCGAGCACGGCCGGCACCTGCGCCAGGCATTCGTCGTACTCCTCGTCGCTGAGCTTCTCGAACTCGGTATCGGCGCTGAGGATGCCTTCGTCCACCGCCAGCGCCATCACCGGGCCGAGCAGTTCCATCAGCTGCGGATCCTCGGACAAGCGGTTTTCCCACAGCGCCGCGCGCAGGTCGATGCCGCGACTGAAGCCCTCACACCAGCCGGCAGCCGACAGCATCGAGCCGGTTTCCAGCTCGACCTCGCCAAGGATCGGTTCGTAGGCCTCGACATCGAGCTCGGCGCTGATCGAATCGTTGAGCTTGGCCAGCAACGCCAGCACGCGATTGCCCTCGTCCTCGTCGGCAAACGGTTCGTGCAGCACCTCGTGCAGCCATTCGTCCGGCAGCACCAGCAGTGGACCGACCGCCAGCGCGCTGAGCAGGCCGTGCACGCCGTCCAGCAGCAGGTCGCCTTCGCCGGTATGCGCGCGCAGGTAGCGATCCAGTTCATCCAGTTCGTTGTCGTCCAGCGAGCTGGGCCATTCGGTTTTTGCGGTCATTCAGATATCCAGTTCCAGCGTCACCGGCGTGTGGTCGGAGGGACGCTCCCAGCGACGCGGTTCGCGGTCGATCGCCGCCGCCGTGGCGGCGGATTTCAATGCCTCGCCGATCAGGATCAGATCGATGCGCAGGCCCATGTTGCGACGGAACGCGGCCTGCCGGTAGTCCCACCAGCTGTAATGTTCAGCGCCCGGTTCGAACAGCCGGAAGCTGTCGTGCAGGCCTAGATCGGTGATCGCCTTTAGCCCGGCACGCTCGGGCGGCGAGCACAGGATGTCTTCGCCCCAGGCGACCGGATCGTACACATCGCGATCGTCCGGGCAGATGTTGAAATCGCCCAGCACCACCAGGTTGGGATGGCGCTCCAGTTCGCGGGCCAGGAATTCGCGCACCTTGGCCAGCCAGTGCAGCTTGTAGGCGTATTTCTCGTCGCCGACCGCCTTGCCGTTGACCACGTACAGATCCACCACACGCAGGTCGCCGATGCTGGCGGCCAGAATCCGCCGCTGCGGGTCATCCAGTCCGGGAATGTCGGTGACGATGTCCATGGGCTGCTCGCGCGCCAGGATCGCCACGCCGTTGTAGGTCTTCTGGCCCGAATACACCGCTCGATAGCCGGCCGCGGCCAGCTCGTCGACGGGAAACTTCGCGTCTTCCAGCTTGGTTTCCTGCAGCGCCACGATGTCCGGCTGCGCGTCGGCCAGCCACTGGGTCAGATGCGGCAGACGCACCTTCAGCGAATTGACGTTCCACGAGGCAATCTTCATCGCGGCATTGTAAGGGAAGCGCCTGCGCGGGTTGCCGAAAACGGGGAATCATCGCGCCTCGCAGCAACCGGACCGACAGCTCCCACACCAGCCGAAACGGCGCTGCAGCGCGACCCATCCCGGTGAAAAACCGGATTTTGACGCCAGCGGCGGCCCGATATACATGAATTTGTGCGGAAAACCCACCGAAACCTTGCATTCCGATGTATGCTGGGGAAGCAAGAGTCAGAGGCAACTCGGATTTCCTGCTCCTATTGCGGTCAAGTGCACTACGCTCCGAGCCGCAAACCATCCATGCTTCAAAGGTATAGTTACATGTCGGATCGTCAGAGCGGTACAGTCAAGTGGTTCAACGACGCCAAAGGTTTTGGCTTCATCACCCCGGAAAGCGGTGACGACCTGTTCGTGCATTTCCGCGCGATCCAGGGCACGGGCTTCAAGTCCCTGCAGGAAGGCCAGCGCGTCACGTTCATCGTCACCAAGGGCCAGAAAGGCCTGCAGGCTGAGGAAGTCCAGGTTGCCTAATTCCCTCGGGAATTGAGCGATCTTGAAAAGCCCGCTTCGGCGGGCTTTTTTTCGCCCTGAAAAACCCATCGTGTCGCACCGCTGAACAAAACGGTACGACACAGCTGGACAACTCAGGCCAGGCCGTGACTGCGCAACAGTGCCTCCGGCTGCGGCTTCCGGCCGCGGAACGCGATGAAGCTTTCCAGCGCGGGGCGACTGGCACCGACCGCGAGGAACTCGCGACGGAAACGGTCGCCTGTTGCGCGATCGATGACACTGCCATTTTCCCCGGCGTGTTCCTCGAACTCGCCGAACGCGTCGGCACTCAGCAGCTCGGCCCACAGGTAACTGTAGTAACCGGCCGCATAACCGCCGGCAAAGATATGGCTGAAACCGTGCGGAAACCGCTGCCACGCGGGTGGATGGAGTACGGCGACCTGCTTGCGCACGTTCTCCAGCACGGCCAGCGGGCGGGCGCCCTGGGCAGGGGTGTAGTCGAGATGCAGCAGGAAATCGAACAGCGCGAATTCCAGCTGGCGCACCAGGAACAGGCCGGCGTGGAAGTGGCGCGCGGCCAGCATGCGCTCGAACAGTTCATCCGGCAGCCGTTCGCCGGTTTCGTAGTGGCGGGCGAACAGATCCAGTGCCTGACGGTTCCAGCCAAAGTTCTCCATGAACTGGCTGGGCAGTTCCACGGCGTCCCATTCGACGCCGTCGATGCCGCCGATCGAGGGCAGCGCGATCTCGGTGAGCAGGTGATGCAGGCCGTGGCCGAATTCGTGGAACAGGGTCAACACGTCGTCGTGGGTAAGCAGGGCCGGCTTGCCCTCGGTCGGCGGCGCGAAGTTGCAGGTGAGGAAGGCCACCGGCAGCTGGCGGGTTTCACCGTCGTCGAAACGGGCGCGGCAGACGTCCATCCATGCGCCGCCGCGCTTGCCGTTGCGTGCATACAGGTCGACATAGGCGCCAGCGAATACGCGGCCGTCCGCATCCCGCACGTCGTAATAACGCACGTCCGGATGCCACACGTCGACGCCGCCGCGTTCGGCCAATGTGATGCCGTAGAGTTTCTCGGTGAGTCCGAACAGGCCGTGGATCACCGCTGGCAACGGGAAGTACGGCTTGAGCTGTTCCTCGTCCAGCGCGTACTGCTGCTGGCGCAGTTTTTCCGAGGCGTAACCGACATCCCACGATTCCAGGTTGTCGAGCTTCAGCTCGGTGCTGGCAAATTCGCGCAGCGTGGCCAGCTCCCGCTGCGCCACCGGTTTCGCGCGGGTGGCCAGGTCGTGCAGGAACTCCATCACCTCGGTCGGCGACGACGCCATCTTGGTTGCCAGCGATTCCTCCGCTGCGTTGGCGAAGCCGAGCAGCTGCGCGGCCTCGTGACGCAGCGCCATGATCTTTTCGATGCGCGCGCTGTTGTCGAACTTGCCGGCGTTCGGACCCTGGTCGGAAGCGCGGGTCTGGTACGCCCAGTACACCCGCTCGCGCAGCCCACGGTTGTCGGCATAGCTGAGTACGGCCTGCACGCTGGGCTGTTTCAGGGTTACCAGATAGCCGTCCAGATCCTGGTCCTCGGCGTACTGGCGCAGTACCGCGCGACCGGACTCGGGGATGCCGGCAAGATCGCGCTCGTCGCTGATGTGTTCGTGCCACGCCTCGCTGGCATCGAGCACGGCGTTGGAGAATTCGGTGGAGAGTTTCGACAGTTCCACCCCGATCTCGCGAAAACGCGAACGCGCCGGCTCTTCCAGCGCGACGCCGGACAACCTGAAATCGCGCAACGCATGCTCGACCAGCGCACGTTCCGGCCGCGGCAGCGCGGCGAAATCCGGCGCATCGGCCAGTGCCTGCACCGCGGCATACAGCGCACGGTTCTGGCCCAGCTCGATCGCATGCTCGGTGAGCTTTTCCTCGGCCGGGCCGTAGACCTTGCGCAGCGCCTCGCTGTCGGCCACTGAATGCAGATGGCTGACCGGCGCCCAGGCCCGCGCCAGTCGCTGCTCCAGCCGTTCCTGCGTCAGCATCACCGTGGCGAAATCGCGCGGCGCGTCCGGCGCGACGAGTGCGTCGATACCGGCTCGGTAGTCGGCAAGAATCGTGTCGACCGCCGGCTCGACGTGCTCGGGACGGATCTGTGTGAACGCCGGCAAGGTGTCGTCGGCCAGCAGGGGGTTGTCGTGACTCATGAACTCTCCTTTTCCAGCCGCCAGCGTGGCGACCACGCGCGACGAAATCAAGCACGATCATGTGATGGCGAGACGACCGGCTGGTTTCCGCTCCGCGCCCGCAACCGTCCCCAGCACGCACCGTGGCCACTACCATGTGCGGATGAATTCTCTACGCAGCTACAAGGGCATCACGCCCACCCTCGGCGAACGCGTCTACGTCGACCCGACCGCCAGCGTGATCGGCGATGTGGTGCTCGGCGACGATGTCTCGATCTGGCCCGGCACGGTGCTGCGCGGCGACGTCAACCATATCCGTGTCGGCGCCCGCACCAGCATCCAGGACGGCAGCATCGTGCACGTCGCCCACGCCGGCCCGTACGGCCCGGGCTTTCCGTGCCTGATCGGCGAGGGCGTCACCATTGGCCACGCCGCAGTAGTGCACGCGTGCACCATCGGCGACTACTGCCTGATCGGCATGCACGCCAGCGTGCTCGACGGCGCAGTGGTGCAGAAGTACGGCTTTGTCGGCGCCGGCGCACTGATCCCTCCTGGCAAGGTGGTCGGCGAGCGCGAGCTGTGGCTGGGCAACCCGGCGAAATTCGTGCGTCTGCTCAGCGACCGCCAGATCGAACAGCTGCATTACTCGGCCGACCACTACGTGCGGTTGAAGAACGAGTACCTGGCGGCCGCCTGATGGCTCGCCGCGTACTGTTTCTGTGCAGCCGCAACCGTCTGCGCAGCCCCACCGCCGAGCAGGTGTTCGATACCTGGCCAGAGCTGGAGGTGGACTCCGCCGGACTGGCTGACGATGCCGAAGTGGTACTGACCCATGAACAGCTGGACTGGGCCGAACTCATCGTGGTGATGGAAGTCAGCCACCGGCGACGCCTGCAAGCGCACCATCGAAGTCGGCTCAAAGGCAAGCGGGTGATCTGCCTGGATATCCCAGACCGCTACGACTTCATGCAGTCGGAACTGGTGACGTTACTGCTGAAAAGGGCTGGACCACTGCTGCGTTGATGCTCTACCCCGGCGTTACATCCGCGCCGCGCTTCCGGCACCAGCTTGCTGGATCCGTTCCGCCTCCGCCTCATGCTGCTTCGTCACCATATTGCGCGCCGCCGAGAGTTTGCCGCCGAGCAGGGCCAGCGTGAAGTTGTTGCTGTCGAACTCGCGCAGCAGATCGATTTCGCGGCGCGCTTCTTCCAGATCGTTCTGGTTGATGGTGTGTTCGATCTCCACCGCGGCGCGCGGAAAGGATTCGCGCAGTGCGTCCTGCGCGGCCGGATTTTTCGGCTCCAGCTGCAGCACGCTGAGGTAGAACTCATAGGCATTGCTGCCGGCCGGCGCCACCAGGCGGCCATCGTGCATCGCGTCGCGGGCCAGCCCGAGCAGGATACCGGTGCCGCTCTGAGCATCGTCTGCTGGCGCATCAGCCGTCGCCGCAGTCGGCGATCCGGCGGGGCCGTACGAGGCATTCGCCATGGCGCGGCTGTACCAGAAGATGCCGCCGGCCGCGGTCAGCACCAACACGGAAACGAGAGCAAGCGCGTATCGCTGGGATACGGTGAAATGGAAACGGGGCATGACACCTGCTGCATGAACGATCGCCGCGCGCAGGAGGGTCCGTCATCGACGTGCTCCCGGCGGATTCCGCCACGTTAGCCGGCTTGTGTTGCAGCCTTGTGGCTGCGCGACATCAACGCGAGGCCGTCGCCTGTTCCAGCTGCGTCAGCCAGGCCAGTGCGTGTGCGCGATCCGCACCGCACATCATCGGCTCGGCACGCAGGCTGCGGCATATCGCAGGGCGCTCGGGCTGGCCGAAGATCGCGCAGCGGTTGTCGTCCGTCAGCTGGATGCAGCGCATGCCGGCGGGCTTGCCATCCGGCATGCCGGGGATCGGCGAACTGATCGACGGCGCGATGCAGCACGCACCACACCCGACCCGGCAAGCCAGCACATTCAAGTCGCCGACCGCAGCAGCTGATACACCGGCTCGGTGTCCGGTCGCTGGCCGTGCCACAGCTCGAACGCATCGGCGGCGGTTTCCACCAGCATGCCGAGTCCGTCGAACGCGTAGCGGGCGCCGGCGGTTTTCGCCCACGTCAGGAAGCTGCCGGCGGCAGCGCCATAGGACAGGTCGTAGCACAGCGCACGCGCGCCGAGCAGCGAGAACGGCAGCTGCAGCGACACGCCCAGCACGCCGGCCGAGGTCGCGTTGACGATCAGGTCGTAGCTGCCGATGCTGGCCAGGTCTTCCCAGTAGCGCGTATGGGCCCGTGCCGGGTCGCCGATCGCATCGGCCAGCGCGTCGGCCGCTTCGGGCGAGCGGTTGACGATGGTCAAGGTCTCCACGCCGGCATCCAGCAGGTTCCACGCCACGCCATGCGCGGCGCCGCCGGCACCGAGCAGCAGCGCGGTGTGGCCACGCAGATCCATGTCGTGACGCTCGGTCAGGTCGCGCACCATGCCGGCGCCGTCGGTGTTGTGCGCGACGAGACGGCCGTCGGGCAATCGCGTCAACACGTTCGCACTGCCGGCGCGGCTGGCTGCTTCGCTGTGCGCATCCGCCAGTGCAAACGCGGCGGCCTTGTGCGGCAGCGTCACATTCGCGCCGCGACCACCCTGGGCAAAGAAGCGCTGCACCGCCACGGCGAAGTCGGCCGGCGCCGCATCGATCGCGCGGTAGTCGAGCGCGATGCCGAACTGCTGCGCGAACGCGCAGTGGATCTGCGGCGACAGGCTGTGGCCGATCGGATGGCCAAACACGGCGAACTGGGCGGGTGGCATGCGGATTCCCTGCAGGAGGACTGGCGCCGCGACGGGCGTGCTGGCATGCATTCTACAAGCCGTGGCTTTCGCGAAATCGATGGGAGCGACTTCAGTCGCGATGCTCTTGCTGTTTCGCGGCCAGAACCATCGCGACTGAAGTCGCTCTCGCAGGCAACAGAAGACAAGTCGCAACCTGTGAGATGACGTCCGCGCAATCTGCGGTCATCACCGCCGCGAGGACACTGCCCATGCACACGCAAGCCCTGCCTTCCCCGCACCATCAACGCCTGCTCGGCGCCGCTTTGTTGTGGCTGCTAAGTGGCGGTGCGCTGCTGCTGACCACGCTGGTTCCGCTGCATACCGAACTGCTCGGCTGGACGCCGGCGTTCTGGCTGCTCGGCGCACCACTGGTCGTGTTGCTGGTGCTGGAGCCGGCGTTGCCGCGCCTGCTGCTGGCGCGGTGCCGGCCGCGGCCGCGGCGACGTGCCGCGCATGGCCTGATCTGGCACTGAGGCCTCAGCCGCCAACGCCCTGCCGCTTGCGCTCCATCCGTCGCAGGAACTCCTGCATGATGCGCAGATACAGTTCATCGCCGAGATGGGCGTCCTCGACGCCAGCGTCGATCGACGGGTTGTCGTTGACCTCGATCACCACCGGCTTGTTGCCGACCTGTTTCAGGTCGACGCCATAGAGTCCGTCGCCGATCGGCTGGGTCGCCTTCAGCGCCAGCTTGACCACTTCGGCTGGTGCGCCCTTCACCGCGATCGTCTCGAAGCCGCCGGACTTCGCGGTGCCCTTGGCGCCGTGGTTGTAGATCTGCCAGTGACCGCGCGACATGTAGTACTTGCACGCATACAGCGGCTCGCGGTTGAGCACGCCGATGCGCCAGTCGAAATCGGTGGGCACGAACTCCTGTGCCAGCAGCAGGGCGCTGTGCTGGAACAGACCGCTGGCCGCCTGCGCCAGTGCCTCTTCGTCTTCCACCTTGACCACCCCGCGCGAGAACGAACCGTCGGGAATCTTCAGCACCAGCGGAAAGCCCAGCTTGCCGACGACTTCCTTCATGCCCTTGCTGTCGTCGCGATAAAGAATCTCGGTGCGCGGCACGGCCAGCTTGCGCGACACCATCAAGTCGTTGAGGAAGATCTTGTTGGTACAGCGCAGGATCGAAGTGGGGTCGTCAATCACCACCATGCCTTCCTTCTCCGCGCGATGCGAGAAGCGGTAGGTATGGTTGTCGCTGGCGGTGGTCTCGCGAATGAACAGGCCGTCGTATTCGGCCAGCCGCTGGTAGTCGTTCTTGCCGATCGGGTCGACCTCGATGCCGAGCTCCTTGCCGGCCGCGACGAACGCCTTCAGGGCCTTCTTGTTCGACGGCGGCATCTGTTCGGCCGGATCGACCAGCATCGCGATGTCGTAGCGGTACAGCTTGCGCGCGCGCGGCTTGCGCCACAGCTTCTTGGAGAAGCGGTCGAGCTCTTCGGCAAACGCATCTTCCTGCGCATCGTCCAGCGTCTGCAGCCCAACCGGCTTGATCGAGCTGACCTGCCACACGCGGTCACGCTCGAACTCGATGCGCAGCAGCGGGCAGGGGAACGATTCGAACACCTGCCGCGCCAGGTCCTGCAGCGCCGGATAGGCGGTCTCGCCGAAGTAGACGAGGATGCCGAAGTCGGTGGTGTCGCGGCCGCCGGCCGGAAGAAAATTCGTGAGCTTGGTGTTGAGATCCTCGATGTCCACGCCGTACAGCGAGCGCCGGCGCAGATCGTTCACCGTGCGCACCGACGGCATCACCTTGTGCCCGCGCGCCTCGGCCAGCAGCGATACGTAGTAGCCGGTGCCCAGGTACTTGTAGCTGCGGCACAGGTTGATCACGTGGGTGCGTTCGTCGTCGCCACCGACCGGCTCGCGCAGGTAATCCATCGCGCTCATCACGTCGACGGACGGGTAGTACGAGCCCCAGTCGGAGGCTTTTTCGACAACGATGACCAGACGGGTCATGACATCACTCAGGCGATGCGGCTGCGACGGGAAGGCCCTGCGGCGGCAGGGCGGAATGCACAAGTCGCGCAGTTTGGCACAGGGCCGCCGTTGCACAAGCGAAAGCGCTGAAGCCCGACTAAACGACATCCGACACCGACAGGACAGAAAGCACGGGCTCTTCATGGCAACCGCTGCTAGAGTCCGCGCGTGTCGATCATCCCGCCCATCTTCCCCACCACGCCGCGCGACGCACAGCGCAGGATCCCCAAGTCCGGCATGCACCCACTTCCCGCTACCGCCAGCGTGCGCGTCCGCCGCGCCGAAACATCCGACCTCGATGACCTGGTGACACTGGAAGATCGCACCTTCGACAGCGATCGCATGAGCCGCAAGCAATACCGTCGCCATCTCGACAGCGACTCCGCGCTGGTGCTGGTGGCCAGCGCCAACCACCGCAACTTCCTCGGCACCGCCGTGCTGTTCTTCCGCAAGCGCAGCGGCGTGGCGCGGCTGTACTCGCTCGCCACCCAACCCGAGGCGCGCGGCAAGGGCGTCGGCACTGCGCTGGTCGAAGCCACCGAAGCTGCTGCGCGACAGCGCCGCTGCCGCGCGCTGCGACTGGAAGTGCGCACCGACAATCACAGCGCGATCAAACTCTACGAACGACTCGGCTATCGCCGCATCGGCACACTGGCCGCTTACTACCAGGACGGCGCCAATGGCTGGCGCTACGAGAAGTTGCTGGGCTGAGCGAATGCCGCCGCACTGGGACCATCCCCCCGAATTCGAACTCTAATAGGCGTTAGCACCTACGGGAAAATCTCAGCAAATGGATCTTGCACTGTTTGATTTCGATGGGACGATCACCGACCGGGAAACCATGCCGAACTTCATGCGCGCGGCTGTTCGGCCGCATCGCAAGTTTTTCGGTGGCCTTTTTCTCCTGCCACTCATCCTCGGCTACAAGGCCAAACTCGTCTCCGGTACAGTGACCCGAGCTGCTATTTGCTACGTCGGTTTCTGGCGCATACCTACCCACGAGCTGGAGATCGAGGGCCGTCAGTTCGCGCGGAATTTCCTGCCCACAACTTTGCGGCCTGAAGCCATGGCACGCATTGCGTGGCATAAGAGCCGTGGCGATGTCGTTGTGGTGGTTTCAGGCGGTTTGGACCTGTATCTCTGCCATTGGTGCGAAGAGCACAGAGTCGAGCTGCTGTGCTCCGTACTTGAGCGACGCAAGGGGATGTTCACTGGTCGCTACCGTGGTCTCCAGTGCGTCCGAAACGAGAAGGCGCGGCTAGTTCAAGAACACTTTCCGCTCGGCAAGTTCTCTCGTGTGTTCGCCTATGGCGACACTCCTGAGGATCGTGAGCTACTGTCCATCGCCCACGAGCCTTATTACCGTTGGCAACCGGCATCGGCAGCTCAGCTGGCCGAGCTCTGACAATTCCGTAAGAGATTTCTCAGCGACACCAAATCCTAACCACCCAACGGCTGCCCGATCCTTCGCTCGGTCGCCTCATCCGGCCTTGCCACCAGCGCACCAGTACGCATCAGGCTGACGCTGTAGTGGCCCTGGTCGACCAGCGGCAGGAACGCGCCGCTGCCGTAGACGGTGTCGACCTCGGGCAACCACTTCGGGTACTGCTTGCTGAGGGTGCGCAGGTCGAATGTGCCGGCTTCGCCGAAGCTGATCACGCTGCGTGGCGCGCTGGTTTCCTGCGCGGCATCGTCGTAGCGGCCGGACAGGCGGTCGAGCCGGTACAGCGGCGGTACGCCGGCCAGCAGCGCGGGCAGTTTCCACTTCAGCACCACCGCCTCGATGCGCCAATCGTCGCCGGAAAGTTGCACTTGTCGCGTGCTGCCGTCGGGCCAGGTGAGGGTGAGCGCCCAGCGCTGCGGCGACAGGATGCGTGCGTCGATGTCGACCACCGGCGCTTCCTCGCCGAGCAGCCGATAGCCGCGCAAGGCGGCGCCGGTACCAGCCAGCAGCAGGGTCAGCGTGAAAGCAGCCACGCACAGCAGCGCCCGCCAGCTGGCCGCCAGGTGGCGGCGGTTGTACAGGTGGCGGCGCAACACCACCAGCTGCACCAGCGTAATCAACGCAAAGACCACCGCCAGCACCAGCAGCACGGTCATCGGCATGCGCAACAGCGTGCTCCAGTCCATTCGTGTATCCCTCACCGCATCGGCGTGCGATTTGTGCACACATCATAACGGGCGCTGCCAGGATGCTGCGGTCGAGGCAGCGGGCATCGCTATACTGCGGTCGTCCCAAGGAACCCTCGTCATGCGCCGATCCCTTCTGCTGCTGCCATTCTGTCTCGTTGTCGCCCTGCTTGCCGGTTGCGGCAACAAGGGCCCGCTGACGTTGCCGCCGACCAAGCCGGCTGCGCCAGCCACCACGCCGGCTCCGGCGGTTGCCGCAAGCAGTTCCGTGCCGGCGTCCAACGAGCCCTGAGCGGCAGCTTCGATGCAACTGCCCTTTTCCAAGATGCACGGCATCGGCAATGACTTTGTCGTGCTGGATTGCCGACACGACGGCTTTGCACTGGATGCGGCGCAGATCCGCGCGCTGGCCAACCGGCATACCGGCGTGGGCTTCGATCAGTTGCTTAGTGTGGAGCCGGCGCGCGATCCGGCGTATGCGTTCTACTACGGCATCTGGAATGCCGATGGTTCGCCGTCGGGCCAGTGTGGCAACGGCGTGCGCTGCGTGGCGGCGTGGCTGCATCGCGCCGGCGCGCTGGCGCTCGGTGACAGCGTGATGATCGAGAGTCCATCCGGACCGGTGACGGTACGCCTGCTGGGTGCGAACGAAGTCACCGTGGACATGGGCGAGCCGATCTTCGAACCGGCACGGATTCCATTCGCAACCGAAGCGGAGGCGGATTGCTACGAGATCCGCGTGGGCGACGACACGCTGCAGATCGGTGCCGTGTCGATGGGCAATCCGCATGCGGTGGTGGTCGTGACCGACCTGGCCGATCCGGCGCTGCAGCGGCTCGGTCCGCTGCTGTCCAGTCATGAACGCTTTGCACAGGGCGCCAACAGCGGCTTCGTGCAGCAACTCGATCGCGGTCACCTGTGCCTGCGCGTGCATGAGCGTGGCGCCGGCTGGACGCTGGCCTGCGGCACCGGCGCCTGCGCGGCGATGGCAGTACTGCATCAACGCGGCGAGGTCGACGACCGCGTACAGGTGGAATTGCCCGGCGGCACGCTGCGGATCGACTGGGCGGGCCCCGGCCATGCGCTGTGGATGACCGGTCCGGCCGCGTTCGCGTTCGAGGGGAAATGGACGGTTCCGGCGCAGCCAGCCTGACGCGACGGTTGAAGCGCGCCCGCGTCCATCGCACACTCCAGCCAGCCGGCGCGCTCTTTCCGCACGCCCGTAACGGTTCGAGGACACCTTCGCATGACCGCAACAACCCTGCTCGACGACGCCACCCAGGCCCGCGTGGTCGCCGCCTATCTGAAACGCCACCCGGAATTCCTCGGCGAATATCCCGACCTGGCCGCAAAACTGACGATGCCGCGCGAGCAGGGTGCGGTGTCGTCGCTGGCGGTGTATCAGCTGCAGAGCCTGCGTGACAAGAACGCCGAGCTGGAACGCCGGCTGGCCGAGCTGATCGAGATCGCGGCCGAGAACGAGAAGTTGATGGAACGCGTGCACGCGCTCACCGTGGCGCTGCTGCGCGCGAACACGATGGAGGTGACCGCACGCAGCGTGGTCGCCAAGCTCAGCGCGGATTTCCACACCGAGCAGGTGCGTCTGGTGTTGTTCGGCGATGAACCGCAGCTGCCGCGTGCCGAGTGGCTGCAGCAGATCCCCGGCCCGGAGGCCATGCCGGAGTTCGCCGAATTTCTGCATCAGAACGAACCGGTATCCGGACGACTGTCGGCCGAGAAACTCAACCGGCTGTTTGGCGTGGCCGCCACCGAGATCCGTTCGGTCGCGATGATGCGGCTGGGCGACTCCGGCATGCTGGCGATCGGCAGTCACGATCCGGATCGCTTCCAGCCCGGCATGGGCACGCTGTTCCTGAAGATGATCTCGGCCACCATCACTGCCGCGTTGGCGCGCTCGCGGGATATCTCCTGAGCCGGCGATGACGCCTGAACAACAGGTCGACTTCTGGCTCAGTCGCCTCGCCGACGAGCGGCACGCGTCGCCGCATACGGTTTCCGGCTATCGCCGCGACCTGGCCAAGCTGCTGCGTTTCATGCAGGCGCAGCAACTGAGCTCGTTCGACGCGCTGGATCCGAACCGGATGCGCACGTTTGTCGCCAGTGAGCACCGCGCCGGCCTGGCCCCGAAAAGCCTGCAACGCCTGCTGTCGTCCTGCCGCAGCCTGTTTCGCCAGCTCAACCGCGAAGGCCTGCTCGCCGGCGATCCGCTGCTCGGCGTGCGCGGCCCCAAGGTGCGTCGCAAGTTGCCGCAGGTACTCGATGTCGATGAAGCCAATGCGCTGGTCGAGACCAACAGCGGCGGCAAGCTGGCGGTGCGCGACCGCGCGATGCTGGAGCTGTTCTATTCCAGCGGTCTGCGCCTGTCCGAACTGATCGGCCTGCGCTGGCTCGATCTGGATCTCGATGGCGGCGAAGTACGTGTCCTCGGCAAGGGCAGCAAGACCCGCATCGTGCCGGTCGGACGCCATGCGATTGCCGCGCTGCGTGCACTCGGTGCGGAAGCGGGCATGCAGGCCGACAGTCCGATCTTCCGCGGCCGCGGCGGCGCGCCGATCAACCCGCGCACGATCCAATTGCGCATGAAGGCGCTGGCACTGCAGCAGGGCATCCCCAAGCACATCCATCCGCATCTGTTGCGGCATACCTTCGCCAGCCACATGCTGGAATCCTCCGGCGACCTGCGCGCGGTGCAGGAGCTGCTCGGTCACGCCGACATCGCCACCACGCAGATCTACACGCATCTGGACTTCCAGCACCTGGCCAGGGTCTACGACGCCGCGCATCCGCGCGCACGGCGCAAGTAAGTGCGAAACTGCCACCCTGTGCTGAACGGAAAAGCCTCTGGCACGTCGCAATAAGCCTCCGGAAAGATTCCCCCGCGAGAATGCGGTACTACAACCCTCCAGGCACCAGCGAACGTGAGCCCTTCGGAAATACCGCTTTCCGTCACAGTACCCGCTGTGATCGATCACGAGGTGCCTCCGACGCATCGGCACCTGCTGGGCGTGGGTGAACTGTCACCCCGCGACATTTTCCGCATCCTGCTGCTGCGTCCCAACCATCGGCTTGGCAATACGCTGCTGCTGACTCCGTTGCTGACCGAGCTGGAGCGGCGCTATCCCGGTGCCGAGGTTGATATGGTCACCGGTTGCGAAGCTGCCGACGATGTGTTCGCCGGGTTTCGCCAGGTGCGCCACATCCATCAGCTGACCCGGCGGCCCGGCCATCATCCCGTGCACCTGTTGCGCACCCTGCTGCGCGTGCGGCGCAACCGTTACGACCTGGCGATCGACAGCACCCGCGGCTCGCGCTCCGGCCGGCTGCTGCTTTTCCTCAGCGGTGCCCGCCATCTGCTTGGCCTGCCCTCCAGCAAGCGCGAGCTGCGCGATGGCGGCTCGGCCTGGCAAGCCGCGCTGGCCCACGCGCCGAGCCACTTTTCGCTGGACGGCGTGTACGCGCTGCGCTGTGCGTTGGGGTTGCCTCTGACGGATCGGGAAAGCACCTGGCCGCCGATGCGCATCCACCTGCGCGCGGAAGAACAGGCGTGTGGCCGCACCTTGCTGACCGATCTGCTCGGACATGCGCCCGATGGTGCTCATCAGGTCATCGCGCTGTTCCCGAATGCCACCGGCAACAAGCGCCTTGATGGTGCATGGTGGCTGGCCCTGGCCGATGCGTTGACCGCGGCTCACCCGCAATTGCGCTTCATCGAGATGCTCCCCGCGCATGGCCAGTCGCAACTGCAGCTGCGCTTTCCCGCCTTTTATTCCAGCAACGTGCGCCGGATGGCGGCCCTGCTTGCGCAGTGCAATGGCTACATCAGCGCCGATTGCGGTGTGATGCACCTGGCCTGCGCCGCCGGCGTGCCCACGCTGGGACTGTTCACGCGGGACAACCTGACCCGTTATCGCCCGCGTGGTCCGCATGACGAAGCCCTGTGCGTGGCCGACCGCACGCCGGCCGAAGTGGCCGCGGCGGCAGCGCCGTTCCTGCAGGCCCTGCCTCGCTGAGGCCAGCAGGCATCGCTTGCAATCGGCACGGCCGATCCACATCTAGTCAGCTCCTCCCGGAGCCAGACAGAATCATGGAATCTTTTCACGCCACCACCATCGTCTGCGTGCGTCGCGCCGGTCGCGTCGTGATCGGCAGCGACGGCCAGGTCACCCTGGGCAACACGGTGATGAAGGGCAATGCGCGCAAAGTGCGCCGGCTCGGCAAGAGCGGTGACGTCGTGGCCGGTTTCGCCGGTGCCACCGCCGACGCGTTCACCCTGTTCGAACTGTTCGAGCAAAAGCTCGAGAAGCACAACAACAACCTCACCCGCGCCGCGGTGGAAATGGCCAAGGAATGGCGCACCGACCGCCGCTTCGGCCGGCTCGAGGCGATGCTCGCAGTGGCCGACAAGGAGACCTCGCTGCTGATCTCCGGCAACGGCGACGTGGTGGAACCCGAACATGGTCTGATCGCGATCGGTTCCGGCGGCCCGTTCGCGCAGTCCGCCGCGATGGCCCTGCTCGAAAACACCGACCTGGATGCGCGCAGCATCGTCGAGAAGGCGCTGAAGATCGCCGGCGACATCTGCATCTACACCAACCACAACGTGTCGATCGAAGAGCTGTAGGCGCCACGCGCCGCTGCTCGATCGCACACGGTTCACGCACTCCGCTGCGCTTCCCCACGCACGAACATCTCCGGTGACTCCATGTCCGAATTGACCCCCCGCGAAATCGTCAACGAACTCGATCGCTACATCATCGGCCAGCACGACGCCAAGCGCGCCGTGGCAGTGGCGCTGCGCAGCCGCTGGCGGCGCATGCAGCTGGAGCCGGGCATGCGCAACGAGGTCACGCCGAAGAACATCCTGATGATCGGTCCCACCGGCGTGGGCAAGACCGAGATCGCGCGCCGACTGGCCACCTTGGCGAACGCGCCGTTCGTGAAGGTCGAGGCGACCAAGTTCACCGAGGTCGGTTACGTCGGCAAGGATGTCGAATCGATCATCCGCGACCTCGCCGATGTGGCGTACAAGCTGACCCGCGAACAGGCGGCGAAACGCGTGCGCACGCAGGCCGAGGATCGCGCCGAGGATCGCATCCTCGACGCGTTGCTGCCGCGCCGGCAGAGCACGCCAACCGACTGGAGCCACGACGCGACGCCGGCCACCACCGAACACAGCGAGACCCGCCAGAAACTGCGCAAGCAGCTGCGCGAAGGTGCGCTGGACGAGCGCGAGATCGAGCTGGATTTCGCCATGAACGTGGGCGTGGAGATCATGTCGCCGCCCGGCATGGAGGAAATGGGTGCGCAGCTGCGCCAGATGTTCCAGAACATCGGCGGCGCCAAGACGCAGCAGCGCAAGCTGGCGATCAAGCTGGCGCGGCCGCTGCTGATCGACGAGGAAGCCGGCAAGTTGCTCAACGACGAGGAAATTCGCGCGCAGGCGATGGAAGCGGCCGAGCAGAACGGCATCGTGTTCATCGACGAGATCGACAAGGTGGCGCAGCGCGGCGACCACGGACACGCCGGCGTCAGCCGCGAAGGCGTGCAGCGCGACCTGCTGCCGCTGGTGGAAGGTTCCACCGTGTCGACCAAGTACGGTCCGATCAAGACCGACCACATGCTGTTCATCGCTTCGGGCGCGTTCTCGCTGGCCAAGCCGTCCGATTTGATTCCCGAACTGCAGGGCCGCCTGCCGATCCGGGTCGAGCTGTCCGCGCTGAGCGTGGACGACTTCAAGCGCATCCTGCGCGAGCCGCACAACGCACTGACCAAGCAGTACACCGCGCTGCTGGCCACCGAAGGCGTCGGCCTGGAGTTTGTCGACAGTGGTATCGACCGGTTGGCCGAAGTGGCATTCCAGGTCAACGAGCGCACCGAGAACATCGGCGCGCGCCGGCTGCATACGGTGATGGAGCGCCTGCTGGAAAAGATTTCCTACGAGGCCGCGGACAAGTCCGGTGAAAACTACAAGATCGACGCCGAACATGTCGACAAAACGCTGGGAAGCCTGGTCCAGAACGAAGATCTCAGCCGCTACATCCTCTAACTTCCAGGCGCTAACAAGCCGATTACCCCGATCTGTTAAAATGGACGCCGTGAGCAACATCATCGAACTGAAAAATACCGGCCAGCGCGCCCAGCTGCGTGAAGCGCAGCAGCAGCAGACGCTGGTGCGGCTGTGGCGCGAGGATCTCGAGCACGGCAGCTTCTGCGGTTACGTGGGCGGTGTCGGGCGCGAATTCTTCCTGCTCTGGGTGGTCGGCGACGGCATCACCTACGACGGCATGTACGTGATGCGCCATCGCGACATCTCCGAGCTGGAATCGCCGGACAAGCACCACGTGTTTTTCGAGAAGGCGCTGGCGCTGAAGCACATCCTGCCGCGCCCGCCGCGCGGTTTTCCGCTGGACAACATCCGCGAGGTGATCCAGGCCGCTGGTGCGCAGGCGCCGGTAATCGGCGTGCATGTGGACAGCGAGGACGAAGCCGAGGTCTGCTACATCGGCCGGCTGGTCAGCGTCGAGGAAGACGGCTTCCACATGCAGGAGCTCAGCCCCGACGCGGAGTGGATGCGCGAAGCCTCGTTCTTCTCGTGGGACGAGGTATCCACCGTCAGCATCGAGGACAGCTACGCACAGTCCCTGCTGGCCGTGGCCGGTGCGGCACCGGCGCTGCTGGAGCAGGGCGACGACTCCGGGATCGGCCGCGCGCACTGATCGTGCCGATGTAGAGCAGGGCTCGTGGTTTCAGCCTCGTCGCCGCAACCGCTAAGCTCCCCCGACAGCCGCGAAATCAGCGGCACGATACCCGGAGCAATACATGACACGTATCGTCGTCGTCGGCAGCATCAACATGGATCTGGTCACCCAGGCGCCGCGTTTCGTCGGCCCCGGCGAGACCATCCTCGGCGAGAGTTTTCTCACCGTGCCCGGCGGCAAGGGCGCGAATCAGGCCGTCGCCGCAGCGCGGCTGGGCGCCGAGGTGGCGCTGGTCGGCGCCACCGGCGGTGACGCGTTCAGTCGGCAACTGCGCCAGGGCCTGGCTGCCGAAAACATCGACCTCAGCCACACCGTCCAGCTCGACGATTGCGCCAGCGGCACCGCCTCGATCACCGTCGCCGGCGGCGAAAACCAGATCATCGTGGTGCCCGCCGCCAACGCGCGCGTCACGCCCGCGCAAGTCGAACAGGCGCAGGCATTGCTCGCCCGCGCCGACACGGTGCTGGTGCAGATGGAGATTCCGCTGGAAACCGTGGAAGCCACCCTGCACCTCGGCCATCGACTCGGCGTCCCGGTGATCCTCAACCCGGCGCCGGCGCAGCAACTGCCCACAGCGTGGCTGCGGCTCGCCCGCTACGTCACACCGAACCAGCATGAACTGGCGATCTTGCTGGGTGCCAATCCGGACGAGGATTTCCTCGCACTGATGCAACGCGCGCCCGGCCCGGTGGTGCTCACCCGCGGCGGCGAAGGTGCGTGGTATCGCGAACAGGGTGAATCAATCCATCAATCCGGTTTCCGGGTCGACGTGGTCGACAGCACCGGCGCTGGTGACACCTTCAATGCGGCGTTGGCGGTCTTCCTGCACGAAGGCCTGCCTGTCGCTGTACGCAAGGCTTGCGCGGCTGCCGCATTGTCGGTGCGCAAGCTCGGTGCGCAAGCTGGCATGCCGACCTTGTACGAGGTCGAGGCGTTGCTGGTGCAGCAACCCGGCTGATCACTTGCCGATGCAGAACGAGCCGAAGATCGCTCCCAGCAGATCGTCGCTGGTATAGCTGCCGGTAATTTCACCGAGCACGTGCTGGGCCTGGCGCAGTTCCTCGGCGGCGAGTTCGCCGGCGCGGCTACCGGCCAGCACATCGGCAGCTTGATCAAGATGCACGGTGACTTGCTGCAGCGCCAGCACATGCCGGCGGCGCGCGCTGAAGACGCCTTCGCCGCTGCCGGCGCCGGCCAGTTGCTTGAGTTCGTGGCGCAGCGCGTCGAGGCCGCTGCCGGTTTTCGCCGACGCCCACAGCCAGTGACCGTCATCTCGGCGTTCGCTGTGCGGAGCGATGCCGTCGAGGTCGATCTTGTTGATCAGCAACAGCCGCGCGACGTGTTTCGGCAGGTTGTCGAACAGGGCGAGATCGGCTTGCACGTGCTCGCTGTCGGTGACCAGCAAGGCCACATCGGCACGCTGCAGTTCGCCGTGGGCGCGGCGCACGCCTTCGCGCTCGACTTCATCGTCGGTCTCGCGCAGGCCGGCGGTGTCGGCCAGTTCCAGTGCGATGCCGTCGAGGCTGAGGCTTTCGCGCAATACGTCGCGCGTGGTGCCGGCGGCGGCGTTGACGATGGCGCGATCGCTGCCGGCCAGCGCGTTCAGCAGACTGGACTTGCCGGCGTTGGGGCGGCCGATGATCGCCACGCGCAGGCCGTCGTTGAGGCGCAGACCGCGTTGCGCTTCGCGCAGCAGGTCGGCCAGTTCAGTGCGCACAGCCTGCAGCTGCTGACCGATCGCGGGATCGGCAAGGAAGTCGATTTCTTCCTCGGGAAAATCGATCGCGGCCTCGATGTGTACGCGCAGTGCGATCAATGATTGCAGCAGCACGTCGACCTTGCGCGAGAACACGCCTTCCATCGACTGCAGCGCGGCGCGTGCACCCGCCTGCGAGCGTGCGGCGATCAGGTCGGCAACGGCTTCGGCCTGGGCCAGGTCGAGCTTGCCGTTGAGGAAGGCGCGTTCGGTGAATTCACCCGGCCGCGCCAGTCGCGCGCCGAGTTCGCACACGCGGCACAGCAGCAGGTCGAGCAGCACCGCGCTGCCGTGGCCTTGCAGTTCCAGCACGTGCTCGCCGGTATACGAAGCAGGGGCCGGAAAATGCAGCAGCAGACCGCGATCGATCAACTCGCCGGCGGCATCGCGAAACGCGGTGAAGTGGGCGTGCCGCGGCTGTGCGGCACGACCTAGCAGGATCCGTGCGATCGCCGGCACTGCAGGCCCGGACACCCGCACCACTCCGACGCCCGCTGCACCGGGCGCACTGGCGATGGCGACGATCGTGTCGGTAGGGTGCTCGGTCATGACGTAAGGACTCTAAACGAAGTCAGCCGCGACGGTTGCCCGATCGCGGCTGACTTGAGGTGCATCCGGAGTGGATCGGGCTCAGGCGGCCTTGACCACTTCCTCGCGATCGACGTGATGGGTGACCCACCACTGCTGGCCCAGACCGACCAGACCGTTGACCGCGTAGTACAGACACAGGCCGGCGGGGAAGAACGCGAACATCACCGTGAACAGCAACGGCATCACCTTCATCATCTTCGCCTGGGCCGGATCCATGCCCGCGGCGACCGGGTTGAGCCACTGCGTGCCCAGCATCACTGCCGCATAGATGATCGGCAGGATGTAGAACGGATCGGGCGCGCTCAGGTCGGGAATCCACATGAACGCGGCGTGGCGCAGTTCCAGGCTGTAGGTCAGTACGTAGTACAGGCCATAGAACACCGGCATGGTGATCAGTACCGGCAGGCAGCCGCCCATCGGGTTGACCTTCTCCTTCTTGTACAGCTCCATGGTGGCCTGCTGCATCTTGACCTTGTCGTCGCCGTAACGCTCCTTCAGCGCCTGGATCCGCGGTGCCAGCTTGCGCATCTTGGCGCTGGACTTGTATTGCACCGCCGTCAGCTTCCAGGTCAGGCCCTTGATCAGCAGCACCAGCAGGATGATCGCCACACCCCAGTTGTGCGCAATCCCATCCAGGAAGGACAGCACCGCGTGCATCGGCACGGCGATCAGCTTGAACATGCCGTAGTCGATGGTCAGATCCAGCCCCGGTGCGACCGCGTCCAGCGTGCCCTGCACATTCGGACCGAGATACAGGCGCGCCTCGCTGGTGATGCTCTGGCCCGACGCCACGCTCAGCGCGGGGCCGACCGCACGGATCAGGTAGCGCGGCTGCGCGCTGTCCGGGTTGATCGTCTCGGTGACGTAGTGATCGGACTGGTCGGCTGGCGGAATCCACGCGGCGAAGAAGTACAGCCGCAGCATCGCCGCCCAGCCGCCCTTGATCTGGCTGTCGAGCTTATCCTTCGGTTCCTTGAAATCCTTGAACAGCAGCTTCTGGAATTTCTCGCCGGTGTACCAGGCGGCACCCTGGAAGCTGCGCGACTCCGGGTTGGACATGTTGGTCAGCCAGTTGCCGGTATGCGGAGGCTCGACCCGCAGCAGCTGCTGGTAGGCATTGCCGGTCCACGGCTTGTCGGCGCCGTTGTCGATGCGCTGGCTCAGGTCGATCACATAGCTGCCGCGCTTGAAGCTGTAGGTCTTGGTGACCTTGAGGCCGGCGGCGTCCTGCCAGGTCAGGTCGACCTTGAGTTCGTTCTGGCCATCGGCCAGCGTATACGCGGTTTGCGCGCTCTGGAACACGGCCTGATGGCTTGGTTGATCCTGTGCGGCGGTGTCGCTGCTGCTGACCAGGCCGTTCTGCGCCACGAAGTAGTGCGCCGGCTCGTTGTCCAGCAGCACGGTCGGCGCCGGATTCGGCTCCTTGTGGGTGCGCGGCGCGTTCGGGTATGCCAGCAGATCCGCATGTACCACGCTGCCGCCACGGGTATCCACGGTCAGGTGCAGCAGGTCGGTGGTGATGGAGATCAGCTGCGCCGGTGCCTGGCTGGCATGGTCGACATCGCTGCCGATCGCGGCGACGTTGCCAGAGGCGCTTGCCGATGGAATGGCACCCGGCACACTGCCGTCCGCGGCTGCGCCGACGGATGTGCTGGCGACTGCCGCCGGCGGTGGCGGCGCGTAGTCCTTCTCCCAGGCCATGAACAGCAGGTAGGCCACGGCCATCAGGGCGAACATGAGGAAGGTGCGCGTTTGATTCATCGCGTAGCAAATCCAGGTAACGCCACGACACTTTGAACGCCGCGGAGACAGAGAAAAGAAAGGGTCAACGCACGATTGTGGTGGTGTCGTCGGCCCGCTTCAATGGTTCGGACGTCCCGGGCCGGTTTGCCAGCAGCTTTTTCCACAGCCCATCGATCTCGGCCAGCAGCTGCGAGCCGGGCACGCCGGCCGCCTGTTCGCGCGCCATCACCATCAGGTCGACGGCAGGCAGCTGGTGACGAACACGACGGAACGATTCGCGCAGCAGCCGCTTGATCCGGTTGCGCTCGACCGCACGCTTGGAAACGCGCTTGGAAATCGCCAGGCCGAGCCGGGCATGACCCAGTTCGTTGTCGCGATAACGCATATGAAAACAGCGGCCGCCTGCGCGTCCGCTGCTTGTCCGCAAGGCGGCAAAGTCACCTGGCCGACGTAGCCGCGCATCGCGCGGCAGCCCGGCGGTGGACATGACGCTCGTACCGATTACGGGATCAGGCGCTTGCGGCCCTTGGCGCGACGGGCATTGAGGATCTTGCGACCGTCGGCGGTGGCCATACGGGCACGGAAACCGTGCGTGCGAGCGCGCTTGAGCTTGCTGGGCTGGAAGGTCCGCTTCATGGCTTACTCCGAAGGGAATGTGGATAAAAAGGTTGGAAAGTATGTCGGGTATTCGCCGCTGCTGTCAAACGGTGCTTGACACCAGCCTGTGGATACACATGTGGATATGTGCACGGCGATGGCGCGGAGGCTGCTGCTAGACTAGCCCATTCCACGCGCGCAAGCGCTCCAAAGCTGTGGCTGAAATTATTCATGAGTGATCTGTGGCGGCGCTGCCTTGAGCGCCTCGAAGGCGATTTGAGCGCCGAAGACCTGCATACCTGGCTGATGCCGTTGCAGGCGCGCGACGATGCCGACGGCCTGCAGCTGTTTGCACCCAATTCCTACACCCTGGATACCGTGCGCGAGCGTTATCTGCCGCGGATCGAGGCGGTGTTGTTGCTGTTGATCGGGAAAGCGTGGCCGGTGCGGCTGGAGGTTGGCTCCAATTCGACCCGGCCAGCGGCCGTGCCCAAGCCGGCGGCCGCGCCGAAAGCCGCAGCAGCCGCACCGGCGGCAGTGACCTTCCATCACAACCTCGACCCGCACTACACCTTCGAGACCTTCGTCGAGGGTAAGTCGAACCAGCTCGGCAAGGCCGCCGCCATGCAAGTGGCGACGAACCCGGGGCGCGCCTACAACCCGTTGCTGCTGTACGGAGGCACCGGACTGGGCAAGACCCATCTGATGCACGCCGCCGGCAACCTGATGCGCGAGCGCAACCCGAATTTCAAGGTGATGTACCTGCGCTCGGAGCAGTTCGTTGGCTCGATGATCGAGGCGTTGCGCGCCAAGAGCATGGACCAGTTCAAGCAGCGCTTCCGCTCGGTCGATGCGCTGCTGATCGACGACATCCAGTTCTTCGCCGGCAAGGACACGACGCAGGAAGAATTCTTCCATACTTTCAATGCCCTGTTTGAATCCAAGCAACAGATCATCCTGACCTGCGACCGCTACCCGAAGGAAGTGGACAAGCTTGAGCCGCGGCTGAAGTCGCGCCTGGGCTGGGGACTGTCGGTGGCGATCGAGCCACCGGATTTCGAAACGCGGGCAGCGATCCTGCTGGCCAAGGCGCACGAAAAGGGCGTGGCGGTCGACGAGAACGTGGCGATGCTGCTGGCCAAGCGCATCCGTTCCAACGTGCGTGACCTCGAAGGCGCCTTGAACACGCTGGCGGCCCGCGCGAACTTCTACGGCAAGCCGATCACCACCGATTTCGCCGAGGAAACCCTGCGCGACCTGTTGGCCACGCATGCCCAGGCGATCACCATTCCGAACATCCAGAAGATCACCGCCGAGTACTTCAACGTGCGACTGCAGGATCTGCTGTCCAAGCGCCGTGTACGTTCGCTGGCGCGTCCACGCCAGATCGCGATGACGCTGTCGAAGGAACTCACCGAGCACAGCCTGCCGGAAATCGGCGAGGCGTTTGGCGGGCGCGACCACACCACGGTGATGCATGCCTGCAAGACGATCCGGAAGTTTGTCGAAACTGACGCGCGGATGCGCCAGGACTGGGAACAATTGATACGCACACTGACCGGCTAAGGGTCAGGACCACGATCGTGCGCAAAAAATTATGGATAAGCACTGGGCCAAGCTGTGGATAATGGGTGGATGGATCGGCGTCTGAAGTTATCCACAAATAGCCCACAGCCAATCAGCCTCTGCAAGCACAGCCAAAAAAAGTTTCAAGTTTTTGATTTTTAAGAAATAATCGAGAGATAAAAGTTGTCCACAGCGCCTACAACAACCACTAAACTTCTTTTAAAGACAGAACAGCAGGTATAGGGGAAGCAAAGCCATGCAATTCAGCATCCAACGAGAAGCTCTGCTCAAGCCGTTACAGCAGGTGGTTGGCGTGGTCGAACGTCGCCAGACACTGCCTGTACTGGCCAACCTGCTGGTCAAGGTGGCTGATGGCAAACTCTCGCTCACTGGCACCGACCTGGAAGTGGAGATGGTGGCCACGGCCACTGCGGAAAAACTGGCTGACGGTGAAATCACCATTCCGGCACGCAAGCTGTTCGACATCGTGCGTGCGCTGCCCGATGGCGCGCGGATTGATCTCAAGCTCAATGGCGACCGCGTGGCACTGAACGCGGGCCGCAGCCGCTTCACGCTCACCACGCTGCCGGCCAGTGAGTTTCCCACCGTCGACGAGATCGAACTGGTGGAAAAGGTCAGCCTGCCCGAAGAAGTCCTGCGCGACCTGATGGAGCGCACGTCGTTCGCGATGGCGAATCAGGACGTGCGCTACTACTTGAACGGCATGCTGCTGGATCTGCAGGAACACACGCTGCGCTGCGTGGCCACCGATGGCCATCGTCTGGCGATGAAGGAGACCGAGCTGCAGAGCTCGGTGAGTACGCGTCGGCAGATCATCATTCCGCGCAAGGGCGTCAACGAGCTGGTCGGCTTGCTGGAAACTGGCGACGGGCAGGTCGAACTGGAGTTCGGTCGCAACCACCTGCGCGTGCGCCGCGGTGATGTGGTGTTCACCTCCAAACTGATCGATGGCCGTTTCCCGGATTACGAGGCCGTGATTCCGCTGGGCGCGGACAAGACCGCCACGCTGGACCGCGAAGTGTTGCGTGGGGCGCTGCAACGCGCGGCGATCCTGTCGAACGAGAAATACCGCGGCGTGCGGCTGGAACTATCGCCGGGCAAGCTGCGCATCGTGGCGCATAACCCGGAGCAGGAAGAAGCGGTCGAGGAAGTCGAGGCGGAAACACACGTATCGGATCTGGCGGTGGGCTTCAACGTGGGTTACCTGCTCGACGCCTTGGCCGCGTTGCGTGGTGACAAGGCGCGACTCAGCCTGCGCGATGCCCAGTCCAGCTGCCTGGTGCAGGAGCACGACAACGAGCATGCTCGCCATGTGATCATGCCGCTGCGGCTCTGACGCTTACCGCATGGTCTTGTCCATGTACGGCAACAGCTGGCAACGCCGGAGTTCCCATCAGGGACTCCGGCGTTCCTTTTTGTGGGCGCCTGCCGGATGAAGCTGGAGCAGCTGCGCATGCGCGGTCTGCGTTGCTTTACGGACGTTGGCATCGTGCTGGATCCCGGTATCAATGTCTTCGTGGGCGCCAATGGCGCAGGCAAGACCAGCGTGCTGGAAGCCATCTTCCTGTTGTCGCATGCGCGCTCGTTTCGCAGCGGGGCGAAAGAGGCGCTTTTGCAGCGGGGTGCACCGCAACTGTCGGTATTTGCCGAACTGCGCCACGTCGATGATCGCGTATGCCGGTTGGGCCTAGGGCGGGAAGGCGCTCGCTGGGAAGCAAAAGTGGATGGAGCGAACGTGGCGATCGGACAATTGGTGCGTGAATGCGCAGTGGTTTGCTTCGAACCAGGTTCACACGCGCTGATCGCCGGTGGCGCCGAGGAGCGTCGGCGTTATCTCGATTGGGGTGTGTTTCACGTGGAACACGATTTCCTGTCGAGTTGGCGTCGCTATCAACGTGCGCTGAAGCAACGCAACAGCTTGTTGCGCACGGCATCGCCGGCGACGGATGCCCTGTTTGCGCCGTGGGAAACGGAACTGGCGCAATCCGCTCACCACATCGACCGGCAACGCCGTGCTTACCTGGATCTCTTGCGTCCAAAGCTGCTGACCAGCATGGCCGGCGTGCTGCCGGAACTGGGTGCGCCGGATCTGCGTTATCGCCGAGGCTGGTCCGAAGAGCAGGATCTGGCCGAACAGTTGCGAGAGCAACGGGGCAGGGACTTGGCTCGAGGGCACACCACTTTGGGTGTTCATCGCGCCGACTGGTCGATCGCGTTCGAACAGGCACCTTTGCGCGAGCATCTTTCACGCGGCCAGGAAAAACTCACCGCACTGGCCTGCATGCTGGCGCAGGCCGAGTTGTACGCCGAGCATCGAGGCGAATGGCCAATCGTATGCCTGGACGACCTTGCCTCCGAGCTGGATCAGGCCCATCAGGCTGCCGTGGTGGCGCAACTGACCTCGGCGGACGCCCAGATCCTGCTGACCGGTACCGAACTGCCGCAGGCTCTGCAGTCGCTCCCTTCCCGGGTGTTCCACGTGGAACAAGGTCAGCTGACGCGCCTGCTATAATCGAAAGGTTGCATCACCGAAAGATTGCATAACCCTTGTCCGGCCTTTCACGGCGCCGTGTCGGACGGGTCGCTGGCGCCAGGAAACGGTCAACGCATGAACGAATCCATGAACGAATCGCACTACGACTCAAGCAACATCAAGGTGCTGAAAGGCCTGGAAGCAGTGCGCAAGCGCCCCGGCATGTATATCGGTGATACCGATGACGGCACTGGTTTGCACCACATGGTGTTTGAGGTCGTTGACAACGCGATCGACGAGGCGCTGGCCGGCTATTGCGACAAGGTGGTGGTCACCATCCTAGATGATGGCTCCGTCAGCGTCAGCGACAACGGCCGTGGCATCCCGGTCGACATGCATCCGGACGAAGGCCGCTCCACCGCCGAGGTGGTGATGACGGTGCTGCACGCCGGCGGCAAGTTCGATGCGAACTCGTACAAGGTATCTGGCGGTCTGCACGGCGTGGGCGTGTCGGTGGTGAACGCGTTGAGCGATCATCTGTGGCTGACGATTTATCGTGATGGCCACGAGCATCTGCAGGAATATGCGCTCGGTGAGCCGCTGTATCCGCTGAAAGTGGTTGGCCCGTCGAGCAAGCGCGGCACCCTGGTGCGCTTCCTGCCGAGTCCGGCCACGTTCACCAGCAATATCGAATTCCATTACGACATCCTGGCCAAGCGCCTGCGCGAGCTGGCCTTCCTCAATTCCGGCGTCACCATCGACCTCTATGACGAGCGGGGCGAGGGTCGGCATGACACGTTTGCTTATGAGGGCGGCATCCGCTCGTTCGTGCAGCATCTGGCCCAGCTGAAGACCGCGCTGCACCCGAACGTAATCAGCCTGACCGCGGAACAGGACGGCATCACGGTGGAAGTGGCAATGCAGTGGACCGATTCCTACCAGGAGTCGATGTACTGCTTCACCAACAACATCCCGCAGCGCGACGGTGGCACCCATCTCACCGGCTTCCGCGCCGCACTGACGCGCTCGCTGCAGAGCTATATCGAGAAGTCCGGCTTGGCCAAGACGGCCAAGGTCGCGCTGTCCGGCGACGACATGCGCGAAGGCATGATCGCGGTCCTGTCGGTCAAGGTGCCGGACCCGAAGTTCTCCTCGCAGACCAAGGACAAGCTGGTTTCGTCCGAGGTCAAGACGGTGGTGGAGCAGGTCGTCAACGAGAAGCTCGGCGAATTCCTGCTGGAACATCCGAACGAGGCCAAGGCGATCGCCTCCAAGGTGGTCGACGCGGCGCGTGCCCGTGAAGCTGCCCGCAAGGCGCGCGAGATGACTCGCCGCAAGGGCGCGCTGGACATCGCCGGCCTGCCCGGCAAGCTGGCCGACTGCCAGGAGAAGGATCCGGCGCTGTGCGAACTGTTCCTGGTCGAGGGTGACTCCGCCGGCGGCTCCGCCAAGCAGGGCCGCAACCGCAAGACCCAGGCCGTGCTGCCGCTGAAGGGCAAGATCCTCAACGTCGAGAAGGCGCGTTTCGACCGCATGCTGGCCTCGGCCGAGGTCGGCACGCTGATCACCGCGCTGGGCACCGGCATCGGCAAGGACGAGTACAACCCGGACAAGCTGCGCTACCACCGCATCATCCTGATGACCGACGCGGACGTCGACGGCTCGCATATCCGCACCCTGCTGCTGACGTTCTTCTACCGCCAGATGCCCGAGTTGATCGAGCGCGGCCACATCTACATCGGCCTGCCGCCGCTGTACAAGGTGAAGCAGGGCAAGCAGGAGCTGTACATCAAGGACGACACTGCGCTCAACGACTACCTGATCTCCAGCGCGGTCGACAACGCGGCGCTGACCTACAGCCCCGACGCGCCACCGATCACAGGCGAGGCGCTGGAAAAGTTGCTGCGCAGCTATCAGCACGCGCTGGATCAGATCGCCAAGCTGTCACATCGCTTCGACGCAGCGGTCTTGAACGCGTTGCTTGAACATACGCCGCTGGAACCGGAGGTCTGGGCTGACCCGGCGACCATGCAGGCGTGGCTGGATGCGGCCACCCAGCGGCTCGCTGCCAGCGGTCTGGGCAAGCCGCACTACAAGATGTCACTGCGCCAGGCGCATGGCGAGCAGCCGGCCGCGATCGAAGTGGTGAAGGAACAGCACGGGCTCAGCCACACCTGGTTCCTGCCGCAACCGTTCTTCAGCAGCAATGAGTTCCGTCCGATCCTGGCGATCAGCCAGCAGATTGCCGGCATGATCCAGCCCGACGCGGTGGCGCGCCGGGGCAACGCATCGCGCGGTGTCCTGAGTTTTGTCGAGGCACGCAACTGGTTGCTGGAGGAGGCCAAGAAGGGCCGCAGCATCCAGCGCTTCAAGGGCCTTGGCGAAATGAATCCGGAGCAGCTGTGGGATACCACGGTGAACCCGGAAACCCGTCGCATGCTTCAAGTCGGCATCGAAGATGCGATCGCGGCCGACCAGATGTTCTCCATGTTGATGGGTGAGGCGGTCGAACCACGTCGCGACTTCATCGAGGCAAACGCGCTGAAGGTGGCGAATCTGGACATCTGAGCCGATGGTGGTCCAGTTGCGGTTTGAAGGGTTGCTCGATCGTTGCGAAAGACATGGAATTGGATCGACGGCTGGAACTGCATGAATCATGAGCAAGGGACGCGAATAATCACGCGTCCCTGCCGGATAAGCCGCCAAGTAATTGATTTTTAACAATCTTTCATGCGGCGGTGCGACTTGTTATCACTTGCCGGCTCGGGTTACGCTTTGCAATCCCCCCGCGTCATTCAACGCGCGCAGACAGAACAGAGGATCACCATGAAGCATGCCCGAGGGTTAACCGCGCTGGCGAGCGCCGCCTTGCTGTTCACCGTGGCCAGCAGCCCGGTGCTGGCGGGCGACAGTCATGCCGCCAAGGCCAAGCAGGAAGTGCAGTATCCGAACGCGACCCGCGCCGAGCCCAAGCTCGACCTGACCAGCGAGAAGGATCAGAAAAATCTCAATGATGGTCTGGATGCGGTCAGCGCGGGCGACAAGGCGAAAGCCGAACCGCTGCTGCAGGGCATCGTCGATGGAAGCAAAAGCAAATACGCCCAGGCACTCGCCCTTCAGGGTCTGGCCAGCCTCAAATACAACGACAGCGATTACAAAGGCGCGATCAGCCTGCTGCAGCGCTCGCTGGCGCTCGGGGTGATGCCGAACGACACCTATTTCCAGCTCGAATACATGCTGGCGCAGTTCCAGGTGGCCGATGAGGAATATCAGCCAGCTCTGGATACGATCACCAAGTGGCGCGCCGAGGGCAAGAAGGAAACGGCCGAGTCCTACGCACTCGAAGGCAACGCCGAGTATCGACTCGGCAAATATCCCGAAGCGATTGCCGCGATCAACAAGGCGAAGTCACTGACCGACAAGCCGCAGGCCAGCTGGAACCAGATCCTGATGGCCAGCTATTCGGAATCCGGCCAGAACGACAAGGCTGCCGAGCTGGCTCAGCAGCAGCTCAGCACCAATCCGGACGATCCGAACGCACTCCACAACGCCGCTTCGGTGCTGGTACAGGCGCACAAGTATCCGGAAGCGATCCAGCTGATGGAAAAAGGTCGTGCCAGCGGCCCCTTCAAGAGCGAAGCGGACTATGTGAGTCTGGCCAAGCTGTACCTGGTCACCGGACAGGACAGTTCCGATCCTGCGCCCAATGCGATCAAGGCCGGCCAGGTAATCGAAGATGGCATGAGCAAGGGTGTGGTCAAACCCAGTGCCGATACTTACGTTTTGCTCGGCCAGGCTGCCGAGCTGGCCAACAACACCAGCAAGGCGATCGACGACTACAACAAGGCGGTGCCGATCGCCACTGACGGTGAGGCTGCTCTGCGTGCTGGCCGTCTGCTGCTGAGCGAGAACAAGTACAGCCAGGCCAAGGGCATGGTCCAGCAGGGGCTCGACAAGGGCGTCAAGCAAAAAGGCGTTGCCTACATGCTGCTGGCCGAATCCGAGCGAGGCCTGAAGAACAAGCCCGCTGCGATCGCCGCCATGAAACTGGCGGCGCAGCAGCCGGAGACGGCCGAGAAGGCCAAGGCGTGGCTCAAAAAGACCGGCGCGGACTGACAGAGACCGATCGTCAGACACTCCATGGGACGGATGGACGTCCATCCATTTTCCCCATGGGAGCTATACAAATGTCATGTGCTGTTGTACCGTTGAAAACCTTTCCCTGCGTCTCCCCAGTGGCGAGTTCCGTCCAGATATCAAGACGGTTTCGGGTTACGCCCTGCGGCAACGTTCTCTTCCCATTGATCAGCTTCAGACAAGTGACAGATGGCCTCAAGTAACGAAGAAAATGGGCGCGAGCCGTTTAGCTGGAAGCGCACCTGGGCATTAGCAGTTGCCATCGGGCTGCATGCATTTGCGTTTCTGTTGATCGTGGCGCCAATGGCGCCACCGAATCAGAATCACAAAGAGAAAGAACACATCGTCCAGGTGAACTTCATCGAGCCGCCGCCGCCGCCGCCACCACCACCGCCGCCGCCGCCGGAGCCGCCGAAGCAGCCGCCGCCGAAGATCATCCAGCAGATCAAGCCGCCGCCGACCCCGCCGCCACCGACCCCGCCGCCACCGGTGGAAGAGGTGTCGCAGAATGCGGTTCAGGCACCGCCACCGGCACCGCCAGCACCACCGGCGCCGCCAGCGGATATCACGGCCAGTTCGGATCTCAGCTACAACAATCGCATTACGCCGAAGTATCCGCCACAAGCGATACGTCAGCGGCATGAAGGTACGGTGATCCTGATGATCTTGGTGGGCGTGGATGGCTCGCCGAAGGACATCAAGGTCGACCAATCCAGCGGCTTCCATGAACTCGATCGTGCAGCCGTCGAAACCGCACAACGCTGGCGCTTCAATCCAACCGTCCGAAATGGACAAAAAGTTGAGGGATACGCTCGCGTTCCGGTCAACTTCAATCTCAATCAGCTGTAATCCAGTTCCAATCGATTACAGTTACAGTTCACGCTTGACTTCCCTAGGGTAGTGTTATGTTCCTACAGACTCCTGCAACAACCGATGCCGCACAGGCCATGGGTGGCAATACCAACGCCGAAGCCATGAAACAGATGGGTTTTGGCAACCTGATGCAGAACTTCGACTGGCTCGGCTGGGTCGTCTTCGTGACCCTCGTCGCGATGTCGTTTCTGTCGTGGTACTTCATCATCGCCAACGGCATTCGCAATGCGACGGTCAAGGCACGCGCCGACAAGGTCATTGACGGCTTCTGGGGCAATGGCTCCACCCAGGACGCGATCCGCGAACTGGAAGCCCAGCCCAAGAGCGAGCCGTTCTCCAAGATCGCGCTCGATGCCGCTTCGGCAGTCGCCCATCACCAGCAGACCACCAGCGGCACCACGGGTCGTCTGGCTGAATCGCTGGGTCGTTCGGAGTTCATCGACCGCGCCCTGCGTCAAGCCGTCGCTCGCGAGAGCCTGCGCCTGGAAGGCGGCATGACCCTGCTCGCCACGGTCGGCTCGGCTGCACCGTTCGTCGGTCTGCTCGGTACCGTGTGGGGCATCTACCACGCGCTGATCGGCATCGCCGCCACCGGCAACGCTTCGATGAACGCGGTGGCGGGTCCCGTTGGTGAGGCGTTGATCATGACCGCGTTCGGTCTGTTCGCCGCGATCCCGGCGCTGTTCGCCTACAACTTCTTCAGCCGTTCAAACCGCGTGGTCTACGCCCGTTTCGACGAATTCGCGCATGACCTGCACGACTTCTTCGCCACCGGTTCGCGCGTCGAAAGCCAGAAGTGAGGGATTGACCCATGGCAGTCAGCCTAGGTGGCAATTCCGGCGGCCCGATGTCGGAAATCAACGTCACGCCGCTGGTCGACGTGATGTTGGTGCTGCTGATCATCTTCATGATCACGGCTCCGCTGATGTCGCATTCCATCACGATCGAACTGCCCACGGCCAACCCCAAGACCAAGGAACCGGATCTGGTGGTACCGCCGCTGGATCTGGCAGTCAAATCGGACGGCAGCATGTATCTCAATGACCATCAGGTCACTGAAGCCGAGTTGCGGGCGCAGTTTGCGGTGGATGCGCAGAAGACCCCGCAACCCGAGTTGCAGATCCGTGCGGACAAGACCACCGAGTTCAAGATCGTGAAAAAGATCATTGGCAATGCCAAGGACTCGGGCATGGTGCACGTTGCCTTCATGACCACTGACGCACCGAAGGGGTGATGAGAGATGGCATTCGCTACCAAAACCAGTGGACCGATGTCGGACATCAACGTCACGCCGCTGGTCGACGTGATGCTGGTGCTGCTGATCATTTTCATGATCACGGCGCCGGTGCTGGCGCACAAGATCCAGGTTGACCTGCCGCAGCCGAATCCGAACGTGGTCAATCCGCCGACTCCACTGGATCCGATCCATCTGAAGATCGACCAGAGTGGAGCGTTCTACTGGAACGATACGCCGGTCGACGAGCTGGGCCTGAAGGCGCAGCTCGCGGTGATTGCCCAGCAGACCAACCAGCCGGAAATCCAGATTTCGGCCGCTGACGCCGTGGCCTATCAGTATGTGGCGGTCGTGCTGTCCGATGCGAAGAGCTACAACCTGACCAAGATCGGCTTCAACGAAGCCAACTGATCCGGTCTGGCCAGATCTGCAAGAACCCCTGCCTTGCGCGGGGGTTTTTGTTTGCGCGGTTGCATTCCGAGATGGCAATCATCGCAGGATCTGCAGGTAGTTGCGCACGGTCGTGGCCAGCCCCTCGTACAGTGCCTCAGCGATCAAGGCGTGGCCGATCGAAACCTCGGCCAAACCGGGAATTGCCGCCTTGAACGTGCCCAGGTTGGCTTGGCTGAGATCGTGGCCGGCATTCACCGCCAGCCCGGCCTGCTGCGCACGGCGCGCGGTGTCGGCACATGCGGCGAGAGCAACCGCAGGCTGACCGTCGGCGAATGCCTGCGCATAGGGCCCGGTATAGATCTCGATGCGCTGCACGCCGATCACCGCCGCGAGATCGAAGTCCTGGCTGCTGGCGTCAACAAAAAGGCTTACCCGGCAACCAAGGTCGCACAACTCGCCTACCAGGGGTCGCAGCCGAGCAATGTCACGCCGCAGGTCGAAGCCGTGATCGGAGGTAATCTGACCATCGCCATCCGGTACCAGGGTCACCTGGGTCGGGCGGACTTCACGCGCCAGTGCGATCAGCCCGGGATAATCGCCGCGGGCGCCGGCAAATGGATTGCCCTCGATGTTGTATTCCACCCGGCCGCGCAGCATCGCGGCCAGGGCGCGCACGTCGCCCGGGCGCACGTGGCGCTGGTCCGGGCGCGGATGCACGGTGATGCCACCGCAGCCGGATTCGATGCAGGTCTGCGCCGCAACGCAGATATCCGGTTCGTGGCCGCCGCGCGAATTGCGCAGCACGGCGATCTTGTTGAGGTTGACGCTGAGCAGGGTCATGGTCGGCAAGCGATCTCTGGCGGTGAAGGCCATCGGCACAAGAACATCGGCCAGCATTGTGGGCGGCACGACGGGGCGGAAACAGTGCGCCGATCAGTCGCCGCTGGCAAGCATGCCCAGCCGGACCCGGCGCACATCACCGCGCCATGCCAGTGCCGCCACCAGCGTGGCATCGACGTTGAGTCGCTGCACTTGCCACGCTTCGACATCGTCGCCTTCGAGCCGCCGCAGAATCAACCGGTCGGCCGTGCTGGCAATGCTGAGGCGATCGAGGCCGAACGCCAGGCCGCGACCTAGTGCTTTCAGCACCGCTTCCTTGGCCGTCCAGAGGTCGAGAAAGGCGGCATCGCGAACCGGCACCGGCAGGGCAGCCAGCGCCGCCGTCTCGTCGGCACTGAAATAACGGCGGGCGATCTCCAGTGCGCGCGGGCGCACGCGCATTTGTTCCAGATCGATTCCCGGCGCGATCCGGCGAGCGACTGCGATCAGAGCATGACTGCCGCTGTGCGACCAGTTGAAACCGAGTGATGGATCATGCGCCTCGGTGAGCGCCGGTTTACCGTGTTCGCCGTTGATCAGCGTGACACGATCCGCCGTGATGCCGAGGTAGGCGCCGAGCACGGAACGCAACGGTTGGCGCCCGTGCTGTGGCTGGTAGTCAAGCTGCCACACATGAATCTCGTCATCGCGCAGGTGCTCTGCTACGTTGGCAAGCGTCGGTGCGTGCGTTGCAGTCATCCGTGCATGGTGCCGATCGTCGGGTCCATGTACAAGCACGCCAGGTACACGTCTATGTGATCTGCCGTCGGCATGGACGGTGCCGGGTTTATCCGTTCGGCCGGGGAGTAGGTTGCTTGATCCAGGGTTGGCTGCTGCTGCTGGTGTCGTTGCTGTATGTCGGGCTGCTGTTCGTGGTGGCCTTTGCGGGCGATCGTCGGCCGCTGTATCCGCGCCAGCCCCGCCTGCGGCCGATCGTATACAGCCTGGCACTGGCGGTGTATTGCTCGTCGTGGACGTTCTATGGCGCGGTCGGCACCGCGGCCCGCGACGGCCTCGCGTATCTGCCGATCTATCTCGGTCCGATCCTGTTGTTCGTGTTCGGTTTCGGCCTGCTGCGTCGGCTGCTGCAGGTGGTGAGGCAGCGCAACATCACCTCGATCGCCGATTTCATCGGTGCGCGATTCGGCAAGTCGCATGGGCTGGCGGCGCTGGTGGCGGTGATTGCGGTGATCGCGGTGGTGCCGTACATCGCGCTGCAGTTCAAGGCGGTGGCGATGTCGTATGGTGTGCTCGGTGGTGTTGGTCATGGCGCAGTGACCGCTGGCGGCATCGACAGCGCCCTGTGGTGCGCGATATTGCTGGCCGTGTTCGCGATCCTGTTCGGCACGCGCAGCATCGATGCGACCGAGCATCATCACGGCATGATGCTGGCGATCGCACTGGAATCGCTGATCAAGCTGCTCACCTTCGTGGCACTGGCTTGCTACGCGTTGTGGCGCGGGCCGGGCCTGGTCAGCACGGTCGAGCTTCCGTTGACGCAGTTGAGCCATGGCCTCTCGCCGGGATTCCTGGCGCAGACCATGCTGGCGTTCTGCGCGATGTTCTGTCTGCCCCGCCAATTCCAGATCGGCATGGTCGAATGCGAGGACGCCAGCGATCTCAAGCGTGCGCGCTGGATGTTGCCGCTGTACCTGGTCGTGATCAGCCTGGCCGTGCTGCCGATCGTGGCGGCCGGCATGCATCTGCCGCAGGTGCGCGATGGCGCTGCCGATGCGTGGGTGCTGACCTTGCCGATGGCGCATGGCGATCGCGGCATGGCACTGCTGGCTTTCATCGGTGGTTTCTCGGCGGCGACCGGCATGGTGATCGTGGCGTCGGTGGCGCTGTCGACGATGATCAGCAACGACCTGGTGATGCCGGCGCTGTTGCGCATTCCGCGACTGAATCTGGAGCAGCGCAGCGATCTGTCGCAACTGGTCCTGCGCGTGCGGCGGGTGGCGATCGTGGCGCTGGCGTTGATGGCGTATGCGTATTACCGGGTGGCCGCCGGGGCGGAAAACCTCGCCGCCACCGGGCTGCTGGCGTTTGCCGCGGTGGCGCAATTTGCACCGGCGTTGATTGCCGCGCTGTATTGGCGTGGCGCCAGTCGCCGTGGTGTCGCAGTCGGGTTGGTAGGCGGTTTTGCGGTGTGGCTGTACACCTTGCTGCTGCCGGCGGTGAGCCGATCATCGGCATGGCTGCAGCAAGGCCCGTTCGGCTGGGACTGGCTGCGCCCGCAGGCGCTGTTTCATCTCAGCGGCTGGGATCCGGTGATGCACGGCACGTTCTGGTCGTTGCTGGTCAACGTGGGTTGCCTGGTCTTCATCTCGCTGCGCTTCCGGCCGAGTCTGGAGGAACGCCTGCACGCGGCGATGTTCATGGAAGACGATCCGGCCAGTCGCGGCGGTGCCGGTGACTGGCGCGGTCGGGTGGCGGTGGCCGACCTGCGCACCATCGCCGAGCGCATCGTCGGCGAACGCAGCAGCACGCGCGCGTTCGACGAATATGCCCAGCGCCGCGGCCGGCCACTGCTGGCCAGCGAGGCGGCCGATCGCGCGCTGATCCAGTACACCGAGCGCCTGCTCGCCTCGGCGGTCGGTGCCGCCAACGCGCGACGCATCCTGATCGGCGCGTTGTCCGGCAGCGGACTGGATGTCGCCGAATCCATGGCGCTGATGGACGAGGCCTCGCAGGAGCTGCGCTTCAATCGCGCGCTGCTTTCCACCACGCTGGAAAACGTGTCGCAGGGTATCAGCGTGGTCGACGCACAGATGCGGCTGGTGGCATGGAACCGGCGTTACCTGGAATTGTTCGACTATCCCGACGGCATGGTGCACGTCGGCGTGCCTGTAGCAGATTTGATCCGCCGCAACGCCGAACTGGGCGAATGCGGACCGGGCGAAGTGGACGGCCATGTGGCCAAACGCATCGACTACATGCGGGCCGGTTCGTCGCACCTGTTCCAGCGCATCCGCCCGGACGGTACGGTGATCGAGATGCGCGGACAGGCACTGCCCGGCGGCGGCTATGTCACCACCTATACCGACGTGACCGCGTACAAGCACGCCGAGCAGGCACTGATCGAAGTGAACGAGACGCTGGAGCTGCGAGTCGAGCAGCGCACCGCCGAACTGTCCGAAGCGCTGGTCGCCACCGCCCATGCGCGGCGCGCGGCGGAGACGGCGAACATCTCCAAGACACGCTTCCTCGCCGCCGCCAGCCACGACCTGCTGCAGCCGTTGAATGCGGCACGCCTGTTCACCTCGGCGCTGCGCCAGCATCCGGGGCTGGATGCAGAGGCCAGCGGACTGGCCGAGCGCATCGACGCATCGTTCCGTGCCGCCGAGGACCTGCTCGATGCCCTGCTGGATACCTCGCGACTGGATGCCGGCAGCTACCGACCGGACGTGGGTGGCTTCGCGCTGGCCGAATTGTTCGATTCGTTGCAGGCGCAGTTTGCCGTGCTTGCCGAGCAGCGCGGACTGCGCCTGCGCGTGGCGCCGACCACGCTGGCGGTGCGCAGCGATCCGCAACTGCTGCGCCGGATCCTGCAGAACTTCCTCTCCAACGCCTTGCGCTACACCAGCAAGGGCGGCGTGCTGCTGGGCGCGCGGCGAGTCGGCAACGAGGTACGCATCGAGGTATGGGATTCCGGCCCCGGCATCGCCGCGGAACAGCGGGCGCGGATCTTCGACGAATTCCAGCGACTGGAGCAGCCGTCGCCGTGGGGCGAGAAAGGCCTTGGGCTCGGCCTGTCGATCTGCGATCGTCTGGCCGGCATCCTCGGTCATCGGCTCGATCTGCATTCGAAGGTCAACCACGGCAGCTGCTTCGCAGTAAGCGTGCCACGCAATGAAGCGGTGCCGGCGCGTCGCCACGAAGTGCAACGCAGCGGCCCGGACAAGCAACTGCCGTTGACCGTGCTGTGCCTGGACAACGACGCCACGATCCTCGCCGGCATGCGTGCGCTGCTCAGCCGCTGGGGTGTCGATTGCCGCATCGCGCTGGACGTGGAGCAGGCGGGTCTGGAACTGGCGCGCGGCCCGATCGATCTGATCCTGGCCGACTACCATCTGACCGACGGCGTCGATGGCTTGCAGGCCTTGCAGCAACTGCGCGCGGGGCTGGGCGAGTTGCCGCCGGTGGCGATGATCACGGCAGACGGCAGCAGCGAGCTGAAGCAGCGCGCGCGTGCGCTGGGTTACCCGGTGTTGCACAAGCCGGTGCGGCCGGCCGCGCTGCGCGCCTTGCTCACGGCCTTGTTGCGTCGCTAGCGCAACGCGCGATCCTCCGTATCACTCGTCGCTGTCGGGCAGTACCGGCATGCTTTCCTGATCCACTGCCAGCTGGCTGGCGATCAGGGCAACCTGGGTGCGGTTGTTGACGCCGAGCTTGCGCATGATCGCGGTCATGTGCGCTTTCACCGTGGCCTCGGAGACGCTGAGTTCCCACGCGATCTGCTTGTTGAGCAGGCCCTCGGCGATCATCGTCATCACGCGGAACTGCTGCGGTGTCAGCGTGGCGATCTGCGCGGCGGCGGCGGCTTCGTCGGGCCTGAGTTCGCTGGCGCCGCCCAGCTGCGGATGCGGCAGCCAGACATCGCCGTCGAGCACGGCGCGGATCGCGGCGACAATGTCCTCACTTGGCGTGGATTTCGGGATGTACGCCGACGCGCCGTGTGCCAGTGCGCGGCGCGCCACCTGCGCTTCCTCATGACCGGACACCACGATAGTCGGCAGCCCCGGGTACTGGCCGCGGATATGCGCCAGCGCGGAATAGCCGCGCGCGCCCGGCATGTGCAGGTCGAGCAACAGCAGCTCGGCATCGGGGAACTGCTCGATCAGGCCGAGCAGCGCGTGCACGCTGTCGGCGCTGTGTACCCGCGCCTGCGGCACCGCGACCAGCACCGCCCGTTGCAGGGCGTCGCGGAACAGCGGATGGTCATCGGCGATCAGGATGTCGGGCATGGGGTCCATTCACCTGCGGGGCGATATCCCTGCGGGAGCGGCTTCAGCCGGGATGCCTTTCAGGTGCACCAAGGGCGATCGCAGCTGAAGCCGCTCCCACAGGATCACTTGATCAGCCGTTCGTCCACCAGGCTCTTCACCACGCCGGGATCGGCCAGCGTGGTGATGTCGCCGAGCTGGTCGGGCAGGTTCTCGCCGATCTTGCGCAGGATGCGCCGCATGATCTTGCCCGAGCGGGTCTTCGGCAGGCCGGGCGCCCACTGCAGATAATCCGGCGTGGCGATCGGGCCGATCTCCTTGCGCACCCAGGCGATCAGTTCCTTGCGCAACTCGTCGCTGCCGGTCTCACCGGCGATCAGCGTGACATACGCATAGATGCCCTGGCCCTTGATGTCGTGCGGGCAGCCGACCACGGCCGCCTCGGCGACTTTCGGGTGCGCCACCAGCGCGCTCTCCACCTCGGCGGTGCCCAGGCGATGGCCGCTGACGTTGATCACGTCGTCGACCCGGCCGGTGATCCAGTAGTAGCCGTCCTCGTCACGGCGCGCGCCGTCGCCGGTGAAGTAATTGCCGGGATAGGCGCTGAAATAGGTCTCGATGAAGCGCTGATGATCGCCATAGATGGTGCGCACCTGGCCGGGCCAGGAATCGGTGATCAGCAGGTTGCCTTCGGCCACACCCTCCTGCACCTCGGCATTGGCATCGACGATGGCTGGCTTGATGCCGAAGAACGGCAAGGTGGCGGAGCCGGGCTTGGTGGCAATCGCGCCGGGCAGCGGCGAGATCATGATGCCGCCGGTTTCGGTCTGCCACCAGGTATCGACGATCGGGCAACGCTCGTCACCGACCACGCGGTAGTACCACTCCCATGCTTCCGGATTGATCGGTTCGCCGACCGAACCGAGCAGGCGCAGCGACGTGCGCGAGGCCTTCTTCACGGGCGCTTCGCCGTCGCGCATCAGCGCGCGGATCGCGGTGGGCGCGGTGTAGAACAGCGTGACCTGGTGCTTGTCGATCACTTGCCAGAAGCGGCTCACATCCGGATGATTCGGCACGCCCTCGAACATCACCGTGGTCGCACCGTTCGCCAGTGGGCCGTACACCACGTAGCTGTGCCCGGTGACCCAACCGACATCGGCGGTGCACCAGTAGATGTCGTCCTCGCGCAGGTCGAACACCAGTTCATGCGTGTAGCTGGTGAATACCAGATAGCCGCCGGTGCTGTGCTGCACGCCCTTCGGCTTGCCGGTGGAGCCGGAGGTGTACAGGATGAACAGTGGATGCTCGGCCTCGACCGGCGTCGGCGCGCAGTCGGCCGACTGGCCTTCCATCAGCGTGTGGTAGTAGCGGTCGCGCGGCGACTGCATAGCCACCGCGCCGCCGGTGCGGCGCACCACGATCACGGTTTCCACGCTGTTGGTGCCGGGCCGTTCCAGCGCGGCGTCCACGTTCACCTTGAGCGGAATGCGCTTGCCGGCACGCAGACCCTCGTCGGCGGTGATCACCACTTTCGCGGTGGAGTCGGCGATGCGCCCGGCCAGCGAGTCGGGCGAGAAGCCGCCGAACACCACCGAGTGGATCGCGCCGAGACGCGCACAGGCCAGCATCGCCACCGCCGCCTCGGGAATCATCGGCAGGTAGATCGCGATGCGGTCGCCCTTGACCACGCCGAGGTTCTTCAGCGTGTTGGCGAACTTGCACACTTCGGTGTGCAGCTCGCGATAGGTGATCCTGCGCGAGTCGTTAGGGTCGTCGCCCTCGAAGATGATTGCCACCTTGTCGCCGCGCGTGGCCAGCTGGCGATCGAGGCAGTTCGCACTGACGTTGAGCTGGCCGTCCTCGTACCAGCGGATATGCAGGTCCCTGGCATCGAACGAGACGTCCTTGATCTTCGTCGGTGGCTTGATCCAGTCCAGCCGTTGACCGATGCGGCCCCAGAAACCCTCCGGGTCGCTGACCGACTCGGCGTACAGCCGCGTGTAGTCGTCGTGGCGCAGGCGTGCTGCGGCGGCGAAGGCGGGATCGACCGGATAAAGCTTGGACATGGCTGGGCTCCTGCTGGCTCGGCATCGAAGGTGGCGACAGGGTGACCGCGGCAGGCAACGCCCGGCGGTGCGCGGAATTCGAGTGTAGCCCGATCGCCACGACGGTAGCGGCGCAGGCTGGCATCGACTTTGGTCGAACTTCGACCAATGGCGAATAGTCGCGCGCGCTGCAGCATGGCCATGCTCGGCCCGTCATTGACCCTGGGGAGACGCACACATGACGACGCGATATCCAAACCGTTACAAGGCGCTCGCCCTGAGCATGGCCTGCGCGCTGATGCTGCCGCTGGCGGCACATGCGCAGAGCGATACGCGCGAGCAGCAACTCGAGCAGCGCGTGGCGCAGCTGGAGCAACAGTTGAACGAACTGAAGGCGATGATCCAGGCGCAGAAGACGGCACCTGCACCACCGCCGGCAACTGCGCAGAACGTCGCCACCGCGCCTGCGCCGGCAACACCCGTGTTCAGCAGCGCGCCGGGTGTATCGGTGGCCTTGCATGGCCTCATCAGCGCCAGCGCGTTCAGCCAGAACAAGAGCTTCACCTACGGCAACGGCCAGAACGCACTGTTCCCGGTGCCAGGCTCGACCGGTTCGCTCAGTGGTGTCGATGTGCGCAACACGCGCTTCTGGCTCGATTTCAAAGGTGCCAAGTTCACTGACGACTGGACCGGCGGCGGTCGCATCGAGATGGACTTTTTCGGCGGCTTCAATGGCGTCGGTGCGTACAGCCAGCAGCAGCCGACGCCACGATTGCGTCAGGCCTATATGGATCTGACCAACGCCGGATCCGGCACCACGGTGCGCATCGGTCAGCAGTGGGACCTCATGTTCCCGATCGACAACTCGCCAAGTTCGCTGGCACATATCGCGTTTCCGCTCGGCTACGGCACTGGTCTGATCGGCTGGCGCTTCCCCGGCGTGGTGGTGATGCAGGATCTCAACCACGGCAGTACCGGTGCGCAGTGGCGGCTGGATGTGGGTGCGTTCGAGGGTGCATGGAACGGCCCGGACGGCGCGGTCAACAACACCAACTACAAGACCGCCGGCAGCGCCGGCTTCCGCCCGCAGATCGAGGCGCGCCTGCATGTGCAGGACAAGAACTGGCTGGCGTATTTCGCGGCGCACTACAGCAAGGTCGATCTGCGCGGTGTGGGCGGTACCGCGCCGACGCCGATCCGGTCCAGCGTGAAGAGCACCGGTTACGAAGTCGGCGGCCAGTGGAAACCCGGCCCGTGGACGTTCAAGGGACTGGCCTATACCGGCAATGGCCTCGGCGAAATCTTCGGCGCGATGTCGCAGTTCGGCGACATCAAGGAAACCGGTGGCTTCGTGCAGGCCGGTTACAGCTTCACGCCGAATTGGGGCCTCTACGCGTTCTACGCGTACAGCAAGCCGAATGCGAATGACGTCATCCGCTGGATGGGCAATGGCGCGACCGGGCTGCTGCGCAATCGCCAGTCCGCGCTGAGCCTGCAGTACACCGCCGGTTCCTACGACCTCAGCGCCGAATGGATGCACGACAAGCTCGACTCCACCAGCAACGGCGTGAATCGCAAGACCACCACGGGCAACCAGGTCAGCCTCAACGCGCTGTATCACTTCTGACGCGGCGGCATCACGCAACCGATGACGAGCTGCGGTCCGGTGTGAGGGACGGGCCGCAGCTTCCGACTTCTCTTCGCTCTCGCGGAGAGCGGCATCTCGCACTTCTGGGAGGGGAATCAACATGGCCACCACCGCAATCGACGGGCGCCAGGCGCTCGACGTCAGCCACAAACGCGTGATCCTGGCGTCGAGCCTCGGCACCGTATTCGAGTGGTACGACTTCTACCTGTACGGCTCGCTGGCCGTGATCATCGGCAAGCAGTTCTTCTCCGGCCTGAATGAGGCCAGCCAGCTGGTTTTTGCGTTGCTCGCGTTCGCCGCCGGCTTCGCGGTGCGTCCTTTCGGTGCGCTGGTGTTCGGCCGCATCGGTGATCTGGTCGGGCGCAAATACACCTTCCTGATCACCATCGTGATCATGGGCATGTCGACGTTCTTCGTCGGCATGCTGCCCAGCTACGGTTCGATCGGCGTGACGGCACCGGTGATCCTGATCGCGCTGCGCATGCTGCAGGGCCTGGCGCTCGGCGGCGAATACGGCGGCGCAGCCACCTATGTGGCCGAGCATGCACCCAAGGGCAAGCGTGGCCTGTACACCAGCTTCATCCAGATCACCGCCACCTTCGGCCTGTTCCTGTCGCTGCTGGTGATCCTCGGCTGCAAGTGGCTGCTCGGCGACAAGTTCGACGACTGGGGCTGGCGCATCCCGTTCCTGCTGTCGTCGCTGCTGCTGGCGGTATCGGTCTACATCCGCCTGCAGCTGGCCGAGTCGCCGGTGTTCAAGCAGATGAAGGAGGAAGGCAAGCACTCCAAGGCGCCGCTGACCGAGTCGTTCGCGCGCTGGGGCAACCTCAAGCTGGTACTGCTGGCACTGTTCGGCGCCACCGCCGGCCAGGCCGTGGTGTGGTATTGCGGGCAGTTCTACGCGATGTACTTCCTCGGCAGCACGCTGAAGATCGACGCCACCACCACCCAGCTGCTGATCGCCGCCGCGCTGCTGATCGGTACGCCGTTCTTCGTGGTGTTCGGCTGGCTGTCGGACAAGATCGGGCGCAAGCCGGTGGTGCTGGCCGGCTGCCTGCTCGCCGCACTGACCTACTTCCCGATCTTCAAGGGCATCACCCACTACGGAAATCCGGGCATCGAGGCGGCACGCAGCGGCGCGCCGGTCACCGTGGTGGCTGATCCGGCGACATGCCACCTGCAGATCAACCTCACCGGCACGTCGACCTTCACCAGCTCCTGCGATGTGGCCAAGGGCTACCTGGCCAAGCGCGGCGTGCCCTACGACAACCAGCCAAGCGCAGCCGGCTCGCTGGCGAAGGTGACGGTGGGCAGCACGAGCCTGGATGCGTTCGAGGGCAGCGGGCTGGCCAAGGCGGATTTCACGGCGCGCAACAAGACATTCAGCGAGAGCCTCGGTGCCGCGCTGGACAAGGCCGGCTACCCGGCCAAGGCCGATCCCGTGCGCAGCAACTACCCGATGCTGATCTTCCTGCTGTTTCTGCTGGTGCTGTACGTGACGATGGTCTACGGCCCGATCGCGGCGTGGCTGGTCGAGATGTTCCCGACCAGGATCCGCTACACCTCGATGAGCCTGCCGTACCACATCGGCAATGGCTGGTTCGGCGGTTTCCTCCCCTCGGTGTCGTTCGGTATCGTGGCGCTCACCGGCAACATCTATTCCGGCCTGTGGTATCCGGTGGTGATCGCGCTGATGACGTTCGTGATCGGTCTGCTGTTCGTGCGCGAAACCAAGGACGTCGACATCACCGCATGACGGCTTTTCGATAGTCACAAAAAAACGCAGCGGTGCGAGCCGCTGCGTTTTTTCTATCTGCCAGTTCGATCAGGCGCGTCGGTCAGGCGCGCTTGATCAGACCGATCAGTACCAGCAGCACGATCGCGCCGATCATCGCGTAGACGATGCTGGTGACGATCGGGCTGCCCAGGCTGAAGCCGATGCCGAGCATCGGCAGCAACCAGCCGGCGAGAAACGCACCGACGATGCCGACGACGATATTGCCGAGCAGGCCGAAGCCGAAGCCGCGCACGATCAGGCCGGCAAGCCAGCCGGCGATTGCGCCGATGAGCAGAAAAATGATCAAGCCGGATGCAGTCATCACGAACTCCTGGGTTGGCTAAGATGAGGCAGGACGGTGCGGTATCCGCAGCCGTGCCACGGGCAAGAATCCGGGTTCGGATGTGCAGCGGTCGTGATGCCGCGATGATGGATGCGCAGACGATCATGCTGGCGTCAATCCGGCGTGTAATGGCAGGCGACTGCCACGGGAGACGAGCGATGAGTACGGCAGCAAGTTATGTCCACGGCGTCAGTTCGAAGCCGTTGCTGGGCGACACCATGGGCTCGCTGATCGACCGCATCGCCGCGGCCCATCCCGAGCGACCGGCGCTGGTGGCGCGTGCGCAGAACGTGCGGATGAGCTATCGCGAATTCCATGCCGACGTGGAACGAGTTGCTGCCGGTTTGCTGGCGCTGGGACTGCAGCGCGGCGACCGCGTCGGCATCTGGGCACCGAACCGGGCCGAGTGGGTGGTGCTGCAGTTCGCCGCGCCGAAAGCCGGCCTGATCCTGGTCAACATCAACCCGGCCTATCGTGTGCACGAGCTGGAATACGCGCTCAACAAGGTGGCGTGTCGTGCGCTGGTGTTGCCGCGCCGTTTCAAGGCCTCGCATTACCTCGACATCCTGGGCGAGCTGGCACCAGAGCTGGCCACTAGCGTGGCAGGTCAGCTGAGTGCAGTGCGGTTACCGGCGCTGCGCGAGGTGATTCTGCTCGACGAAGAAGCGGCCATGGGCACACGCAGCTGGCAACAACTGGCGGCGCTCGGTGATGCCGCTGCGCTGGCGCAATTGCACGCGCTGGAGCCGGAGCTCGGTTTCGACGACCCGGTGAATATCCAGTTCACCTCCGGCACCACCGGCACGCCGAAGGGTGCCACGCTGACCCATCACAACATCATCAACAACGGCTGGTTCATCGGCGAGGCAATGCGCCTCACCGAACAGGATCGGCTGTGCATCCCGGTGCCGTTCTACCACTGCTTCGGCATGGTGCTGGGCAATCTGGCCTGCGTCACCCATGGTGCCTGCATGGTGATTCCGGGCGAAGGTTTCGATCCACTGGCCACGCTGGAAACGGTGACGGCGGAAAGGTGCACCGGCCTGCACGGCGTGCCGACGATGTTCATCGCCGAGCTCGAACATCCGCGCTTCGCCGAATTTGACCTCAGCAGCCTGCGCACCGGCATCATGGCCGGTTCGCCGTGCCCGATCGAGGTGATGCGCCGGGTGGTCAGCGAGATGCACATGGCCGAGGTCACCATTGCCTACGGCATGACCGAGACCAGCCCGGTGAGCTTCCAGACCGTGCCGGATGATCCGCTGGAGCGCCGGGTCGACAGCGTCGGGCGGATCCACCCGCATCTCGAGGTGAGGCTGGTCGACGAGCACGGCCGCGTGGTGCCGCGTGGCATGCCGGGCGAGCTGTGCACGCGCGGCTATTCGGTGATGCTCGGTTACTGGGACGACCCGGAGCGCACCGGCGAGGTGATCGACGGCGCGCGCTGGATGCATACCGGCGACCTGGCCATGATCGACGCGGACGGCTACTGCCGCATCGTCGGCCGGCTCAAGGACATGATCATCCGCGGCGGCGAGAACGTGTACCCGCGCGAGATCGAGGAGTTCCTCTACACGCATCCGAAGGTGCAGGATGTGCAGGTGTTCGGCGTGCCCGATGCGAAGTTCGGCGAGCAGTCGTGCGCATGGATCCACCTGCGCGAGGGTTGCGCAGCCAGCGAGGCGGAGATCCAGGACTACTGTCGTCACCACCTCGCTTACTACAAGGTGCCGCATTACGTGCGCTTCGTCGACGCGTTCCCGATGACGGTCACCGGCAAGGTGCAGAAGTACCTGATGCGCGAGGCGATGATCGCGGAACTTCGGTCGCAGCGTTGAGCGTCGGCACTCAGCGATCGTGATTGAGCGGGTTGCCGCCCTCGCGCAGCCGCTTCAGGTCGTACTCTGACAGGCTGTCGCCGCGTGAACTGCCGGCGATGCGCGCCTGCGCAAACGCCAGCGTGGTGGCGACGATGCCGATCATCCCGACCAGCATCCAGAAACCCCAGGCACCGGCACTGTGGCGGGTGAAGCACAGCACGAAGGCGAACACGGTGAGAACGAACAGCAACCAGCGCATGGTGGCCCTCGAATGCACGGAAACACGCCGCCTGCGGCGGCCGGATGCGTGCATCATAACGCCGCCGGAATCCGCCGGACACGCGCCGGATCACGCCGGTGAACGGATGTCGCGACCGCTGAGACATCGTCGCGGCAGACTGCGCCGATGGACGATTCGCTGCCGCCGCCAACCTCGAATGATCAGCCCGCGCCGGGCCGGATGATCAAGGGTCGCGGTGCTGCCTCCAATCCCGAGGGTCGCTTCGAAAGCATCCGCCATCAGGCCGAAGATGACGGCTGGCAAAGCGCGTTGCTGGACGAGGGTGCGCCGCGTCCTCGCACCGAGGTCACCGAGGAACGCGCACGCAGCGTGATCAGCCGCAACGACTCGCCCGACATCGCCTTCAGCCAGGCGATCAACCCGTATCGCGGCTGCGAACACGGCTGCATCTATTGTTTTGCGCGGCCGTCGCACAGCTATCTCAACCTGTCGCCCGGCCTCGACTTCGAAACCAGGCTGCGCGCGAAGGGCAACCTCGCCGAAGTGCTGCGTGCCGAGCTGGCCAGGCCTGGTTACGTGATCAGCCCGATCAACATCGGCAGCAACACCGACCCGTACCAGCCGATCGAGAAGCAGTGGCGGCTGACCCGCGCCGCGCTGGAACTGCTCGCCGAATGCCGTCACCCATGCACCATCGTCACCAAGAACGCGCTGGTCGAACGCGACCTCGACATCCTGGTGCCGATGGCGCGCGAGCAGCTGGTGCAGGTGTTCGTCTCGGTCAATTCGCTGGACAACCATCTGGCCGCGAAACTCGAACCGCGCGCCAGCGCACCGCATCGGCGGATCAAGGCGATCCGCGCGCTGGCCGAAGCCGGCGTGCCGGTCGGCGTGCTGGTGGCGCCGATCATTCCCGCCTTGAATGATCGCGACATGGAGGCGGTGATGGCACAGGCCGCCGACGCGGGCGCGCGCTGCGCCGGCTACACTACGCTGCGCCTGCCATACGAATTGAAGCAATTGTTCCGCGAGTGGCTCGCCCTGCACGCGCCGCAGCGCGCCGAACATGTGATGAGCCTGGTGCAGCAGATGAACGGTGGTCGCGACTACGACAGCAATTTCGCCACCCGCATGCGCGGGCAGGGTGTATTCGCCGACCTGCTGCGTCGCCGCTTCGAAGTCGCCTGCCGCAAACACGGCTTCGGGCGCGCGCGCGAACTCATGCTCGATACCTCGCGCTTCGTGCCGCCGCGCAAGCCGTCGCCGCAGGGTGAGTTGTTCTGAGCTGATCCCGCTGCGTGGAGCTTCACGCGCTGCTGATGGCCACCCGGGTCAAATCGATCGCCACGAATCGATATTCCGGTAGCTGTTCCGCTTCGCGGTGACATGAGCCGGAAAACACGGAGCCAACGATGTCCTCATTTTCGCTTTATCTGATCGGCATGATCGTCGTGATCGGTGGGCTTGCCTATGCCGCCTTCCTGCTGCACGCACCCACCCAGTGGATCATCGTCGGCGTGGTGGTGCTGCTGGGCATCGGCATCGTCGGCGCGGTCACCCACACGCGCCGGCGCGATCCGCCCGAATCATGAGTAGCGGTTCCTTCCGGCATCGGCCGGAAGGAACCATGCCGCATGCGATCAGCCGCCGGCTGGCAGATATTTCGCGAACCAGCCCAGCGCCCGCTGCAGCACGTCGCGCTGGTGGGCGGGATCGACGAAGTGGTGGCCTTCGTTCGGGTACACCACCAGTGATGTCGGCACGCCCTGCGCGCGCAGGGCGTGCCACATCTCGAACGATTGCGGTGCCGGGCATTCGGCGTCGCGGTCGCCGACCACGATCAGCGTCGGCGTCTTCGCCTGCTTGATGAAGTTGATCGCCGAACTCTTCGCGTACACCGCCGGGTCGTCGTACACGGTGGCGCCGAAGAACGGTGGCATCCACTGGTCGATCAGGTTCTGGCCGTAGTAGCTCTGCCAGTTCGAGATGCCGGCGCCGGCCACCACGGCGCGGAAGCGCTGGGTCTGGGTCGGCACGAACATGCTCATGAAACCGCCATAGCTCCAGCCGGTGAGGCCGAGCCGTTTGTCGTCCACCGGGACTTTCTTCTCCACCGCGTCGACACCGGCGAGGATGTCGCGCAGGTCGCCGTAACCGAAGTCCTTGCGGTTGGCCTGCACGTATTTCTCGCCCTGGCCGAAGCTGCCGCGCGGGTTCGGCTCGAACACGAAATAATCCAGCGCCGACAGTGGCGCGGCGCCGTAACCGACGCCGGGCCAGCGCGGCACCACTGCGCTCGACGGACCGCCGTGCACCACCACCACCATCGGATAGGTCTTCTTCGGGTCGTAGTGGGCCGGGTACAGCAGCCAGCCCTGCACGTGGAAGCCTTCGTTGTTCCATTCCACCGATTCGGCCTTGCCCCAGGCCGGCTTGAGCGCGGCATTGAACGAGGTCACCGCGGCCGGCGCGGCATGGCCCAGCGCGCCGGCATGCACTTCGGACGCGGTGGCGTACGAGCTCTGCACGAAGGCGATGTGCTGATGATCGCTGGACAGCGACACCGCCATCGAGGCGCTGCCGTCGCTGTAGCTGGCCGGTACGGTGAAGTGCACGTTCTGCTGCTGCGCATGGGTGGCCGAAACCGCGTAATCCGCCAGCTGGCTCTGGCCGTTGCTGATCTGGCTGACCAGCATCGACTGCGGCCCGGTCCAGCTCAGCCACGACGGCGTGACGTGGATGTCCGGCGTGAGATTGGCCAGCGTGCCGCCGCTGGCCGGTACCGCGTAGATATCACCGCCGGTGGCGCCCTGGTCGCTCATCAGGCCACCGATGAAGGCGATCCGCGAGCCGTCCGGCGACCAGCGCGGCAGCGCGATCTGCAAGCTGTGCAGCGAGCCGCTGCTGCGGTTGGTCGGGTCGACCAGCAGCGTGGCGGTGGCATCGGCTTGTGCCGACTGCACGTAGAGTTTGGCGATCCACCAGTTGTTGTCGCCCGGCGGCTGCGCGGCGGTGTAGGCGATCCGCGTGCCGTCCGGCGACCAGTCGAATTCGTACGCGTACATGCCGTCCGGAGTCAGCTCATGCAGCGAGCCGCTGGCAACGTCGACGCTGGCCACGCGCTGCACTTCCACCCCGGTGACGCCGATTTCGCCGGCGGCAGGCTTGGCGGCGACCACCGCACTGGCGCGGCGGGTGGCGCCGGGCACGTAGAGGAAGCCGAGCGATTTGCCGTCGGCCGTCCACTGCAATGCACGCGCGTAGCCCTTGAGCTGGACCAATTGCGCGGGTGAGCCGTTGCCCGTGCTGTCGGCGTGAGCGGTGTCCGCCAGATAGATGGTGTTCTGCATCACCCGGGTGCTGGTCAGGTCGACGCTGCAGTTGGCGATGAACGCGAGGTGTTGTGAGTCGGGTGCCCACGCGATGCCGGATTCGGCACACAGGCCGGGCTTGGCCGCGGCACTGATGCGCCGCGCGTGGCTGCCGTCAGCGGCGGCCACTTCGATCGACGGCTTGCCCTGGCGCTCGATCACCCAGGCCAGCTGTTTGCCGTCCGGCGACATCGCCACCGCGCCGATCTCCTGCGCCTTGCCCAGTTCGGTCAGCACCTGTTCGATGCGTGGGTCGACGCCGGGTGAGGCGGCAAACGCGTGGGGCGTCAGCGCGATGGCCAGCAACAGCAACGGGGCAGGCAGGTATGAGCGTTTCGACATGGAGGGACTCCGGCACAGGGAATCCGCACGCTACATCCAGAAGTTTGCGCACGCCAAGTGCAGGACGGCATGCACGTCAGGCGCGCCGCGCCGGTGCGCGCTTCAATGCGTGGCCGTCGTCGCTGCGGCCTGACGCGTCGCGGTCATCGCGGCGAGCTTGGCGCGGATGGCGGGAATCGCCGCCAGTGCCGCCCGCTCGCCTTCGAGGATCGCCTGGTTCTTCTGCTCGAAATCGGTCGGGCCGATGCCGCTGATGTTGGGCCGGATCACCACGTCGGCACGCGCGGTTTCCTGGGTGCCCAGTTGCTGGCCCATGATCGCGATGGACTGGCCGACGATGTTCATCATGCCTTGCGGATTGCTGCCACTGGGCTTGGTCGAGATGTCCACCGCGATCACGAAATCCGCGCCGAGCTGGCGCGCCGCGTCCACCGGTATCGGGCTGACCACGCCGCCGTCGACGTAATGCTTGCCGTTGATCGCCACCGGCTCAAACACGCCGGGGATGCTGGAGGACGCGCGCACCGCCTGACCCGTGTTGCCGCGCACGAACACGGTGCGCTGGCCGGTTTCCAGTTGCGTGGCGACGGCGGCGAACGGGATCTTCAGCTGCTCGATCGACTGATGGCGCAGCAGCTGGTTGACGTAATCCTGCAGCGCACGGCCCTGCACCAGACCACCGGAGAACAGCCGCACGTCGCGGATCTTCGCCTCGTCCAGGCCGAACGCGGTTTCCTGCAGCGCGAACGCATCCATGCCGCTGGCGTACAGCGCACCGACCACGCTACCGGCACTGGTGCCGGCGACCACGTCCGGATGGATGCCGCTGGCTTCCAGCATCTTGATCACGCCGATATGCGCGAACCCTTTCGCCGCGCCACCGCCAAGCGCAAGACCGATCTTCAGCTTCACCGATGCCGGCGGAGCCACGACGACCGGTGGCGGCACGCTGGGCTTGCTGCCGCCAAAGCACGCGCTCAATGCGAGCGTGGCGAGCAGCGGCAGCAGGTAGCGGCGGAATGGCATCGGTGGGTCGCACTGAAGAGGAATGGGGTACGAGTCTATGGCCGGTTCATGGCGCGAGCGAGGCCACGGACAGGCAACGTTCTCGCTTTGCTCCTCCCCCTGGTCGCAGGGGGAGGTTGGGAGGGGTCATGCTTTTGATCTTGGCTCTCAGGCCAAGAGCGACCCCTCACCTGAAGGACTCCCTTCGATCGGCGAACCCTCCCCTGTGACCGAAGGAAGTCCCTTGAGGACAAGCAGGGGAGGTAGCAAGAGCGTCAGCCCTGCGCGCCATCCGCCTCGCGGTGGTAGTGCGTGGCCAGCTCGACTTCCTGCTTCGAGCCGAGGAACACCGGCACGCGCTGGTGCAACCCGGTCGGCTGCAGTTCCATGATGCGCTCGCGTCCGGTGGTCGCCGCGCCGCCGGCCTGTTCGATGATGAAGGCCATCGGGTTTGCTTCGTACATCAGGCGCAGCTTGCCGCCCTGCTGGAGGATCTTCGCGTCCAGCGGGTAATAGAACACGCCGCCGCGGGTCACGATGCGGTGCACGTCGGCGACCATCGAGGCAACCCAGCGCATGTTGAAGTCCTTGCCGCGCGGACCGTCCTTGCCGGCCAGCAGCTCGCCGATGTAACGCTGCATCGGCGCCTGCCAGTGGCGCTGGTTCGACATGTTGATGGCGAACTCGGTGGCGGTCTCGGGGATCCGGATGCTGCGCCGGCTCAGCATGAAACTGCCGACCTCGCGCTCCAGCGTGAACTCGTGGGTGCCGTGGCCGAACGTCAGCACCAGCACGGTGGCCGGGCCGTAAACCACGTAACCGGCCGCGAGCTGGGTGGTGCCCGGTTGCAGGAAATCGGCGGCTTTCGGTTCGGTCACGTGGTCGGGACAGCGCAGCACCGAGAAGATCGTGCCGACCGAGATGTTCACGTCGATGTTCGAGCTGCCGTCCAGCGGATCGAACAGCAGCAGGTGGTTGCCCTTCGGATAGCCGTCCGGAATCTGCTGCGGGTCTTCCATCTCCTCCGACGCGCAGGCGGCGAGGTGGCCGCCCCAGGCGTTCGCTTCCAGCAGGATCTCGTTGGAGATCACGTCCAGCTTCTTCTGCGCCTCGCCCTGGATGTTCATGCTCAGCGCATCGTCGCTGCCGGCCATGCCCAGCACGCCGCCGAGCGCGCCCTTGTTGGTGGCGACCGCGATGCGCTTGCACGCTCGCGCCACCACTTCGATCAGCAGGGAAAGTTCGGCATTGATGTGGCCGGCACGGCGTTCCTCGATCAGGAACTGGATCAGCGAGATGGGCTTCATGTCGGGTCCGTGGCAGAAGAATGGCGCATTGTCCCGGCTCCGGCTGAACAGCGCCAGCACAGCGCCGAGCAATGGCACGAATTGTCATCAGGTCGACCGGTTGCTGACACTACGTTGGCAGCAGTGGGCACGCATGCTGACCCTCCATAGCGGAGGGAGGCGACATGCGCGATACGGTTTATTTCCTGGTGTTCGACGGCTTTGCCGACTGGCAGGCCGCGCTGGCGTTGTGCGAGATCCGTCGCCCCGGCGACTGGCAGGTGCAGACGGTGGGTTTCTCGCGGGCGCCGGTGGTGTCGATGGGTGGCCTCGGCGTGCAGCCGGAGCTGTCGCTGGCGCAGCTCGACGCGCAGCGTGCGGCGTTGCTGATCGTGCCCGGCGGCCACCTGTGGCAGCGTGGCGAAGGCGAGCCGGCGGTGGCGGCGATCCGTCAGCTGCATGCCGCTGGTGCACCGGTGGCCGCCATCGATAGCGGCGTACTGGCGCTGGCTCGCGCGGGCCTGCTCGATGATTGCCGCCACACCGGCAACTGGCCCGGCCAGATCACCAGCCAGGTGCCCGGCTATGCCGGCGCCGATCAGTACGACAGCGAACTGCTGGCCGTCAGCGACGGCGGCACGATCACCGCCAGTCATCTCGGCAGCGTGGAGTTCGCCCGCGAGGTGATCCACACGCTGGATCTGTACAGCCCCAGTGACCGCGAACATTGGTACCGGTTGTTCAAGCACGCCCAGTTGCCACCGTGGTGCGTCGGTGAAACCGTGGTGGCGGCATGAGGGCATCGACATGAAACCGTTCTTGCGCCGTACTCTGATGGCCTATCGACCGCTGTGCCAGCGTGGCCTGCTGATGGATGGACAGTTCCGGTGGCCGGCCGTGGATGTTTCGAATGATCGGCAGGAAGCGGCATCTGCCGCGCAACCTCGCCGGCGCATGCTGCTGGCCGCGTTGACCGGCCTGTATCACAGCAACCTCTTCAACCGGAGCAAGTCATGAACAAGACCTATCACGGCAGCTGCCACTGCGGCGCCGTACAGCTCGAAGCCGGGGTTGACCTCGCGGCCGGCACCGGTCGCTGCAATTGCTCGATCTGTACCAAGACGCGGTCATGGGGTGTGATCGTGAAACCGGCGGCGTTCCGGCTGCTGACGGGAGAGGATGCGCTGTCCGATTACCAGTTCGGCTCGAACAGCATGCATCACCTGTTCTGCAGGCATTGCGGCGTGCGTCCGTTCGGCCGCGGCCATCTGGAGGTGCTTGGCGGCGACTTCTACAGCGTGAATCTCGCCTGCCTCGATGGCATCGAGCCGCAGGAGCTGATCGATGCGCCGCTGCACTACGCTGACGGTCGCGCCAACAACTGGCAGTCGCCGCCAGCCGAGACGCGGCATCTTTGATCGTCAGCTCCCTGGTCGCTATCGGAGGAATCGCCATGAATCCGGAAGTCATGTTCTTCCATGCCCCAAACAGTCGTTCCGGCGGCGCCCGTGCGCTGCTTGAAGAACTCGGCGTGCCGTTCGATATGCACGTGCTGAACTTCAAGATGGGCGAACAGCGTCAGCCGGCCTACCTGGCGATCAATCCGATGGGCAAGGTGCCGGCGATCCGTCATGGCGATGCGCTGATCACCGAGCAGCCGGCGGTGTTCCTGTATCTGGCCGATCTGTATCCCGAGGCGAAGCTGGCGCCGCCGATCGGCGATCCGTTGCGCGGTCCGTACCTGCGCTGGATGGTGTTCTACGGCTCGTGCTTCGAGCCGGCGCTGGTCGACAAATCGATGCAGCGCGAGCCGGCGCCGCCATCCACCTGTCCGTACGGCGATTTCGACACCATGCTGAAGACGCTCACCGACCAACTGGAACAGGGGCCATACATGTTGGGCGATACCTTCAGTGCGGCCGACGTGCTGTGGGGCACGGCGTTGAACTGGACCACGATGTTCAAACTGGTGCCGGAGCTGCCGGTAGTCCGTGCCTATATCGATCGCGTGCTGGCGCGCCCGGCGATGCGGCGTGCCGCCGCCGCGGATGCCGCACTGGCCGCTGCGCAGGCAGGCTGATGCCATGAGGCGTGACGTTCGGCGCTGTTCGACATCACTCGCCTCGGCGATGATGCGCCGATGCGTCGTGCCGATCGCCTGTTCCTCATCATCAACGCCCTGCGCGGGCGCCGTACGGCCTTGCGCGCGCGCCAGCTCGCCGAGACGCTGGGTGTTTCCCTGCGCACGGTGTATCGCGATGTCGCCGACCTGCAACTTTCCGGTGTGCCGATCGAGGGCGAGGCGGGCGTCGGCTATGTGCTGCGCAAGGGTTCGGACATCCCACCGCTGATGTTCAGCGCCGACGAGCTCGAATCACTGGTGGTCGGGACGCGCTTCGTGCGTGCATTCGCCGGCGCCAAACTCGCCGAAAGTGCACAGACCGCGCTGATGAAGATCGAGGCGGTGCTGCCGCCGGAACTGCGCGAGCGCTCGGCGCGCACGCGCATCTATGCGCCGATCTGGCGCGACGAACACAAGCTGGCGTTCGCGGCGCGGATCGACCGGCTGCATGCGGCGATCGAGGCGCGCCAGGTCCTGCAGCTGGCCTATCGCGACGAGGCCGGCAGCATCAGCACGCGCGAAGTGGAGCCGTTGTGCCTGGCGTTCTGGGGCGGCAAGTGGACGCTCGGCACGTGGTGCCGGTTGCGTCTGGATTTTCGCAACTTCCGTCCCGACCGCATCGACGACCTCACCGAGACCGGCGAAGTGTTCGACGAAGCGGACGGCCGCAATCTGGACGCCTACCTGCTGGCGATGCGCGGCTACTACGCCGGCATGGAATAGTTTGGCGCCGTAGAAAATTACGCCTGGCACATGGCTCCAACGCAGCGCTGGCTCGGGTACGCTCGGCAGCACCGCGTCGGTCCGAAGGAGTCGTGCGATGTCATCAGGCCTGCATCACCCGTTGTTGTCGATCGCACCGGCCAAGCTGCGGCCAACCCAGCTGACTGTCGGCAAGGCCGAGGTCGCGGCCAAACGTACGGAGTGGAAGGCGCTCGGCAAGAAGAAGCGCAAGGAACTGCTCGAATCACACTGGTTTCCCGGCGTGCTGGGACCGAAGCATCAGGTCTACATCGTCGACCATCATCACCTTGGTCTCGCCTTGCTGGAGGAGCGCGTAAAGAGTGTGCCGGTGATGATCCAGCGCGATTTCTCCTGGCTGGAGCCGGCGGTGTTCTGGCGCACGATGGAGTTCAACCGCTGGGCGCACCCGTACGACCAGCACGGCACCCGCACCGATTACAGCGCGATTCCGACCAGCCTGGCCGATATGGCCGATGACACTTACCGCACGCTCGCCGCGCGGGTGCGCATGGCCGGCGGCTGTGCCAAGGACGCCGTGCCATACGCGGAATTCCTGTGGGCGGATTTCTACCGGCGTCACCTGAAACTTCCCGGTGGCAAGATCAGCGCGAAGGTGATGCAACAGGCGCTGCTGCTCGCGCACAGCCGCGACACGGCTTACCTGCCGGGCTGGAGCGGGACGATCGAATGAGCGCGAGCCCGGCATCTGCCGTCACGCCAGGTTCCACGATTGGCGTCGATGTGCTGGCCGGGTTGTCGATTGCCGGCTTGCTGCTGCCCGAGGCGGTGGCGTATTCGGGCATCGCCGGCCTGCCGCCGCAGGCCGGCGTGATCGCGCTGCTGGTCGGCCTGGTCTGCTACGGCCTGCTCGGCCGCAGCCGCTATGCAGTCGTCTCGGCCACGTCGTCATCGGCGGCGGTGCTGGCTGCGGGAACACTCGCACTCGCTGGTCCCGAGGGCGCGGCGCGCGCCGCGGTGGCGGCCACCCTGGTGCTGCTCACCGGCGGCTGTTTCCTGATCGCCGGATTCGCGCGTCTGGGCGGTCTGTCGCATCTGATCGCGCGGCCAGTGCTGCGCGGCTTCACCTTCGGTCTGGCCTGCGTGATCGCGCTGAAGCAGTTGCCGAACCTGTTCGGGTTGCCAGGCTTGCACGGCGATTTCGTGCCGCTGTTGCTCATGACGCTGGCCAAATCGATCAGCCAGATCCAGCCGGCCGCGATGACTGCCGGCGTCGCCGCGCTCTTGCTGCTGTTCGTGTGCGAGCGGGTGCGTCGGTTACCCGGCAGCCTGCTGGTAATCGTGCTTGGCGTGGCTGCCTCTGGCTGGCTGGCGCAACACGGCGTGGCATTGACTGGCGCGATCAATCTGATGCCGGACTGGTCGCTGCCGGTGTGGCCTACGAGCGACCAGTGGCTGCCCAGCATCGAACTGGCGGCGGCCCTGGTGCTGGTGCTCTATGCGGAGTCGTACGGCGCGATCCGGGCGTTTGCGCTGAAGCATGGCGATCCGGTCAATCCCAATCGCGACCTGCTGGTATTCGGCGTGGCGAACGCGTTGTCGGGCCTGTTGCACGGCATGCCGCTCGGCGCGGGTTATTCCGGCACTTCGGCGAACGAGGCGGCCGGTGCGCGCTCGCGGCTGGCCGGGTTGGTCGCGGCCGGCAGCGTGTTGCTGATGGTGTTGCTGCTGCTGCGCTGGATTGAACGCATCCCTGAGCCGGTGCTGGCGGCGATCGTGATCCACGCGGTGAGCAAATCGTGGCGGCTGGCGGTGTTCAAGCCGTACATGCAGTGGAAGCGTGACCGGATGGTGGCGCTGGCCGCGGTACTCGCGGTGCTTGCGCTGGGCATCCTCGATGGCCTGCTGGCGGCGATCGCGTTCAGTCTGGCAATGTTGCTGCGCCAGTTCGCCACGCCGCGTCTCAGCGTACTTGGCAAGCTCCCCGGCAGTCACGATTTCGTCGACATTGCGGAACATCCGAGTGCGCATGAGCAGGCCGGCATGTTGATCCTGCGCCCGGAGGAACCGCTGTTTTTCGCCAATGCGGAGTCGATCCTGGCGTTGACGCGCCAGCGGGTCGACGAGCATGCCGGGATCCGCGTGGTGGTACTGAGCCTGGAGGAATCGCCCGATCTGGACAGCACCGCACTGGAGGCCCTGGTGGATTTCGCGAAGTGGCTTGGCGCGCGTGGCATCATGTTGCGTGTGGCACGTCTGAAGGATGCAGTGCGCGGGCTGTTGCTGCGGGCGGCACTGCCTCAGCTTCCGCCACAGGCGCTCGACTTCTGGAGCGTGGAAGATGCAGCCTTGGCGGCTGTACCCGCGCCGCAACCGACAGGGAACCTTCCGTAGTGAAGATCATCACGGGCATGCCATGGCTGCTGCTGGGCGCCGCACTTCTGAGCGCGCCGGCATGGGCCGCGCAAGACAGCAATGCGCGTTTCAAGCAGATCTACAGCAGCGAGTGGGCCTGGCGCACCGGCCAGGCCGGGGTCAGCGCGTCGGGTGAGGTACAACCCAACAACGGTCGCCTCGACCAGGTCGACGCGGCCAGCCAGCAGCAGCGACTGGAATACTGGCAAGGCGTGCTCAAGCAGCTCGACGGCATCGACGCGGCGCAACTGTCGCCGGCCAACCAGATCAACTACGCGATCTACCGCGAACAGATCGGCAACTTCGTGGCCGACCAGACATTCAAGAACTGGCAGATGCCGTTCAACAGCGATTCGGCGTTCTGGTCGGACATCGGCTACGAGCTCGGCGGCGACCGCTTGCGCACGGCTGGCGACTATCGCAAATACCTCGACCGTCTTGGCCAGATTCCAGCCTATGTCGACCAGCAGATCGCCAACATGCAGCTCGGTCTGCAGCGCGGCTTCAGCGTGCCGCGCGAGGTGCTCAAGGGCCGCGACGTTTCGATTGCCGCGGTGGCCGATCTGACGGATCCGACCCGGAGCAGTTTCTATGCGCCATTCAAGGTGCTGCCGGCGTCGATCCCGGCCGATCAGGCGCAGGCGTTGCAGGGTCGCGCATTGCAGCGCGTCCGCGACGAGGTGATCCCGGCTTACGCAAAGCTGCTCGCCTTTTTCCGCAACGACTACATGCCGCAGGCACGCACCACACTGGCCGCCGAGGCGTTGCCGGACGGCAAGGCGTTCTATCGCCAGCAGATCCATGAATACACCACGCTCGACCTGAGCCCCGATGCGATCCACCAGATCGGGCTGGAGCAGGTGGCGAAGATCCACGCGCAGATGCTGCAGGTGATGCAGAATTCCGGCTTCAAGGGCAGCTTCCCGGAGTTCCTGAAGTTCCTGCGCAGCGATCCGCAGTTCTATGCGAAGACGCCGGACGAACTGCTGATGCGCAGCGCCTGGGTAGCCAAGCAAGTGGACGGCCAGATGGCCAGATACTTCGGCCACCTGCCGCGCCAGCGCTTCAGCATCCAGCCGGTACCGGCCGACATCGCGCCGTACTACACCTCCGGTCGCGGCGGCCCGGACGTCTATCTGGTCAATACCTATGACCTGCCGTCGCGCCCGCTGTACAACATGCCGGCGTTGACCCTGCACGAGTCCTATCCGGGCCACGCTCTGCAGCTGGAACTGGCCGAGGAACAGCACGGCCAGCCGGAGTTCCGCCGCAACAGCTACATCTCCGCCTATGGCGAAGGCTGGGGCCTGTACTCGGAATATCTCGGCAACGAGATGGGCATCTACCAGACGCCGTACCAGCGTTTCGGCTATCTCACCTACCAGATGTGGCGCGCCTGCCGGCTGGTGGTCGACACCGGCATCCATCACCTCGGCTGGACGCGCCAGCAGGGCATCGACTACCTCACCGTCAATACCGCATTGTCCGCGCGCGAGATCGCCAACGAAGTCGACCGCTACATCAGCTGGCCCGGTCAGGCGCTGTCATACGAACTCGGCTACCTGAAGATCCTGGAACTGCGCGCCAGGGCGGAAAAGGCGCTGGGCGCGAAGTTCGACCTGCGCCACTTCCACGACACCGTGCTGTCGACCGGCTCGGTACCGTTGCCGGTGCTGGAGCAGCGCATCGACCGCTTCATCGCCAACGGCGGCCCGGAACCGGACTTCGGTTGCGACTGCGCGAAAGACGGCAAGGCCAGGCCTGCGACACCTTGAAGTCGGGTTGATCAATAATTGACCAAACTTCTCTTGTGGAGTAAATTGAAACTCAACTTTACGAGGAGAGTTTCGCATGTTGGCCCAGCCACTGCCCGAAACCGCTCCCGCCGGCGAGCTCGGTGGCCCGGCGCTGCGCGCGTTCTTCCGCCTCGCCGAGCAGTGGAAACTGCGCATTGCCGATCAGCGCAAGCTGCTCGGTGACCCGCCGGAATCGACGTTCTACAAGTGGAAGCGCCAGCAGGATGGTGCACCGGGTCGCGACACGATCGAGCGGATCAGCTACCTGCTCGGCATCTGGAAGTCACTGCAGATCCTGTTTCCCGATCCGGCACAGGCCGATGCGTGGCTGCACAAGCCGAATGCAGCGGCGTTGTTCGGCGGCCATTCCGCACTGGAACGCATGCTGTCCGGCAACGTCGCCGACCTGTATGTGGTGCGCCAATACCTGGATGCGCAGCGCGGCTGAGTGAAGTGTGCGCAGGGTCGCGACCGGCGAGATGCTTGCACGACATGCTTTGCTCCTCCCCCTGTATGCAGGGGGAGGTTGGGAGGGGTAGGGCTTTTGACCTTGCGGCGAAGAGCGCACCCCACCCCAGCCCTCCCCTGCAGGCAGGGGAGGGAGTACACCATGGAGCCTTGATGCCAATCGAACTACCGCCAATAAAACGTATCCGCTGGACTCACGCGTATCGCATCGTGCCCAGCCGCTTTCCGCCGGTCGGCGTGTACGACCGCATCGCCGAGCCGGCCGACCTCGACGCGGTGTTCGCAATCGAGGCACTGACCAATCCGCGCCTGCGCGAGGAGGCGGGTGCGCTGAAGCTGGTGTCGAGGGAGCATCGCATCAGCGGACCCGGCTCGACACCGGTGATGGCCGCGTTCACCCATCTCAATCCGGAAGGCAGCCGCTTCTCCGACGGCAGCTGGGGCGTGTTCTATGCCGCGCACCGCGTTGCCACCGCGGTGGAAGAAACCGTCTATCACCGCGAGCGGTTTCTCGCCGCCACCGCCGAACCGGCCTGCGATATCGAGATGCGCTGCTATCGCACCAGCGTCGACAGCAAGCTGCACGACATTCGTGGTGGCTGGCTCGCGGCGCACGATCCGGACAGCTACGCCGCCAGCATCACCCTGGCCCGTGAGCTGCATGCCGCCGATTCCAACGGCATCGTCTACGACAGCGCGCGCCATCGCGGCGGTGAATGCCTGGCCGCGTTCCATCCCGACGCGGTCGCGCCGTGCACGCAGGCACAGCATCTGGTCTATCGCTGGGACGGTCGACGCATTGCGCAGGTACTCGAGGTGTCGGAACTGGCACGTCCGCGGTAGCCTGTAGACGGGCAAGACCAAGGCGAGGCAAATGACGAAACGCATGCGCAACCTGCTGCTCATCCTGCTGCTGTGGCCGCTGCTGGCAGCGGCGCGCGACAATCGCGAGAACGATCATGCGCAGTGGCATGCGGATATCGCCGCGTTCCAGGCCGAGGACCTGGCGCATCCGCCAGCACCGGGCGCGGTGCTGTTCATCGGCAGCTCGTCGATCCGTTTCTGGAACACGCTGGCGACGGATTTCCCCGGCGTGCGCACGATCAATCGTGGCTTCGGCGGTTCGGAGATCGACGACGCCACCTTCTTCGCCGACAGCATCGTGGCGCCGTACCACGCCCGGGCCATCGTGATGTACGCGGGCGACAACGACCTGCAGGACGGTGACAGTCCGGCGCACGTGCGCGACAACTTCGCCGCCTTCGTGAGCAAGGCTCGCGCACTTGATCCCGGCGTGCCGATCGCCTTCATCGCGATCAAGCCCAGCGTGGCGCGAGCCGCGCTGCTACCCGAGATCCGTCAGGCGAATGCGCTGGTGCGCGAGTACGCGGCTAACCAGCACGGGGTTGCCTATCTGGACGTCTTTACGCCCATGCTTGGCCTGGACGGCCAGCCGCAGCTGCAGTGGTTCATTGCCGACGGCCTGCACATGAACCGCAAAGGCTATGCGCTGTGGATCGACGTGGTGAAACCCTGGCTGGAGGCGACGCTGCGTTGATCCGGCGGCTCAGGTATCCGCATTGGTCGCCCAGCCCTCGCGACTGCCACGGGTGAACACGCGGTCGTCTTCCAGCACATCGCCGGCGGCGTGCGCAGGCAACTCGCGCAGCTTCGCGTAGATAGGCGTGAAATCCGGGTGCGTCGCTTCGAACAACTGCTCGAAGCTGTCGATCACGAAGTAGGTCTGCTGGTAGGTGTCGATGCGGTAGCGCGTGCTCATCACGCGCTCGAGGTCGAAGCCGATGCGATTCGGCGATGGCGAATCCAGCGAGTAGATCGACTCGCCCTTGGAGCTGACGATGCCGGCGCCGTAGATGCGCATGCCTGCGTCGGTGTTGATCAGGCCGAATTCCACCGTATACCAGTACAGCCGCGTGAGGTTCATCAGCGCGTCGGGACCGATCGCGAACGCCTTCATGCCGCCGCGGCCATAGGCCTGCATGTAGTCGGCGAACACCGGGTTGAGCAGCAGCGGCACATGGCCGAACAGGTCGTGGAACAGATCCGGCTCGCTCAGGTAGTCGAGCTGGTCGGGTTTGCGGATCCACCAGCTGACCGGGAAGCGGCGATTGGCCAGGTGATCGAAGAACACCTCGTCCGGCAGCAGGCCTTCCACCGCGACCACTTCCCAGCCGGTGGCGGCGCCGAGCACCTTGTTGAGCTCGGCAAATTTCGGGATGCCGCCGTCGCCCAGGCCGAAGCGTTCCACGCCGGCCATGAACTCCTTGCACGCGCGGCCGGGCAGCAACTCGCGTTGACGCTTGAACAAGGTGTCCCATACCTCGTGGTCGGTCTTGCTGTAGCTGGACCACGGCTGCTCGACCACGCCGGTGGCATACACCGGCACGTAACCGCGATCGGTCTGCTGGTGTTCGACTTTGCGTGGCGTATCCATGGCGAGCTCCGAAGCGGGCTGGGCTGATCAGACTGAAAGCTTACGGCGGTTTGCCCGCACGAAGCTTGTTTTATTGCCAAGGGTTAGGTCGTAGATGCACTATTATTGCGCATATAAAGGAAATGCCGGAGTTATGTTGCGCATGACCACACTCGACCGCACCGACCTGCGCCTGCTCGCCGTACTCCAGAGCGAGGGCCGCATTACCAATGCCGAGCTGGCCGAGCGCGTCAGCCTGTCGCCGTCGGCGTGCCTGCGCCGGCTGCAGCGACTCGAAGCGGACAAGATCATCACCGGCTACGCGGCGCAGATCGATCCGCAGGCGGTCGGCCTGGGCCTGCAGGCGTTCGTGCGGGTGCAGTTGAGCAAGCACGAAGCGGAAGCGATCGAGCGCTTCGTCGAACACGTCAACGGCTGGGACGAGGTGGTCGCTTGCCACGCGCTGACCGGCGACATGGATTACCTGCTGCATGTCTACGTGGCCGATCTCAAGGATTTCTCGCGCTTCCTGCTCGACCATCTTTTGAACGCGGCCGGGGTCGCCGATGTCAATTCCAGCTTCGTGTTGCGCACGGTGAAACGCTCGCCGTCGCTGCCGCTGAGCCAGCTTGAGCGTTGAGCCGCGCGCTCGCACCAACTAACGTTAAACTAACCGACTGATGAGTATCGACACCACCACTGTTCCCGAGCGTGACCTGTTGCGCCCGCTGCGTTACCTGTGGCGCGCGCCGCTGCTGCTGCTGCACATCGTGCTGGGCATCCTGCTGTGCTCGCTGATCCTGAGCTGGAACCAGCACGTGGTGATGCAGAACGGCAAGGAGCCCTTCGCGCACCGGATGATCCGCTGGTGGTCGACCCAGCTGCTGCGCGTGTTCGGCATGCGCTCGGTGCGTTTCGGCGAGCCGCTGGCCGATCCGGTGCTGTTCGTCGCCAATCACACCTCGTGGATCGACATCGAGCTGCTGCACAGCCAGCGCGCCGCCTGTTTCGTGGCCAAGGCGGAGATCGCGCGCTGGCCGCTGGTCGGCTGGATGGCGGCGACCGGCGGCACCATCTTTCATCGCCGCGGCAGCAATCATTCGTTGTCCACGGTGATGCAGGTGATGGTCGAGCGGCTGCGCGGCGGCCGCTCGGTAGCGGTGTTCCCGGAAGGCGGTACCGGCTACCACGGCGTGCTCAAGACGTTCCACGCGCGCATCTTCCAGGCCGCGCTGGATGCCGAGGTGGCGGTGCAGCCGGTGGCGTTGCGCTTCGCCCGTGATGGCCGCCGCGTCCTCGATGCCGGCTTCCGCGAACACGAGAGCTTCGTGCACAACATCGTGCGCCTGCTCGGCGAGGCGCCGGTGGATGCCGAAGTGCATTTCCTCGCGCCGGTGCCGGCCAGTCCGGATGCGCGGCGGCGCATGGCCGAGCTGTCGCGCGAGCGCATCGGCGCGGCGCTGGAAGACCGACCGGCATGAACCTGCCATACGGAAGGGATTTCCGTCCACCCTGGCCGCTGCGCAGTGGCCACATCCAGACCATGCTTTCGTCCAGCGGCGTGCGCCGCATGCTGCTTCCGCGCGCCGCGCAAACGGTGACGCAGGGTGCCGAGCCGATCGTGGTCGATGGCGGCGGCGGCGTGCGCCTGACCGGTGCCTACACCGCGCAGAAGAGCCAGTCGCAGCCGCGCGGGCTCGCCGTACTGTTCCACGGCTGGGAAGGCAGCGTCGATTCCACCTACGTGCTGCAGACCGGCAGCCGCCTGCTTGCCGATGGCTGGGACATCTTCCGGCTGAACTTCCGAGACCACGGCGACAGCCACGGGCTCAACGAGGCGCTGTTCCACTCCTGCCGCATCGACGAGGTGGTGCATGCGCTGGGCGACATCGCGCAGCGCTGGCCGGCGCGGCCGATCGCGCTGGCCGGCTTCTCGCTGGGCGGCAACTTCGCCTTGCGCGCCGCGCTGCAGACCCCGCGCGTCGGCATTCCGCTGAGCTACGTGCTGGCGGTGTGCCCGATCATCGATCCAGGCGAAGGCCTGTTCTCGCTGGAAGAATCCGCGCCGTGGTTCTACCAGGCCTATTTCATGCGCAAGTGGCGACACTCGCTGCAGGCCAAGCAGAAGGCATTTCCGCAACACCAGTATTTCGAGATGTCCGAGCTGAACCAGAACTTGCGCGGGCTGACCGAGGCGATGGTGCTGCGGCATACCGACTTCCCGTCGCTGCAGCAGTATCTGGACGGCTATTCGGTCGCCGGCGACGCGCTGCGGGCGATGCAGATTCCTGCCACCATCCTGACTGCACGCGACGACCCGGTGATCCCGGTCGATGCCTTCGAGAAACTCGAACTGCCGCCGAACGTGGAGCTCGACATCGCCGACTTCGGTGGCCACTGCGGCTTCATCCGCGGCTACGGCATGACCAGCTTCACCGACGACTACATCGCCGCACGCTTCAACGCCGTGGTGGACCAGGTCGCGCCGGCAGCCTGAGTACACTCAGAACATCGGGCCGGACGTGCGCTGGCGCATCCAGCACGCGATGCTCATGCGCTCGCGCGTGGCCGGCAGCACCTCGTGTTCGAACTGCGCCGAGAGAAACAGCAGCAAGGTGCCGGCGTGCGGAAAGATGTCGCGCGACGAGCCATCGGCCAGGTACAGCCGCAACGCGCCGCCGTCGGCCACCCGCCACGCCTGGTTGAGATAGAACACTGCCGACACCACCCGCGCATCGCTGTCGCGCAGGCGATCCAGATGACGCGTGTAGCCGGCGCCGGGTGGATACACCGCATAGTGCGATTCGCATTCGACCAGCCCCAGCATCAGCTCGCGGTTGAGCGTCACGCGCAGCGCGTCGAGGCGTTCGACGAACACCTGTTGCGGCGCGCTCAGCGCGTCGGCCTGGAACCAGTGCGTGCTGTCGCCGCGCAGGGGCGTGGCCGTGCGCAAGGCTCCGACTTTTGCCGGCGTCAGCCGTTGCGCGTCGCGCAGAACGCGGCACTCGTCAGCCAGCGCCTGCGTCTGCGCGGCTGAAAGAAAATCCGACACGACACCCCAACCCTCATGGGTCAGTGCGGTGGCGATGTCATGAAACTGGGACGTGGGCGTATTCATCCGACGCCAGTGTAGCGACGCACGTCAGCGCTGACGCAGCGGACCGAGCAGCGACGACAAGCCGTTATGGTCCAGCTCCAACATCAGCGCCAGCAGCCGACCCAGCTCCCCCTTCGGAAATCCCGTGCGCGCGAACCACGCCAGATACGCGCCGGGCAGGTCGGCAATCAGCCGGCCCTGATACTTGCCATACGGCATGCGCACGCTCACCAGCTTCGGCAGGTCTTCCGCTTCCATGAATATTTGAATCAGATGGAGTCATTCGGCCGGTGACTGTGCCACGAATGGAGAAAGAATCACCGGAGCGAGTGGCATCCTTGCCTAGCTGCCCGGATACGCGCCGATTGAGGCCGATATCAGGACCAAACCTTTCACGGCTTCACCAACCGCAATGTCATCCGGTCGGATTCACCGATCGCCTTCATCTTCGCGTGCTCGCCATCAGGGCCGGCCAGATCCGGTGGCAGGCGGTGCACGTTGATGTCTTCCGGGTCGTTCGGGTTGGCATTGATCTCCGACACGCCGGCCACGCGGAAGCCGGTCTTGAGGGCGAGCGCGATCAGGTAATCCTCGGGCAGGCGATGCAACGCCTTGGCGCTGTCCACGGCATCGGCGAACGGCTTGGCGCGGTGTTCGATGACGCCGAACACGCCGCCGGGTTTGAGCACGTGGAACGCGGCCTGGAACACCGCATCGAGCGTGGCCGGGCTGTGGTTGAGCCAGTCATGCGTATTGCGGAAGGTGAGCACCATGTCGGCCGAGTTGTCGGCGCCGAGATTCACCTGGTACGGCGGCGCGAACGGGATGACTTTCGCGATGTGCCCGTACACCGTCGGGTCGGCCTTGAGCATGGCGCTGAATTTCACGGCCGTCGCCGGCGCGGCTTCGATCAGGTGGCCATGCGCGTAGAGGAACGGCGCGAGGATTTCGGTGTACCAGCCACCGCCGGGCGACAGTTCGATGACCGTCATGTCCGGCTTGATGCCGAAGAATTGCAGGGTTTCGATCGGGTGGCGGTACTGGTCACGCGCCTGGTTGGCGGGCGAGCGCCAGTGGCCGTTGACCGCCTGCTGCAGCGCCGCGGTGGTGCTATCGGGTGCGGTGGCAGGCGCGGCGCTGGCGACGGCGGGGAGCAGCAACGTCACGAGCAGCGGGATCAGCAGCTTGCAGGTGCGACGAAACATGGTTCGACCCTCCTGACGATGGGCGTTCAAGACTACGCCGAAACTTGGCGTCGGGTCAGAGCCGCGTCAGCGTTGAGCGCCATGGTTCGAGATCGCTCAATCCGCCGCCACGCAGCGCCCCTGCGCCCATGCCCGCAGCGTCTCCACCTGTTCGCGCATCAACACCGACAGCGGTCGCGTCTGCATCAACGCGTTGAGCAGGGTCGCCTGATCCAGCGGCGTGCCATTGCCGGCCGCGTCGTAGAGCGAGCTGACGATGGTCTGTTCGATTTCGGCGCCGGAGAAACCGTCGCTGGCGACGGCGAGCGCGGGCAGGTCGAAGCTGACGGGGTCGAGTTTGCGGCGGGTGAGGTGCATCGCGAAGATCTCGCTGCGCACGGATTCCCTCGGCAGGTCGACGAAGAAGATTTCGTCGAAGCGGCCCTTGCGCAGCAGTTCGGCCGGCAGCTCGTTGACGGCGTTCGCGGTGGCGACGACGAACACCTTGGCCTTGCGTTCGGCCATCCAGGTCAGCAGGTAGCCGAGCACGCGGCGCGACACGCCGCCGTCATCGCCGCCGCCGGCGAGGCCCTTCTCGATCTCGTCGATCCACAGCACGCACGGCGCCAGCAGCTCGGTGCTGCTCAGCGCGTCGCGCAGGTTCTTCTCGGTCTCGCCCTGGTACTTGTTGTACAGCGTGCCGAAGTCCAGCCGCACCAGCGGCACGCCGAGGCCACCGGCGATCGCCTTGGCGGCGAGGCTCTTGCCGCAGCCCTGCACGCCGAGCAGCAACACGCCCCTGGGCGGATCGAGCGTCGGCGTGGCGGACGGATCGAGGAACACCGCGCGGCGGCGCTGCACCCATTCGCGCACGCGGCCGACCCCGGCGATGTCGGCGAAGCTGGCGGTGGCGTATTCGTAATGCAGCAGGCCGGAACGGTTGAGCAGGTCGAACTTCGACTGCATCAGTTCGGGCAGATCCTGCGGACCGAGCGCGCCGTCGTTGTAGATCAGCTTGCGCACGATGCGCCGCGCATCCGGTGCGGACAGGCCGAGCAGGTTGCGCACGATGGTGCGCGCCGCGTCGTTGTCCACTTCGATCTTGCGGCCCTGCTCGCGCTGCCAGGCCACTGCCTCGCCGCGCATGATGCCGGCCAGTTCCTTGATGTCGGGCAGCGACAGCGGCACGCGCAGGGCCAGCGCTTCGAGTTCTTCCGGCAACTCGACCCTGGCGCCGACGAGCACGATGGTGTGCGCGGCGGAGCGCTGCCGCTGCACGATCTCGCGCATCTGACGCAGGCTCATCGCGTAGCGCAGCAAGCCATGGAAATCGAACATCAGGTAGACGCCGCGCTCGCCCTGCACGCGGATCGCATCCAGCGTGGCGGTGGCGTCCGGCGCGACCTCGCCATCGAGCTGGGCGAAGTCGAGCCGGCTCAACCCGTCGGTCAATGTCCAGCGCCACAGCGGGTGCAGCGCCTGCGAAATCACGTGGCGGAAGCATTCGATCACGCGCTGCTCGTCCACTGTCTCGATCACCAGCAGCGGCGTCGCGGCGCGCACCAGCGTGGTGAGGTCGTCCAACTCGCTCATGTCGTCCCCTTGCGAAGGACGTCACGTTAGCAGAGCGGTGCTGCTTCTGGCTTCATGCGCTCGGGTATACGCTGCGTATTCCCCACACTCGAGGAGTGCCGCCATGCGCCTGCTGCTGTCGTTGTTGCTGGCTGTTTCGTCGCTGCCGGTGCTGGCCGCACCGCAGCTGGACAAGCTGACGTTGCCGAAGGGTTTCCATATCGCGCTGTATTCGGATCAGGTGCCGGATGCGCGCGAGATCGCGCTGGGCACCCATGGCACCGTGTTCGTCGGTTCGAGCGATGCGGGCAAGGTGTATGCGCTCACCGACAGCAACGGTGACGGTGTCGCCGACAAGGTGCGGATTGTCGCCAGCGGACTGCGCGATCCGATCGGCGTGGCATTCCACGATGGCGACCTGTATGTCTCGGCAGTGAGCAAAATCCTCGTGTTGCGCGGCATCGAGCAGCATCTGGATGCTCCGCCGAAGCCGGAACTGGTCACCGACAAGCTGCCGACGGAAGGCCATCACGGCGGCAAGTTCCTCGCGTTCGGCCCGGATGGCAAGCTGTACGTGCCGATCGGCGCGCCGTGCAATATCTGCGATCCGGCCCCGGCACACGGCAAGTTGACCCGGATGAATGCGGACGGCTCCGGTGTGGAAGATGTGGCGCACGGCATCCGCAACACCGTCGGTTTCGACTGGCAGCCGGGCACGAAACACCTGTGGTTCACCGACAACGGCCGCGACCTGATGGGCGACGACATGCCCAGCGACGAGTTGAACGAGATCACCCGCCTTGGTGAACACTTCGGTTATCCGTATTGCCACCAGGGCGACACGCTCGATCCCGAATTCGGCAAGGGCAAACGCTGCAAGGATTTCGTGCCGCCGGTACTGAAGCTGGGCGCGCACGTGGCCTCGCTCGGTATGCGCTTCTACGAGGGCAAGCAGTTTCCGACCAGCTACAAGGGCGCGATCATCGTCGCCGAGCACGGCTCGTGGAACCGCACGCAGAAATCCGGCTATCGGGTGATGACGGTGCGCCTGGCCGGCAGCAAGGTGCTGTCGTACGAACCGCTGATCACCGGCTTCGAGCAGAATGAAAGCGCCTGGGGCCGCCCGGTCGACGTGCAGCCGCTGCCCGATGGCAGTGTGCTGGTCAGCGATGATCTGGCAGGGGCGGTGTATCGGGTGACGTACAAGCCATAGTTCGTCATTCTGCGCAGGCCGGGATGGCGAACAAAGAATTCGCTCTTTGATTCAAGGAAAACTCATGCAACTACGCAGCGACAATTTCGAAAACGGTCGGCGCATCCCCGCCGAGTTCGCGTTCGGCAAGCAGGCGCAGCCGTTCGCGCTGTCGGACAACCGCAGTCCGCAGCTGGCGTGGAAGGACGCGCCGTCGGCGACGCGCTCGTTCGTCATCACCTGCATCGACCCCGACGTGCCGAGCCGTGGCGACGACGTGAACCAGGCGGGTCGCACGGTCCCGGCGGACCTGCCGCGGGTGGAATTCGTGCACTGGCTGATGGCCAACATCCCGGCCGAATGCGGGGAGCTGACCGCTGGCGCCTGCAGCGACGAGATCACCCCGCGCGGCAAGCGCGAACCGTTCGGGCCGCCGGGCAGCGTGCAGGGTGTTAACGACTACACCGGCTGGTTTGCCGGCGATGCCGAGATGGGTGGCGAGTATCTCGGTTACGACGGCCCATGCCCGCCATGGAACGATGCGCTGCTGCATCACTACCACTTCAAGCTGTACGCGCTCGACGTGGCGTCGCTGGCGCTGGCCAAGGGCTTTTCGCTGGCTGAACTGCGTGCGGCGATGGTCGGCCATGTGCTGGACGAGGCCGAGCTGATCGGCACATACAGCCTCAATCCGGCGGTATCGAGCTGAACAAACGTCGGCGTCACGTGCATGGCGGCGCCGACTCTCTTCACGCTCGCATGGCATCGGCTATGGGTGAATGGCGGTACGTGGATCCCCAACCCCGACCACCCTTCACTACAAAGAGGATGCCCCCATGCTGCATTACGCCCTGGTTTTCCTGGTCATCGCCATCATTGCCGCCGTACTGGGCTTTGGCGGTATCGCCGGCGCCGCTGCCGGCATCGCGAAGATCCTGTTCATCATCTTTCTGATCCTGGCGATCATCGCGTTTTTCCGTCGCGCGAGTTGATGGTCGAACGTTGAAGCAGATTGCGCCATAGTTGAGTCCTTTCCGGAGCATGCAATGAACAAGCAGGTAGACAACCCCGAATCGATCGCCGCCAGCCGCATCGACGAGCGCGCCGAGCGGATCAAGCAGGCCACCTCGAATGTCGTAAGCAGCACCAAGGAAACCGTGGAGCGCGCCGCCGACCACGTCGAGGAAGGCCTGCATCGCGCCACCGACAAGGCGGCCGATGCCGCCCACAAGGCCAGCGACAAGGCCGCCCAGGTCAGCGAGCGTGGTCGCGAGGTTTATGACGAAACCATGGACCGCGCCGACGCCTGGCTGGAGCAGGCGCGTGACTACGTGCGCGAGAAACCGGTGCAATCGGTCGCCATCGCGCTCGGTGCCGGCTGGCTGCTCGGCCGCATCCTGCGGCGTTGAGTCCCACGAGGGCGGAGCAGGGAATGCGCGACGAGGGTGAATCACCCCGCGAAGCGGCGGCGCCGGATCCGGCGCCGTCGTCGTCTGGGCTGCTGGCCGAGATCGGCCAGCTCGGCCGCGCGGTCAAGCGTCTGTTCGGCGCACAGCTGCATCTGCTGGCAGCGGAACTGGGACTGGCGCGCAGCGCGGTGTCATGGATGCTGCTGGCCGGTCTGGCCGCTACCGTGGCCGGCGTCGGTTTCGGCCTGACCATACTGGGCCTGCTCGGCGTGGTGCTGGCGGCGTGGTTCGGCTCATGGATCTGGGCGTTGCTGACATTGGCCGTGCTGCAAATGTTGTTCCTGCTCGGTTCGATCCTGCTGTTCCGTCGCTGCATGCACTGGATGAGCCTGCCGGTCACGCGCAGCGAATGGAATGCAATGATGCGCGACACCTTGCACAAGGCCGGGGCCGAGATTGACGCTGAGCGCATGCAAAGCAAGCGGGAGGAGGGACGGCCATGAGCATTTTCGATCAGTTTGCCAAAGTGCAGGCGGCGCAGTTGCGCATGAGTGCGGCGCGGCAGGAGTTGAGTACGCCGGCGGCGGCCCTGCTGGCGCGTGGGCATGCGTATCCGTTGAGCACGGTGGGCGTGGCGGCCGGTGCCGGTTTCGTGTTGGGTAGCCTCAACGTACATCCGTTGCGGGTGCCTGGCGTGGGGCCGCTGCTCAGTGGTGGCCTGGCCGATGCGGTGGCGTTCGCCACGCGGATGATTGCCGAGCTGGGTACGGCGGGTCTCGCCGGTGCCGGGCGAAACCGCGACGAGTCCGGCTTGCATGACGTGGAAGATGGCGAACGCTCATGAGCGCGCCCGAACCGTTCCCGCCGCAGGATGATGTTGCCGGCGATGACAGCGCCGAGCCACTGATCCCGATCGAGGAAGTCGCGCCGGGTTATCCGCCGCGGCAGCTGGCGCGCGGGCTGCACACGGCGCGCGGCATGCGCCGGCACATGCGGGCGCTGCGGGTGCTGTTGAACGTGATGCTGTTTCTGGCGCTGATGTACACCATCACGCTGACCAAGGCGTTGCTGATTCCGCTGGTGCTGGCGGCATTCCTCGGGCTGGCGCTGAACCCGATCGTCGCCTTCGGCACGCGCTTTCACCTGCCGCGCTGGCTGACCGCCAGCGTGCTGATGATCGGCCTGATCGTCGGCATCGGCAGCGGGGTCGGCCTGCTGGCGCAACCGGCGATCGGCTGGTTTCATGGCGCACCGGCGGCGATCAAGAGTTTCGTGCCGAAACTGAGGAACCTCACCCAGCCCCTGGAGGCGGCGAACCGCGCCACCCAGACCCTGGTCAGCGGCAGCAACTCGATCCGTGCGGCAACGACAGCCCAGCCTGCGCCGATGTCGATCAGCGCCTGGGACGTGGTCTCGACCGCGCCGAAGGTGTTGGCCGCGGTACTCAGCGTGACGCTGCTGGTGTTCTTCTTCCTGGTCTACGGTGACACCATGCTGCGCCGACTGGTGGAGATCACGCCGAGCTTTGCCTACAAGCGACATGCGGTGACGATCGTGCGCGGTATCCAGACCGAGGTGTCGCGCTACCTGCTCACCGCGCTGCTGATCAATGCCGGCCTGGGCGCGCTGACCGCCGGCATGCTATGGCTGTACAAAGTGCCCGATCCGCTGTTGTGGGGTGCGGTGGCGATGTTCGCCAACTTCATTCCGTACGTCGGCGCGATTGTCACCACCACGCTGCTGGCGGTGGTGTGCATGCTGTACGCGAACGACGTGAACCTCGACGTGTTCCTGCCCGCGCTGACCTTCGCCGGCATCACCGCGGTCGAAGGCAACCTGATCACGCCGTTGATCCAGGGTCACAGCATGCGGCTGAGCCCGATCGCGATCCTGCTGTGGCTGCTGGTATGGGGCTGGCTGTGGGGTATTCCCGGCGCGCTGCTGGCGGTGCCGATGCTCACCTGCACCAAGCTGATCGCCGAGCGCGTGCGCAGCTGGAACTGGTTCGCGGTGATCGTGCAGCGCTGAGGACGATCGGCGTCGCGTCGGTCAGATCGCATCCTGCGACAGATTGAGCAAGGTATAGGCGCGCTGCTCGCCTTCGAACCTGTCGCCGCTTCGGGATACCAGCGTCACGTGCCGCCGCAGCATGATCACGTCGCTGACGATGACGCCCTTGCGGATCGTCGTGTAGCCGATCCAGCTGGCCTTGCCCGGGATCACCGACACCTCGATCGTCTTTCCGGCCGTGGTGGTGATCTGCATTGGCTTGCCACTCTTCTCGCGGGACTGGTCGTCGGACGACGGGCCGGCGCCGTTGCCGGTACGGGAAAGCGTGACGACCCCGTTGCGCGGATCGACGCGCAGCACGCGCACCTGCTCGGTTCCGGCCGGGCCGATTTCCCAGGGTGCGGGGATGGCGACGTCCCAGCTCATTCCAGCGAGGAGTGGGTCCGGCGCCTCGCCCCACAGCAAGGGATTGAAGACCACGCCGCTGGTCTGGTCGTTGATGCGGCACCTGCCCGCAAAACAGTTGGTGATGCCGTCACGAGGGATCTCGACGTCGTGCAACGGACCGCGGGCCGGATAGCCGTCGTAACGGTCGTCTTCGTCGAAGACGGTCGCCTTCGCCGTTGCGCCGGTCACCGTATAGTCGGCGGTGCCGCTGATGCGATCGACCTTTTCCTTGAACCCCGTGCCCCTGGTCGAGACGGTCTTGGAGAACACGTCGGACAAGCGCTCGCCCACCTTGAGATCGGGGCGCAGAAATGTCGCGGTGGGCTCGGCATGAACCAATGAGGCATGAGCCGATGAAATGCCCGGGCAAAAAATCGAAGCGCAAAAGGCGAGTTTGCCGACAGCACGGAAGCGGGGATTCATCACGGTCTCCATGGAGTGTCCGTTGGTGCGCTGAAGATTCAGCGCGCGATGCCGTGTGCGCGCAGCACATCGGAAATATCGAAGCGCCACAGGTTGCGCGAACCGTTGAGCGGTGATTGCAGGCGCTGCTGCAGCGTGGCCGCGTTGTCGCGCGGTTTCGGAAAATGCACATCGTCGCGACGTGCACTGGATACGTACAGTTCGCCGAAGCCGGGTCCCAGCGACGGCGCGTTCTCCAGCGTGCGGCTGTTGACGTCGTCGCCCAGGTGCAGCGGCTTGCCCCAGCGTCCGTCGACCTGACGGAAGGCGATGTAGATGTCGGCGCTGCCCAGCGAGTCACCTTCGTTGCCGGCATAGATCAGGAAGCGTCCTTGCGGGTCCACCGCCGGATCCATCCGGCTGTGCTCGAGATCGCCCAACTCCACCCGTACCGGCGCTGCGTAGCGGCCATCCTGCAGATGCGCCACATAGATCTGATAGGCCTTGCCGGAATTGGCGCGATGGGCGGAAAAATAGATGTCGCCGCTGGCGGTCACCGACGGGTTGTAGATCATCGCGCCGTCGTTGAGTGCGCCATCGACATGCACCGGCGCGCTCCAGCCACCGCGCGCCTGTCGCGCGACGTACCAGAGGTTGCTGCCTGGGAAGTGCTGCCCGTTCATCTCGGCCGTCACCGGCGCGTCGCCCGGATGCGGCGGCCGGTTGGAAACGAAGTACAGGCGGTTGCCGTCGGGCGACAGCGTCGGTTCGGAGTCGTGCCACTGGCCCGAGAATGTCGCCACCTGCGGCGTCGACCAGCGGTTGCCATGGCGCTGCGAGACCATGATGGTGTCGTCGGCCTCGGCGAAATCCGAGCGCATGAAATACAGGGCCTGGCCGTCCGCGGTCAGCGCGGCCGAGGTCTCCTGCAGTCCGGTCGAGATGATGCCGGCGCCGAGCAACTCGCCCGCGCTGGTGATCACCGGGATCAGCGCCAAAGCGCAGCAAGTGTTCAGCAGGAATTTTCTTGACGGCATGGGCGAGCGTCCGCGTGCAGGCGAGATGGCCTGCTGCGCAGCCTGCCGTCTCGGCCGTGGTGCTGCCTGCGTTATGTGATATGCGGGCGCGGCGGCGTGACGAGCGGTCGTCGCGCCGCCACGAAAACCTCAGCGCAGCCCCAGTGCTGCCTGCGCGGCGGCGCGAAAACGACGACTCAGGCCCAGCCGGGTGCCGTCGTGAAGGACCACTTCCGCATTGCCCTGGAACAGCGGATGCAGCTCGGCCACGCGCTCCACATTCACCACGATGCCGCGATGGATGCGCAGGAAGCGTGCGGGATCGAGCATCGCCAGCAAGTGGCGCAGCGTTTCGCGATGCAGGAAGCGGCTGCTGCCGACATGGATGTGCAGGTAGTTGCCGTCGGCGCGGATCCAGTCGATGTCCGCGGCGGCGATCACCCGGATGTGCTCGCCGCTGCGCACGCTGATGCGTTGTGCATGGCCGGTACTGCTCGCCGCAGACAACGTCGGCTCCGGGTTTCCGTGCACGGCGTGCAGTCCCTGCCAATGCTGGTTCACCCGTGCCATCGCCTGGTCGAAGCGGCCCTGGTCGATCGGCTTGAGCACATAGTCCAGCGCCCTGGCGTCGAATGCGCGTAGCGCGTGTTCGGCAAACGCGGTGGCGAATACCACCAGCGGCAAGCGATCGGGCGCCAACTCGTGCAACAGGCCGAAGCCGTCCATGCCGGGCATCTGGATATCCAGGAACAGCAGGTCCGGTTGCAAGGCGCGCACGGCCTGCATTGTTTCGTCGGCATTGCCGCATTCGCCGACGATCTCCACCTCGTCGTGCGAGGCCAGTGCCTGGCGCAGTGCCAGCCGCGCCAGCACCTCGTCATCCACCAGCACGGCGCGCAGGCGCGGCGTGTTCATGCGATATGCCGGACGAAGGGCAGGCGTACTTCGGCGCGCGTGCCGCCGCCGGCCAATGGGATGAGCTCAAATCGCGCCGAGTCGCCGAACAGCATGTGCAGGCGTGAGCGTGTGTTGCCCAGACCGATGCCTTCAGGCGAGCCCTGCGGCGGCAGGCCGAGACCATCGTCGTCCACGCGCAGTTGCAGCTGCTCGCCGTCGCGCCGCGTCGAGATGCGCAGGATGCCGGCGCCGACCTTGTCCTGCAGGCCATGGCGCAGCGCGTTCTCCACCAGCGGCTGCAGGATCAGGTTGGGCACGGCTGCGCCGAGGGTGTCGTCGGCCACGTCGAGCTGGGTGCTGAGCCGGTCCTGGAAACGCACCTGCTGGATGTCGAGGTAGCAGGTGAGGAATTCCAGCTCGCGCGACAGCGGCACCTGTGGCGCGTGGCGTTCCTCCAGTGTGAGGCGCAGGAAGTCGCTGAGCCGGGCGATCATCAGCCGCGCCTGCAGCGGATCGGCCAACGCCAGCGCCGAGATCGCGTTGAGCGTGTTGAACAGGAAATGCGGCTGCAGCTGCATGCGCAACGCCTGCAACTGTGATTGCACCAGCTGCGTTTCCAGTTGCATGCGGCGCAACCGCTCGTCGTGCAGGTGCCGGCGCGATTCCATCCCGCGCAGCACTGCCAGTATCACCCAGTAGGTCACCAGCCCCTGCTGCAACTTGTAGGCGAACTCCATGTGGACGAAGTCGCCGAACGAAGCCACCGGCATCTTGCCCGGGCCGCATACGATCCAGAAGATCAGCAGCTGCAGCAGCGTCTGCGCCAGTGCCACGCCGATACTTGCGGGTACGTGCAGCAGCAGGAAACGTGGCCCGCTGCGGCCGGCGCTGCGCCGCCCCAGCCAGCCGATGCCCGTTGCCAGCAGCATCCACAGCCAGAAATCGGCGAGGTTCCAGGCCAGACCGCGCAGCCAGTTCGCGTCGCGTCCTTCGCTGAGCGAGGACAACCCCGAGCTCAGCGCGTACGACAGCGCCAGCAGGGTCCAGAAGCCGAACGCCAGCGGCCAGACCTGGCGGCGCGAAGGTTCGGCTTGCTCAGGCACTTGATCACGGCGGGCGATGTCCATCGCTTTCATCCGCGCAGTGTGCCCGTACCGGCACTTCCAGGAATGTGCCGGAAGGTACGCCGGCGCGGGAAACTCGGCGCTGGATCGCGAGAACACGTCGCTCAATGCTCAGCACGATGCGCATCCAGCCACGGTGCCAGCGACACCTGCCAGATGTGGTCGGCACCGTTGTTCCACGTCGCCGCGGCATCCGGATCCGACGGCGGCAGGCGGCGGTCGCTGTAGAAATACAGCGTGCGGCGATCGGCACCGAGCTGCGCGCCCATGCTGTGCTTGCCGCCGTTGACCGTGTCGCCGAGATCGCGCGGTGTGCTCCAGCCGCTGGGTGTGTGGAACGCGATGGCCAGCCGGTAGGGCTGCTGCATGTCGTGCTTGATGCTGAAAACCATGAACGAGCGATCCGGTGCGATCGCCGGGTCACGGATCTGCGCATCGGCATCGCCCAGCCTCACGATGTAGGGCGGCTGGTATACACCGTCGCGGTAGACCGAACGCAGCAGGTGGAATTGCGTGTCCGCCGGGCTGCAGCCAATGAAGTAGATGCTGCCGTCCGCCGCGATGCTCGGAGCAAACGTCGTCGAGCAGCTGTTGACCACGTCGGGCAGGCGCACCGGTGTGCTCCAGCCGTTGCCCTGCCGGTTCACCCGCCACAGGTTCATGCCCTCACCGGCGCGACGCTTGCCCGCGTGAACCTCATCGATCGGCTTGCCGCCGGGTAGCGCCGGGCGGTTGGAGACGAACAGCAGGAACGAGCCATCCGGTGCCATCGCCGGATCGAGATCGCGCCAGTGTCCGGAGAACGGCGCAGTTTCTGGCGTCGACCAGAGATCGCCATCGCGCTGCGATTGCATCAACGTGAAGCTGTCGGTGCCACGCATGAAATACACCGCCGCACCGTCCGGGGTAACCGCCGCCGCGCCATCGTCGTCGCTTCCGGCGATCGCACCCGGCGCGAAGATCGTCGGCGCCACCGTGCCGGTCATGGCCGCGTGGGCCGTTGATCCGAAGGCCAGCAGAACACTCAATACGGTCGACAATTTCATGCAGTCTCTCCCAGGCAGGGTGGCTCGTATGCCGAAAGGTGAACCGGCGGCATCGACGATCCGTGCAGGCTGGCATCGGCGATCACGGGTGTCGCCGACCTTGTGATGATCGGCGACACGGCGATGACGAGTGGCCTGCCGGCAGGTGCAAGCGGTAAACCATCGCGAGATCGTTGCCGGGTTCTTCGGACCGTGGCCCGCGCGCCGCTCGACAGCGCAATCCGGCCGCTGGCCACCTGGCTGGCGGCTCTCGTCACGAAAGCGAGGCGACCCGGTGACCTGCGATGCAGTCTGGGCCGGCGGCGATCCCACCGCGAACGAGGGAAGCAACATGAGCAGGCAACGTATTCTTCCATGGAGCATGGCGTGCCTCGCCGTGCTGGTACTGGGCGCCGAAGCGGTGATCGCGGCGGCCTCGGCCGCGAGTGTGACCGGCGTCGATGAATCGGCCCGCAGCCAGGCGGCGGTAATCGCAGTCGACCAGCACTGGCTGGAGGCCGAGCTCGGCGGTGATACGGCGTGGCTCGACTCCATGTTGCTGCCGGAATACCGTTCGGTCGGCGCCGACGGCGTGGTGCATCCGAGGGCCGCGATCATGGCGCACGCCGCGAAGAACCGCGGCTCGGACACCGAACGGCGCAAGGTCGAGGCGTGGCTCAAGACGCATCCGTCGGGCAAAGCCGTGGTGATCCACGGCGACACCGCGATCCTGTCGTTCTACGACCCGGCCAAGGGTGCGGCCAACGACGTGCGTTCGTCCGACATCTTCGTCTACGTGGATGGCCGCTGGCACGCGCTGTACTCGCAGCACAGCGGTGCACCGACAAGCTGATCGATCGCAATGGCGACAGCCGAAGCGTTCCGAGCCGGAGCGGCCGTCACCAGCTGATGCGCTGGCCATCGCGGAAGAAGCCACCGGTGAGCGGCTCGGACAGGCAGGCGGCCCAGACGATGCCGGCCGCGCCGGCGGTCACCGGTCGCCCGCCGGGGCCGCCCATGTCGGTGGCGACCCAGCCGGGACAGACTGCATTGACCTGGATGCCGCTGCCTTCGAGTTCGCTGGCCAGGGCGCGGGTGTAGGTGTTCAGCGCCGACTTGGACACGCGATAGGCCGGGCAGCTTGCGCTGTCGGTGGTGCTTGCGCCGCAACCGCTGGAGACGTTGACGATGCGGCCATAGCGGTGTCGCCGCATCAGCGGCAACAGCGCGCTGCACAACCGCCAGCTGCCGAACAGGTGCGTTTCCATCGCATCGCGCACCGGCGCGATCGCGGTGCCGGACGGACTCGCTGCGGGGTCGTAGAAAGCGCCGGCGTTGTTGACCAGCACGTCGAGCCGGCCGTAGGTGACCTCGATCCAGCGTGCCAGCGTGTCGACCTGATCCTGTTGCGTGACGTCGAGCTGCACCGCGATCACCTCGCCGGGCGCACCGGCGAGCTTGCGTGCCGCCTGCAGGCCCTTGTCCAGATCGCGCGCGCCGAGCAACACGGTCATGCCGCGTTCGCTGAGCTGGCGCGCCACCTCGAAGCCGAGGCCGCGATTGGCGCCACTGACCAGTGCCACACGGTACACCGGCGCGGTCGCCGTGGCCGGTACACGTCGGGCTGGCCGGCTCATGGCGCAGCGTCGGTCTTGGCCACCGCGCTGCAGTGTTCGTCGCCGCAGGCCTGCCAGCCACCACCCAGCGCCTTGTACAGCGCCACGGCGCGGGTGTTGATCGCCGCCTCGGCCTGGGCCAGGTCGTCTTCGGCGGAGAGCTGGGTGCGTTCGGCATCGAGCAGTTCGAGGAAGCTGGTGGCGCCTTCCTGATAACGCACCTGCGCCAGTTCCGCGGCGCGCTTGCTCTGCGTGCTTTGCTCGATCAGGTGATCGACACGCACGCGCTGCTGGTTGAAGCCGGTGACCGCGTTGTCGATGTCCTCGATCGCCAGCAGCACGGACTGCTGGTAGTTCGCCTGCGCCGCATCGGCGCGCGCCTCGCTGGCGTGCAGGTTGGCGCGCACGCGCTGGATGTTCAGGCCGGGCCAGCTGATGCTCGGTGCCAGCGACCAGGCACGCGTGGCCGGACTGCCGAAATCGTTGCTGCGTCCCGAAAGAAAGCCGAGGAAGCCGCCCAGGGTGATGTGCGGGAAGAAATCCGCCTTGGCTACGCCGATGCGCGCGGTGGCGGCGGCGTATTCGCGTTCGGCCATCTGGACGTCCGGGCGACGCGACAGCACGTCGCCCGCATCGCCGATCGGCAGGCTCACCGCAATCGGAGTGAAGCTTTTTGGCGACACGTCGATGTCGAGTTCGCCTGGCCGTTCACCGAGCAATACCGCCAGCCGGAATTCACTAGCACTGGCTTGCGTCTGCAGCAGCGGCAGTTGCGCCTGCACCGCACTCAGGCGCGCCTTGGCGCTGGCCACGTCCTGCTCGGAGCCGGAGCCGAGCTGCTGGCGCACGTCGGTGAGGTGCACGGTCTGCTGCTGGCTGTCGATGTCGCGCCGGGCGATGTCCAGACGCAGCTGGCTGCCGCGCAATTCGAAATAATTGCGTGCGACTTCGGCGAGCAGGCTGACCTGCGCGTTGTGCAGCGCCGCCTCGCTGGCGCCAAGATCGGCGCCGGAGGCTTCGACGGAACGGCGCACGCCGCCGAACAGATCCAGCTCCCACGACGCATCGAAGCCGGCCTGGTAAGTGGTCACGGTGGTGCGCTGGTTGGTGAAGCCCGGTTGCTGGCCGCGGCTGCGTGTGTAGTTCACATTGGTATCGATCGTCGGCAACTGATCGGCCTTGGCGCCGCTGAGCAGCGCCCGCGATTCATGCAGTCGCGCCACCGCTATGCGCAGGTCGAGGTTGTTCGCCGCGGCACGTTGGATCAACGCATCCAGCGTGGGGTCGTTGAACTGCTTCCACCACGCGGCCTGGAACTGCGCATTGTTTTCCTGCGCGGCATCGAGGCCCTGCAATTGCGGCGCGGCAATTTTCGTCGCGTGATAGTTCGGACCCACGCTGGCACAGCCGGCGAGGATCAGGGCCGCGCTGAGCGCGGCGATTTTCAGTAGTGGCTTCATCAGTGGTTCTCCAGCGCCGGCAGCGCATGCGCGGCGGCGCGCTCGGCGGCGCGCGCCTCGCGGCGTTCGACCAGGGCGCGAATCAGTACATAGAACAGTGGCGTGTAGATCAGTCCGAAGATGGTCACGCCGAGCATGCCGGAGAACACCGCCACGCCCATCGCATGCCGCATCTCGGCACCGGCACCGTGCGAGGTGACCAGTGGCACCACGCCCATGATGAAGGCGAACGAGGTCATCAGGATCGGGCGCAGTCGCAGCTTCGCCGCTTCGAGCACCGCCTCGTGGCGGCTCATGCCTTCGTGCTGGCGTTCGCGGGCGAACTCGACGATCAGGATCGCGTTCTTGCACGCCAGTCCGACCAGCACGATCAATCCGATCTGGGTGAAGATGTTGTTGTCGCCACCCGACAGCCAGACACCGGCGATCGCGGACAGCAGCACCATCGGCACGATCAGGATCACCGCCAGCGGCAGCGACCAGCTTTCGTACAGCGACGACAGCACCAGGAACACCAGCAGCACGCACAACGGGAACACCAGGATCGCGGTATTGCCGGCGAGAATTTGCTGGTAGGTCAGCTCGGTCCACTCGAAACTGATGCCGTTGGGCAGATTGTCCTTCGCCAGTTTCTCCATCGCCGCCTGCGCCTGGCCGGAACTGAAACCGGGCGCCGGGCCGCCGTTGATCTCGGCCGTCGGGTAGCCGTTGTAGTGCTGCACGCGATCCGGGCCGGCACCCTGCTGCACGGTGACGAACGAACCCAGCGGCACCATCTGGCCCTGCGCGTTGCGCGTCTTCAGCTGCAGGATGTCCTGCGGCGTGTGGCGGAACGCCGGGTCAGCCGAGACATTCACCTGATAGGTGCGGCCGAAGCGGTTGAAGTCGTTCACGTAGAGCGAGCCCATGTAGGCCTGCATGGTCTGGTAGACATCACCAAGATTCACGCCCTCGGCCTTGGCCTTCTCGCGATCCACGTCGGCATCCACCTGCGGCACGCTGACCTGGAAGCTGGAGAACAGTCCGGCCAGTGCGGGCTCCTTCCGGCTCGCCGCGATCAGGTTCTGGGTCTGCTTGTACAGCTCGTCGAAACCGCGGTCGCTGCGATCCTCCAGCTGCAGGCGGAAGCCGCCGATCGTGCCCAGGCCCATCACCGGCGGCGGCGGGAACACCGCGATGTACGCATCCTGGATCGAGGCGAACTTCTGGTTCAGCGCACCGGCGATCGCGCCGGCCGACAGATCCGCGCTGCGGCGCTCCTCGAACGGCTTCAGCGTGACGAACACGATGCCGGAGTTGGTCGAGTTGGTGAAACCGTTGATCGACAGGCCGGGGAACGCGACGGCATGTTCGACGCCCGGCTGCTTCAGCGCGATCGCGCCCATGCGCTGGATCACGTCCTCGGAACGATCCAGCGAGGCGGCATCGGGCAGCTGCGCGAACGCCACCAGGTATTGCTTGTCCTGTCCCGGCACGAAACCGGTCGGTACATGCGAAAAGCCGAACCAGGTCAGCGCGATCAGGCCGGCATACACCACCAGCGCCAGCTTGCCCTTGCCGACAATGCGCTTCACGCCGCCGACGTAGCGCTCCGAACCGCGGTGGAACAGGCGGTTGAACGGACGGAACAGCCAGCCGAACGCGCGATCGATGCCGCGTGTGAGGCGGTCCTTCGGTGCGTCATGCGGCTTCAGCAGCACGGCGGCCAGCGCCGGACTCAGGGTCAGCGAGTTGAACGCGGAGATCACCGTGGAGATCGCGATGGTCAGCGCGAACTGGCGATAGAACTGGCCGGTGAGGCCGCTGACGAAGGCGGTCGGGATGAACACTGCGCACAGCACCAGCGCGGTGGCCACGATCGGGCCGGTGACTTCGTGCATTGCCTTGCGCGTGGCTTCTTTCGGCGACTGCCCGAGTTCGATATGGCGCTCGACGTTTTCCACCACCACGATCGCGTCATCGACCACGATGCCGATCGCCAGCACCAGTCCGAACAACGACAGTGCATTGAGCGAGAAGCCGGCCAGGTACATCACCGCGAACGTGCCGATCAGCGACACCGGCACCGCCACCAGCGGAATGATCGAGGCGCGCCAGGTCTGCAGGAACAGGATCACCACCAGCACCACCAGCAGGATCGCTTCCAGCAAGGTATGCGCCACCGCCTCGATCGAGCCGCGTACGAATACGGTCGGGTCATACACGATCGAGTAGTCGACGCCCTGCGGGAACTCCTTCTTCAGCTGCGCCATGGTGGTGCGCACTTCGTCGGAGATCTGGATCGCGTTGGAGCCCGGCCGCGCGAAGATCGGCAATGCCACCGCCGGCTTGTTGTCGAGCAGGCTGCGCAGCGCGTAGTTGTTCGAGCCCAGGTCGACCTTGGCCACATCATTCAAATGCGTGACGCCACCGTTCGCGTCGGTGCGCACGATGATGTTGCGGAAGTCGTCCTCGCTGATCAGTCGTCCGCGCGTGTTGATGTTGAGCTGGAACGCCGAGTTGCTGGGTCCGGGTGGCGCGTTCAGCGCACCGGCGGCGACCTGCACGTTCTGCTCGCGGATCGCGTTGATCACGTCGCCGCTGGTGAGCGAACGCTGCGCGAGTTTCTGCGGATCGAGCCACACGCGCATCGAGTATTCGCCGGCACCGAATATCTGCACGTCGCCGACGCCGTCGAGCCGGCCCAGCACATCCTTCACGTGCAGGCGCGCGTAGTTCGACAGGTACAGCATGTCGTAACGCTGATCGGGCGAGGTGAGATGCACCACCATGGTGAGGTCGGGCGAGCTCTTCTGCGTGGTCACGCCGAGCCGCTGCACTTCCTCCGGCAGCTTCGGCAGGGCCTGCGCCACGCGGTTCTGCACGTCGACCTGGGCGGTGTTGAGATCGGTGCCCAGCGCGAACGTCACGGTCAGGGTCAGCGCGCCGTCACTGGTCGCTTGCGACGAGGTGTACAGCATGCCCTCGACGCCGTTGATCTGTTCTTCCAGCGGCGTGGCGACGGTTTCGCCGATCACCTTGGGGTTGGCGCCGGGGTAGGCCGCGCGCACCACCACGGTGGGCGGCACCACTTCGGGGTATTCGCTGATCGGCAGCTTGAACACCGCGATGCTGCCGGTGATCACGAACAGCAGCGACAGCACGGCGGCCATGATCGGCCGGTTGACGAAAAATTGGGCGATGTTCTTCATGCAATGAATCCTCGACAAAGCCGTTTCGCGGCTTTGGACTTCTTGCTCCTCCCCCTGCATCGCAGGGGGAGGTAGGGAGGGGGTAACGCTCTTGCTCTTGGCTTCGTGACTCGCTGGAGGGCTTCACCCCTTCCCAGCCTTCCTCTGCTGCACGTCCCACAAGGGGACTTTCTTCAGCCGCAGGGGAGGGAGCGTGTGTTTCAACCTTGCGGAACCTTTGGAGTCGCCGTGCTGGCCTGCACCGTGCGCGCATCGGCATCCGGCGCATCGCCGCGCTCGACCAGTGCCTTGTCGCTGGCATCGAGCCGGTACTGCATCGCCACCTTCTGCGGATTCACCTCGGCACCGGGACGCACGCGCTGCAGGCCGTTGACGATCACCACGTCGTTGGCACCCAGGCCGTTTTCGATCACACGCAGGCCGTGGAACAGCGCGCCGGTGTCGACCTTGCGGTATTCCACCTTGCGGTCCTTGCCGACCACATAGACGAACTGGTTGCCGAGATCGGTGCCGATCGCACGGTCGTCCACCAGCACGCGCGACCTTGTCTGGCCGCTCTGCAGTTGCACGCGGGCATACAGGCCGGGTGTGTACAAGCCATCGGCGTTGTCGAACACCGCGCGCAGGCGCATCGTGCCGGAGCCGGTGTGCAGCTGGTTGTCGACGAAGTCGAGGCGCCCCTCATGCGGATGGCCCGATTCGTCGGCCAGCCCCATCGCGGCCTCGATCCGGGCGCTGCGTCCCGCCTTCGCCGCGCCGCTGCGCAGGTGGTCGAGCTTGAGCCAGGTCTGCTCGTCGACGTCGAAGTAGACATAGACCGGATTCACCGAGACCACGCTGGTCAGCACGTCGTTGCTGGTGACCAGGTTGCCGGGCGTGACGCGGGCATTGCTGACGCGGCCGTCGATCGGCGAGCGCACCTGGGTGAAATCCAGATTCAGTCGCGCGGCGGCCAGTGCGGCAGTGGCGGCGGCCAGCTGGGCACGTGCGCTCTGCTCGGCGGTGTCCTGGCTGTCGGCTTCCTGCTGCGCCACGGCGTGCTGGGCCAACAGCATTGCAGCGCGGCGCTGGTTCGTTTCGGCCAGGCTCAAGGCGGCTTTGGCCTGGGCCTGATTCGCGTTGAGCCGGTCGACCTCGGCCTGGTAAGGGCGCGGATCGAGCTGGAACAGCACGTCGCCCTTGTGCACGAGCGCGCCTTCCTGGAAATGCACCGAATCGACGAAACCGCCGACGCGTGGCTGCACCTGCACCGTGTTGACCGCCTGCAGCCGGCCAGTGAATTCGGCGCTGTCGCTGACCTGGCGGGTCAACGCCTGCGCCACGGTGACTTCGGGCGGCACGGCAGCGGCGGCAGTCTGCGCCTGGCTGTTGCTACCGTGCAGCAATACCCAGCTGCCCAGCGCACCGGCAGCAATCAGAGGGGCCAGCATCCATTGTTTTTTCATCTCGCGCTCCCAGAATCTTGGTAGCCGGACGCAAGTCGTCCGACGAAGGGTCGAGAGAATAGGTGTACTTTGCGGTATAGAAAATCCGTTTCTTGCGCATTACACTCGTGAGCCACAGTCACGAATCGACGAGGAATTGAAACAATGGAAGACTTTTCCGCAATTTCGACCTTCGTCCGCGTGGTCGAGGCCAAGAGTTTCGCCGCCGCGGCAGCCCAGCTCGGCATGACCCCGTCCGGCGTCAGCCGCGCGGTGGCGCGGCTGGAAACCCAGCTCGGTGCACGACTGCTGTTTCGATCAACGCGTTCATTGCGATTGACCGACGATGGAGCCGCATTCCATGCACGTTGCAAGGAGATACTCGCCGATCTGGCTGAGGCGACCGAGGCACTCAACTACTCGAATCGCAAACCCACCGGCAAGCTGCGTGTGGGCATTTCGCTGTCGGTCGGCCGCGCCGCAGTGATCCCGCGGCTGACCGAATTCGAGCAACGCTACCCGGACATCCGGCTGGAACTGTCGATGAGTGACATGCCGATGGACCTCAACGGCGAAGGCCTGGATTGCGCGATCCGGGTCGGCCAGCTGGAGGATTCCAGCCTGATCGCACGCAAGATCGGCTACCTCAGCAATGTGGTGTGTGCCTCGCCGGAGTATTTGCGCAAGTACGGTGCGCCGCGCAGCATCGAAGATCTGAAAGACCACCGCTGCATCAACTATGTCTATCCGAACGGACGCCCGCGCCAGTGGCAGTTCGACACGCCGGGCGGGCAGGTGAGCGTGGACATCGATGCGCACATGCTGATCAACGACGGCGAATCGGTGCTGCAGGCGGTGGCGGCGGGACTCGGCATCACCCAGGTGCCGCGCATGCTGGCCGCGTGCATGCTGGAGAAGGGCATGCTCGAACTGGTGATGACCGACACCACCTCGACCGGCAAGCCGGTGTGGATCGTCTACCCGCAGAAGAAGCACCTGTCGGCCCGCGTGCAGGCCTTCATCGAATGGGTGCGCGAGCTGTTCGATCGCACCAACCAGCCGGGACAATGCGCGGTCGGTGCGCAGAAGCCCTTGCCGAAACCGGTGCGTGAAGAGACGCTGGCCGAAGTGGCATAGCCATCCATGCCGCGGCCGCCGTTCGGCCGCGGCGGGTTCAGCCGCCGGCGGGCACCAGCAACAACAAGGCCACGCCGAACGCGATGCGATAGACCGCGAACGCGGTGAAGCGGTGCGTACGGATATAGCCGAGCAGCCATTTGATCGCGATGAACGCGACGATCGCCGAGACCACGAAACCCACCGCCAGCGCGGTCCAGTCCTCGTGTGCCGTGCCGCCGTCCTTGAGCACCTTCAGCAACTCGTAACCGGTCGCCGCATACATCGTGGGAATGCCGACCAGGAACGCGAATTCGGTGGCCGCGGCGCGGTTGCTGGTACCGGCCAGCATCGCGGCAAAGATCGTTGCGGCCGAACGCGAGGTGCCCGGGAAAATACCGGCGATCATCTGCGCGATGCCGACCAGGATCGCTACCTTCCAGGTCACTTCGGTCCGGTCCGGCTGGCGCGCGGCCAGCAGTTCGGCAGCGATCATCCACAGGCCGCCAATCATGAGTGCCCATGCAATGGGTGTGACCGTCTCGGGCAGCTTGAAGCCCTGCTTCACCGCGACGAAACCGAGCACGGCGGTGATCAGGAACGCCACCGCAAGCTTCAGCAGGTAGTCGCGGTTCGCCGGTTCGCGCCATTGCGTGAACAGCTGCCAGATGCGCCTCCAGTAGATCAGCGTCACCGCCAGGATCGCGCCAGCCTGGATGCCGACATTGAACAGATCCGAGCGTGCACCGAGTCCGAATTTCTCGGCGATCAGCAGATGGCCGGTGCTGGAGATCGGCAGGAATTCGGTGATGCCCTCGATGATGCCGAGCAGGATGACGTGAATCAGGTCGGTCACGGGGCGGTTCCGGAGCAGGAGGAAAATACGCCGGCATGATGGACCGCCGGCTCGAAGCGGCATAGCTTAACGGGCTTTGCCGGCGTAAAAGAGGGCTGATTGATGGCGGCACGCGGCGGTTGTGCGGCCGGCATGGACGCACCATCTTAGTGCAAATGACCAGCGCGATCAGCCTGATGCTGGTGCTATTGTGCCGGTTCGCCACTCCGCCAGACTTCGCTCATCCCTTGTGCTGCAATGTCTTCAGCACATGGCACAGGCTTTGCTAAGCAGCACTATTCCCTTCCCTCCGAGGCTCCGCCATGTCTGCTCAAAAAGTGCTCGATCTGATCGTGGAACATGAGGTCGAATTCGTCGACTTCCGCTTCGCCGACATGCTCGGCGTCCATCACCACGTCAGCTTCCCGGCCCATGCCATCGACGAGTCGACGTTCGAGGACGGCAAGATGTTCGACGGTTCCTCGATCACTGGCTGGAAGGGCATCAATGAATCGGACATGGTGCTGATGCCCGATCCGGACACCGCCCACCTCGATCCCTTCAGCTCGCACGTGCAACTGATCGTGCATTGCGATGTGCTGGAGCCGTCGACGATGCAGGCCTATGGCCGCGATCCGCGCTCGATCGCCAAGCGCGGCGAGGCGTACCTGAAATCCACCGGCATCGCCGACACCGCATTCTTCGGTCCCGAGCCCGAGTTCTTCATTTTTGACTCCGTGCGCTGGCAGAACGATCCGGGCCGCGTGTTCTACGAGATCGGTTCGGAAGAAGCGGCGTGGTCATCGCGCTACAAGTACGACGGCAGCAACAGCGGCCATCGTCCGGGCGTGAAGGGCGGCTACTTCCCGGTCAGCCCGGTCGACTCGCTGGGTGACCTGCGCGCGGACATGTGCAAGGTGCTGGAGTCGCTCGGCCAGACCGTCGAAGTGCATCACCACGAAGTGGCGAATGCCGGTCAGTGCGAGATCGGCGTGAAGTTCAACACGCTGGTGAAGAAGGCCGACGAGCTGATGACGATGAAGTACGTCATCAAGAACGTGGCGCACCAGAACGGCAAGACCGCCACCTTCATGCCGAAGCCGCTGGTCGGGGACAACGGCTCGGGCATGCATGTGCACCAGTCGCTGTCGAAGAACGGCGAGAACCTGTTCGCCGGCGATCTGTACGGCGGCCTGTCGCAGACGGCGCTGTGGTACATCGGCGGCATCTTCAAGCACGCCCGCGCGATCAACGCGTTCGCCAACTCCACCACCAACAGCTACAAGCGCCTGGTGCCGGGCTTCGAGGCGCCGGTGATGCTGGCCTACTCGGCACGCAACCGTTCGGCGAGCTGCCGCATCCCGTACGTGGCCAGCCCGAAGGGCCGTCGCATCGAAGTGCGCTTCCCTGATCCGATGAACTCCGGCTACCTGGTGTTCACCGCGCTGATGATGGCGGGTCTCGACGGCATCCTCAACAAGATCGACCCGGGCGCACCGGCCGACAAGGATCTGTACGACCTGCCGCCGGAAGAAGAGAAGAACATCCCGCAAGTCTGCTCCAGCCTCGACGCCGCGCTGGAAGCGCTGGACAAGGATCGCGACTTCCTCAAGGCCGGCGGCGTGTTCACCGACGACTTCATCGATGCCTACATCGAAGTGAAGATGAAGGAAGTCACCAAGTACCGCGCCAGCACGCATCCGCTGGAATTCCAGATGTACTACTCGCTCTGAGTCTCTTGGGTTACACCTGAGGTAACTCCAAAGCCCCTGCTGGTGCCTTGATCTTCAAGGCTTTCGCCAGCGGGGCTTTTTTGTGCCCGGCTGCTGTCGTCCTGATCTTTCGAAGCGGAATTCCGGCACCCGATCGCGGAAGAGGCTGGGTTACGCTTCATTAACGAACCATCAAGTACATTAAGTGCATGTCGTGAGACATTGTTCCCACCGCATGGCGTGGTTCCCCTCCGTGTCATGCAATTAGATGGATCCCCCGACCCGCAGACTCCCCTCTGCGGGTTTTTTTATACTGAATAGGGCATTTGCACCAATTCGAGTCATTGCCCATCATGGTGCAATGAATGAGGCCGACTGGCGTACATGGGCGGAGCAGATGGCGACCGGGCTGGCCCGGGTCGATGCGGAGCTGCGCCTGCAGTGGATCAATCCGGCGCTGGCCGAGTGGCTGGAGCTGGGGCCGCGCAGTGCGATCGGGCAATCGCTGGGGCTGTGGCTGGATGAGGCAGCCCTGGCACAGGCCTCACGTGCACTGGCCGAGCAGCGTCCACTGCAGTGGCGTGGCATCTCGCTGGTTGCGGCCAGCGGTCGCGAAATCACGGCGGACATCGCCTTGCAGCCATTCGACGACGGCCTGCTGCTGGAACTGCATGCGCTGGCCGAACCGCTGGCGAACAGCTCGCCGCTGTCAGCCACTTTGCGTGGCTTCGCGCACGAGGTGAAGAACCCGCTGGCGGGTCTGCGTGGGGCGGCGCAGCTTCTACAGCGGCGGGTCGACAACGAGGATTTGCGCTCGCTGGCGGGCCTGATCATCGACGAGGCGGATCGGCTCGGCACCTTGGCGAACCGTCTGCTGCATCACGATGGCGCGGCGCAGCTTGGTCCGGTGAATATCCATCAGTTGCTGGAGCGGCTCAGCGACCTGCTGCAGGCCGAAGCGTCGCCGCCGCAATTGCGGCATGACTACGACCCCAGCGTGCCGGATCTGCTCGGCGACGCGGATCGGCTGCAGCAGCTGCTGCTCAATCTCGCGCGCAATGCACTGGAAGCCGGTGCGAACACGCTGACTTTGCGCACGCGGGTCGAGCACGGCCTGCGCCTGGGCGAACGGGTACTGCGCATGGCGCTGCGGGTGGATGTGATCGACGATGGCGCCGGCGTGCCGGCGGCCTTGCGCGACACGCTGTTCCAGCCGCTGGTATCCGGCCGCGCCGACGGCACCGGCCTCGGCCTGGCGCTGTCGCGCGAGATCGCGCACGAGCATGGCGGCGAGCTGCGCTGCACGAGTCGGCCGGGCGAGACGGTGTTTTCGCTGCATCTACCCTTGGAGCGCGCACATGACTGAGAGCGATGCCCGGCATTTCTTTGCTCCCTCCCCTGCAAGCAGGGGAGGGTTGAGGAGGGGTGCTTTTGATCTTCCCGTACGTGCGGGCAACCTCCTCCAACCCTCCCCTTGCGCGCAGGCGGAGAGGCAAGGCTGCGGCGGAATGAAGTCATGACTGAAGAAATCTGGATCGTCGACGACGACCGCGGCGTACGCTTGGTGCTGGCCGAAGCCCTGCGCGATGCCGGTCTGATCGTGCGCGAGTTCGGCGAGGTGGCGAGTGCGCGCGCGGCGCTACATGAGACACGGCCCGCGTTGCTGCTCACCGACGTGCGCATGCCGGGCGAGGACGGCTTGAGTCTGCTCACCGAGCTGCATGCGCAGGCGATCGGCCCGGTGATCGTGATGAGTGCCTACACCGACGTGGCCACCACCGCCGCGGCGTATCGTGCCGGCGCGGTGGATTATCTGGCCAAGCCGTTCGATCTCGATCACGCGGTGGCGAGCGTGCAGCGCGCGCTCGCCAGCGTCGCGGCACCGACCGTGACCGGTGGCGATGTCATTGCAGCCGAGCATGCACTGCTCGGCGACAGCGCGCCGATGCGCGAGGTGTTCCGTCTGATCGGCCGCGTGGCCGCCAGCGATCTGAACGTGTTGATTACCGGCGAGACCGGCACCGGCAAGGAGCTGGTCGCGCGCGCGCTGCACGAGGAAAGCGCGCGGCGTGGCAAACCGTTCATCGCGTTGAACACCGCGGCGATTCCCAGCGAGCTGCTGGAGAGCGAACTGTTCGGCCACGAGGCCGGCGCATTCACCGGGGCGACGCGCCGTGTCGCCGGTCGCTTCGAGCAGGCCGAGGGCGGCACGCTGTTCCTCGACGAGATCGGCGACATGCCGCTGGCGCTGCAGACCCGGCTCTTGCGCGTGCTGGCCGGCGGCGAGTTCTACCGCGTCGGCGGCCGCGAATTGATTCGCGGCAACGTGCGCATCGTCGCCGCCACCCACCAGGACCTCGCGCTGCGCGTGGCCGCCAAGCAGTTCCGTGCCGACCTGATGCATCGCCTCGACGTGGTACGCATCGAGCTGCCGCCGCTGCGCACGCGGCGCAGCGACATCCCGCTGCTGGCGCAACATTTCCTCGCCACCACCGCGCAGGAACTGAAACTGCCGCCGAAGCGCTTCTCGAAGGCCGCATTGAAACTGGTCGCGCAGCGCGACTATCCGGGCAACGTGCGCGAGCTGGAAAACCTGTGCCGCCGGCTGGCCGTGATCGCGCCGGGCAGCGAGATCCTGCCCGCCGATCTGAGCGGTGGCGCAAGCGCACCCAGTGGCGGCGAGTGGACCGACGCGTTGCGCGAATGGGCTGTCGAAGCGCTGGCCGCCGGCGAGGCAGACATCCATGCGCGGGCCCGCGAGGCGCTCGATCAGACGCTGTTGCAGGCGGCCCTGCTGGCCAGTGAAGGGCATCGGCAGAACGCGGCCAGTGCGCTCGGCGTGGGGCGCAACACGCTTACCCGCAAGCTGGGTGCGTCGCGCACGCGACGCCGTTGACACTGCTCCCTCTCCCCAATGGGAAGAGGGTTGAGGTGAGGGGCGGGTGCTCGCGATGATGTTGCATCCGCTGTCATTCCGGCCTTCGCCGGAATGACGAAAATCGACATGTCGAGGGACCATCACGTTGCGATAGAGCCCCGGCGTCGGCTAACCAAGTACGACACGCAGCTGATGCGTCTGGCCGTCGTCGACCAGTGCGATGGCATCGTCGATGGCAAGCGTCTGGCCGTCCAATTCAACGCGTGTGACACCACGACAAACCTTGCCCGGATTCTCCACGGTTATCTCGTAACGACTCACGTGCTGCTTGCCGCGATGTTGGTAGCTGAGCTGAAAGCCGGGCCAGTCCTTCGGAATGCACGGATCGATGCGCAGCGCATCGCCCTGCAGCTGGAAGCCGAGCACCGCCTCCAGCCCGGCGCGATAAAGCCATGCGGCCGAGCCGGTGTACCAGGTCCAGCCGCCGCGGCCGACGTGCGGCGCCACCGAATAGACGTCCGCGCTGACGACATAGGGCTCCACCTTGTAGCGCGCCACCGCTGCGGCGCTGTCGCTGTGATGGATCGGATTGAGCAGGTCGAACAGTCCGGCGGCACGGTCGCCGTCACCAAGCTTCGCCCAGGCGAAGATCGACCAGGTCGCACCATGCGTGTACTGGCCACCGTTCTCGCGCACGCCGGGCGGATAGCCCTTGATGTAACCGGGATTCTCCTTGCCATCCTGGTCGAACGGCGGGGTGAACAGACGCGCGATCCGATGGTCGCGGTCGACCAGCAGTCGGTCGACCGAGGCCATCGCCTGCGCCGTGTGCTCTTTGCTGCTCGCGCCGGCCAGCACGCTCCACGACTGCGCGATGGTGTCGATCCGGCATTGCTCGCTGGTGTGTGAGCCGAGCGGCGCGCCGTCGTCGTAATAGCCGCGGCGATACCACTGGCCGTCCCAGGCCCGTTCCAGCGCCGCGCGCAGATCGTCGGCGTAGTCGCGCCATCGCCGCGCGCGTTCGGTGTCGCCGCGCCGTTCGGCGACGGGTGCGAACGCCGCGATGGCGCTCAACAGGAACCAGCCCAACCAGCTGCTCTCGCCGCGGCCCTGTTCGCCGACGGCATTCATGCCGTCGTTCCAGTCGCCGGTTTCGATCAACGGCAGGCCATGCGTACCGCGGGTGAGGCTGCCGTCGAGCCCGCGCGCGCAGTGTTCGTAGACGGACGCTTGCTGATCCGATGCGGTCGGCAGAAAGAACGCATCGGTGGCACCGTCGGGAATGGTTTGGCCAGCGAGGAACGGCAGTAACACATCCAGCACTGCATCGTCGCCGGTCACGCCGACATAATGCATGGCGACATAGGCGAGCCAGATGCGGTCGTCGCTGATCTTCGTGCGGATGCCCTGGCCGCTCGGCGGCAGCCACCAATGCTGCACGTCGCCTTCGGCAAACTGGCGTCCGGCCGCGCGCAGCAGATGTTCGCGGGCGAGGTCGGGGCGGCTCGCGCACAGCGCCATCACGTCCTGCAGCTGGTCGCGGAAGCCGTAGGCGCCGCTTGCCTGGTAGTACGCGGTGCGCGCCCACAGCCGGCACCCTTGCACCTGATACAGCAGCCAGTCGTTGAGCAGGATGTCCAGCGCGCGGTCCGGCGTACGCACCTGCACCGTGTCCAGCACGTCGTTCCATTGCCTGGCGATGTCGGCGAGCACGCTGTCGATATCCGCCGCACGATACTTTTCGATCAGGCCTTGCGCCGCGGCTTCATCCGCCGCGTCGCCGAGCATGAACACGATATCGATCTGCGTGTTCGGCGGCAGCTCGATGCGCGTCTGCAGCGCGCCGCAGGGATCCAGTGCAGCGCCGAGCCGACCCGACAACGGCGTGTCGCCACGCAGCGCGGCCGGCTGCGCGACCGTACCGAGCGGACCGAGGAAACCGCGGCGGTCGCCACTCATCGAATGCTGCGCTCCGGCCAGATCGACGAACGCCACGCGATCGCCGAAATCGGGTCGCCACGGATTGCGCGCAAGCAGCGCCCCGGTGGCTTCGTTGCGCACGGTGATCACGTACGGCGCCGGCGTGGTGCCGTTCGCGCCGAGCGCCCATTCAACGTAGCCGGTGATCGACAACCGGCGCGCACGCGTCGAGCGGTTGCACAGGCGCAACCGCGACAGCTTGACCGAGTCGGTCGTCGGCACGCACTGGAGCAGTTCCAGCCCGATGCCATTGGCATCATTGCCGAAGCGCGTCCAGCCCTTGCCGTGCGTAGCCGTGTACGTTGCACCGGCCACGCGGATCGGCAGCGCGGTGGCACTCCACAGCACACCGGTGTCTTCGTCGCGCAGGTACAGCACCTCATGCGGACTGTCGCTGACCGGATCGTTCGGCCACGGCGTCAGCGGATTCTGCTGGCTGTTCAGCGACCACGTATAGCCGCCGCCCTCGGCCGAAACCAGGAAGCCGAACGCGGGGTTCGCAATCACGTTCACCCATGGCGCCGGTGTACCGTGTTCGTCGTCAAGAGTGATCTCGTAGGCGCGGCCGGCATCGGTGAAGCCACCGATGCCGTTGGCGAATTCCGGCTTGGAGGTGATCGGCGCAGCCACCGCGGAAGCGGGCGTGCTGGCGCGGATGACCGCCGGGGCGACGATGCTTGCCGCGGTTTGCGCAGCAACAGGCGTTGTCTCCGCATCGTCCAGCATGACCCGTGCCACGGTCAGCAGGCCATGGCGCAGGTCGTCGCTGTTCGCGTTGTCGCGCAGTGCGAACAGCTCGGCCTTGGGCAGCTGTTCGTCGGCTTTCAGTTGCACCTGCTGCGTGCTCACCAGCGTCGCCAGCACGCTGTGCAACGCATCGCCGTCGGCGCCATCGGCGGTATTCAACAGCACCACGTCGACCGCCAGTCGCTGGCTGCGCCAGAAGTTCTGCGCCAGCAACAGTTCCTGCACGCGCGGCAGTGCGGCACCGTCGCCGATGCGGAACAGCACGATCGGGCGATCGCCGGAGATCCCGGCGCCCCACAGCGTGGGCGCGCCGCCGCGACCGCGCGCCAGCGCATCTGCGGGTGCGCGCTGGGCCGGATCGCTGTTCAACAGCGCGCTCATCCAGTGCGCAAAGCGTGCCAGCTGGTCGGCGTCGATCCCAAGCCGTTGCTGCTCGGCCTCGGCACGATCTTCCGCACCGGCGAACAACAGTTCGGCCGCATTCGGATTGCCCAGTTTTTCGGTCAACCTCAGCACGCCTTCGCGCGAATCGGCCAGTTGTGTCCACAGCAGCAAGGTCACGCTGCTGCCGGGTCCGAGCGTGACGCGCCGACGCACGCTGAAGACCGGATCGAGCACGCAGCCGGTGGTATTCGACAGCACGGCACCTGGCTGCATCGCCTGCGCTTGCCGCAATGTGTTGCCGCGACCGAGGAAACGCGCCCGGTCGGTTTCGTATTCGGGTGTGACGTCGGCCGCTTCTCCCGCAATCTGCAGCGCGTGCGCCGCCCACACTTCGGCCTCGCTGCTGGCGCGCCGGCGCCGCGTGGCCAGCAGCAGACCGCGCGTGGCATCCCACTCGGTCTGCACAAACATCTTGGAGAACGCCGGATGCGCGTTGTCGGCCCCGATCGGACCGAGCACCAGCTCGGCATACGAGGTCAGCGAGAACGTGCGCGTGCGGTCGCCGTGATTGCTCAGGGTGAGCCGGCGCAGTTCGATGTCGGCGTCGCTGGCCACCGCCACATCCAGCATGCTGTGCAGGCTGTGATGTCGGCGCCCGAAGCTGGCGCATCCGGCGCTGAACAGAACTGTGTCATCCGGTGTACGGTGCCCGTACGGCTGCAATGAAGCCGACCACACCGTGCCACTGTCCTCGTCGCGCAGCAGCAGGTAGCTGCCCCAGCCGTCGCCGGTGGGGTCCTCGCGCCAGCGCGTCACCGCAAGATCGTGCCAGCGGCTGTAGCCGGAGCCGCTGGTGCCCAGCATCACACTGTAACTGCCGTTCGAGAGCAGGCCATGCTGGCGTGCGTTGATGGTGCGGGAAGAGGCGGATGGCATGGGTGTCCCGTCGGTTGCGTTAAACCGGCAGCATGCGCCTGCAACAGCATCCGTTGCGTCAAGGCTTCGACCTGGGCTTCACCCGGCGGCAGAGTAGGATGAGCCGATGAATGATCGAAGCAAGCCGTATGCAGGCGTCCATCCCATGGTGACATGCCAGCAGTCATGCCATCGGCATGCCGCGCCGCGCGGCAAACTGTCATTGACTGCCGCAGACTGAGCGGGCATGGCTCCCCAGATGGCCCAGCTTGGTGCGCTCACGGACGAGGTCCTGCTCGATCGGCTGCAGCGCGCCGCCTTCGATTACTTCGTGCAGAACGTGAATCCGCGCAACGGCCTGGTGGCCGATACCTCGCGCGACAACTCGCCGGTCAGCATCGCGGTGGTCGGCTTTGCGCTGTCGTCCTATCCGGTGGCGGTGAAGCGCGGCTGGATGGAGCGTGCCGAGGCGGTCCGGCGCAGTCTCGCGGCGCTGCGCTTCTTTCGCCACAGCGACCAGAGCGGCAGCCCCACGGCGACCGGCTTCAAGGGCTTCTACTACCACTTCCTCGACATCCACACCGGTGCGCGCGTCTGGCAGTCCGAGCTGTCGATGATCGATACCGCGCTGCTGATCGCCGGCGTGCTCACCGCCAGCCTGTATTTCACCGCCGATACGCCTGATGAGGCCGAGCTGCGCGAACTGGCCGATGTCCTGTATCGACGCATCGACTGGTGCTGGGCGCAAGGTGACGCTGGCACCATCAAGCAGGGCTGGAAACCCGAGAGCGGCTTCCTGCACTACGGCTGGGAAGGCTATAGCGAGGCGATCGTGCTCTACGTGCTGGCGCTGGGCTCGCCGACCCACCCGATCCAGGGCGATTGCTATACCGCATGGACCGCCACCTACCAGTGGGAAAACCTGTACGACCACGATTACCTGTATGCCGGTCCGTTGTTCGTCCATCAGTTCTCGCATGCATGGATCGACCTGCGCGGCATCCGCGACAGCTTCATGCGCGAGAAGGGCTTCGATTATTTCGAGAACAGCCGCAGCGCCGTTGCCATCCAGCGCCGCTATACCCAGCTCAATCCGCATGAATTCGCGGGCTACGACGAAAACGGCTGGGGGCTTTCCGCCGGCGACGGTCCCACCGACGAGCAGCTCGACGTGTGCAACGAGGAGCGGCGCCTGTTCGGCTACGCGGCCCGCGGCGTGCCGTACGGCCCGGACGACGGCACGCTGTCGCCACCGGCCGTGCTGGCCTCGCTGCCCTTCGCACCGGAGTCGGTGCTTGAAGCGATGCGCAATTTGCTGTTGCGCTATCCGCAGATCCTGACCGACGATCGGCTGTGCAGCGGCTTCAACCCCGGCGTGGGTGCCAGCGACGAGCAACCGTGGGTATCGGCGGGTCATTACGGGCTCGACCAGGGCATCGTGTTGATGATGATCGAGAACCATAGCAGCGAGTTCATCTGGCAATTGACGCGCGGTTGCCGCTATATCAGCGACGGCCTGCAGCGCGCCGGATTCGAGGGCGGCTGGTTGTGGCAAGGCCCTGCGGAGGGAACGCGCTGATGTCGCCGTTTGATGCCACCGTCACGACGCCGAAGGATGCCTACGAAGACAAGCGGCTCGCCGACGTGCATCCGCAGGCGTGGGCCAATCCGACGCCGGCGGACCGCTACGCGCTGATCATCGTCGGCGCCGGTTCCGCCGGTATCGCCGCCGCGGAACTGGCCATCGCGATGGGCGTCAAGGTGGCGATGATCGAGCGCCACCTGATCGGCGGCACCTGCCTCAACACCGGTTGTGTGCCTTCCAAGGCGCTGATCCGCACCGCGCGGCTGTATGCCGAGATGCGCGATGGAGCCCGCTACGGCGCGAAGGTTCCAGGCAACATCGAAGTCGACTTCGCGGCAGTGATGGAGCGCGTGCGACGCATCCGCTGCCACCTCAGCGGTCGCTCGTCGGTGCGCCGGCTGGCCGCGCTCGGCGTCGACGTGTTCTTTGGCAACGTGCGCTTTGCGGGGCCGGACACGCTGCTGGTGAACGAGCAGAAGCTGCACTTCGCCAAGGCGATGATTGCCACCGGCACGCGCCCGCACGTACCGAGCATCCCGGGGCTGCGCGAAGCCGGCTTCCTCACCAATGCCAACGTCTTCAACCTGACCGAACTGCCGCAGCGCCTGCTGGTGATCGGCGGCGGTCCGGTCGGCTGCGAACTGGCCCAGGCGTTTCGGCATCTGGGTGCGAATGTCACCATCGTGCAGGACAAGCCGCTGTTCCTCGAGCGGGAGGAACGCGACGCCGCACAGATTCTTTCCGATGCGTTCGCGCGCGACGGCCTCGAGGTGCGGCTCAATACGCAGGTCACCGGCGTGCGCGTGGAAAACGGCCGCAAGCTGGTCGATCTGGTCAGTGCCGATTACCGCAGCACCATCCAAGTCGACGCCATCCTCACCGGCGTCGGTCGCGTGCCCAACGTGCAGGGGCTGGATCTGGAAGCAGCGGGCGTGAACTACGATGCCGTCAAAGGCATCGCGGTCGATGATTTCCTGTGCACCAGCAATCCGCGCATCTATGCCGCCGGCGATGTCTGTCTGGAAGAGCAATACACCGATACCGCGGCCGCCTCCGCGCGCATCGTGGTGCACAACGCCTTGATGCGCGGTCGCAAGCGTTTCAGCAAGCTGGTCATCCCGTGGTGTACCTATACCGACCCGGAAATCTCGCATGTCGGCATGTACGTGCGCGAGGCCAACCGCCAGGGCATTCCGGTCAAGACGTTTACCGTGCCGATGCATCAGGTCGATCGCGCGGTGACCGACAGCGAGGAGATCGGCTTCGTGAAGATCCATATCCGCGACGGCACCGATACCATCCTCGGCGCCACCATCGTGGCCCGCCATGCCGGCGAGATGATCAACGAGATCACCCTGGCCATGGTCGCCGGTATCGGCCTGCGCACGCTGGCGAAAGTCATCCACGCTTATCCGACCCAGGCCGAGGCGATCCGCGAAGCCGCCAAGGCCTATGTGCGTACTCGCGTCACCCAGCGGCTGCGCGCAAGACTGCAGCGCTGGCTGGCACGCTGACCGGCAAGCCCGTGCCGGCTGCTTGCGCTCACGCCGATTTATCGACGGCCTGCGTAAGATGGACAACTTGTGATCTCGTCACCTCAACCTAAGGACACGTTATGGAACTTGGCATGATCGGTCTCGGCAAGATGGGCGCCAACATGGCGGAACGTCTGCTGCAAGGTGGCCACAAGGTCACCGGCTTCGATCCGGGGACAGACGCCCGCAAGGGACTGGAAGCGAAAGGCGGCGCGTCGGCCGACTCGCTGCAGGCGCTGGTCAAGGCGCTGCCCGCGCCGCGCGTGCTGTGGCTGATGGTGCCGTCCGGCAAGATCACCGACGACACCGTCGATGCGCTGCTGACCGCGCTCGCGCCCGGCGACACGGTGATCGACGGCGGCAACTCCAACTACAAGGACACGCTGCGCCGCGCTGCCACCTACGCCGACAAGAAACTCAACTACGTCGACTGCGGCACCAGCGGCGGCGTATGGGGCCTGAAGGAGGGCTACAGCATGATGATCGGCGGCGACGAGCAAGCCGTCGAGGCGCTGCGGCCGATCTTCGAAACGCTGGCACCGGGCAAGGACCAGGGCTGGGGCCGCGTCGGCCCGGTCGGCTCCGGCCACTACACCAAGATGGTCCACAACGGCATCGAGTACGGCATGATGCAGGCCTATGCCGAGGGCTTCTCGATCCTCAAGCACAAGCAGGATTTCGGCCTCGACCTGCACCAGGTCGGCGAGATCTGGCGCTACGGCAGCGTGGTGCGCTCCTGGCTGCTCGACCTCACCACCGACGCACTCAGCAAGAACCCGAACATGGATGGCGTTGCGCCGTACGTCGTCGACTCCGGCGAAGGGCGCTGGACCGTCGACGCCGCGCTCGAACTCAACGTGTCCGCGCCGGTCATCACCCTGTCGCTGATGGAGCGCTTCCGCTCGCGCGACGACGACTCGTTCGCCGACAAGCTGCTGTCGTCGATGCGCAACGAATTTGGTGGGCATGCGATCAAGAAGGAGTAGGGCGCGCACCGTACTCCGGCTTTTGCGGGAGTGATTTCCGGAAGCCTGGGAACACACCACGCCGTCATTCCGGCGAGGGCCGGAATCGCATTGCAACGGCGATGATCTTTCGTGCTCCTGCGGGCCTGTCGTCCCCACTTCACCGCCGTGCAGGGGCTCGGGTAGAGCAGCGCGCTCCTGTGCCTACTTTTGGAAAAGCCGGATCAAGAGCTTGTGCGTAGACACGCCTATAGCAAGTCGTCCTGCGGCAACGCGTAACTCAGATGACCGTCCACGATGTGCGCTGGTGATGTGTATGGATGCAGCATGCTGTGCGTGGCGTCGATGATATGGATCACCTCGATCCCGCGCAGTTTCAGCACGTCGGCAATCAGCGAGCGATGGCAGCGCCACCACACCGCTTCGGCGCACATCAGCGCAGTGCGCCTGTCCGCCGCCAGAGTCAGCAGTTCGTGCAGCCCTTCGGCAAATTCGATACTGGCAAGATGATCGGCATACGCCTGGAACGAGGCATTGCGCCATGCCTTATTGAGCGAACCGGGCTGCACCTTGCGTCGGCCGCCGAGCTTCGGCAGCCACTGGTAGGCGATGCCATGTGCGGGCAAGGTTTCGGCCAGCGCATCGCGGGCGAAATACGGATAGCGGCGCGAAGCGGGAAAGCTGCGCACGTCGGCGATCGCCTCGATCCGGTACTCGGCCAGCAGGCCGAGGAACACCTCCAGCGTGCGGGTCGAGTGGCCGATCGTCCAGATTGTCTGCGCGTCGGCGGCAGTGTTCGCGGACGGCATCGCTCAGTCGATCTTGTGCAGCGCCGCGCCCTTGTGCATCGCGACGTGATCGGTCTTGTCGCTCTTGATCTCGTACTGCGGATCGGCTTCGCTGCAATGGTGCGTGTGGCCCTTGTAGTCGGTATCGCGCGTGTGCACCTTGATGATCGTTCCGCTCACGTGACCGGCTTCGGAATTCCAGCGAACGTGATCGCCGACTTTGAAAGGATGGCTCATGGTGACTCCGCAATGGCAGATCCAGAGGCCATTGAAGCAGGTCGTCTGTCTAGCTGAGGTGGAGCCGAGCGGGCCGAGTGCGGCCCGGGAACTCAACCTGGCCCGGATGGCCGCGTAGAGGATGGGCTCTTGCGAAGAACACGCCGCCAGAAAAACACCTCAAGTACCAAGGCTGCCGCAAGCAGAACACCACCGATGACGGGTGATCCGAAGAAGAACGGGCCTACCCCAGCCGCGTAGGCGACCACGGCTCCGAGGAGCAGTGCAAGACTGATGAGATGTTTCATGGATATCTCCTGTGCTTGTTCAGCCTGACGCTGGAGTTAAGCGGCGGCGTAGCCGTCCGCCTCGAATGAGATGTTAGGCATCATGGCACTTCGACTGGGCATACAGCTGGGCTTGCAACATATATTTTTGAGTCAACGCGCATGCCGCTGTCTCGATAGGCTTGGATGTTGTCGACAGCACCAGCTTCGACAACGGTGAGCAAATTTGTCTCTTTGCAAAGCTCCAACTCTACATAAGAACCGGCTGGACCGCTGCTTCCTGAAAAAGTGACAAAGACCAGATGCCGGTCGTGAGCAGCGATAGCAGATGAGACCAGCCCGTGAGCTGCGTCTGTGCAGAGACTTTGAGTTGGATGTTGCCGACTGAAAGCGCTTAGGTACGCACGAGAAAGATCAATTGCCAAGCGCTGATCGTAGTGAAACGCATCGGCTGCGGAAGCGCTGATGCTGAAGAAAACCATAAGGGCTGCAAGGAGTCTCTTCATGAGGCCTAACGCTGGAGTTAAGCGGCGGCGTAGCCGTCCGTCTCTTACGGAATTGTTAGCGCTGCTCGTGTTCGCGGAGTAGGACAAGAGCCGCGTCAAGGCGCTTACGAAGCTTGATGCATTCGACATGCGCGTTTGCGGCCAGCAGAAAACCGAGTTGTGCTACAGCGCCCACAACAAACATTGTGGTTGACCCGGCATGAGCTCCGAGCCAAGTGTTGCCAGCGACGAGGGCAAGAAGCACGCACACGTGCCACCAAGTAAAAATGTGTACACGCGCATTTATGACGTCAAGAGCTGCGGCATGAGCAGCTACACCCTTTGCCAAGCGCGCGCCGATGATTTCTGCTTCAGAACTCATGAAGACCTCCTTGTTTCAGGTTTGAGCGCTAACGCTGGAGTTAAGCGGCGGCGTAGCCGTCCGCCTTGAACGAGTGGTTAGGTGCAGCCTACATTGCCTCGGGCTCGTTGAGCACCCACGGCACTGCATTTGCATGGAACGCTACCTCAACCAGGGGAAGACCTTGAAGGCTTGAGAGTGGTGGTGCGCTCTTGCTCGTAAGCCAAGCCTCGAAATTTTCGGACATTGCCACTGCAGCAAAATCACCGGTCGTTTCCAGTGTGCCCACAAAGTGAAACCAGCCACCATAGTCGTGACGCCCCGGACTAAGACATGCGTTGTGGTACGCCTCACCGTCTTTGCGAAAGTCGATGCCAAGCGACTCAAGGAAAGAAAGGAAAGCAGGTGGGTATACGGAGTCGCGTACGCTGGCGAAATTGCGGCAACCATCGCAGTTACAGCTGGCTGAGCCGCCATGCTCGGCGCGCGCATACGCTGCTGCTGTGGCTTCGCGATCGACTGTGAATTCCCACTTCCCGAAGGTAGTCACTGCGGCACCTAACGCTTGAGTTAAGCGGCGGCGAAGCCGTCCGCCTTGAACGAGTGGTTAGCTGCCGTTTTGCTCGTGATATATCTTTAATGCTTGCAAAACGGAGAGAGATTTTGACAGCTTAGCAAGGGAAGACGAGGCCTTCTTTGATTCTGCCGCGTAGCTCTCTGCATGAAGCTTAATCTCTTTGAGAGCATCGCGCAGTTCCGTTAGCTCTGTTAGGAAGTCTTCGTGAACTTCGGCTGTTAGCCATTCGTGGTCACAGGTTTGGCAAACGAGCCCGCGCCTAAACCATTGGATGTCGTCATAGTCGGTCCGCCGCCATCGTTGGCCTGCTTCGTAACCGAGCGCGCTAGCGTTTACGGCCGCGCACACTCTTATGGCCTTGCACGATGGGCACCATTTTTTTGTACCACCCTGCCCATTGCGTGACATTCTTCCCCCTGAGCTAACGCTGGAGTTAAGCGGCGGCGCAGCCGTCCGCCTTGAACGAATAGTTAGCAGCTCACGCGACACTATATTTGGCGAAATGAAATGCGAAAATTTGGACTTGTGACGCCAAGGATGCGCAGAGCTTCAAGCATGTTCTTTCTGTGATGGTCAGCATCGTACTTGGTATCGATGTAGTACGCGCCAACTCTTTCCCAGTTGGCGTCAAGGTCTCGATACTCATGGCGCATCTCACTATTGATGAGGTATTTGCCGCGCCCTGCATGATTTGCCACTGGAACTTTGTGCATGCACAAATGACCGTTCTCAAGTAGCCAGCGAAGAAACGCGATGGAAAGCTCCACCCAGCTTGAGACAGGAACCACATTCTCCTCGTCGCGGAACTCGCAGGGGTAAATGTGCTTGTCGAAGGTCAAACCATTCAGTTCTTTTGCGGTGTACGTGACCATGGTGACTCCCCCTTCGAAGCACGAACGATGCACTACTGCTAACGCTGGAGTTAAGCGGCGCGCGGCTTTTCGCGCGTCCGCTTGGACGAGTGGTTAGAGGGAACCTGCCGCGAAGCAGCATGCTCGGCCTTTAGGGACATAGGCACATACTCCTCTGCCGTTGCACCGTCGAGAACGGCCCTGAACTCGGGGCTTGCGAAGAGTTTGCGAGCGTCGGGCTGCTTGAGTTTTGAAAGCAACCTCTCGTAGTCCTCGAGCGCAGCATCGTTTGCCAGCCAGATTGCAGGGACCGGCGCAGTGTCAAAAGGACGCTGGCAATCGAACTTGGGAAGAAGTTGTGTGAACGTCTGAACGAACTTTTCGCAACTTCCGTTCTGGAAGCCATGGCTGCACTCGTGAAAGCTCGCGTCGAACCCTGGTAGCAATTTGCTCGCAGGACAGCTCACGTTGGCAGCATGGGCGGCTGATATGGACAGCGCGGTAGCGAGAACGGTTTGCACTGCACGAGTTTTCACATAGTGCCCTCTAACGCTGGAGTTAAGCGGCGGCGAAGCCGTCCGCCTTGAACGAGATGTTAGGCAGCTTAGCCGAGAACAGCCACGTTGCCGCCACCTTGACCTACAGCCACAGTGCCCGCAGGACCTTCCACTTGCCAAGCCTCATAACCACTTGAGTCGGAAAGAACCTGAAGGGTGTGCTCACGAAAATGCAATGTGAGGTCGGCTGTGCCTTGTGCGACTTGGATGGTATCTAGGACGCGACCAATTAATTTGGTGGCAAGCTCCGAGACGGCAAGTACTGGCTCACTGCGACCGAAAAGTTGCCCATCGTCTCCACTAGTGAGCGCCAACCTGTCTGATGAGAGGAGACGCCACAAGCACTCGATTTGGACGCGATAACCACCGGCCAATGCCATTACGCAACTACCGTCGTCTCTCCGCCGGACGGACTCGACTGCTCTACCGATAAGTTGCTGAGTCCAGGAATCTTCCATGAGCTGCCTAACGCTGGAATTAAGCGGCGGCGGAGCCGTCCGCTTGGATGACGGGTTAGACCTTGACTCCACAAGCGGTGACTGCAATGGCTGCCACTACGAACCCGACGAGTACAAGAGCCAACCAACTTTGGATCTGTGAGATATACGCTGTGACACGACCAGAAGCGGCAAAGTCTCCGGACATCGCCTTCTCGAAGCTACCTCGTGCGAACCACTTTGCTGGGTAGTAAAGCCCGCGCTCCATCTCGCGGAAAACCACTTTGAAATCGATGTTGACGTCCTGGTCGGCAAGTTCCCTGCCGATTCGCTCGGCCTTTTCACCGGTTGCGGAACCGGCAGCGACCATTGCGGCGAGCCAGCGTTGAACAATGCCAAGAACAATGGCCGCAAGTAGTAGCTGCAAGCTGGTTCGAATGCTGTGAGTCGAGATCAAACCCTGCAAGGAAGCCAGGTTGGCGAAGACGAGCGAGTAGGCTCCACCCACACCAAGAAGTAACCAACTACAGAACGAGTCTAGGCGCTCACTAACTTGGGAAGCCGTCGTAGACAGAAGCCTACCCGCCGTAACTCGTTCGTGCAGCTCCGGGAAGTCTTCAGTCATCTCAAAACCTCAATCAAGGTCTAACGCTTATTAGACCCCACATCGGGGCATATGCAACGGATGTTCAGGATTCGAAGGCGTGCCGTCAAGCGATTGAAACCCGCGTCGGGTCAATGCTTTGGCTGGTGATGGGGTATGTCGCCATTGCCATATGACCTTGTTGCATATCACGCGAATCGAGGCGCTAAGTCTTATTACCCACAATCCGGGGTAATAAACACCGCCGTTTTGAGCTGTTCACTGGTGTGGCGATTGCACGCGTTCAGCCAAGTCGCAGCAGCTTCCTCACCGCCGGCAGATTGCGGCGGCTGATTTCCGGGCTGAGTTCGGTGCCATCGAGGCGCGCCAGCACGCGGCCGTCGACGAGGGTTTTCACGCCGAGCAGGCGGGGTGGCGGGACGAGGCAGTTGCGGTGCAGGCGGATCAGCTGGTCGGGGTAGGTTTCTTCCAGCTGGCGCAGGGATTCCTCGATCAGCAGTTCGCCGCGGCGGTGTTGCACGACGACGTATTTCTCTTCGGCGAGCAGGCAGATCACTTCGGCGAGCGCGATGCGTACCTGTTCGCCGCGCAGGCGGCCGTGCAGGTACGCGGTCGGTTCACGCGGTGCATCGGCGAGACGGCGTTGCGCGCGCTGCAGGGCATCACGCAGGCGTTCGAGTCGTACCGGTTTCAGCAGGTAGTCGACGGCCCCCAGCTCGAATGCCTTCAGCGCGTGCGCTTCGTAGGCGGTGCAGAAAATCACCTGCGGCCGCGGGCGGCCAGCCAGCCGTTGTGCCACCGCGGTGCCGCTTAGGCCGGGCATGTTGATGTCGAGCAGCAGCACGTCCGGTTGCAGTTCGCCGAGTGAGCCGAGAGCAGCTTCGCCGTCGCTGACGCTGCCGACGATTTCCACCCCTTCGCACTCGCCGAGCAGCGCGGCCAGTCGTGCGCGTGCCAGCGGTTCGTCGTCGACGATCAGCACGCGCATCATGCGGAGGCTCCCGGCAATTGCAACAACACGACGAAGCGATCGCCCTGAGGGCCGGCCTGCACTCTCGCGTGCGGTCCGTAGCGATAAGCGATGCGTCGACGCACGCTGTCGAGGCCGTGACCGTTGCCGGGTGCGGGTGGTGTGCCAGGCAGCGGGTTGCTGATCTCGATGCGGATACCGTTGCCGTCGCGTTGTCCGCGCAGGAGCACGGAGCCTCCCTCGCGCAGCGGCTGGATGCCGTGGCGTACCGCGTTCTCCACCAGCGGCTGCAGCAGCAGGCGCGGCAGCGGAAACTCGGCGGGCAGGTCATCCAGTTCGCGCTGCACGTGCAGGCGGGCGCCGAGGCGCAGCTGTTCGATCGCAAGGTAGCGCTCGATCAGCGCCAGCTCCTCGCCCAGCGTACCGTCGTCGGTATCGTGCTGGCCCAGTGCGGCGCGGAACAGTTCGGACAGATCCTCCACCGTGCGTTCGGCCGCATCCGGATCGACCCGTATCAGCGCAGCCACGGTATTCATGCTGTTGAACAGGAAGTGCGGGCGGATGCGCGCCTGCAGCGCCTCGACCTGCGCCCGCGTCACTGCGGCGAGGCGCGCCTGCCACTGCGCCAATACGTAGAAGTAGCGCAGCATCGCGGCGCCGAGCAGGGCGGCGATCAGCACGTTGTCGCGCACGAACACGCTCATGCTGCTGCCGATCAGCTGCATCTGCAGCGAGCCGTCGAGCCAGCGCGCCACCACGCTGGCGACCAGCACGATCAGCACGATCAGCAGCCACACGCCGACATACGGCATGTGGCCGGGCAGGCGTTGCAGGTGCGCGCGCAACTTGCACAGCACCACCGCGATCACCAGCGCCAGCCAGGTGGCGAACAGCATGCTGACGCTGTAGGCCGGCCAGTCGCGCTGGTTGTCGCGCGCCAGCCACATCACGGTGACCGTCAACGCGCCAACAATGAACAGCGCGAACAGCGCCGGCAGCCGGCAGAAGTCCGGCAGCGGGCTATGTTCGATGCGGCCGCGCGGGCCGCGGTGGGGCGTCAGTTCGCGCATGCGGGCAAGTATGCCGCACACGAGTGCGGCTTACGCCAGTCGCTGGCCGAGCCAGTGGCGCAGGTCGCCGATCTCTTCTGGGCAGACCGCATGGGCCATCAGGTAGGTATGCCAATCCACCGTGTAACCCTGCGCCTGCAGCAGGTCGCGCGAGTCGGTGCCGCGCTGCAGGATCACTACGGGATCGAGCGTGCCGTGGCCCCAGAAGATCGGCGTGGCCGCGTTCGCCATGCTGCGTTCCTCGGCGAGCGCCGCGTGCAACGGCAGGTAGGTCGACAGCGCGATGATGCCGGCCAGTTTTTCCGGATGACGCAGGCCGGCGGCCAACGCGATCGCGCCGCCCTGCGAGAATCCGGCCAGCACGATATGTTCGCTCGGCACGCCACGGCTGCGCTCGCGGGCGATCAGGGTTTCCACCTCGCCGATCGACGCGCGCATGCCGGCCACGTCCTGCCGCGCATTGAGATCGAACGCGGCGATGTCATACCACGCACGCATCGACAGCCCGTTGTTGATCGTCACCGGCCGCACCGGCGCATGCGGAAACACGAAGCGCAGCGGCGGCCATGCCGGATCGACCAGCGCAGGCACGATCGGCGCGAAGTCATTGCCGTCGGCGCCCAGGCCGTGCAGCCAGATGATGCTGTAACGGGGGTTTGTGGCGGTTTCGTGTTCGAGGGCGGGGAGGGGCATGTGGTACTCGGTGAACTCAGCAGGCGCTAATAATAGTCGCGACTGCGCTCGGTTGTAGTGGGCTGTCCACTGCCACCTCCTGCTCCGATGGCAGCGGGATGGTGGACGGGGTGGTTTCTGCGTCCGCCGGCGCGGCATCCTCGCGCGAATCTTCGCGCAGGATTCGGATTTGTTGCGAAGTGTACGTCTGACCAGCAATTGTGAAGACAATCGGCATGCGCAGGTGCGTGGCCACCGGCTGGCCATCGACCTGTCCCGGGATGGCATGCCAGTGTTTGGCAGTAGTTAGCGCAGCATCCTTGAATGATGGCGGCACTGGCCAGTCCACAAACCTGTTGCTCACCTTCATGTCAGTCAATTGACCATCCGGTTGCACGGTGATTTCGAGGACGATGAAGGCCGCTTGGCGTCTGAGGAGTGCGTCTCAAGGATATTGTGGCGGTATCCGATTATCGAGGCGGGGTTCGTTGCTTATGAAGCTGATGCGCATGTCGTATTACCCGCTCGCATTCGGCAATGCCTGCAATCTGGCAAGGATGAACGCATGCGCCGGCACCGATCGACCGTTGAGTTTGGCTGGCATGAATTGCCACTGCTTTACCGCGGAAGCGAGCATGGCGGCGATCGAAGTGGGTACATCTGGATCGACCTGGATGGCCGTGATATGCCCCTGGGCATCCACATCGGCACCGATTCTGTAAGTCTGTTCGCGCTTCTCGGCGGCCTGCACCGTCAAGGAACAGAACAGCAGAAGCATGACTGCACTGAGCATGGCATTTTTCATAGTAATTTCCCCCGCCAGGTAGCGATGCTGTCGTGTCGGGAGAGCGGTCATCATGCCGCAAAAGCAACATGCGGGTTGATTTCAGAGATGCATGGTCACCGTGTTGATGACGCGTGGCTGCAGCACGCTGGAAAGTCCCGAGTGCCAGCTTCGATCCGCCTCTGCACCTACGTCGAAGCCCGTCTTTTCCATGAAACTCCGATCCGCTTCGCTCATTTTTCCGAATAGATCTTTGTCGCCGGAACCTTGCTTGGCGGTGCCGCAATAGCCTTTGCGAGTAAAGCTCCTTCTGCTTTTTTCGGGAAAAGCAGCGCCCACTCGATTCAGATTGAAATTTATAATCGCGCGCAGCCATGCAGGCACCGGCATGCCGTCCACCTGCTCGGGGGTGTAGGTATCCAGCAAAAGGCTGTCTTTGGCGGCTTGGACAAGAAGCTTGCCCGCGCGGCCCCCAACAGACGTTTGCGAATCGGTGATGGTCAATTTTCCATCAGCCTGCAGTTCGCCGATGATCGCGACACTACCTTGCGCGCGCTCACGTATTGCGTCAGGAGGGTAACGTGGAATGAATTTCTTGTTCCACTTTGGTCCCTGACTGACGTATCTGATGGTCAGCGTGTATTTGCCGGCAGCATCGGCTATCGCTTCGAACTTCACCTCGATGAAGGTGTGCACAGACAGCGACTTTCCGTCTCGCTGCGCCGGTACAAAGCTCCAATGCTTGAGCGCAAGATCAAGAGCCGCAGCAATCGGTTTGGCGACGTCGGCATCGACTTGCGTCTGCGTCACCTCACCCTGCGCATTCACATCCGCGCCAACTACAAAAGTCTGTTGACGCGCGTCGTCAGCCCACGCCGGCAACGTCCATGCCAGCAACAACATGAGCAACCAGCGCATGCTTTTCATCGTTGATCTTCCCCTGTGATGTCGGCGCAAGATGCGCGACTAGGCATCATGCCGCAGGCGCGAGCTGCTTGTCATTGGGCTTTGCCGTGTGCACTGCCAAGGCCCACTTTGCCAGTATGCCCTGACTTGTGGCACGGCCTGCCACGCGGCGCTGCCACGCTCGGTTATGCTGATCCTTTACCTCGGAAACATCGCCATGCGCCAACTGTTGCTTGCGGGTCTGATCGCCTTGTCTGTCGCGCCCGCGCTGTCTGCCACCCCTACCGCGCCGGGTCCGCTCGACCTGGAAACCGTCATGGCCAATCCGGACTGGATCGGGCAGGCGGTGGAGCAGCCGTACTGGAGTGTGGACGGACGCAGCCTGTACTACTCGCTGAAGCGCGACGGCAGCAAGGTACGCGATCTGTACAAACTCGATCCGGTCAGCGGGCAGAGTGCCGAGCTCGACCCGGCGGCGATGGCGCAGGCCGACGGTCCGGCCGTATTCGATCGCACGCATCGGCACGCGGCATTCATCCTGCATGGCGACGTGTTCGTGGTCGATCTGGCCAGCGGCCGCCGCGTGCAGGTCACGCGCTCGCCGCAGGCGGAATCCGCGCCGCAGTTCTCCGCCGACGGTCGAGCGCTGCAATACCGCGACGGCAATGACTGGTACAGCTACGACCTCGTCGCCGGCGTCGCCGCGCCGGCAGCCGTGCTGAAGTTCGCCGACGATCCGCAAGCGAAGCAGCCCGACGCGTTGGGTGCGCGGCAACTGGAACTGTTCAAGACGCTGCGCCAGCTCAAGGCCGACAAGCAGGCGCAGCGCGATCAGGACAAGGCACTGGATGCGGCCGATCCCGGTCGCGCACCGCAGCCGTTCTGGCTCGGCGACAAGCTTGCGCCGGTCGATACCGAGCTGTCGCCGGACGGCCGTTGGCTCTTGCTGGTCACCACCTCGAAGGACGATGCGCCGGGCAAGGCGCCCGAGCTCACCCACTACGTCACCGACTCCGGCTACCCGGAGCAGGAAAAGGCACGCGTGTATGTCGGCCGCAAGGATCCGGCGCCGCAGTCGCTGCTGCTGCTCGACCTGGTCAGCCACACCACTTACCCGCTGGCGACCGACGCGCTGCCCGGCATCAAGGACGATCCGCTGAAGGACCTGCGCGCGCGCGCCGTCGCGGCGCTGCAGAAAGCCGGCAAGCAGGACGAGGCGAAGGCACTCAAGGCGCCCGAGCAGCGCGCGGTGCGCATCATCGCCAGCTCCGATGACGGCGGTGGCGGCGGCATCGTGTGGAGCGACGATGGCAGTCATCTGGCCATCCAGCTGCGCGCGATCGACAACAAGGATCGCTGGATCGCCAGCGTCGATTTCAGCCGTCACGCCCTGGTCAACCAGCACCGGCTCACCGACAACGCGTGGATCAACTGGAACTTCAACGATTTCGGCTGGCTCAAGGACAACCGCACGCTGTGGTACATGAGCGAGGAAACCGGCTATTCGCAGCTCTATACCAAGGCACTGGATGGCAAGGCGAAGGCGCTGACCTCCGGCAAGTTCGAGGTCAGCCACCCACTGCTCAGCGACGACGGCAAGTGGTTCTACGTGCGTACCAACCAGGTCGCGCCATACAGCTACGACGTCTACCGGTTGCCGGTCGATGGCGGCGCGCTGAGCCGCATCACCAACTACCAGGGCATGGACGACTTCAAGCTGTCGCCCGATGGAACGCAGCTCGCCGTGCTGCACTCCGCGCCGTACGTGTTGCCGCAATTGGCCGTCCAGCCGTCCGCCGGCGGCACGCCGCGCGAACTGACCAGCACCATGAAAAGCACATTCACCGCGCGCGACTGGATCGCGCCGAAGATCGTCGAGGTGAAGTCCAGCCACGGCGCCGGCAGCATCTACGCGAAATACTACGGCCCGGCCAACGAGAGCAGTGCATCGAAACCGGCGGTAATCTTCGTGCACGGCGCCGGTTACCTGCAGAACGTCACGCTGTCGTGGTCGAACTACTTTCGCGAGCAGATGTTCCACAACCTGCTGGTGCAGCAGGGTTATGTGGTGCTGGACATGGATTACCGCGCCTCCGAAGGCTACGGCCGCGCCTGGCGCACCGCGATCTACCGTCAGATGGGCCATCCGGAACTGGAGGATCTGCTCGACGGCAAGGCGTGGCTGGTGCAGAACCACGGCGTCGATCCGAAGCGCGTCGGCATCTACGGCGGCAGCTACGGCGGCTTCATGACCGAGATGGCATTGTTGCGCGCGCCGGGCGAATTTGCCGCCGGTGCCGCCTTGCGCCCGGTCAGCGACTGGACGCTGTACAACCACGAATACACCGCCAACATCCTCAACGATCCGCAGCTCGATCCGGAAGCGTTCAAGGCCAGCTCGCCGATCGAATACGCCGACCAGCTGCAGGACCCGCTGCTGATCGAACACGGCCTGATCGACGACAACGTCCTCGCCGAAGACTCGATCCGCCTGTACCAGCGCTTCATCGAACTGCACAAGCAGAACTTCTGGATCTCGCTGTACCCGATGGAGCGGCACGGCTTCGTGCATGCCGATTCGTGGCACGACGAATATCGGCGGATTGACGAGTTGTTTCAGACGTACGTGAAGCCGGTGAAGGATGCGGCAGTCGGGAATTGATCGAGCCACGACCGGACATCGGATTGAATAGGGCAAATCGACAGCGTTGCGGCGTCGTGCATGTGGCACGACGTCGCAATCTCCGAAGCCGGCTTCAGAGTCCTTGCCGGGTTACTTGACCACCAGCGTGCCGGTCATGGTCGGGTGGAACTTGCAGAAGAACGCGAGCGTGCCGGCGGTGGCGGTGATGCGCCCGCTGGTGCCGGGTTTCAGGTCGACGTCGAAGTGACCGTCGCGTGCGGTGGCGCTGTGTTCGAGGATGTCCTTGTTGGCCCATTCGATGATGTCGCCGGCGTGTACGTCGGTCGGCATCGGGCCGTACTGCATCTGGTCGATCACGATCACATGCACGTGATGGCCCGGCGTCGTCGCCGGCCGTTTCGCGTTGCTGGTGCTGGCCGGCAGGATGCCGCCGGTCAGCGCCAGCAGGCCGGCGAGAAGTATCGTCGTGCGGAGCATGCCGTCTTCCTTACTTCAGGCTCTGCGCGAGATGTTCGGCATGCATCTGGTGCGACTGGAACAGTTTGAGGCCGGTTTCCAGCAGCGACTTCAGTTCCGCGTTCTGTGCCGACGGGATCAGCGTGCCGCTGAGCGCGCCGTTGACGGTCTTGTGATACGCCACTTCATTGTCGACGTAGGCCTTGTCGTAGGCGCTGCCACTGAGCGTGGCGAGCTTCTTCTGTTCGTCGGCAGCACCGCTGGCGAGCGACTGGCTGGTCGGATTGTCCTGCGGGGTCACGCCCAGCTTCTTCACCAGCGCCAGCGCCTGTTCGTTGACCGCCGTGTGGTCGCGCTGCATTTCCTCGGCAAACGCGCGCACCGCCCTGTTGTGCGACCTTTGCAACGCCTGCTTGGCCGCGGTGACATCGATCACGCCGGCGGTATAGGCGATGTGCGCGATCTGCGCGTCGTTGATGGCCGGTGCCGGGCTGGCGGCGGGCGGGGTCTGGGCCTGCACGCTGGCAACGGAAGCGATGCCGAAAGCGAGGGCGAGGGCGAGCAGCGGCTTGTTCATGGGTGTCTCCTTGAAAGTGAGTAAAACGGATGCGGCGAAAGGCACGGTCGAACCGACCTGCGCTTCTGTCGGCGTGCATGGGATGCAGCAAGCGGCATGCAGGTTCCGGCTTTCCCGGTGCCGCTGCCGGGAACCTCGCCGCAGGCCGCCGCATCGGATCGCTGTCACCCCTTAGCGAACCCGCCGTCATGCTCGAATCCGACCAGGTCACGTCTTCCGTCGTTGCCGCGACAGCGTCCGTCACCGCCGAAGCCGAGCGCCCGTCGCGCGCCGACGCGGAAGCGGCGGTGCGCACGCTGATCCGCTGGGCCGGCGACGAGCCGTCACGCGAGGGCCTGCTGGCCACGCCGGCGCGGGTGGTGCGGGCGTATGAGGAATGGTTCGCCGGCTACCGGCAGGATCCGGCCAGCCTGCTCAGCCGCACGTTCGAGGAAGTTGGCGGCTACGACGATCTGGTGATCCTGCGTGACATTCCATTGCACTCGACCTGCGAGCATCACATGGCCGCGATCCGCGGCGTGGTGCACATCGCCTATCTGCCGAATCAGCGCGTGGTCGGCATTTCCAAGCTGGCGCGGCTGGTCGAGGCGCTGGGCCGACGCCTGCAGATCCAGGAGCGGCTGACCGCCGAGATCGCCGACAGCTTGGCGCATGCGTTGCAACCGCATGGCGTGGCGGTGATCGTGCAGGCCAGCCACGAATGCCTGTCCTCGCGCGGTGTGCGCCTGCACGGTGTGTCGATGCTGACCCGGCGCCTGCTCGGGCAGTTTGCCCAGGAGCCACAGCGGCGGGAGATCCTGGCGCTGCTGGCGGGTTGAATCGGGAACCTCGAGCCGTGTGGCTGCATCTGATCCGGTGTAAAAGGAGAGAACCATGACATCGCCCGCCAAGATTGCATCCGTCGACTACGCCGCGCAGGACGACAACACGCTGGTGGCGCTGGTCCGCAGTGGCCAGCGCGAAGCGTTCCGCCACATCATGCAGCGCTGCAACCAGCGGCTGTTCCGCATCGCGCGCAGCGTGATTGGCGAGGATGCGGAAGCGGAGGACGTACTGCAGGAATCGTATATGCGCGCCTACAACAAGCTGGACACGTTTCGCGGCGATTCGACCCTGCTGACCTGGCTCACCAGCATCGTGCTGAATGAGGCGCGTGGCCGGCTGCGCAAGCGCCACACCATGGTCGGGCTGGAGCAGATCGATGCGGCACCCGACGATAGCCACCAGGTCATCCAGTTTCCTTCGAAATTCGGCAACGAGGATCCGGCTGTGTCCGCTGCCCGTGCACAGATCCGCCACCTGCTCGAACACGCCATCGACGAATTGCCCGAGGCGTTCCGCACGGTCTACGTGATGCGCGAGATCGAGGAATGCACGGTCGAGGAAACGGCCACCCAACTGGAGATCAAGCCGGAGACGGTGAAGACGCGCCTGCATCGCGCGCGTCGACTGCTGCGCACGTCATTGCAGGGAACCCTGGCTGCCACCATGAGCGAGGCGTTCCCCTTCATGGGCCAGCGTTGCGCCCGCGTCACCGATGCGGTGATGGCGCGGCTGGACGCGGAGTCGGTGTAGAGCAGGTCGGGAGGGAGCGGTGCTCGGGCAGTTTGATCCGAGCGGCTTCGCTTGCTCGAGGTCGGCAGCATGATATTTCCACACCGTTCGCCCTGAGCGTAGGCCCGCAGGGCCGAAGTCGAAGGGTGCCATGGCGATGCCCTTCGACTTCGCTGCGCTACGCTCAGGATGAACGGTGTGATTTGGTTGCCGGTTCAGGGCGGTCGATGCAAACCAGCCGCCTCGCGCGCCAGCAATTCGATCGCGGGCCAGTCGCCGGCAGCAAGCAGGTTGGCCGGAGTCAGCCACGAGCCGCCGACGCAGATCACATTCGGCAAGACGAGAAAATCCGGCGCGCTGGCCAGGCTGATGCCGCCGGTGGGGCAGAAATGGACTTGCGGCAACGGGCTGGCCCACGCGCCGAGCAGCTTGTGGCCACCGGCCGGCACGGCGGGAAAGAATTTAAGGTGGCGATAGCCGCGCTCAAGCATGGTCATCACTTCGCTGGCGGTGGCGGCACCGGGCAACAGCGGCAATTCGCTGTCGTCGGCGGCATCGAGCAGGTGCGGCGACACGCCGGGCGACACCGCGAAGCGTGCACCGGCCTGTTGCGCAGCCTTCAGATCACGTGCGCTGAGCACGGTGCCGACGCCGATCACGGCGCCTTCCACTTCGGCGGCAATCGCACGGATCGCCTCCAGTGCGGCCGGCGTGCGCAAGGTCACCTCGATCGCCGGGATGCCGCCGGCGACCAGTGCGCGTGCCATCGGCACTGCATGCCGGGCATCGTCGATCACCACCACCGGGATCACCGGCGCCAGCCGCATGGTGGTTTCGATCTGCTGCTGCTTTTGTTCGATGAGAGTGATCACGTGAAGCTCCAGATGTTGGGCTCCTCTCCCTGCTGGCAGGGGGAGGTCGGGAGGGGTTCTCGGGCTGGCGGCGAGATCAAATCAAGGTCAAAAGCACCCCACCCCAGCCCTCCCCTGCTTGCAGGGGAGGGAGCAAAGCTAGAGCACGCCGGCACCAAGATCGGCGCTGGCCGCTGCCTGCCGGAACAGGCCGAACAGTTCGCGGCCCATGCCGCTGTGCTGGGCAGACAGGTCGGCGGTGTGCGGCAGGCGTGCGTCCAGTTCGTGTTGTTCCATCAGGACGTCCAGACGGCCATTCACGGCATCGAGGCGGATCATGTCGCCGTTGCGGATCTTCGCGATGTTGCCGCCAGCCACAGCTTCCGGCGTCACGTGGATCGCGGCAGGTACCCGACCGGAAGCGCCGGACATGCGCCCATCGGTGAGCAGTGCGATGCGGTGGCCGCGATCCTGCAGCAGCGCCAGTGTCGGGGTGAGTTTGTGCAGCTCGGGCATGCCGTTGGCCTGCGGACCCTGGAAGCGCACCACCGCGATGAAGTCGCGATTGAGCTCGCCGCGCTTGAACGCGGCGGGCACTTCATCCTGATCCTGGAACACGATGGCCGGGGCCTCGATCACCAGTCGATCATCGGGTACTGACGAGACCTTGATCACCGCACGACCGAGGTTTCCCTGCAGCATGCGCAGGCCACCGTCGGCGCGGAACGGCTCGTCGATGCCGCGCAGCACGCCGCGGTTGCCGCTCTGCTTGTCGACGGGTTTCCAGCGCAGCGCGCCGCTGTCGTCGAGATAGGGCACTTGCGCATAACCGGGCAGACCGCCGCCGAAGATGGTCTGCACATCGCCATGCAGCAGCCCCGCGCCGAGCAGTTGATCGATCAGGAACGCCATGCCACCGGCGTCATGGAACTGGTTCACGTCGGCGTAGCCGTTCGGATACACGCGCGCCAGCAGCGGGATCACGCCGGACAGCGCGTCGAAATCGTCCCAGCGCAGCTGGATGCCGGCCGCGTGCGCGATCGCTACCAGATGCAGCAGGTGGTTGGTCGAGCCGCCGGTGGCGTGCAGGCCGATCACGCCGTTGATGACCGCGCGCTCGTCGATGATGTGGCCGATCGGCAGGAAGCTTTCGCCCAACGCACTGAGCGTGTTGACCCGGCGCACCACCTCGGCGGTGAGTGCATCGCGCAGTGGCGTGTCCGGCGCGGTGAAGCTGGCGCCGGGCAGGTGCAGGCCCATGATCTCCATCAGCATCTGGTTGGAGTTGGCGGTGCCATAGAACGTGCAGGTGCCGGGGGCGTGATACGACGCGGCCTCGACTTCCAGCAGCTCGGCCTTGCTCGCCTTGCCGTCGGCCCAGGCCTGGCGCACTTTCGATTTTTCTTCGTTGGGAATGCCGCTGGGCATCGGTCCCGATGGCACGAAGGCACCGGGCAGATGGCCGAAGCTCAGCGCGCCGATCAGCAGGCCCGGCACGATCTTGTCGCAGATGCCGAGGTACAGCGCGCCGTCGAACATGTCGTGCGACAACGACACCGCGGTGGCCATCGCGATCAGGTCGCGCGAGAACAGCGACAGCTGCATGCCGGGCTGGCCCTGGGTGACGCCGTCGCACATCGCCGGCACGCCGCCGGCAACCTGCGCGGTGAAGCCGGCATCGCGCGCGATCTGGCGGATCAATGACGGATAACGCTCGTACGGCTGGTGCGCGGACAGCATGTCGTTGTAGGCGGTGATGATCGCGAGGTTGCCGCGGCGACCGTTGCGCAGCGCCTCCTTGTCCGTGCTGCCGCAGGCGGCGAAGCCGTGCGCGAGGTTGCCGCAGGACAGGTGCTCACGTTGCGGACCGTTGCGGTCGACCGCGTCGATCCGCTGGAGATAGGCCGCGCGCGTCTCGCGGCTGCGCTCGCGCAGGCGTTCGGTGACTTCGGCGACAACAGGGTGCAGCGTGTTCATGAAAAACTCCGGGACAGCGGCCGCGTCGCGTGACGCGGTATGGGTATCAGATGGACGACGGGCGATGCGGCATCACGGGCACCAGTACACCGCCACCGGCACGCGCTGCTGGGTCAGCACCGCGCGCACCGGATAGTTCTGCGCAGTATCGAGGCCGAGCCGCACGTCGGCGAGCAGGTCGCGCTTCTTTTCGCCGGAAACCAGCAGGTATAGCGCGCGGGTTCCCAGCAGGGTGGGCAGGCTGAGCGTGATGCGCGGCTCGCCGGCGCCGGGTGCGCGCATCGGCAGCACGCGGGCGTGGCCATCCAGGTCCAGCGCTGCGGCCAGGTGATCGCCGCCGGGAAAGAACGAGGCGGTGTGGCCATCGTCGCCCATGCCCAGGATCACCGCGTCGAATGGCAGCGGCAGCGCGTCGATGCGTGCATTGGCCGTGGCCAGTCCTTCTTCCGGTGTGGGTGCGCCGGTATACAGCGGCACGAACTGCGCCGCGCTGGCGGCGTGTTGCAGCAATAGCGATTTCACCAGCTTCGCATTGGAACGCTCGTCGCTGTCCGGCACCCAGCGTTCGTCGACCAGGGTGATCTGCACGTTTGCCCAGTCGAGCACCTCGTGTGCGAGGCGGACGAAGAATTCCTTTGGTGTGCTGCCACCGGAAACCGCGAGCACGGCGCGACCGCGTTCGATCAGCGCCGCACGCAGGCGTGCGGCAACCCGTTCGGCCAGCGCCACGGCTTGCGCCTGGCAATCGGTGAAGCTGTGCGTAGTGACGTTGAGATGGGTGGTCATGACTGATGATGGCGCGTCGGGTGCTCAGTGGATGCCGCTGCGCGTCTCGTGGGGAGGGGAGGCAAAGTCTGCCGAATGCGTCAGCATGGCGGAGTGAAGTGCGCGGGTGGATGCCGGATTATTCACTGTCTTCATTCCAGGTGCGGCCATCGCGCTCGATCAGCGCCACCGCCGCGCTCGGCCCCCAGCTGCCGGCGGCGTACGGCCGCGGGGCCTCGCCACTGGCAGTCCAGGCTTCGAGAATCGGGCCGGCCCAGCGCCATGCCGCTTCCACCTCGTCGCGGCGCATGAACAGGGTGGGATTGCCGCGCACCACGTCCAGCAGCAGGCGCTCGTACGCATCCGGTTGCTGCACGCCGAACGCCTCGGCGAAGCTCATGTCCAGCGGCACGTGGCGCAGGCGCAGGCCGCCGGGGCCGGGATGCTTGATGGTCAGCCACAGCTTCACGCCTTCGTCCGGCTGCAGGCGCAGCACCAGCCGGTTCTGTTTCAGCGTGCCGGCATCGGGATTGAAGATCGAATGCGGCACCGGCTTGAAGGTGACCACGATTTCCGACACCCGGCTCGGCAGCCGCTTGCCGGTGCGCAGGTAGAACGGTACGCCGGCCCAGCGCCAGTTGGCGATTTCCGCCTTCAAGGCGACGAAGGTTTCGGTATTGGATTTGGTGTTGCCCAGCTCGTCCGGATAACCGGGCACGCTGGCGCCTTCGGCCACGCCGGCGCGGTACTGGCCGCGCACGGTGAGCTGGCTGGCGTTGCTGTCGTCGATCGGCGTGAGTGAATGCAGCACCTTCAGCTTCTCGTCGCGCACCGCATCGGGCGCCAGCGAGGACGGCGGCTCCATCGCCACCATGCACAGCAGCTGCAGCATGTGGTTCTGCACCATGTCGCGCAGCGCGCCGGCACGGTCGTAATACGCGCCGCGATGGCCGACGCCGAGCGTTTCGCCGACGGTGATCTGCACGTGGTCGATATGCCCGGCATTCCACAGCGGCTCGAACAGTGCATTGCCGAAGCGCAGCACCAGGAGGTTCTGCACCGTTTCCTTGCCGAGGTAGTGGTCGATGCGGAAGGTCTGCGATTCGCTGAAGACCTTGCCGACCGCGTCGTTGATCTGGTTCGCGCTGTCGAGGTCGCGGCCGATCGGCTTTTCCAGCACCACGCGCGAGGCGCCCTGGTTGAGTCCGTAATGACCGAGCCGCGCGCAGATGTCGACAAAAAGTTCTGGCGAGGTCGACAGGTAGAACACGCGGATGTGGTCGGGCTGCGTGCCGATGAAGCCGGCGAAGTCGTCCCAGCCGTCGTCCTTGCGTGCGTCCAGCGGGCGATAGAACACCTGCTGCAGGAACACGTCGAGCTTCGCCGCGTCGCAGATGCTGACGAGCGCCTCGCGCAGCAGCGCACGGTAACCGGCATCGTCCAGCGCCTCGCGGGCGATGCCGACGATCCGGCTGCTGGCCGGTATCTGGCCGTCGAGGAAGCGATGGAACAGGGCCGGCAGCAGTTTGCGCACGGCGAGATCGCCAGTGCCGCCGAAGATCACCAGGTCGAACGGTTCGACCGATTGGGAAGAAGCAGTCACGCAGTCACCTCGACTCGATGCCGGATGGCGGGCAGAGGCCTGTCGGCGCGTCCTGCCCGGGGTGTTGCCGATCGTACCAGTGAAATACCAGACAGGCTACCGCTATGCATACGAATTCATGGAAAAACTTCCAGGCGGTTATCGAAGCGAAATGTTTGAGCCCGATCCGTTCACTCTGAGCATAGGCCGCAGGCTGAAGTTGAAAGGTTTCACGAACCGGCCGCTTCGACTTCGCCCGCTGTGCGGGCTACGCTCGGCGCGAACGGTTGCCGCTAAGGGCTTGCGGTTAGTGGTTTGCTATTGGTATCTTTGCTGGTATGGAAACCGCACTGGCCAACGAGTACCGCCGGATCTGTCACGACCCGGCCACGCATCAACCGTTGGCCTACCTGCGCCTGCGCCGGGCGATCCGCAATATCGTCGAGCATCGCGACATCGAGCCGGGCCAGGCGCTGCCGAGCGAGCGCGATCTGTCGCAGGTGCTGAAGCTGTCGCGGGTGACCGTGCGCAAGGCGATCGCCGGCCTGGTCGAGGAAGGCCTGCTGACCCAGCGCCATGGTGCCGGCACCTTCATCGCCGAACGCATCGTCAAGCCCATGTCGCGGCTGACCAGCTTCACCGAGGATCTGCGCGAGCGCGGCCTGTCGCCGCGTTCGGAATTCTTCGAGCGCGGCATCGGCGAGGTGACGCCGGAAGAATCGATGGCGCTGAACCTGTCGCCCGGCTCGTTGGTGGTGCGGCTGCATCGCGTGCGCTACGGCCAGGACGAACCGCTGGCGATCGAGCGCAGCGTGGTGCCGGCCAGCGTGCTGCCCGATCCTGCGCTGGTGCACGACTCGCTGTACGAGGCGCTGGAAAAACTCGGCTGCCGCCCGCGCCGCGCGTTGCAGCGGCTGCGCGCGGTGTCGCTGAATGCGCAGCAGGCGCGGCTGCTGCACGTTGCGGTAGGTAGCGCCGGCCTGAGCATCGAGCGACGGAGCTTTCTGGACGACGGTCGCGTGGTCGAGTTCACCTGTTCCTGGTATCGCGGCGACATCTACGACTTTGTCGCCGAACTGCAAACCGACTGAGGCCCGCTTGAACACACATGCCCACGACACCCTGATGTACCGCGAAGCGCACGAGGCGGCCGACGTGGTCGCGCGCCAGTTCGCGGCCAACGACCGCGTGGTGACGGCGCTGGCGCAGTCGCTGCGCTCACAGCCACCGCGCTTCATCGTCACCTGCGCGCGCGGCAGTTCCGATCATGCCGCCGCGTACGCGAAGTACGTGTTCGAGACCCAGCTCGGCATCGTCACGGCCTCGGTCTCGCCATCGGTGACTTCGGTTTACGCAGCCCCGCAGCAATGGGAAGGCGCGCTGTTCATCGCGATCTCGCAGTCGGGCAAGAGCCCGGATCTGGTGCGCAACGCGCAGGCCGCAAAGATTGCCGGCGCGCGTGTGGTGGCACTGGTGAATGTCGAGGATTCGCCGCTGGCGGCGATCGCCGACACGGTGATCCCGTTGCATGCGGGCCCCGAACGCAGCGTGGCGGCGACCAAGAGCTATATCGCCGCACTGGCGGCCGTGTTGCATCTGTGCGCGCGCTGGCACGGCGATCGTGCGCTGGTGGATTCGCTGCATGCACTGCCGGATGCGTTGCGTGCCGGTTGGGACGCCGACTGGTCGGCGCTGAGTGACGGCCTGGTCGATGCGCACAACCTGTTCGTGGTTGGTCGCGGTTTCGGCCTCGGCATCGCGCTGGAAGCGGCGTTGAAGTTCAAGGAAACCTGCGGCCTGCATGCCGAGGCGTTCAGCGCGGCCGAGGTGAAGCATGGCCCGATGGCGCTGGTCGGGCCGGATTTTCCGGTGCTGTGTTTTGCCCAGGATGACGACACCTTGGCCAGCACACTGGCGATTGCCGACGAGTTCCGCCGGCGTGGCGCGCAGGTCTTCGTGGCCGCGCCCGGCATGCAGGGTGCCGGGATGCTTCCGGTACTGGCGGGCCTGCCGGCGCTGTGCACGCCGTTGCTGATCATCCAGAGCTTCTATCGCGCGGCGAGCGAGCTGGCGCTGCGCCGCGGTTTCAATCCGGACGTGCCGCCGCATCTCAACAAGGTGACCGAAACGGTTTGAACAAGCCAGAAGCATCCGTTCGCACGGAGCGTAGCTCGCGTCAGCGAGCAAAGTCGAAGCGCATGCCCCTGGGGCCCTTCGACTTCGGCCTTGCGGCCTACGCTCAGGATGAGCGGATGAGGTAGTTCGTTGTCGACGCCCATCAGGATCCGCCATGACACTCGCCCTCATCAACGGCCGCATTCTCACCCCCGACGGCTGGCGCAATGACCTCGCCGTCTTGGTGGACGGCGAGCGCATCGTCGACCTGTTGCCGCCGTCCGATTCGCGTATAAGCAATGCGACCACGCACGACCTGCAGGGTGCGATGCTGCTGCCGGGCTTCATCGACGTGCAGGTGAATGGCGGTGGTGGTGTGCTGTTCAACGACGCGCCCACGGTGGAGACGATCCGCCGCATCGGCGCGGCGCACCGACGTTTCGGTACCACCGCTTTCCTGCCGACCCTGGTCAGCGACCGTGTGGACGTGATGCGCGCCGCACTCGCCGCGGTGGAGCAGGCAATGGCCGAAGGCGTACCCGGCGTGCTCGGCATCCATCTGGAAGGACCGTACCTCGCGCCGGCGCGCAAGGGCGTGCACGATCCGAAATTCTTTCACACGCCCGACAGCGAAGAGCTGGCGTTGCTGTGCGCGCCGCATCGCGGCGTGCGTCTGCTCACGCTGGCGCCTGAGCGCGTGCCGCTGGACAGTATCGGCTCGCTGGCTGCCGCCGGGGTGATCGTCTGCGCCGGCCACACCGCAGCCGACTACGCGACCACGCGCGCTGCGCTGGCCGCCGGTGTGCGCGGCTTCACTCATCTGTTCAACGCGATGACGCCGTTCGGCAGCCGCGAGCCGGGTGTGGTCGGTGCCGCGCTGGAGGATGCGGATAGCTGGTGTGGCTTGATCGTCGACGGCCATCACGTGCATCCGGCCAGCCTGCGCGTGGCGATCGCCGCGAAAGCGCGCGGCAAGATGCTGCTGGTCACCGATGCGATGCCGCCGGTGGGATCGGACCACCCGGACTTCGTGCTCAACGGCGAAACCATCACCGCGAAGGACGGCATCTGCCAGACCGCGCAAGGCGTGCTGGCCGGCTCCGCGCTGGACATGGCCACTGCAGTACGCAATGCCGTTCAGCTGCTCGGCCTGCCGCTGGACGAAGCCGTGCGCATGGCCAGCGCCTATCCCGCCGACTTCCTCGGCCTCGGCGCCAGCCATGGCCGCCTCGCCGCCGGCTATCGCGCTGACCTAGTGGTGATGGACGGTGATTACCGCGTGCAGCAGAGCTGGATTGGCGGCGTGGCGGACTGATTGCTGTTGCGCCCCCCGGATCGGGTCCGGGGCAGGCTCTGTGCGCGAGGGGCTCCGATCGGGAGCGATATTTTTGTGGGAGCGACTTCAAGCGCTCCCACATCGCCCGCTAGGGCGGTGTGGCCATCAAAGAGTTGTGATGGACACGAGCTCTGCCTCTGCGGCGAGCGCCTGTTGCAACGGTTCCAGCTGCTTCTCGTAATGCCGCCACTGCGCAATGCCACGGGTATGGATCGATTCGCGCACTTGCGCACTGCTGGGCGTGGCTACCGGCGCGGAGTTGAGTTCCGGCCGCAGGCAGGCCTCCTCGGTCTCCAGTCCGCAGTGCCCGAGTACCTGGCGCATGGTGGTCTCCGGATCGCGTACCAGCGAGGCATACTCAATATCGAGCATGGCGCCGGGCAAAGCCTCGCGCCAGTGGTTCGTCAAGCGCGCGTACTGTCCGTAATAGTGGCCGAGGCTCTGCATGTCGTAGCAGTAAGGCGAGGCGCTGCCGAACATGATTTTGAGGTTGGAGTAGCACACATCCATCGGATCGCGTGCCAGATGCAGGATCGGTGCCCGGGGCAGCGCGCGGCGTATGAAAGGCACCATCCGGATATTGATCGGCAGTTTGTCGATGAAGTATTTGCGGCCCTGTGCCCGCCACTGCGTCTGCATCAGGTAGCGCGCGCCAAGCTCGTCGAAATCAAGCTGTCCGACGCGTTCGAGAATCTTCAGCAGACTCTGGTTGCCGCGTGGCGCGATGTCGGCGATCCAGTGCAACTGACGCTGGAAATCGCTGATCTCGCCTGCAGAGGTCACTGCCGAATGGGCCGACAGCATGTGATCGAGCAAGGTGGAGCCGGATCGTGGCATGCCGACAATGAAAATGGGCATGGGACCCTCGAACGTCGCTGATCCTGCCTTCCCGTTCATGACGGTCGCCGAAACCTCGATGAGTGCATCCGTTACCGCGGCCTCGCCCGCAGCGTCGTACGGCAGCAGGGAGTGCATCAGCACGTTGCTCCGTTCCAGTGCCTGCCAAGCCTCTTCGTGGTGCCCCAAGTCATCAAGTATCTTGAAGATCGCCGATTCGAATTTTGCGCGCGCTAATCCAGAGCGCATGTCGGTACGGTCTTTCGGAAATTTTCCGAGCCGTTCCTGCAGAAAGGCGAGATGGTTCGTGGCGGCGGTCTGTCGGCGCAGATTCGCCAGGATAACCGCCGCGTCCCCATAGTCGGGCCAGCGCCGCAGGGTTTCCAGCAGCACCACCTCGGCTTCGGCGAGCCGACCGGTAAACTGCAACAACATGGCGTTGAGGTAATACTCGGATTGCGTGTCGATCCCTGCTGCAACCGCCAGATCCATCCTGGCGCGAGCCTCGGGAATATCGCCCAGCATCCAGCGCAGGTGTGCCTGCTCGGCGCGCACCCAGCCCGGCGGGGCCGGCGCGTGCTCCAGATGTTCGGCGCAGGCGCGCATAGCCAGGGTTTCGCCTGTCATGGACAGACGCCACGCGAGTTCCGAAATCAGGGGGACATCGTTTGGCAGCATGGATGCAGCCCGCACGAGCTGGCTGGTGGCCGCCCGCATCCGGTCGCGTCGCAACATCAGATCGGCCAGCTCCATGCGCAGAGGGACATCGTGGGGCGCTCGTTGCACGAGCTCCTCGAAGGTCGCCTCCGCGGCGTCCCATTGACCGGCATCGAGGAGCCGTCTGGCCTGGTGTCGTAGGCGAGTCTCTCCCGCGTAAGCATCTGTCGAAGTCATCAACGGGCTACCTTTGATGCCGTGAAGCGCACGTGGCACGCCATGCGAATCAACCCAGCCATTGCCGCAATGGCTCGAGATGATGCGCGTAGGACTGCCATGTGCCGAGCCCGCGGGTGTGAATCGGCTCACGCACCTGCATGCTGCTGGGTGTGGCAACTGGTGCGGCATTGCGTTCGGGATACAGGCAGGCGTCTTCCTCCTCCAGTCCGCAATGTCTCAGAACGCGATGCAGTACGGCGGCAGGGTCACGCACCAAGTCATCGTAATGCACATCGAGCATGGCATCTGGCAAGGACGCGCGCCATTCGTCGGCGAGGCGCCGATACAATCCATAGTAATGGGCGAGTGCCTGCATGTCGTAGCTGTAGGCGGAAACGTTGCCGAACATCGCCCTGAAATTGGAAAAACACACGTCCATTGGATCGCGAACCATATGCAGGATGGGCGCGTGTGGCAGCGCCCGGCGTATGAAGGGCACCATTTGAATATTGACGGGAAGCTTGTCGATATAGAAGCGCCGGCCCTGTGCACGCCATTGAGTCTGCGCCAGGTAACGCTCGCCCAATTCCGCCAGGCTCACCTTCGGGATGCGCAGCAGGGCTCCCAGCATCCCGGTTACGCCGATGGGCGACACATCGGCTACCCAATGCAGCTGGCGCAGAAAGTCGTTGATCTCCCCGGCTGAAGTCACCTGTGAATGGCTCGACAGCATGCGATCGAGCAAAGTCGTGCCAGAGCGTGGCATGCCGACGATAAAAATGGGTGTGGGCCCGGTATACGTCCGCACCGCCCGAACATCCGGCTGGCCGAGGGATCCGGCCACATCGAGAAGAGCCTCGACTACCGTTGCCTCGCCGGCCCCATCATACGGGTTGATCGATCTCATCAGCGCGTTGCTGCGAATCAGTGCCTGCCATGCCTCGTCGTAATGACCGAGGTCGTCCAGCTCCTTGAAGAGGGCAGACTCAAACTCTGCGCGCACGAACAGTGCGCCGGGCGGATCGTCATCAGCGGGCAGGCGAAGGAGTTGCTCGCGCAGGAACTCCAGATGGTTCGACTCCGCCGTCTGTTTGCGCAAGTTCGATCTCGCTGTCACGGCATCACCGAAGTCTGGCCAACGGCGCAGACAGGTTTCCAGGACCTGACCGGCGCGCTCGATGTCACCGGTCACCTGGAGCAGGGTCGCGTAAAGATGGAACTGATCAGGTGTGTCAATACCAGCCGCTGCCGCACAATCCATGAGCTTCCTGGCCACGTCGAACTCACCGAGTGACCACCGCAACCGCGCCCGTGCGACCAACAGCGGCACCGATGCATTGTCAAGCTGCCCGGCACGATCGAGGCAAGTCCGCGCAGCCACAATCTCACCGCTAAAACAAAGCCGCTGCACAAGCTGAATGCCTAGAAGTGCATCATCCGAGGGAGTCGCAGCAGCCTTCAGCAAGTGGTCCACCGAGGCGCGGAACAGCCCCTGTCGCAGCATCACTCTGGCCAGTTCCATGCGTGACGGCACGTTGTGTGGAGCGTGATGCAACAGGGATTCGAGGGCTGCTTGCGCAGCGGGCCATTGTTGCGCGTCGATATGCTCGCGCGCACGTGCGTGAAGGCCTTCTTGTACCGTAGGAATGCTCTGCTGATTCATCCAATTAGCTTAACCCAGTGCCGGCTAACCGAAGACGGGATATGTCTCCGATGCGTCGGGGGATAGCGTGAGACCGCATCCAGATGCCTGCCGATGACAGGGCGCCGTCCATAAAAAAAGCCACCGGCCGAGGCCGGTGGCTTTCCAGGTTGAAACTCAACCGAAGCTATCAGTAATCGTAGGTCAACGACAAACGTACCGTGCGCGGCGGCTGGAAGAAGATGCCGTCGCCATAGCTGTTGTTGATGTTGATGGTGTTCGTCGTTCTGTTATACGAGCTATTACCGGCTGGATCGGTCTGTACGGCCTTCTGGCCGTTCAGCACGTTGAAGATATCCAGGTTGATCCCGAGCTTGTTGTCGGCGAACGCCGGCGTGTAGTGCACGCCGAGGTTGAGCTGCGTGGTCCACGGCGTGTGGCCGATGTCCCCTGCCGAGATGCGCGTGCCATTGCACCAGTGGTAGTTGCCGCTGCCGTAGTTGTTGTAGCCGGACGGATCGCCCGGGTTACCCGGGCCGTAGTAGGCCTTGCCCGAGCCGCCCGTACCGTAGTAGCCCAGGCACTCCTTCGGATAGCCGGACTGTTCCAGCAGCGTGCCGGACACCAGCCATTCGGGGGTGATCTGGTAGGCGCCGCGGATGCGGATCTGGTGCTTGCGAACGTTGGCCAGCTCGCCGTTCGAACCGTCCATCAGCTGCCAGGAATCCCAGTCCTCGGTCTTGGAGACGTCGGCCTGACCGAAGTCGGAGCGCACCTGACCCTCGGTATTACCGAAGCCGCGGGTGAAGGTGTAGTCGATGCGTGCCTGCCACTTGCCGTCGAACGGGTGCTCCATGTACAGGTTCAACGAGCCGACCTTGCGCTTGACGCCCTGCTGATAACCCCAATCCTGCTGACTCATCGATACCAGGACATCCTTGCCGGCTGTGCCAGCGTCCGGCCTCACCAGGATGGTGTTGGTCAGGCCCGGGTTGATCAGACGGCAGTAGGACGCACCGTACAAGGAATCGTAGTAACCGGAAGCGGAATCCTGCAGATCGGTCGTGGTGATCACGCCCATCTTCTGCATCTTGGCCTCGATCTTGGTCGGCGAGCACTCGTCATCAATCGCCGTCTTCAGGTCGCGCCACATGGCCTTGGCGCCGTAGTTCCAGTTGTCGTTGAGCTTCTTGTCGAAGCCGAGGATGAATTCATCCAGGTACTCCGCCTTCAGGTTGCGCGCGGTGACCTGCTGGGGATCCTTCGGCAGACCCTTCTCGCCGTCTGGCGAAGTCGTCGGACCTTGCGGGGTCAGGCCGGTCGGAACACCGTTCGAGTCGACGCCGGTGTAGTCGTAGTTGGTGGTGAGATAGGTCGACGTGTTTGCCGCACGCTCGGCAGCGTTGTCCGGCAGCGCGAGGTAGTAGCGGCCCACGTTGCCGTAGATCTTGAACGACGAGTCGCCATTCACGTCCCAGCTGGCACCAATACGCGGCTCCCACTGGTTCTTCAAGTCGACGAACGCGACGCCGACGTCGTTGTAGTTGGTGAAGTGGTCATTGCGCACGCCGATGTCCAGCAACAGGTTGGGTGTGACCTGCCAGTCGTCCTGCAGATAATAGGCCTTCTGGGTCGTCCTCATGCTGGTCTGCCAGCCGATCTCGCGCTGCTGCACGGTGGTGTGCGAGATGTAGCGCCAGTAGTAATTCAGCGCCGGGTTGAACGGGTTCTGCTGATTCGGACCCTGGTTGTGGGCCTCGTAGGACATGTTGTCGATACCCACGGCCAGGTCGTGGTTGCCCAGCTTGTAGTCGAAGTCGGCACGCAGGCCATGGGTGCCGTTGGTGGCGTTGTTCGAGGACCAGCTGGTGTTGGTCTGGGCGTTGTTGATGCCGAACGTACCCGTGCCCGGCGGCAGGAAGGCCGGATTCTCGTTTTGCGGGCGGGAAATGAACGGCAGCGGGCTGGTGTTGCCGTAGATCGTCGGGTTCTGGAACTTGCCCTTGCCGTACAGGACGCTCAGCGTGGCGGCATCAGTGATGTAGCTGGTGAAGTGGGCGAGGTAGAACTGGGAATTGTCCTTGGTCACGTCGTTCGCGGTGGAGAACGCACCAGCCTTCAACGTGCTGTAGTTGAAGTCATAGGTCGAGCCTGCGCCGGTGCGCTGGTGGTTTTGCAGCGCCGTCAGCTCGAGGATGTTGGTGTCGGTGATGTTCCAGTCCAGTTTGCCGTAGAACTTGGTGTTCTTGTCGGTGTTGTACTGGACGAGGTGGCTGGCTGCGACTTCCACGTTGTTGGACTGCGTCTTGGTGGTCTCGCCCGCCAGGAACATGAACAGCTTGTCCTTGATCAGCGGGCCACCCACGTAGGCCGAGTAGATCGTCTCCCACTCTTTGTTGTCATTGCGATACTGGTGCAACGTGCCCGGCAGACTCGGGGTTTCATACGCGTAATTGACCTGACTGGTCGACGCCGGAATAGTCGGATGGCCGTAGTAATTGTTGACCGGGGTGCCCTCGAGGAACCGCGGCTGCCAAGCCACCTGGCCGCCGAAGTGCCACTCGTTGGTGCCGCGCTTGCCGATCTGGTTGATCACGCCGCCATCGGAACGACCGTACTTGGCGTTGTAGCCGCCGGTGAGCGTTTCCTGCTGGTCGATCGCGCCATAGGGCAGCTGGAAGCCACCCAGATTCTTGTACGGTTCGCCCGTGTTGTAGCCGTTCACGTAGTAGGCATTCTCGGTCACACTCGAGCCGCCGAACGAGACGAGGGCGTGGTTGCCCGGGCCGTTGAAGAAGCCGCTGCCGGAGCTGGTACCCGGCGCCAGCAGCGCGATGGACTCCGCGTTGCGACCAACCGGAAGCTTCCGGAGGTCAGCCGCGGTGATCACCGTGCTCGAATTGACGCTGGAGACGTCGATGGAAGGAAGTGCATTGGCCTGTACGGTCACTGCACCCAGCGACGTCGTTCCGGCCGGAGCAGCCGCTGCGAACGAGACCGAAGCACCGGCACCCGGCGACACCGCGACGTTCTTGCGCGAGTCGACGATGGCGCCATCTTTCTTGAGCGAGACGGTGTAGACACCGACCGGCACGCTGCTGATCTGGTAACGCCCCTGGCTGTCGACGGGGACTTCGCGCGTCTGGCCGGTGGCGTTGGTGGCGATGACGGTTTCGCCGGCGGCCGCTGGTGCCTGGCCGAAGATCGAGCCCGAGGTGGACTGCGCCATCGCGACACCGCCGAGACTCACGCTCAGCGCCAAGGCGAGCGCGGTGTGGCGCCACATTGGATAACGGTTTTTATTGTGATTGCTCATTTGAGATGAATCTCCCCATCATTGTTGAAGGCCCGAAGGCCAAGTGACGTAACTCAATCAATTCGACGAAACGGCAAGCCGAGTCCATGCAGGCAGTCGATATGCTTTATTGCTCAGGCAGATAGCCTTGAATCAGGCTGGTACCCATCCCGTCATCTTGTGACATCCGGCGACTTGTGCCCGGACCATAAAACGACGTAATTGTCTGCGTCAACAAAATTTTTATGAATTCCTGGCTATTAGCAAGAACTTGCGTTTCTTGCTTGTGATACAGCAATAGCTTGCGATTATCGTTTCCTCAAGGCCTCATTTATGCAGAGCTCTGAAAAATCTGAATCATCGTCAGAACAATAGAGTCAGAGCCGGTATCACCCAATTAACACTTATGGCTCGATTGCGCCGGCTTCATGTCGACGCTAAAGTGGCGCGGTTCAGGTGTCCCGAAGGCCTCGCGCCGAAGGGATGAAACGGGAAGCCGGTGCGCGGTGTTCGACAACACTGCAAGGCCGGCGCTGCCCCCGCAACGGTAAGCGAGATTACGAACGGCGAATGCCACTGTGCTTGAGCATGGGAAGGCGCTGTTCGGAGCATGCGGATCACCGCAGGCCACTCGCGAGCCCGGAGACCGGCCCGAACGATTCCTGGTGGCTCGCGGTGGGCGAGGCCGAACCACGTGTGTGGCGTTTCCGCCTGCCCGTCGTTCCGTCCTTCCCTTTGCTTGGCGCCAGCTCATTGAACGAATGGCGCCGTGCGTGGGTGCGCGGCCGAGGAACCCATATGAAGAAGTCTTTGCTGGCAGCGGCGCTGCTCAGTTGCACGATGGCGGCGCAGGCTGCCGATCAGGGCGATGCCTACACGCTGAGCCCTGTGATCGTTACCGCCACGCGCACCGCGATCACCGCCGATGAGGCACTGTCGTCGATCACCGTGATCACCCGCGCCGATATCGAGCGGTTGCAGCCGCTGTCGGTGCAGGATCTGCTGACCGGCTTGCCCGGGGTTAGCTTCGCAAATTCCGGCGGCATCGGACAGCAGACCTCGTTGTTTCTGCGTGGCACCAACTCGTCGCACACGCTGGTATTGATCGACGGCGTGCGGATCGGCTCGGTTGGCAACGGCCTGCCTGCGTTCGAGCAGCTGCCGGTGGAGCAGATCGAGCGCATCGAGCTCGTGCGCGGCCCGCGTTCGAGCCTGTATGGCGCCGACGCGATCGGCGGGGTGATCCAGATCTTCACCCGGCATGGCTCGCGCGATGGCGGCCTGCTGCCCTCGTTCAGCGTCACCACCGGCAGCAACAACCTGCTGCGTGGGCAGGCCGGCTTGTCCGGCGGCAGCGATCACGCCTGGTACAACCTCGGCGTGGGCGCACAGCACACCCGCGGCATCAACGCCTGCCGCATCGGCGCCGCCGAAGTATTCGCCGGTTGCTTTGCCGACGAACCCGATCGGGACGCCTACAGCAACAAGAATCTCAGCGCGAACGGTGGCTATCGCTGGGACAACGGTGCGGAACTGAGCGGCAGCTGGTTGCGCAGTCTCGGCGAGATCCATTTCGACGGCAGCTACCAGAACCGCAGCCGCACCGTGCAGCAGGTGGCCGGTAGCAGCTTCAGCTTCAATCCGCTGCAAGCGTGGAAGACCACCTTGAGCGTAGGCCAGAATCTGGATCGCTACGACAATTACGAAAACCAGGATTTCGTCGGCTACATCTATTCGCGGCGCAACCAGGCGTCGTGGCAGAACGACCTCAGCGTGGCCGATAACCAGCTGCTGACGCTTGGTGTCGACTGGCAGGGCGAGCACATCGACAGCGATACCGGTTTCCTCGCCACCCGGCGCAACGACACCGGCGGCTACGTGCAGTACCAGGGCACGTTCGGCCGCAACGAGGTGCAGCTGTCGGCGCGGCGCGACGACAACAGCCAGTTCGGCAGCCACAACACTGGCGCCGTGGCATGGGGCTACCACTTCGATGACGGGTTCAAGCTCTCGGCCAGTTACGGCAGCGCGTTCCACGCGCCGACCTTCAACGATCTGTATTACCCGTACGGCAGCGGCAACCCGGATCTGAAGCCGGAAAAATCGCGCAGCGCCGAACTGGGCCTGAGCCAGCAGCTGGATACGTGGAACTGGGCGCTGAATGCCTACCAGACCCGCATCGACCAGCTGATCGCGCTGGACAGCAATTACTTCCCGTCCAACATCAGCAAGGCGCGCATCCGCGGCGTGGAAGGCCAGCTCGGCGTGAAGTTCGCCGACTGGCAGCTGCAGGGTTACCTGACTTGGCTGCAGCCGCAGAACCAGGACGGCGGCCCGAACGACGGCAACGTGCTGCCGCGCCGACCCGAGCACACCGCGCGGGTGGATCTGGATCGTCGCTTCGGTGCGATCGGGATCGGTGCCACGGTCTACGCGGCCGGTCGCAGCTACGACGATGCCGCCAACGTCCATCCATTGGCGGGCTACTCGACCACCGACCTGCGCGCCAGCTACCACTTCGCGCCGGACTGGCAGGTCGAGGCGCGGCTGGCGAACGCGTTCGGTCGTCACTACGAGACCGTGTACTACTTCAACCAGCCCGGCCGCAGCGTGTTCCTGACCCTGCGTTACAGCCCCGCCACACGCTGAGTCTGCGTCCGCCTCGCCGGCAGGGAGGCCGGCGTTGCCAGCGGATGGCATGACGCCGGCGTGCGCGGCTCTTTAATAGTCGCGATTGCCTGCCGGCCATCGCGGCTGCCCGCCGTGGAAGCTCTCCCGCTATGCTTGCGCGTCAGGGAGATCACTTGAATATTTTCGCGCCGCTGATCCGCCGCCCAGCCGGCACCTCTTTGCTTGCCATCGGGCTGATGCTGGCAGGGCTGTGGGCATACCTGCTGCTCGGCGTGGCCGCGCTGCCCACGCTGGAATTTCCCGGTGTGTTCGTGGCCGCGCAGATGCCTGGCGCGAGCGCGCAGACCATGGCCAATACGGTGATGGCGCCGCTGGAGCGCCATCTCGGCCGTATCCCCGGCGTGCGCCAGATGATGGGCACGGCCAACGAGGGCAACGCGCAGGTCATGGTGATGTTCAACTTCGGCGTCAGCACCGATGCGGCGGCGCGCGAGGTGCAGGCGGCGATCAACGCCGCGGCGCCCGACCTGCCGACGGGGATGCCGAATCCGCCGCAGTACTTCAAGTTCGATACCTCGCAGATTCCGGTGCTGCTGGTGGCGCTGACCTCGACCAGCCTGCCGCCGGACCGGTTGTATGACCTCACCGATATCTTGCTGAGCCCGGCGGTGGCGCAGATCCCCGGCGTGGCGCGGGTACAGATCTTCGGCGGCGCCCCGCATGCGGTGCGGATCGAGCTGGATACCGCGGCGCTGGTGGCCAAGGGCATCACCGCGAACGACGTCAGCAATGCCTTGCGTGCGGCCAACGTCACCTCGCCGCAGGGCACGCTGAGCGACGGCAGCACGCAGATGACGGTGACCGCCAGCGACAGCCTGCACGATCCAGCCGAATTCGGCCGGTTGCTGATCGCGATGAAGAACGGCACCCCGGTGCGGCTGTCCGACGTGGCCATCGTCAGCAGCGGGCAGGAGGATCAGTACCAGGCGGCCTGGTTCAATGGCCAGCGCTCGGTGACCATGCAGATCAGCAAGCGGCCGGAGGCGAACGCGGTCGCCACGGCCAATGCGATCCGCGCGAAGCTGCCGGCGTTCCACGGCCTGCTTCCGGCGGACGTGCAGATCACCCCGATCTTCGATCTGACCCAGACCACCCAGTCCGCCCTGCACGAGGTGGAAGTGGCGCTGCTGCTCAGCATCGTGATGGTGGCGCTGGTGATGCTGGTGTTCCTGCGCCGGCTGCGGCCGACCCTGATCGCGATGCTCAGCGTGCCGCTGTCGCTGGCCGGCGCGTTCGCGGTGATGTGGGCGCTCGGCTTCTCGCTCAACACCTTGTCGCTGATCGCGCTGGTGCTGTGCATCGGGTTCGTGGTCGACGACGCGATCGTGGTGATCGAGAATATCGTGCGCCACATGGAACAAGGCACGCCGCCGCTCGAGGCGTCGCTGATCGGTGTCCGCGAGATCGGCTTCACGGTGATCTCGATCACGCTGTCGCTGATCGCGGTGTTCGCGCCGATGCTGTTCGGCAACAACATGTTCACGATGCTGATGCGCGAGTTCTCGATCACCCTGACCGCGGCGGTAGTTATTTCCGCGGTGGTGTCGCTGACCCTGACGCCGGCGCTGTGCGGTCGCTACCTCAAGCTGGAACACAGCGAAGAACAGCGCAAGCCGAACCGGTTGCAGCGGGCGCTGGAGCGATTCGACCGCGGCCTGCACGGCACCTACGAGCGCGCGCTGGACTGGGCCATGCACCATCGCCGCATCATGCGCTGGCAGCCGGCGATCCTGCTGCTGATGACCGCGCTGCTGGCGGTCGCGGTGGCGCTGACGGCCGGCGGCGGCATCATGCCGGACGAGGACATCGGCATGCTGCAGGCAAACATCACGGCCGACGCGAATATCTCGCCGACCCTGCTGGCCGGGCGGGTGCAACAGGTCGCCGCGGTGATGCAGGCCGACCCGGCGGTACAGGACGTCACAGCGGTGCTTGGCGGCAACGGCGGCGCGGTCGGCAACCAGGCGCAGATGTTTGTCGACCTCAAGCCGTACGGCAGTGCGCCGGGCGATCGCGACAAGACCGTCAAGCAGGTGATCGAGCGGCTCGACCAGCATTACAAGAAGCTGGCCGATCTCGAGGTATCGCTGACGCCGGTGCAGTTCTTCGGCAACGGCGGTGGCGGCGGTGGCAGCGGGCAGGGTCAGTACCAGTTCCAGCTCACCAGCACCTCCGGCGCCGGCCTGCAGGAGCCCACCCTCAAGTTGGCGCAGCGGATGCGCGGCATGAAGCAGTTCCGCGACGTCAGCACCAGCTTCGACAGCATCGGCAAGCAGCAGCTGCTGACAGTGGACCGCGAGACGGCCGCACGCCTGCACATCAGCATGGCGATGGTCGATACCGCGCTGAACGATGCGTTCGGCGAACATCCGGTATCCACCATCTATTCGGACATCAACCAGTACCGCGTCGTGCTGACCTCGTCCGGGGCGAAGTCGCTGAGTCCGGCCACGCTGTTGAACACTTATGTGCGCAACAGTCTCGGCACGATGATTCCGTTGTCCGCGGTGGCGCATATCGCGCCGAGCATCGCGCCGGTCAGCATCAGCCACTTCGATCAGCTCGAATCGGCCTCGGTCAGCTACAACCTGGCCAAGGGCGTGACCCAGCTGCAGGGCATCAAGCTGGTCGATCAGGTGATCGACGCCGCGCAACTGCCGCAAGGCGTGCAGAAAAAATATGCAGGCAACAACCAGCAGTTGATGGAAGCGTTGACCGGTGTGGTGCTGATGCTGATCGCGGTGATCCTGGTGATGTACATCGTGCTGGGTATCCTCTACGAGAGCCTGATCCACCCGCTGACCATCCTATCCACCTTGCCTGCCGCCGGCATGGGCGCGTATCTGGCGATGCTGGTCACGCATACCCAGCTCACCCTGATGTCGATCATCGCGATCCTGATGCTGATCGGCATTGTCAAGAAGAACGCGATCCTGATGGTCGATTTCGCGCTGGTCGCACAACGCGAGCGCGGCATGTCTGCGCCCGCGGCGATCCGCGAGGCCGCGCTGGTGCGCTTCCGCCCGATCACCATGACCACCCTGGTCGCGATGGGTGCGGCGTTGCCGCTGGCGATCGGTTTCGGGGTCGGTTCGGAAATGCGCCAGCCGCTCGGCATCGCGATCTTCGGCGGCCTGCTGGTGTCGCAGCTGCTGACCCTGCTGAGCACGCCGGCGATCTATCTGTGGCAATACGACCACCAGCAACGCAAGGCCGCCCGCCGGCAGCTGCGTGCCGAGATCCGGCGTCAGCAGGCATTGCAGCAGCAGATGCCCGCGCTGCCGAAATAGCGCCACGGCCGAGGCCGGCATGCCACCCCTGTCTTCCGACACGGTGTGGACTTCAGGCACATACGCCGGAGCGCGGCGACTGGCATAAAGCCGGCATGAACGGAACTCTCGCCTTGTCCCCGCCGGTTTCGTGCGCGTCGAACGCGTACGTGCTGCGCGCGCCGTTTCTGGCGTCATAATTGTCGGCCACGGAAACGCCATGAATATTTTCGCACCCCTGATCCGCCGCCCGGTCGGTACCTCGTTGCTCGCCATCGGCCTGATCCTCGCCGGAGCGTGGGCGTACATGCTGCTCGGCGTCGCTGCGCTGCCGTCGCTGGATTTTCCCGGGGTCTATGTGGTGGCCAGCCAGCCGGGTGCCAGTGCGCAGACCATGGCCAACACCGTGCTGGCGCCGCTGGAGCGGCATCTGGGGCGGATTCCCGGCATCGACGACATGTACGGCAACGCCCGCGAGGGTTCCGCCTCGGTGATGGTGCGGTTCACCATGAGCCGCACCGCCGACAGCGCTGCGCGCGATGTGCAGGCGGCGATCAACGCGGCTGCGGTCGACCTGCCGACGGGGATGCCGTCGCCGCCGCAGTACTTCAAGTTCGACACTTCGCAGATCCCGATCCTGTTCATCACGCTGACCTCCAACGGCATGCCGCAGGACCAGCTGTTCGATCTGGCCGACACCCTGCTCAAGCCGGCGGTGGCGCAGATCGATGGCGTGGCGCAGGTGCAGGTGTTCGGCGGCACGCCGCACGCGGTGCGCATCGAGCTGGACAACAACGCGCTGGCGGCGAAGGGGCTCACCGCCAACGACGTCGCCAACGCGCTGCGCGCGGCCAACGTCACCTCGCCGCAGGGCACGCTGAGCGACGGCCGCACGCAGATGACGGTGACCGCCAGCGACAGCCTGCACGAGCCGGCCGAATTCGCCCGCCTGCTGATCTCGGTGAAGAACGGCACGCCGGTACGCCTGTCCGACGTGGCCAAGGTCTACGGCGGCCAGCAGGACCAGTATCAGGCGGCATGGTTCGATACCAAGCAGACCGGCAGCGCGCGTACGGTCGGCCTGCAGATCGCCAAGCGGCCGGAGGCGAATGCGGTGGCCACGGTGGAGGCGATCCGCGCCAAGTTGCCCCAGCTGCGCGCGTCGCTGCCGTCGAACATCACCATGACGCCGGTGTTCGACCTCACCCAGACCACCAAGTCGGCCTTGCATGAAGTGCAGGTGGCGCTGCTGATCTCGATCGCGATGGTGGTGCTGGTGATGCTGGTGTTCCTGCGCCGGTTGCGGCCGACCCTGATCGCCACGCTGAGCGTGCCGCTGTCGCTGGCTGGCGCGTTCGTGGTGATGTGGACGCTGGGCTACACCCTCAACACCTTGTCGCTGGTGGCGCTGGTGCTGTGCATCGGCTTCGTGGTGGACGACGCGATCGTGGTGATCGAGAACATCGTGCGCCACATGGAGCGCGGCGAGACGCCGCTGCAGGCATCGCTGACCGGCGTCGGCGAGATCGGCTTCACGGTGATCTCGATCACGCTGTCGCTGGTGGCGGTGTTCGCGCCGCTGCTGTTCGGCAACAACATGCTGGTGATGCTGCTGCGCGAGTTCTCGGTGACGCTGACCGCCGCGGTGGTGATCTCGGCGCTGGTCTCGCTGACATTGACGCCGGCGCTATGTGCCTACCTGCTGCAGCACGAGCCGGTGGACCGCAAGCCGCCGGGGCGTATCGAACAGGCGGTGGAGCGTTTCGACCGCAACCTGCTGCGCAGCTACGAGCGCGCCCTGGACTGGGCGATGCATCATCGGCGGATCATGCGCTGGCAGCCGCTGACCCTGCTGATCCTCACCGGTCTGCTCGGCTTTGCGGTGGCGAAGACCGCCGGCGGCACCTTCATGCCGGACGAGGACACCGGCCAGCTGCAGGTCGACATCCACTCCGACGCCAACATCTCGCCGCAGCAGATGACCGAACGCACGCTGGCCGTGGCGAAGATCATGCTGGCCGATCCTGCCGTGCTCGACCAGCTGACCATGCTCGGCGGCAATGGTGGTGGCGACGGTGCCGCGGTCGGCAACAACGCGCAGATGTTCGTCGACCTGAAGCCGCGCGGCAGCGGGCCGGGCCAGCGCAAGGACGGCATCAAGCAGGTGGTCGACCGGCTCTCGAAACATTACGACCTGCTGCCTGATGTGAAGGTCTCGGTCAGCGCCGCGCAATTCCTCGGCGGCGGCGGCAGCGGCGACAACGGCGGCCAGTACGAATTCCAGCTGATCAGCACCAACGGCGGCGACCTGCAGCCGTGGGCTTTGAAGATGGTGCGGCAGATGCGCACGATCAAGGAATTCCGCGACGTCGGCAGCAATTTCGATCAGGTCGGCAAGCAGCAGCTGCTGAAGATCGACCGCGAGGCCGCCGGGCGCCTGCATGTCGGCATCGGCACGATCGATTCGGCGCTGTACAACTCGTTCGGCCAGCGCCAGGTGTCGCAGATCTACTCCGACATCAACCAGTATTCGGTGGTGCTGACGGCCAACCCCGAGCAGAGCGTGAGTCCGCAGTCGCTGCTGAACGTGCGCGTGCGCAACGATCAGGGCCGGATGATCCCGCTGTCCGCACTGGCGACCATCGAGCCGAACAGCAGCCCGATCCGGGTGCGCCATCACAACCAGCTGGAAGCGGTCACGATCAGCTACAACCTGGCCAAGGACGTGCCGCAGGATCGCGGCGTCAAGCTGGTCGAGCAGGCGGCATATGCAGCTGGCCTGCCGGCCGGCATCAGGGTCGATTACACCGGTGCCAACCAGCGCCTGCAACAAATGAAGTCCAACGGCATGGTGCTGTTGTTCGGCTCGATCATCGCGATGTACATCGTGCTCGGCATCCTCTACGAGAGCCTCGGCCATCCGCTGACGATTCTTTCCACCTTGCCGGCCGCCGGCGCCGGCGCGTTCCTGGCGATGCTGGTGACGCAGACACAGATCTCGATGATGGCGATCATCGCGATCCTGATGCTGATCGGCATCGTCAAGAAAAACGCGATCCTGATGGTCGACTTCGCGCTCGTCGCCGAACGTGAGCGGGGATTGTCCGCACCCGAAGCGATCCGCGAAGCCGCGCTGGTGCGCTTCCGTCCAATCACCATGACCACCCTGGTCGCGATGGGCGCGGCGCTGCCACTGGCGATCGGCTTCGGCATCGGCTCGGAAATGCGCCAGCCGCTGGGCATCGCCATCGTCGGTGGCCTGCTGGTATCCCAACTGCTGACCCTGCTGAGCACGCCGGCGATCTATTTGTGGAATTACGATCGCAAGATCCGCAAGGCGGCGCGCAAAGAACGCCGGGCAGAGAAGAAACGGCTGCGTGCGCTGGGCAAGGCTCAGACGACGACGGGTTAGGCGACGCACGGGTCACCGAGGCTGGCGCGTGAACAGGGTGCCAGTCGACTGACTTCGCTGGCATCGGCTTGCTATGGTTGAGTCTTCGACCCAAACGGAAGGGAATGACCATGCACTTGCGCCCGGCCAGCTTGCTGGCCTCGTTGACCCTGCTAGTCGCCGCCGCGCTGCCGCTGCAGGCGGCCGAACTGACCATCCCGCCGATCCAGTACCACCAGCGCACGTTGCCGAACGGCCTGCAGGTGTTGAGCGTGGAGAACCACGCCAGCCCGACCGTGTCGGTGCAGATGTGGTACCACGTCGGTTCCAAGGACGATCCGCAGGGTCGCTCCGGCTTCGCGCACCTGTTCGAGCATCTGATGTTCAAGAGCACGAAGCACATGCACGCCGAGCAGTTCGACCGGCTGACCGAAGACGTCGGCGGTTCCAACAACGCCTCGACCGGAGACGACGTCACCAACTACTTCGAGATCGTGCCCAGCAATTACCTGCAGACCTTGCTGTGGGCCGAGGCCGAGCGCTTGTCCAGCCTCAATGTGGACGAGGCGAATTTCAAGTCCGAGCGCGCGGTGGTGGAGGAGGAATACCGCCAGAGCGTGCTGGCCAATCCGTACGGAAAAATGTTCAACGCGATCGACCCGCACTCGTACACGGTGCATCCGTACCAGCGGCCGACCATCGGCAGCATCGAGGATCTGGAAGCCGCCTCGCTGCAGAACGTGATCGCGTTCCACAACACCTTCTACCGGCCCGACAACGCCACCCTGATCGTCGCCGGCGATTTCGATCCGAAGCAGCTCGATGCCTGGGTCGACCAGTACTTCGGCTGGATTCCGAAACCGGCGACGGCGGTGCCGCAGGTCACCGCGCAGGAACCGGGGCGCAAGAAGGATCTGCGTTACACCGTCACCAGCGAGACTGCGCCGTTGCCCGCGGTCGCGATCACCTGGCTGATCCCGCCCGCGGCTGACAGTGCCGACTACATCCCGCTGCAGGTCGCCGCCGCGTTGCTGTCGCAGGGTGATTCGTCGCGGCTGTACCAGTCGCTGGTATATCGCCATCAGGTCGCCCAGCAGGTCGGCGCCGATGCCGATGGCCGGGTCGGTCCGGGTCTGTTCAGCGCGTACGCGATCCTCGCCAGCGGTCACACGCCGGCCGACGCGGAGAAGCTGCTGCACGAGGAGATCATCTGGCTGGCGACCCAGCCAATTCCGGCCAGCGAGCTCGACAAGGTGAAAACCCAGCTGCTGACCAGCGAATTGAAACAGCGCCAGACCGCGCAGGGCATTGCGTTCGCGCTGGGTCAGGCGAGCCTGATCGACGGCAACCCGGAACACGTCAACACCGATCTGGCCGCGTTGCAGAAGGTCAGCGAGGACGACGTGCACCGGGTACTGCAGAAGTACGTCACGGGTGCGCACAGCGTCACCATCGATTATCTGCCGCAGGCCGCCACGGCCGCGCCGGCTGCCGGCAAGGGAGCAGCGAAATGAGCCGTCGCATGAATGCCTTCCGTTTGGCCGTCTTTACGGCCGCGATGTTCGTCGCCGGCAGCGCGCTGGCCGCGACGACTTCGTCCAGTGATTTCCCGGCCACGCCGCCGGTGCCCGGTCCGGCACCGAAACTGAGTGTGCCCACGCCATCCATGCAGATGCTGGCGAACGGCCTGCAGGTGATCAGCGTGCGTCGCGCCGGCTTGCCGCTGGTCACCGCCCAGCTGGTGCTGCGTCGTGGCGGCGAGATGGATCCGCCGCAGCTGGCCGGTCTGGCCGATCTCACCGCGAACCTGCTGAGCAAGGGTGCCGCCGGCAAGACCGCGCCGCAGGTCGCCGCGGCGGTCGAGGCGCTGGGTGGTTCGCTGAGTGCTGCCGCCGGCTGGGACCAGTGTGCGGTGGGTGTCACCGTGACCACGCCGAAACTGCCACAGGCGCTGAGCCTGCTCGCCGAGGTGGTGCGCCAGCCGGATTTCAGCGCGGCCGAGGTGAAGCGCGCGCAGGCGCAGGCGATCGACGATCTGCGCCTGTCACTGAGCCGACCCACCGCACTGGCTTCGCTGGCGGTGGGTCGTGGGGTGTTCGGCGATGGCGCCTACGGCCATTCGCGCAGCGGCACGCCGGCGTCGATCGCGCGGATCAGCCGCGACGATGTGCAGCACCTGCATGACGCGCTGTACCGGCCGGACAACGCGATCCTGATCCTGGCCGGCGACATCACCCCGGCCCAGGCGCAGCAACTGGCGCAGGACAGTTTCGGTGACTGGCAGAAGCCGGCCGCACCGCTGCCGCCGCGGCCGGCGGGCATGGCCGCCAGCCACGTCCCGGCGATCCTGCTGATCGACCAGCATGGCGCGGGTCAGGCTGGCGTGGTCGTCGCGCACGCGGCGCCACCGCGCAACGATGCCGACTACTACGTCGGCACGGTGGCCAACGCGGTGCTCGGCGGTTCGTATTCGGCGCGGCTCAACGAGGAGATCCGCATCAAGCGCGGGCTGTCCTATGGCGCCAGCAGCCGGCTGCAGTCACTGGGCGATGCCGGGATGTGGCTGGCCGCCGCGCAGACCAAGAACCCGTCGGCGCCGCAAGTGGTGGAGCTGGTGCTGGGCGAGTTCAAGCGGCTTGGGAGCACCCGCATCTCCGCCGATGAACTGGCCGCGCGCAAGGCGACCCTGATCGGCAGCTACAGCAACCGGCTGGAAACCACCGTCGGTCTCGCCGAACAGGTCGGCGAGCTGGCAATCTACGGTGTGAAACTGGAGCAGATCAGCAAGTACATCGAGCAGGTGCAGGCGGTCACGCCGAAGCAGATCGAGAAGTACGCGGCGAAGCATCTGGGCGCCGATGGCAGCAAGGTGGTGGTGGTCGGCGACGCCGCGCAGTTCGCTGCGGCGATCCGCCAGGTGCATCCCAAGGCGCTGCTGCTGGAATCGAGTGCGCTCGATCTGGACAGTCCCAGCCTGCAGCCGGTGGCGGTCACGCCGAAAGCCGCCGCTAAATAAGCCGACTGCCTCACCGCACCGACCGAAAAGCCCCGGTACATGCCGGGGCTTTTCGCAGGTAGCGCGCATGGTGAAACATAGTGTTTCCGTTGCGCCATCAGTCAGCTTCACCGACGCACAACATCGTTTAGTAAACTATAGGGTACATAAACCAATCGCGTCCCTGTCCCTATAGGCCTCCTCATGCGCTTGCCTGCCCCTGGATCCCTCGTTCTCCTCGCGTTGCCGCTTGTCTCACTTGCCTTTCCCGCTGCCGCCGCCCACCTGGAAATCCAGGTTGGCCGCAGTTACATGGACAGCTATGCGGCGAATACCGCGTTCGTCGAAGGCGTGTTCGACGAACACCGCCTCGGCGACACCCGTTTCAGCTGGTCACCGGATGTCTCGCTGGGCTGGATCGATAGCCGCGCCATCGCCCGCTTCGACGGCGGCCGTTACAGCACCCGCGACCAGGTCTGGGTACTGGCGGGTGGGGCGCGCATCCATTACGGCGATGCCAACGACTGGTACCGGTCGCTGTTCTTCAGCTTCCAGCCGGCCCTGCAGACGGGCCGCACGCAGGCGCTGAGCACGCCCTACGAATTCGTCAGCACGCTGGGCTGGCAGGGGCGGCGTTTCAGCGTGCAGGTCCGGCACATTTCCAACGGCAATCTGCACCATCCCAACCGCGGCGAAACCATGGCGCTGGTGGGTGTGGGGTTCGATTTGTAGCGAGTGCGTGCAGAAGCTGGTGTGGCATTGAATGCGAAACCGGCGGCCAAAGGCCGCCGGTTTCGTCATGCCTGAGCAATCCCGGGCAAGGCGCTAGTGACCGCCGGCTGCAGGACCCGCCTTCGCGCTGAACGGCGGCTTGGCCAGCCAGATCACGAACACCAGTCCGATGAAGATCCAGCCCAGCGCGTGGAACACCTCGTTGAACGAGATCTGGTAACCCTGCTGGGTGATCATGTCGTTGATCACGCTGGCACCGACCTGCGGATTGCCCTGGCCGATCTGGTTCATCGCCGCCTGCGAGGTCGGGCTGTAGGCGGTGATGTGCTCGGCCAGTTGTTCGTGGTGACTCACCGCGCGACGTTCCCACAGCAAGGTGGTCAGCGAGGCGGAGAAACTGCCGCCGAGCGTGCGCAGGAAGGTGGCCAGGCCGGAGCCGGCGGCGATCTCGTTCTGCTGCAGATCGGACAGCAGGATGGTCAGGATCGGCATGAAGAACAGCGCCACGCCGAGGCCCTGGATCAGCTGCACCATCGCCACGTGATAGAAGTCGATGCCGATGAAGAAGTCCGAGCGCATGAAGCAGGTCGCGCCCATCACCATGAACGCAACCGAGGCGAGTAGACGCAGGTCGACGCGGCTGGCGTACTTGCCCACGAAGAAGGTCAGCAGTACCGGAATCACGCCGAGCGGCGCGGTGGCGTAACCGGCCCAGGTCGAGGTGTAGCCGAGGTTGCGCTGCAGCCACAGCGGCACCAGCAGGCCGATCGCGAAGAATGCCGCGTAGGCGAGGATTAGGGCGATCGTGCCGGCCGTGAAGTTGCGGTGGCGGAACAGTTTCAGGTTGACGATCGGATCCTTGTCGGTCAGTTCCCAGATCAGGAAGATCGCAATGCCGATCGCCGAGACGATGCTGGTGACGATGATGAAGGTGGAGTTGAACCAGTCCTCGTCGTTGCCCTTGTCCAGCACGATCTGCAGCGCGCCGACGCCGATGATCAGGGTGATCAGGCCGACGTAGTCGATCTTCGGGCGCTCGGTCTTCTCCACTTTTCCGCGCAGCTGGTTCGCCACCACCATGCTGGCGAAGATGCCGATCGGCACGTTGATGAAGAAGATCCACGGCCACGAATAGTTGTCGGTGATCAGACCACCGAGGATCGGGCCGGCGATCGGCGCCACCACGGTGACCATCGCCAGCAGCGCCAGCGCCATGCCGCGCTTGGCCGGTGGATAGATGCTTATGAGCAGGCTCTGGGTGATCGGATACATCGGGCCGGCCACCGCACCTTGCAGCGCGCGGAACACGATCAGCATGCCCATGCTCTGCGAGATACCGCAGAGAAAAGAAGTCAGCGCGAACAGCAGGGTGGACCAGACGAACAGCTTCACCTCGCCGAAGCGACGGGTGAGAAAGCCGGTCAGCGGCAGCGAGATCGCCATGCTCACCGCGAACGAGGTGATCACCCAGGTGCTCTGGTTGCTGCTGACGCCGAGGTTGCCGGCGATCGTCGGCAACGACACGTTGGCGATCGTGGTGTCGAGCACCTGCATGAAGGTCGCCAGCGACAGACCGATCGTGCTGAGTGCCAGATTGGGTGGACGGAATTGGGCGGTCATCGGTGTCGGTCAGTGATGGGGGATCTGCCTTGCTCCTCTCCCTGCGGAAGCAGGGGGAGGCTGTGGGAGGGGGTGAAGCTCTTGAGCCAAGATCAAGAGCAACCCCTCCCCAACCCTCCCCTGCAGGCAGGGGAGGGAGACAACGTTATTTCGCGCCAGCCATGTTGGCGTGGACGATCTGGGTGATCGCCGCGTCGGCCTTGGCCAGCTGCTGCTTGTACACGTCGGTGCTGAAGGCTGGCTGGGTCGGCGACTGCTGCGCCAGCGTCTGGCCGCTCTGGTCATGCAGGCTGACGTCGACGTTCAGCGACATGCCAAGACGCAGCGGATGCTTGTCCAGCTGGGTCGGATCGTCGAACACGATGCGCACCGGAATGCGCTGAACGATCTTGATCCAGTTGCCGGTGGCGTTCTGCGCCGGCAGCAGCGAGAACGCGCTGCCGGTGCCGACGCCGAGGCTCTGCACCTTGCCCTTGTAGGTCACCTTGCCGCCGTAGACGTCGGACTCGATCTCGACCGGCTGGCCCAGCCGCATCCTGGTGAGCTGGGTTTCCTTGAAGTTCGCATCCACCCACACGCCGTGCAGCGGCACCACCGCCATCAGGGCGGCGCCCGGCTGCACGCGCTGGCCGACCTGCACCGAGCGTTTGGCCACATAGCCGTCCACCGGCGCGACCAGGGTGGCGCGCGCGTCGTCGAGGAACGCCGCACGCAGACGCGCGGCGGCGACCTGCACGTCCGGATGCGAAGCGACCACGGTATCGTCGACCAGCACCTTGCTGGTCTCGTACGTCTGCTGGGACGCGATCAGGCCGCTCTCGGCGCTGGTCAGCGCGTCGCTGGCATGCGCCAGTTCCTCGGCCGAGATCGCGCCGGACTTGGCCAGCGCGACGCGGCGGTTGTAATCGGCACGGGCCTTGTCCACCGCGGTCTTGCGCGCGGCCACGTCGGCCTGCGCACCGTTGACGCTGGAATACAGGCCGCGCACCTTGCGCACGGTATTGGCGAGATTCGCCTTTGCCTCGGCCAGCGCCACGTCGGCGTCGCTGGGGTCGAGCTGCACCAGCACGTCGCCGGCGTGCACCAGGTCGCCGTCATCGGCACCGATGCTGACCACGGTGCCGGGCACCTGCGGAGTGATCTGCACCACGTTGCCGTTGACGTAGGCATCGTCGGTGCCTTCGTACCAGCGGCCATCGAGGAAGTACCACAACGCCCAGCCGATGATGGCGAGCGCGACCACGATGACGAGTACGCGCAACATCAACCCGCGCGAGTTCTTCTTGGGTACTGCGGTGTTCGGTGATTCGCCGGCCGTGTGCTCGGCCGTGGGGGAAGTCTGGCTGGACATGGGGCTGCCTCAGGAATGCGAAGAGTGGGGAGACGGGGAGGGCGTGGGCGCCTCGGCCTGCGGCTGGAAGCCGCCACCGAGGGCTTGAATCAATTGAACGGAAAGATCGACCTGCTGCGCCTGCAGCGCGGCCATGCCGCGGTTGGCGGCGAGCAACTGCTGGCGCACGACAAGGGCTTCCAGATAGCTGCCGATGCCGGCCTGATATCGCTGCAGCGCCAGCTGCCAGGCCTGCTGCGCCGCATCCTGTGCGCGCTGCTGCGCGGTGAGTTGTTCCCGCACCGACTGCAGTGCGGACAGATCATCGGTGACCTGGTTCAGCGCGCCGACCAGGGTCTGGTTGTACTGCGCCACGGCGAGGTCGTACTGCGCATCCTTGCCGGACAGGTTCGCGCGCAACTTGCCGCCGTCGAAGATCGGCAGGCTGAGCGATGGCCCGAACTGGTAGAACCGCCCAGCCAGGCTGAAAGGATTGCCGCCACCCATGCTGATCACGCCGGCCATCGCGCCGATGCTGATGTTCGGCAGGAATTCGGTTTTCGCCACCTTGATGTCCTTGCCCGCCGCCTCGACACGCCAGCGCGCGGCGACCAGATCGGCACGATGGCCGAGCAACTCCAGCGGGAGATTGGTCGGCACCGCCAGCGCAGTCGGTTGCAGCAGTTGTGGCCGGGCGATCTCCAGCCCGCGATCCGGCCCCTTGCCCAGCAGCACCGACAGCGACGAGCGCGCGGCATCGACGGCGCGCCTGGCCAGCGCGGTGTCCTGCTCGGCGCTGGCCACTTCGGCATCGCTCTGCCTGAGCTGGATCTGGTTGTCGATGCCGGCGGCGACGCGCTGGCGGGTCAGCTCGCGCGACTGGTCCGCGCGCTTCAGCTCGCCTGCGGCCAGATCCTGCTGGGTGAACGCGTAGCCAAGCTGCGCGTAGGCGCGGGCGACATTGCCGGAAAGTTCGATGCGTGCGGCGCGCGCATCAACCTCGGCGGCGCGCCCCTGGCCAACGGCAGCTTCCCACGCGGCACGCTTGCCGCCCCACAGATCGAGATCCCACTTGAAGCTGGCGTAGCCGTACTTGGCCATCGCGAAATGCGCCTTGTTGCCGAGCAGCGCGGCTGGCGGCCGGGCACCGGCGACCGCGGCGCCGCCATTCACGCTGGGGCCGCGCGCGGCATCGGCAATGCCCGCTTCGGCCTGCGCCGCGCGGGCACGGGCGTCGGCCACGCCGAGTCCCGGATTGTCCTGCAGTGCTTCGGCGATCAACGCATCGAGCCGCGGATCACCCAGCCCGGTCCACCAGTCCGTCGACGGCCATGCGGCAGGCGAAAGGTTGAAGCCGGCCACGCTGCGGTCGGCTTTCAGGGAAGCGGGATCGGTCGGCGTGCCGTCAGGGTGCAGGCCGCCGCTGCTGACGCAGCCGGCCAGCGCGAGGGTCAATGCAGTGGCTGCCGCAAGGAAGTGCAGACGCATGGGGTGAGGTCCGGAAGTAAGTCAGTTCTTGTCGCGGAGCGCTTGCAACATGCGCTCCAGGTAGTCGTGCAATTGCGCCTGCTCGACGGGATTCAGCGAGCGCTGCGCCGCGTTCATCACGCGCTCGCTGCAGACGGAGGCGGTGTTCTGCCAGATCGTGTTGCCTGCCTCGGTGAGTTCGATGCGCAGCGCGCGGCGATCCTGTTCATGTGGCGAACGACGCAGATAACCCTTGCGCTCCAGATGATCCAGCTGGCGGGTCATCGCACCGCCATCCAGCTCCACCGCGCGGGCCAGTTCCGTGGCCGATACCGCACCGAGCTGCTGCGACTTCTTGAGGATCAGGTACTGGGTGAAGCTGAGATCCAGGCCCTGGCTGGCAAGTTCGGCTTCGATCGCACGAACTATCTCGGAGCGCACCATGGTGATCAGCATGCCCAGACTCGGCGCATGGGGCTCGTTGGTGACGGAGCTTGGGGTGGGGTCGTTCTGATTCATGCCGGGCATTCTATTGCCCAAAAGATATTTGTCAAGGCAAATATATGCCTGTTTATGTTTGTTCCGACAAAATGTCTGGCCGCGGCTGTTTCAATGCGGTTTCAAGGCCATCCAGTTCATCCAGCAGCCATGCGCGCAGGGCCGGATCGCGCAACTCGAACAGCTCGAAGACGCCCAAGGCCCGCAACGCGGGCAACTGGCCCAGCAGTCTCGGTTCCATGGCACGGCGCATCGGTTCGGGCGTGGCCGGATCCAGCATCTGTTGCGCACAGGCAACAAAGGTTTCCAGTGGAGACGCCGTTGGTCGGGGCTTCGTGGAATGCAGCTCGATTGGTGACAAGGGGTCATCCTCGGTTGGAACGCGGCGATGTGGGGACATCTGCAGCACAGACGAACGAGCGGCGCGTGGCGTGACGGCGAGCGGGCATTCGCGCTGTTGGCGGAGGCCGCGCGCGGCTGCGGTGCAGGACGGTGGTCCGGGCACGCGAAAGCATACGCACGACCACAGGCAAGCTGATACCGTTATTTGGTCAACTTATGTCGAGAACTGGCCATGACGTCCTCCAAGCAGCAGGTTCACGAACTGATCGAACAGGTCGGCGGCCCCGCACTCATCGCCTACCGGATCGAGCGCGAAGCCGCCAGCGAATACAGTGAGGACAGCGAGAGCTACGACTGGCACCGTCATCTGCGCGGGCAGTTTTTCTGCGTCGAAAGTGGCCTTGTCCATGTGCATACCGGACACGGTTCGTGGATGCTTCCGCCGCACCGTGCCGGCTGGATGCCGCCGGGCGAGCTGCACACGGTCAGCATCAGCGGGGTGATGAGCGGGTGGGGCGTGTTCATCACGCCGGACATCGAGCACGGCCTGCCAAAACATCCTTGCGTGATCGGCGTCACCGAGTTGATGCGCGCACTGGTGCGCCGCGCCAGCGCGTGGACCTGGCATGAGCGGCTGGATGCGGAGCAGGACCGGGTGATGGCGGTGCTGCTGGACGAGATGCGTCGCGCACCGCACGAATCGCTGCACCTGCCGATGCCGCTGGACCGCCGGCTGCTGCGCATCGCCCAAGCCGTGCTCGAACAGCCGCACGACAACCGCAGCCTGGAAGACTGGGCGGCGTGGGCTGGCCTGTCCACACGCAGTCTCAGCCGCCTGTTCCGCGCCGAGACCGCGCTCAGCTTCGCGCAGTGGCGCCAGCAGGCGCGGCTGAGCCGCGCACTGGAACAACTGGCCGAAGGCGAGCCGGTCGCCACCGTCGCCGATGCGCTCGGTTACGCCAGCGTCAGTGCGTTCGTGGCGATGTTCCGGCGCAGCTTCGGGCAGTCGCCGGGGCGCTATTTCGCGCTGCATCCATCGCTGGCGTGACCATGGTGACGCCGAGACACGTGCCGCGCATATAAGTCGTCCTTATCGTCATGATCACTAAAACTCCCTTGGCTTATCGGATGGACCGGACATAGCATGCGTCGACGCCATCTGCGTCGCCGCCATTCTGCGAGGTCGCCATGTTCCGTCCGCTGTTGCCGGTGCTGTTTGCACTCATCCTCCTGCCCGCAGCCGCTTCGGCCGCCGATGGTTTCTGGCAGACGTCGACCATCCATGCCGCCGGCCGGATGCACGCGCTGCCGCAGGCGGCCTATCAACCTGATCGCAACGCCACCTACAAGGTCGTGTTCGGTCTGACCAAGGCCAGCGACAAGCCAGGCGAGGTGAGTCCGGCGCTGGATCGGGTGGCGCGTACGGTGAACCTGTATGTCAGCGCCGGGGTGCCGCTGGATCATCTGAAATTCGTGGCGATCGCGTCCGGCCCGGCCACGCCGATCGCGCTGAACGACGAGCAGTACCGGAAGAAATACGGCGTCGCCAATCCGAACCTGCCGGTGATCGCGGAGCTGCGCAAGGCCGGTGTCGACGTGGCCGTGTGCGGCCAGGCCGTGGCCGAGCATGACTTCCAGTACGACTGGGTGGACTCGCGCGTCACCCTGGCGCTGTCGGCACTGACCACGATCAGCGAGCTGCAGCAGAAAGGTTACGCGCTGCTGCCGTTGTGATCTTCACGTTGCCGAGGGGAACCAGCATGCGTCATTCCATCGTGCGGTGGCTTGCTGCCGCGGTCGTGTTCAGCGTGGCATCTGCCGCCAGTGCGGCCGACAAGACCGACTTCCTGCCGCCGTGGAATCCGCCGCCGGCGGGCCTGCAGTTCAGTGTGCCGCCGGTGGATGCGATCGCCGACCTGCATGGCGACATCGTCGATCCGCAGCTGGTGCTGTTCTTCGCCGGCAACCAGTTCATGGTGGTGCATGACCTGCTGGAGGCGTTCAAGCAGGCGCATCCGCAATACCGGCGGATCTATGCCGAAACGCTGCCGCCGGGCATCCTCGCGAAGCAGATCGAGAGCGGCACGCTGGTGATGGGCAATCTGCGCATCACGCTGAAGCCGGACATCTATACGGCCGGCAAGAGTGCGATCGCCGACAACCAGCAGAAGCACGGCTGGTTCGCCGACAGCTACGACTACGCGCGCAATCCACTGGCGATCCTGGTCGCCAAGGGCAATCCGAAGCACATCACCGGACTGGCCGACCTCGGTCGCGCCGACGTGCGCGTGAGCATGCCGAACCCGGCGTGGGAGGGCATCGCGAAACAGATCGAGGCGAGCTATCGCAAGGCCGGTGGCGACGCGCTCGACCACACGATCATGCAAACCAAGGTGAAGGATGGCAGCACCTTCCTCACCCGCATCCATCACCGTCAGTCGCCGCTGCGTGTGCTTAAGGGCGACTCGGACGCGGCGCCGGTATGGTCGACCGAGGCGTACTTCCAGCAGCAGATCATGCATTTCCCGGTCGAGACCGTGACGATCCCGGCGAGCCAGAATGTCACGGCCACCTATACCGCCGCGCGCATGAAGGGCGCGCCGCACGAACAGGCGGCGAAGGATTTCCTGGCCTTCATGCAGAGCCCCGCGGCACAAGCGGTGTACCGCAAGTACGGCTTCCTGCCGGCGCATTGAGGATGGACGAGATGCATCGCTTCGATTCGCGCAGACGGTGGTTTGGCATGGGCATCGCACTCGTTGCGACGCTGCCGCTCGGCGCGGTGCATGCCGTCGATGCGGCGGCGATCACCACACAGGGCAACGGCAAGGGCGCCGCGCCGTGCGTGGCCTGTCACGGTGTGGATGGCGGTGGTCAGGTCGCGGCGGGCAATCCGCGTCTGGCAGGTCTCGATGCGGCCTATCTGCAGAAACAGCTGGACGATTTCGCCAGCGGCACGCGCGCCAGCCCGGTGATGCAGGCGACCGCCACGGCGCTTGGCGCGGACGAGCGCACGGCACTGGCGGCGTACTACGGCAAGTTGCCGATTCCGCCCGCTTTGGCGAAGCCCGCCACGCCGATGCCTGCGGCGGACAGCGTGGGCGCCATGCTCGCCACGCGTGGCCACTGGGACAACAATGTGCCGGCGTGCGTGCAATGCCACGGTCCCGCCGGCGTCGGCGTGGGCGCGCATTTCCCGCCGCTGGCCGGGCAGCCGGCGGCGTATATAGTCATGCAGCTCAAGGCATGGCAGCTGGGTGCGCGGCACAACGATCCGCTGCAGTTGATGCAGCATCTGTCCCATGCGCTCAGCGAACGGGACATTCGCGCCGTGGCCGACTGGTTTGCCGCGCAGCCGCTGATCGCCAACGGAGCCACGCCATGAAGCCGACAATGGGGTGGGTGGGTGCGATCGCGATGGCTGCGTTGAGTGCCTGCACGCAGCAGCCGACGGGCACGACCACGGCCAGTCCGTCGGCTGCTGCGACCGTCGCGACGATGCATGCGTCGGCCGCCAGCAAGTCGATCACCAGCGCGCCGGAAGAGTTCACGCCACCTGCGGAAGCGCAGATCCCCACCGGCCCGCTCGGCGACATAATCAGGCAGGGACGCGACATCTTCACTGACACGCCAGTGCACGCAAAGGCCTATGTCGGCAATGGCCTCAACTGCAGCAACTGCCATCTGGATGCCGGCCGGCTGGCGAACTCGGCGCCGTTGTGGGGCGCCTACGGCATGTATCCGCAATACCGCAAGAAGACCGGCCAGGTGAACACGTTTGGCGAACGCCTGCAGGGATGCTTCCGTTTCAGCATGAACGGCAAGGCGCCGACACTGGACAGTGCGGAGATGGTCGCGCTGGAAACCTATGCGTGGTGGATGGCCAGGGGCGCGCCGGTCGGTGTGAAGCTGAAGGGTGCCGGTTATCCCAAGCAGGATTTCAAGCCACCGCAGCCGGCGGACTTCGTGCGCGGCGAGAAGGTCTACGCGGCGAACTGCGCGCTTTGCCACGGCGATGACGGCCAAGGGCAGCAGATCGCCGGTCGCAATGTGTTCCCGCCGCTGTGGGGGCCGCAATCGTTCAACTGGGGCGCCGGCATGCATCAGTTGGACAATGCCGCCGCGTTCATCAAGGCGAACATGCCGCTCAGCCGCGGTGGCACGCTGAGCGATCAGGACGCGTGGGACGTGGCGATGTTCATGGATGCGCACGAGCGTCCGCAAGACCCGCGCTATACCGGCGACCTCGGCCAGACGCGGGCGAAATACCACGACACGCCGGATTCGCTGTACGGCACCGAGGTCAACGGGCATCTGCTGGGCGCGGCACCCACCAGTCAATGAGCCGAGTACAAGGTGGAAGCGCGTTCAGGAATCGAATGCGAAATCGTTGAATGAGGGATCCGGCTCCGAGCCATGGTGGGTGTCAGTATCAGCCATGCCGCCAGAAGCCTGGGAACCATCTGCTGAAGTCATGCCGCAGGAGACATATGCAGCAGCTTGCCTTCGCCATCGCGCACGCTGACCTCCACCGCAATACCTTGCCGCACACTCTCGGTCACGATGCAGAAATCCTCGAACTGCGCCAGCAGGCGCTCGAGATGCTGCATGGAGGCCGTCGAGTGGGTCATGCCTAGCTCCACGGAAATGCGCCCGACGCGCAGGCGTCCGCTTGCATTTCGCGCGAGCGTCGCACGGGCACGCGCGCTCAGTTTGCCGGGATCATTCTTGAACTTGTGCAACGAGTACAGCAGGCTGGCCGCCAGGCAATTGGCTACCGCTGCAGTCAGCAAACGCGAAGGATTGGGTCCGGCATCGTGACCCAGCGGCGGCGCTTCATCGGTGTGCAGCGGCTCCAGCGCAGCGCCGGCGAAGCGCACGCAGAATTCGTAGTCGTTGATCTGCTCGAGGCTCAGCTCGATCGTCTGTTCGTTGCTCATGTCGGCTTTCTCCCGGGAGTGTGCCGGCCACCGTCGCGGGCCAGCCACGTGTAGTACAGCAGTGGTATCACCAGCAGGGTCAGCACGGTGGAAACCAGCACGCCGAATACGAGCGACACCGCCAGGCCCTGGAAGATCGGGTCGCTGAGAATGAAGAATGCACCGAGCATCGCCGCCAGGGCGGTGAGGATGATCGGCTTGGCGCGCACAGCGCCGGCCTCGATCACCGCATGTTCCAGGCTCAGTCCCGCCGCCAGCGAGTGGTTGATGAAGTCCACCAGCAGGATCGAGTTGCGCACGATGATGCCGGCCAGCGCGATCATGCCGATCATCGAGGTGGCGGTGAACTGGGCGCCCAACAGCCAGTGGCCCGGCATCACGCCGATCACGGTCAGCGGGATCGGCGCCATGATGATCAGTGGCACCACGTAGCTCCTGAACTGCCCCACTACCAGCAGGTAGATCAGCAGCAGGCCCATCGAATAGGCGATGCCCATGTCGCGGAAGGTCTCGTAGGTGATCTCCCACTCGCCGCTCCAGCGTACCGAGAATCCGCTGTCGCTGGTCGGCGGTCCGGTGAATTCCTGGATCAGGTGATGATCGTCGACGGGTGTGTCGCTGATCTTGCTGACCAGCCGGAACATGCCGTAGACGGGGCTGTCCTCGCTGCCCGCGTCATCGCCGGTAACGAAGGTGTAGGGCAGCAGATCCTTGTGGTAGATCGCACCGGCCCAGGGCTTCTCGACTGCCTTCACCACCTCCGAGATCGGTACCAGCTGGCCTGCGCGGGAGCGCACGCGCAGGCTGAGGATCGAGTCCATCGATCCCAGCGCTGCTGGCGGCAGGCGCAGCAGGATCGGCACCGCGTATTTGGCATTCGGGTCCGCCACGTAGCTCGCCGGATCGCCGCCCACACCCGCACGCAAGGCTTCGACGATCTCCGCCTGGCTTATACCCAGCGCCGCTGCACGGGGGCGGTCGATCTCGACCAGCTGACGGGTGGCCTGCGGGTTTTCGACGCTTGGATTGACGTCGGCGATACCCGGCGTCTTGTCGAAGAGTTTCTCCAGCGACAACGCCACAGCGCGCTGATCCCTGTAGTCGGGCCCGTAGATCTCGGCCACGATCGGCGCCATCACCGGTGGGCCGGGGGGCACCTCGGCAACCACCAGGTGCGCGTGGAAACGCTGCGCCACGGCAGCCAACGCCGGGCGCACCGCCATCGCGATCTGGTGGCTTTGCCGCTTGCGCTCGTTCTTGTCGACCAGGTTGACCTGGATGTCGCCCTGATAGGGCTGGTTGCGCAGGTAGTATTGGCGCACCAGACCATTGAAGTTCATTGGTGCCGAGGTGCCGGCATAGAGCTGATAATTCTTCACCTCTGGCACGCGGTCCAACACCCGGCTCATGTCGACCAGGACGCGCTGGGTCTGCTCCAGGGTCGAGCCTTCGGGCATGTTCAGCACTACCTGGAACTCCGACTTGTTGTCGAACGGCAGCATCTTCAGGATCACCAGCTTGACCCCGGCCAGCCCGGCCGCCAGCAGTACCAGCAGGCCCATGCCGAGAAACAGCCGCCGACGGTTGCGCGCCGCCTTCGGGTTGCCGAGGAAGGGAGTCATCAGGCGGGTGAACAATCGCTGCAGGAAGCCGTCGATCCTCGACGCTTCCATCACCCGCGCATGCGATACATCGCCCGCCGGCGTGTGCATGTGATTGCGCAGCAGCCGATAGGCCAGCCACGGCGTGATGATGAAGGCCACCGCCAGCGAGATCAGCATGCCGACCGAGGCGTTGATCGGGATTGGCCGCATGTATGGCCCCATCAATCCGCCGACGAACGCCATCGGCAGCAACGCGGCGATCACCGTAAAGGTGGCCAGGATGGTCGGGCCGCCCACTTCATCCACCGCCGCCGGTATGGCCTCGAGCACGCCCTTGTCGTTGCGGGCCATGTGCCGGTGGATGTTCTCCACCACCACGATGGCATCGTCGACCAGGATGCCGATCGAGAAGATCAGCGCGAACAGCGACACCCGGTTGATGGTGAAACCGATCGCCCACGAGGCGAACAGTGTCACCGCCAGCGTCACCACTACCGCGGTGCCGACCACCACGGCCTCGCGCCAACCCAGTGCGAACAACACCAGCAGCACCACCGCCAGCGCGGCCAGTGCCAGGTGCAGCATCAGTTCGTCGGCCTTGTCGTTGGCGGTCTGCCCGTAGTCGCGAGTCACCGTGGCATGCACGCCGTCGGGGATGTCCACGCCGCGCAATTCGCCCAGTCGGGTGCGAATGCTGGTGGCGATGGTGTGGGCGTTGCTGCCGGCCTTCTTGGCAATCGCCAGCGTGACAGCGGGAGTCAGTCCGCTGAGTGGGCCGGACTGGCCCGGCGGTGTGCCGAAGGATGCCAGCCGTGTCGCATCATTCGTGCCCGGCACCACGCGGGCCACGTCCGACAGGTAGACCGGGTGGCCATTGGCCAGGCCGATCACCAGCTGCGACACCTCGCCCGCGTTCATCAGCAAGCTGCCGGCCTTCACTGGCCGGTCGCGATTGCCGCTGATCTCGCTGCCCACATCGGCGGCCACGTTGGCCGCCTTCAGCGTCTGCGCCAGATCGCCCACGCTGAGCTGATAGGTCGCCAGCTTCGCCGGGTCGATCTGGACCATCACCGCGCGATCGGGCGCGCCGATGGTGTAGACATCGCGCGTGCCGGCCACCCGCTTCAGGTCGGTCTCCAGCGTGTGCGCCACCCTGGCCAGTTGTTCGGGCCCGATCCCGGGGTGGTCGGACCACAAGGTCACCGCCATCATCGGCACGTCATCGATGCCGTAGGGCTTCACCAGTGGTTGCCCGACGCCCAGCCCGGACGGCGCCCAGTCGGCGTTGGAATAGATCTTGTTGTAAAGGTTGACCAGGGCCTCCTGTCGCGGCACACCGACGTCGAACTCCACCGTCACCACGGCCATGCCCGCGCGACTCATCGAGTAGACGTGCTTGATACCCTTGATCTCGGACAGCTTCTGCTCCAGCGGAAAGCTCACCAGATTCTCGACGTTGTTCACGCTGGCGCCCGGATATGGCACCAGCACGTTCGCCATCGTCACCTCGATCTGCGGGTCTTCCTCCTTGGGCGTGATGATCGCGGCGGCGATGCCGAGCAGCAGCCCGGCGAGCGCAAGCAGCGGGGTGATCTGCGACACCTGGAAGGCGCGCGCGATGCGCCCTGAGATACCCAGCTTGGCCGGCTGCTCACTCATGGGCCGATGCACCTTCGGCGTGCTGCTTCTGCAGATAGGCCAGCGCCGCTTGCGGGTTGCTGGCGACACGCTCACCGTCGTCCAGCCCGGCCAGTACCTCGACCTGATCGCCGTCGCGATTGCCGGTGCGCACCTGACGCAGGACCACGCCGTGATCGTCGACCACATAAATGCCTACCAGCTCACCGCGCTGCACCACGGCCGAGGCCGGCACCAGCAGACGCTGCGCCTCGCCGGTGGCGAACGCCACCTTCACCGTCATGCCCGGATACAGGCCTGTCTCGCCTGCCGGCAAGGTCAGCCGCACGTTGAACGTGTGCGTATCCGGGTCCGCATAGGGAAATACCTCGACGGTCGTTGCCATGACGCCATGCGCAGCTACGTTCCCCCACCGCACTTCGGCGGAATGCCGAGTACGAATCGCATCGACCACGCTCTGCGGCACCTGCACGTTGACCCGCAGATCATCCAGCGCCTGCAACTGGATCAGCGGCTGGGGCGAAGGCGGGCCGGCCTGCACGGCCTCGCCCACGTGTACGAAGCGACGGGTGATGATGCCGGCAAACGGCGCACGCAACACGGTGTAATCCAGCGCCTGCCCGACTGCGCTCGACTGCGCCCGCGCCGACTCCAGCGCCGCTTTCGCCGCATCACGTGCGGCACGCTGCTGATCCATCTGCGCGGTGGAGACATAGCCCTTCGCGTACACCGCGGCGATGCGCTCGTAGGAGGCCTGAGCGTCCTTGTAGGTAGCCTGGGCCGAAGCGATCTGCGCCTGTGCGGCGTTGCGCGCGGACTTCTGCTCCACGTCGCTGAAGCGCACCAGCACAGCGCCCTTGGCCACCACCGCGCCGACCTCGAACGGCAACTCGGTGACCCGCGCGTTGGTCTGCGCGGTGATGGTGACCTGGTTGACCGCCTCGACCACGCCATCCCAGACCTGTTCGCTGCGCGCTTGCTCCGCATGCACCACGCTGCTCGCCAGTGGCGGCGGCGATGCGCTGCCCGCAGCAGGTTGCTTGCCTCCGCAAGCCGCGAGCACAGCCACAGCGATGGACGGCGCGAGGAGGCGCAGGCTGAACTTCATGGGGTGGACTCGCTTCGAGCGTCGATGGGTCAGGATCGGAATGCGCAACCGGGCTTCATCCCCAGCCAGCTCAGGATCTTCGCCAGCGGGCAGAATCCGGTAAACGCGGATTGCAGCAGGTTGGCCCCGACGAACAGCGTCAACAGCAACCACCACGGCGACACGAAGTGGGCGAGGATCACGCTGAGCAGCACGATGCTGCCGGCGAACGCGATGACGAAGCGATCAATATTCATGGAAGGGCTCCTTCGGTAGCCTGAGAATCAGAGATGGTCTTTCAGGCGCACGATGCCGAGCGCCTTCATCACGTACTTTTCGTATACCGGCTCGGTGTTGCCCACCCGCATCTTGCGCAGGTAGTACTTCTCGAAAGCGATCTTGGCCACATGCACCCACTTGCCGGTCCTGACCCAACTAACGTTGCGTGGCGGGATCTGCGGCAGCGCGACGAAGGCGACACCGGTGTCGCCCATGTCGGCCAGGCATACGGCGTTCCAGGTCGCCTGTTCGACCGGTTCCTTGCCCTCAATGACATCGCGTAGATTGCGGGCAATCGCCGTGACCATCGACTCGATCATGAATCCGGTCTTGGGTGCGCCGGTCGGCACCGGAGTTGCCTCCACCGGTGGGATCGCCACGCAGACACCGGCAGAGAAGATGTTGGGGTACGCCGGACTGCGCTGGTGCTTGTCGATCAGGATGAACCCGCGCGGATTGGTCAGGCCTTCCACACCGCGCACCGCCGGCACGCCGGTGAACGCCGGCAGCAGCATCGAGTAGGCGAACGGCAGTTCATGCGACTGCACCAGCACACCCTTGCCATCCACCTCGTCCACCTTGACCTTGTCGGACTCGACGGCCGTGACCCTGGCATTGGTGATCCACTTGATGTGCCGCTGGCGCAGCTCGGACTCCATCAAGCCCCTGGAGTCGCCGACGCCACCCAGACCCAGGTGGCCGACATAGGGTTCCGATGTCACGAAGGTCATCGGCACGCGATCGCGCAACTTGCGCTTGCGCAGGTCGGCATCGAGGATCATTGCGAATTCGTAGGCCGGTCCGAAGCAGCTGGCACCTTGCACCGCACCGATCACGATCGGGCCAGGGTTGGCGAGAAAGGCCTCGTAATGCTGCCACGCCGACTGCGCATGGGACGCCGTGCAAATCGATTCGGTATGACCAGCGACGGGCCCGAGGCCGGGCACTTCGTCAAATGCCAGCCGCGGTCCGGTGGCGATCACCAGATAGTCGTAGTCGAGCAGGCGACCGTCGCTGAGACGCAACCGGTTTTCACTGGCCAGTACCGCTTCAGCCGCCATATCGATGAACTCGATGCCCTTGCGCTTCAGCGGTTCGGCCATGTCGAGGCTGATCTCCTCGGGCTTGCGCCAGCCCACCGCCACCCACGGGTTGGACGGCGTGAAGTTGAAGCGCGGACCATCGCCGACCACGCTCACGCTGTGGCCGGAACCCAGTACAGCCTTGATTTCGTAGGCTGCCGCCATGCCACCCAGGCCGGCACCAAGAATGATGATCTTCGCCATGATTCGACTCTCCTGCATGTCTTTCATTCAGGATGCGCATCCGCACCGGAGGGAGCGTTGACGCAGGTCAACAAGCTTCACTAAAGAATTATTTACTAATTTAGATATAGCTTATTTAGATGGCGGTGGTAAAGTCAATGACCAGAATATCCGCTGGATCGATTGCTCCCGGAGCCCCCGCGATGTCCCTGCCGATCAAACTCGACCTGACTGCCATGCAAGCCCGCTCCGAAGACGCCTCGCGCTTGCTCAAGGCGCTCGGCAACGCGCAGCGACTGCGTATCCTGTGCCTGCTCGTAGACCGTGAGATGTCGGTGGGACAGATCAACGAGCAATTACCCGATCTGGGCCAGTCCGCGCTTTCGCAGCACCTGGCCAAGCTGCGCGAGGAAGGCCTGGTGCGTACGCGACGCGAATCGCAGACCATCTGGTACATGCTCGAACACGGGCCAGCCGAGCGGATCATCGAATCGCTCTACAGCATCTATTGCGCCGTCGACGAAAAGCCGCGTGCACGGAAATCCCGAGCCTGAGGGTCGGATGCATGTCCGGTAGGCCGGACATGCCAGAGTGCGTTGCTCTCGAGTGTCGCGCGCGCCGTTGACCGAGACCTGATCACCCGAGCCCGAGGAGCCTGTCATGCAACATCCCGAAGTGAAAGCGTTCTTCGACAAGGCATCCAACACCTTCAGCTATGTGGCGTGGGATCCGGCCACGATGAAGGCGGCGGTGCTTGATAGCGTGCTTGATTACGATGCGGCGTCCGGCCGCACCAGCCGCAAATCGGCCGATACCGTCATCGCCTTCGTGCGGGCGCAGGGACTGATCGTGGAGTGGGTCATCGACACCCACGTGCATGCCGATCACCTCTCGGCGTCGTCGCATGTCCAGTCAGTCCTGGGCGGCAAACTCGGGATCGGCGAACACATTCGCACCGTACAGGACAGCTTCGGCGCGCTGTTCAATGCGGGTACCGAATTCCGCCGCGACGGTAGTCAGTTCGACCACCTGTTCAGCGATGGCGAGCGCTACATGGTCGGCCGCATCGAGGCGACAGCGATGCACACGCCAGGCCATACGCCAGCATGTGTGACCCACCTGATCGGCGACGCGGCGTTCGTTGGCGACACGCTGTTCATGCCCGACTACGGTACCGCGCGATGCGATTTCCCCGGTGGCGATGCGGCCACGTTGTTCCGCTCGATCCAGAAGATCTACGCACTGCCGGGCAGCACCCGCATTTTCCTGTGCCACGACTACAGGGCCCCTGGCCGCGACGAGTTCGCGCATGAGACCACGGTCAGTGCCGAGCGCAGCAGCAACATCCACGTGCACGATGGTGTCAGCGAGGCGGAGTTCGTGGCCATGCGCACAAGTCGCGACGCCACCTTGTCGATGCCGCAGCTGATCCTGCCCGCGGTGCAGGTCAACATGCGCGCCGGCCAGCTGCCACCGGCCGAAGACAACGGTGTGCGCTATCTGAAAATCCCGTTGGACGCGATCTGAATCCGGCCGACTCAATCAACTCGCCAGGAGAACATCCATGCAGCTTCGCCCGCTTTCAAAGGAACTCAGCGCCAGTCCGCAGATCGTCGTTGCCGACATCGCGGTGCTGGCGGCGCAGGGCTTTCGCAGCATCATCAACAACCGCCCCGATGGCGAAGAGCCGGGCCAGCCGAGCAGTGCCACACTGGCCGCGGCGGCAAGGCAGGCCGGGCTGGACTATCGGCATATCCCCGTGGTGACTGGCCAGTTGCAGGGCACCCAGGTGACGGCATTCGCCACTGCGCTGGCCGACATGCCCGGGCCCGTGCTGGCGTTCTGCCGTACCGGCACGCGTTCCACCACCTTGTGGGCGCTGCAGGCCAGGGGCTCGGCGGACGCCATCCTGGAAACGGCGAGGGTCGCCGGCTATGACCTGTCGGGCCTGCGCCCGCAACTCGGTGATGCGGCACACGGTCAATGAGCGGCACGGCCTGCGCCACGCCTTGAAGCCGGTCTCTATCGGGAGTCATCCATGGATCATCTGCTGTCCCTGCAGGCCCTGCTCGCCATCGCGTGCGGCTCGGCCGTCGGTTTTTCGCTGGCGCTGATCGGCGGCGGTGGCTCGATTCTCGCGGTGCCGCTGCTGCTGTACGTGGTCGGCGTGCACGATCCGCATCTGGCGATCGGCACCAGCGCGCTGGCGGTGGCGGTCAATGCCTTCGCGAATCTGATTCCGCACGCGCGCGCCGGTCACGTGCGCTGGAAGGTGGCGTTCACCTTCGCTGCCACCGGTGTGGTCGGCGCCTACATCGGATCAACCATCGGCAAGGTGGTCAACGGCCGGCACCTGCTGGTGCTGTTTGCCTTGCTGATGCTGGTGGTGGCTGCGCTGATGCTGCGTGGTCGCCGCAGCGGTCCGGATCGTTATCCGCTGCCACGGATGTATCCACGACTGGGCATGGTGGGCCTGGGCGCCGGCGGCCTGTCCGGCTTCTTCGGCATCGGCGGTGGATTCCTGATCGTGCCGGGGCTGATGTTCGCCAGCGGGATGGAAATCATCCATGCCATCGGCACGTCGCTGTTCGCCGTCGGCGCCTTCGGCCTGACCGCCGCCACCAACTACGCGATCTCCGGCCTGATCGACTGGCCGGTCGCGGCCGAGTTCATCGGTGGTGGCATCGTCGGCGGCTGGCTCGGTGCGATCGGTGCCAGGCGGCTGGCGAAAACCCGTGGTGCGCTCAACCTCATCTTCGCGCTGGCGATCATCGCCGTCGCGATCCTGATGCTGGTCAAGAGCCTGCATGGCTGATCGATCGATGACCGGCATGTTCGTGGCCCGCGCTGCGGCACAATGACCGCTGGCCGTGGTGGGGTGCTGGATGATTTATGTTTTTCTGAGCGTCGTGTGCAGCGTGCTGGTGTCGGTGCTGCTGAAGCTGGCGCGCCGTTTCGAGGTCGACGTGGGCCAGGCGATCGCCTGGAATTATGTGGTGGCCGGCGCGCTCACCGCGCTGATGTTGCAGCCGTCGCTGGCGACGCTGCGCGAACCCGGAGCGCCTTGGCTGGCGCTGATCGGGCTGGGCATCCTGCTGCCAACGATCTTTCTGGCGCTGGCCGCCTCGGTGCGGCATGCCGGCATCGTACGCAGCGATGCGGCGCAACGGCTGTCGCTGCTGCTGTCGCTGCTGGCGGCGTTCGTGCTGTTCGGCGAGCAGCTCACTGCGCTCAAGGGGATTGGCATCACGCTCGGCCTGCTGGCCCTGCTGTGCATGGTCTGGCGCAGCGGGCAGGGCACGGTGGAACGTGGTGTGGCCGGCTGGCTGTATCCGCTGCTGGTGTTCGCTGGCTTCGGCGTGATCGACATCCTGTTCAAGCGCGTGGCGCAGGCCGGCGTGCCGCTGGGCGCGTCACTGCAGGCGATGTTCGCGCTGGCCTTGCTGGTCGCGTTCGCGCTGCAGCTGTGGCGTCGCCTGCAAGGTCGCACCCGCTTCACCGCGCGCAGTGCGCTGGCGGGTGTCGCGCTGGGGCTGGCCAACTTCGGCAACATCCTGTTCTACCTGCGCGGCCATCGTGCGTTGCCGCAGCATCCGGCGCTGGTGTTTGCCAGCATGAATATCGGCGTGGTGGCACTGGGTGCGCTGGTCGGCATGCTGGTCTTTCGCGAGCGGCTCAGCCGGCTGAACCTCGCTGGTGTGGTGCTGGCGCTGCTGGCGATCGTGCTGATCGCCGCCGCCTAGCAGGTTGTTGAAAACAGCCTGCTAATGCGATCCACGGATGGATCGTCCGCGAATCAATCATCCAAGTGATTGATTCGTCGGAGCCGAGTCCGGGCATGTATCGGACTCGGCGAGTTGGAGAAGGGCAGTACAGCCCTTTTCCGACAATCGGCCAAATCCCGGTGGCAGTGACTTCCGGGAGATGAAACGGCATCCCATCGGTGCCAGTGTGCAGCACTGCTGGCGCGGCCGCGTCGTGGCAACCAAGGATCATTCCATGCGCAAACTCCCACTCGCCGCGCTGCTAGCTGCGTTGCTGCTCAGTACCGCCGCCGTCGCCGCCGACAAGAAAGACGACAAGGCCAAACCCGACAGCAAACCCGACGCGACCCTGGTGCAGCCGCAGACCTCCGACAGCGATGGCTCGGTGTCGGTCGAAGGCCATCGCATCGACTACAAGGCGGTGGCCGGGACCCTGATCCTGCACGGCAGCGGCGACAAGGAGAACGAGCCGCAGGTGAGCATGTTCTACGTCGCCTATTTCAAGAAAGGCGCCGACGCGGGCAAGCGACCGGTCACCTTCGTCTACAACGGCGGCCCCGGCTCGGCCACGGTATGGCTGCACATGGGTGCGTTCGGGCCGAAGCGCGTGGTGACCGCGGACGACAGCCACACGCCGGCGGCGCCGTATGGTCTGGTCAACAACGATTACAGCCTGCTTGATGCCTCCGACGTGGTGTTCATCGATGCGCCCGGCGCCGGTTTCAGCCGGCTGATCGCGAATGACGACGACAAGTCCAAGCGCGACGAGCAGATGAAGGATCGGCGCAAGGCGATCTACGGCGTCGACGGCGACGGCCACGCGTTCGCCCAGTTCATTACCCGCTTCCTGTCGAAGTACGGGCGCTGGAACTCACCGAAATACCTGTTCGGCGAAAGCTACGGCACCACCCGCTCGGCGGTGCTGGCGAACATTCTGGAGAACGAGAACAGCGTCGACCTGAACGGCGTGATCCTGCTCTCGCAGATCCTCAGTTTCGACACCAGCATCGACGGGCCGGAGTTCAATCCGGGCATCGATCTGCCGTACGAACTGGCATTGCCCACGTTTGCGGCCACCGCGTTTTACCATCACAAGCTTCCACAGCAGCCGGCGGCGCTGGAGCCGCTCCTCGAAGAAGTGAAGAAGTACGCACTGGGCGATTACGCGCAGGCCTTGATGGCCGGCTCGCGGCTCGGTGACGCGCAGAAACAGGCGGTAGCCGAGAAGCTGCATCAGTACACCGGTCTGACGGTGGCGTATCTGCTGAAGGCGAACCTGCGTGTCAGTGGCGGCATGTTCGAGCAGCAGCTGCAGAACGATGGCGACATCACCACCGGCCGGCTGGACAGTCGTTTCTCCGGCCCGGCGATCGATCCGCTGAACAAGGGCTCCGACTACGATCCGCAGTCGTCGGCGATCAGCTCGGCCTATGTGGCTGCGTTCAACGACTACGTGCGGCGCGATTTGAAATTCGGCGAGGGTCGCCAGTACCGGCTGTTTGCCGACATCGATCACTGGGATTTTTCGCACAAGGCGCCGGGCGTGCAGGGCGAGGCGCTGCAGTCCTCGACCAATGTGATGCCGGACCTGGCCACCGCGATGAAGACCAATCCGAATCTCAGGGTCTATTTGAATGGCGGCTATTACGACCTGGCCACGCCATTTTTCGCCGCTGACTACGAGATGCATCACCTGCCGATCCCGGCCAGCCTCGAGGGCAACATCAGCTACTCGTGGTATCCGTCCGGCCACATGGTGTATGCGCACGAAGCGTCGTTGAAGCAGCTGCATGACAACGTGGCCCGCTTCATCGGGCAGACCGACAACGTCAAACACTAGGCGGGCTGTGCCGCCCGGGCGCTCAGCGCTTGGGCGGGGCGCTATGCCGCGGTGCAGTCGAGCCGCGCACCACCAGCTCCGGGCTGAAGCCTTCGTTGGCGCTGCTGACCGGCTCGCCGTTGGCGGCACGCTGCAGGTCGCCGATCAGCCGCTGTGCGGCGTGCCGCGCGATTTCCTCGGTGGCCTGGCGCGCGGTGGTCAGCGCGGGCCACGACTGCTTGGAGAACGGGCTGTCCTCGAAGCCGGCAATCGACAATTCGTATGGCACGTTGATGCCATCCGAATGCGCGGCGGCCAGCACCCCGGCGGCGATCTCGTCGTTCGAACCGAAGATTGCGCTGGGTCGGTCTTTCAGCGCCAGCAACTTGCGCGCGCCGCGGAAGCCGTCGTCGAAGGTATAGTCGCCGGGCACGATCAGCTTGCGGTCGAGGGCGATGCCGTAATCCTTCAGCGCGTCCTCGTAACCCTGGTAGCGCTCCAGGCTGGAACGATGCTCGCGTCCGCCCCACAGGAAACCGATGCGCTGGTGGCCGAGCTGGATCAGGTGTTCGGTGATCGCATAGGCGGCGTCGCGATCGTCCACGTAGATACACGGCGAGCCATCCTGCGGATCCTTGCGCGCCGAGATGATCCGGATGAACGGGATCTTCGCCTCGCTCAATGCGCGGATCAGTGCCGGCTGTTCGGACATCGGCGGCGCCAGCACCAGCCCGGCCAGCCGCGAGCGGCGCACCAGTTCGCGCAGCTCGTCGGCCAGTTTCGGCGAGGACGAGTCGCAGGGATGGATTTGCAGACCGAAGCCGCTGCTGCGGCACACCGACAGCACGCCGCGCTGCAGGTTGATGATGTAGTGCGCGTTCGGGTTGTCGTAGACCAGGCCGATCGCGTAGGCACGGGTGCTGCGCAGGCTGCGCGCGGAAGGGTCGGGCTGGTAGCCGAGCGCGTCGATCTCGCGCTGCACCTTCTCGCGCGTGCGGGCATGCACCGAAGGCTCGTTGTTGATCACGCGCGAGACGGTCTTCAGCGAGACGCCTGCGCGTTCGGCTACATCCTTGATGGTGGCACTGCGCAACCGCTGAACCTCATGCATCGTGATGGATGGTGCCGTCGCGCCCTCGCGCCGACTACGTTGCGCAGGAGTGTGCGACATCGCCTGCATCCTAACTTATGGGCATGCCCGGCGCGATGCGCGACTCATGCGCCGGACGCCTGGCCGGCCCGGTGGCCGACCAGTCCGTAGTAGAGGATGTACAGGTAGCACGGCACCATCAACAGCGCGAACGCGAGCTGGAAGTCGATGTGCTGTTTCAGGTGCACGAACAGCTGCGGCACCACCGCGCCGCCGGCGATGCCCATGATCAGCAGCGCCGAACCGCGTTCGGTGTGACTGCCAAGCCCCTTGATCGCCAGCGGAAAAATCGCCGGCCACATCATCGCGTTGGCGAAACCCAGTGCGGCGACGAACAGCACCGAGCTGTACCCGCTGGTCGCAAACGCCCCCAGCGTGAACAGCACGCCGAGCACGGCGGAGACCGCCAGATAGCGCTGCTGCGAGATGAAGCGTGGAATCAGCAGCAGCCCGGCCACGTAGCCGAGCAGCATCGCGCCCAGTGTGAACGAGGTGAAGAAGCGCGTCTGTTCCAGCGGCAGGTGGAAGCTGGCGCCATAGGTGCCGATCGCGTCGCCGGCCATCACTTCCACACCGACATACAGGAACAGGCACAGTACGCCGAGCCACAGGTGCGGAAAACTGAAGATGCTGCCGTCCCGGTGGCCGATCGCCCGCTCACTGTTCGCGCCGGCCGGCTTGATCTCGGGCAGCGACGAGCGCGCGATCCAGATCGCCAGCAGCACGAGCAACCCGGCCATCACCATGTACGGAAGATGCACCTTGCCGGCAAAGGCATTGAGCAGCGCCTCGCGTGCTTCCGGCGTCGGTGCCGACTCGACCTGCTGGCCGAAGGTGCTGATGCCGCTGAGCACCAGTGCGCCGAAGGCGAACGGTGCGATCGCGCCGGCCAGTTTGTTGCAGATGCCCATGAACGCGATGCGCTGTGCCGCGCTGTCGATCGGGCCGAGGATGCTGATGTACGGATTGGAGGCGGTCTGCAGCAGCGACAGGCCGGCACCAATCACGAACAACCCGGTCAGTGCGCCCGGATACATCCGCATGGTGGTGAACTGACCAAACAGTGTCGCGCCGATCGCCATCACGAACAGGCCCAGCGCCATGCCTTTCTTCATGCCGGTGCGGCGCAATACCGCCGACGACGGCAACGCCAGGAAGAAGTACGACAGGTAGAACGCCATCGGCACCAGGAACGCATTCACATCGTCGAGATTGAACGCCAGTTTGACGAAGGTGATCAGCGGCCCGTTGAGCCAGGTCACGAAGCCGAAGATGAAAAACAGCAGGCCGATGATCAGCATCGGGCCCAGGTTGGTGCGTTCGGACGGCGCCGCCGCCAGCGTGGTTGCCATGGTCTCTTCTCCCCGGAGTCCGACCGTACCGCACCGGTCGAATGACCGGGACAGACAGGAATGTCTCTTTAATCGCCGGAAAGTGCAACGTTGTCAATTAATGCCTGGCAGAGATTGTCCGGCTGGCAGCCTGATCGGGTCATCCAGGCGGCCACATCGGGACGTTTGTGCGGCGCTGCGGCATATCGCTTTGGAAATGTCTAAGCCTTATAGAACAGGCTTTGTCAGGCCATTTTCTGTGCCAGTCAAGGTGATTTATCGGAGTGTCACGACAGCTATGTTGCGGCGCCATATCGAATGTTCCGGAAATTGCCGTCAGTCATGTTGACAACGTTGTCATTTTGACAGCAGACTCCGCCGGAATCAGGCCAAAGCCCGATCGGCAGCGAACCGTTGCGTACCGATCAGGGCGTTGCCGGCCACGGGGAGAGTGGAGTGGGGGAAGTCGCCAACCAGCGTCATGCAGCAGAACCGTCGGCGACGGCGCTGGCCGCTGCTGCGCCGGGCTTCAGCGAGGCGTTCCTGGCCACCGATGTCGGTGGCACGCACGCGCGCATTGGGCTGGTCGTCGGCAACGCGGCAGGCAAGCGCCCGGTCAGCGTGCTGCACTATCACCGCTACAGCTGCGCCGACTGGAGCAGCCTCACCGCGATGCTGCAGGATTTTGTCGGGCAGCTGGCCGGCACGCCGCATGCGGCGCTGCAGGGTCAGCTCCGTCATTGCGCGGTGGCCTGCGCCGGCTACGTGCTGGACGACGCGATCATCAACGACAACCTGCCGTGGCCGGTGTCGATCCGCGAGATCCGTGACGGCCTCGGCATCCAGCGGCTGGCGGTGATCAACGATTTCGAGGCGCTCGCCTACGCCATCCAGTTCATCGATGCGGACGAGATCCGGCCGATCATCGAAGCCGCCCAACCGGCGGCGTCCGGGCCGGTGCTTGTGATGGGTCCGGGCACGGGGCTGGGTTCGGCCGTGCTGTTGCCGGGCCAGCCGCGGGCGCAGGTACTGGCCACCGAGGCCGGGCAGATTTCGCTGGCACCGGGCAACGAGCGCGAGATCGAGATCCTGCGTTTGTTCCGTCGCGATCGTCCGCATGTGCCGTTCGAGGATGCGCTGTCCGGTCCGGGCCTGCTCAAGCTCTATCGCGCGCTGTGCGAATTGCGCGCCAGTCCGGCGCGACTGCTGACGCCGGCCGAGATCACCGGTGCCGCGCTGGCCGGCAATGATGCGGCGGCGGTCGAGGCACTGGAGGTTTTCTGCGGCCTGCTCGGCAGCTTCGTCGGCGATCTGGTGCTGCTGTACGGCGCCCGCGGCGGCGTCTATCTGGCCGGGGGGATCCTGCCGCAGATCCAGCCGTTCCTGCTGGCCAGCAGCTTCACCGAACGCTACTTCAACAAGGGCGTGATGCGCGCCTATCTGCAACAGGTTCCGGTACGACTGATCGAGCACGGCCAGCTTGGTGTCATTGGCGCCGCAGGCTGGTTTCTGGATGAGTGGCAGGGAGAGTGAGATGCCCATCGTCCAGTGACACGGCGCCAAGCCAGCCACAACACAAGTCCATGACCGCGCCACGCCGGTCCTGATTTCGAGCCAGCCTCTGAGGGGAGGACATCATGAATTACCGCAAGACACTACTCGCTGCCAGCATCATCACCAGTCTGTGCGTATCCGGCGTGCTTTATGCACAGGACACGACACAGTCCAGTTCGACCGGCCCAACCAGTCAACCGGCCAAGAAGGACGCCAAGCAACTGGGCACGGTCATGGTCACCGGCATCCGCGACAGCGAGGCGGAATCGCTGGCGCTGAAGAAGGATGCTGCTTCGCACATCGAGGTCGTCACCGCCGAAGACATCGGCAAGTTGCCGGCCAAGAACGTGGCCGACACGCTGCAGCGTCTGCCGGGCGTCAACATCAGCTCGGCCAGTGCCAGCGAAGGTGGTTTCGACGAGAATGATCGGGTGAGTCTGCGCGGTACCAATCCCAGCATGACCCAGACCCTGGTCAACGGGCATACCGTAGGCACCGGCGACTGGTTCGTGCTGAGTCAGGTCACCACGGTGGGCCGCAGCGTCAGCTACAGTTTGCTGCCTGCGGAAATCGTCAACGAGGTGGTGGTGCACAAGACCTCCGAGGCCAGGATCCAGGAAGGCGGTGCGGCCGGTTCGGTGGACATCATCACGCGCAAGCCGCTGGAGTTTGCCAAGAACGTCACCGCCGAAGGTTCGGTGGGCGGCGTGTACGCGGATCTGCCCGGCAATACCAAGCCGCAGTTCAGCGGCCTGTTCAACTGGAAGAACGACGCCAACAACTTCGGCGTGATGGTGCAGGCCTTCTACGAGAAGCGCAGCCTGCAGCGCAATGGTCAGGAGCTGGTCGGCGGCTACAACCAGATCGCTGCGACCGATGCGGTCGCGGTGGCTCATCCTGATCTGGCCGGCGTCTACTACCCGCAGGAAATCGGTGCCACGCTGTTCACCCAGACGCGCACGCGCAAGGGCGGAACCATCGACGTGGAGTTCAAGCCCACCGACAACCTGACCCTGAATCTCGACGCCTTCTACACCAAGCTCAAGGCCGACAACTACAACCGCAACTACATGCTGTGGACCAGCCAGTTCATCAACCAGGGCGGGCTGCAGCCGGGCTATACCGTGAAGAACGGCGTACTCACCAATGCGTCGTTCGGTCAGGTCGCCGGCAACACCAATCCCTCCATCGTCTACGACCAGATCTCGCGTCCGGGCGCAGCCTCCAGTTCAGGCTATGTAACCCTCGACGCCGACTGGCGCGCCACCGAACAACTCAGCTTCAAGGGCCAGGTCGGCACCACCGAGGGCAAGGGCTCCAGCCCGACGCAGAATGTGCTCGAGCTCGGCGCCAACGCCGGTGCTCCTGCCAGCTGGAACATCAACGGCACCGGCAAGCCGACCGACTGGTCGGTGGGCGGTTCCAACAGCACGCCTTCCGGCATTCTTCCTTCGGCCGGCTGGATCTTCGGCGGCCAAGGCATCAATACCAAGGACAAGGAAAACTGGGGCCAGCTCGATGGTGAACTGGATTTCGATGGCGGTTCGCTCTCGTCGCTGGAATTCGGCGTGCGTTATGCCAACCACACGCGTGAAAACCCGTTTGAGGTCGCCCAGGGACCGTCTGGCGACTGGACCAATCTGGCCAACTATCCGACGACGTTCCGCAACTATCCGGGCGACTTCGGCAGCAGTCTGGGCGGCTCGTTCCCCAGCAATATCTGGTACTACTCACCGGCCCAGCTGGCCGCGTTCGATGCCAAGTTCACCAACCGCGACCCGGTAACCCGCTTCTATTTCAACGACGTCTACAAGGTCAACGAGAAGGACAGCGCCGCCTACCTGCAGGCGAATTTCGCCGGCGAAGGCTGGAGCGGCAACTTCGGTGTGCGCTACGTCAAGACCAAGCAGGACATTGGCTATACCAGTACCAATCCCGACCCGGGCGCGACCACCTCCACCGGCCCGATCATCGGCTCGGCGTTCGGCAATTACTACTGGAACACGTACAAGAACAAGTACGACCAATTCCTGCCCAGCGCCAACCTCAAGTTCGACGTGACCGACGAGTTGGTGGCTCGCTTCGCCGCCTCTCAAACCATGACTAGACCGGACTATTCCGCGCTGGCTGGCTTCGTGTCTCTCAATGACCTGACCCTGGCCGGCAGCGGTGGCAACCCGAAACTCAAGCCGCTGATCTCGACCAACTTCGACGCCGCGCTGGAATGGTATTTCGCGCCACGCGGCCTGCTGTCCGCCGGCGTCTACAAGATGAACCTGAAGGACTATGTCACCTTCAGCAATGAGTTCCAGACCTACAAGAACATCCAGGCCAGCACCAACGCCGGCGCGGATGTCTTCAGCACCTACACGGTGAGCGTGCCATCCAACACCAATGGTCAGGTGAAGGGCGTCGAGCTCAATTACATCCAGCCGATCGGCAAGAACTTCGGCGTATCCGCGAACTACACCTACGCCAGTGGTCGCGCGACGGGTGACAAACCGCTGCAGGGCACGTCGAAGACCACCGCCAATGCGTCCGCCTTCTTCGAGAACGACCGCTTCAATGCACGCGTGAGTTACACCTATCGTTCGTCCTTCTACGCTGGCGTGGCCCGCGCGGACACGTTCTACCAGGCGGGCGTGGGCAACCTCGCGGCATCGGTCGGCTACACCATCAATCAATGGTTGTCCCTGTCGCTCGACGCGATGAACCTCAACAACCCGAAGCTGAAGTACTACACAAAGACCGACACGATCGGCAAGCAGCCGTACTACTTCTACGACAACGGCCGCCAGTACTACGTCAACCTTCGCTTCAAGTTCTGACCCGTTTCACGCAACCGCGAGCCATGGACGGCTGCGCACTCTCCCCTTCCGGGCCCGAGCAACTGTTTTCGGGCCCGCTTTTTTGAAGGCGTCATGGCCATGCCATGCATGGCATCCTGCGACGCTTGCGACGGAGATTGCCGATGACACGCCGTTTGTTCTCGCTGTTCTGCGCATGCCTGTTGACCGGTGCGGCCGTGGCCGCGACGCCGGTTCGCGCGACGCCTGCTGCTGCGAAAGATTCGATTTCACTGATTCCGTTGCCGGCGCAACTCACGGTTGCCGACGGCAAGTTCAAGGTCGACCCGTACACGCCGATCGTGGTCGCCGATCATGCCGGGTCGACCCGGCGCACGGCGCGTTATCTGGCCGAGCTGATCGCGCGCACCCGCGGCCTGCATCTGCTGGTGAAGCAGGGCACTGCAACAACACCTGCGATCGTGCTGCGGCTTGATCCGCGCGCGCCGGTGGCAAACCGCGAAGGCTATGCGCTGGATGTCACGCCGCAAGGCATCCGCATCACCGCACGCGATGACGCCGGCCTGTTCTACGGTGCGATGACGCTGTGGCAACTGCTCACACCGGACGCGCAACACGGTGCAGTGCAGGTGCCTGCCATGCAGATCCGCGACCAGCCGCGTTTCACCTGGCGGGGCCTGATGCTGGATTCCGCGCGGCACTTCCAGAGCGTGGCCGAGATCGAGCGGCTGCTGGACCAGATGGCCGAGCACAAGCTCAACGTCTTCCATTGGCACCTCACCGACGATCAGGGCTGGCGCATCCAGATCAAGCGCTATCCCGAACTCACCCGCATCGGCGCATGGCGCACACCGCCGGATGCCGGACACGACGGCGAGCCACCGCGCTACGGCGGCTTCTATACGCAAGACGAGATCCGCCATGTCGTCGCCTATGCCGCCGCGCGTCAGATCACGGTGGTGCCGGAGATCGACATGCCCGGCCATGCGCAGGCGGTGGTGGCCGCATATCCGCAGTTCGGCGTCACCGGCCAGCGCCCGCCGGTGTCGGTCGACTGGGGCGTCAATCCGTATTTGTACAACGTCGACGACGCCACCTTCCGGTTCATCACCAATGTGCTCGACGAGGTGATGGCGCTGTTCCCGTCGAAGTACATCCATGTCGGCGGCGACGAGGCAGTCAAGGACCAGTGGCAGGCCGCGCCCGCGGTGCAGGCGAAGATGCGTGCGCTCGGTCTGAAGGACGAGGATGCGCTGCAGGGCTGGCTGATCGATCGCGTCGGCAAGTACCTCGACGCGCATGGGCGCCGGCTGATCGGCTGGGACGAGGTCCTCGACGGCGGCGTGCCGGCCGATGCCACGGTGATGTCGTGGCGCGGCACCAAAGGCGCGATCAAGGCGGCGCAGGCCGGCCACGACGTGGTGCTGTCGCCCGCACCGGATCTGTATCTCGACCAGCTGCAGAGTGACCGTGCCGACGAGACCGCCGGGCGCATCCCGGTACGTGACCTCGCCAGCGTGTACGCGTTCGAGCCGGTGCCGAAGGAACTCGATGCCGCGCAGGCGCAACACGTGCTGGGCGCGCAGGCGAATGCGTGGACCGAACACATGCCGACGATGAAACACGTCGAGCATGCGGCGTTCCCGCGTCTCGCGGCGCTGAGCGAGGTGGACTGGTCGCCGGCGGCGTCGCGTGACTGGAACAGTTTCACCAGCCGGCTGCCGGCGCAGTTCGCACGCTATCGCGCGCAGGGCATCGGCTATGCCGACAGCGCATTCGCGCCGGACATCGCGCTGGATCGCAACGCCGCGCTGACCAGCGGCATGGCGCAGGTCAGCCTGTCCAATCAGGCCGGTAGCGGCGTTCTGCTCTACACGCTGGATGGGAGCATGCCAGGGCGTGATTCGCCGGAGTACCGTGCGCCGTTCGCGGCGAAGCTGCCGGTGACGGTGCGTGCGGTGACGCTCGCGCCCGATGGCAGCATGCTGGCCGCGCCGCGCGAACGCGTGCTGTCGCGAGCGGCCCTGCTGAGCCTCGGCGGCAACCAGATGCCGAACTGTCCCGGCAGCGATTTCCGCCTGCGCGTGCAGCCGCTGCCCGACGCCACCTCGCTGGCGCCGGTGTACAGCATCAACGTGTTCAACACCTGCCAGCTGTATCCGGCGACACCAATGGACGGTCTGGCGTCGATCCATGTCGACGCGGTGCGGCTCGTGCGCAACTTCGCACTCGCGCACGAGCAGAAGCTGGTGGTGTCGCGTCCGCAGGCCACGCCGTTCGGCGAGCTGGTGGTGCATCTCGATCAATGCGATGGGCCGGTACTGGCCAGCATGCCGTTGCCCGATCCGGCGCACAGTGCGCGCCATTTCGCGCTGGATGCGACGTTGCCGGCACAGCATGGTGAGCACGCGCTGTGTCTGATTTACACCGCGCCTACCGACGGTCCGCTGTATGCGCTTGATCGGGTTGCACTGATGCTGGATGGAACGACGCGATGAACGTATCGCCGCGCCGGCTCGCCTCGCTCGACGCGCTGCGCGGCTGCACCGTGGCGGCGATGCTGCTGGTCAACGATCCTGGCGACTGGGATCACGTCTACTGGCCGCTCGATCACGCGGCGTGGAACGGTTGCACGCCGACCGACCTGGTATTTCCATTCTTCCTGTTCGTGGTCGGCGTGTCGGTGGCGCTGGCGATCCTGCCGCGGCTGGAGCAGGGCGCCGATCGCGCCGCGCTGATGCATGCCGCGTTGTCGCGCGCGTTGCGCATCGTCGGGCTCGGCTTGCTGATCAACGTACTCGCGTGGTGGTGGATGCCTGGTGCGCACCTGCGCTTTCCCGGCGTATTGCAGCGGATCGGCGTGTGCTATGCCGGAGTGGCGCTGTTCGCGCTCTGTACCCGGCCGCGCACGCAATGGGCTGCGATTGCGGTGCTGCTGCTCGGCTACTGGTGGTTGCTCGTGCTGGGTGGATCGCTGGAACCGTGGACGAATATCGTCAGCCGCACCGATACCGCCGTGTTCGGCCGCTTTGCCTATCTGATCGACCCGGCCACCGGGCGCGGCCATGATCCGGAAGGCTTGCTCAGCACCTTGCCGTCACTGGCCACCGCCTTGCTCGGCCTGCGCGCGGGTTGCTGGTTGCGCGCAGGCAGACTCAGGGCACTGCTGATCGGCGCCGTGCTGTCGTTGCTGCTGGGTGCGCTGTGGTCGCTGTGGCTGCCGCTCAACAAGAACCTGTGGACGCCCTCGTTTGTATTGTGGACGGCGGGATGGGCCGCGCTGGCGTTGCTGGGATTTCACCTGCTGATCGATCGGCGCGGCTGGCCGGCGTGGGGGCGACGCTTCGGGGTCAATGCGATCGCCGCCTATGCCGGCTCCGAGCTGATGCAGATCCTGCTGCCGGGGCTGGGACAGGACTGGCTGTATCAACATCTGTTTGCCAGCTGGATGACGCCGCGATTCGGCCCCTGCATTCCGTCGCTGGCTTTCGCGGTGGTGTTCGTGGCGATGTGGTGGCTGATCGTGCGGGCGATGGATCGCCGGCGGATCTATCTCAAGTTATGACGATCAGCGCCGCCCGCGCAGCGCCTTGATGAACAGCGCCATCGCGAATACGCCCAGCACGAAACCGATGCTGGCGCCCCATAGACCGCCCGTCGCTCCGGCCAGCAGATAACCGATGCCGAAGCCCAGCGGAAACAACAGCAGCAGCGGCAGGCATCCCATCCGTCGATTCTTCAGCGCGCCGCCACCAGCACGTCGGGCAACGAGGGTGGATAGCGCAGCAATGCCTGCTTTGCCAGCTGGGTGTCGGCGGCGGACAGTTCGATCAGCGGCGTGAGCTTGCCGCCGATCAGCGCGGCGATCGCGGCACCATCGCGATACAGCACGCGCGAGCTGGCCAGCGCCGGCACCTTGTCGCCGACCAGCACGGTGCCGACCAGGTTCAACGGATCGCTGCCGCTGAGGCAGACCAGCTCACCGTCGTCCGCGCGCTGGCGCACCGCGCGCAGTGGCGCGATCGCCTCGGGCAGCGCGAACTGTTCACCGACCAGGCCCTCGACGAAGCGCCCGCCGCGGATCTCGCCGCGTGCTTCCAGCCGGTGATAGACGCGCAGCAGTTCGCGCCACGACGGCAGCCATGGTGCTTCGCGCTCCAGCAGTTTCCAGAACACCACGCCGTAGCGGCGCAGCAGGGCGCGGGCGATGTGTTCGATGGCTTCAGAATCAAGAGCTTCACCCTCTCCCAACCTCCCCCTGCGTGCAAGGGGAGGGGCAACAGCGGCCGCCGCGGTGCCTGGACTCCCTCTCCTGCTCGCAGGGGAGGGTTGGGCGACCGCAAGGGAGTCCTTCAGGTGAGGGCTGCTCTTCGCCAGCGACCAGCGACCAGCATCCTCGATGCCGCCGAACTGATGCCGACGCAATCGCCGATGCCGTCCGCCATCACGCTTTGCCGCCGGCAGCAGCAGCGCGCGCAGGCCGGCGAAGCTATCGGCGCTGACCCGACCGGCGGCGACCAGTTCGCCAAGCGCATCCTCCAGTTCGGTGCGCAGCAATCGGGTGGCATCCAGCAGCTCGTCGAAGAACAGCGCACCCTGTTCGCGCAGTACATCGGCCACGGCCTGCGCACGCGACGACAGCAGGATATCCTGCGGATCATCGCTCGCAGCAACGGACGTCCAGACGGCCATGTCGCGTCGCGGAAGCAGCACGATCGGCGTGCTGCGTACCGGTCCGCCACCGCCGCCGCTGCCCGTGCGCAGACGCGCCCAGCCGATCCGTCCGGCACGGCACAGTTCGTCCAGCCAGCGGATCGAGTAGTCGTCGATGCGTGCCGTCAGAATCTCCGATTCCCAGGCGCCGGCTGCCGCCTCGTAGCCTTCCAGCTGTGCCAGCGTGGCGACCAATGCATCCGGTCCGCTCAGTCGGGTCGCCACAGACACGTGCTGCCAGTCGAACAGGAATCGCATCAGCGCGCGCCGGCTGACCGGCTCGATCTCGCGGCGCAGGCGGCCAAGGGTGTAGCGGTGGATGCGTGCCAGCAGATGCCGCTCGCACCACTCGGTGCCGGTCGCATCGGCGGTGAAGTGGCCCTGCATGACATAGCCCTCGGACTGCAGCCGGTTCAGCGCGAGTTCGATCTCGGCGGACTCGACCGACATCGACCGGGTGAGCGCTGCCGCGGTGACCGGACCGAGGCCGCCGAGGCGATGGCGCACCAGTTCCAGCAGCGCATCTTCGCGTGTCCACGTTTGCGCGGCGTATTCAGTGGGCGCGGCGATCGGTGGCTGCATTGGTGTGGCGGGATGCAGTGCCTGCCACAGTGGCAGCTTCTCGGCGGAGGTCCAGACCATCGGTGAAGTAGTGGAAGCAGGCAGCAGTTGCGTCGCGCGCTGCGTTTTGGCCAGTGCCTGCAGTCGCTCGCTCCAGCCAGGATTGGTGCCGACTTCTGCGGCGGTGACAAAGCCAAGCAAGGTCAGTGCCTCATGCATCTCGTCGGCGTCGCGCACCTGCGGCCACGCTTCCTCGCGCACGGCCGCGATCGCGTCGGGATCGAGCCGGCCGAGGTCGTCGGCGCTGTCGGCCTCGTTCCAGCGGCGCGTCTGCACGGCCTGGGTGCGACGCTCCTCCAGCGGTGCGTCGTCGAGGAACGCGTACGGCGCCGCGTTCAAGACTTCGGCGGCAAGCGGGCTTGGTACGGTGAGGTCGCGCGCCACGATGGCGATCTCGCCATTTTCGAGTTTGCGCAGAATGGCGAGCAGCCCGTCGACATCCATCGCCTCTCGCAAGCAATCGTGCATGGTCTGGTTGACCAGCGGGTGATCCGGCACCTCGCGCTCGCCCACGATGTTCTCCAGGCAGGCGACCTGATCGGGAAACACCGCAGCAAGCAGGTCCTCGCTCTTCATCCGCTGCAGCGGCGGTGGCGTCTTCTTGCCGCCGGTGAAGCGCGGCAGCGCCAGCGCGGTCACCGCATTCCAGCGCCAGCGTGCGGGGAACAGCGGCGCATCGAGCAGCGCCTGAATCAGCACATGCTCGGCGGTGTTCGAGTGCAGGTAGTGCGCGACTTCCTCCAGCGGAAAGCTGTGGCTGGTCGACAGCGACAGCACGATCGCGTCCTCGGTCGCCGCCGCCTGCAATTCGAAGTTGAACTGGCGGCAGAAGCGCTTGCGCAGCGCCAGCCCCCAGGCGCGGTTGATCCGGCTGCCCCACGGCGTGTGGATCACCAGCTGGGTGCCGCCGGATTCGTCGAAGAAGCGTTCCAGCACCAGCGTGTGCTGGCTCGGCAGTACGCCCAGCGCGGCCTTGGCGCGGGCCAGGTAATCGGCCAGCTGCTGCGCGGCGGCGTCGCCCAGGCCCAGCTCGTCGTGCAGCCACGCCACGGCGGCCGGCACGCCGCCGGCATCGAGCTGCGCGGCAATCTCCTCGCGCAGGCGCGACACGCCGAGCGACAGCTCGTTGCTGCGCCCCGGCGCCTCGCCCAGCCAGAACGGGATACTCGGCGGCGCGCCGCGCGCATCCTCCACCCGCAGGCGGTCGCGCTCGACGCGCTGGATGCGGTAGCTGGTGTTGCCGAGCTGGAAGATGTCGCCAGCCATGCTCTCGACGGCGAAATCCTCGTTCACCGTGCCGACGATGATCGCCTGCGGCTCCAGTACCACCTTGTAATCGGCGGTGTCGGGAATGGTGCCGCCGGAAGTCAGCGCGGTGAGCCGGGCGCCACGACGCGCGCGCAACTGTCCATGCACCGCATCGCGATGGATGTACGCCGCGCGGGCGCCGCGCCGGGTAGTGAAACCTTCGGCCAGCATGCGCACCACGGCGTCGAAATCGCTGCGCGCAAGATCGCGATACGGATACGCGCGCCGCACCAGTGCGTACAGCGCGTCCTCGTCCCATTCGGCGCAGGCGACTTCGGCGACGATCTGCTGGGCCAGCACGTCGAGCGGCTGCGGCGGCATGATCAGCGCGTCCAGCTCGCCGCGGCGCACGCAGTCGAGCAGGGCGGTGCATTCGATCAGGTCGTCGCGCGTGGCCGGAAACAGCCGCGCCTTCGGCGTGCCGTCGATGCTGTGACCGGAACGACCGGCGCGCTGCAGGAACGCGGCGATCGAGCGCGGCGAGCCGAGCTGGCAGACCAGGTCCACCTCGCCGATGTCGATGCCGAGCTCCAGCGACGCGGTTGCCACCAGCACCGACAATTCGCCGCGCTTGAGCCGCTGCTCGGCATCCAGCCGCTGCTCCTTCGCCAGACTGCCGTGATGTGCGGCGACGTGTTCCTTGCCAAGCCGTTCGGACAGATGCCGTGCCGCGCGCTCGGCCATCCGCCGCGTGTTCACGAAGACCAGCGTGGTGCGATGCGCCTGCACCAACTGCGCGAGCCGGTTGTAGACCAGCTCCCAGCAGTCGTTCGACATCACCGCTTCGAGCGGCACCGGCGGTACTTCGATCGCGAGGTCGCGCGTGCGGGTGTGGCCGACGTCGATGATGGTCGTGTTTCTGCTCCCTCCCCTGCTGGCAGGGGGAGGGGCAAGAGCGGGGTGCTCGCCGGTGCCGACCAGGAAGGCGGCGATCATTTCGATGGGCTTCTGCGTCGCCGACAGCCCGATCCGCAACAATCGCCGCTGGCACAGCGACTCCAGCCGTTCCAGTGACAGTGCCAGGTGCGAGCCGCGCTTGCTGCCGGCGATGGCGTGGATCTCGTCGACGATCACCGTACGCGTGCCGGCCAGCATCGCGCGGCCGGAGTCCGAGCTAAGCAGCACGTACAGCGACTCCGGTGTGGTCACCAGGATGTGTGGTGGATGCTTGCGCAGCAGGTTGCGTTCGACCTGCGGGGTGTCGCCGGTGCGCACCGCGGTGCGGATCGCCACGTCAGGCAGGCCGAGCTTTTCCAGCTCGGCGCGGATGCCTTCCAGCGGCGCTTCCAGGTTGATGTGGATGTCGTTCGACAACGCTTTCAGCGGCGACACGTAGACCACCGTGGTGGCATCGGCCAGCACGCCGCCGTGCGCCACGCCTTCGCGCACCAGCGCGTCGATCGCGGCGAGGAACGCGGTCAGCGTCTTGCCCGAGCCGGTCGGTGCGGCCACCAGGGTGTGGTTGCCGGCGCGGATCGACGGCCACGCGGCCGCCTGCGCCGCGGTGGGCGCCGGGAAGGCATGGCGAAACCAGGCGGCAACGGCCGGGTGGAAATCGTCCAGCGGGCAGGGATCCAGGCGCATCGGTAATTGCCCGTGCGGCAGCGAGGAAGAGGTCGCCGGATCATATATGGGGCTTTTCTCAGATCCTGCAATCAGTCATCGAATCCGCCGCAGATGGCGGTGCAAGCGCCGTTGCAGCATGTCAATATTCAGACTCGGCCGGCGCAGGTCAGGGGCCCCGTGGGGGAATCCGGTGGCGGCCTTCATGCGAAGGACTCTCATGCACGATCTGGACGTGATTCTGCGCAAGGCCGGCACTATGCGGTCGGCTTTCCGCCGGCTGGCCTTGCTTGCCCTCATCGGCCTGTGCGGCGCCACCGCGCAGGCCGCCAGCCTCGATCCGGCGGTGCTGCCGAAGATCCAGGCGGCCACCTTCGAAGTGGTGGCGGCCAAGCCGGTCAATGACCCGCTGACCTACGAGAAGCCGTTGCCGCTGGAGCTGCTGCCGTACCAGGAACGCAACGACAAGTACTACTCGATCGGCACCGCATTCGCGCTGGGCAACAACCGTTATGTCACGGCGGCGCACGTGCTTCAGGTCGGCATCGACAGCCTGTGGGGCGAGCCGGCGCTGCGCGATGCCAGCGGCCATGTGTATGCCATAGACAAGATCGAGAAGTTTTCGCTGCAGCAGGATTTCGTGGTGTTTTCGCTCACTGGGCAGCCTGCGACGGCCACCGCGCTCGAAATCAACATGAAGCCGGCGTTGAACGAGGTGGTCTACGCGGTCGGCAATGCGTTGGGTACCGGCGTGGTGATCCGCGACGGGCTGTATACCTCCGATACGCCGGAGGAACAGGACGGTCGCTGGAAGTGGATGCGCTTCTCGGCAGCCGCCTCGCCCGGCAACAGCGGCGGCCCACTGCTGGACAAGGACGGCAAGCTGATCGGCATCGTGTTGATGAAATCGGCGAACGAGAATCTCAACTACGCACTGCCGATCAGCGAGGTGCTGGCTGCACCGGACGGTCAAGCCATGATGGATGCCCGCGGCGGCTACCAGCTCGATCTTTTCGATGCGATCCAGAACAGCACCTTCAAGGCGCAGTTCAAGCTGCCTGTCGGTCTTGCCGCTTTCTACCGTGAGTTCAAGCAGCACTTCGATGCCTTCAGTAATGAGCAACTCAAGGCCCTGCTTGCGAAGGAGTCGGCCAGTCTGTTCCCCGCCGGCGAAGGCTCCGCACGATTGCTGTACCAGCAAACGCAACTCAATAATTTCCCCTCGCTGATTCTGCGCGGCAGCAACGGCGAATGGGCGAATATGGGCAGGCAGTCGCAGCATTTCGCGCTGGACGGCAACGGTTACGTGGATGTTGGCGCCGTGGGCCGCAACGGTCTGGTCCACCTGCGCCGCCCGGATGGCGTGGACGCAGCAAAATTCTATGGCGACGCCACATTGCGCATGGATCTGCTGGCCAGAACCGGCATGTTCCAGCGCACGATCGGCGGTGAAAAAATCAAGGTGACCTCGCTCGGCAAGCCGACCTTCCAGTCGGCCCACATCGATCGCTGGCAACGCCCCTGGCACGTCGAAGTCTGGTCGCTGCCATATGCAAATGCGCTGATCGTGCTGTATTCGCTGCCGGTACCGGATGGCTACGTGATGCTGAGCCGGTTTGTGCCTGCCTCCCGCGAGCACGACACAAGGTTGGACATGGATGAACTGAGCAGCTTCGTTTACGTCACCTACGAAGGCACCCTGGCGCAATGGAAGGCATTCCTCGCCGAACCTGCGTTGCAGCCAGCTGCGTTCAAGAACATCCACATCGACTTCGATTACGGACATCGCTTCAGCTATGCATCATCGCGGGTGGCGTTTTCCTACACGCAGGAGGTACAGGCGATCACGCCGGACAACCTGCTGTACCTCGGCTTCAGATTCTTCCTGGACAACGGTCAGCCGGTCTGGGACGTGGCGGATATCGATGTCTGGAAAACCACGGCCTCAGACGACCACAACAACGTCAACATCCAGCGTTTCGTCGCGCCGCCTTCCGGGCTGGACGACGACATGGCGAGTCTCTGGCAGAAATTGGCGCAGCGCCGATATCCCTACAACGCCGTGGCACGTTACGAGGACGACTTGATGAAGATCGACGCCGTGGTCGCGCCTGCCGCCGCCGGCACGTCGCCAACGGTGCTGTACACCGCGTTCTATGGCAACGAAGGTACGCATCCGCAGGCTGACATGAAGAGCAAGCTCGATCTGCTGATGAAAGACCTGCGAGTGATGGAGCATTGATGGTCGGCGTCGGCTGAACCGCTCTGACCAGAGTGTGTGGCACATCGTGACCACGCCAGGGAGCATCTGCTGGCAGTGCTGGTACGTGGTGGACATCGGAGGGGAAGCGTAGACGTGGAACAACACGAGCAAGCGGTGCAGCAGAACACTGGCGCGGACGACGCACGGGACGCGGCATGGCTGACGCTGGCCGACGGACAGCGTTTGTTCCTGCGTGACTGGCCGCTGCCGCAGGCGCGCGGCGCGGTGCTGATCGTGCACGGGCTGGGCGAGCATAGCGGTCGCTATCAGCGGCTGGCGCAATGGTTCAATCAGCGCGGCTATGCGGTGCGCAGTTACGACCAGCGCGGCCACGGGCAGACGCCGGGCCAGCGCGGTGCGCTGCGCCATCGCGACGATCTGCTGGAGGATCTGGCCAGCGTCTACAACGACTACAGCAACGCACTGCCGCACGCGCCGCTGCTGCTCGGCCACAGCATGGGTGGTCTGGTGGCGGCGCGCGCCGTGCTGGATGGCCGCATCACACCACCGGCCTTGCTGCTGTCGTCGCCGGCGCTGCGCAGCTGGGAATCGCCGTGGCTGATCAAGCTGGCGCGGGTGCTGAGCCGTATCGCGCCGAACCTGCCGCTGCGCAACGGGCTGGATGCCGACAAGCTCTCGCACGATCCGCAGGTGGCGGCCGGCTATCGCAGCGATCCGTTGCGGCATGGCTGGATCACGCCGCGGCTGGCCGACTTCATCTTCCGCGACGGCGCAACCTGCATCGCCGATGCCGCCAGCCTGGCGCTGCCGACCCTGCTGCTGGTCGCCGACAGCGACGAGCTGGTCGATCCGTCCGGCAGTCGTGCATTTGCCAGGAAGGCCGCGTCGAGCGGACAGCTCACCACGCGCTTCTTCTCGACGCTGTATCACGAGCTGTTCAACGAATCCGAGCCGGGGCGCAGCCAGGTGCTGATGCAGCTGGCTGACTGGCTGGGCCGGCGCGTGTGAATCATGCTGGTATCGATGGCACGCGTAGCATCGCCTGCGGCGCTGTCGTGCCGATGTCGTGATCCCGAAATCGGCGCGCCTCATTCACGCCTCGCTGTTGCCATGAATTGCAGCGATACTTTCGCGTAATCCTAGGGAGAGGGTTTCATGTCACGTTTGCCGATCGTGTGCTGTTCGCGCCGCGCCATGCTGCGCGCCTTCGTTACTCTGTTGTTTTGTCTGTCCGTTGCCGCCTGTCATCGCGGCCATGACAGCGACAAGCCGGCCCTGCAGGGTGCGCCGGCCGGCAGCACCTCGACGCCGCCAGCGCCGGCGAGCGGAAAGACCGCCTTCGCGCTGGTCTCGGCCAGCTCCGAAACCAGTGACTCGCGCACCGCACTGACCTTGCGCTTCAACGCCACGCTGGCCTCGGCGCAGGCATTCGACAGCCTGATCGCGGTCACCGGTCCGAACGGCGAAGTGGTCAGCGGCAGCTGGAGCCTCAAGGACGACGGCAAGACGCTGAGCTTTCCGTTCGTGCAGTCCAACACGCATTACGCGGTACAACTGCAGGCCGGCGTGCTGGCGGCCGACGGGCGCACGCTGGGCCACGTGGTGAAGCACGACGTGTACTCCGGCAACCAGCCGGCGGCGATCGGCTTCGCCTCGCACGGCAGCGTGCTGCCGGCGCGCGGCACCCGCGGTTTGCCGCTGGTGTCGATGAACGTGCATGACGCCGATGTCGAGTTTTTCCGCGTGCACGACGATGCGTTGTCCGACCTGTTCTGCGCCTATCCGCGCAACGGCCATCGCGATACCTACGAACTCGATCACGACGTCAGCAGCTACAACAACTGCGGTGAGGGTGACGACCGGCGCAGCCGGATACCGCTGACCCAGCTTGCGGATTCGGTCTACGCGAACCACTACACGCTGGGCGGCGACGCGAACGAGCGCACGGTGACCTACCTGCCGGTGCAGGACATCCGGCAGCTGGCCGAACCGGGCGTGTACGTGGCCGTGGTCAAGGCCGGCGGCACGTTCAAGGACGGCTACGACACTGCCACGTTCTTCGTCAGCGACCTCGGCCTGCATCTGCGTGTGTACCGCGACAACGTGCTGCTGCATGTCGCCTCGCTGCGCGATGGTTCGCCGGTCAATGCGGTGGACGTGGAGATCCGCGACGAGCAGGGTCGCACCACGCTCAAGGCCACTACCGGCGCCGACGGCAACGCGCTGATCGCGTACAAGATCAAGTCCTCCGACGTGCTGGTCGCGCGGCATGGCAAGGACGTCTCGGTGCTGCCGTTCAACCGGCCCGCGCTGGACGTCTCCAACTTCGACATCACCGGCCGCAAGCAGGCACCATTCGAGGTCTATGCATGGTCCGGCCGCGACCTGTATCGCCCCGGCGAGACGCTGCGCGCCTCGGCACTGTTGCGCGATTACGACGGCAAGCCGATGAAGGCGCAGTCGCTGTTCGTGCGGGTCAAGCAGCCGGACGGCCGCACCCTGGTCGAGCAGCAGCTGCAGCCGCAGCAGCTCAATTACTTTGCGCTGAGCCAGGCGATCCCCGCCGACGCGCCGACCGGCCTGTGGCAGCTGGAGTTCCGTCTCGATCCGGCCAGCAAGGAGACCGTGCAGGCGTTCCCGTTCCACGTCGAGGAGTTCCTGCCGGAGCGGCTCAAGGTCGAGTTGTCGAGTGCACAACAACGGCTGGCGCCTGACGAGCCGCTCAAGCTGAAGGTCGCCTCCAGCTATCTGTACGGCGCGCCGGCCGATGGCAACCGCTTCACCGCGAAGTTGCTGGTGGCGCCCGAGGTGCATCCGCTGGCCAAGTTGGCGGACACGTTCTTCGGCGACCCCATGGTCGAGCTGCCGAAGAGCGCCGATGACGTGGTCGACGCCAAGCTCGATGCGCAAGGCGTGCTGGAGCAGGACGTGGCCTTGCCCGACGACGTCAAGCCGCTGGCACCGCTGGCGGTGACGCTTTCCGGCAGCGTGTACGAGAGCGGTGGCCGCGCGGTCACCCGTTTGCTCAAGCGCACGTACTGGCCGGCGGACGCACTGGTCGGCGTGCGCCCGCTGTTCGATCCGAAGCAGGGCGCCGAGAGCGAGAGCCCGGTCGGCTTCGACATCGTGCGCGCGAATGCCGAAGGCCAGCTTGTTGCTGGTATGCATCTGAAGGTGCGCCTGCAGCGCGAACTGCGCGATTTCTACTGGCTGTACGAACGCGATGGCGGCTGGAAATCGGATGCGAACCAGCGCCTGCAGCTGATCGAGGAAAAGGACGTCGACGTGGCCGCCGGCAAGTCCAGCCATGTCGAGTTTCCGGTCGAGTGGGGCAGCTATCGGGTCGAGGTGTACGACCCGGCAACGAAACTGACCACGGTGTTCCCGTTCTTCGCCGGTTACAGCTGGGACGACGAGAACCTCGGCAAGGAAGCGCGCCCGGACAAGGTCAAGCTGGCGCTGGACAAGGCCCGCTACCACGCCGGCGAAACGATGAAGGTCACCGTGACGCCGCCGCACGACGGCCCCGGTGTGCTGCTGGTCGAATCCGACCATCTGCTCTACACCCGGAACATCGACGTCAAGGCCGGCGCCACCTTCGAGATCCCGGTGACCAAGGAGTGGGAACGCCATGACGTGTACGTGGTGGCGATGGTGTTCCGTGGCGGCGAAGCCGACGAACACACGACGCCGGCCCGTGCGATGGGCATCGAATACGTGGCGATGGATCGCAATGACCGGCGCATCCCGCTCAAGCTCGCCGCGCCGACGCTGATGCGGCCTGGCAATCCGCTCGACGTCAATGTGCAGGCCGGCGGACTGGCCGGCCAGCAGGCGTTCGTCACGCTGTCGGCGGTCGATCAGGGTGTGCTCAACATCACCGACTATCCGGTGCCCGACGCGTGGACGTGGATGTTCGCCAAGCGCGCACTCGGCGTCGATGCGTATGACTTGTACAGCCGCATCATCGAGGCGATGGACGGCGAACAGGCCAGGCTGCGCTATGGCGGCGACCTGAGCGGCAAGGCGTTGCCGAAGGCTGCCCGGCTCAACCCGAAGGTGCAGATCGTCGACCTGTTCGCCGCGCCGGTCGCGTTCGACGCGCAGGGCAAGGCCACGCTGCATGTCGACGTGCCCGACTTCAACGGCAGCCTGCGCCTGGCGGCACTCGCCTGGACCGACAGTCGTTACGGAAATGCCGACGGCGCGGTCACCGTGCGTGCACCGCTGGTGGTCGAACCGAGCACGCCGCGAGTGATGGCCGCGGGCGACAAGGCCGCGATCAGCCTGGACCTGAAGAATCTGTCCGGCAAGGACGGCACCGCCAAGGTCAGCGTCAAGAGCGGCGGCCCGATCAGCATCGACCAGGCGAACCGCAGCGTGGCGCTGAAGGATGGTGCCGGCACCACACTCAGCATGCCGGTGACCGCCGCGGCGGGTGCGGCGGTGGCGACTATCGACATCCACGCCGAACTGAACGACTACAAGGTTGATCGCCACTTCGAGTTCGCGGTGCGTCCGGCCTGGCCGGAAACGGTCACGACCACACCGCTGGCGCTGGAAGCGGGCAAGCCCGAGCACTTCGGCGCCGCCGCGGTGGCGGGTCTGTTGCCGGCAACGGTGCGCGCGCAGCTCACCCTGAGCACGTTGCCGCCGCTGCCGTATGCATCGGCGTTGCGCGGCATCCTCGACTACCCGTATGGCTGCATCGAGCAGACCACCAGCAAGGGTTACGCCGCGTTGATTCTGGACGGCCAGACGGCCAGGGCGCTGGGTGCGTCGGTGATGAGCGACGAGGTGCGCAAGTCCGCGGTGGACAGTGCGCTGGCGCGGATCGCCTCGTTCCAGGCCAGCAACGGCCACTTCAGTTTCTGGGGCGGCACCAGCCCGATCGAGACGTTCACCACGCCGTACGTGGTCGACTTCATGCTCGACGCGCGCGATGCCGGTTTCGCGGTGCCGCAGGAAGTGCTGCAGAAATCGCTGCAGCGGCTCAACGACGACCTGCTCGCCGGTGGCCATCCGTACTACAGCTACGAGCATCACGACCACCTGCGCATCGCCGACGAGGCCTATTCCGGCTTCGTGCTGGCGCGGGTCAACCGCGCACCGCTGGGCACGCTGCGGGCGATCTTCGACAACGACCGCAGCAAGCTGGTCGGCCCGTTGCCGCTGGTCCACCTGGGCGTTGCGCTGAAGTTGATGGGTGACAACGAGCGCGCGCAGAAGGCGATCACCGAGGCATTCGCCTGGAACAAGGAACGTCCGTGGTACGTCGGCGACTACGGCTCGGACCTGCGCGATCTCGCGCTGATGGTCGCGCTCACGCATACCTATGGCATGAACAAGCCGGAGTACGACGCCAGGCTGGTCGACTGGGCGCGCAACGCCAGCACCAACGTGCGCCAGCGCCAGCAGCAGGACAAGGACTACCGCTGGTCGTGGTCGTACCTGAGCACGCAGGAGCAGGCGGCGATCGCCCGCGTCGCGCGCGCATTCGATGCGAAAAGCAATGCGCCACTGGCCGCGTCGATCACGGTCGGCGGCAAGACCGAATCGGCGCCGGATCAGCGTGTGTGGAGCCGCCAGCTCAGCGTGGCCGAACTCAACGCCGGCGTCACCGTGCAGCCGACCAGCGCGGCAGCGATCTTCGCCACGCTCGACGTGGCCGGCATTCCGCAGAAGGCACCGACGGCCGACCCCAGCCAGATCGACGTGCGGCGCAGCTACTTCACGACCGACGGCAAGCCGTGGACCGGCGACCAGCTCAAGGAAGGCGACACGCTGATCGTCGAGCTGAGCATCGAGGCGCGCATGGACATCCCCGATGCGCTGGTCACCGACCTGCTGCCCGGCGGGCTGGAAGTGGAGAACCTCAACCTCGGCGGCGCGCAGCAGTGGGCCGGCGTGGTGATCGACGGTATCGACCTCGACCAGCATGCCTCGGCGGCGGAAGTCCAGCACGAGGAATATCGCGACGACCGCTATGCCGCCGCGCTGAAGCTGAGCCGCGGCGACAAGGCCCACGTGTTCTACCTGGTGCGCGCAGTGACGCCTGGCAGCTATGTCGTACCACCGCCGCTGGTGGAGGACATGTACCGGCCGGCCGTGCGCGGCATCGGCAACGTCATGCCGGCGAAGATCACCGTGGTCGAACCGTAACGCCTGGTGCATGCAGGAGCCCGCTGGCGGGCTCCTGCAACAACGATCGCATGAGCATTCCCGCCACCACCGTCCACTCGCCGCGCCGCTCCCGCGCGTGGCGCCGGCTACGTGCCATGGCCATCGCGGCCGCGATCGTGCTGCTCGCCGCGTTCGCACTCGACAGGCTGTTCCCGTTGCGTCTGCCTGCGCCCGACACCGGCAGCACGGTGGTGCTGGCGCGCGACGGTACACCGCTGCGCGCCTTTGCCGACAGCGACGGCGTATGGCGTTATCCGGTCAGCGCGAAGCAGGTGTCGCCGCTGTATCTCGCGGCCTTGCTGCATTACGAGGATCGCTGGTTCTACCGCCATCCCGGTGTCAATCCGTATGCACTGGCGCGTGGCTTCGTTGGCGGACTGCTACATGGCCATATCGTGTCGGGTGGGTCGACCCTGACCATGCAGGTGGCGCGGATCATCGGACCGATACCGCACACGTTCCGCGGCAAGCTGGTACAGATCCTGCGTGCGCTGCAACTGGAGGCGCATCTGAGCAAGGCGCAGATCCTCGACCTGTATCTCAACCATGCACCGTTCGGCGGTCCGATCGAGGGTGTCGAGGCGGCTTCGTGGGCGTACCTGGGCAAGCCGGCCAGCCAGCTCTCGCGTGCCGAGGCGGCGTTGCTGGCGGTATTGCCGCAATCGCCGAGCCGGCTACGTCCGGATCGTCATCCCGACGCCGCGCGTGCTGCACGCGACAAGGTGCTCAAGCGCATGCGCGACCTCGGCGTGTGGACTGCTGCGCAGGTGCGTGATGCGGCGATCGAGCCGGTGACCGCGCGTTCGCTGCGCGCGCCGTTGTCGGCCGCGCTGCTGGCCGAGCGCCTGCATCAGCAGCAGCCGCAGGCGCGGCGCATCGTCAGCACCATCGACGCGGACCTGCAGCGCGCCGCCGAGGATCGGGTCACCGCGTACCTGTCGCGCCTGCCGGCGCGCACGTCGGCCGCCGTGCTGGTGGTCGACAACGCCGCGCTGGAGGCGCGCGTCTATGTCGGCACCGCCGAGTTCGCCGATCCGGTCAGGTTGGGCCACGTCGACATGGTGCGCGCGCCGCGTTCGCCCGGTTCGACGTTGAAGCCGTTCCTGTACGGTCTTGCGCTGGACGATGGGTTGATCACCTCGCAAAGCCTGCTGGTCGACGCGCCGCAGGATTTCGGCGGCTACAAGCCGGGCAATTTCGACGAGGCCTTCAGCGGCCCTGTCAGCGTGGCCGAAGCACTGCAACGTTCGCTCAACGTACCGGCGGTCGACGTGCTCGATCGGGTCGGGCCGGCGCGATTCATGGCGCGGTTGGCCAACGGCGGCATCGATCTGGGCCTGCCCGACGGTGCGAGGCCGAACCTGTCGATCATCCTCGGCGGCGCCGCCACCCGATTGGAAAACCTGGTCGGCGCGTACACCGCGCTAGCGAACGGCGGCATCGCCGGCACGCCGCGCTACACACTGGAGCAACTGGTGCAGCCGCGCCGGCTGCTCTCGCCGGGCGCGGCGTGGATCATCCGCGACATCCTCGCCAGCAACCCGGCCGATGTCGAAGGTGCGCCGCTGGAAGGCGCGATCAATCGGCATGGCAACGTGGCATGGAAGACCGGCACCAGTTACGGCTACCGCGATGCGTGGGCGATCGGTGTCACCGATCGCTGGACCATCGGCGTGTGGATCGGCCGTCCGGACGGCACGCCGTCGCCCGGCCAGTACGGCGCGGTGACCGCGCTGCCGCTGCTGTTCCAGATCGTCGACATGCTGCCGCAGCGTGGCGGTCGCCCGCATGCCGCGCAGCCAGCCAGTGTGCGTGCAGTCGATATCTGCTGGCCGCTCGGTGGTGCGTTCGATACCACCGCGCCAACACAGTGTCGTCAGCGCCGCATGGCGTGGGTACTCGACGGTGCGCTGCCGCCCACGTTTGCCGAGCGCGATCTGGGTGCGTGGACTGCCGGCCTGGTTACCTTGCGCCTCAACGCCAAAGGCCAGCGCCTCAGCGGTGCCTGTCACGCCAGCCACGAGCACAGCTTGCAACTCGCACGCTGGCCCGCACTCGCCACGCCATGGCTGAGCGTGGACGACCGCGCCAGCTCGGCGTTGCCGCCACTCGCACCGGGTTGCGTCGCCGACTCACTCGATGTTGCCAGCCCGATACGTATCGCCGGCCTGAGCAACGGCGTGACCTTGCGTCAGGCACCGAACAGCGACAAGCCGCTGCGCGTTACAGTGCAGGCGCTGGGTGCGCAAGGCGCCGTGCAATGGTTGCTCAACGGTCGTCTGCAGGGCAGCAGCGAGGGCGATGCGAAACTGGCGCTCACCCTGTCGCCATCGGGCGACTATCGGGTAACTGCACTGGCCAGCGATGGCGCATTCGCGACCATTGCACTGCATGTGGTGGGCCCACCAGGACTCGAACCTGGAACCAAAGGATTATGAGTCCTCTGCTCTAACCATTGAGCTATAGGCCCGCGCAAGAGCGGCAGTTTACCGTAGCGAACGCGCCGCGCACGAGTTGGTAGTGCGTGCGGTCATGTCGAAGCGTAGGCTGGTCGTCCCTCAAGCGGAGAGTCCACATGAACACCGAAGCGATCGCCAAGCGGCTGGTTGAACTGTGTCGTGAAGGCAAGTACGAGGATGCACAGCGCGAGCTGTATGCGGAGGATGCAGTGAGCGTCGAGCCGGACGGTCTGCCGCCGGGCGCGTTGGGCAGCGTGCAGGGGCTGGCAGCGATCTACGAGAAAGGGCGGCAGTTCGGCGCGATGATCGAGGCCGTGCATGGTGGCAGCGTGAGCGAGCCGGTGATTGCGGAGAACTGGTTCAGTGTGGCAATGGCGATGGATGTCACCATGAAAGGCCGTGGCCGGGTGAGCATGAGCGAGATCTGCGTGTACCGCGTGCATGGCGGCAAGATCGTACGCGAGCAGTTCTTCTACGACATCGGCTGAACCCGTGAAACGAAGAAGCCCCGCATGAGCGGGGCTTCTTCTTTACGACGCGGTGACGCTTACTCGACGTCGAGGAACGAACGCAGCTGTTCCGAGCGGCTCGGGTGACGCAGCTTGCGCAGCGCCTTGGCCTCGATCTGGCGGATCCGCTCGCGGGTCACGTCGAACTGCTTGCCGACTTCTTCCAGCGTGTGATCGGTGTTCATGTCGATGCCGAAGCGCATGCGCAGCACCTTCGCTTCGCGCGGGGTCAGCCCGGCGAGCACGTCGCGCACGGTTTCCATCAGGCCGGTTTCCGTCGCCGAATCGATCGGCGAGCTGGCGTTGCCGTCCTCGATGAAGTCGCCCAGGTGGGAATCCTCGTCGTCGCCGATCGGGGTCTCCATCGAGATCGGTTCCTTCGCGATCTTCAGCACCTTGCGGATCTTGTCCTCGGGCATTTCCATTTCCTTGGCCAGTTCTTCCGGCGTCGCCTCGCGGCCGAACTGCTGCAGCATCTGGCGGGAAATGCGGTTCAACTTGTTGATCGTCTCGATCATGTGCACCGGGATGCGGATGGTGCGGGCCTGGTCGGCGATCGAGCGGGTGATCGCCTGGCGGATCCACCAGGTGGCGTACGTCGAGAACTTGTAGCCGCGGCGGTATTCGAACTTGTCGACCGCCTTCATAAGGCCGATGTTGCCTTCCTGGATCAGGTCGAGGAATTGCAGGCCGCGGTTGGTGTACTTCTTGGCGATCGAGATCACCAGGCGCAGGTTCGCCTCGACCATTTCCTTCTTGGCGCGACGGGCTTTCGCCTCACCGCTGGCCATGGCGCGGTTGATGTCCTTGATGTCGATCAGCGGCAGGAACAGCTTGCGCTCGATGGTGGCGAGCTTCTCCTGCTCGGCGTCGATCGCCTCGCGATGGGTCTTGATGTTCGGCGACCACTTCTGGCGCTTGCGGCTGAGCTCGGCCACCCACTCGAGGTTGCCCTCGTTGCTGGGGAAGGTCTTGATGAACTCGGCCTTCGGCATCTTCACCTGCTTGACGAAGATGTCCATCAGCACGCGCTCGTGGTGACGGATGTCGTTGACCACTTCGCGCAACTTGCGCACGAAGCCGTCGATCAATGCGGACGGCAGCTTGAGCTTGAGGAATTCCTCGGCCATCTGGTCGCGCAGCTTGACGATCTTCTTGTCGGTGATGCTGGCGGCTTTCGGCGCGGCCTTCTGGAACTTGCCGTAGTAGTCGCGCAGCAGCTCCATGCGGCGCTTGACCTCTTCCGGATCGGGACCGGTCGGGCCGGCTTCTTCCTCTTCCTCGGTCGCGGTCTCGTCGTCGTCGGCTTCGGCCTCGTCGCTCGGATCCGGTTCCGGCAGCAGCAGCGCGGCGGCTTCCTTCTCCTTGCGGGCGAGGTCGGCGGCTTCTTCCAGATCGAGGAAGCCGGCCAGGATTTCGCTGAGGCGGCGTTTGCCGTCCAGGTGCTGGTCGTATTCTTCCAGCAGCAGTTCGATCGTCAGCGGGAAGCTGGCCAGCGCGGTCTGCACCTGGCCGAGGCCTTCCTCGATGCGCTTGGCGATGGCGATTTCGCCCTCGCGGGTGAGCAGCTCGACGGTGCCCATCTCGCGCATGTACATGCGCACCGGGTCGGTGGTACGGCCGACTTCGGCGTCGACGGCGGACAGCAGCGCCACGGCTTCTTCAGCGGCGGCGTCGTCGTCACCGGAGGTGCTGCCGGGAGCCGCGCCGTCGGCGATGGTGTCGGTGTCGGGTGCCGCGTCGTGCACTTCGATGCCGACGCCCTTGAGCACCGCCATGATGTCTTCGATCTGCTCCGGATCGACGATGTCGTCGGGCAGGTGGTCGTTGATTTCGGCATACGTCAAGTAGCCCTGCTCCAGACCTTTGGAGATGAGCGCCTTGATTTCAGACTGTTGCTCGTGGGGAGCTTTGCTATTCATTAACCGACCGCCGAGGGGTTCAAGAACCGGACATTATAGCCATATGCTGCTTTTTTGACCAGTTTTCAAGTGGGAAAAGGTTTCAACGCGACACGCAAAAAGCGCGCCAGATCGCGAGCTTGCAGCGTTTTGTCTGACTGTGGGCTACGCATGACTCGTCGATGCCTGCTCATCCGGTGTCGAGCCAGAAAGTCACCGGGCCGTCGTTGACCAGCTGGATCACCATATGGGCACCGAAGCGCCCGGTTTCCACCCCTGGATGTGCGCTGCGCGCGAGTTCCAGCAGTCGATCGAACCAGCGTCGGCCGTGTTCCGGGGTCGCTGCGCTGGTGAAGCTGGGGCGCATGCCGGAGCGGGTGTCGGCGGCGAGGGTGAACTGGCTGACCAGCAGCAGGCCGCCGCCGGTGTCGGTCAGCGAGCGATTCATCTTGCCGTGGTCGTCGGCGAACACGCGATAGCCGAGCAGGCGTTCCAGCATGCGCTTGGTCTGCGTTTCGCCATCGTTCGGCTGTACCGCGACCAAGGCCAGTAGGCCGGGGCCGATCGCGCCGACGGTTTCGTCACCGACCGTGACGCTGGCTGACACTACGCGCTGAATCAGGGCAATCATGGCGGCACGGCGGGGGCGAGGCGACTAGCTTACGGTGCTGTCGATGGTGGCGAAAGATGGCTGGTCGGCGCGGTGATCTCGGTGTCTGCGGCCGGCTCCCGTAAACTGCACGGATGCGAGCCGATGTGTACCTCCTCTATCTCCTGCTGCGCCTGCTGGCGCTGCTGCCGTTACGTGTGTTGCACGGCATCGGCAGTGGGCTGGGTCGGTTGCTGCTGTGGCGGCGTGGCCGCATGGTGCAGAACACGGCGGTGAACCTGCGCATTGCGCGGCCGCAGCTGGACGATGCAAGGCAGGAGGCATTGCTGCGCGAGGTGATGGTCGAGAGCGGCAGGTCGGTCAGCGAGATCGTCAAGGTCTGGGGCGCGGGTGTCGAACGCGCGCTGGAACTGGTGTGCGAGGTACGTGGCGCGGCCTTGCTGGATGCCGCGCTCGCCACAGGCAAGGGTGTGATCATCGCCGCGCCGCACCTCGGTTGCTGGGAGCTGCTGAATTACTGGCTGTGCCGCAGGACGCCGATGGCGATCCTGTACCGGCCGCCCCGGATCGCCGCGATCGAGGGTTTGCTGCGCAAGGTGCGCGGCGCCTTGGCGCCGGAGCAGGTGCGTGCCGATGGCGCCGGCGTGCGTACCTTGTACAAGCGGCTGGCCGCGGGCGGCACGGTCGGCATCCTGCCGGATCAGAAGCCGCGTGCGGGCGAAGGCCAGTTCGCACCGTTCTTCGGTCGCCAGGCACTGACCATGGTGTTGCTGCCTCGACTGGCCGCGCGCACCGGCGCCACCGTGCTGTTTGCGTTTGCCGAACGGTTGCCGCGCGGAGCCGGTTATCGCATCCATCTGCTGCCGGCACCGCCGGGATTGGCGGACGCCGATCCGGGCATCGCCTGCAGCGCGCTCAACCAGGGTGTGCAGAACTGCGTCGAGCTGGCGTTTGCGCAGTACCAGTGGCAGTACAAGCGCTATTCGGCCGATGGCCTGATCAGTCCGTATGATCGCGAGCAGGGTTAGCCGAGCATCCCGCTACGGCGAGGTCTTTTCCAGCCGGCGCAGGAATACGCCCATTTCCTTTTCGGCCTGCTTGTCGCCACGTTGTGCAGCAGCGGCGATGCCGCTGCGCCAGGCATCGGCCGCGGCCCGTGTCTGGCCGGCGTCGAGGCAGGCCTTGCCGAGCAGTTTCCAGGCGGCCGAGTAGGTCGGATCGAAGGCAACCGCGCGACGCAGTTCGTCGATTGCCGCAGGGGCGTCCCCGTCAGCGAGCAAGGCATTGCCCAGGGAGAAACGCAGCAGTGCGCCGTCGCGCGGGCCGTCGCACTGCCGGCGCAGGCCGGCGATCAATCCCGTATTCATGGCTGCGCGCCGGCGTTCATGGTTGCGCGTGATAGCGGCGGTCGTCGACCGGGTAGACCTGGGTGGGCTGGGCCGGCTCCGGTGGCGTGTGGCCGGCCGACAGGTCGGCCAGCGAAACGGCCGGCCAGACCACCAGCCACGACGAACGGAACGGCTGCACCAGCAACGCGTAGCGCAGATCGTTGGCGTCGAGTTTTTCAGGATGGGTCACGATCACGCCGTCCGGGTGGATCCGTGCGAAATCCTGCACAGCCTGATCGCCGAACAATTCCGCGATCGGTCGGGTCAGCCGGCCCTCGAAATGGAACTGGCCTTCGTAATTGCCCAGATAGGCGATCGGATGGTTCGTCTGCTCGGCGACACCGAGCAAGTGGGCGGTCGGGTGCAGATCCCAGCGCGTCCACAGGGTCAGCGTGAACAAGCTGTTGAGGGCGAGCACGCCGACCAGTCCGGCCACGGCCAGACGGCGCAGTTCACCACGTCCGCGCAACAGCAGCAGGCCGCCGATCAGCAGGAACACCACGCCGAAATATCGGCTGTACGGTGCGGCGGCCTCGGGCCAGTCGCCATGCAGATAATGACCGGCCACCAGCAGCGGCAGTGCGAACAGCAGCCCTGCAAACACGATGCCGCCCACGCCAAGTGGCCACGTGCCGAACCAGCCGTTGCCGGCCAGCGCGGGTCGGCGCTCGCGCAGCACGGCGATCGCCCCGGCCATCAGCAACGCGATGCCGCCGAATTCGGGCAGCGGGTAATACAGCTGCTTGCCGCTGATCAGCGAAAACACGATGAAGCCGGGTATCAGCCAGCACAGCGCGAAGCGCAGGCCCGGCTCCAGCGGTCGTCGCAAACTGGCGACGGCCACCCAGACGCGCGGCCAGCCACTGAATGGAAACAACAGCAGCGGCAACCACAGCAGGTAGAACCAGAACGGCTCGGCATGGTTCTGCAGATCCTTGCCGGCGGACAATTTGTCGACCACGCGGCCGGCGGTCTGCGTGAAGAACAGCCGTTGCCGGTACGCCTCACCGCCGGAGAATCCGGCCGGCAGCGCCCACGCCAGCAGCATCGCGCCGCCGAGCAGCAGCGCCAGGACGCCGCGGCCGTACCAGCGTGCGCGATGCTGGCGTGCCCAGTCATTCCACAGCGGGCCGAGCAGCCACGGGAAGATGACGTGCAGCAGCATCACCGGGCCCTTGGTCAGCAGGCCGAGGCCGATGCACAGCCCGAACAGCAGCCAGCGTGGTTCGGCCCGTTGTGTCTTCGGGGTCAGGCACAGCAGCGCGGCCAGCGTCCACGTCGCCAGCAGCACGTCGTACATGATCTGCAGGCCGAACAGGAAGGCATAGGCGAACGCCAGCAGCATCCACGGTGTCGCCTTGGCCATCCACGGCCGGCTCGGGAACAATCGCCGCGCCAACAGCGAGATCAACACCAGTTGCGCGCCGCCGATCAGGACCTCGAGCACGCGTGGCCAGATGTCGTTGACGCCGAACACGAACCAGCCGGCCTGGATCAGCCAGAACAGCAAGGGCGCCTTCTCGCTGTACGGCTGGCCGTTGATATGCGGCACCAGCCAGTGACCCTGGTTCCACATCTCCCAGGCCACCGCCAGCGTGCGGGTGGAATACAGCGGCATCGGCCCGTGCGAAAAGATCGCCAGCAGCGCCACCACGGTCCACAGCGGCAACCAGGGCCACACGGCACGCAGTTGTTCGGTACGGCTATAGGGGCTCGATGACACGGGCGGACTCTTGGCAGACGGATGAGTGATTCTAGCCTGCGCACGGCACTCGCAAGGCGACCGGAAACCTTGCGGGCCGCAGGCTCAGGCCGGACCCCAGTAGCCGATGCGGCGGCGGATCTTCAGCTTGCGCCACAGGTTCAGCGGCTTGCGGCGCGGATTGCGGGCGCCGGCGGCGATGAAGGCGTCGATCGCATCAAGCACGCGCTCGCTGGAACGGCCATCCCGATAGGGGTGGATCGCGTCCGCGTAAGCACGGATCGCCTGCAGCAGTTCCGGCGGCCGCGCCAGCGCACGCTCGATCGCCGGCTCGAACTGCGCCGGGTCGTCGATGTCGATCAGCTGCGGTCCGGGGCGGCGATTCTTGAACGTCACCACCGGCTTGCCGGTGAGCAGGAATTCGTTGAGCGCGGACGAGGTGTCCGAGCACATCATGTCCACCTGCGGGAACAGTTCGAGGATGTTGTCGTTCTCGGCGAACGTGAGGTGCTCGTTCTGCAACGCCTTGAACTTCGCCGTGGTCTGCGGATTCATCTTCGGGTGGAAGGTGACGATCCAGCGCCAGCGGCCGTCGCGCGACAGGCGCCTCACTTCTTCGTACAGCGTCTCGGCCGCACTCCACGAAGGCGAGAACGTGGAGTGATAGAGGATCACCGGCGGCTGGCGCACCGCTGGCAGCGGGCCGGTGATCTCCTTCATGAAGGGATCAAGCTTGGGAAAGCCGGTCTCGGTCACCGCGAAGTGGCCGACCTTGTCGGCGATCGCCTGGAACTGTGCGGTGTCGCGCGGGCCGGTTGTGCAGTACAGGTCGAAGAAGCCGCGGACGTAGATGTGCCGCGGCTTGCCGGCATCGAAACCGTGAAAGGTTTCGACCTTCACGCCGGGAAAGAAGTGCGGCACGGCGTTGCTGGAGGTGATCACCGCGATCGGTTGCCACGCACGCACTTCGGCCACGCTCAGCAGGCGCTCGCCCTCGACCATGTCCTCGGCGCCGGGGCCGTCGAAGAACCATGCCGCCTCGTCGCCGCGCGCGCGGATTGCCTCCTGCAGCGGGCGCAGGATCGCCAGCGCATAGCGCTCGGAACCGTACAGGAGGTAATGCTTGCGTGAAGCCGGCTTGGACATGTCAACGGTCTATCTGGTGGCGGGTCAGGACAGCGGCGGCACGCGCCACCGACTCCGGATTGTTGACCATCTCGTAATAGCGCATGCGTTTGTACAGCGCGTAACTGGCGGCGGTCTGCGCGATCATGAAGCCGCGCCAGCCGTCCATGAAGGCCAGCCGGAACACGTAATCCTTGAGGAAAGCCAGCGCGAACACGAACGGTGCTTGCCACATCCGCACCGGTTTGCCCTTGTCCAGCCAGTCGCGGCACTTCAGTTCGGCGTAGCGCAACACCTTCAGCTGCTTGTGCGGCAGCGTCGGGTTGTTCACGTGATTGAACGTCGCGCGCAGCGTGGGCGCTTCGCCGTCGAAGTACAGTGATTCGTGTACCCGTGCATCGCTCCAGCGCGCACGACTACGATGGTAAAGCCGTGCCATCCGCTCGCCGACCGCGGGGCGGTACCAGCGCATCGGGGCGCCCATGTAGATGGTGCTGCGGCGCAGATACGCCGCCGGCGCATCGCTGGCCATCAGTTCCGGCAGGCGCTGCTCAAGTTCCGCGGCGAGCTCCGGACTGAGGTATTCGTCTGCATCCAGCACCAGGATCCAGTCGTGGCTGCACTGGGTGGTGGCGAAGTTGCGCTGGGGGCCGAAACCGAGCCAGTCCTGCAGCACGACGCGGGCGCCGTGTGCCCGTGCGATCGCCACCGTGTCGTCATCGCTGCCGCTGTCGATCACCAGCTTCTCGGCCGCGAACGGTACGCTGTCCAGGCAACGCGCGATGTTGTCCGCCTCGTTGTGGGTGATGATGGCGAGGGTCAGCGGGAGGGTGGGCATGCGCGGATTCTAGCCGAAGCCCGTGCCTCACCAGCGCTACTGCGGTTCGGCTGCCAGTGGCCGGGAACGATCCTTGCGTTCAGCCGGACGGGTCGCATCTTTGCCCGCCGATCCATGACAATATTCACTTGTGTCGATGGATGGCAGCCCAACCAACGTCGCGCATTCCCTGCAACCGCACCGAACGGCAACTCATGAAACGAACCCTCGTCACCGGCGGCGCCGGCTTTCTCGGCTCGCACCTGTGCGACCGTCTGCTTCACGATGGTCACGATGTGCTGTGCGTGGACAACTTCTTCACCGGCAGCAAGCGCAATGTGGCGCATATGCTCACGCATCCGTACTTCGAGCTGATGCGGCACGATGTGACCTTCCCGTTGTATGTGGAAGTGGAGCGCATCTTCAACCTGGCCTGCCCGGCCTCGCCGGTGCATTACCAGCACGATCCGGTGCAGACCACCAAGACTAGCGTGCATGGCGCGATCAACATGCTGGGGCTGGCCAAGCGGGTCAAGGCGCGCATCCTGCAGGCCTCTACCAGCGAGGTTTACGGCGATCCGGAAGTACATCCGCAGGTCGAGGGCTACTGGGGCAAGGTCAATCCGATCGGTATCCGCAGCTGTTACGACGAAGGCAAGCGCTGTGCCGAGACGCTGTTCTTCGATTACTACCGCCAGCACACGCTGGACATCAAGGTAGTGCGCATCTTCAACACCTACGGCCCGCGCATGCATCCGAACGATGGACGGGTGGTGAGCAATTTCATCGTGCAGGCGCTCAAGGGCGAGGACATCACCATCTATGGCGACGGCAGCCAGACCCGCAGCTTCTGCTATGTCGACGACCTGATCGATGTGATCGTGCGGATGATGGATTCCGAACGCGACTTCACCGGGCCGGTGAACATCGGCAACCCGGTCGAGCACACCATGCTGGAGCTGGCCGAGAAGGTGATTGCACTGGTCGGCGGCCGTTCGCAACTGGTGTTCAAATCATTACCGGCGGATGACCCCCGGCAACGCCAGCCGGATATCAGTCTGGCCCGCGACAAGCTTGGTTGGCAGCCGAAGGTGGCGCTCGAGGATGGCCTGAAAGAGACCATCGGTTATTTCCGCCAGTTGCTGCAGGACGGCGCAGCCGCATGACCAACTTCGCCGTTGTCATCACCAGCTACAACTATCGCGACTTTGTCGGTGCAGCGATCGACAGTGTGCTGGCGCAGACCCGCGCGGCCGCCCAGATCATCGTGGTGGATGATGGATCCACCGACGGTTCACCGGATTACCTGCGCGGACATTACGGCAGCGATGCGCGTATAACGCTGCTATGCGGCGAAAATGGCGGGCAACTGGTCGCCTTTCAACGTGGCGTGGCCGAGGCGCGGGCCGATGTGATCTGTTTTCTCGACGCCGACGATCGCTGGGAGCCCGATTATCTGGCACAGATTGGCGAGATCTACGACAGTCGCCGCGACATTGATTTCGTGTTTTCCGATATGCAGCTGTTTGGCGACGAGGAGCGCTGGATGGGCTATGCCGATCGTTCGCTGGATCTGGGGTATACCGTGATCAGTACCTATGTGCAGATGCACTGGTACGGCGCCCCGACCTCGGCATTGTCACTGCGCGCGCCCTGGGCGCGACGCACCCTGGACCTGCCGGAAGAGCTGAGCAGCAACTGGCGGCTTTCTGCCGACAATTGCCTGGTCTACGGAGCGAGCGTGCTGGGTGCGCACAAGTACTATTTGCGCACCAATGCCGTGCACTACCGCATTCATGGCAATAACGGCTGGTGGGGCAAGCAGACGGCCAGCAATCAGTATCTCAACAGATTTCGTTCGCGCTGCCTGATCGAGATCTATGCCAAGCGAATCGGGCTGGACGAACGTTGCGTGGAGAGTGCCAAACACGAGTTCCGCACCAAACCGGATCCGAGCTGGCGCGAGGCCAAGCGTTACGCGAGCCTGGCGCAACTGCGCCGTGGGTCATGGTTGCGCAATCTGGAGCGTGCCGCATCGATTCTGTGGCCTGTATTCAAGCACCGTCATCGGGCGCCGAAAGAACTGCGGGACATGGATTGAGCGAGGCTGCCGCGATGCGCATCAGCGTTGCCGTCATCACCTACAACTGGCCCGATGCACTGGAGTTGGTGCTGAGGGCGCTGGCTGCACAGAGCGAATTGCCGCACGAGGTGATCGTCACTGACGATGGTTCGCAGCCAGCCACGCGCGAACTGCTCGAGCGCATCGCGCTCGACTATCCGGTACGCCTGGTACACCTGTGGCAGCCGGACGACGGTGCCCGCATGAGCCGCGCGCGGAACCGCGCGATTGCGGCCGCGCAGGGCGATTACATCATCCTGCTCGATGGCGACATGGTGGCCGAGCGGCATTTCATCGCCGACCATCGTGCATTCGCGCGTCGTGGCTGTTTCGTGCAGGGCTCACGCGTGTTGACCGACGCCATGCTGACTCGCCGCATGCTGGAACGGCATCTGATCCTGCCGGGCTTCTTCAGTCGCGGCATCGAACGCCGCCGTCATACGCTGCACCTGCCTGTGCTGGCGCGCTGGTATGCCAGGCCGAGCACCAGGCGGCGTGGCATCAAGAGCTGCAACATGGCGTTCTGGCGCGACGATTTGCTGCGCATCAACGGCTTCAACGAAGCGATGACGGGCTGGGGTCGCGAGGACACCGAACTGGCCGTGCGCGCGTTCCATGCCGGCCTGCTACGGCGCGACGTTCGCTTCAGTGCCCTGGCGACCCATCTTTACCACCGCACCCGCAAACACGTCGTCGACAATCCGAATGATCGCGTGGTGCTCGACACTATCGTTCGACGACTGACTCGCTGCGAGCTTGGACTCGATCAGCACTTCGCCGAATTTTCGACAGCACCGCCGGATCTTCGCCTGGTTTCAGGTGGCTGTGACTGAGGGAAACATGGGTTGCTGGCGATGCAGGTTCCGCGTCACGGCCGCGCATCGGGCGCAGTGTCAGTGCAGGAGCCCGGAGGGCTCGCGAGTGCCACGGGAGTTGCGCGAACGCCGATGAAACTGCGGAAGCACCCCACCCCACCCATTTGATGAAATGCCTGCGCCGCAACAACAGGGCATAGATCACGGCGAGAGGCAGGGCAACCAGCATCAGTTTGAGGAGATAACGCCATCCTGCGCCATCGCCCTGGTATGTGCGGATCGCCAGATGACGCGAGCGTGCGTAATGAAACGCCTTCACGAAGCTGACCCGAGCGGAAGGCGCCGAAGACGCGCCGCCGACATGCCAGGCATTCGCCGCCGGTTCGAAAAGACATTCAAAGCCCGCCTTGCGCATGCGCAGGCAAAGGTCGTCGTCTTCGTAGAACAGGAAGAAGCGTTCGTCGAAGCCGCCGATATGGCGGAATGCTTCCGTGCGCAGCAGCAGGCAGCAGCCATTCAGCCACTGGGCGCTGCAGGTGGCGTCCGCCACTTGATATGGCTTGCGTGGGCAGAGATCGTAGAAGGCGCGGCGAAAGCATTTCTGGGGCTTCTGATTCTCGCGCCAGCTTTGCGGTGCCACGATGCCTGCAGAGGGATAGCGCCATAGCGTATCCATCAAGGTCAGCAGGCCGTCAGGCTTTATGTCGCAATCGGGATTGAGCAACAGGGCAAACGGCGTGCGAACCTCCGCCATGGCCTCGTTGTTGGCTTTGCCAAAACCGCCGTTGTCACTGCGTTCGATGATTCTGGCGTGGGGCAGAAGCCGGCGGATGGCCGACGCCGTACCGTCATCGCTGCCATTGTCGATGATCAGGACATGGGGGAAGGGGCGCAACGTGTCCGCGAGCGACTCGATGAGCATCCGGCTCTTGAACGTAACGCAGATGATCGTCACCTGCTCAATAGAGTTGCTGTCTCTCACGCGGGCCTTGTCTACACCTCTTCAGATGATGTGCGTTGCGCGGCCGGTGGTATGCAGGCCAGCAACAGGATGAACAGGTGGCGGTGTGAAAAGTCCGCCCATAGGCCGTTGGCGAGACCGGCGGTCAGATAGATAAGCAGGATACAGGAGTAGATGTTTCGTGAAACCGGGTCCAGCCGTCTTATGTAGCGTGCCAGCGCGACCAGTAACAGCAGATAAACCAGCAGGCCGGCGGCACCCTGTTCGGCGAGGATCAGCAACATTTCCTGATGTGGATGACCCATCAGGAAGGCATTGAAATGCGGAAGTCCCTCAATCGATTGGCGATACAAGGGCGCCCATTGGCTCAGGCCATGGCCAAATACGGGCGCTGCGGCAATGATCGGGAGGGTGCGTCGCCACAGTTCAAGACGAATGCCGGTGGACGTCGGTGTCCGCTGGCTGACGTATGACTCGGCTTCCTGCGCGATCGATACCACGAGTCGTTCACGAACCGGCGGCGTGAACCATACGATGGCCAAGGCAGCAGCAGCAAGGGTGCAGGCTATCAACGTGGAGCGCCAGCCCACGCGCCCTTTGATGAGGGTGTGCCAGACCCAATAAGCCAGCAAAGGGACAAGCACCAGATAGGTCGTGCGGCTTTCGAGCACCAGCACAATATTGATCAACGCCAGCAGGGCTGCCGCAAAAAGAGAGATCTTCAGCCACTTGGACCGCGTGGCAATTGCCGCAGCGAGCGCCATTGATCCAAAAACAAGCAGGGCTACACCTTGCTGGGTGTATTCCTTGAATACCGTATTGCGCATGGCCGGCTGGGAGAGAGTCAGCGAACGCTGAGGTATCAAGCCAAAATCCATGCCATAGGAAATAAGCAGGACCAGTCCCACGGCCGAAGCAAAGGCCACGAGTGCGCGCCGCCGCCACTGCGGGGTTTGCAGCAGTGAGCCCAGAAGCAGGGGATACCAACATGCCCACACAAATGAGCCAGCCAGTGGCAGGACGGAGGTGGCGTACCACGTGTGCACGGCACTCAACACCAGCACGCCCCACCACAGCAGGGCGCCCTGCGCCACGGGATTGCGCGCGGCCGCCAGCCAGCGTTGACGCGCATTACTACCCAGCAGCGAGAAAACCAGGCTCAGTACAAGAGCAATGTTGGTCGCAGGCTTGTTCAGGGGAACAACAAAAAGGCTGGCGACAGCGCACCACTGCCCTGCGATGCACAAGGCGTCCCGAACGCTTGTGAGAGGGGATTGGGTACTCATCAGGACGGAGACGTCACCTGCATGCAATGCACAGTGACTTACATGCTGGCCGACGCGGGTTCAACGTGGGCTCAACGTGGGCGCCACGAAGGCCGCCGAGTCTATAGGGTGGCCGGTATGCCTTGCAAAGGCTTGGCTCTCATCAATCTGCGTCATTGTTGGCACTTTCGCTCATGCGCGGCGTGCAGCCTGGTACGACGGCGTCGGCCCTGAACATCCACCACTCACGACGATTGGCATGGCCGACATAGGTGGCGTGATGGCGATCCACGCATGTGCCCATCGCTTCGTCGAGGCTGAAGATCCAGCGCTGCGCCGGAGCCTGCTGCAGCCACGCGGTGGCATCGGCATATTGTTGCGGCCAGGGCTTGAGGAAACCGAATTCGGCGATCGGCCCCTGCGCCATCAGCAGGTTCTGTTCCTTCCACGCGAGCAGGCCGATGGTGGCGTCCGGACCGGCGATGGCGCGTGCCTGCAGCATCACGTCGCGCGCCGAGCGATCGCCGTTGAGCAGCGGATAACCCCAGAGGCCGTACAGTCCCCACAGCAGACCGGCGAACAGCAGCCAGCCCAGCGGGGCACGGCGCACCCGCGTGAAGGCGACGACGACGAGGCCGGCCACGCCGATGCTCAGCAGCAGCCACCATATCTGCGGATCCAGGCTTTGTTCGATCTTGCCGGCCCAGGCCGGATGTCGATGAATCGCCAGTGTCGCGGCGATCGTCAGCGCGCCGGCCAGCAGCAGGGTCAGCGCGAATACTGCCATGCCCACGCCCCGCCGACGCAACAGGCCAGGCAGCAGTGGCGCCAGCGCCAGCGCGGTCATCGGCAATGCCGGCAGGATGTAGACGTCGCGCTTGCCCGGGCTGAACGAGAAGAACAGCAAGACCAGCACGATCCAGCCCAGCGGCAGCAGGAAGCGCGCGTCGCGTCGCTTCAGTCGTCGCCACCATGCCGGCAGCGCCCACGGCAACAGCAGCGACAGCGGCAGCCAGTCGACCACGATGATGCCGAGGAAATAGAGCGGCGAATGGATATGCCCGGTTGGCGTGGCGTAGCGATGCACGGTCTGCCCGAACAGGATGTTCTGCACATATTCGGCGTGCTGCGGATCCCCGTCGGCGCGCGCGACCAGCAGCATCGGCAGCAGCCAGCCCAGGATCGGCAGCAGGAACAGCGCCAGGCCGCCGACCCAGCGCCAGCCGCCGCTCGGCAACGCCATCTGTTGCCAATGGCCACGGCGTGCGATCAGGTAGGGAATCAGCATCAGCAACGCCAGCACGCCGACACCCTTGGTCGCCACGCCGACGCCGGCAAAGAAGCACCCCGCCGCGAACCAGCGCCATGATGGCCCCAGCAGCAAATGACGCAGCAGGCCGTAGTTGGCCAGGGTGATCCAGCCCAGCAGCAGCGGATCGATCTGCGCGTTGCGCATCTGATAGGTGAAGTGGATGGTCAGCAGCAGCGCGGCTGTCGCGAGCAGCGCGCTGCGGTGATCCCACAGCCGTCGCGCAAGGTCGTAGACCAATCCCAATGCCGTCAGCGCCGCCGCCAGCGACGGCAGCAGGAACGCCACGCGCCACTGACCGGTAATGAGGTAAGCCAGCGCCTGCAGCCACATGAAAACCGGAGGCTTGTCCGGATACAGCTCGTGGCCGCGGTGCGGGAACAGCCACTGGCCATGCTCGACCATCAGTCGTGCGACCAGCGCGAAACGTGGCTCGTCGGACGGCCACGGATCGCGCAGACCGATGCCAAGGCCAAGCAGCAGCAGTGCGAACACGCCGAACAGCAGCAGCTCCCAGCGGGCATCGCGCAACCACAGCGGGCGTGCATGGGACAGGGGCGTACAGGGCTTCACGGGCGGGGCGTTCCGTCAGCAGTAATCGATGATGCCAAGCATAGCCGGGTGAGTCGGGGTATTCGTGTGGCAAGGATGGCCGCGGGTCAGCTCTGGCCGTTCCGGCAGGGCTCAGGGCTGCTTCTGCAGCACGGCGTAATACATGCCGTCGAGGTCACCATCGCCGGGCAGTATCTGCCAACCCACCGACGCGGCGTGGCCCACCGGCAGTGTGAATGCCACCGGCTGTGCATCGGGCCGGGCCGCCAGCAGTTCTCCAACGATCGCCTCGTTTTCCGCACGCAATACCGAGCAGGTGATGTAGACCAGGCGCCCGCCTGGTGCCAGCAGCGGCCACAGCGCGGACAGGATGCGGCGTTGCTGCGCGTGCATGGCGGCGATGTCGCTTTCGCGCCGATGCAGCCGCACGTCCGGCCGGCGGCGCAACACGCCGGTGGCCGAGCACGGCGCGTCGATCAGAATGCGGTCGAAGGGTTGGCCTTTCCACCAGCCCTTCGGCGCGCCGGCGTCGCCGATCACCAGCTTGGCATTCAGTCGCAGCCGCATCAGGTTTTGCCGGATGCGTTCGGCGCGTGGGGCATCCGCTTCCAGCGCGGTCAGATCGATGTCGGCGCGTTCGAGCAGGTGGCAGGCCTTGCCACCAGGTGCGGCGCAGGCGTCGAGCACACGCAGGCCATCCTTGAGTTCGGCCAGGTCGGCGGCTATCTGCGCGGCACCATCCTGCACGGCGAACAGGCCATCCTCGAAACCGGGCATGCGGGTGATGTCGGCGCTGTGCGGGAGTATCAGCGCGTCGCTCAACCATGGATGGATTTCGGCCGTATAGCCGGCTGTCTGCAATCGCTCGGCCAGCGCAGCGCGCTCGCTGCGCTGGCGATTGACGCGCAGCATCAGCGGCGGCTCGCGATTGTCGGCTGCCATCACCGCGTCGGCCTGTTCAGGCCAGTCGCTGTGCAGTGCCGTGGCCAGCCACGCCGGATGCGCGTGACGGGTCTGCGGCTTGGCATCGAGTCGGGCGATCAGGCTTTCGCGTTCACGCTGCCAGCGGCGCAGCACGGCGTTGACCAGCCCGGCCAGCTGCGGTCGCTGCAACGCACGCACTGCCTCGACCGTGGCGGCCACGGCGGCGTAGTCCTGCAGTTCGAGAATTTCCAGCTGCACCAGTCCCAACACCAGCAGCGCATGGACCGCCGGGTCCTTGTGACGCAGGGATTTTTCCAGCAGGCCGTCGATCGCGGCGTCGAAGCGCAACCACCAGCGCGCGCCTTCGCTGAGCAGGGCCATCAGCAAGGCACGGTCGCGCGGATCGCCGAGCCGCGGCGCGTAACGCTCCATCACGTCGCGCAGTGAAGCGCCGCGCAGGGCGATTTCGGCAAGCCCTTTGGCGGCCAGCGCGCGGGTATCCGCTTTCATCGAACCAGTCTTCATGGAAGCCGGCGCAGGTCAGGCCGGGCGTTGAGGTAATCGATCGCGCCGATGCGTTTGCCGCCGGCGCGTTGCAGAGCGGTAACGCGCAGGGCGCCGTGGCCGCAGGCGAGGTCGATGCCGTCGCGGCCAGCGGCCAGCACGCTGCCCGGTGTGGCATGGTGGTCGAGTTCGATCGCCTGCGCGGCCCAGATCCGCAACGGCTCGCCGGCGATCGCGCCTTCGGCGACCGGCCATGGATCGAACGCGCGCACCTGCCGCTCCAGTTCGATGGCCGGCCGGCTGAAGTCGAGTAGCGCCTCGGCCTTGTCCAGCTTGTGCGCGTAGGTGACGCCTTCCGTCGGTTGTGGCGTGGCAGTGAGCACTTCGCCGGCCAAGGTGCGGCGCAGGCCTTCGACCAACACCTCCGCACCCAGCATGGCGAGACGATCATGCAGCGAGCCGCCAGTGTCGTCGCGGCTGATCGGCGTGCGCCGCTGCAGCAGTACCGGGCCGGTATCCAGGCCAGCTTCCATCTGCATCAGGTCGACGCCGCTTTCGCTGTCGCCGGCGAGGATCGCACGCTGGATCGGCGCCGCCCCGCGCCAGCGCGGCAGCAGGCTGGCGTGCACGTTCCAGCAGCCGAGTCGCGGGATCGCCAACACCTTGCGCGGCAGGATCAGGCCGTAGGCCACCACCACCAGCAGGTCCGGCCGATACGCGGCCAGTGTCTGCTGTGCTTCGACGGGTTTCAGTGACTCGGGCTGCTCGATGGCGATACCGGCAGCCAAAGCAGCCTGCTTGACCGGACTGGGCGTGAGCTTGCGGCCGCGACCGGCAGGGCGATCGGGCTGTGTGTAGACGGCCACCACTTCGGCACCGCTGGCGCGGCAGGCCTCGAGGCAGGGGACGGCGAATTCGGGGGTGCCGGCGAAGACCAGCCGCAGGCCTGAAAGACTATTCAAGCACTGGCCGCCTGCTTGCGCTGCTTGTCCAGCCGTTTCAACAGCAGCGCGCGCTTCAGCGACGACAGGTAGTCGACGAACACCTTGCCGTCCAGATGATCCATCTCATGCTGGATGCACACCGCCAGCGGGCCTTCAGCCTCGACGATGATTTCCTTGCCGTCGATGTCCTGCGCCTTCACCTTCACTCGCAAGGCGCGGGTGACATCGGCATACAGGCCGGGAAACGACAGGCAGCCTTCCTGATAGACCTGCGAACCGTCCTTCTCGAGGATCTGCGCATTGATCAGCGCCAGTGGCTGCTTGCGGTCGTCGCTCATGTCGGCGACCAGCACGCGCTGATGCACGTCGACCTGGGTCGCGGCAAGGCCGACGCCATTGGCGGCATACATGGTCTCGAACAGATCGGCGACGAACTGTCTGAGCTTCGCATCAAACGTGCTGACCGGCTCGGCGCGAGTGCGCAGACGGGGGTCGGGAAACTCGAGTATGGGCAGGACGGACATGGAATCACCTCGGCGCCGGAATTGCGGGCGATTTGGTAAAAAGCCACCCCCGGTGCGATCTAGAATGTGCCTCATTGTACGTCGGCAACCATCCGAGTGCAGACGATTTTTGCCAACTCACGCCTGTTGCGCGCGTTAACCATTCGGTTACACTCGACCGAGCATCTGGGGAAGGGGGATTCCCACCAATGATCAAGAAAATTATCGTGTTGCTGGCCGGCATGCTGGTCACCGTGGCTGTCTATGCAGCCGGCGCGCAACTGCGAGCCGATCATCCCGACAGCTACACCGTGCGCCGGGGCGACACGCTATGGGATATCTCCGCCAAGTTCCTGTCCAAGCCGTGGCTCTGGCCGGAGATCTGGCAGGCCAATCCGCAGGTACGCAATCCGCATCTGATCTACCCCGGCGACATACTCAATCTGTCCTTCATCAACGGGCCACGCTTGCGGCTGCAGCCACAGGTGCACTCCGAAGGCGAAGCGGTATCGGCGATTCCGCTGTCCGAACTGAAAATGTTCCTCAAGGACATGCGGGTGATGGATTCGAACGCAGTCAGCTCCGCGCCGTATGTGGTCGGTCTGGAAGAGGCCCGTCTGCGTGGCGCGGTAGGCCAGAACATCTACGTGCGCGGCCTGCAGGGCGAGCCGGGCCAGCGCTGGGCGATCGTGCGACCGACTCACGTATTCCGCGGCTTCAATCAGAACGATCCGAGCAGCGCCGATCTGGTCGGCCACGAGCTGGACAGCAATGCGGCGATGGTCAATGCGCCGTGGGATGAGAACACTCGTAACGACGGACACTACGGCCGCGGCGACGACCTCGGTGTTGAAGTCAGCGTGATCGGCACCGCCGAGACGTTGCGCATGGGAGATCCGTCGACCCTGTTGCTGCTCAACGCAACGCTGGAAATCCGCAGCGGCGATCGCATCATGCCGATCGATGACACGCCGTACGACGCGTTCTACTACCCGCATCCGCCGAAGTCGGTGCCGGCCAACGCCAAGGTGATCGGGTTTGCCGATGCGATGGATGCAGCCGGTTCGCGCCAGGTGGTGATGCTGTCGGTCGGCGCGAAGGATGGCGTCGACAATGGCCAGACCTTCACGATCTACGAGCCGGGCGAGACCATTCACGACGACGTGGCCAGCAACAGCTGGAACCGCGGCGTGGGCAAGAAGGTCACCCTGCCGGACGAATATGTCGGCCATGTGATGGTGTTCCGTACCTTCGATCGGGTCAGTTACGGCTTGATCATGGATGGGTTGCGTCCGGTGCACATCGGTGGCCGTCTGCGCGCACCGGAATAATTGCGCGGCGCTTGAATCGGTATCTGCCTACAGCACGGCGCGGCCATCACCGCGCCGTTTCTGTTTGCGCCGGTTCCGTAAACTGCAGCACATGCACATGGACGACATGGACGACATGGATGAACTGCGCGCATGGCTGATCGCATTGCGCACGCCGGCCCTCGGCCCGGGTGGTCTGCGCGAGCGGCTGGATACGGCCGATGGCGATATCGGGAAGGTGGTGGCACAACTGCAGCGCGACGCCATGGCACTTGGTGAGCCGGCGCAAGCGTGGCTGGCACAGTCCGATGAGGCGCTATTGGCAACCGATCTGGCATGGCTGGCCGAGCCCAATCATCGGTTGTTGTGCTGTACCGAAGCAGATTTCCCGCCACAGCTGGAAAACATTCCGCAACCGCCGGCCGCGTTGTTTGTGGTTGGCGACGCCAGCCTGCTGCTGTATCCGCAAGTGGCGATCGTTGGTGCCCGCAGTGCCAGTGCGAGCGGGCTGGTACATGCCCGGGCGTTTGCCCGGGCGCTGGCACAGGCAGGCTTCGCGATTACCAGCGGCATGGCCGATGGCATCGACGGTGCGGCCCATGCGGCGGCACTGGATGCCGGCGCGGCGACGCTGGCGGTGATCGGCACCGGACCGGATCGGGTGTACCCGCGCAAGCATCATGCACTGGCCCAGCGGATCGCTGCGCACGGTGTGCTGATCAGCGAGTTTCCGCCCGGCACGGCCGCGCGTGCCGATCATTTTCCGCGGCGGAACCGGATCATTGCGGGCCTGTCGCTGGGCACGCTGGTGATCGAGGCGGGCCTTCGCTCAGGCTCGTTGATCACCGCCCGACTGGCCGGCGAGCAGGGCCGGGAGGTGTTCGCGCTGCCCGGTTCCATCCATAATCCGCTGGCTCGCGGCTGCCATCGGCTGATCCGTGATGGTGCGCGACTGGTCGAGACTGCGGCGGAGATTATCGAGACATTGGCTCCGGCAGCGCGCATGCTTGGCCGCGAACTGGCTGTCCGGCTGCAGACGGTGGCCGGCGACGAGGCGACTCGAGAGCCGGGTGCCGAGGGTGCCACAGGCCGTTCGCGCGATGGTTTCAGCTACTGTGAAGATCCCGCATATCGTCGTCTTTTGAGCGAACTTGGCTACGATGCAGTGACATTGGATGAACTTGTCCAACGCACGGGGCAATCGGCAGCTGCACTATCCTCGATGCTGCTGATGCTGGAACTGGACGCCAGGATCGAGAGTCTGCCAGGCAACCGTTACCAGCGATTGCCTGACGATGGCTGATCAGTGAAGTCTGCATCGGCCCGGCCAGTCTGGCTGGCTCGGGCTTGACAGCCGCGGGCGCGACATGGTTTCAACTATATATAAGTCCGGCACGGAAGCGCCGGTGGTTCACTTGCGGAAATCCAGCTTCATGGCAAAAAACCTGCTCATCGTCGAGTCACCGGCCAAAGCCAAGACGATCAACAAATACCTCGGCAAGGACTTCCAGGTCCTCGCCTCCTACGGTCACGTGCGTGACCTGAAGCCGAAGGAGGGCGCGGTCGACACCGAGCACGGTTTCACCATGGCGTACGAGGTCATCGAGCGCAACGAGAAGCACGTCGATGCGATTGCCAAGGCCGCCAAGCTGGCCGACGACATCTATCTCGCTACCGACTTGGATCGCGAAGGCGAGGCGATCAGCTGGCACATCAGCGAGATTCTGAAAGAGCGCGGGCTCACCGAAGGCAAAAAGCTGCATCGCGTAGTGTTCTCCGAGATCACCCCCAAGGCGATCAAGGCCGCGGTGGCGGCACCGCGCCAGTTGTCGCATGACCTGGTCGATGCGCAGCAGGCCCGTCGCGCGCTGGACTACCTGGTCGGCTTCAACCTGTCGCCGGTACTGTGGCGCAAGGTGCAGCGCGGACTTTCCGCCGGCCGCGTGCAGTCGCCGGCGCTGCGCATGATCGTCGAACGCGAGGACGAGATCGAGGCGTTCAAGGCGCGCGAATACTGGACCATCGAAGCGCAGTTGAAACACGCCGATGGCGATTTCAGCGCGCGATTGAGCAAGCTCAACGGCAAGAAGTTCGAGCAATTCGATCTCACCAACGAGGCCGATGCGCAGGCCGCGCGCGACGCACTGAAACAAGCTGCGCGCGGCCATCTCACGGTCAGCGACGTCGGCTCGAAGGAGCGCAAGCGGCGTCCGGCCGCACCGTTCACCACCTCCACGTTGCAGCAGGAGGCCGCGCGCAAGCTCGGCTTCACCACCAGCCGCACGATGAAGGTGGCACAGGGTCTGTATGAAGGCGTGGCGCTCGGCGACGAGGGCAATGTCGGCCTGATCACCTACATGCGTACTGACTCCACCATGCTCGGCGACGATGCCGTGGCCGAGCTGCGCCAGCTGATCGCCCGTGATTTCGGTGGCCATGCGTTGCCCGATGCGCCGCAGGTCTACAAGACCAAGTCGAAGAACGCGCAGGAAGCGCATGAGGCGATCCGTCCGACCTCGGCGATGTACACGCCGAAAGCGGTCGCTTCCTTCCTCAACGACGACCAGCGCAAGCTGTACGAGTTGATCTGGAAGCGCACGGTCGCCTGCCAGATGATCCACGCCACGCTGAATACCGTTTCGGTGGAATTTGCACTGCGCGATGTGACCGGCGGCGACGCTTCATTCCGCGCCAGCGGTACCACCGTGATCGATCCGGGCTTCCTCGCTGTATACGAGGAAGGCAAGGACCAGAAGACCGCCGATGACGACGACGAGGGCCGTCGCCTGCCGCGACTGGCGGTGGGCGAGCAGGTACCGCTGCACGAGATCGCCGCCGACCAGCATTTCACCGAGCCACCGCCGCGTTATTCCGAGGCGAGCCTGGTCAAGGCGCTGGAAGAGCATGGCATCGGCCGTCCGTCGACCTACGCCAGCATCATTCAGGTGCTGCAGAATCGCGAGTACGTTTTCCTCGACAGCCGTCGCTTCAAGCCCAGCGACGTCGGTCGCGCGGTCAGCAGGTTCCTCACCGCGCATTTCACCCGTTACGTCGACTACGACTTCACTGCGAAAATGGAAGACGAACTCGATGCGGTCAGCCGTGGCGAGGAAGCCTGGGTGCCGCTGATGGAGCGCTTCTGGCTTCCGTTCAAGCAGCAGGTGGACGAGAAGACCGAATCGGTCGACCGCAACGAGGCCACCGGCGCGCGCGAACTCGGCAGCGATCCGAAAACCGGCAAGCCGGTCTCGGTGCGGCTGGGCCGCTTCGGACCGTATGCCGCGATCGGCACCAAGGACGACGAGGACAAACCGACCTTCGCCTCGTTGCGTCCCGGCCAGAGCATGCACACGATCACCCTGGCCGAGGCGCTGGAGCTGTTCAAGCTGCCGCGCCAGCTCGGCGTGGCGGAGAATGGCGACGAGGTCATGGTCGGCGTCGGCCGTTTTGGCCCGTTCGTGAAGCAGGGCAGCACCTATGCCTCGCTCAAGCCCGAGGACGATCCGTACACGATCGAGCTGCCACGCGCATTGCAGATCGTGGCCGAGAAACTCGAAATGCTGGCGAACCGCCTGATCCTCGACTTCGGCAACGGCGTGCAGGTGCTCAATGGTCGCTACGGCGCCTACATCACCGACGGCGAGAAGAATGCACGCATACCGAAGGAACAGGAGCCGAAGGAGTTGACCGAGAAGCAGTGTCTCGAACTGCTGGCGGCTGCGCCGGCGCGCAAGCCGGGCCGCTTCGGCAAGAAGACCGCCGCCAAGAAAGCCGCGACCAAGAAAGTCGCCGCCAAGAAGGCTGCGCCTGCGGTGAAGAAGACCGCCGTCAAGAAAGTCGCCACGAAGAAGAAAGCCACCAGGAAGACGGCGACCAAAAAAGCCGCCACCAAAAAAGCGGCGGCGAAGAAAGCCGTGGCAGAGAAAGTCGAGGCCTGAGTGCTGCGACGCTTCACTCTCGCCGAGTCCGGTGCCGCCGCCGAGCTGCTGCACGCTGGTGGCGTGCTGGCTTACCCGACCGAGGCCGTATTCGGCCTCGGCTGCGATCCGCATGATCGCGTTGCGTTCGAGCATCTGTTCGCGCTGAAGCAGCGGCCGCCGACGCAGGGCGTGTTGCTGATCGCCGCCGAGTTCGCCCAGGTCGAGCGCTATATCGAGCTTGCCGCCGTGCCCGCGGAAGTCCTGCGGCAGGTGCGGGCAAGCTGGCCGGGGCCGCACACCTGGGTTTTCCCGCGCTCGGCGGACGTGCCGACATGGATCGCCGGCGCGCATGCCGGCATCGCGCTGCGGGTCACCGCGCATGAGCCTGCCGCCGCGTTGTGTCGCGCGTTTGGCGGTGCGCTGGTATCGACCAGTGCCAACCCGCACGGCCAGCCGCCGGCGCGCCTGGCGCAGACCGTCGTGGATTATTTTGGCGACGCGCTGGATGGCCTGCTGGACGCCCCGCTGGGCGGCCAGACCAGTCCTACTGTGATCCGCGATGCATTGTCGGGCACTATCATCCGCGCCTGAACGGTCGAAGGAGCGCGTCGAAACGGTGCCCGCCTGTGGTTCCGTGAACCGTTGCAGGACGAAAGTTCGGGCCATTCACGTTGGCGTGCATAGGCCAGGGCGATGCTGTTCCTGCAACGCGACGAATTGAAATATCGGGAGAGTGCGGCTTGGCCATCGTTTACGACATCTGCCAGCGTGAAGCGCCGCAATGGTTGCCGCTGATGAACGCAGCCGACCCTTCGCGGGTGCTGGTCCGGCGACACGGCGAGGTGGTGACAGCCGCGCAGTTCCTGGCACACGTGCATGCGGTGGCGGCAGCGCTGCCTTCCGCCGCGGCTGCAGTGAACCTGTGTGAGGACCGTTACGCGTTCCTGGTGGCATTCTGCGCAATCGTGCTGCGCGGCCAGATCAACCTGCTGCCGTCATCGCGCGCGCCACAGGCAGTGGACGAAGTGATGGCGGCGCATCCGGGCTGTTATGCGCTGGGTGAGCAGGCACTCGCTCCGGCGCCACCCGGTTATCGGTTGTTGCCGTCGCTGGACATCACCTTGCCGCTGGAGACCGATGCGAGCTGGCCGATGATTGCGGCCGACCAGGTCGTGGCGATCGGCTACACCTCCGGCTCCACCGGCATGCCCAGCGCCAACGAGAAGACCTGGGGCAGTTTCCACGCCAGCAACGCCGGCAACCTGGGCATGCTGCATGCGGCCGTCGGTCGGCATGTCGAGATCGTCGCCACGGTACCTCCGCAGCACATGTATGGCATGGAGATGTCGGTTCTGCTGCCGTTGCTCGGGGAAATCGGCGTGCATGCCGGGCGGCCGTTCTTTCCGGCCGATGTGGCGGCGGCACTGGCCGAAGTGCCTTCGCCCCGGTTGCTGGTGACCACACCGGTGCATCTGCGCGCGCTGGTCGAGTCGGGCATTGCGTTGCCGCCGATTGCGGCGGTGATCTCGGCCACTGCACCGCTGCCCGTCGAATTGGCGGCGGCCGCCGAACAGCGCTTCGGCGCTGTGGTGCTGGAGGTGTTCGGCTCCACTGAAACCTGCGTGTTCGCCAGCCGTCGCCCTACCGTGGCCGAGGATTGGTCGCTGTACGACAACGTCATCTTGCATCCGCAGCCCGACGGTACCGCGATCGAGGCGCCCCAGCTGAGTACGCCGGTTACCCTGGCCGATATCGTCAGCCTGTCCCACGGCGGTCGCCGCTTCCGCCTGCGCGGCAGGCATGCCGACATGCTGGAGATCGCCGGCAAGCGTGCCTCGCTGAGCGATCTCAGCCGGCGGCTGCTGGCGATACCCGGCGTGCAGGACGGCGTGGTGTTCCAGCTTGATGCCGCCGATGCGCTCGGTGTGCATCGGATTGCAGCACTGGCGGTAGCGCCGGGGCTGGATGAGCACGTGATTCTCGACGCATTGCGCCAGGCCATCGATCCGCTGTTTCTGCCGCGTCCGCTGCGCCTGGTCAGCGCGTTGCCGCGCAATGAAACCGGCAAGTTGCCGCGCGCGGCGTTGCTGGAGTTGCTGCACCACCACGATTGAATCCGCACGACTGAACCCGCACGACTGAACCCGAGCGGGTGATCCGCCGCAGCCGCTACAATGCGCGCCTGCGCGGCGTGGCGCATGGTGGTAATCGGAGTGCAGGCATGAAGGTTCTCGTCATTGGCAGCGGCGGTCGCGAACACGCGCTGGCGTGGAAGCTCAAGCAATCGGCGCAGGTCGACGAGGTGATCGTGGCGCCCGGCAATGCCGGCACCGCGCATGAGGCGGGCGTGCGCAATGCCGATGTGGCGATGGACGATCTCGATGGCCTGCTGCAGCTGGCCAAGCGCGAGAAGATCGGGTTGACCGTGGTCGGTCCCGAGGTGCCGCTGGTGGCCGGTGTGGTCGACCGCTTCCGTGCCGCCGGCCTGCGCATCTTCGGTCCGCGTGCGATTGCCGCACAACTTGAGGGTTCCAAGGCGTTCGCCAAGGACTTCCTGCAGCGTCACAACATTCCCAGCGCGCGCTATGGGGTATTCACCGAGCTGAACCCGGCGCTGGCCTATGTGCGCCAGCATGGCGCGCCGATCGTGATCAAGGCCGATGGCCTTGCTGCCGGCAAGGGCGTGGTGGTCGCGCTGACCCTGGCCGATGCGGAGCTGGCGCTGCACGACATGCTCGGCGCGCACAGTTTCGGCGAGGCCTCGGCGCGGGTGGTGATCGAGGAATTCCTCGACGGCGAGGAGGCCAGCTACATCGTGATGAGCGACGGCAGCCACGCGCTGCCGATGGCCTCGAGCCAGGATCACAAGCGCCGCGACGAGGGTGATCTGGGCCCCAACACCGGCGGCATGGGTGCGTATTCGCCGGCGCCGGTGGTTACCCCGGAAGTCGAACAGCGCATCCTGCGCGAAGTGATCGAGCCGACCCTGCATGGCATGGCCGCCGAAGGTGCGCCGTTCATCGGCTTCCTTTACGCCGGCCTGATGATCGACAAGAACGGCGCGCCCAAGGTGATCGAATTCAACGTGCGCTTCGGCGATCCGGAAACCCAGCCGATCATGTTGCGGCTGAAATCCGATCTGATCGAGCTGATCGATGCCGCACTGGACGGCCGGCTGGAGCACAGCAAGGCGCGTTGGGACGCGCGCCCCGCGATCGGCGTGGTGATGGCGGCTGGCGGTTATCCGGGCAGGGTGCGCAATGGCGATGTGATCGAGGGTCTCGATGCGGTGGTCGGGGCCGATGTGAAAGTGTTTCACGCCGGCACCCGCCTCGACGCCCACGGCCGCGCCGTCACCGCAGGCGGTCGTGTGTTGACCGTATGTGCGCTTGGTACGGATATCGCCGCGGCACGCGAACAGGCCTATGCCGCGGTCGGCCATATCCGCTACGACGGTGCGTTCTGCCGCCGGGATATCGCGCATCGGGCATTGCGACGCGACTGATTGACGCCGCCGTGCCAGCTTCCGCAACTCCTGGACGCAAATCGCGTACGCCAGCGCACGGTAGGCCATCAGCTGGCTTGACTTTTCTGCGCCTGTATTTTTGGGCTATGCTTGGAACTTCCCCCGCGTAGAGTCGTGGCGCCAAGGCGTCTGAACGATCTCGTGCTTGCTTTCACGTTGATGAGGTTTTCCCCATGCGCAAGACGGTTTTGTCGCTGATGTCGATCACGGCGCTGGCTCTGGCTGGCTGCAATGCTCCTGCTCCGTCACCGCAGGCCGGTACGGAGGCACCTGCATCCGCGAATACGGCTGCTGCGGCGACCACCGCGGCTACCGCGGTAGCCAACGAAGTGAGCGGCACGATCTCGTTGCGCGGTTCCGTGCAGCCCTCGGCGAACGCCACCCTGGTGCTGAATCTGGTCGACGTGTCGGCCTCCGCGGCGGGTTCGGCGCCACTGGCGAGCAAGACGTCCCCGGCCGGCTCGTTTCCGCAGCCGTTCAAGCTGGACTTCAATCCGGCCGAGGTGAAGCCGGGCGACCTGTACGTGATCCAGGCGATGCTGACCGATGGCGAGCGTCACTATGCCATGCCGATCCAGGCGCCGGTGCTGGCCAAGGGCAGCAAGAATGACGGCGTGGCGATCGAGCTGGTGGCCGAGCAGACCCCGGGCGAGAAGATCATGGACGCGTTCACTGCCGAGCAGAAACAGCTCGGTGGCATGAAGGTCAGCCACGGCACCAAGCTTGATGCAGATGTCTCGCGCGGCTGGCAGCTGTTCCGCCAGGCTGGCCAGGTCGAATTCATCCGTGAGCTGGTCGATTACGGCGACAAGGGTTTCACCAGCACCGATTACGCCTACAAGGACGGCAAACCGTGGGCGATCGTGCAGGAAACCAAGCCCAGTCGTGATGGCAAGCCGAGCGCAATCGACCGTGCCGGCTGGAACGACGATGGCGCGCTGGTGCTGAAGCAGCATCAGGTCGGCGGCGACGTGCAGGAACTCGGCGACGATGCCGCGGCGAAGCTGAAGAAGCAGGCAATGGAAATCCTCAGCGTGGCGACTGGCGGCAAGAACAAGTAAGCCGTCCAGACGTCCGTACATGAAAAGCCGCCGGTGCAAGCCGGCGGCTTTTTTGTTGCGGCGGGTCCGTTCAGAAGTTGAAGCGGAAGCCCATGTTGAAGCTGTTGTACTTCTGGCTGCTGTCGCCGAACCGGCCGCTGTAACCAATCCAGCTCCTCAGACTCGGCGTGAGCTGGGCGGACACGCCCAGGTTGGCGTTGCCCCAGCTCTTGTCCGGCACGAAGCCGGTCAGCGCGAACGTGCCGTTCATGCCGTTGAGGCCGGCGCTGACTTCACTCGGATCGGCCTTGCTGTCGTGGTTCCATGCCAGTTCGGCATACGGCGACATAGCCAGGTTGGCGACCTGCCAATGGCCTTGCAGGCGCCAGCCGAGACTGCCGATCAGCGCGTCACGCTGCTGGTTGCCAAACCACATCGCACTACTGTCGTTGCCGTTTTCGTTGTAGCCGTTGACCTTGACGGTCTGCCATTCCAGATTGGCAAACGGACCGGTGCGCAGGTTGCCGAAATCGAACCACCAGCCGCCGGTGAGTCCACCACCCAGATGCGAGCCGTCGGCCTTGCCACTCTCGGTGCGGCGCATGCTGCCGAGGTCGATGCGGCGGTCGATGTTCTTGAAGTTGGACTGGCCGAAATCCACGTAACCGCCGACATAGCCGCCGCCAGCGTGGTAGGTGAGGTAGCCGAGCCCGCTGATGTCCTGCAGCTTGTAACCGCCGCCGCCGGCAACATTCGCGTTGCTCTGGCCAACGCCGAGCGCGATGCCGGCCGAGAGGTTGTCGGTGGCGTGGGCGTCCACGCCCAGGGTGAAGTTGACGTTGTCGCTGCTGGTCTTCGGCGCACCGTTGTTGGCGTCGAAGCGCTGGCGTGCGTAATCGATGTTGACGAACGTGCGCGTTTCGCCGCCGTCGCCATCCACCAGCATCTGGTTGCGGATGGTACGGGTCTGCGTGGTGCTGGCCGCCAGTGCCGACTCACCGAGCAGCGAAATCTGCCCCGGCGCCTGCAGGACGGACACCACGTACTGGCCGAGCAGCGCGTGCGCGGCGGTGGTCGGGTGCACCCCATCGGCAAACACATAGCTCTGATCCGTACCGGGCGCATAGGTGTACGGCAGGCCCGAACCCTGCGGTCCGCAGCGCACCGAGCTGGAGCCGGCGCCGCAAGCCGGCGCGGTGGCATTGGTGAAACCGTAGGCCTGCGGATTGGCGATCACCTCGGACAACAGACCGTAGGCGTTGATCGGGATGATGCCTTTGCCCAGTTGGCCCAGGCCGCTGTTGAGCTGGCCGTTGAAGACCAGGCTGAGCCCGGACAATGCCGCGGCGCCGGCAGGGCCTTGTGCTGCGGCATCGGGAGTCAGGCCGATGTTGGGCAGGTTGAACACCAGGATGTTCTTGGCGCCGGCGGCCTGCAACTGGCCGATCAGCTTCACTTCCTGCTGTGCCGCGAGTGCCACATTGGTCTGCGCCTGCGTCGAGGTTTCCAGTCCGCCACCGGCCAGCGTGGCATGGTAGAAGATGTCGTTGGCGCCGCCCCAGATGGAATACAGCGCATGCTGATCGGCGCTGCCTGCGCTCAGATAGGCATTCACCTGTGTGGTCAGCGTGGGCACGCTACCCGGCGTGCCGGGCGAGTTGTTGTTCACTCCGGCGCCGCCCCACGCGTAGTCACTTCCCCCATTGAGTGATGGACTGAGCGTGCTACCCAGGGCAGTGGCCACATTCTCGATCGCCACGTGACCTGGATTGGTGGTGAAACGCAGCGGCGGCTGAATGCTCGGGCCAGGTAGCACCTGCGAGAGATTGCCGCTGTCGCTGAGGCTGTCGCCAAACACGATGACTTTACCGAAGTCGGTGGCGACAGCGGCGCCGCTGAACAGCAACGTGGCGGCGATGGCGCCGGCGAGTTGGCGAGTGCGAAGCATGGGTGATACTCCTGGGCCGGAATGGCCTTGTTATATGAGTGTTACGTTAATGCACCCCATACGGAAGCGCATGCTGCATCGCAGCGCGTTTCCGTATGGTGGTCGTGGTCAGAACGCCATAGTTTGTAAGCATTGAACAAACTATGGCGGATCAGTGGCGAACAGACTTTGGCGAACGGCCCGCTCCACAGGCTGCCGACCCGTCGGAACGACGCTAGCGCTGCGACCTGCAATAACGCATCGACGTTGCACCATGTCCCGTCGGAGCCGATCGACGCGCGGTGGGCAAGTCTGGCTGTCGTTTCGGGCGCCAACAACATAGGGTTGGCATGACGGGAGCAGAGACTGTCCGCTAACGACCGATTCTGTTGAAAAACTCGCTTTTCGCACGGCGGACGCCTGGCCGACGGCATGATCGTCAATCAATCGGCGAAGAAAATGGGAGGGTTGAGCGCCCTTGAGCGCTATGCAGGGAGGCCGTTTGCTTCTTCCTGCACGGTGGACATCAGCTGCTTGGCCATTCGCCGCAGACTCTGTGCAATGGCCGCCATCAAAAACTCATCGTGCGCCCCATGCAGACCTCGCAGGCGCAATCGATCCAGCCGCAAGATGCGTTTGAGGTGAGCAAACAACATCTCCACCTTCTTGCGTTCGCAGCGTGACCGCAGATATTGCGGCGTCGTGGCAACCTCGCGTGCATGTTCATGAATGCTGCGCGCGATCTTGCACACCGGGGTGTTCGGACAGCATTGCTCTTTCAGAGAGCAGTCTCGGCAGTCATGTTCGCTGGCGCGATAGATGATCATGTCGGCCTTGGTCACCCCGGTGCGCGGCACCTTGAAGGCGCGCCTGTTCGAGCGCAGCTCTTTGCCGCCAGGGCAGTCATAGGCGTTGTTCTGCTCGTCCCACGCAAACTCGGTTCGGGAGAACGTGCCATCGGATCGCTCTGATTTATCCCACACCGGCACGTGCGGTTCGATGCCTTTCTGTTCGACCAGCCATTCCAGCATGGTGGCTGAGCCATAGGCCGTATCGTCAATCAGCCGCTCGGGCTTCATGCCCATGTGCGCTTCAGTCCGCTCCAACATCGTGCGCGTGGCATTTGCTTCCGCAGTGCGATGCGCGGGACTCGCTTCCACATCCACGATCACACCGGCCTTGGTATCGATCAGGTAATTGGTGGAGTAGGCGAAAAATGCCGGACCGCCTGGCGCGGCAGTCCACTGCGAGGCTGGATCGGTCAGCGATACATTCTTCGGCGGGGTGCGCTCCTCCTCCGCAGAGTCCAATGCTTCAAGGTACTCGCGCATGGGTCGGGTGAGCGGCGTTGTCTTGTCCCGGTGCGCCTCTGCGCCCGGCACGCCACGCTGACGGCTGGCGTCGGCCTTGATCACGCTCGCGTCTGTCGCGAATCCTTCGCCGCCGACCACTCCCTCGCTCAGACAACGTGCCAGCACCTGTTCGAACACGAACCGCAGCGTGTCGTTGTCGCGAAACCGCCCGTGCCGGTTCTTCGAAAACGTCGAGTGATCCGGGATCGGATCTTCCAGGCCCAGCCGGCAAAACCAACGATACGCAAGGTTGAGGTGCACTTCCTCGCACAACCGATGTTCCGAGCGAATCCCGAAGCAGTAGCCCACGATCAGCATGCGGATCAGCAGCGCTGGGTCGATCGAGGGCCGGCCGGTATGGCTGTAGTGCACGGACAAATGCGCGTGCAGTTCGCTCAGATCAAGGAACTGATCAATGCCGCGAAGCAGATGGTCGGCGGGAATGTGATCGTCAAGGTTGAAGGCGTAGGCCAAGGGTGCTTGTGCAGCTTGCTGACGCCCCATCATCGCGAAAATCCCGGTCGATCGATGGGTGATCAGTCGATCACTTTCATCACGCCGCGGCAAGAGCGTTTTTCAACACTATCGGCCAAGTACGGACGGTCAGCCAGACAGGTCTTTCGAGCTCAGTTGTTGAAACATGTGGCGTGGCCGGCAAGTCGCAGCTCCTGAGGTTTCAAGCGAGGATTGTGCAAAATCGTCATCGGCTGCCTGGGTCGCTCCGCAAGCTGGTCAAGAATGCCTACTTGAGGTTAGACCTAGTTCGATAAAAGCAGCGGTATCGAAGTTGTAGCTAGCAACTCCCGGGTGACGCCACCCAAAATCCATTCTAGAAGTCTGGAGTGACCATAGCCGCCAGCGACGATCAGATCGGCTCCGGTCCCTTTGGCGTGGGACAAGATGAGGCTGGCGATGTCGATGCCGGACGATTTTTGTGAATGGATCTTCGCTTTCACGCCATGGTGGTCCAAGTGCCCCCTCAGCGCCTCCAAATGCTCGTCTGCAGAGGCATCTGATTCACTGTCGTAGATCAGGATGTCGACGAATTTGGCTATGCGCAGAAATGGCAACGCATCATGAACTGCACGCGTGGCCTCTCGTGTGGGTCGCCAGGCTATGACGGCCCGCGTCAGTGGCATTGCAAGCGAGGCTTTCTCGGGAACAACCAATACCGGACGACCGGCTTGCAGCAGGAGCGAGGCGATTTCACGCGGTTGCCCTTGCTCATCCACTCGCCCCAAGCCCGCTAGTGACACGACCACCATGTCGGAATAGAGCGATTCGCGCGCCGCAACTTTCCAGGCATTCGTATACAGCGCCTCCACGACGCGCACATCGCGGTGGCCGTTGCGCTCGGCTTTCAGGCGTGCCCGGGCTTTGTCGGCGAGCTTTGCGGCCATGGCACGAAACCTGTCGTGAAACTCGTTTATGCCGGGATCCGGGATAAACGCCCAAGCGTTGTAGGGTGGCTCAGGGAGTTCGACGATCTGTAAGGGCGACAAACACGCGCCGAAGTATTGGGCCAGGGAAAGCGACACCTCCAAGGCGTGCTCGTCCCCTCTGCCACCAGTCATGGGCACCGCAATGTCCTTCAACATGACGAACCTCTCACCGAATGATCACCAAATTAGCCACGCCACCAATCGCTCAAGGCTCCATAGGCCTCTGCCGAAACGAATGTCACCAATAGCAAAGCGCCAGCGGAAATGATCAGGCCAACGCACAAAGCCACACCATCGCGCTCAAGGAGTCCAAGCGACAGCATGGAAATGGCTGTGCCGGGCACCACGTGACCAAGAGGGATCGGCAAAGTGATGATCAATGCCAAGACCAGACATACCAGCCCGACGGGAAGCGACACCCATTTCCCAGCGAGCCATTTTCCCCGCGGCCTGACCAATCGTTCAAAGCGGCGCAATAGAGGAATCGCATGCTCGATAAACTTCCTGAAGACGACAGTGCCAAGGGGTCGACGAGCAAGAATGCGCGGCAACCAGACATGTCGACGGCCGATGGCGAGTTGAGCGGCAACGATCATCATCGATGCGCCGAATGGCACCGACAGGCCCGGAATGGGAACGGGCAATGCCATCGGGAGCGAGAGCAGAAGAAGCATCCCTCCCATAGAACGTTCCTCAAACAGGTCCATCATGTCGGCGACCGAAATCCTGTCGTGAGCAATGATCGAGGCACGCCGCTCCAAGAGGTCTGACAGACACTCTGGCGTCGCTTGAGGTGAAGTCCGCGCACGCTCGTGCATTTTTTGCCTACCGATGAAAGATGGCGCAAGGGAAACCCGATGCTTCCCCGCAGCCCGATACTTTTCCCATAAGCGGTCGATCAAGAGCCTGCGGGCGATATCCGGCAGTCATGTTGATATGGATCAATTCAATGCGGCGATGGCCGCGCGACCATCCAACGACATGAGGCGTGCATCGCATCCCGAAGCGTGGTTATCGATGCCAGCGCGTCACCATCCGTATCCATGGCTTGCCTAGACAGGCGGGTTGAAATCGATCTCGTGGCAGACAGGTGACCTGAATGGCCATGAGTGGCCTCATGTCCAGGTATTCCATCCACGGATGCAATGCGCATCTTTCTTTGGGTTGTCGTGCAAAGAGAAGGAGGTCATCTCAATGTACTCGAAAGCGATCGCACCCCTGGTTGCTCTTGGTTGCTGTGCGTCAAGCGTGGCCTGGTCGCAATCAGCCTTGATGAAACAAGCGCAGGGGCTGTTCAAGCCGATACCCATCAGTGCGCCGTCGCTGCCGGGCAATGCTTCGACCCCGGCCAAGGTGGCCCTGGGCAAGATGCTCTACTTCGAGCCTCGGCTCTCCGAAAGCCATTCGATCAGCTGCAACTCCTGCCACATGGTCGGCATGGGTGGCGTCGACCTGCAAGAGACTTCACTGGGCCATCGTTGGCAGCACGGTGGACGCAACGCGCCAACCGTCTACAACGCCGTGTTCGATGTCGCCCAATTCTGGGATGGGAGAGCGAAGGATCTCGAACAACAGGCCGGAGGGCCACTGGTCAACCCGGTCGAAATGGGCACCACGGAAACGCATGTCGTTGAGCAGCTCAAAAGTATTCCAGGTTATGCAGCCGCATTTGCCAAAGCCTATCCCGGTGAATCCGACCCGATCACGCTCGATAATGTGCGCAAGGCCATTGCGGTATTCGAGGCGACATTGATCACGCCCCATGCTCCGTTCGATCGCTACCTCACGGGTAACGACAAGGCGCTCGACGCCTCTCAGAAAGAGGGGTTGGCGCTGTTCATCGACAAGGGCTGCGTCGCCTGCCACAAAGGCATCAACGTAGGCGGCGACATGTACGCCCCGTTCGGGGTAGTCGAGCGTCCCGGTGCCGATATTCTGCCGCCGGGCGACAAGGGGCGTTTCGCAGTCACAAAGACCGTCAGCGACGAGTATGTATTTCGGGTGCCGTCCCTGCGCAACATTGCGCTCACCGCTCCCTATTTCCATACCGGCAAAGTCTGGGATCTGCGACAGGCCATTGCGATCATGGGCAGCAGTCAGCTTGGCGCCAAGCTGACTGATGATGAGGTCGGAAAAATCGAAGTCTTCCTGGGTACGCTGACCGGCGACCAGCCCATTGTCACGCTACCGATTCTGCCGCCGAGTGTGGCAACGACTCCACGGCCCAAGCCATAGCCCTTCGAGGTGAATGCGCATGAATCAGAATGTGACCCGCTACAGCGCAACCATTCGCTGGATGCACTGGCTGACCGTGCTGGCCATCGTGGCGGCATATTTATCTGTCGATCTCGGCGAGGATGAAGGCGCCAAGGGGGCGCCACCTTCACTGATGATGCAAGGGCACTATCTGGCGGGGCTCGCGGTGTTGGTGCTGTTGATACCCCGGATTCTTTCCCGACTCACCACCACGGCGCCTCCCATCGTTCCTGCGCCGAAGACCATCATCATCATTGCCGCTCGCGTGCTGCATCTGGCTCTGTATGCGTTCCTGCTGGTACAACCCATTCTCGGCATACTTCAGGTCAACTACGCGGGCGATCTTGTCAGCCTGCCATGGGTGGGCTGGAGCCTTCCCGCTCTGGTCGGTTCCGATCATGCCGCTGACGAATCCATAGGCGAGATTCATGAGACGCTCGGTGAAATTTTCTACTGGGTGATTGGCGCGCATATTGCCGCCTCGTTATGGCATCACTTTCTTCTTCGCGACAATACGTTGCGACGAATGCTTTGAGATGGCCTTGCGGCGTCTCACCGATACGCGTGGTTGTATCGACCAGCAGACATCTTGGCGTCAGGGACGCCCCGATCGATTCGGGTAGGGTCAGCCAGTGGGTCGCGATCGTACGGTACGGACTTGAAGTGCTCAGGGAGGCATCCATGCTCGAATTCACCGTCAATATCGACGCTCGCCAGATCGATTCAACGCTGATTCGGTTCGCCTTTGGCTTGGCTCGCCAACACGACGCCCATCTCACCGGTCTTCAGATCGTCTCGCTGGATACCACCTCACTGGTACTCCCCGATGCCTTGATCACTCTCGATGAAGAGGAACACGATGCCAACGGGCGGCGCGACTGGTGGCGCGAACTCTGCCGTGGACATGGTGTGGATGGAAGCTGGGAAGTCGTTCGCGGCCATTGGCAAAGTGTCATCGCACGACAGGCCAGCTTGTCCGACCTGATGATCGGCCGTCTCTCCGCCAACGACACCCTCCCACTATGGGGCCTCAATCCACTGAGCCGGTCCTTGTTCGAAGGAAGCATTCCGATGCTGCTGGTACCCGAGGCTTGGGCAAACCATCCTGGCGTGCACAAGGTGACGATCGCATGGAATGGCTCGGTGGAAGCAGCGCGTGCGGTCAAGGCGGCACTGCCGCTGCTGCGCAAAGCGGAGAAAGTTACGGTTCTGGATGGAGAGGACGTATCGGATGCCGGCAGGCATCGTCCCTCCCTGCCATTGCGGAAATGGCTGGAGCGCCAGAATCTCCAGGTGCAATGGCAAACGATTGATGCGGCCCAGGGGGATGGAAAGGCTATCCACGAACAGGCGAAGACCATGGGGGCCGACTTGCTTGTCATGGGCGCCTGGGGACATACGCGCATGAGCGAATGGATCTTGGGCGGCATCACTCGCTACATGCTTCAGCACAGCGACATCCCTCTCCTGCTGGCTCACTGAGCACACAATCCGTGATGATTGAAGCGGAGTGCCGTCGTGAATGTCATTGATCCGCCACCTTCCGATAGTGGCTTGAGCCAGGCCGAAGCCAAGGCAAGACTGGATCGATACGGCCCCAATACCCTGCCTGGCAGCAAGCCGAAATCGCTATGGTTGATCGCGCGTGATGTGTTGATCGAGCCGATGTTCCTGATGTTGCTCGTCGCGGGCGGCCTCTATCTGGCGCTCGGCGATCTTGCCGAAGCGATATTCCTGTTGATGTCCGTGCTGGTGATCATCGGCATCACGCTGGTGCAGGAGCGCAAGACGCAACGGGCACTGGAAGCGTTGCGCGACCTGTCGGCACCAAAGGCCCGCGTCATTCGCAGTGGACTGGAAACACGTATCCCCTCCGCCGAAGTGGTCGTGGGCGACGTGCTCTCGCTGCGCGAGGGCGATCGCATCGCGGCTGATGCCACGATGGTCGGCGGTCACCTGGAGGCGGATGAGTCCATGCTGACCGGGGAATCGGTGCCTGTTCGCAAGATTCCCCATCCTGGCGACAGCAGCGTCTTTGCCGGGACCGTGGTGACCAAGGGCCGAGGCATGGGACGGGTCACCGCGATAGCCACCGCAACGGCGCTCGGCCGCATCGGGCAGGCGCTGAGTTCGACCATCGAGGTAACGTCCGGACTCCAGCACGCTTCACGGCGCCTGGTACGCCGTTTTGCGGTAGCCGCCATGCTCTGCGCGATCAGTCTCTGGCTGATGAACTGGCTGCGGGACGGGCACAGCCTGGTGGATAGCTTGTTGTCGGGTATCGCACTGGCCATGGCGATATTGCCGGAGGAATTTCCCGTCATCCTGACGGTATTCCTTGCCCTGGGTGCGTGGCGCATCGCCAAGCAAAAGGTGCTCACGCGCCGAATCTCGGCCGTCGAAGCCCTGGGCGCGATCACCGTTCTTGCGGTGGACAAAACCGGCACATTGACGCAGAACCGGATGCGGGTGGCCGAACTGTATGCCGATCAACATGGCTTTCATGCCGATGCGGAGGGCCTTCCGCCTGAATTTCACGAGCTGCTGCGTTTCGCGCTGCTGGCGACCCCTGCCGACTCCGCCGACCCGATGGAACAGGCTATCCGCCTGTTCGGTACAAAACGGCTCGAAGCGGAGGCCTATGCGCTGACGAAGGCGACGGCAGTGAAGGAATATGGACTGGATCCAGAGCTTCTCGCCATGACGCGAGCGTTCCAGGAAGCGCCAGACGGACCGTACCTGCTTGGCGCCAAGGGTGCGCCGGAAGCGATCATCGAGCTTTGCGGCCTCACGGCGGCCGAGCAGAACGTACTGAGTAGCCAGGTGCATGCCATGGCGGAGCGCGGCTTGCGAGTGATTGGCATCGCAGCGGGAATCTGGGGCGATGACGCTTGGCCGGCGACCCAGCGTGGCTTCCGTTACCGCTTTCTCGGGCTGGTCGGCCTGATCGATCCACCCAGGCCCGAGGCTGCTGCAGCCATCGCCGAATGCCACACCGCAGGCATCCGGATCATCATGATGACCGGTGATCATCAAGCCACTGCGCGGGCCATCGCTACTCAGGTAGGACTGAGCCTTGCGCCAAAGCTGATCACCGGCGCGGAAATGGAAGCGCTGACCGACGAACAGCTCGGTGAGCGGTTGCGCCATGTCGACGTCTGCGCGCGTGTGCAGCCAACCCAGAAACTGCGTTTGGTGAAAACCCTGCAGCAGCATGGCGAAGTCGTCGGCATGACCGGTGACGGCGTCAACGATGCGCCTGCACTCAAGGCGGCGAATGTGGGTGTCGCCATGGGCGAACGCGGTACCGACGTAGCGCGCGAGGCCGCGGCATTGGTGCTGCTCGACGACAACTTCGCCAGCCTGGTGGTGGCGGTTCGCCAGGGCCGCAGGATCTACGACAACATCACCAAGGCGACCCGCTTCGTGGTGGCCGTGCATATCCCCATCGTTGCGCTCGCCCTGGTGCCCAGCCTTCTGCATTGGCCGATTCTCTTGATGCCGGTACAGATCGTTCTGCTGGAGCTGCTGATCGACCCGGCCTGCTCTATCGTCTTCGAGTCGGCAAAGGCCTCGGCGGTGATCATGCGACGCCCGCCGCGGCCTATCGACGAGTCTCCTTTTCGAGGTATCAATCTCGGCTACGGCGTGGCGCAGGGCATTGGCCTTGCTGCGGTCCTACTGCTTGGTTACGCATTCGCACTGGGCCGCGGCATCGATGTCGAGCAAGGACGCGCCGCCGTTTTCGTCGGCCTGATCGTGACAGTGTTCCTGTTGACCCTCGCCAACCACGATCTCAGTCATGCCCTGTGGCGAGGAAGGCTGGCGGACAACCCTTGGTTGCTCCGCATGCTCGGTGGGGTCGGTTTGATGCTGGCCGGCATCATGAGTATCCCGGCGCTGCGTACCATGCTGGGTTTTGGCGCACCCAACGCGATCACGCTGATCTTCGGGTTGTCCATATTGGCGGGGTGCGTCATCTGGCTCGAGGCCGTGCGCTATCTGACGCGCCATACCTCGCTGGCCATCATCGAGTGATGATGGCGGGGCCGACGTCATGGCGTTGACGCAGATCAAGATCGTCGGGCGAGTTTGTCGATTTGATGGGAGCGGACCCGCGGCCAATAGCGCCGGGGTAAACACCGCTATCTGGGAGACAGTGTATGAAAGTGCTCTTGCCCGTGGATGGAAGTGCCATCAACACCCGTGCGGCCCGATACCTGGTGAAACACTGGCCCGAAGGCGCGCAAGTAACCCTGCTCAACGTGGATGTACCGCTGAGCGAGAACATCGCTGGTTATGTCGATGCACAGAGCTTGGCCAAGTTTCACACTGACCGGGGCAATGCCGCCTTAAAGCGGGCGCGTCGTGTCCTGACAGAAGCGGGTCATCCTCACGACGAAAAACTGCGCGTCGGCGACCCTGGCATCGAGATCATCGACATGGCCAAACGAGGCAAGTACGACCTCATCGTTATGGGTTCACACGGACGCGGAGCATTGAAGAGCCTTTTCCTGGGCTCGGTTGTAGTCAAGGTGCTTGCGAACTCCGCGGTGCCGGTCCTGGTGATTCGCTGAAAGAAGGCGCCATGTTCCACCAGTTGCTGGTTCCCCTCGACGGAACAGACGCTTCGCTGAAGGCGCTGGACGTGGCAATTCCCCTTGCCCGTGCCCTGGAGGCAAAAATTCACGTCTTTCACGCGATACCTTCGTACCCGGCGCGGGCCTATCTTGCGGCATTGATCCATTCCACCAAAGCACTCTACGAAGAGGAGGCTGCCGCTCATGCGGGAACATTCCTCGGCGAAGCGCGTGACCGCGCTACTGCCGCGGGTATTGCGTGCTCCAGCAGCATCACCTTTGCCCCTCACGCTGATGAGGCCATTGTCGCAACGGCAGCGGAATATCGGTGCGACCTGATCGTGATGGCGTCTTTTCGCCGCGGAGGAATCAATCGGCACTTGCTTGGCAGCGATACGTATGGGGTGCTCATTCACTCGGATATTCCCGTGATGGTCTGCAGTTAATGAGTAAACCGCCACCCAGTTGTCCATTGCTGGCGTTGAACCCAACCACCATCCCCAGCGAATCTGGCCAAGCTCGCCGAGAGCACTGACCATCTCGGTCAACTGGCCGACTTCGGCCATGACCTGCCCGCGGAACCTCTCTTCCTGCCCCAAACCGGCCATTCAGTTAGGCCGCGAAATATCGGCAATTCGGCATCGATCCCTCTTCTTTGAATAGTAGTGGCCGCTGGTGGTGAGGAAGAGTTTAATGAGCCATCGTAGCGCTGATGTCATGTGAACTTGTGCTGGTGAAGCGGAGATCTCAGCAAATGGTCAACTTTTCAGGAGTGAAGACATTTTAAGTTTGGCAGATCAAGCCACGCTGCTCGGCCTGTGTGTCGCACTCGGCGTTGGTCTGCTCGTCGGAGCCGAGCGCGAACGACGCAAAGAAATCGGCCCGACGAGAGGTGCTGCGGGCATTCGTACCTTCGTTGTCTGCACTTTGCTCGGTTCGGTCAGTGTCATCTTAGGCGGCGGTTTAGTGCTGGCCGTAACTGCGTTGATGGTAGGCGCGGGCGCGCTAGTCGCCTACCAGCGCACTCAGCATCATGACTCTGGCATGACAACAGAGTTCGCACTGCTGCTGACCTGCCTGTTGGGCGGCTTGGCGATCCGCGATTCAATGTTGGCTGCAGGCGTGGGGGCAGCCCTGGCTTTGCTGTTGGCATCGCGCGATCGCTTGCACCACTTCGTTCGCAGCGTGCTCAGGGCACAGGAGTTGAACGACATTATTTTATTCTCTGCCATGGCTTTGATTGTGTTGCCGCTGGCTCCCGATCGATTCATGGGGCCATTCGGCGCACTCAATCCCCGTGCCATTGCTCGCTTGATCGTGGCGGTGATGGCGATCAGTGCGCTGGGCTACGTGGCCATGCGCTCTCTGGGGACGCGTTATGGCCTGCCGCTGGCAGGGTTCGCAGCAGGCTTTGTTTCAAGCACCGCCACCATTTATTCCATGGGCGAACGCGTATCACGCCAGCCAGCTCTCATGAGCGAAGCAGTGGCAGGTGCAGTGCTTTCATCCATCGCGACCATCATTCAAATGACGGTGGTCATTGGACTGATACAGACATCGTTATTGACCGCGCTGGTGTTGCCCTTGTCATTTGGCGGTGTTGCCGCTTGCATGTATGGGCTCGTGTTCTTTTTCCGCAGAGACCCTGTCAGCAACACAGAAAGTCCAGTTGAAGAAATGGGCCGCGCTTTCAATCTGAAAACAGCGGCGGTATTTGCCACGCTTGTCAGTCTGATAGTGCTAGTGTCAGCGGGACTGAACGCATGGTTGGGGGCGCACGGAATGTTGCTGGGCGCCGCACTGACAGGCTTGGCCGATGCACATGCAACAGCCGCATCAGCTGCTTCTCTGATGGCCGCCAACAAGATTTCGAGCGCTCAAGCCGTTGGGCCGATTTTGATTGGCCTCACTACCAACACCTTGATGAAAGCGGTGGTTGCCTTCAAGGCCGGCGGCGTCCACTACGCCACGCGCATCGTGCCGGGTCTGGCCTTGATGACTGGAGCTGTCTGGCTGGGAGCCTGGCTCGGGTGATGGTCTGATTTCTACAAGCGGACTGCTACCGGCCCCGTAGACACCATTCAAAGTGATTTCCCTACGCTGGATCGGGCGAAGGACTCAGCGTGCCGCCACCGGTTGAACCCACCGTCGCTTGCCGCCCTTCGATGCCAACCCGCAACTGATCGAATTCATCGGTTGGTCAGTCACCCAAGATCGGCACGTGTTATGCGTCGCGCTCGTTGCATGCAAGAGAGCTGCAGGACGCCACATCAGCAATTGCTGGCAGTGGATATGTCCGTATTCCGATGGAGCCAGCGCTTATCCATGGCATCACTTGCATGCGTGATTTCTCGTTCTTTAGGTGTGCCGTTGGCTCTGCCAATCGCATAAGTCACACGAACGATCAATCCAAGCGGAACCGAATAGTGCAGTGGGTTGCTATCAGCATAGGCATACGTGCTGATACCTCGCCGACGTCAGGACAGACCGATTGCCACACATGGCAAGACGACGCCAAGTACATGAGCCGGCTTAGCGTCGTCCGATTGCACACGCTTTGTGCTGAATAGGCCAATTTTTCAGCATCTATGAAATCATTAAATCATTGATCCCAAAGAATACGAATGAACTAAGGGTCTGAGGGTCAGGCAATGTCTGTATCGAAGAGCTGTCGAAGACACGGACTATGGGGTTGCTAAAACGTACAGACTTTGCCGTTCGGATCAGCCGCGTCAGCGTTTACTAGCACGTGCCAGCGCATCGGCGAAGGCGCTGTTGGCCGGTGCAGGCGCGGGTTTGGGTGCGCTGTTGGCGGGGCGTCCGCCGCTGCGCGCAGCGCGCTTGCCGTCCGGATTGCCGTCACTGGCCGGCCGTCCACCACGCGCCTGCCCGGGTTCGTCGTCGAGCCGCATGCTCAGGCCGATGCGCTGGCGCGGCAGGTCGATCTCCATCACCTTGACCTTGACGATGTCGCCGGCCTTCACCGCGTCGCGTGGATCCTTGACGAAGGTGTGCGACAACGCGGAGACGTGCACCAGGCCATCCTGGTGCACGCCGATGTCGACGAACGCGCCGAACGCGGCGACGTTGGTGACACGGCCTTCGAGGATCATGCCGGGCCTGAGATCCTTCACGTCCTCGACGCCTTCGGCGAAGCTGGGCGCCACGAATTCCGGGCGCGGATCGCGGCCGGGTTTCTCCAGTTCCTTCAGGATGTCGCGCACGGTAGGCACACCGAATTTCTCGTCGGTGAACTGCTCGGGCTTCAGGCTGCGCAGGAAGCCGCTGTCGCCGATGATGTTGCGCACCTCGCGGCCGCATTGCGCGATGATCCGCTCGACCACGGGATACGCTTCCGGATGGACCGAGCTGGTGTCCAGCGGATTGTCGCCGTCGGACACGCGCAGAAAGCCGGCGCACTGCTCGAACGCCTTGTCGCCGAGTCGCGGCACTTTCAGCAGGGCCTTGCGGTTCGCGAACGGGCCGTGGGCATCGCGATGCTTCACCACGTTCTCGGCGACGCTGGCACTGAGGCCAGCCACGCGCGACAGCAGCGCGGCGGAGGCGGTGTTCACGTCCACCCCGACCGCGTTGACGCAGTCCTCGACACGCGCATCCAGCGCGCGCGCCAGCTTGATCTGGTTGACGTCGTGCTGGTATTGGCCGACGCCGATCGCCTTCGGTTCGATCTTCACCAGTTCGGCCAGTGGATCCTGCAGGCGACGCGCGATCGAGATCGCGCCACGCAAGGTCACGTCGAGCTCGGGAAATTCCTTCGCCGCCAGCTCGGACGCCGAGTAGATCGAGGCGCCGGCCTCGCTGACCACGATCTTCGACAGCTGCGCGTCGGGCAGCTTCTTGATCAGTTCGCCGGCGAGCTTGTCGGTTTCGCGCGAGGCGGTGCCGTTGCCGATCGCGATCAGGTTGACGCCGTGCTGCTTGCACAGCTTCGCCAGTTGCATGAGTGATTCATTCCACTGCCGGCGTGGTTCGTGCGGGTAGATCACGTCGGTGGCGAGCAGCTTGCCGGTGGCATCGACCACGGCGACTTTCACGCCGGTACGGATGCCCGGATCCAGCCCCATCACCGTCTTTGCGCCGGCCGGCGCCGCCAGCATCAAGTCTTTCAGGTTGTCGCCGAACACGCGGATCGCTTCGTCCTCGGCGCCTTCGCGCACGCGGCCGAACAGGTCGAGGGTGAGGTGCAGGTGCAGTTTCACGCGCCAGGTCAGCCGCACGGTCTCACGCAGCCACGCATCGGCGGCGCGGCCGCGGTTGTGGATATTGGCGCGGGCGGCGACGCGGCCCTCGCCTTCGGCATGGCCCTGCTCGCTGTCGGCCGCGGGTGCCAGCTCGAGTTCGATCACGCCTTCGTTGCGCGCGCGCATCAATGCCAGCAGCCGATGCGAGGGAATCTTGCCGATCGGTTCGACATGGTCGAAGTAGTCGCGGAACTTGGCGCCTTCGTTCTCCTTGCCCTCGACGACCTTGGCGCGGATCTGCCCCTGCGCCCACAGCCAGTCGCGCAGCTCGCCGACCAGGTGCGCGTCCTCGGCGATCGACTCCATCAGGATCGCGCGGGCGCCATCCAGTGCGGCGCGCACGTCGGCAATGCCTTTCTCTGCATCGACGAACGCTTCGGCAAACGCTTCCGGCGACCGCGTGGGATCCTCGCGCAGGCCCAGCGCCAATGGTTCCAATCCGGCCTCACGGGCGATCTGTGCCTTGGTGCGACGCTTCGGCTTGAACGGCAGGTACAGGTCTTCCAGTCGTGCCTTGGTGTCGGCGGCGAGGATGTCGCTTTTCAACGCGTCACTCAGCTTGCCCTGTTCCTCGATGCTGGCGAGGATCGCGCTGCGGCGGTCCTCCAGTTCGCGCAGGTAATGCAGGCGCTCTTCCAGCAGGCGCAGCTGGGTATCGTCGAGGCCACCGGTGACTTCCTTGCGGTAGCGCGCGATGAACGGCACGGTGGCGCCGCCATCGAGCAGATCCACGGCGGCTCGCACCTGTTCGGTCTTGGCGGCGATGTCGTTGGCGATGCGTTGTTCGATGCTGAGCATGGTTGCTGGTGGGTTCCTGGCAACGGCGCGATGCGCCGGATGAAGAGAGATCAAGCTATTGATGATACCAAGCGGCCCGGTTGTGCCGGCAGCACGGGTGCGCAAACAAGCACGGCGCCGCGATCGAATCGCGGCGCCGTGCAGGGAAAACGCCGGATCAGGCGCTGAACGAGTTGTTGCTGCTGGACGATGCCTGCGGCGACTTGAACTCGCTGGCGCGACCGTTCAGCACCAGAGTGCCGGCGATCATGTCGTGCAGACCCTGCTTGCGCCGGGTCCACGCCACCATCAGGAAGCCGATGCACAAGGTGATGTAGCTGAGGAATTTGGCCGGATAGCGGCCCAGCGCACGCGGGAAGCTGATGCGGTTGCCTTGCAGGTCGGTGACGCGGATGCCGAGTGCCAGCTTGCCCACGGTGGCTTGCCAGTTCGAGCTCTCGCATACGGAGAAATACAGCCACGCCAATGCCGTGGTGATCAGCGACGCCGTCATCATCGACGAGTAGAACTGGCCATAGGCCGCCATCATGGCGTGCACGTCGCCCGGCGCCGCAAGGATGGCCTGGGTCAGCTTCGCTTGAGCAGCATCGCCGCCGAAGGCTTTCACGATGAGCATGTTGGGTATGTACAGGATGATGCCGTCGAGGATGGCGGCTGCTACGCGCTTCCAGAAACCCGCATAGTCTTCCAATGAAGCCGAGGTGGTCTGCGGCAACAGTGGCGCGCTCGGTGCGGCGTAAGGATTGGCCGGTGCCGGCGCCAGGGTTGTTTCATCGGGAAACAGCACCGACAGCGGCTGCCAGTCGGCGAGGCCTTCGTACCAGGCCAGGTCCTTCGGGCTGACCTGACCGCTGCGCAGCCATTGGCGCACGTCGTCTTCCTTGTACGGGCCGTGCCGTTCGCCGTCGCGACCGATCCAGATTTCCATTGCGCACTCCCCATGCTGGTCAAAGTGCGCATGATGCCATGAGTGGAGCGCAGGACGGACCCACGACGGTGTCAGGCGGCGTCGCGACGTTTCAGGTGCACCAGCAGCAACGAGATCGCCGCCGGAGTGACGCCGCTGACGCGCGCCGCCTGGCCGAGCGTGGCCGGCAGTGTGCGTTTCAGTTTGAGCAGGACTTCGGCGGAGAGTCCACGCACCTTGTCGTAGTCGAAACTGGCGGGAATCGCGGTGTGCTCATGCCGACGCTGGCGCTCGATTTCCTCCCGCTGGCGTTCGAGATAACCGGCGTACTTGACCTGTACCTCGACCTGCGCGGCGACATCGTCGCGCGGCACTGGCGGCCCGAGTTCGGTTACCGAGGTGAGTTGCGCGTAATCGAGTTCGGGCCGACGCAACAGATCCATCGCATTCGTCTCGCGACTGACGGCGATGCCGAGCTGGCGTTCGACCGCGGCGCCGAGCGCGTTGCCAGGGGTCGCCCACAATCCGCCTAGGCGCTGCAGCTCGCGTTCGACCGCCTCGCGCTTGGCGCGCAGTGCGTCGTAGCGTGCCTGTGGCACTACGCCCAGCGCATGGCCGGTTTCGCTCAAGCGCAGGTCGGCGTTGTCCTCGCGCAGATGCAGCCGGTATTCGGCGCGCGAGGTGAACATGCGGTACGGCTCGATCGTGCCGTTGCTGGTCAGGTCGTCGATCAGCACGCCGATGTACGCCTCGTCGCGGCGCGGATACCACGGCGCCTTGCCTTGCGTCGCAAGTGCGGCATTCAGGCCGGCGATCAGGCCTTGCGCAGCAGCTTCCTCGTAACCGGTGGTGCCGTTGATCTGGCCGGCGAAATACAAGCCGGGAATCGCCTTGGTTTCCAGCCACGGTTGCAGGCCGCGCGGATCGAAATAGTCGTATTCGATCGCGTAGCCGGGACGGGTGATGTGCGCGTTCCCGAAACCCTTGATCGAGCGCACGAGCGCCAGTTGCACGTCGTACGGCAACGAGGTGGAGATGCCGTTCGGGTAGATCTCGAACGTGTCCAGTCCTTCCGGCTCGATGAAGATCTGGTGCGAGGACTTCTCGGCGAAGCGCACCACCTTGTCCTCGATCGACGGGCAGTAGCGCGGGCCGACACCTTCGATCTGGCCGGTGTACAGCGGCGAACGATCCAGCGCGCCGCGGATCAAGTCATGTGTCTGTTCGGAGGTGTGAGTGATCCAGCAACTGACCTGGCGCGGATGTTCCTCGCGCGTACCGAGGTAGGAGAACACCGGCGCCGGATTGTCACCCCGCTGTTCCTCGAGGCCGCTGAAGTCGATGCTGCGCAGGTCGATGCGCGGCGGCGTGCCGGTCTTCAGGCGGTCGGCGGCGACCGGCAGCTCGCGCAACCTGGCGGCCAGCGTACTGGCCGGCGGATCACCGGCACGACCACCGGCGTATTGTGCCGGGCCGATATGGATCTTGCCGGCGAGGAAGGTGCCAGCGGTGAGCACGACGGTCGTCGCGCCGAACGACAGGCCCATCTGGGTCACCACGCCGCAGACGCGACCGTGCTCGATGAGCAGGTCGTCCACCGCCTGCTGGAACAGCTGCAGGTTCGGCTCGGTTTCGACGATGTGGCGGATCGCTGCCTTGTACAGCGCGCGATCGGCCTGGCAACGGGTCGCGCGCACGGCCGGCCCCTTCGAGGCATTCAAGGTGCGCCACTGGATACCGGCCCGGTCGGCCGCATGCGCCATCGCGCCGCCCAGCGCGTCGATCTCCTTGACCAGATGGCCCTTGCCGATGCCGCCGATCGCCGGGTTGCAGCTCATCTGGCCGATCGTCTCGATGTTGTGGCTGAGCAGCAGGGTGCGCGCGCCGGCGCGCGCGGCCGCCAGCGCGGCCTCGGTGCCGGCGTGGCCGCCGCCGATCACGATGACGTCGTAGTGGGTCGGATGGCGCATCAAACTGCCCTGAGCGTGCAAAAAGTGACAAAACGGGGCGCTATGGTAACCCCGTCAATGCCGTACCAGTGGATTGGCGGGGGTGGCATGTTTCCTGCTTTCAACAATCAGCACTTTCATGGGCAGACGCTGCGCGACTACGCGCGCCGAGATCGAACGGACAGGGGTTCGATCGCGTACCGGGAAAGGAAGCAAGACGGCACCTCTCGGGGTGCCGTCGTCTTTTGCGGGATCCATGGATCCCAAAAGACAAGGCCCCGCAGCTTTGCAGCTGCGGGGCCTTGTGCTGATAGATCTGGCGCCCGGCGGTCTCAGGAACAGGGGGAATCCAGGATGACCGTGTTGCCGAGCGCCAGAAACCGGAAGCTGTTGGCGCAACACTTGGGTGGATATTCGCCGCAAACGTGTGAACAAGGGGTGACTGAAAAGGAAATTTGTGCCGGGCCGCGGCAGCAGATGACGTGCTGCGTCAGTCGCGTGATATTGACCCCAAATCAACTGTGATTGGGATCACATATTGGCATGGCGGTTGCATCTACCCCAGCACCAACCACCGAAGGGGAACGTCATGGATATGAGCTTCGATTTCCAACCGGTTTATCCGCACCATGATCTGCTGATCGAGCTGGGTCAGGTCGAGATGGCGATCGACGGTTTGAGCGAGCGCGAAGACAACGAGCGCGGTGCGCTGCAGCCGGGTCTGGAATCGCGCATGCAGAGCCTGCTCGACGCGCTCAATCATCTGGCCGTCTGAATGAAACATCCCGTCCGTGTGCGTGGGGGTACCACCACGCACAGCAGGGCGATGCTGCAAGGTGTACGCACGGCGTCAGCAGCTCAGCTGCCGATCAATGATTGAGCACGCTGCCGAGGATCTCGGTCAAGTTGCGGGAAAGCCCGTCATGCCTGGCCAGTTCCACAATCGCCGCACGCGCCGCCTCGCGTCTTAGCGGTTCCAGCCGCTGCCAGCCATTGAATGCCGTGGCCAGTCGCGCCGCTACTTGCGGGTTCAACGCATCCAGCGTGACCAGTCGCTCGGCCAGCAGCCGGTAGCCGGCACCATCGATCCGATGGAATCCGCTCGGGTTGCCGCGCACGAACGCACCCAGCAAAGCCTGCACCCGGTTCGGGTTCTTCAGCGTGAACGCGGCGTCGCGCCCCAGCAGCAGTACGCGCTCTAGCGCCGGCTCACCCGGCAGCTGTGCCTGCACCGCGAACCACTTGTCCAGCGCCAGCGCGTTGTCGGCGTAGCGTTCGCGATACTCATGCAGTGCCGCGGCGGCTTGCGATGCCCCGCTGCGTACCAGCACGGTCAGTGCCGCGAGCCGGTCGGTCATGCCTGGCGCATTCCGGTACTGGGCGGTGGCCAGCTCGCAAGCGCCCTGGCTGTCGAGCAGGTTCAGCAGTTCCAGTACGCGGCGCTTGAGCCGGCGGCGTGCCTGGCTCGGCGCGTCCAGCGCGATGCTGGTGTACGCGGCCAGAGCCTGATAACGCTGGCGCAGCGCCGCGGCACCGAGCCGTTCGGCCAGTCGTTGCTGCAGGCGCTGGCGCAAGTCGTGGATACGCTGTGGATCGATCGCAGTCTCGCGCTCGGCCAGCTCGATCTCGCCCGGCGGGGTCAGCAGGTCGGCCAGCAACGCGTCGTCGATCGCGCTGTTGTTGAACAGCAACGCCAGCGCTTCGCGCCACGCATGCAGGGCTTCTGTCGAGCTGCCATCACGCAGGTTTTCGTAGGCACGTGTGGCCAACTGCTGGCCCGCCTCCCACCGATTGAAACCGTCGACGTCATGCGCCAGCAACAGCGCGAGCTCGTCCGGCGTGTAATCGCACTCCAGGATCACCGGCGCGGAAAATCCACGCAACAGCGATGGCACCGGTGCGGTAACGACATTGGTGAAGACGAAATGCTGTTCGGACCCGGTCAACACCACGACGAGCTCGTTGACGTTTTTGGACGTCTGGCCGTCCAGATGCAGCGGCAGCATGTCGCCATGGCGCGTGAACAGCGCCAGCTTGACCGGGATCGGCAGCGGCGGTCGGGATTCCGTTCCGGCCATGCCCGCCATGTGCTGGGTCAGTGTCAGCGTGTATTCGTGTCGTGCGGCATCGTAGTGGCCGCGGGCACTCAACCGGGGTGTGCCGGCCTGGCCGTACCAGGCCAGGTATGGCATGAGATCGGTGTCGTTGGCGTCGCCCAGCGCGGCGAGGAAGTCCTCCAGCGTCGCGGCGCGGCCGTCGTTGCGCTCGAAGTAACGATCCATGCCGCGGCGGAAACCGTCCTGGCCCAGGGCGCCGGCCAGCATGCGCACCAGCTCGGAGCCCTTCTCGTACACCGTGGCGGTGTAGAAATTGTTGATCTCGCTGTACTGCGCCGGGCGCACCGGATGCGCCAGCGGACCGGCGTCTTCGGGGAATTGCGCGCGACGCAGCAGCGCGACGTCCTCGATGCGCTTCAACGGTGCCGAGTTCATGTCGGCCGAGAAGCTCTGCTCACGGAACACGGTCAGGCCTTCCTTCAGCGACAACTGGAACCAGTCGCGGCAGGTGACGCGGTTGCCGCTCCAGTTGTGGAAATACTCATGCGCGACCACCGCCTCTACGTGGCGGTATTCGTCGTCGGTGGTCGAGTCCGGGTCGGCCAGCAGGCACTTCGCGTTGAAGATGTTGAGACCCTTGTTCTCCATCGCGCCCATGTTGAAGTCATGCGTGGCGACGACGTGGAACACGTCCAGGTCGTAGTTGCGGCCGTACGCCTGCTCGTCCCAGCGCATCGAACGTTCCAGCGCATCCATCGCGTAGCCGCAGCGGTCGATCGCGTCGGCTTCGGCCCAGATCTTCAGCTGCACGGCGCGGCCATCGGCGGTGACGTAGTCGCGTTCGATCTTTTCCAGGCGACCGGCTACCAGCGCGAACAGGTAGCTCGGCTTCGGATGCGGGTCGACGAAACGCGCCCAGTGCCGGCCGCCTTCCAGTTCACCGGCACCGTCGGGGTTGCCGCCGGCCAGCAGCACCGGGAAGCGCGTGCGATCGGCGCGCAGGGTGACCGTGTAACGCGATTGCACGTCGGGCCGATCGGTGAAGAAGGTGATGTGGCGGAAGCCTTCGGCCTCGCACTGAGTCAGCAGGAAACCGGCTTCGCGCGAGCCGGACAGGTACAGGCCTTCCAGCGCGGTGTTCGCGGCCGGGCGCAACCGCACGCGGGTTTCCAGCACACTGCCGTCGTGGGCGCCGTCGACTTCCAGCACGTTGCCGAGGTAGCGATAGGCGGTGGCGGGCAACTGTTGGCCATCGAGCGTGATCGACAGCAACTGCAGGTTCTCGCCGTCCAGTCGCAGTGGTGCGTTCTGTGCGGGATCACGCCGCAGCAGCAGGCGTGCGGACAGTTCGCTGGCATCGATGCCGAGATCGAAATCCAGCTCGACCGTCTCCACGCGCCAGGCGGGAGCGCGGTAATCGCTGAGGCGGATCAACGCAGGGGTTTGCTCTGGAAGTGCGTGCATGGGAACAACGATGGGGTGGGGACTGTTCAGGTTACCATGGGGCGATTTAACGGCAGGAGAATCCCATGACGGCATTGAACGCGCTGCGCTACGGCGTCGAACGGTCCCGGCTGGGCGACCAGGCCATCGTGGTGCTGACTGATCGCAGCGGTAACCGGCGCGTGCGCATCGCACAGCACGGCGCGGCCCTGCTCAGTTTCGAAGTGCCGTTCGAGGGTGTCATGCACGACCTTGCCGATGGCCACCGCGACGCCGCCGAGATCGTCAATCGCCCGGGTTCGCGCTTTGCGATCATGGTGCCGTTTGCCGGCCGCATCGCCGATGCGCGCTACCACTTCGATGGTCATGCGCAGGACCTGCAGCCCGGCGTCGTCGGCGCCGATCGCGCCAGCCGGCATGGCTTCGTGCGCGATACGGAGTTCGATATCGCGACCTTGAGCGCAGACGATCACAGTGCACAGGTCAGCTTGAGCACCACGGCGATCCGTCCGCAGCCGGGCTATCCGCATGCGATCGACCTCGGCGTGATCTTCACGCTGGACGCTGGTGGCATCACCGTGGAAGCGCGCATGCGCAACGTCGGCGACAGCGCCGCGCCGTGTTTCTTCGGCTGGCATCCGTACTTCCGATTGGCCGCAAGTCTGCTCGACGGCTGGCAACTGCAGATCCCCGCGCAGACCCTGATCCGTACCGGCGCCGACCTGATCGCGCTGCCCGGCGCAGCAGCCTACGTGGCGCTGGACGATGCGCCGGCGCTGGATTTTCGCGAGCCGCGCCGGCTCGGCGACAGCATTCTCGATCAGGGCTATACCGATCTGGGCGTCGATGCGGATGGGCGCATCCGCACCCATCTGCGCGATCCATCCAACGGTTTCGGCATCGCGGTATGGCAGGAGCGCGGCGTGATGCACGCGTTCACCGCCGACACGGTCAGTCGCGATGCGCGTCGCGCGATCGCGCTGGAGCCGATGGAGTGCATGGCCGATGCGTTCAACCGACCCGAGTGCGCCGAGGCGATTCGCCTCGAGCCCGGTGCCGAACGCCGTTTCCGTTGTGGTGTGGAGGTCGAGTTGTCATGAGCTCACAACCCATGAATGCAGTGATGGATGCCTTGCCCAGCTTCGAACAGATCCGCGACGCCGCCGCGCGCATCGCGCCGTATGCGCGGGTGACGCCGCTACTGCGCAATGCGGCGCTGGATGCATTGAGCGGCGCCGAGTTGCATTTCAAGTGTGAAAACCTGCAGCGCGGCGGCGCATTCAAGTTCCGCGGCGCCTGCAATGCGGTGTGGGCATTGAGTGGCGAACAGGCCGCGCATGGCGTGGTCACGCATTCCTCCGGCAATCACGGCAACGCGCTGGCACTCGCCGCCGCCACACGCGGCATCGCCGCTCACGTGGTGGTGCCGGAAGGCGCGGTGCGTGCCAAGGTCGAGGCGATCGAACGCGCCGGCGCGATCCTGCATCGCTGCGCACCGACCCAGGCCGCCCGCGAGGCGATGGCCGCGGAAGTGCAGCGCACCACCGGCGCGGTGATGGTGCATCCGTATGCCGACACCCAGGTGATGGCCGGGCAGGGCACGCTGGCGCTGGAGCTGCTGCAACAAGCGGACGGACTGAATGCGCTGATCACCCCGGTCGGCGGCGGCGGCCTGGCCAGTGGCGTGGCGATTGCCGCGCATGCGATCGATCCCGCGCTGGTCTTGTTTGGCGCCGAGCCGCAGGGCGCCGACGATGCCGCGCAATCACTGGCGCACACAGCGCGAGTGACCATGGTGGTGCCCGATACCGTCTGCGACGGCCTGCGTGCGCTGGTCGGCGAACACAATCTCGACGCGATGCGCGCGCATCGCGTCGAAGTGATCACGGTCAGCGACGCCGAAACCATCGCGGCGATGCAGCTGCTGTGGTCGGAGCTGAAGCAGGTGGTCGAGGTGTCCAGCGCCACCGTGCTGGCGGCGATCCTCCAGCAACGCGAGCGTTTTGCGGGCCGTCGCGTTGGCGTGGTGCTGACCGGCGGCAACGTCGATCTGCAGGCGCTGCCCTGGTCTTAACTCACGCTGCTTCGGCAGAGGTGTTGCTGCTGGCCAGATCCGCTTCGACAACAGCCGCGACGGCTGGCTTGTGTTCGAACGCATGCAGATCCAGCTGGCTGACCGGGATCGGCCGGTAGCCTTCGCCGAACGCGACTTCACCCGGTCGCCAGCCCTCGATGCGGCGCACCGCACCCCAGAAGCGCTTCAGTGCGGCCCAGTGCAGGCCGATCAGGCCGTAGTTGTTGTCGGCATCGACGACGGGGTCGCCCACGCCGGTCGGTCGCGGTGCCATGCCGTACAACGACGTACCGAACAGCACGTCCCAGATCGAGAGCACCTGGCCGTAGTTGCAGATGTGCAGGGTCGGTCGCTCGGGATCGACCAGCATGTGGTGCAGGCGGTGGAACTTCGGATCGACGAAGACTCGCTCGAACACACGGCCGAAGCCGATGCGCGTGTTCGTATGGGAGAAGTTCTGCACTAGTTCGCCGATCAGCATCAGCCACGCGAACTGGTCCGGATCCACGCCGATCACCAGGCCCACCGTGGCCAGGATCATCGACTGGATGAAGCCGTCGACGAGACTGCCGCGGTCGTTGGTCCAGCAGCTCATCTGGCGTGTGCTGTGATGCATGCTGTGCAGCGCCCACCACCACGGGATCGCATGCTGGGTGCGATGCATCCAGTAGTAAACGAAGTCGTACACCACGTAGTACGTCACGAACAGCACGAACGGATGCTGGTTGAACCACGGCATCCAGTGCGTCAGCGCCAGCGGCGAGCCGGTGCTCGATGTGGCGCTGTCGGCACCACCAAACAGATGACTGAACGGGGTCAGTACCAGATAGGTGAACAGCGGGAAGATGCCGAGCAGCATCAGCAGCGTGTAGTTGCGATCGACCAGGGTCAGCTTGCGATCGGTCCACTTCTCGGCCGGAAACCAGGTTTCCAGCGGGCGGAAGATGAAGCCGATGATGCCCACCTGCAGCGCCGCGATCAGCAGCGAGGCGGCGATGTCGTTGGGGTCGCCGGCCAAACCGTTCAGATGCAGCAAGTCCAGCAGCGGCACGACGGCATGGATGCTCAGCCAGCTGACCGCATGAGCCCACCATTGAGACGGATCAAACATCGACATTTCTTCAGATTCGGCAGCGACGCATCATATCGCCATGCGAAAGCCCGTACGCTGAATGGCGCTCAAGCACGCCGCCGCGCGCCCACGCCGCTGACCGCGACCAGCCCCAGCAGTACCAGCGCGATGCCGGCTATTTCCATCACCGAGGGCTGCTCATGCAGGATCAGCCACGCCAGCAGCACGCTGACGATCGGCACGCCGAGGCTGCACAGGCTGGCCACCGTGGTGGGTAGGCGCTGCAGCACGATCGACCACAGCCACCACGCCAGGCTGGACGCCAGCACCACGCTGTAGGTCAGCGCGCCGATGAACGCCCAGTTCCAGTCGATCGGACGTTGCGGTACGGCCACGGCGACGACGGCGAGCGCCACGCCGCCGGCCAGCATCTGCCATGCGGTGAGGCTGAGCACGGAGAACGTGTGCTGGCGGAACAGGCGCTTGCTCAACACCGTGCCGGCCGCCCACGCCACGCCGCCGGCAATCGCCAGCGTGGTGCTCACCACGCTTCCCATGCCATGCCACGGTTCGATGATGCACAGCAGGCCCAATGCGGCCAGCGCCAGCCCCAGCCAGTGCCGCCGGCTCGGTCGCTCACCCAGCAGCAGCCACGCCAGCAGCACCGCCCAGAACGGCATCGTGTAGGCCAGCAGCGCCACATGACCGGCGGCGCCGTCGAGCAGCGCCCATTGCTCCAGTCCCTGGAACGCGGCGGTCTGGCACAGCCCGATCAGGATCGTTGGCAGCAACGGTGGCGGGCGCAGCGATTGCCGCGAGATCAGCAACGCCGCGAACAGCACCGCCGCACCCAGCAGGTAGCGCAGCGCGGCGAAGTTGAACGGCCCGGCATGCGCCAGCACCTGTTTCATCACCACCCAGCTATAGGCCCAGACCAGGATGGTGACAAGCAACGCGAGCACCGCGCCGCGGCGTGGCGATGAGGAGGACGACATGCGGGAGCCGGCAGGAAAGGGGGCGACAAGTCTAGCGGCGTCGGCTACGTTGTGCCGGCGCCTTTCCCGTTCCAGCCACGTGCGAACCTCATGACCAAGCCCTCCGACCTGTCACGCTGCCACTGGGCCACCGGCAGCGACGCCCTGATGTGCCACTACCACGACACCGAATGGGGCACGCCACTGCACGACGACCGCGGCCTGTTCGAGTTCCTGTGCCTGGAAGGCGCGCAGGCAGGGCTGTCCTGGCGCACCGTGCTGACCAAGCGCGAGAACTATCGCAAGGCGTTCCACAACTTCGAGATCGCCCCCGTCGCCGCGATGAAGGATCGTGAGCTGGAAAAGCTGCTGCTCGATCCCGGCATCATCCGCAACCGGCTGAAGGTGACCGCTACCCGTGACAATGCGATTGCCGCGCTCGAGGTGATCGAGGAGTTCGGCAGTCTGGACGTCTATCTGTGGTCGTTCGTCGGCGGCAAGCCGCTGGTCAATCGCTGGCGCGACAAGAGCGAGGTGCCGGCCAGCACCGAGCTGTCCGATCGCATGAGCAAGACGCTGAAGAAGCGCGGCTTCCGTTTCGTCGGCACCACCATCTGCTATTCGCTGCTGCAGGCGACCGGGATGATCAACGATCATCTGATCGGCTGCTTCCGGCACGACAGATTGCGCTAAGCGGGACGGGTTGCGCCGCAGAAACTTCTGATAAGTGGGTGAGCGAGCCGCTGCAAATGTCGAGCCGTTCACACAATCGCGCGAAACGATGGCAGCTATCGTTCAGCGTGTAAATCCGTGCTGAACAAATACGACAGCGCTGCTTGTGTCCCAGACATGCATGGCGCAAAGATGCCGCGGGACTTCACCGGCAAACGAATCGTCAGCGTCAATCAGGCGGGATTCGGGCACAGGGGCCATGGAAGGAAATATACGGTGTCGTCTCGCCAGGCATTCCGCCAACGTTGCATCCTTCGGAGCATTCCATGCATACCCGCCGCCTCAAATCCACACTGATCTGCCTCGCGGTGCTCGGCGCACTGTCCGCCGCACCGGTGATGGCGCAGACCACCGGCACGCCCGTTTCCACGAGCACCATGAATCAAGAGTCGACCCGGTTGAGCACCGAGTTCACCAGCTTCGCCGGTTCGAGCACGAACTCGCAGGCGTTGGTAGCCGGGCTGCGCGACGGCACCGCGATCACGCTGACTGAGACCACCACGGCCACCACACCGAGCACAACGACGACGTTCACGCCGGCCACCGGCAAAATGGGCTACGGCAACGTGAAGATCGCGCTGTCGCTGACCGAGGCGATTCTCGCCAAAGACGGCATCACCGACCCGACTGCTGCCGAGCTGGCCGCAGCGCTGAACGGCGGCACGCTGGTGCTGGCCGATGGCACCAGCATCGATCTGAAAGGCGTACTGGCCCAGCGTGCCGCTGGCGAGGGCTGGGGTCAGATCGCCAAGGCCGACGGTTTCAAGCTGGGCGACGTGATGCGTTCGCCGAAGGCTGTCGGCGTCGCCGCCGCGAATGGACATGCGCACGTCCACGTGGACAAGGTCGAGCTGGCCAAGGTGCACAGCGTCGATCATCCGGGCAAGCCCGAGCATGTGGCCAAGGTGGATCGCCCTGATCGTCCTGATCGCCCCAGCAAGCCGGATCGTCCCGAGCACCCGGATCACCCCGATCATGCCGGTCGCCCCGGCGGCTGAGCTCGCCCTTCCCGTTTCGTAATTCATGCAGGCCCGGTGTGATGCCGGGCCTGTTGCCATTCCCATATCTGCAAGGAAACCTTTTTCATGCGTAACTCACAACACTGGATGATCGTCGGCGGCCTGCTGCTGGTCGGCGCGCCGGCAGCCCATGCCGCCACCACGCCCGACAGCGACCAGTTCAGCGTTTCCACTGGTGCCAATTACAGCAGTGGCAAGTACGGCACCGACACCACCACCGACATCTGGTCGGTGCCGGTGACTGCGGCGTACCAGACCGATCGCTGGACGTTCAAGCTCACCGTGCCGTACATCAGCATCAGCGGTGCTGGCGACGTGATTCCCGGCGTGGGCAAGGTGAAGAACGGCAATCCGCACGGGCGTGGCAACGGTCACGGCAATGGCGGGGCGACGCCCACGCCGAGCACGACCACCAGCGGTACGGCCTCGGGTCTGGGCGACATCACGGCATCGGCCGGCTACGAGCTGTTCGGTAGTGCCGATCACTCGTTCGGCCTGGATCTCACCGGCAAGGTGAAGTTCGGTACCGCCGACGAGAACAAGGGTCTGGGTACCGGCAAGAACGACTATGGCGTCTCGCTGGATACCTACAAGGTGAGCGGTGCCTGGACGGCGTTCGGCGGCGTGGGCTGGATGAAGTACGGCAACTCGCAGTACATCCAGCTGAAGAACGGCTTCAACGCGAACATCGGTGCCGACTACAAGCTGAGCTCCACGGACAGCATCGGCGCGTACTACTACTACCGCGAGCGGATTGCCGATACCGGTGCGCCGCAGAGCGAGCTCACCGGTTACTGGAACCACAAGTTCAACGACAGCCTGCGCGTGCAGGCCTACGCGCTTGCCGGCTTCGCCAATGGCAGTCCGGATTACGGCGTCGGTGCATCGCTGAAGTACAGCTTCTGATGCACCCGGCTCCGTGCGCGATGCCGCACGGAGCCGTCTACCGGTGTGCACTGTTTGCGCCGCGATCCACGGCGCGGCGGATATAGTTGCGGGTGGATTCGCGCGGAGTGGTTGAAATCGAAAAGCGCTGACGCACGGTCGCAGGACACCGCCGTCGTGCTTCATCGGTTGTTTGTTGGGAGTCATCGGAAGAAGCTGGCGTTACGGATTGCCCGGCAGGTGTGACGCGCGGACAGTCCGGTCGACTTCATCGTTCGACGTGAATAGCGTCGTCCCGCTCCCGGAGATGCCCCATGACCCTCATCAATCGCCAACTCCGCCTCAAGACGCGCCCCGAAGGCCTGGTGCAGCGCGAGAATTTCGATCTGGTGGAAGAAGCCGTGCCCGAGCTGAAGGACGGCGAGATACTGCTGCGCGTGCTGTACATCTCGATGGACCCGACCAATCGCGTATGGATGCGCGACATCCCGCAATACCTGCCGCCGGTGGCGATCGGCGAAGTCATGCGTGCGCTCGGTCTCGGCCGTGTGCTGCAGTCGCGCTCGGCGCAGTACCAGGTCGGTGACCTCGTGCAAGGCGTCACCGGCTGGCAGGACTACCTGGTCTTGCACGACAGCGCCAAGGGCTACACGCGCTTGCCCGCCGATCCCGGCGTGCCGCTGCCGACCCTGCTCGGCGCCTGCGGCATGAGCGGTGTCACCGCCTATTACGGACTGACTGACATCGCACCGGTGCAGGCCGGCGAAACCCTGGTGGTTTCCGCCGCGGCCGGTTCGGTCGGCTCCATCGCCGGACAGATCGGCAAGATCATGGGCGCGCGCGTGGTCGGCATCGCCGGCGGCGCCGACAAATGCCGTTACCTCACCGACGAACTGGGCTTCGACGCTGCCGTCGATTACAAGGCGGCGGACTTCAAGCAGCAGCTCAAGGCCGCCACGCCCGATGGCGTGCATGTGAACTTCGAGAACGTGGGCGGCGAGGTGATGCGCGCGGTACTCTCGCGCATGGTCATCGGCGGTCGCGTCGCACTGTGCGGACTGATCTCCGGCTACAACAGCGGCGAGCGGCCCAGCGATGACTTCGGCGTGTTCGTGATGAAGCGGCTGAGCATGCGCGGGTTTCTGGTGCTGGATTACACGAAGACACGGGAGGCGGTGCAGGCGCTTTCAGGTTGGATTCGCGAGGGGAAGTTGAAGGCGGAGGAGACGGTGGCGGAGGGGTTGGAGAATGCGCCCGTCGTGCTCAATCGGTTGTTTGATGGGAGTCATCGGGGGAAGTTGGTGTTGCGGGTTGATGCAGAGGTATGAGGCGTCTCGGCTAGAACACGGGACCTGAGTGATCGTGTGCGTCTGAGCCAGAGGAGAGACTCATGATGTTGAAGAAGCTTTTGCGAATTGAGAGATCATGAAGATCAAAGCTCGCGATGTGATGGAAGCCGGCCTCTCGTGCACCAGACAGCAGCCGAGCATTGATTGACTCAGTATTAATTTCTACCGTAAGCGCACCAAAATCGATGCTGTAAACCTCGGCAAGTATTTTCTGCGTAGGATGTGGAAAGCGATTTTTATATTTTTCGTTATAAGGTGGCTGAAAATACTTAATGAGACCGGCCTCAATCAGTGCTATCTGTAAGTCCTCAGTTATCTCCTGTTGCTGTCGTTGAAGATCGCCCATTACATCTCTATCGTCTTCCAAGCGAAGCGTCTTGTCCCCGCCGTCAAACGTAATTATTGCCTGTGGCGCTTCATACTGAGCCAGAACCAGAAGTGCCTCAGACTCCGGCGAGTCTTGGTTAAGATCAGCAAGGACTTGCTGCAGAGTCGAGTGGCTTTGCAACCGGTCCTTGGCTGAGCGTGTTCCATCGGCGTATGACATGCCAACATATTGGATGTCCAAATCACGCACAGACAGATCCTCGATGTAGTCGCACAGCATGGATGTCAGGTGATCGGGTGCGCTGAAGACAATCTCACCGTTCCTAATAAGTGACATGCTGGAATGCGGATAGTCACTGATCTGAACGCTATCCGCGTTTGGTTCGCCAACAAGGTGAAACTCAAATTCGCAGGGAGTGCCCTTCCGTGTGTACCTCATCCTTCCCACGGTCTTGCCGTCGCCTATGACAATTGATCCTGGAACATATGAGAGTCTTGGGCGCTTGACTATCAAATAGATGTGGCAATCCTCCGAGAGTGCGGTTATTTCTGGCGACAGCTGGTCAACTTTTTTTATATCCTTCGGATGAAGAATAAGAAGACCACTTGAGTAAAATCCTAGTGCAAGCTCTGTGATGTGGTTGCGGATCGCCATTGTTGCACTCAAAGTGAATGGAGGGATTTGTTGACCAAGGATGCTTCGTCAATGACGTTGAAGCAAAGGCTTTCGTGCGCCTGCGGCGCCCGAGTTACTTTCTCTTTGCGTGGCCAAAGAGAAAGCTAACCAAAGAGAAAGGCCACCCCGCTTGGCGCTTGCCGGGCTCCTGCCCAGCAAGTCCGTGAGCTGGGGCCGGGCTTTTCGACAGGACTCCTGTCCTGGCGAAAAGGAGTCGACGTCCCTGCCGACTCCCGCTTCGCGGCCTGTCGTCCCCAGCTCACCGCCGCACAGGGGCCCCGGGTAGAGCAGCGGGCCATCGTGGCCCGCACTCGGTGAAGAGCTGAGAAGCTGAAAAGCCACGGCAAGAGCGAAGCGTCGCTCTGCCGCAGCTTTGCTCTTGTCTTGCTTTTGCCCTGCTCTTGATCTGGCTCTTCTAAAAAGTACGCGCAGGATGCGCGTTGCTCTACCCGGGGCCCCTCTGAAGCGGCTGGTGGGTGGAGGAAGAGCCCGCAGGGTGGTCGGCATGGATGCCGGCCAGTTTGTCGACAGGGCAGGATGCCCTGTCGACAAACCCCGCAGCCCGACCGCGGACCTTGCGGGCATGGATGCCCGCAAGGCGCGTAAGCGGGGTGTCGTTTTCTCTTGGGTACTTCTCTTTTGGACAAGCAAAAGAGAAGTACCTCGCCCTCCGGAGGAGGACGAAAGCTCTGCTCTGCTTTAGCTCTCCGCAGGGATTATCCGTGTCCCGGTCGACTCAATCGGAAATCGCCAACACGCACTCATCCGCCCCGTAGCTGCGGCAACACACCGGAAAGATCGACATGCCTCCCGGCGCGATGGCAGGCCCCAGCAAACCCTCCAGGAAACCGCCGAAGAAACTGCAACCGGAATGGCCATCGGTGCACAACGGACTGTCGTGGATGTGGAGCTGGGTGCCCTGCTGATCGACCTCGACCAGCGCATGCAGAGCGGGTACGCCGATGCGTTCGATCGCTTCGCGCAGATCGAGGCCGTCATCCAGCAGGTATTCGCGCTGGAAAACCCAGCTGCCGGTGCGCGCGCCCGCCAGCGCCAGCGATGACTCGCGCGCCGCCTCGGCCACCGACTGCTGCAGCGCCAGCAGTTGCGGCACGATTTTCGGGTAGTCGTATTCCAGTGCGCGCAACATTTTCTCGACAGCTGGCTCGTCCGGTCCCAATGGCACCAGTTCGACGAACGGCGTCGCGACCACGATGGTGGCCGTCGCTGCGGGTGCTCGCGGCGTGGGCTGGATGAATTCGAAGTCAGGCTCCGCGGCTGGCGCATGCCGCGGTCCCGGCGCGTCGGCCGACGGATTTGCGGCGAGTGTTTCGGTGGCCATTGCCGGAGTGTCTGTCGGCGGTGCCGCGGATGCAGCGATGGGCAGCGGTGCGGGCGCAGGTACGGCTGGCGCCGGTGGTGGCGTGTACGCCATTCGCGGTAGCGATGCAGCGAAATGCGGCTTCGCTTCGCCGTCGACAAACGGGAACATCTGGAAGCTGATGAAGCGCTCATACGCGCCCAGTGCGGCTTCCAGTGCTTTCCTTCCGCGCGATGGACCGCGCACGACCATCGTCAGCAGAATCCCGTGGGGATCCTGCACCAGCCGCTGCCGCTGCAGGGTGAATCCGTTGGCCATCACGAACCGGCCGACTTCGATCAGCAGGCCCTCCCGACTTGGCGAGAGGCCCTGGATTTCCAGCTCGATCATCAGTCTCCCTGCAGGCAAGGCCGGTGGAATACACGGTGTGGAGAGACGCCCGTTGCCGCGCACAGGCCACAGCCTGCGGCGGAGGGCGTCCGCGATAGGCGGGGATTCTAGGGTGAATCGGGCTGCGCGTGCAGTCTCGTTGCCAGCGCATGTGTAGCGTCATGGCATGCCGACGGTGAAGCACGTATCGTCAGCGCTCCCCCGCTGCAGGCAACTCATGAGCACGCCGAAATCCTTTCCTCACGCAGGTTTCCTGAGCCAACTGGAGTCGCGCGGTGCATCTGCCTGCCTCGACGCGCGTACGCCGTTGTCGGCGCCGCTGACGCGCGCGCTCACTGCCGTGGATGAAACCGGCCAAGCGGCGACGGCGTCATTGATCCAGCTGCTGCAGGCGCGACTGGCCGTGTGGCAGGCATCGCTCGATACCGGCGTGGTAGCCGATGAGCTGCGTCGCTACCAGAAGTTCGCCAAGCCGGGCCAGCCATCGCCACAGATTGTGCGGCTGCGCCAGCAGCAGGCGGCGGCCAGGCAGGCGGGCAGTCAGGCGCGGCAGGCGTTCATCCGGGCCGCCGCCGTATTCGCTCGCGACGCGGGCATTGCGGTACCGCCGCGGGTGGGGCTGGAAGTCTTCATCACCCACTGGATCGATGCCAACGTGCCGACGGCATTCGTCGTCGCGACGGAGTGAAGCGGGTTACTTGCGCCGCGATCCGCGCAGGCTGTCGATCGAGAAGCTGGCGATCTCGCCGCCGTCGGAACCACGCCGTGGCTGACCCACGGGCGGACCCCACGCATGCGCAGTGACGACTTCCCACGTGGCCGGAATGCGGCCATCCACGCGCATCGCCTCATAGGCAGCAAGCATGCGCCGGTAGCGTGACTTGCCAGTGAGGCCGCGTTCGCGCGCGCTGTCGGCATTGGTGGCGCCGAGGCCCCGCAATTCTTCGAGCAGCTTGCGTGGCTCGCTGTAGGTCAGGGTGTAGCGGAACACGTCCAGCACCGGATCGCGCAGGCCGGCGTTGAGCATGGCGTCGCCGACGTCGTGCATGTCGAGGAAGCGGCTGACGTGCGGCCGCTGGTCGGCCTCGGCCCATGCCGCGCGCAGTTCCTTCAGGGTATCCGGGCCGAAGGTGGAGAACGCCAGCAGACCCCCGGGTTTCAGCACGCGCACGCATTCGCCGAACAGCGCGGGCAGGTCGTCGATCCACTGGAAGCACAGGTTGGAATGCAGCACGTCGACACTGTGGTCGGCCAGCGGCAGCGATGTCGCCTCGGCGCACACGCGGATGAACGGTTTCAACCAGCTGCTGTGCTGCTTCGCCGTGCGCAGCATCGGCAGCGCCAGATCGACGGCGATCACCTCGGCCTTGGCATAGCGCTGCTTGAGCAGCGCACTGCCGCGGCCGGTGCCGGCACCCACGTCGATCACGCGTTGCGGTGTCTGCGTATAGAAGTCCAGACGCTCCAGCAAGGCGGCCTGCACTTCACGCTGCAGCACATCATGTTGTTCGTAGCTTTTGGCGGCGCGGCCGAAGTGGCGACGCACCAGCTGTTGATCGAGGTGGAACGTATCCATCAGGTCGGGCTCATCGAGATCGGGCTTGTCGCGTGGGTGGAGGCCAGCAAGGGCTGCAGTGCCTGCGCGACGGCGTCGGCGTGGCCGAAGAACGGCGCGTGGCCGGCCTGCTGGATGTCGTCGTAGCGGCCACCGCACTGGCTGGCCGACCATTGCATTGCCTGCGGCGGTACCAGCCGGTCGCGGCGACCGCTGATCCACGCACTGGGTACGCCGAGGTCCGGCAAGCCGGCGCGGCGATCGGCGGTTTCCAGGATGTGGATGCCTTCCTGCAATACGCGCAGGTCGGGTTCGCCGCGGGCAAACACCAGCGTGCGCAGATGGCGAAGTTCGGCGCGCGGATCGGCGCTACCCATGGCTTCCAGCGCGAGGAAACGCTCGATGGTGGCGTGGTAATCGGTTTCCAGATCGGTGGCGAGCTGGTGCACCAGCTTGGCGTCGGCGCCGAACGACCAGTCGGCATCGCGCACGAACTTCGGCGTGGCGCACAGCATGGCCAGACCGCGGGCCTGCTGCGGCATCTCCAGCGCGGCGGTCAACGCAATGATCCCGCCCAGCGACCAGCCGAGCCAGATCGCCGGCGGCGTGATCCTGGCGATTGCCGCGGCGCAGGCGCGTGGTTCCAGCGGCAGTCCGCAATCGCGCGAGTAACCGTGGCCGGGCAGGTCGACCACGTACATCGTGCAGTGTGCTTCCAGTGCCTCGACCAGTGGCGCCAGCACGCCGCCGTGCATCGCCCAGCCATGCAGCAGCACCATCGGCACCGGGCCGTGGCCATGCGCTTCCATGTACAGGCTCATGCGTCGGGGTCCTTGTCCCTGGCGCGCGGTGCAGGCATCGGGATGCCGGCCGGGGTCAGTGCGCTGTCCACCGCCACGCGTCGGTCGAACACGAAGCAGTCGCCGCGCCAGTGCGCGCCGTCGGTCTGTTCCAGATATTTCAGGATGCCGCCTTCGAGCTGGTAGACGTGCGGCATGCCGAGGTCCTGCATGTGCAGCGCAGCCTTCTCGCAGCGGATGCCGCCGGTGCAGTACGACACGATGGTCTTGCCTTCGTAGCGCGCGCGATCGGCGGCGATCGCCGCGGGAAATTCGGTGAAGCTGGCGATGCGGTAATCCACCGCCTGCGGGAACTTGCCGACATCGACTTCGTAGTCGTTGCGGGTGTCCAGCAGCACGACTTCGCGGCCGTCGTCGTCATGACCCTGGTCCAGCCAGCGTTGCAGCGTGGGCGCATCCACCGCCGGCGCGCGACAATCTGCGGGGCGGACTGTCGGCAGCCGCATGGTGATGATTTCCTGCTTCAAACGCACGCGCATGCGGCCGAACGGCACCTCATCGGACAACGACTCCTTCGGTTCGATATCGGCGAAGCGCGGATCTTCATGCAGGCTGGCAATGAAGCCGTCGATCGACGCACGACTGCCGGCGAGGAACAGGTTGATGCCTTCCGGCGCCAGCAGGATCGTGCCTTTCAGTGCCAGTGCTTCGCAGCAGGCGAGCAGCCGTTCGCGCAGCGTGGGCAAGTCGTCCAGGCTGATGAATTTATAGGCGGAGATGTTGACGATCGACATGCGGGGTTATCGGCAAAGCAAGCGGGCAATTATACGCGGCGGTGGTTGGAGGCCTGGCTTCAGGCGGATGAGGGCGGCAGGCGCAGGGTTTCCAGTGCGGCCAGCAGGCGGTCGACATGCGCCTCCTCATGGCCCGCTGACAAGGTGATGCGCAGGCGCGCCTGACCAGCGGGCACCGTGGGCGGGCGGATCGCGCTGACCAGCAAACCCTGCCGTTCAAGTGTCTGCGCCGCGACCAGTGCGGCCTCGGCGCTGCCCAGCAGCAGCGGCTGGATCGCGCTGGTCGAGCTCGCCAGCGGCAGGCCGAGTTCGCTTGCGCCGCGGCGAAAGCGTTCGATCAGCGCGGCGAGCTTGTCTCGCCGCCATTGCTCGGTCTGCGCCAGCTGCACCGCTTCGAGTGCGGCGGCGGCCAGCGCCGGTGGCATCGCGGTGGTGTAGATGTACGGCCGCGCGAACTGGATCAGGCCTTCGATCAAGGCAGCCGGACCGGCCACAAAGGCGCCGGCGCAACCGAGCGCCTTGCCCAGCGTGGCCATCAGTAGCGGGACTTCATGTTGTCCGAGATTTGCGGCGCTGATGCTGCCGGCGCCGTGCTGGCCGAGTACGCCGAGGCCATGCGCATCGTCGACCATCAAGGTGACGCGTTCGTTCGCGCACAAGGCCGCCAGCTCGCGCAGCGGCGCGATATCGCCGTCCATGCTGAACACGCCATCGGTCGCCAGTAGCGCAGCGGCATCGGGGCTGGCGGCCAGTTGCCGCGCGGCAGCGGCCACGTCGGCATGCGGATAGCGCTTCAGTTCGGCACCGCTGAGCTTCGCGCCATCCAGCAGGCAGGCATGGTTGAGCTTGTCCTGCACGCAGACATCGCCGCGCGTAAGCAACGCCTGCAATACGCCGAGGTTCGCCATGTAGCCGGTGGAAAAGAGCAGCGCGCGTTCGCGACCAGTCCATACGGCCAGCGCCTCTTCCAGCTCCGCATGTTCGGTGCGGTGGCCGCAGATCAGGTGTGCCGACGTGCTGCCAACACCAGCGTGCCGGGCTGCGCTTATGAGCGCGGCGATCAGCTGCGGATGCTGCGCCAGGCCCAGATAGTCGTTGCTGCAGAACGACAGCAGGCGCCGGCTGCCGGTTTCCAGCCAGGGGCCGGCGACATGATCGATCGTACGCAGTCGACGCAGAAGTTGCGCGTGCTCGCGTTCGGCCGTCCGGACGGCCAGCCGTTCGAGCAGGTCAGGCCGCAACGCTGCAGCCACAGCCTTGTCCGCAACCAGCCTGATTCAAGTCGGGATGATCGTTTTCCAGGATGTCCGCGTGCACGGTGCCGGCTTCCTCGATCACCTGCAGCGGATGCAGGTCGAGCCGGCGGAACAGTGCGCGGTCGTGTTCCACGTCCGGGTTGCCGGTGGTCAGCAGCTTCTCGCCGTAGAAGATCGAATTGGCGCCGGCGAAGAAGCACAGCGCCTGCACCGCGTCGTCCATCTGCTGGCGGCCGGCCGACAGCCGCACCATCGAGGCCGGCATCAGCAGCCGTGCGACCGCGATGGTGCGCACGAACTCGAACGGATCCAGCGCCTCGGTGCCGTTGAGCGGGGTGCCTTCGACCTGCACCAGCTGGTTGATCGGCACCGACTGCGGATGCTCGGGCAGCGTGGCCAGGGTCTGCAGCAGGCCGGCGCGCTGGTCGCGCGATTCGCCCATGCCGACGATGCCGCCGCAACAGGTCTTCATGCCGGCATGGCGCACGTGCTCCAGCGTGTCGAGCCGGTCCTGGTACTGGCGGGTGTGGATCACCTCGCCGTAGAACTCCGGCGCGGTGTCGAGGTTGTGGTTGTAGTAGTCGAGCCCGGCGGCCTTCAGCGTGTCGGCCTGCGGTCCACTCAGCATGCCCAGCGTGGCGCAGGTTTCCAGACCGAGGCCTTTCACCGCGCGCACGATCTCGGCCACTTTCACCACATCGCGATCCTTCGGGCCGCGCCAGGCCGCGCCCATGCAGAAGCGGCTGGCGCCGGCATCCTTCGCCGCCTGCGCACGCTCCAGCACTGCTTCCACGCTCATCAGTTTCTGCGCCTGTACGCCGGTGTCGTAGCGCGCCGCCTGCGGGCAATACGCGCAGTCTTCCGGGCAGCCACCGGTCTTGATCGACAGCAGGGTGGACACCTGTACCGCATTCGGATCGTGGTGCTCGCGATGCACCGAGTGCGCGCGATGCAGCAACTCGTTGAACGGCAGCGCGAACAGCGCGACCACTTCGGCGCGGGTCCAGTCGTGGCGGATGGCGGTGTCGACCATGGAACAGCAACTCCCATACATGAATCGCGAAAGTGTGGGAGTCGCCCCGGGGAGTGTCAACCAAATGTATTGGATGATTGGTTGACGCGGGCGTGGAGCTGGCTCAGCCGCTACCATCGCGCTATCAAAGCCAACGAGACGGGGAGCGATGCAGCATGAGCGAAGGACAAGGCAGCAGCGGCAACGTGCTCGCGGCCATCTGCAGTTTCTTTATCCCGGGACTCGGCCAGCTGGTGCAGGGACGTTTGCTGATGGCGATCGTCATGTTCGTGCTCGCCGGTCTGTTGTGGATCGTGCTGCTGGGATGGTTGATCCATCTGTGGTCGATCCTCGACGCCGCGCTGTACAAGCCGGGTCGTTGAACCGAGATGCGCATGGACGCGCTGGCCAAATCATGGCGACGATGGCGGTATTTCGTGTTGCCGCTGCGCTGCCTGCTGTGCAGTGCCGCCGGCGCCGATGGCATCGATCTGTGCGCCGACTGCGCGGCTGAGCTGCCACGCAATCGCAGCTGCTGCACGCGTTGCGCGTTGCCGCTGGCCACGCCGGCGCCGCTGTGTGGCGAGTGCCAGCGTCGCACGCCGCCATGGGACGCGGCATGGGCCCCGTTCCGTTACGGCTGGCCGCTGGACCGGTTGGAATCACGCTACAAGTTCGGCGCCGATCTCGCTGCCGGCCGTGTGTTGTCGACGCTGTGGCGACGCGAGCCTTGTCCGGTCGAGCTGCCGCAACTGCTGCTGACGGTGCCGTTGCATCGCAGTCGGCTGCGTCAGCGTGGTTACAACCAGGCGCTGGAGCTGGCTCGTCCGCTGGCACGCAGTCTTGGCCTGCCCCTGCGCCACGACATGTTGCAACGTGTTCGCCAGACCGATGCACAGACCGAACTCGATGCGCTCGGCCGTCGCCGCAACGTGCGTGGCGCCTTCGCGTTGCATGCCGGTGCCGAGCTGCCTGCACATGTGGCTATCCTCGACGACGTGATGACCACCGGCGCCACCGTCGCCGAGTGCGCCCGCGTGCTCAAGCGGGCCGGCGTGCAACGGGTGGACGTATGGGCACTGGCGCGGGCACCTTCACCGCGCGGTTAGCACGCCTCAACGCACCGCCAGCGCCAGCACGATGCCGATCCACACCGCCAGTCCCAGCCAGTTGTTGTGGCGGAACGCGGCGAGGCAGGCCGTGCGGATACGGTCGCGAATCAGCCAGTGCTGATAGCCGAACAGCCCGGCCGCCACCAGCAGGCCGAGCCAGTATGGCCAGCCCAGCGCGGCGCGCTGGCCGACGAACAGCATGGTCAGCAGGAACGTGCCCATCAGCACGCCGAGGATCGGCAGGTCGGCATCGCCAAACAGGATCGCGGTGGACTTGGCGCCGGCCTTGAGGTCGTCCTCGCGATCGACCATCGCGTACTCGGTGTCGTAGATCACCGACCAGAGGATGTTGCCGATGAACAGCAGCCAGCCCACCGGCGGCACCGTGTTCATCACCGCGGCGAAGGCCATCGGGATCGACCAGCCGAACGCCGCGCCCAGCACAACCTGCGGCATATAGGTGTAGCGCTTGGTGAACGGATACAGCGCCGCCAGCGCCGCGCCAGCGAACGACAGCTCGATCGTCAGCCGGTTGGTGAACAGCACCAGCACGAAGGCGAGCACAAGCAGGGCAGCGAACACGAGGAGCGCTTCGCGCGGCGTCACCCGCCCGCTGGCGATCGGCCGCCCGGCGGTACGCTCGACCTGCGGATCCAGCTTGCGGTCGGCGTAGTCGTTGATCGCGCAGCCGGCTGCGCGCATGGCGAACACGCCGATGGTGAAGATGATGAGCGGCTTCCACGGCGGGAAGTCGCCTGCTGCCAGCCACAGCGCCCACCAGGTCGGCCACAGCAGCAGCAGCGCGCCGATCGGCCGATCCATCCGGGTCAGCACCAAGTAGTCCAGCACCTTCTCGCGGTAACGTGTCGGCAGCTTCTTCAGCAGCCAGTTCAGCACTCGCGTGGCGCGGGTGGAGCTGTCCGCCGGTCGTGCGGGTTTGGCGACAGGCTTCGCCATGCCGGGCCGTGCTCGGGCCGTGGACGAGGGCGCGTTGTTGCGTCGCTGGCGTTTGCGGGGAGTGGGGGCCATGTGCGGGAGTTTAGCCCGAGCCTTTGCCGCGGGTCGCGTGATGAAGTACCCGAAACGTGATCGTCGCCATCGTGCGATGACGCATCAGTTCCGCCCGCGGGAGCTCCGGCCTGTGCCGTCACGGAGCCCGCCAGCCTAAAGTCCGCCACAAGACTGCCGTTAAAGCGGCTGAGCGGTGCCGATCCAGGTAGCGCCACACATGCTCCGCATGGTCACGCCAGCGGTGCCGGAATGCTGATGGTTGAGTGCGAAGAAACCGCGCGTGATCTTGCCGACTCGTGTTATGTCCCCGATGCGACGGAGCAGATGGCCATGAGTGTCGCGTCGCTGGCGCCGGCGGACCTGCTGGCCCATTCGCGCCTGCTCGATTCGGTGGCGGCATTCACCCATCACCGCGACACCGATGCACTCGATCGCAGCCTGGTGCTGTCGCTGGCCGAGTTGGCATCGGCACGCAGTGTGTCGCTGGCCAAGTGCGGCATCGACCGGTGCCCCCGCGTTGAAAGCATCGTGCAGTGCGCGCCGGATGCGCAGGGTAACTACCAACTGCAGGTATTCGGCGCGGGCGCGGCTGATCCTGCCATGGCGAGACTGTCGCGCTGCATGGAGAGCCAGGAGGTACATGCGGAAATGCTGGGCGGGGTACCGCGACTGATCGTGCCGATCCTGTGCGAAGGGCGCGCGATCGGTGCGCTGCAGCTGGACAGCGGCATGCCGTTGAGTGCCAGTCGACCGCTGGTCGACGGCTTTGCGCGCATCTACGCCAACTACACCGCGCTGCTCAGCGAGAGCGAACGGGACAAGCTGACCGGACTGTACAACCGGCGCAACTTCGAGCGACATCTGCAACGCCTGCTGCGCCAGCGCGAGCAAGTGCAACAGGCCGCAGACCCCGGAGCACGGCATGGGGACACGTCACCGCCGGTCGGCACACAGGTCTGGCTGGCGATTTTCGATATCGACCATTTCAAGCGCATCAACGACAGTTATGGCCATATCTACGGCGATGAAGTGATCCTGCTGCTGGCCCAGCAGATGCGCGCCAGCTTCCGCCAGAACGACGTGTTGTTTCGCTTCGGTGGCGAGGAGTTCGTGATCCTGTTCGGTGCCACCGACGAGACCACCGTGCACGCCGTGCTGGAGCGCTTTCGCCGGCATATTGCCGAACATGCGTTTCCGCAGGTCGGGCACATCACCGTCAGCATCGGCTATGCCCGCATCGGAACCCATGACTATCCGGCCACCGTGCTGGATCGCGCCGACAAGGCGCTGTATTTCGCCAAGGAAAACGGCCGCAACAGCACGCATGGCTACGAGAGCCTGAGCCGGCGTGGTGTGCTGGGACGCGCCATGGCCGCCGGCACCATCGACCTGTTCTGAGTCACTCGTTCAGCCCAGCAGCAGTCGATATGCCGGATGCGCGCTCTCGTCGACATACGGGTAGCCGAGTGCGGCAAGGAAGCGCTGGAACAGCAACTGCTCGGCGTCGGGCACCTGGATGCCGACCAGGATGCGGCCGTAGTCGGCGCCGTGATTGCGGTAGTGGAACAGGCTGATGTTCCAGTCCGGGTGCAGCTGGCCGAGGAAGTGGGTGAGCGCGCCGGGGCATTCGGGGAATTCGAAGCGGTACAGCCGTTCATGCTGTGCCAGCGAGGAGTGGCCGCCGATCATGTGGCGCAGATGCAGCTTGGCCAGTTCGTCGTCGGTGAGGTCGAGCACGCCGAAGGCCTGCGCGCGGAACGCGGCCGCCAGCGCCTCGCGCTCGTCGCGGCTGGCGATCTGCACGCCGACGAAGATATGCGCCGAGCTGGCGTCGCCGATGCGGTAGTTGAATTCGGTGATGCTGTGCCGGCCCAGCGCGGCGCAGAAGCGGCGGAAGCTGCCGCGCTCCTCCGGGATCGTCACCGCGAATACCGCCTCGCGCTGCTCGCCGACTTCGGCGCGTTCGGCGACGAAGCGCAGGCGGTCGAAATTCATGTTGGCGCCGGAGACGATTGCGACCAGCTCGCCGCCGCTGTCGCCGTGAGCAGCGGCATATTGCTTCAGCCCGGCCAGCGCCAGTGCACCGGAGGGTTCCGGCACGCTGCGGGTTTCCTGGTAGATATCGCGGATCGCCGCGCAGATCGCATCGGTATCCACCCGCAGCACCGCATCCACATGCTGTCGGCATAGCGCGAAGGTGAGTGTGCCGACCTGCTTCACCGCGGTACCGTCGGCGAACAGGCCGACTTCGTCCAGTGCCACGCGCGCGCCGCTTTCCAGCGAACGCGCCATGGCATCGGCATCGACCGCCTGCACGCCGATCACCCGCACCTCCGGTCGCAGCGCCTTGATGCACGCGGCTACACCGGCGAGCAGTCCGCCACCGCCGACCGGCACGAACACCGCGTGCAGCGGACCCGGGTGCTGGCGCAGGATTTCCAGCGCCACGGTGCCCTGGCCCGCGATCACCGCCAGGTCGTCGAACGGATGCACGAAGGTGGCACCGCGCTCTGCCTGCAACCACGTCGCTTCGGCCTGCGCATCGCTGTAGGAATCGCCGGCCAGCACGATCCCCACCATCGCGCCACCGAACCGGCGCACCGCATCCACCTTCACCTGCGGCGCGGTCACCGGCATCACGATGGTGGCGTGGATGCCGAGCTTCGCCGCGGCCAGCGCCACGCCCTGCGCGTGGTTGCCGGCGGAAGCGGCGATCACGCCACGTGCGCGTTGCGCCGGGTCCAGCTGCACCATGCGGTTGTACGCGCCGCGCAGCTTGAACGAGAACACCGGCTGCTGGTCCTCGCGTTTGAGCAGCACCGGCAGGCCGAGACGCGCGCTGAGCAGCGGCGCCGGTTCCAGTGCCGACTCGTGCGCGACGTCGTAAACGCGCGCTGCGCGGATCTGCGCCAACAGATCGTCAGCCGCTACCGCATCGTCATCGACGGCAGGCGCGACGACCGCATTCATGCGGCAAGTGCCGTCGCCGGATGCGCCACTTGCAGCACGTCGACCAGCTTGCGCGTCTGCTGCAGGATCTGGGTGAGCCCGGCGTCGTCGCATTGCAGGCTCAGCGTGAGCCGCGAGACGGCGGGGTCGTGCGTGGCGGCCACGGTCAGCGTGTCGATGTTGTAGCCGCGCGCGGCGAACAGCCCGGCCACGCGCACCAGCGCGCCGGCTTCGTTCTGCAACAGGATGGACAAGGTGTGGTTCATGGCGGCTCTCCGGTATTTGTCCCACTCCCTTTGGTCGCCGGAGGAGAAGGGAAAGGTCAAAAGCTCAGAACATGTTGGAAGGTGCAGCCTCGTGCACCGGGGACGCATGGCGCGAGGCAATGAAATCGCCGGTGATCATCTGCGCGTAGCTGGCGCCGGGGCCGACCATCGGATACACGCCGGCATCCGGGTCGATCATCACTTCCAGGAAGGCCGGTCCGTCGAAGGCGAGGAACGCGGCGATCGTCGCCTCCAGATCTTCCGGCCGTTCCAGTCGTTGCGCCCAGGCAAATCCGTCGGCCTGGGCGGCCAGCACGAAGTCCTTCTTGTGCAGGCTCTTGTCGGAGGCGGCAAAACGGCCCCTGAAGTACAGCTTCTGCCACTGCCGCACCATGCCGTCGCCGACGTTGTTGAGCACCACCACCTTGATCGGCAGGTTGTAGGTGGTGACGGTTTCCAGCTCGCCGATGTTCATGCGGATGCTGGCGTCGCCGTCGATGTCGATGACCAGCTTGTCGCGATGCGCGAACTGCGCGCCGACCGCCGCCGGCAACCCGAAACCCATCGTGCCCATCGAACCGGAAGTGAGCCAATGCCGTGGCGCGCGGAAGTCGAAGTACTGCGCCGCCCACATCTGGTGCTGGCCGACACCGGTGCTGATGATGGCGCGGCCCTGCGTGTGCCGGTTGATTGCTTCCAGCACGGCGTAGGGCTGGACCAGCGCGCTGGCGCGGTCGTAGTTCAGCGCGTGCGCGCGCTTCAGCTCGGTCACCTGCACATGCCAGGCGTCGAGCGACGGTTGCAGTCCGTGCGCGCGGCCATAGGCAGTCAGGCGTTCCAGCGCGCGCACCAGCGGGCCGACGTGATGCCAGTGCACCGATTTCACCTTGCCGATCTCGGCCGGGTCGATGTCGATCTGGGCGACGAACTTCGCGCGCGGTGCGAACTTGTCCGGCACGCCGGCCACGCGGTCATCGAAGCGCGCACCCAGCGCCAGCACGAAGTCGCAATCCTCCACCGCGTAATTCGCATACGCGGTGCCGTGCATGCCGAGCATGTGCAGGGCCAGGGAATCGGTGGTGTCGAACGCGCCCAGGCCCATCAGGGTGGTAGTCACCGGCAACCCGAATGCATCGACGAACATGCGCAGTGCCGCGGACGCACCCGCTGCAATCACGCCGCCACCGGCATAGATCAATGGGCGTTTCGATTGCATCAGTGCGGCGAAGAACGCGGCGCAGTCGGCATCGCTCAGCGCCGACTGTTCCACTGCACGCAATCGCGCGCGATAGCCGGTCAGCGCCAGCTCGCCGGTGCCATGAAACTTCAGCGCGGTGTTCTGCACGTCCTTCGGCACGTCCACCACCACCGGGCCGGGACGACCGCTGCGCGCGAGCGTGAACGCGGTGCGCAGGGTCGCTTCCAGCTGTGCGGCATCGGTGACCAGGAACACATGCTTGGCACAGGCACCCATGATGTTGCTGATCGGCGCCTCCTGGAACGCGTCGCTGCCGATCGCCGCCGTGCTCACCTGGCCGCAGATCACCACCAGCGGGATCGAGTCGGCCATCGAGTCGCGCACCGGCGTGACCATGTTGGTGGCGCCGGGGCCGGAGGTGACCACCGCCACGCCGACCTTGCCGGAGGCACGCGCATAACCCGCGGCCATGAAGCCCGCGCCCTGCTCGTTGGCCGGCACGATCAGCGGCATCGGTTCGTCGCCGTTGTCCTTCAGGTGGATGGCGTTGTAGCGGAACACGGCGTCGTACACCGGCAGGATCGCACCGCCGGAATAGCCGAACATCACCGCGACGCCTTCATCGGCGAACACCTGCACGATCACGTCGGCGCCGCTCATCGCGTGGCCGGTGAGCGGGTGCTGGTTGATGGCGATGGCCCGGGTAGGCTGCGTCGTCTGCGCTGAAGTCGTCACGTCTGGTTCCTGCGGGTGGATGGTGTGCGGGCGATGTCCGGTCGTTCCTTGTCGTCATTCCGGTCTGCGTCGGGATGACGGGCTTCGCCCGTCAATTGCGGATCAGGTCGCGCTCGACCGCCGGATGCACCGGCACGCCAAAGGTGGCGATGATCTGCAGGTCCTGCTCCAGTGTGGAAAAACGTTCCCACGCGATGCCGTTCACGTCGGTGCTGCTGGTGAAGCCCTGCGCGATGTCGTCCTCGAAGCCGAGCTGGCAGATCTGGCCGGCCTTTTCGGGTTGCTGGCGGATCGAGAAATTGAGATTGTCGGTGCGCCACATCGCGTAGACGCCGTAAACCAGGGCCTGCGGCGGCTGGCCGAGTCGGGCGCTGTAATCGGCGATCGAGGCTTCCAGGTTGGCGACGGCCAGGGCGATATGAAAACGTTTCATGACGAACCTCTCTCGTTGTTCAGTGCTATGGGTAGTGACTGCTGTGCTCCCTCCCCTGCACAGCAGGGGAGGGTTGTGACCGAAGGGAATCCCCTTTTGGGAGGAGGGGTACTCTTGATCTTGAAATCAAAAGCCCGACCCCCTCACCCGAAGGACTCCCTCTGGTCGCCAACCTCCCCCTGCTTCGCAGGGGGAGGAGCCAAGCGGTTCTCAGCCGACCTTCTTCAGCGGCGCGGCTTCGCCCTTGGCGGCGGACGGTTGCAGCCATGGCATCTGCGCGCGCAATTTCGCGCCGACGACCTCGATCGGATGATCGAGATCGGCCTGCTTCAGGCGCTTGTAGTTGGGCAGGCCAGCGGCGTATTCGGCCGTCCAGTTGCGCGCGAAGGTGCCGTCCTGGATGTCGGTGAGCACTTCCTTCATGCGCGCCTTGGTGCCGGCGTCGACAATGCGCGGGCCACTGACGTAGTCGCCGTACTGCGCGGTCTCGGAGACGAACTGCAGCATCTTGGCCAGGCCGCCCTCGTAGAACAGGTCGACGATCAGCTTCAGCTCGTGCATCACTTCGTAGTAGGCGATCTCCGGCTGGTAGCCGGCTTCGACCAGGGTTTCGAAACCCTTGATCACCAGCTCGCTGGCGCCGCCGCACAGCACCGCCTGCTCGCCGAACAGGTCGGTCTCGGTCTCTTCCTTGAAGTCGGTCTTGATGATCATCGCGCGGCCGCCGCCGATGCCGTCGGCGTAGCCCTTGGTCTTCGCCTCGGCATGGCCGCTGACGTCCTGATGCACCGCCCAGATGCATGGCACGCCGCGGCCACGCTCGTACTCGCTGCGCACCAGCGCGCCGGGACCCTTCGGCGCGACCAGGATCACGTCGATGTCGGTGCGCGGGGTGATCTGCTTGAAGTGCACGTTGAAGCCGTGCGCGAACAGCAGCGCGGCGCCCGGCTTGATGTTCGGCTCGATCGCTTCCTTGTACAGCGTGGGTTGCACCATGTCCGGCGTCAGCACCGCGACCAGATCGGCGCCCTTCACGGCCTCGGACGGCTCGGCAACGTTGAAGCCGTCGGCCTTGGCCTTGTGCCAGGTCGGACCGTTCGGGCGCAGGCCGATCACGACGTCGAGGCCGGAGTCGCGCAGGTTCAGCGCATGTGCGCGGCCCTGGCTGCCGTAGCCGAGCACGGCGATGCGGGATGAGGCGAGGGTGTTGGTGCTGCTCATGCGGTGACTCCCTGGTTGGATTCGGTGTGGATGTGCTTGGGTGTGGAGACGGCTGAATGAATCTGATTGGAGCCGGGATGGGTGGTGGCGCCGTCGGAAGCGGAACCGACCAGCAGCGCGTACTTGGCCAGCGCGCCGCGGCTGACCTTCGGTGCGGGCGGTTGCCAGCCGGCGCGGCGTGCGGCGAGGTCGGCGTCGGTGGCGATCTCGCGGCGTGCGGCGTCGATCACGATGCGGTCGCCCTCGTGCAGCAAGGCGATCGGGCCGCCGCGCGCCGCCTCCGGTGCGATGTGGCCGACCATGAAACCGTGGGTGGCGCCGGAGAAACGGCCGTCGGTGATCAGCGCCACGTCGTCGCCGAGGCCGCGGCCGATCAGCGCGGCGGTGACGCCAAGCATCTCGCGCATGCCGGGGCCGCCGGCGGGGCCTTCGTTGCGGATCACGATGACGTCGCCCTTGACGATGTCGCCGGCCTGCACGGCGGCGAACGCCTGCTCCTCGCCCTCGTAGACGCGGGCGCGGCCTTCGAAGTGGCTGGCGCCCTTGCCGGCCAGTTTCAGGATGCAGCCTTCCGGCGCGAGGTTGCCGTACAGGATCGAGTAGCCGCCGCGCGGTTTCAGTGGTTGGGTGACCGGGTGCACCACGTCCTGCGTCTCGGCGCGCGGTGCGGTGGCGGCTTCGGCGAACAGGCTGCGGCCGGTGATGGTGGGCGCATCCTCCAGCATGCCGGCGGCGATCAGTTCCTGCGCCACGCGTGCGCTGCCGCCGGCGCCGAACAGCTCGACCGCGGTATAGCGGCCGCCGGGCAACAGGTCGGCGATCACCGGCGTGTGCACCGAGGCGGGCTCGAAATCCTCCAGCGCCCATTCGACGCCGGCTTCGCGCGCGATCGCCAGCAGGTGCAGTACCGCGTTGGTGGAACCGGCGGTGGCGGCGACCATGCGGGCGGCGTTGCGGAACGAGGTGCGCGTCAGCATGTCGCGCGGCGTGCGCCCGGCCTTGAGGCATTCCATCACCAGCTCGCCGCAGCGATACGCGGCTGCACCCTTGGCCGGATGCGTGGCGGGGATGTCGTTGTAGCCCATCGGCGACAGGCCCAGCGTGGTCAGCACCATCGCCATCGTGTTGGCGGTGAACTGGCCGCCGCAGGCACCGGCGCCGGGGCAGGCATCGCGCTCGACCGCACTCAGTTCCTCGTCGTCGATCTTGCCGGCGCCGTGCGCGCCGACCGCCTCGAACACCTGCTGGATGGTGATCGGATGGTTGTCGTGCGTGCCGTGCGCGATGCTGCCGCCATACAGCGCTACGCCGGGGATGTTCAGGCGCGCCAGCGCCATCGCCGCAGCGGGAATGGTCTTGTCGCAGCCGCACAGCACCACCATCGCGTCGAGGCAGTGGCCATCCACGGCCAGCTCGATCGAGTCGGTGATCACCTCGCGGCTGATCAGCGAGGCGCGCATGCCGGGCGTGCCCATCGCGATGCCATCGGTGACGGCGATCGTGTTGAACTCGATCGGCGTGCCGCCGGCGGCGCGGATGCCGGCGGCGGCTTCGACCGCCAGCTCGCGCAGATTGAGGTTGCACGGACTCACGTTCGACCAGGTGTGCACCACCGCGACCAGCGGCCGGGCGATCGCCGCGTCGTCGAGGCCGGTGGCGCGCAGCATCGCGCGGGCAGGGGCGCGGTCGGGGCCGCTCTTGATCAGGTCACTGCGCATGGGTGTTCCGATTGGATGGTTGGAAAAGAGCGCCCCCTGCGTGCGAGGGGGGTGGCAAGACGGAACGCAGTCGGCGCCATCGCGGCGTGCGCGGACCATCCGATGCCTGAAGCACGCAAAGGGCAGCAGAAAATGCGGACACGTCCGTGTGCCCGCCGGGGAAATCAGGGAACTGCATCAGCCGCATGCGCGTGCTCCGCACAAGAACGTCGGGGCGCTGTCGGCGTGCTGCTCGATCGCGGCCAGCACGGCATCGCATACGGCGGCGGTACCGGCGCTGCCGCCGATGTCGCGGGTGTGCGGACCATGGCGCAGCACCTGGTCAACCGCCGTTTCGACGGCAACCGCTTCGACTTCCAATCCCAGTGAATGGCGCAGCAGCAGCGCGGCAGAGAGGATCGCGCCGACCGGATTGGCCACGCCCTGGCCCGCGATGTCCGGCGCGGAACCGTGGATCGGTTCGTACAAACCGGCCTTGCCGTCGCCCAGCGACGCCGACGGCAGCAGGCCGAGCGACCCGGCCAGCGCGGCGGCTTCGTCGGTGAGGATGTCCCCGAACAGGTTCTCGGTGACCACCACGTCGTAGCGGTTCGGCTGGGTCAGCAGCAGCATCGCCATCGAGTCGACCAGCTGGTGCTCGACCTTGATGTCGGGATAGTCGGCGGCGATGCGCTGCACCGTGCTGCGCCACAGGCGCGAAGTCTCCAGCACGTTCGCCTTGTCCACCGACGTGACGTGATGGCGACGGCCGCACGCCAGCTCGAACGCGCGGCGCACCACGCGCTCGATTTCGGCGACGGTGTACTTGCACTCGTCGGTGGCGGTGTCGGCGCTGCGTGTTTTCGCGCCGAAGTAGGCGCCGCCGGTGAGTTCGCGCACGAACAGCACGTCGACGTTCTTCAGCTTCTCGTTCTTCAGTGGCGACAGGTCGGCCAGCGCCGGATGCACCTGCAGCGGGCGCAGGTTCGCGTATACGCCCAGCGCGGCGCGCAGCGCCAGCAGTCCCTGTTCGGGGCGCACCGACGCGTTCGGGTCGGACCACTTCGGGCCACCGACGGCGCCAAGCAGCACGGCATCGGCTGATTGACAGGCGGCAAGCGACGCGGCCGGCAGCGGTGCACCGGTGGCATCGATCGCGGCACCGCCGATCAACTGCTCATCGAAGGTGAACACGTGCTCGTAGCGGGCGGCCACGGTTTTCAGTACGGCCACGGCGGCAGCGGTGACTTCGGGGCCGACGCCGTCGCCGGGCAGGGTGACGATATGGGCTTTCATGCAGCCTCCCGGGCTTGCTCGTATTCGGTGATGGCATCGCCGTGTTGCAGCAGGTAGCCGAGCTGGTCGACGCCGTTGAGCAGGCAATGCCGTGCGAACGGCTCCAGCCGGAATGGAATGCGGCCGCCGTCGGGCAGCGCGATGAACTGTCCGCGCACGTCGATCACCAGTTCGATGCCGGGATGCTTGAGCAGCCAGCGGTGCTCGAGTTCGTCGATGACGATGGCCAGCAGGCCGTTCTTCAGCGCATTGCCGCGGAAGATGTCCGCGATCTCGCTGCACAGCACTGCCTGGATACCGTAATCAAGCAGCGCCCACGGCGCATGCTCGCGCGAGGAGCCACAGCCGAAGTTGTGGCCGGCCACGATGATGGAGCAGCCCTGCGCCTGTGGCTGGTTCAGCGGAAACGCCGGGTTGTCGCTGCCATCGGCCTGGTAGCGCCAGTCGTGGAAGCACAGCTTGCCCAGCCCTTCGCGGGTGGTGGTGGTGAGGAAGCGCGCCGGGATGATGCGGTCGGTATCGATGTTCTCGTCGGCCAGCACGGCGGTGCGCGAATGGATGCGGGTGATGGGTTTCATGCGGATATCCTCGAACTGGCAGCCTTGGCTCCTCCCCCTGCTGGCAGGGGGAGGTTGGGAGGGGGTAAAGCTCTGGAGTTCGCGGCAAGAGCGACCCCACCCCAGCCCTCCCCTGCAAGCAGGGGAGGGAGCAAAACGAAAGGCGTCGCGCTCATGCCGCCACCTCCACCAGGTAGTCGCGCGGATCGGCAATCCGGCCGGCCAGCGCAGACGCGGCGGCAGTGGCGGGGCTGGCCAGCACGGTGCGTGCGCCCTTGCCCTGGCGGCCTTCGAAATTGCGGTTGGAGGTGCTCACCACGAGCTGTCCCGGCTGCGCCAGATCGCCGTTCATCGCGATGCACATCGAGCAGCCCGGCACGCGCCACTCGGCGCCGGCGGCGGTGAACACCTGATGCAGGCCTTCGCGCTCGGCATCGCGACGCACCGCTTCGGAACCCGGTACCACCAGCATGCGTACGCCGTCGGCGACGCGGCGGCCGCGCATCACGCTGGCGGCTTCGCGCAGGTCGGACAGGCGCGAATTGGTGCAGCTGCCGACGAACACGACGTCGACCGGCGTGCCCTGCATCGGTTTGCCCGCTTCGCTCTTCATGTAGTCCAGCGCGCGGCGCTCCTGCGCATTGGTCGCCGCCGGCACCGGCGCGTCCATCGCGATCGCCATGCCCGGGTGGGTGCCATAGGTGACCGTCGGTTTCACTGCGCTGGCGTCGATGCGCACTTCGTGATCGTAGATGGCGCCGTCATCGCTCCGCAGCGCGCGCCAGCTTTCCACAGCCGCATCCCATGCGGCGCCCTGCGGCGCGCGCGGGCGGCCCTTCAGCCACGCGAACGTGGTCTCGTCCGGCGCGATCAGGCCTGCGCGCGCACCGGCCTCGATCGACATGTTGCAGACGGTCATGCGTTCGTCCATCGACAGCGCCTCGATCGCCGCGCCGCGGTACTCCAGCACGTAGCCGGTGCCGCCATCGACGCCGATCGTGCCGATGATGTGCAGGATCAGGTCCTTCGCACTGATGCCTGCCGACAACTGGCCGTCCACATGAATCGCCATCGTCTTCGGCCTGCGCTGCAGCAGGCACTGCGTCGCCATCACGTGGCCGACCTCGGTGGTGCCGATGCCGAACGCCAGTGCGCCGAACGCACCGTGCGTGGAGGTGTGGCTGTCGCCGCAGACGATCGTCATGCCGGGCTGGGTGGCGCCCAGCTCCGGACCGATCACGTGCACGATGCCGCGGTCGGCACTATCCCAGCCATGCAGTTCGACGCCGAACTCGCGGCAGTTGGTTTCCAGTTGGGTCACCTGCGCCTGCGCTTCGGCGTTCGCGTAGGGACGCGTGCCATCGGCGTTGGTCGGCAAGGTCGGCGTGGAGTGATCCAGCGTGGCCAGCATGCGATCGGGACGACGCAGCTTCAGGCCGCGCTCGCGCAGCTCACTGAACGCCTGCGGCGAAGTCACCTCGTGCACCAGATGCAGGTCGACGTAGAGCACCGCTGGCGTGTCGACGGTTTCGGGCACGACGACATGCGTGTCCCACACTTTCTCGAAGAGTGTCTTTGCGCTCACGCCGATGCCTCCATCATTTCGTGCGCTCGTCCATGAGCGCGATCACCAGCTGGCACTAGTTCGTGGTTGGGGATGGCTGCACTTACATAACTCAGCCAGTTCCAGCGGTCCTCGGTGCGGCCGTCGAACAGGCCGAAGAATGCCTGCTGCAGTTGCCTGGTGATCGGGCCGGGCATACCGGTGCCGACGACCTTGCGATCGACCGAGCGCACCGGTGTGATCTCGGCAGCGGTGCCGGTCATGAACACTTCGTCGGCGGTGTACAGCGCCTCGCGCGGCAGGTCGCGCTCTTCCAGCGCGATGCCGAGATCGGCGGCCAGCGTGAGCACGCTGTCGCGGGTGATGCCGGCGAGAATGCCGGCGCTCGACGGCGGCGTGAGCAGCTTGCCGCGCTTGACCAGGAACAGATTTTCGCCGGCGCCTTCGCTGAGCAGGCCGTTGTGGCCCAGCGCGATGCCTTCGTCGTAACCGCCGCGGCGCGCTTCCAGACCGATCAGCTGGCTGCTGAGGTAGTTGCCGCCGGCCTTGGCCCAGCTCGGCAAGGTGTTCGGTGCGGGGCGATGCCACGAAGACACGCACACGTCCGCGCCATTTTCCACCGCGTCGCCCAGATACGCGCCCCAGTCCAGCGCCATGATCGCCACCTCGACCGGCGCGCCATTTTTCGGCAACACGCCCAGGCCACCGGCGCCGCGGAACACGATCGGCCGCACGTAGGCCGAGCGCATCGCGTTGGCGCGGATCAGTTCCATGCAGGCGGCGTTGATCTCGTCCTCGCTGTAGCCGATCTCGATCTCGTAGATCGCGGCCGACTCGAACAACCGGCGCGTGTGTTCGGCCAGCCGGAAATACGCCGGGCCTTGCGGCGTGGCGTAGACGCGCTCGCCCTCGAACACCGAGGAGCCGTAGTGCAGGGCATGCGTGCTGACATGGACGCTGGCCTCGGCCCAGGGCTTGATGCGACCGTTGTGCCAGAGGAAGGGCGTGTTGCTCATCTGAAGCTCCTCGGGTGATTACAGGTTGGCGACGGCGACCGGCGGCGTGGCCGGCGTCTGTCGCTCGATGCGGTTGACGATGGCCAGCGCGGCCTGCGCGGTGGCCTCGACGATGTCGGTGCTGACGCCGTGCCCGAGCCATTCGCGCGCGGCATGGCGGGCGGTGAGCTGGGCGTGGCCCTGGGCGTCGCCGCCTTCGCTGACGGCGCGTACCTTGAAGTCGGTCAGCTGCAGCGCGTTGCCGGTCGCGCGTTCGATCGCGCGCAGCACGGCGTCGACCGGACCATCGCCGATCGCTGCTTCGCCGGCTTCGCGGCCGTCGTCATGGCGCAGCTTCACCGAAGCCGAGGCGCTGCCGCCCAGATGCGTGCTGGTGTTCAGCTGCATCAATCGCCATGGGCCCGCAGCGTCCGGGTCCAGGCCCAGTGCGATCGCTTCCAGATCCTCGTCGTGCACTTCGCGCTTCCTGTCGGCCAGCGTCTTGAAGCGCACGAAGATCGCATCCAGCGCCGCATCGTCCGGCGTGTGGCCCAGGGTTTCCAGGCGCTGGCGCAACGCGGCGCGGCCGGAATGCTTGCCCATGACCAGCTTCGTCTCGGCAATGCCGACGTCCTGCGGGCGCATGATCTCGTAGGTGCCGCGATGCTTGAGCATGCCGTGCTGGTGGATGCCCGATTCGTGCGCGAACGCGTTGTCGCCCACGATCGCCTTGTTGCGCGGCACCGCCTGTCCGGTCAGCTGGGTCAGCAGACGCGAGGTGGGATACAGCCGGCGCGTGTCGATGCGCGTGCCCACGCCGAAGTGCGGCGCGCGCACCTTCAGCGCCATCACGACCTCCTCCAGCGCAGCGTTGCCGGCGCGCTCGCCGATGCCGTTGATCGTGCATTCCACCTGGCGCGCACCGGCGCTCACCGCGGCCAGGCTGTTCGCCACCGCCATGCCGAGGTCGTCGTGGCAATGGCTGGAAAAAATCACCTTGTCGGCATCGCGCACATGCCGACGCAGGTAGGTGAACAGTTCGACGATCTCGGCCGGCGTGGTGTAGCCCACGGTATCCGGCGCATTCAGCGTGGTGGCACCGGCGGCGACCGCGGCGCTGAACACCTCGGCGAGGAACTCGGGTTCGGTGCGCAGCGCATCCTCGGCGGAGAACTCCACTTCGTGGCACAGCCCGCGGGCACGCTCCACCGCGGCCACCGCGGCATCGACCACCTGCGCCTTGCTCATGCCCAGCTTGTGCTCGCGGTGCAGCGGGCTGGTCGACAGGAACACATGGATGCGCGCATGCCGCGCCTGTTCCAGCGCACGTGCGGCGCTGTCGATGTCGCCGCTCTGGCAGCGCGCCAGCGCGCACACCGTGGTGGTCTTCAGCGTGCGTGCGATTTCGGCCACCGCGGCGAAATCATCCGGCGAGGCCTGCGGGAAACCCGCTTCCAGCACGTCGACGCCGAGCGCTTCCAGCGCTTGTGCAATGCGCAATTTTGTACGCCGGTCCATCGAGAAGCCGGGTGCCTGCTCGCCGTCGCGCAAGGTGGTGTCGAAGATGCGTACGCGATCATCGGCAGCGTTGATGCTGCCGGTGGTTGATGTTGCTACGTCTGATTCGGTATTCATCGCTGGCTCCGCTGATGCGAGCCGAGGGCAACAAAAAACCCCGCGCCGTTGCCGGTGCGGGGTTCTTTGGGAGTCTTCAGGTTATTGCTTAGTTACCTGGACACATGCCCTCAGCCCGCACCTCCGTTGGTAATAAGGAGTACGAGTACAAGGGCAAGAAGAAGCGTGCCGCGAGCCTGCAGCAGACCGGCAATCGTCGCGAGACGATTATTTTCGGTGATGCGGCGGTGGCTGTTGCGCTGCGACATGTGGTTGACCGTAAGGCAGGTCGTACGGAGCTGTCAACTGTTTTTATTATGACGAAAACTTCTAAGCCTGCCGGATGCGGTTTGGACGGCTAGCCGTCCAAGTATTTACGCACGCTGCGGCGGCCTCGGATTCGGGGCGGTTTTATGCGGTGAAATGATGCCGCGCACGACGCTGCACTGCCGCCTGTGTTCAGTCGCGTGCGTCGAGCAAGGCCAGCAGGCCCTGGCGGCGTTTGACCGAGAGCTTGCGGACGGCCTTGAGCACCTTCTGTTCGTCCTGGCTCAGCACTTCGTAGTTCCTGGCTTCCTCGCCCAGGGACGGCGGCACCACCATCGGGCCGCGCCCCGTTGCCAGCCAATTCAGGCTGACCGGCAATCGTCGGCGATCTCGATCAGGCGGCCGAGTTCGGGTATGGCACGGCCAGCCAGCCACAGTCGTGCCGTCTCGCGGGCGATGGCGCAGTAGTTGGCCAGCGCCGTCGTGCGCTGTCGACCGGAAGGAATCATCGTGCGGTCGAGCGCCTGCTGAAGGCGTTGCCCAAAGTGGCGGGAAGCGGATGCTTTGAGACTCATGTGCTTGCCGAGTGTTGCACCCGCAGTACGTCATAAATACAACTCAAAATGGTTGACAATGACAATGACAATGACAATCACAAATGGCGAATATGAGTAGCGCGCCACAGTTCGCCCGGCTCCCCTGTATGAGCGCCATGGCAGCTTCTGGCGACGCGCCCGGAGGGCTGGACTTGGCCATGGAGAGGAGCGCGAATCGTGGATAAGACGCTTTCACTTTGCGTCTGCATTTGACGCAGACGGAGATCACCAGCCTGCTGATGGCATAGATCACGCAGACAAGATTCAGCCGGCTGACATTCGGCGAGGCCGCGCCGATCACCTGCGTCGACCGGGCCGTACTGGAAAAACTGGTGCGAGCGCAATGCCAGGCCTCGGCGGACAGAATAGACCCGAGCGCGATTTCCTGACGCGTTTGGCGCTGGTGTGGTCGTCTTCGCCGCGAATGCGACGAACGCCCGGGCGTCATCGCTCCGCTTTGGACAACATTTTCCATGAGGCTGGCTGGGAGCACAGGCCCGCCTGCATCGAGAAATGCGGGCCTGCCCCCGGAGCGTTGTGTAGTGGATTTCTCAACGCAACGCGTCAGGGTACCCCTCCCTGCAAGGTCGACGTTCCGTGCCTCTGTTGATGCAGCTCGTGGTCGATGAGCATCTTATCGGCGAGCAGGTAGTCCTTTTGGGCCACGGCAGACTGGAGCATGGCGTCGATTTCCTTGTCGCTCTTGCCCCGCAAGGAAGCGTGATGGAGGTTATCCGCAAGGTCCGGCTTGTACGCCGCCGCCACCTCCTGCGCTTCTTGCGGGGACATGCCCCTGGTTTGCCAGGCCTCCGCGAGTTTGCCGCGAAGCTTGGTCAGGTTGGACATGGAGTCGATCCAGACCTGGCGATCGTTACGCTGGAAATTGAAGTCCGAGTTCTGCTGCTGCCGCATCTGATTTTGCTGGATGTTGTACGCGGATTGCGAGGGCAATTGTTCCCTGGAGCTCTGCGCATGGAGCGCGGGCGATGCCAGCGCGACCAACGTACAAATGAAAGCCAATCTCTTCATGTGACGATCCCTCATAGAAGAACGAGTTGGTTGAGCATCGGATGATGCGAGGGGCCCGATTCCAGACGGTTATCCCTGCCGGCCATGCTGCATGGACTCCGGCCCGTGGACAGACCCACTGGCTCCCCGCACAGAACCTAAACCCGTCGGTTTTCAGGCGCAAGCACCGGTTCGCTAGAAAAGATGGGTCCATTGGCCGCCATGCCGCCGCCGCGACTGTCGATCAAGATCGACTGCCCGTGGATCCTCGAGCGTGCTCGCGCAGCCACCGCTTCAGCGCCTCGTCTGTCGCCGCCATCGCCTCTGCCTTCGCCGGTCGCTCGAGCATGGTCGCCAAGGCTGGCGGTACTGCCATCGGGTGGCCGAGCAGGGGTTCCAGCACGGTTTCGAACTTGGCCGGATGGGCCGTAGCGACGACAGCCCAAGGATGATCTTCGCGCGGAGCCGCTCGGTCTCGCAGTGCGAGAGCGGTGGCGGTGTGTGGGCAGACCACCTCGCCTTGTCCGCGAGCATGCTGGAGCACGGTGGCGCAAATAGCGTCGTCGTCCACGCTCTCGGCGCGCAGCGCGTGGCGCAGCTCGTCGTCGTCGTTGCGCCAGGTCCAGAGCAGGCGTTCGAAGTTGCTGGGAGCGCCCACGTCCATCGCATTGGCCAAGGTGGCGACAGCCTCGCGCGGACTGTAGTTCTGGCCTTGGAAGAACTCGGGCAAGGTCGCGTTCGCGTTGCAGGCCAGTCGTACATCGCCCACCGGCAGCCCCATCTCGCGCACCCACAGGCAGGCCAGCGCGTTGCCGAGGTTGCCGGTGGGCACGATGAAGTTCAGCGGCGTGCCGTGCTCGCGCCACCAGCCCAGCGCCGCATGCGCGTAGTAGCTCATCTGCGGCAGCAGGCGGCCGAGGCTGATGCTGTTGGCCGAGGACAGCGGCAGCTCGGCCTGCAGTGACGCATCGTTGAGCGCGGCTTTCACCATGCGCTGGCAGTCGTCGAAGCGGCCGGCCACGCGCAGCGCACTGACGTTGTCGCCGAAGCAGCCGAGCTGATGCGCCTGTCGCGGCGAGACCAGTCCGTCGGGATACAGGATCACCACGCGCACACCCGGCTGGCGATGGAACGCGGCCGCCACCGCCGCGCCGGTGTCGCCGGAAGTGGCGACCAGGATCGTCAGTGGGCGTGCATCAGTGCGCGGCAACCGGCGCAGGCAGGCGGCGAGGAAGCGCGCACCGAAATCCTTGAAGGCCGAGGTGGGGCCATGGAACAGCTCCAGCATCATCGTATTCGGATGCGAGGACAGCGAACGCAGCGGTGCATCGAAGGTGAATGCCTCGGCACAGATCGCCGGCAACGCGTCGGCCAGCGCATCGCCGGCGAAGAACGGCGCCAGCAAGGTGGCCGCGGTGTCGGCGAGCGAGCCGTGGGGATCGAATGCGGCAGGATCAATCGCCGGCAACACCTCCGGGACGTACAAACCGCCATCGGGCGCCAACCCGGCGGCGATCGCCTGGCTGATCTGCACGGTCAGACCGGCGTTACGGGTGCTGTGATAGCGGATCGGTTCGAGCGGACTCATGAGTCCGTCTCGATCGCAGATACCGGCTTCGCAGCGCGGGCACTGCCCGCCGCACTTGTCATGCAGAGCCAGGAGCCGGCGAACAGTGTCCAGCCTGCATGAGCCGCGCTCATGGCTGAGCCTCGTCGGCGATAGAGCTGATCAACGCGGCGGCCGGCCCATCGATCGGCGACACCCACGCATCGCTGTCCAGGGCGGCCTCGGCAAAGGCGGCCTGCATCGCGACCGACGCGGCTTCGGCATCGCTGCGGTTGTCATACCAGCCGAACACGCTGGGACCGGCGCCGGAGATGCTGGAACCCAGCGCGTGATGATCCAGTGCGGCCTGTTTCACCCGCGCGAAGTTCGGGATCAACGGCGCGCGGCGTGGTTCCACCAGTACATCCTTCAGGCCTTCACGCACCAGCGCCGCGTCACCGCGGTAGCAGCCGGCCAGCACCAGCGCGAGATTCGTGCTTTGCGCGACGAACTCGCCGAGTGCGTAATGGCCGGCCAGTGCGGCGCGCGCCTTGCGCGTCTCCAGCACCACATGTGGATGCACCAGCGCGCAAAACCATTCGGCCGGCACCTCGATGCGCAGCAGCCGTTCGTGGGTGGACAGCACCAGGCCGCCCAGCAGCATCGAGCCGAGGTTGTCACCATGCCGGCTGCCGCTGGCTACCGCTTCGCCGTCCAGCGCGAAGCCATACAGCGATTCACGCGGCAATGGCTGCGCAAGCAATGCATTCGCGGCGACCAGCGCCGCCACGCAGGACGCGGCCGAACCGCCCATGCCCGAACCCAGCGCAATGCCCTTGTGCAGCACCAGCTCGAAACCGTGCTGCAGGCCGAGCGCCTTGCGCAATGCGAGCAGGGCGACGCCGGCAGTGTTCTGGCGCGGATCGGTGGGCAGCTCGGTGACGCAGCCGCGGATCGCCGCGATGCGCACCACCGGTTCGTCGATGCGGCGCACTTCGGCACGATCGCCGGCGCCGGCCACGCTGTGGCCGAGCAGGTCGAAACCCACCCCGACGTTGCCGACGCTGGCGGGTGCGAAGGCGCAGGCGACCTGTGGGGGTTTGGGGAGGCGCGGTGAAGCCATGTTGGGTTCCAGCAATAGGGAATTCACGCGCGTGCCTCCAGCGACTCGGCGATACGCAGCAGATCGGTGAACACACCGGCGGCGGTCACTTCCGGGCCGGCGCCGGGGCCTTGCACCGACAGCGGATTATCGCAGTAGCGGCGTGTGGTGAACTGCACGATGTTGTCGGTCAGCCGCGTATGTGCGAATGGATGCTTTGCCGGCAGCACGACCAGCTTGACGCGGGCGCGGCCGTGACGGTCCAGGCTGGCGACATAGCGCAGCACGCCGCCACTGGCCCGCGCCTCGGCCAGCCGGGCGGACATCAGCGCATCCAGTTCGTGCAGCCGCTGCATGCAGGCTTCGAGCGGCAAGGCGGCCAGCGAGTCGGGCACCAGACTTTCCACCACGACGTCTTCCAGCGACAGCGGCCAGCCCGCCTCCCGCGCCAGGATCACCAGCTTGCGCGCCACGTCGAGACCGGACAGATCGTCGCGCGGATCCGGCTCGGTGTAGCCCAACGCATGTGCCTCGCGCACCAGCGCCGAGAACGGCTGCTGGCCATCATGGCGGTTGCACAGCCACGCCAGCGTGCCGGAGAACATGCCTTCCACCGCGAGCAGTTCGTCACCGGTATCGAGCAGGTCGCGCAGCGTCTGCACCACCGGCAGGCCGGCACACACGGTGGCCTCGTAGCGGAAGCGCGCGCCGCTGGCGCAGGCCGCGCGGATGGCCTGCCAGCGCGGTAACGGTCCGCTGCCGGCGAGCTTGTTCGGTGTCACCACGTGCATGCCGGCGGCGAGCCAGCGCGGATAGTGCGCGGCCACGTCGTCGTTCGCGCTGCAGTCGATCAGCAGTGCGTGCCGGCCGTCGTTGCCGCGCACGTGTTCGGCAAACGCATCGAGATCATTCGGTCGCCAGATCTGCGCACCGTCGTGGCGACCGTTGAGTTCGGCGTCGTCGCAGTCCAGCCACATGCGCTTGCTGGCCACTACGCCGCACAGCCGCAGTTCCAGTCCGCTGTCGCGAACCAGCCGCGGCTGCGCGGCCCGCAACTGTTCCAGCAGGGCGCTGCCGACGCGGCCGGGACCGATTACACCGACAGCCAGTACGCGCCGCCGTGGGGCCGTCACCGCCGCCGGCCATGGAAGCGGGAGCCGTTGCGGGAGTTCGGCAAGTTCGGACGCACAGATGTTCACGATGACCTCCTGTTGAGGCCCGTGCTCGCTGGCGGATCGGCTTGTGTCTGGGAGTACGCCGGCCCGCCTCATCGAGGGCGGGGCCGTTGCGTAGTGAAGAACCTATTCGCGCACGGACACCCACCCCGACCGAGTCGTGGTGGTAGTCGTAATCGTGGTGGCGATGGAACGAGCGTTGACGCCCGCCGGCAACGGCGCACGACCGGCGGAAGCCGGGTCGAAGTGCATGCGTGCTGGCGTGGAAAGCGGCGACATGGCACCGACCTTAGAGGGATTGCTGCAGTGCGGTCAACAGATTCATTTGCAACTTTTGCTTATATCCGTTGCCGCACCCGTCAATCCGCTGTCTGCGCGATGAAGATCACCGACACGGGCTGGTGCGTCCGCGGATGCAGTGGCTCGCGCAGCTCCAGCAGCTGGAATCCATATTTCGCAAAGAGCCTGATCCAGCTTTCCAGCGTCCGGAAATACCACGGGGCCGGATCATGGAAGCCGGCATTGAATCCCGCCCATGAGCCTTCACGCCAGCCGTCCAGGTAGGGCTGGTCGCCACACGCGACGAGTGGATGCAGCGTCTGCACCAGCAAGCTGCCGCGTGGATTGAGCAGGGAGCGAACAGCACCGAACAGGCCTGCGACAGACTCATTGCCGAGCAGCGCGAAGTTGCACACGACGGCATCGGCGGACGCGTCGAGCTTGCCGGCAGCGATGTCCTCATACGTCATCACCCGGAAGTCGCCGCCACCCGCCAGCCGGGCTTGCTCGATCAACGCGGGAACCGCATCGATGCCGATCACGTCGATGCCGCTGGCGGCCAGTGCGCGGGCCAGCCAGCCCTCGCCGCAGCCGAGGTCGAGCACCAAGCCCGGCGAGCGGCTGAGCGTGGCCTCGATGATCGCCCGATCGGTCACCAGCCGCCGACTCTCGATCCGCTGCTCGCGCACGACGGCGGTCCATGGCGCTGCATTCCGCTGCCACGCGTCGAGGATCTTCGCATCGCTGAGTGGATCGATGCCCATGCGACCTCGTGCAGCGGATGCGTGCTATGCGGCGCTCGTACCAGTCATCAACGCATGATGCCGGTGTGGCCCAGCGAATAGCGCCCGGGCTGCGGCCAGACGGCCAGCCCGTGCGGCTCGGCGCCGACCTTGATCGACCTGACCGCGCCGGTGGTCGTGTCGAACGCGTAGACGACATCGTCGAAACGACCCGAAAGCCACAACAGCTTTCCGTCGGCACTGACATTGCCCATGTCCGGGCTGCCGCCGTGCGGAATCGGCCAGTTCGCGACGACCTTGCGTGTGGCGAAGTCGATCACCGACACGCTGCCCTTGCCGTGGCGCTTGCCGTGAATCTGATTGGTGCCGCGATTGGCGACATACAGCTTCGTACCGTCGCGGCTCGGATACATGCCGTGCGTACCGATGCTGGTCGGAATGAAACCGATTCGGGTGAAGCTGTCGCCGTCGACCAGGTACACACCATTCGCCATCATGTCGGCGACGTAGAACACCTTGCCGTCCGGCGAGACGCGGATGTCCTGCGGCATGCCCTTCCTGTCGAGCAGCAGGTAGCCCACCACCTTGCGCTTGACCATGTCGATCTTGGCCAGCTTGCCGCCGAATTCGCAGGTGAAGATCGCATAGCGGCCGTCGATCGAGAAATCGGCGTGGTTGATGCCCTTGCACTCCGGCACCTGCAGGCTGTTGTGCAGGGCCATCGTGTGCGCATCGCGGAAATCCAGCCGCGCGTGTGCTTCCGCCACCACGATCGCTTCCTTGCCATCCGGGGTGAAGTACATGTTGTAGGGATCGTCGACCGGGATGGCCGTGCCCGGCTTGCCCGTCTTCGTATTGATCGGGGTGAGGCTGCCGTCGTTCTTGCCTTCGGCGTTGTTGGTCACCCACAGCGTCTGCAGATCCCATGAAGGAACCACATGCTGCGGGCTCTGGCCGACACGGAAGGTGTCGACCACCTTGAATGTCGCCGGATCGATCACGGATACCGTCTTCGAGCGCAGGTTCGGCACATAGATCCGCGGCAACGCACCGGCCACGGCGGGACTGAAGTGATTGACGCCAGCCTCGCTGTACATGTTGCGGCCGTCCACGACCCGCGGCATGCCGGCGACGGTGATGACCGACTGCGCAGCTGCGGCGATGGAGGCGACGCAGCCAGCTGCCAGGGCGACGCCAACACACGCGGCGGTCCGGAAGAGACGGGGGGAATGTGGGGTCATGGTGATTTCATCATCAAGGGATGGGGGAAGATGCCAGCCGGAACATTATCGCCCAGCGGTGTCTTTCCTGAGCGCATCGACCGTTCGCGACACGATTGCATCGATACCCAGCCGGCCGAGTTCGGCGCTGGAACGGCGCGGGTCGCCGCCGTAGACGCCGTCCGCCGGGCCGAGCTTCGCGCTGGTGCGCAGTCGATCCAGCCTGACCATCTGCGGGGCGACGGCCAGTTGCAGGGACGTGTCGGCGAGTCCGGCATGCGTGCCGATCTCGTCATCGCGATAACCCCGCTGGCGCAGGATCTGCGCGTAGCCGTCCGAGCTGGCGCCATAGTATTCCGGCGGCACGAAGGCCCGTGTCGTCGAGCCGGCCCAGCTCTTGTTGAGATGGGCGACCACCCGCTGGAGATCCTTCTGATAGCCGCCGTGGTCGCCCAGGAAGACGATGTTGCGGAAGCCGTGCACCGCAAGACTGTTCGCGGCGGATTCCAGCATTTTCTCGAACACGTCGTCCGGGATGGTGATGGTGCCGGGAAAGCGCATGTGCGACGTCGGCGGCGCATAGCCACCTTCGGGTACATAGGCGATCACCGGCGCCACGAGTGCATTGCCCAGCTTCTCGGCAATCCTTTGCGACAGCCACGCCACCCGCGCGTTGTGCTTGCCCAGCGCGACATCCGGGCCGCTCTGCTCGGTCGCGCCGATCGGGATGATGATGGTGGTCTTGCCGTTCTGGATCTGATCGCGCAGCTCCGTCCAGGTCAGGTCCTGCAGCAGCACGGTTTTCGGTGCCTGCGCAAACGCGGTCTGCGCAGCGAGGAGCAGGATCGCCAGCACGAAGGTTCGCCGCCACGGGTGGTGCATCATGAAAGTCCTTGCAGGTACAGGTTCGGCAATCACCGGCAGCACCAGCAGCGTGTGCCCGGTGCGGCCAAGGGTAGGGCAGGTTACCTGTATCCGGCCGTGCTGTTCGAACGGCACGGTCGACAGGGGCCGGACCTTGCGGGAGCCGTATCGACGCATCGCGGTCTCCCGGTGAAAGCTGGTCAGGAAAGCAGCTTCCGTTTACTGCGCTGCGTCGTGATCGCCCAGGGTGCAGGGGCTAGCCTGCAACAACACAACGATTTCCTGCAGGAAACAAACGATGGCCGACCCGGTGGATTATCTCGTGGTGGGTGCCGGCCCGGCCGGCTGCGCGGTGGCCGCACGACTGGCCGCGGCGCGGCCCGACCTGACCGTCGCCATCATCGAGGCCGGGCCGGAGCGCACGCCGCTGCGCTCGAAAGTGCCGCTGGGCATCGCTGCCCTGGTGAGCCTGAAAGGCTCGGCGAATTACGCCTACACCACGACACCGCAGGCGGGACTGCAGGGGCGCCAGGGTTTCCAGCCGCGCGGGCGCGGCGTCGGCGGTTCCAGCCTGATCAACGCGATGATCTACATGCGCGGCCAGCCGCAGGATTACGACGGCTGGGCGGCGCTGGGTTGCCATGGTTGGGGCTGGAGCGACGTGCTGCCGTATTTCAAGCGCGGCGAGGACAACACGCGCGGCGCCTCGGCGCTGCACGGCGTCGGTGGCCCGTTGCGGGTCGAGGATCTGCGCGAGAAAAATCCGGCGACGCAGGCACTGATCGAGGCCGCCGTGCAGGTGGGCTTTCCGCGCAATGACGATTTCAACGGCGCCGTGCAGGAAGGCGTCGGCGCCTATCAGGTCTTCCAGAAAGCCGGCCGCCGATTCAACGCCGCCGAAGCTTATCTCGGCGTGGCCGGCACACGGCCAGCCAACCTGCAGGTGATCGCCAACGCCCAGGTCCGGCGTGTCCGCTTCGACGGCAAGCGTGCCACCGGTGTGGTCTATCGCAAGGGCGGTGCCGAACATTCACTGAGTGCACGCTGCGAGGTCATCCTCTCGGCCGGTGCGTTCGGTTCACCGCAACTATTGATGGCCTCGGGCGTGGGTCCGGTCGAACACCTGCGCGAGCACGGCATCGATGTCGTCGCGGATCGCGCACAGGTGGGACAGAACCTGCAAGACCACGTCGACTACACCTTGAACGTACGCGCCAAGGCGTCGGGCCTGTTCGGCATCACCTTGCCGGTGCTTTATCAGGGAATGATGAGCATGCGTGCGTGGAGTCGCGACGGGCGCGGCATGCTGACCACGAACGTGGCCGAGGCCGGCGGCTTCCTCAAGAGCGATCCCTCGCTCGACCGGCCCGACCTGCAACTGCACTTCTGCATCGGCATCGTCGACGATCACAACCGCAAGCTGCATCTGGGCTCGGGCTATTCGATCCACGTCTGCGTATTGCGCCCGCACAGCCGCGGCCAGGTTCGCCTGGCCAGTGCCGACATCAGCGATGCACCGCTGATCGATCCAAATTTCCTCGGCGACCCACGCGATCTCGACACCCTGGTCGCCGGCACGAAGATCAGCCAGCGCATCATGGCCGCACCCACGCTGGCCAGCTGGAACGGACGCACAATCTACGGCAGCGGACACGATGATGACGCAACCCTGCGCCAGCTCATCCGCGCCCACGCCGACACGATCTATCACCCGGTCGGCACCTGCCGCATGGGCGACGATGCGGAATCCGTGGTCGATCCCGAGTTGCGCGTGCGCGGCGTCGAAGGCCTGCGCGTGGTCGATGCCTCGATCATGCCGCGCGTGATCAGCGGCAACACGCAGGCACCTTGCGCGATGATTGGGGAGAAGGCGGCAGACATGATTCTTGCGGTGGGTTGCATTACCTACTAAGTAAGCGTCGTGTACGCCGCTTTTCCGTCGTGCCGCTGGCTGCAATCGGCCAGAAGCGGTCATTCCGAGTGGGGTCGAAAGCGGACATTATGATTCCCGAAACTAAATCAGTTCAGGCCTTGCCAAGGGCCTTCCGGACTTCCCTTAGAGCCTTTTCGTCAGCGGCCGGATCACCGACATAGGACGTGCGAGTGACTCGGCAGTCTTGGCAGATGCCACCTTTGACAGCCGCACTGATACTGAAGCTCACACTGCAAGTGTCCTCGCTCAACTTGGGCGACTTTGGGCAGGAAAAGGTGAAGGTCTTGACGGTGCGGACTGTTCCATCGGACTCCCTGCTTTCCGCCTCGGACACGATCTTCACGGTGGTCATGCCCACAGCCACATAGGCATGCTCGTACGCCGCGATGAGCGCGTCGTAGTGCGTGCCGTCATAAATGGTTTGGGGAAGCTGTGGTTTCATGAAGCCGCAAAGGAGAAATCCCGCAGCCATGGCTAACGTACCTGCCGCCATACGAAACCAACCGGTCAACGGACGATTTACATTTTTCGCCGACATTGGCATGCGTTCCTTCTCTCGCACATGCACCATTATCTGACCTTCCCCAGCTTCGCGGCGCCTGTTGTCTGCCGGCACCCAATCAGTCCGCTTCGGAAGCGGACATCCTATCGCTCTGAACTTCTTGAAGATTACGCGATGTCCGCAATGGGTCCAGGCTGTGTGAAAACTCCTGGGTGAGTTTGCAGGATGGCCGCGTACGCGAATTCTTGGCGCCTCTTTCGAACACGAGCGCCCTGAAATCGAACTCTCGCCGAGCGAATTGCTCATCTTTTGCCCAGTAGAAAAGCCACTTTTTCGTTTTCACACGCGCTAGGTCAGTCGCTGCCCGTCGCAGCTTGCATGGTCATCGTCGAGCCCGCAAGGGTTGCCCATGGTCAAGAGCTGTCGGTCGCCGCCTCTGTCGGGTCGCCCGAGAACGGCCGCTCGGCGCTCGCCTCGACGCACGGCGTTTTTTAACGTCATCGGTCAACCCGCGAACATGCGATGGCCGCAGCAGCAAACGGCGAATCGATGGCCACCGCGGCATCGGCGGTGATCGGACCGATACCGATGATTGCCCGCACCTGCCCACGCCGCTCATCCTCGATCGAAAGCGTCTGCTTCGGAAGCGGACACCAAATTCCCTAAAACATTTCCTGGTCATCTAATGCAGATCGGGCGACCTCTAAGGATGCTCTGATTTATTCCCCGTCTGCGGCATCAGAGCCAGCCGTTCCCAGGAAGCCCACCACCGATGAAGCAGCGTTCCTTTGCCTCCTTGAGTTTCGAGTCGAAGAAGAAGCCGACACGGCGTGAACGCTTCTTGGGAGAGATGGACAAGGTCGTACCGTGGGCGGCGCTGTTGGCGCTGATCGAACCGAGCTATCCCACGTCGGGCCGCCGTGGCCGCCCACCGATGCCCGCCGCGACCATGCTGCGCATTCACTTCATGCAGCAGTGGTACGCGCTGAGCGATCCGGCGATGGAAGATGCGTTGTACGAGATCGAGTCGATGCGCCGCTTCGCCGGGCTGGAGTTGAACGAGGACGCGATCCCGGACGAGACGACGATCCTGAAGTTCCGCCGCTTTCTGGAGCAGCACGGTCTGGCGGTGAAGATCCTTGAAACGGTCAATGCGCACCTGGGCCAGCAGGGCCTGTTGCTGCGCCAAGGCACGATCGTGGATGCCACGATCATCCAGGCGCCGTCGTCGACCAAGAACCGCGACAAGCAGCGCGACCCGGCCATGCGCCAGACCAAGAAGGGCCCGCAGTGGTATTTCGGCATGAAGGCCCATATCGGCGTGGATGTGGAATCGGGGTTGGTGCACACGGTGACCACGACACCAGCGAACGTGGGTGACGTGACCGAAGTGGGCAAGCTGCTGCACGGCCAGGAGCAGACCGTGTATGCCGATGCCGGTTATCAGGGGGCCGAGAAACGAGCCGCCAAACGGGGCCGCACGTGGTTCATCGCGGCCAAGCGCGGCCGCATCAAGGCGATGCCCGAGGGTGCGCTGAAGGACGCGGTCAAGCACACCGAACACATGAAGGCCGCGGTTCGCGCCAAGGTGGAGCACCCGTTCCGGGTGGTGAAGCGGCAGTTCGGCTACCAGAAGGTGCGCTTCAAGGGACTGCTCAAGAACACCGCCCAGATACTCACGCTGTTCGCACTATCGAATTTGTGGATGGCGCGACGAACGTTGCTGGCTTCTGCGGGGGAGGTGCGTCTGTGAGGCGGAAAATCGAGGTGATTCGGGGTCAATCGACACGGCGGTGGCGGCAAGCACCTCCACAGCCACCTTTTTTGTCGTAGCGAGCCCAGCGTTTTCGCATGGCCGTCTGGACGGCCGTCTCGAACTCAATTGATCAGAGCATCCTTAGATGAAATTCCCATACGTATCTTGACCAGTTAGCTCATTCGCCTCACGAAGCAAGTTCTCTATGGCGTCGTATTCAGGGCCGAAGTCCATCTTTCTGGACGCCATCCCCATGCACACAGATCGCAATTCAGCGGTCAGATAGAGCACCGACTTCCTTACTGCTGGATCGTATATCCGACCCGTTGTGGACGCCTGAGCTAACCGCAGTGCTTCATCAAAAGCTCCGTTCTCGACCCTTTCGTGAATTTGCTGCGCGAGTTCGGTCATGCTTTGTCCTTGATTGATGGGATTAGGTCCGCTTGGAGTCGAAAGCGGACCTAACCCGAATGCGCAGGCGCACCGCATTGACCATTTATCACATCCCTCAAAGCATCCGCATCGCCCTGGCTACCAACTCCAAGCGCAATGTGTTCGCTTGTAAGGAGCGATCGCAATGCCGCAACCTTCAAGGCTTGTCCGCTCTTGATCACGACCATGTTTCGCCCGATGTATCTTTTAGAGAACTCCAGCAAGTCCGCTGATCTCGATGAATCGACAGTCGCTTGAACGAAAAGATCACCGGTGTATTCAAACTTCATAACCTCTGCATTGAGGATCTTTAAGTCCAAGAGCCCCGTGCGCCTGTCAACACAAACGGTAGATTGAAGCGTCGATAGTGCTTGCGATCGCGTAAGCACCAAGCTATCGGTTGCCGTAGTTGACGCATTGCATTCGGCATAGAGATCGAGTGTTTCACCACAAACCAGCGCCCCGGCCCGGCACGGGACAACGCAAGCAGCAAGCAAAGCAATGGCGACCATCCATATCGTCTTCATCTCAAGCTATCCATAACAAGCACATCGGCAGGCCATTATTACCCCAGACCCATGGTACAAACCATCTTGAGGTTAGGTCCGCTTTGGGTCGAAAACGGACATCGCCACTCCTGCTGACGTCACTCTCAACGCAACGGATCAATCGCAGAGGCCTCACCGATAGCGCAATGCCTCCACCAGCAGCGAAAACGCAGGCGAGTGCTGGCGCCTGCTCGGGTAGTAGAGGTGATAGCCGGGAAACGGCGGACACCAGTCGCCCAGCAGGCGTTTCAGTCTGCCTGCCGCGATATCCGCCAAGACGATGTCTTCCGGAAGACAGGCCAGGCCGAAGCCGTCGAGGGCTGCGGTACGGATTTGCTGGCTGTTGTTGAAGGCCAGCCGACCCTCGACGCGGACGTTCAGCGCGTGGCCGTCCTGCTCGAACTCCCACGCGTAAAGTCCGCCGTGGGTAAGGAAGCGGAGATTGATGCAGTCGTGCCCGGTGAGGTCGCGCGGGGTATGCACGGGCGGTCGTGATGCGAGGTAGTCGGGCGCGCCGACGACGGCCATGCGCATCGGCGGGCCGATCGGCGTGGCGATCATGTCCTTGGCGACCTGCTCACCCAGCCGGATGCCCGCATCGAAACGCTCGGCGACGATGTCGGTCAAGGTGGAGTCGGTGATCACCTCGACGTGGATGTCCGGGTATTCCCGCAACAGCTTGCGCAGCGCCGGCCACAGTATCGTGGTGGCGGCGTGCTCGCCGGCGGTGATGCGCAGCGTGCCGCTGGGCTTGTCGCGCAGCTCGCTCAGATTCGCCACCGCCGCATCGATCTCCCCGAAGTTGGGCGTCAGCTCCCGGAAGAGCCGCTCGCCCGCCTCGGTCGGGGCGACATTGCGCGTGGTGCGGGTGAGCAGGCGCAGGCCGAGCCGTGCCTCCAGCCCGCGGATGGTGTGGCTGAGCGCCGATTGCGATACGCCCAGCTGCGCAGCGGCGCGGGTGAAGCTGCGCTCGCGCGCCACCGTCAGGAAGGCCAGCAGGTCGTTGTAGTTCTCGCGAGGCATGCGCGGACCCGGCTGATTGATGAGCTCAGATCATAAAAGCATTCGCATTTGTCCGTCTAATCAGGGCAAACGGTCGCGTGCACACTACCTGCATTCCGATCCCCGGCAGGAGTTACTTCATGCAAACCCGCAAACTTGGCAATAGCCATCTGGAGGTCTCCGCCATCGGCCTGGGCTGCATGGGCATGACGTCCGCCTACGGGCCCGCGGCCGACAAGCAGAAAATGATCGCGCTCATGCGCGCGGCCGTGGACCGCGGCGTGACCTTCTTCGACACCGCCGAGGCCTACGGTCCGTTCGTCAACGAAGCACTGGTGGGCGAGGCGCTTGCACCGGTCCGCGATCGGGTCGTGATCGCGACCAAATTCGGTTTCGACATCGATCTTCAGACGGGTGAGCGACGCAGCGGCGTCAACAGCCGACCGGAGCATGTGAAAGCCGTCGCCGAGGCCGCGCTGAAGCGGCTCAGGACCGATCGCATCGACCTGTTCTACCAGCATCGCGTCGATCCGAACGTGCCCATCGAAGACGTGGCCGGCGCGATCAAGGACCTCATTCGCGAGGGCAAGGTCAAGCACTTCGGTCTTTCGGAGGCCGGTACGGCCACCATCCGCCGCGCGCACGCCGTGCAGCCGGTCACGGCCCTGCAGAGCGAATACTCGCTGTGGTGGCGCGGACCGGAAACCGAGATCCTGCCGACCCTCGAAGAACTGGGTATCGGCTTCGTCTGCTTCAGCCCGCTGGGCGCCGGCTTCCTCACCGGCAAGATCGATGAAACCACCAAGTTCGAGAGCACGGATTTCCGCACGGCGGTTCCCCGCTTCGCGCCGCAAGCGTTGAAGGCAAACATGGCGCTGGTCGATCTCGTGCGAAGCGTGGCCACCCGCAAGGGCGCAACGCCCGCCCAGATCGCCATCGCCTGGCTGCTGGCGCAGAAGCCGTGGATCGTGCCGATTCCCGGTACCACGAAGCTGTCTCGACTCGACGAAAACCTGGGCGCGCTCGCCGTCGACCTCACCGCCGGCGATCTTCACGAGATCGGCGAGGCAGCCTCGAAAATTGCGCTGCAGGGAGCTCGTCTGCCCGAGAGCGTATTGAAAATGACAGGTCTGTAACCGCTGGATCATCGGAATCAACGAAATGAAAACCCGCACATTGGGAAACAGCCAACTCGAAGTCTCCGCGCTCGGTTTTGGTTGCATGGGACTGAACCACGCCTATGGCGCTGCAATGGAGAAACAGGACGCGATCGCCTTGCTTCGGCAGGCTGTCGAAGTCGGTGTGACTTTCTTCGATACCGCCGAGGCCTATGGCCCGTTCACCAACGAGGAACTGGTCGGCGAGGCGTTGGCGCCGTTTCGCGATAACGTGGTCATCGCGACCAAGTTCGGTTTCAAGAATGGCGACTCGAAGACCGGCATGGACAGCCGGCCGGAGCGCATCCGGGCCGTCGCCGATGCCTCGCTCAAGCGACTGCGGACCGATCGCATCGACTTGTTCTACCAGCATCGCGTCGATCCGAACGTGCCGATGGAAGACGTGGCCGGCACGGTCAGGGAGCTGATCGCGGAAGGCAAGGTCAGGCACTTCGGTTTGTCGGAAGCCGGCGTGCAATCGATCCGCCGTGCGCATGCGGTGCAGCCGGTCGCCGTGCTGCAAAGCGAGTATTCCCTGTGGTGGCGCGAACCGGAGCAGGACCTGCTGCCGCTGTGCGAGGAACTGGGCATCGGCTTCGTGCCGTTCAGTCCGCTGGGCAGAGGCTTTCTCGCGGGAAAGATCGACGCAAGCACCACGTTCGCCAAGGACGATTTCCGCAACAACGTGCCACGCTTCTCACCCGAGGCGCGCCAAGCCAATCAGATACTGGTCGACCTGCTGGGGCGCATCGCGGCCGGCAAGCAGGCGACACCAGCGCAGATCGCGTTGGCGTGGCTGCTGGCGCAGCAGCCGTGGATCGTACCGATTCCGGGTACCACGAAGCTGCATCGGTTGAAGGAGAACCTCGGCGCCGCGGATATCGCGCTGAGTGCGGATGATCTTCGGCAGATCGCCGAATCATTGGCGCAGATCCAGGTGCAGGGTGACCGCTACCCGGCGCACCTGGCGGCGCAGGCGGGCAGGTGACAGGCATCGACCGGCCCTTCGATCAATGACAGGAACATCGACCATGGAAATCATCCGCAACGGCTCGCAGCCCTCCGTCACCGGGCCGGCCGAGTACTTCACCGGCAAGGTGCGCATCGATTCGCCGTTCAAGGGCATCGGTGGTGCGAACGTGTCCGGTGCCAGCGTGACCTTCGAGCCGGGCGCGCGCAGCGCCTGGCACACGCATCCGCTGGGACAGATCCTGATCGTCACCGCCGGCAAGGGCTGGACCCAGTGCGAGGGCGGCCCGATCGTCGAGATCAACGTCGGCGACATCGTCTGTTGCCCGTCGAACCACCGGCATTGGCACGGCGCCACACCAACCACCGCGATGACCCACATCGCCGTCCAGGAAGCGAAGAACGGCAAGGTGGTCGAGTGGATGGAGAAGGTCACCGATGAGGAATATCTTGTGGGGCCGGCATCCTGACCCCATTCCATCAATCCCCAGCAAGGAAAACCCCATGACCACCAAAGCCTACGGCGCACACGCCGCCGACAAGCCGCTGCAATCCCTCGACATCGAGCGCCGCGCGCCCGGCCCGCAGGACGTGCAGATCGAGATCGCCTATTGCGGCGTCTGCCACTCCGACCTGCATACCGTACGCTCGGAGTGGGGCGGCACGCTTTACCCGTGCGTGCCCGGCCACGAGATCGTCGGCCACGTCAGCGCGGTAGGCCATGAGGTCACCGGCTTCAAGGTCGGCGACACCGTGGGCGTGGGTTGCCTGGTCGGCAGCTGCCAGCATTGCGCAGCCTGCGACGAAGGACTGGAGCAGTATTGCGAGAACGGCTTCGTCGGCACCTACAACGGCCCGACCCCGGACGCGCCCGGTCACACGCTGGGCGGCTATTCGCAGCGCATCGTGGTCGACAGGAAGTTCGTGCTTAAGATCCGCCACCCCGAATCGCAACTCGCCGCGGTCGCACCGCTGCTGTGCGCGGGCATCACCACCTACTCGCCGTTGCGGCACTGGAAGGTCGGTCCCGGCAGCAAGGTCGGCGTGGTCGGCATCGGCGGACTGGGCCACATGGGCGTGAAACTCGCGCATGCGATGGGCGCGCACGTGGTGGCGTTCACCACCTCGGACAGCAAGCGCCAGGCGGCGCTGGACCTCGGCGCGGACGAGGTGGTGGTCTCGCGCAATGCAGACGAGATGAAGGCGCACGCCAACAGCTTCGACTTCATCCTCAACACCGTGGCCGCCAGCCATTCGCTGGATGCCTTCACCAGCCTGCTCAAGCGCGACGGCACCATGGTGCTGGTCGGCGTGCCGGAACATCCGCATCCGTCACCGAACATCGCCAACCTGATCTTCAAGCGCCGCGCGATCGCCGGCTCGCTGATCGGCGGCATCGCCGAAACGCAGGAGATGCTGGATTTCTGCGCCGACAAGGGCATCGTCTCCGACATCGAGATAATCGCGGCGCAGCAGATCGACGAGGCCTATGACCGCATGGTGAAGGGCGACGTGAAGTACCGCTTCGTCATCGACAATGCGTCGCTGGCCAAGTAAGAGGGCTTCGAACATGGGTAACTTCAGTCTGGAAGTGAACGGAAAATCCTGACTGCAGCGAGAAGTTGTGAGAAGTCGGCAAGGTCCGCGTTCAATCGAAAGCGGGCCTTGCCACCTCAGTTCGTGTGATTTCAGTGCGAGAGGTCGATCGCGTAAGTCGCGGTGCCGTCGCCGTGATCCTTGAGCTGACGGATGTTGTCGAGGCCGGCGTCATGTGCCACGTCCTGCTTGCCGCTGGCGGCGGTGAATACCACCGGGCCGTGCGTCTTCAGTGGCGCGAACTTCCATGAGGTCGGTTCCAGCTCGCTGGCGCCGATCTGTTTCTGGCGTTCCAGCCATTTCGCCAGGATCTCGCGGGTGCCGTCGGGCGCGGCCAGCACGATGTTGCTGCCATCGAGGCCGGGGAAGTGGCCGCCGCCACTGGCGCGGTAGTTGTTGGTGACGATGATGAACGGTTGCGTCGGCACGACTGGCTTGCCTTGATACGTCAGCGTGGTGATGCGCTGGCCGACCGGCTTCGACACGTCGATGACGTAGTGGATGCCGCCCTGGATCTGGTCGAAGTTGTAGCCGGTGTAGTGGGTGTTGATCAGCGCCTGTTCGCCGGTCTTGCTCGGGTCGATGCGGTTGAAGCGTTCGGCGGATTTTTCCAGCCACGCCTTGAGCCCGGCGCCATCGGTTTTCACCGCGGCCAGCGTGTTCGGGTAGAAGTAAAGGTCGGCAGCGCTGCGCAGGGTCAGCGGGCCGGCGGCGACGTCGGTGTAGTCGTCGGGGCCGCCGAAGCCGGTGCGGAACGCGGCGGCGGCGGCGAGTACGGGCACGTCGGCCAGTTCCGGATGCAGCCGCGGAAGTTCGTTGCGCACGTAATCGGCCTGCGCGGCGTTGATCGGCGCCAGCGCGGTCATGTTGCCTTCGTCGGCGAAGTAGCTGCTCATGCGCAGCGTGCTGTTGCCGATCGGCGTGTTGACGTAGGCGATCGCGGCCTCATGAGTCTGCTGCACCAGCGGTGCGATGGCGGGATCGGCCGGCACGCACTGGTTTTTCTCTTTGCAAATCGGGCGCACTTCGCTGTGCGTGTTGTCGAGGTCGACCACCCAGCGATCCTGCTGGCGGTTCAGCACCAGCTGGATCACGCCCAGGTCCTTGCCGAAAAAGCCGCCCATCACGGTGGGCACATTGCGGACGAAACCAAGTCGTGCATCGACGTCCTTCATGCCGGCGTAGTGCGGGCCGGGAAATTCGGTGTGCGAGTGGCCGAGCAGCAGCACGTCGATGCCGGGCACGCCGGCGAGGTACCAGCCGGCGTTTTCCATCTGCGGGGTGTACGGCGAGGTGTCGAGGCCGCCGTGCAGGATCGCCACGATCAGATCGGGGTGTTGCGCCTTGAGTTGCGGCAGGTATTTCTGTGCCGCCTCGACCACGCCGCTGACGCTGACCTTGCCGGCCAGGTTCTGCTTGTCCCAGTCCATGATCGGCGGCGGCGTGAAGCCGATGATGCCGACCTTCAGCGGCACCATGATCTTGCTGCCGTCGGCCGTATACGCCTCGATCTGTTTGGTCACCACCGTCCACGGCTTGAAGATCGGCGCGCCGTCGCGCGCGCTGTAGACATTGGCCAGCACCAGCGGGAAGTGCGGGCCGGCGCAGCGGTTCGTATGGCCGCCGTCCACGTTCATCGGCGTGCCGGTGACCTGGGACAGGAAGCCGAGGCTGTAGTTGAACTCATGGTTGCCGGCGGTGCCGCCGTCGTAGCCCATGGCATCCATCGCGCGATAGATCGCCAGCTCCTGGTCGCAGCCGACCGGCTTCACCAGCGCCTGGTAATCGGCCAGCACGCTGCCCTGGATGGTGTCACCGCTGTCGAACAGGAAGGTGTTGGGGAATTCCGCGCGGGCGCGGCGGATCAGCGTGGCGGTGCGCTCGTAGCCGAGCGAATCGTCCTGCTTGAGCTTGTAGTAGTCGTAGCTCAGCACGTTGGAGTGCACGTCGGTGGTCTCCAGGATCGCCACTTTGGCGCGCGCGCCGTCGGGTGTCGCGCCGTACTTCCAGAATGGGCCGGCGCAGCCGGCGAGCAGGGCGAGCAGGGCGATCAGTGGGGTGGCGCAGAGGGTCAGGCGTGACGACATGGCAGTTCCGTGGGCGTGCAGGTTCAGGCCACGAAAACTAGCAGATCGGAGTGACCGTTGGCCGCCCCGGTCGGGCGGCAATACCCAACGCCAGTGGAACGCCGTGGCGATCGCTCCTGTCTGCTACCGGCGCAAGACCGTAAGATGGCATTCCAGTGACACAAGGTCCTTCAGGGGGACTGTCCATCCATGCCTCGAATCCCGTTACATGTCGTGCGAACCGGTGCGGTATCGCTGTGCGCGCTGGTTTTCTTCGGCGTATGCATCGTGTTCACCGCATGGCGGGAGCCGTTGCCGTTGCAACAGGACTTCATCGCCGGACTGATGCTGTGCACGTTCGGCGTGCTGCTGTTCGCCTTCGCGCGGTTCGCCACGGCATTGCTGGTCAGCGGCGGCCTGTTTCTGGCGCTGAAATTCATTTCGGCGATGAAGCTGCGCTACCTCGATTCGCAGCTGATGCCGTCGGATTTCATCTACTACGTGCGCACCAGCCTGCTCGACACGCTGCGCCATTATCCGCACCTGTACATGCTGGGCATCGGCCTGTGCGTGATCGTGCCGCCGTTGTTGTACCTGGCGTGGCGCTGGGACTGGTGCGTGCTGGCAGGGCTGCGGCCGCGCGTCGCGGCCGGCGTGCGTGTCGGCGGCATCGTGTTGGCCACGCTGGCGTTCTGGCTGTGCATGCTGCCGACCGGGCTGTTCGCGCAGGTGCATTCGCGCAATGTGTGGGAGAAGCTGTCCGACGATGCGCAGCTGACCAATTTCTTCGTCAACTTCCGCGACTCGGCGGTAATGATGCCGACGATGGCCAGCGACGCCGTCGCCGAGCAGGCCTGGGGCGACACCGCGCAGGGCGAGCCGGGCAGCACGCAACCGCCGTACCCGGACATCGTGCAGGTGCTGGAGGAAAGCACCTTCGATCCGTCGATCTACGATGTCTGCAAGGTGCCGCAGTGCCGCGTGGGCATGTTCCGGCCGGATGCGCGCACGCGTGCACATGGCGTGTTGCGTGTGCACACGTTCGGTGGTGGCACCTGGGTCAGCGAGTTCGCTGCGCTGACCGGCATGCCGCAGGACATCTTCGGCCCCGGCGGCATGTACGCGCCGTACGTGCTGGCGCCGAAGATCCACGATGCGCTGGCGCTGCAGCTGCGCCGGCTCGGCTATCTCACCATCGGCGTCTATCCGACCGAGGCGAGCTTCATCAACGGCAGCAATGCGTACCAGGCGTATGGCTTCGATCATCTGTACGGCGCCAGCGAGCTGGGCCTGACGGAATGGGAGGAGAGCGATGCCCAGATGTTCGCCGCGGCCAAGCGTCTCTACGACAAGGTCAGGAAACCGGGGCAGCCGGTGTTCATCATGATCCTGACGCTGAACCAGCACGGGCCGCACGACGATGATCCGATGTCCAAGTTGCCGCCGGCTTACCGCAACCTGTTGCGCGGACTGTCGACCAGCGCAGCGCTGAATTTCGATACCTACCTGTCGCGCCTGCACGATTCGGATGTGGCGATGCGCGGGCTGGAGCACGACTTCCTCGATCGTCCGCAGCCAACCGTGCTGGTGCATTTCGGCGACCACCAGCCATCCTTCGGCGGGCAGATTCGCAACCTGCCGCGCAACCTGTCACCTGCCTTGCAGCCGTACCGCGACTACCTCACCTACTACATGCTGAAGAGCAACTTCACCGGTGCACCGGTGCCGGACTATCCGATGCTCGACATCGCATTCCTGCCCAGCATGGTGCTGCAGGCGGCCGGGGTGCCTACCGATCCGTACTTCTCCGCGGCGACCGAGTTGCGCACGCGCTGCAATGGCCTGTACGACGACTGTGCCGTGCCGGGCCTGCTGGAGTCCTACCACGCGTGGACGATCGGGCGGCTGCACGTGTATCAGTGACGGGTGCGTCGGATGGCTCGGAGAGACAGCGGTGTGCATGGATGGTTCTTCCTGACCATGCACGTCAGACAAGAGCAGTTTTTGTCGTCATCTGGCAGAAGCAGGCTCGCATGATCCTGCGGGCGCGGCGTTGTCATCAGGCCGGCCGGGATGAGCGCCTGAGCGGCGCGCGCGGGAGAGGTGTCCTGGCGAACCGGAGTGACGCCGCAGCCAAGGCTGTGCTGGCAAGCGTCTTGCGTGGTGACTGTCATGAACGACATCACTCCCGACACGCCCATGCACGCCGAAACCGCATCAGGAAACCAGCGGGCGCTGGCTGCAAATGACGAAGCTGCCCTGGAACAGCAGATGACCGATCTCGGTCTCTCGAACGACACCAGGCGATTCCTGCGTCACGTCCACCTCGCCGAGAAACAGCTCAACGACGCCTTCAGCAGGACTCGGCAAGGCGGCGAGCTGGAAGAGCAGGTGAGCCAGGTCTATCGCGACCTGTATGGAGATGGTTGCCCCGTGCGTACTTCACGCTAGAAAGCACGGCCCCTTCCCGGCCATGCTCGCGGGCTTCCGGTGTCGGCAATCCGTGATGCAGGGCGAACTCCTCGCGCTCAATGACGCTCCGTTCCGGCCTGATCGAAGTAGGTCCAGTGCTTGCCATCGGTGCTGAGCTGCTTGAGTTGCACCGTGAAATCGAAACGGGTGGTGGATAGCGGGCTGCCATCGATGCGCTGCATGTCGAGCCGGGTAGCCGGTTGCTTCGGCTGCAGTGAGGCCGGTGTCATGTGGTAGTCGGTCAGCGGGCGCATCAGCGTGCCGGCCAGTGCCTCATGCAGCACACGACCTTGCGCCTTCGGTAGCGGCAATCCCAGCAACGCGGCGATGGTGGGGGCGACGTCGACGTTGCCGCTCGGCAGCGGATCGCTGAAGCCTTGCTGGAAACCGGGGCCGGCGGCGAGCAAGGTGTTGTGCACGTCGATCGGGCTGAAGCTGCCGTGTTCGCCGCGCTCGTTCGCCTGGCTGGCGTATTCGGTGCCGCGAAAACCCTGGATTACCGCGTCGGCATCCCACGCGTAGCTGATGATGATGTCCGGTCCGCGCGCGGCGTTCTCCAGGTGCACGCTTTCCGCCGGCAGGGTGCCGGGGATGTCGCCGTAGCGCTTCGCCACGAAGATCGCGCCGATGTACTCGCGCGACTGCAGGAAGCGCACGGTTCGTTTGACCAGCGCGGCGTCATGTTCGGGCTGATAGAAGTATTCGGTGCCGCCATTCGGCGCGAGCACCAGCGCACCCTTGGGCAGTTGTTCGGGTACGACGTAACTGGGCGTGGTGTACGGGCCTGGCTTGCCGCACAGATGGCCGTCATCGTCGTAGCGGGTCGGTTGCAGCGGACTGCCGTCGGTGCGCAGGCCGCTCAATACCGGTACGTACAGGCAGCCGTAGCCGTCGAACGCGGTGAAGCCGGCCCGGCTGAGTTGATCGGCCAGGCGGACGCCGCCGGAGACCGAGTAACCCCAGTCGTTGTCGATGCCGGTGACGCGGCCGTCATTGATCTGGCGCAGCGGGAACAGGTCGCGCGGGCCGGCGATGTTGCTGTGGCCGTGATCGGACACCACGATGATGTCGGTGTCCTGCGCCATGCCGAGCTGCTGCAGTCGCGCCTCGAGCTGGCCGAGCAGTTCGTCCTGTGACTTCAGCGCGAGGTGGAATTCCGGTGAGCCGACGCCGTACTGATGCTGGGTGGTATCCGGGTTGCGCAGCCACACCACGCTGAGGTCGGGCCGGTGCTTCGGCAGGATCACGTCGAGGTACACCTTCATCATCCACGCGTTGGCCGGTGCGGGCGTGGTCTCCGCGGCGGCGGTGGCGTCCGCGGTGACGCCGTCCTTCAGCGTGACCAGCTTGCCCTGTTCGGTGGGCGAGTCGTTGCCCTCGCGCAGGCTGAGCTGGCCGGCGGGATAGGCGTACGCGGAATGGGCGGGCAATGGATAACCGGCCTGTTGCAATTCTCTGGCGAACGCCAGCGGCAGCACGGCATTTTCGTCGAGGATCACGCCGCCTTTGCCGTCATTGGCACGTCCGTAATCCTGCAGGAACGCGGGGCCGGATTTGCCGACCGCGGCGGTGGTCAGGCCGGCTTTCTGCGCGGCGGCGAACAGCGTGGGCAGTTCGAGCAACTCGTGGTCGAAGTGCGCATCGAGGTCACGCAGCACGGCATAGTCTTCCGTGTAGACCGGATCACGGAAGTCCGCGGCCATGCCCTTGGCATTGGGGCCGCTGGCGCCCGGTGCCCAGAAGCGGTTGCCGTAGAAACCGAGCGGGCCGGGGAGGGCGCCGGTGGCGAAGCTCGATGCGTTCGCCATGGTGAAGGTGGGGTAGGTCGAGTGGTTGTCCTCGAACCTGCTGCCACGCTGCGCCAGTGCCAGCAGGTTCGGCGTGTCCTCGGCGCTGACCGCATCCGGGCGCATGCCGTCCCACACGAACAGGATCACCCGGTGCGGTTTCGATCCTGCGGCGCCCGGGGCCGCCTGCACGCTGGGCAGCGTGATCAGCAGGGTGAAGGCACACAGGAGGAACGACAGCGGCAGGTGGCGGAACGTGTTGGTCATGGGGCAACCCGGACGGTGGAGAACCTGACATGCTGCCCGCCGCATGTTGCAGTTTGCGGTCGGTCGCACTCGCGGCTGTGACAGTGTGCTGAACAGTGCCAGCAACGGGCATACGTGCCGAGCATACGCGGCGCGAAGTCGACGCATGCCTGTCACGCGCCTGCAGCGATGCTGGCCGAGCATGCGCGCATCTTCGTCAGCCCTGTGGAATCCGCATGCGTCGTCTGCTGCCCGCGTTGTCTTTCGGCGTACTCGTGATGTTGTCGTCCGTGCCGGCGATCGCCACGCCCGTCCTGTTGATCTCGATCGACGGCCTGCGTCCGGCCGACGTGCTGCAGGCGCGGCAGCGCGGCTTGAAGCTGCCGAATCTCGAAGCGTTCCTGCAGCGTGGCGCGTATGCCAGCGACGTGCGCGGCGTGCTGCCCACGCTGACCTATCCCAGCCATACCACGCTGATCACCGGTGTCTCGCCGAATCTGCATGGTATCGGCGGCAACCTCACCTTCGATCCGACCAACAAGAACGAGCAGGGTTGGGAGTGGTACGCCAGCGATATCCGCGTGCCGACGCTGTGGGATGCGGCGCATGCGGCCGGCCTCAGCACGGCCAATGTGCACTGGCCGGTGAGCGTGGGTGCGCAGGTCGACTGGAACCTGCCGCAGATCTGGCGCACCGGCACGGCCGATGACCGCAAGCTGCTCGCGGCGCTGGCCACGCCCGGCCTGCTGCCGTCGCTGGAAAAGCAGCTGGGCCCATACGCCGACGGTATCGACGAGAGCCTGGCCGGCGACACCATCCGCGCGCGCTTCGCGCTGACGTTGCTGGAGACGCGCAAGCCGCAGTTCATGACCGCATATCTCACCGCGCTCGATCACGAGCAGCACGCGAGCGGACCGGACACGGCGGCCGCACACAACGTGCTGCAGCATATCGACGCGTTGATCGGCGAACTGGTGGCCGCCGCGCAGCGCGTGCATCCGGATGGCGTGGTGGCTATCGTTTCCGATCACGGTTTCGCACCGGTGCAGCAGGACGTCAATCTCTACCTGCCGTTCATCAAGGCGGGTCTGGTCACGCTGAAGGACGGCGAGGTGACTGACTGGCAGGCGATGCCGTGGAACGACGGCGGCAGCGCGGCGATCGTATTGCATGACCCGTCGAACACCGCGGTCAGGGCGAAAGTCGCCGCCTTGCTCAGGCAGCTGCAGGACGACCCGCAGTACGGCATCGCGCACGTGCTGGATCACGACGAGGCCGTGGCCTGCGGCGGCACGGCACAGGCCAGCTGGTTCGTGCAATTCAGGCCGGGCAACGAAATGGGCATCAAGCCCGATGCGCCGGTGCTGTCGCCCGGGCATTACCGCGGCATGCATGGTTACGACGCGGCGCTGCCCGAGATGCGCTCGACCTTCCTGATTGAAGGCAACGGTGTGCCGGCGGCCAGAAATCTCGGCTCGATCGACATGCGCGATATCGCACCTACCCTGGCGATGCTGCTTGGCGTGCAGTTGCCGCAGGCGCAGGGCAAGGCCTTGCTTGAAGTGGATGCCACCGTCGCGACCAGTGCGAAAAGCCGGAATCCGCCCACGCATGCAGCCATGGGCGACAGCACGAAATAGACGTCCATACGCATTCGTACATGCAGATGTAACGGCGGCATCACATTCGCAAATCATGCTTTGCGGACTCCCACCGGAGGGGTTCCGGTGACTCCCCGCCACCTGTGACGCCGGCATTCCTGACGAATGCCTGCGCGAAGGATTCTGCATGTCTATACACAAGGTTTCGATCCGCCGGACCGCACTTGCACTGGCCACTTTCGGAGTGCTGCATGGCACGGTGGTGCTTGCCGCCACGACTGGCAGCGGTGCCGTATCCGCGATCACCGCCACGGCGAATGCTGTGTCGGATGCCAGCGTGAACAACGCCAAGGTCATGGAAGCCGTGTCGGTAGTGGCCGCCGGTGAAACGCGCCAGATCCAGAAAGTCACCATCGAAGACATCAAGGTGCTGCCGCCGGGAAGCAGCCCGCTCAAGGCGATCGACAAGCTGCCGGGCGTGAACTTCCAGGCGGCCGACCCGTGGGGCGCCTACGAGTGGTCGACCCAGATCACGCTGCACGGCTTCGACCAGAGCCGCCTCGGCTTCACCCTGGATGGCATCCCGCTCGGCAACATGAGCTACGGCGTCACCAACGGCCTGCAGATCACCCGGGCGATCACCAGCGACAACATCAGCGTCGTCGAACTGGCGCAGGGTGCCGGTGCGCTGGGTACTGCAGCCAGCAGCAACCTCGGCGGTACCATCCAGTTCTTCTCGGCCGACCCGGACAATGTGGCCGGTGCGCGGATCAATCAGTCGATCGGGTCCGATGGCACGCATCGCACCTTCGTGCGGGCGGACTCTGGCGATTACCACGGCTTCTCGATGTATGCGTCCTACGACCATGCCGACACCAACAAGTGGAAAGGCTACGGCGACCAGAAGTCCGACCAGATCAACGTGAAAGGCGTGTACCAGTGGGGCGATGGCAACCGCGTCAGCCTGTTCGTCGACAGCTCCCGGCGCAAGGAATACGACTACATGGATCTGTCCCTGGTCAGCCAGAAGGCACTGGGCTGGAACTGGGATTACCTGCAGCCGAACTGGGCCGAGGCGGTGCAGATCGCCAATGCCTACAACGGCCACGGCGCGTATCCGGCCGAGCTGTCCAAGCTGCCGGCGGGTTACGACCTGGTCGACGCGACCTATTACGCCGGTGGCGGTATCCGTCGCGACAACCTGACCGGCCTGAGCGGCTCGTTCAATCTGGGTGGCGGTGCCACGCTGAACCTGGGCAGCTACTACCACGGCGATCGCGGCGAGGGTCAGTGGGCCACGCCGTACGTGGCGTCGTCGGCCACCGTGCCGATCGCGATGCGCACGACCGATTACGGGCTGGACCGTACCGGCGTCACCGGCTCGCTGCAGTTCACGCTGGGCGGCAACGAGATCGAGCTGGGCGCATGGGGCGAAAGCGCCAACGACAACCAGGAACGCAACTATTTCAAGCTGTCCGGCCAGTACAACTACCTCAGCAATTTCTACGCGAGCCAGCCGCCGTTCGCGCGCGGTTTCTTCCAGAACTACGACACCACCACGCGCATGGCTTACGTGGAAGACACCATCCACCTGCTGGATGATCGTCTCACCGTGAATTTCGGCACCAAGTCGTTGAACACGACCACCACCGCCAAGTCGCTGTTCCCCAGCGCACTCGCCGCCGGCCGCGTGAAGGCCAACGAAGGGTTCCTGCCGCAGGCCGGCGTCGACTACAAGCTCGACAGCAGCCAGGATATCTACGCGTCCTACAGCAAGAACCTGGCGGCCTACGGCATCTTGCCGTTCAGCCAGTCGCAGGCCTCGTTCAATGCCAGCAAGAGCAGCTTGAAGCCGGAGGAATCGCAAACCTTCGAGCTCGGTTACCGGGTGCATGGCGATACCTTCGAGGCCTCCGCGGACGCCTACTTCACCCGCTTCAGCAATCGCCTGCTGTCGGTCTCGCCGTGCCCGGCCGTGGTCACCTGTTCGGCGATCCTCAACAACGTCGGTTCGGTGAAGAGCACCGGTCTCGATCTGGCGCTGATCTGGAAACCGATCGAGCATGTGCGCTGGCTCAACTCGCTGTCGTACGACAAGTCGACGTATCAGGACGACTATCTCAACAACGGTGTGGTGGCCACGGCCGGCAAGTACGTGGTGGGTATTCCGACCTGGATGCTCACCAGCGACGTGAGCTACAGCTCCGGCGCGTGGAGCGCCAATCTCGACGCCAAGTACACCGGTCGCCGCTACATCACCTACATCAATGACTCTGCGGTGCCGTCGTACTGGCTGCTCAATGCCGGCGTGAACTACGACCTTGGTGCAGTCTCGATGCTCAAGGACGTCAGCCTGGGCCTCAACGTGACCAACCTGACCAACAAGCATTACTTCGCCACCACCGGCACGAACGGCTATGTCGCCTCCGACCCGACCGGCCAGAACCAGACCTTGATGGCGGGTGCGCCGCGGCAGTGGTTCTTCAATATCAACGCGAAGCTCTGAGCGGATTGTTTGAAACAGATGCGGCGCGGCCCGGGAGGGTCGCGCCGCATCTGTTTCCGGGACACGCCGGTTTGGCAGCTGTGAATTGCTGGCATGCCGTGACTATGATCGGCCGGTCCGTTGACGCAGGGGTCTTGCATGTCCAGTTCTCACCCATCGGTCGGTTCGACGGTGCACCGCCCGTATCCGCGCCCATGCCTGGCCATGGGCGTGACGGTGGCGGCCGCGGCGGCCATCGTCGGTGCAATCCTGGCCGATCCTGCCGTTGCCGATGGCTGGCGACTGCTGCATTGGCTGTGCAAGCCGCTGGCCACGGCACTGATCTTCCTGCTGGCATGGCACGCACAACCCGCGCTGTCGGTGCGTTACCGGGGCTGGATCCTGACCGGCATCGCCTGCTCGCTGCTGGGCGACGTGTTGCTGATGTTGCCGCAGGATCTGTTCGTGCCGGGACTCGTGGCGTTCCTGTGCGGCCACCTGTGCTTCATTGCTGCTTTTCTCGATGACAGTCGGTTTGGCGCGCGCCCAGGGTGGCTGCTCGCCAGTCTCGCTTATGGCGCGGCCAACCTGTGCCTGCTGTGGGATTCGATCGGTGCCGCGTTGCGCCTGCCGGTGATCGTCTATGTGCTGGTGCTGGCCGGCATGGGCGGGCAGGCCTTGGGACGGGCGCGGATGTTTGCGCAGCACGGTGATGCACGGGCCGGCAGCGCGCGGCGGGCGGCCATCGGCGCCATGTTGTTCATGCTCAGCGATACCTTGCTGGCGTGGAATCGCTTCCATGCGGCGATCCCGTTGTCGAGCCTGTGGGTGCTGTCGACGTATTATCTGGCCATGTGGTGGATCGCGCGCTCGGTGCAGCGCGACGACACCCGGATCGAGGCGGCCATGATCAAGGCGGAAGCGGCGCAGTGAATACGCAGGAACTCATCATCACCTGGGCGACGCCGGTGTTCTTCCTGCTGATCGGGATCGAGCTGCTGGTGGCGAAGCTGCGTGGCCGGCGCGCGTATGCCAGCAACGACGCGATGAACAGCATCGGGCTGGGCGTGATCTCGCAGATCGTGGGCGTGTTCAGCAAGCTCCTGACCCTGGGCATCTACGCGTGGTGCGTCGAGCACCTGGCGCTGTTCGCGCTGCCGGCGGACAGCTGGTGGGTATGGGCCGGCGCGTTGCTGCTGTACGACTTCTGCTACTACTGGCTGCACCGCTGCGGGCATCGGGTGAACATCCTGTGGGCCGCGCACGTGGTGCACCACCAGAGCGAGCACTACAACCTGTCCACCGCACTGCGCCAGACCGGCAGCGGCGTGCTGCTGGGCTGGCTGTTCTATCTGCCGCTGGCCGTGCTCGGCGTGCCGTTCAAGGTGTTCGTGATCGTGGCGCTGATCGACCTGCTGTACCAGTTCTGGGTGCATACGGAGCAGATCGGCCGGCTCGGCTGGTTCGACCGGGTGTTCTGCTCGCCGTCCAATCATCGCGCCCATCACGCGGTGAACGATCGCTATCTCGACCGCAACTACGGCGGCATCCTGATCCTGTGGGATCGGCTGTTCGGCAGTTTCGTCGAGGAAGACGACAACGACCCGCCGGTGTACGGCACGCGCTCGCCGTTGCGCAGCTGGAATCCGCTGTGGGCGAATGCCGAGGTGTACTGGCACACGGCGGTGGATGCGTGGCACGCGCAACGCTGGCGCGACAAGCTGCTGCTGTGGCTGAAGCCGCCTGGCTGGCGGCCGGCCGACGTGGCGGCACGCTATCCGAAGCCGCCCTTCGTGATGCCCAGTGAACGCTTCGATCCACCGGTGCCGAAGGCGTTGATGATCTATGTCTTGCTGCAGTTCGCGCTGCTGCTGGGAATGACCACGCAGTTCCTCGGCATGGCCGGCAGCGCCAGCCTGCCGACGTTACTGACTTACGCGTTCTATGTGGTGGCCAGCCTGAGTGTGCTCGGCGCGCTGATGGAACGGCGGCCGTGGGCGCTGTGGGCGGAAGGTCTGCGCGTGCTGCTGACGGCATTGCTGCCGCTACTGCTGGGTCGCTGGTTCGGCATCGATCATCTGGATGGCCATATCGTGCTTGCCATCGCCGCGGTGTTCGGACTCAGCGCGCTGGCGCTGCCGTGGCTGGGACGACCGTCTTCCGTTGCAGGGGTGGCTTCAGCCGCGAATTGAAGGGCATCGCGGCTGAAGCCGCTCCCATAGTTCTGGCTGCCTGTGTTGCACTGCGCTGTGTGTGCCGGGATGCATTCGCTATGATCGCCGCTTGCTTCCAGGGGTCAGGCGATGAGTTTCTTCAGCAAGCTGGTGCGGCACAAGTCGGTCGAGCAGTTGCAGGCAGAGGTGGGCTCGCGGGGCGATTTCCGCCGCGTGCTGGGCTTGTGGCAGCTCACCGCGATCGGCATCGGCGGCATCATCGGGGTCGGCATCTTCGTGCTGGCCGGCCAGCAGGCGGCGACTAACGCCGGTCCGGCGGTAGCGTTGAGCTTCATCATCGCGGGCCTCGGCAGCGCTTGCGCGGCGCTGTGCTACGCCGAGTTCGCCGGGCTGATTCCGGTCACCGGCAGCGCCTACACCTACGGCTACGCGGTGCTCGGCGAGTTCGTCGCCTGGGTCATCGGCTGGGATCTCTTGCTGGAATACGCGCTGGTGGTCGCGGTGGTGGCGATCGGCTGGTCCGGCTATGTGCAGGTGCTGCTGAACTCCGCCGGCGTGCATCTGCCGGAGTGGGCGCAGCAGAGCATGAGTGCGCAGACCATGCAGTACTACATGCAACATTTCTTTGGGCAGCAGGTCTTCGGTACGCACGGTGCGACCGCGATCACCGCGCCAAGTGACGGCCATCGCTTCAACGTGATCGCCGCCGGCGTCTCGGTAGCGGTGGCGGTGCTGCTGACCGTGCGCACCGAATGGGGCGCGCGCTTCAACACGGCGGTGGTGACGATCAAGGTGATCGGCGTCTTGCTGGTGGTTCTGGTGGGCGTGTTCTACATCAACACGGCGAACTGGCATCCGTTCATTCCTGCGCGCATCGTGGATGCGACCACCGGGCTTGGCCACTTTGGCTGGCAGGGCGTGCTGACCGGCGCCAGTGTGGTGTTCTTCGCGGTGTTCGGTTACGACACGCTGACCACGGCGGCGGAAGAGGCGAAGCATCCGCAGCGCGACCTGCCGCGCGCGGTGCTGCTGTCGCTGGCGATCGCGATGGTGCTGTACATCGCGGTGTCGCTGGTACTCACCGGCATCACGCCGTACAGCCACCTCGGCGGCGATGCGTCGGTGTCCGATGCGTTCGAATCGATCGGGCTGCACTGGCTCAGCATCATCATCGCGGCGGCCGCGGTGATCGGCGTCACCAGCGTGCTGTTCGCCTTCATGCTGGGCGCGGCGCGGATCTGGTTTGCGCTGGCGCGCGACGGCCTGTTGCCGGGCTGGTTTGCGAAAGTCAGCCCGCGCTTCGGCACGCCGGCGCGGCCGACCATCATCCTGGGCCTGTTCACCGCGCTGATCGCCGGTCTGCTGCCGATCGGCGAGGTGGCCGAGCTGGTGAACATCGGCACGTTGAGCGCCTTCATCATCATCTGCGGCTCGATCATGCTGCTGCGCGTGCGCCGCCCCGACCTGCAGCGCAACTTCCGCACACCGGCGGTGTGGTTCACCGCGCCGTTGGGCATCATGTTTTCTGCCGTGCTGATCTACGGCCTGCCGTGGATCACCTACGAGCGCTTCATGATCTGGATGGCGCTGGGTTGCGTGATCTATTTCGCGTACGGCATCCGCCACAGCAAGCTGGCGCAGCCGGGCGGCGGATGAAATCCGTCGGGATCAGTTGCCGACGGCGCTGACGATCCGATCGCGTCCGCCGCGCTTGGCCTGCCGCATGGCCTGATCGGCGCGTGCCAGCAAGGCATCGACCGTCTCGCCGCTCTGGCGGTATTCGGCGGCCCCGATACTGACGGTCAGCTGGCCATCCGGGCGCTTGATCGTGCGGATGGCCAGCCGCAGTTGTTCGGCCCGTTCGCGCGCCTGCTGCAGGTTGAGGCCGGGCAGCAGCATCGCGAATTCCTCGCCGCCGATGCGGCCGATCAGGTCGGTCTGGCGCAACTGGGTGCGCAAGGCTGCGGCCAGTGCGACGAGTGCGTTGTCGCCAGCCGCATGGCCATACTCGTCATTGAGCTGCTTGAAGTGGTCGGCATCCAGGAACAGCATGCATACCGGCTTCTGCTGGCTGTGAATGTCCAGTGCGAGCTGGGCCAGTTCGAGAAAGCGGTTGCGCAGCAGCAGGCCGGTCAGGCCGTCCGTATTGGCCTGCTCGCGCAGCTGCCGTTCCAGCCGGAACTGCGCGAACAGCGTGCGCGCCATGAACGCGCGCAGCACCGCCGACAGCGAAATCGCGATCGCCATGTACACGAAGTACTGGAAAATCTGTATGCCATGGGTGGTGCCGAGCAGCAGCATCGGCAGCGGCCCCACGACACACAGCGTCATCGCCACGATGAAGTCCCGGCGACTGAACCAGATCACCGCCGAAGCCACCGGCAGCAGCAGGCCCGGGAGCACCAGCGGCTGACCCTGCGGGCGACCGATGCTGCTGAGATTGATGCCGATCTCCAGCAGCAGCACGCACGTAAGCGTCAGCAAGCTGAGCGAGCGCGGTCGCTGCACGCGTCGGGCGACCGTGGCCGCCAGCAACAGCAATGGCACCGGTAGCAGCCGCAGCGGCAAGGGTACGGACGACGGGCGGAGGAAATGGCTGGCGAGGACGGCAAGCCCGAAAGCCGCGGTGGCCATCAGCATCAGGGCACGGATCATCGGCGCCATCTGTCGCGCCAGATAGTGGGCGTAATCCTGCGGTTGATCCGCATGGCTGGCATGCAGCCAGCTCTCGAACGAATCGGGCGCACGGGTTTCGGCAGGTGGCAGATGTGCGGTCATCGGCATGAAGCCAGCAAGATGGGTGCCATGACGCTCTTCGCGGGCAGATCGGGACGGCAGGGAAGTGCGGTCGTGACCTTCGGCATGGGTGAAGCGCGGCAGTACCGGTCTAGCATCGACCCCCTGGATTCATGTCGCGGCAGCTTTAAAGCAGCATGGATTCCCGGACTCCGTCTGGTTTCATCCGGCTCGCATCGCGACCCCGGCACCTCCGCCAGACTTCCCCATCCCACCCGGAGAAAACATTGAAAGTCACCCGTCTCGCTTCCGCCCTCGCCGCTGCCGCCTTCGGATTGGCCAGTTTCAGCGCGTTCGCCGATGTCCCGGCGCCGCAGGATGTGCCGTATCAGGGCACATTGAAGATCAATGTGGACGCCACCGATCTGGCCCACCGTATCTTCCGCGTGCACGAGGTGATTCCGGTGCAGGCCGGTCCGCTGACCCTGCTGTATCCGCAGTGGCTGCCGGGCAACCACTCGCCGAACGGCACGATCGACAAGATGGCTGGACTGGTGGTGAAGGCGAATGGCCAGGTGCTGCCGTGGACGCGCGATCCGCTCAACGTCTACGCGTTCCATGTCGACGTGCCGCAGGGCGCCAGCGGTGTGGAGGTGGAGTTCCAGTTCCTCTCGGCACAGGACCAGCGCCAGGGCCGCGTGGTGATGACACCCGAGATGCTCAACCTGCAGTGGAATTCGGTGACGATGTATCCGGCCGGCTATTTCGCGCGCCAGATCAACACCGAAGCCAGCGTGAAGCTGCCCGCCGGCTGGCAGGCAGGTACCGCGCTGGAAGTGGCCTCGAAGGATGGCGACACGCTGAACTTCAAGCCGATCAACTACGACGATCTGGTCGATTCACCGATCTACGCCGGCAAGTACTTCAAGCGCATCGACCTCGATCCGGGCGCCAAGGCGCCGGTGCACATGGACATCGTTGCCGATGACGCGAAGTACCTGGAGATCAAGCCGGAGCAGATCAAGCTGTTCCAGAACCTGGTCCAGCAGATGTACAAGATGTACGGCGCGCATCACTACGACCACTACGACTTCCTCGTCTCGCTCAGCGAGAAGATGAGCGGCAATGGCCTCGAGCATCACCGTTCCAGCGAGGACGGCACCTCGGCCGATTTCTTCACCGAGTGGAAGAAGAACGCACTGGCTCGCGACCTGTTCTCGCACGAGTTCAACCATTCCTGGGACGGCAAGTATCGCCGTGGCGCGGATCTGGCCACGCCGAACTTCAACGTGCCGATGAGCGACACCCTGCTGTGGGTGTACGAAGGCCAGACCCAGTTCTGGGGTCAGGTGATGGCCGCGCGTTCGGGCCTGTGGGACACCGATCAGTCGCATGACATGTGGGCCTTCACCGCCGCCACCTACGACAAGGGCCGCCCCGGCCTGGCCAGCTTCCGCAACGTGCAGGACACCACCAACGACCCGATCATCGCGCAGCGTCGCCCGTTGCCGTACCGCAACTACCAGGCCAGCGAGGACTATTACTCGGCCGGCCAGATGATCTGGCTCGATGTCGACGGCCAGCTGCGTGAGCTGAGCGGTGGCAAGAAGACCATCGACGATTTCGGCAAGGCGTTCTTCGGCATGGACAGCGGCAAGTGGGACGTCAATACCTACACCTTCGAGGATGTGGTCAAGACGCTCAACGGCATCGCGCCGTACGACTGGGCGAAATACCTGCGCACGCGCCTCGACGGTCACGGTCCGTTGATCGGCGGCATCGAGTCGCACGGCTGGAAGCTGGTCTATACCGACAAGCCGTCCGACGCGGTGAAGGCGATCGAGGCACGTCGGCATAGCGCCGACCTCACCTATTCACTGGGTGTTTCCATCGGCAAGGGCGGCAGCATCGGCGACGTGCTGTGGGACGGCCCGGCGTTCAAGGCCGGCCTGTCGCCGAGCATGACGGTGATCGCCGTCAATGGTCGCGATTACGACGCCGACGCGCTCAAGGAGGCGGTGACCGCTTCGGCGAAGGACAAGAACCAGCCGATCGAGCTGCTGGTGAAGAACTTCGACCATTACCAGACCATCCGCATCGACTATCACGACGGTCTGAAATACCCGCACCTGGTGCGCGACACCAGCAAGCCCGACACGCTGACCGCGCTGCTCAAGGCACGCTGAGGCCACAACTCCTCCCTCTCCCCTCCGGGGAGAGGGTTGTGACCGAAGGGAATCCCCTTTCGAGAGGGTGATGGGCGGGGCGGGTGCTCGCGACGGGCCATCGCATCACCGCCACATGCGCACCTTGCCAACTCGGCTATACTGCGCTCCCCCGCGGTGCCGGCCTTGCGGCCACAGCATCGCGCGCGGTCATACATGCGCCCGTAGCTCAGCTGGATAGAGTACTGCCCTCCGAAGGCAGGGGTCGTGGGTTCGAATCCCGCCGGGCGCACCATTTCCTGTGACACCTCCTGCTTTTGTCGAAACGCCGTCCGGCGCTGTTGTGCGCATGACCTATGCTTGAGCATCGCCAGGCTTCCGGGAATCGTCATGCCCGTCACCACTGAAAAACCGATCGCCGCGAAGGTGCTGGTGATCGGCCATCGCGGTGCGAGTGCGTTGCGGCCGGAACACACGCTGGCCTCGTACGCCAGGGCGATCGCCGACGGCGCCGACTTCATCGAGCCGGATCTGGTGATGACGAAGGATGGCGTGATGGTGGCGCGTCACGAGAACGAGATCGGCAGTACTACCGATGTTGCCGCGCATCCGGAATTTGCCGCGCGCAGGACCTGCAAGAGCATCGACGGCGAGGAAGTCAGCGGCTGGTTCAGCGAGGACTTCACCCTGGCCGAACTGAAGACGCTGCGAGCGCGCGAACGACTGCCGCAGCTGCGCAGCACGCAGTACGACGGGCAGTTCCCTGTCGCCACGCTGGACGAGATCATCGACTTCGTCGCGGCCGAATCCGTCGCACGCGAACGAGTCATCGGCATCATTCCGGAGATCAAGCACGGCACCTATTTCCGTCGGCTCGGCCTGCCGATGGAGGACGCGCTGCTCGCCACGCTGGCTGCGCATGAGTACACACGCGCCGCGCCGCTGGAGATCCAGTCGTTCGAGATCGGCAACCTGAAATATCTGCGCGGCAAGCTCGTCGCCGGCGATCACGCCAACATCCGGCTGCTGCAATTGCTCGGCGACGATGGGCAGCAGCCGTACGACGTGACCGCAGCGGGCGGCAAGCTGAGCTATGCGCAGATGATGTCCCCGGCCGGCCTGCGCGATATCGCTGCGTATGCGGATGCGATCGGCCCGAACCTGCGCGCGATCATGCCGCTCCGGCACGACGGCACGTTTGCCGCACCCACGACGCTGGTGCGTGACGCGCATGCGGCCGGGCTGGAACTGCATCCGTACACGTTCCGGCCGGAGAATCATTTTCTGCCCAGGAGCCTGTGGCTGGGCGGCGATCCGCGAATGTTCAACGAGGCGGGCTCGATCGCCGAGATCCGCGCCTATCTCGACGCCGGCATCGACGGGTTCTTCACCGACGCTCCGGCGCTCGGCCGCAAGGCGGTGGACGGGCGCTGAGTCGGACAAACAAAAGGCGCCTTGCAGGCGCCTTCTGTTTGCAATGGCTGGGTCGATCAACCCTTCTTGATTTCGAAATCCTGCTTGGCCACCGATTTTCCATCGAGCGAAATCTCGACCCGGTACTTGCCTTCGGGCCACAGGTCAGGATTCTGCACCTTGAACGTGGTGACGGCGGGACCGTCAGTCGCGATCGACTGGCTGATGCTGCTGACCAGCTGGCCCTGACCTTCCAGATAGCTCCATTTGGCGTTGAGCGTGGCACCGCCGCTGCGGCCTTCGGTGGCAACACTGGCGTAAATCATCTTGTTGTCGGGGGTGAAACTGCTGCTGGCCCGAGTCACCTGATGCTGTGCATTCACGTCGCTGCCGAGGGTCAGTTTGGCCACCGTCAGCGGTGCTTCCGCAGGCGCTGCTGCCACCGGCGCGGCTACGCTGGCAGCGGGTGCCGCGCTGGCTGCTGTGCTGCTGCCGACAGGTGCCGCTGCCGTGCCGCTTGCGGCGGGTGCGGGCGTCGCCGGCTTGGCCGCGGTGCTGGCCGACGCAGGTGGGGTGGCCGGCGTGGCCGGTTCGTTCTTGCCGCAGGCGCTGAGCAGCAGCAGGCCGGCGAGACTGGCGCTGTATAAGGCGGTGATACGGATGGAACGTGTCATGTGAGCTCCAGGGTCGATGACGTGGCGATTACCTTCCATGGCCGTTGCCGCAGCGCCGTCCGGGCGCCTTGGTCAGAGCCCGAAGGCTAGCGCTGTCGATCTGAAGCGTGGATTACCGGGGAATGCGGCATCGACTGAACTTTCACGCAGCCATGACGCAGGAGGCGGCATCGCCTGCCGGGCGTCCACCGCGCCGACAATCGGATGCCTACTGGCGAACCGTGCGCGGGTTGCCCGGTGTGGCTGGCGTAGTGCTGCGGAACGGGTTGATGTCCAGTCCGCCGCGGCGGGTATAGCGCGCGCTCACGCTCAGCTGCTGTGGCGCGCAGCGCTGCATCAGGTCGACGAAGATGCGCTCTACGCACTGCTCGTGGAATTCGTTGTGATCGCGGAACGAGACCAGGTAGCGCAGCAGCCCGGCGTGGTCGATCGGCGCGCCGCGATAGGCGATCTGCACGCTGCCCCAGTCCGGCTGGCCGGTGACCGGGCAGTTCGAACGCAGCAGGTGCGAGACCACGGTTTCCGCCACCGGTGTGGCGCTGACATCCGCCTGCAGAAAACCGGCTTGCGGTGGGCCGTAGTGATCGATGGCGATGTCCTGCGCGTCGAGCAGATGGCCGTCCAGATCGGTGACTGGCAGTGCCGCGGCATTCGCTTCGCCGAGCTGCACGCCGACTACCGCACCGGCCGCAGCGGAGACGTCATGCATCAACGTGCGGGTAAGCGTGGCCGCGTCGGCGATGCGTTCCTGCGCGAAGCCGTTCAAGTACAGCTTGAACGATTTCGATTCGATGATGTTCGGCGAAGCCGCCGGCACGCGGAACTCGGCCAGCGCCACCACCGGCTTGCCGCGCAGGTCGAGCCACGACAGCTCATAGGCGTTCCAGATATCGACGCCATGGAACGGCAGCGGCTCGGCCACGCCGATCTCCGCGCGCTTGTCGGCGCGCGGGATGGCAAACAGCAGGGTCGGGTCGTAGCGATCGGCGTAGATGGTGTTCTTGCCGAGCGGGGAGTGTTCGGGGGTGCTCATGCTGCACATTTTAGCCCGTCCTGCCTATCTCATCGTGTGCCGAGCGGTTCCTGGCCTCCCCTGCAGGCAGGGGAGGGGGCATCGGAAGCGTGAGCGCAGGCGTTTACGCGTTGACCATGTGCATCATCGCGGCGGCGTAGCGCGTGCCGGCCGCCGCATCGGGCGGGAACACCGCGTCGATCGCCGCGAGCTCGGCGGCGCTGAGCCGCACATCCAGCGCACCAAGATTCTCGTCCAATCGCGAGCGGCGCTTGGTGCCGGGAATCGCCAGCACCTCGGTGCCCTGTGCCAACACCCAGGCGAGCGCCAGCTGTGCCGGTGAGCAGCCCTTGTCAGCGGCGAGCGCTTTCACCTGTTCGACCAGCTGCAGATTGCGGGCAAAGTTCTCGCCCTGGAAGCGCGGGTTGCCGCGACGGTAATCGTCGGCCTCGAAATCCTCCGGTGAACGGATCGCGCCGGTGAGGAAGCCGCGACCCAGCGGCGAATAGGCGACCAGGCTCACGCCGAGCTTGCGGCAGGCGGCCAGCATGCCGTTCTGCTCGGGGTCGCGCGTCCACAGCGAGAACTCGCTTTGCAGCGCGGCGATCGGATGCACGGCATGGGCACGCTCCAGCGTGGCGCCGGACGCTTCGGACAGGCCGAGATGACGCACCTTGCCGCCCTGCACCAGTTCGGCCATCGCACCCACGGTCTCCTCGATCGCGACCTGCGGATCGACCCGGTGCTGGTAGTACAGGTCGATGGTCTCGATGCCGAGCCGCTTCAGGCTCGCCTCGCAGGCGGCCCGCACGTACTCCGGGCGGCCGCTGATGCCGCGCCGGGTCGGATCGCCGGCATCGCGCACGATGCCGAACTTGGTGGCGATGAAGGCCTGGTCGCGACGGCCCTTGATTGCCTTGCCGACCAGTTCCTCGTTGGTGAACGGGCCGTACATGTCGGCGGTATCGAGCAGGTTGAGGCCGCGGTCCAGCGCGTGCTGGATGGTGGCGATCGATTCGGCGTCGGCGCGCTGGCCGTAGAAGTCACTCATGCCCATGCAGCCGAGGCCGAGGGCGGAAACGTTCGGGCCGTGGCGGCCGAGGATGCGGGTCTGCATGGTCGTGGTTCCGTGGTGAGGGCGAGAGCATGGTGCGCCATGCCCATGCTCGGATAAATACTCAATAATGGCCATCACTATTCAATCATCGGCAACAATAGCCATGGACCGTCTTGAAGCGATGCGGCTGTATACGCGGATCGTCGAGCTGGGCAGTTTCACTGCCGCCGCGGACGATCTGGATCTGCCGCGCGCCACCGTCACGCATGCAATCAAACGGCTGGAAGCCCGGCTCGGCGCGCAGCTATTGCAGCGAACCACCCGGCGCGTGCGCACCACCCGCGATGGCGAGGTGTATTACGGCCACTGCGTGCGCCTGCTGGGCGACATGGACGAGGTCGAGGCCGATTTCCGCGAGGCGGCGGTGCAGCCGAAGGGCCGCCTGCGCGTCGATCTTCCAGCGTCGCTGGCGCGACTGCTGGTGATTCCCGCATTGCCGGATTTCTTCGCGCGCTTTCCGCTGATCGAGCTGGACATCGGTACCGGCGACCGCTTCGTCGACCTGGTGCGGGAAGGCGTGGACTGCGTGCTGCGCATCGGCGAGCTGGGCGACTCCGGCATGGTCGGCCGTCGCGTGGCGATGCTGGAACAGGTCAGCGTGGCCAGCGTGGACTATGTGCGCCGGCACGGCATGCCCGATTCGCTGGCCGCGCTGCACGACGGCCATGTCGCGGTGAACTGGTCCTCGCCGACGACGCGTCGCGCCGAGCCGCTGGAATTCATGGTCGGCCGCAGACGGCGCGAAGTGATCCTGCCGGGACGCGTCACCGTCAGCGGCATCGATGCCTACCTCGGTTGCTGCGAAGCGGGCTTGGGCATCGCGCAGATGACGCGCTACCGCATCGCCGAGGGGCTGAAGCATGGAAAACTGCGCGAGATCCTGCCGGCCTATCGGCCACCGTCGTTGCCGATGACCGTGCTGTATCCACAGCAGCGGCAGATGCCGGCGCGGTTGCGCGTGTTCATCGACTGGCTGGTCGAGCTGACTGCTGGCCAGCGCTGACGCGTGGGTGTCACGACGCGCGCGGCGGCCCCGGGCGCGGCGCGCTGGTGCCCAGCGTATCGCTGGTCAGCGGTGCGCCGGCAGTGATCAGCGCTGCACGCTGCTCGGCCAGCGGCAGGCGCAGCATGCAGTCCTCGAAGCGGGCGAGTTTCTGGAATACCGCCAGCGCCTGCACTTGCGCGACGAGTGCGGCGCTGTGCGGCCAGCGTACGGCGTCGATCTCGTAGCGTACGAACGAGGCGGTGCGGAAAAAGCTGGCGATGCTGATGTCGGCGATCGACAGCGCGCCGAATGCGAAGCCGTCATCCGGCAACTGATGTTCGATGTAATCCAGCGCGGCGGGAATTTCCACCTCGCGCGCATGCTGTACCACGGTCTCGTTGGCCGCTTCGCCGAAGACATGGCGTTTGATCGCCAGTTGGTGGAACAGCCGCCAGATCAGGCCATCGGCCAGCCGCGTGTCGGCGTATTCCTCCAGCCAGCGTGCTTTCGCGCGGTCGGCGATGTCGCGCGGATAAATGGCCGGCGTGGGGTGCCGGTCTTCCAGGTACTGGCAGATCACCGAGGAATCGTTGAGCACCAGTTCGCCGTCGACCAGTACCGGGATGCGCCGCAGCGGGCTGATCCGGGCGAATTCATCGTTGCCGACGAACGGTGCGATCGGGTCGATCTCGTAGTCGAGCCCTTTCAGCTCCAGGCATGCCAGCACCTTGCGCACATACGGCGAGATGTAATTGCCGATAACTCTGAGACGCTGCGGCATGACGGCGACTCCGGGAGACGGAGTGCGCAGCGTGCGATGGCTGCCGCATGCACGTCAAGCAACGGCCGGCCCGGGTGCTCGGCCGGTCACATCAGGCCGGGCATGGCCACCGAACGGCGCGCCGAGGTGATCGGAGGGGTCGCCACGGGTCACCGGGCAAAGGGGGAAATGACCGTGTCGCGCCATCCGCCAGCGAATTTCGGCGCTGGCGCGCCATTTGCCGCCAACCGGCCCGGCTGCGGGGTGCATGTACCTTTGGCACAGGGAGGGCGGCGCGATATCGCGCTAGCATCAGGCGGTTGTGCGTCAACGCGACCGTCAGCGGTTGCGCCACCCAGTTCTCGTGGAGGTCAGGATATGCATGTGGTGATCGGCAAATCGCGTCTGTTCGGCGCAGTGATCTTGGGTCTGCTGTCGACGGCCGTGGCCGCGCAGGGGCGCACCCTGGGGACGGAGGACTACGCGCGCGCGGAGCGCTTCGCCATCTACAACACCATGCCGCTGGTCGACCACGCGGTGCAGAAGGTGAACTGGCTGGACGACGGCCACTTCTGGTATCGCGATCACGACAGCAACGGCGACCATTTCGTGCAGATGGACGCGGCCAGCGGCAAGGTCGCGCCACTGTTCGATCAGGTCAAGCTCGCTGCCGCGCTGGGCAAGGTCACCGGCAAGCCGGTCGACGCGAAGAAACTGCCGATCACCGGCTACAGCGTGATGCCAGATGGCCGTGCCGATATCGCGGTCAGGGATGCGCACTATCTGTGCGACCTGCAAGCCGCCGGCATCTGCAGCGCCGGCAGCGGCGCGAAGACGGACGGCAAGACGGAGCATGGCAACGAGCCCGGCGTGCTGTCGCCGGACAAGAAGACCGAAGCGTTTATCCGCCACTGGAACCTGTGGCTGCGCGACGTCGCCAGCGGCAGAGAAACGCAGCTCACCAGCGATGGCGTGGAGAACTTCGGCTACGCCACCGACAACGCGGGCTGGAAGCACACCGACAACGCGATTCTGGTGTGGTCGCCGGATTCGACGCAGATCGCCACGTTCCAGCAGGACCAGCGCAAGACCGGCGACATGTACATGATCAGCACCAACGTCGGTCACCCGAAGCTGGAGGCGTGGAAGTATCCGCTGGTCGGGGACAAGGACGTGACCATGATCGAGCGCGTCATCATCGACGTGCCGAGTCATCAGGTGGTGCGGTTGAAGATGCCGGCGGACCAGCATCGTTCGACTCTTTGCGACGACGTCAGCTGCGGCCCCGATGGCGGCTGGGACGACGTGAAGTGGGCGCCGGACGGCAAGACGCTGGCCTTCGTGTCCACCTCGCGCGACCACAAGCACGAATGGTTCCGCATCGCCGATGCGAAGAATGGTGCGGTGCGCACCGTGTTCGAGGAAAGCGTCAAGACCTACTACGAAAGTGGCAACGACCAGGTCAACTGGTTCTACCTGCCGGAGAGCCACGAGGCGATCTGGTTCTCCGAGCGCACCAACTGGGGCCAGCTGTACCTGTACGACCTCAATACCGGCAAGCTCAAGCGCGCGATCACCACTGGCGACGGCAACGTCACCCAGGTGCTGAAGGTGGATCCGAAGACGCGCACGCTGTGGTTCCGCGGCGTCGGCCGCGAGCCGGGCGTCAATCCCTACTACCAGCAGTTCTACAAGGTCAGCCTCGACGGCGGCAAGCCGACCCTGCTGACGCCGGAGGCGGCCGATCACACGGTGGCGCTGTCGCCGGATGGACGTCTGTTCGTCGATGCGTATTCCACCCCGACGGAGCCGCCGGTAACCGTGCTGCGCCATGCGCAGGACGGGCACACCGTGGCGCAGGTGGCCAAGGCCGACATCAGCCGACTGGTCGCCAGCGGCTGGGTGCCGCCGACGCCGATCGTGGTGAAGGCGCGTGATGGCAAGACCGATCTGCACGGCATGCTGTTCAAGCCGACGAATTTCGACGCCTCGAAGAAATACCCGATCGTCGACTACGTCTACCCGGGTCCGCAGACCGGTTCGGTGCGCGGGCGCAGCTTCCTGCCCTCGCGCGGTGACAATCAGTCGCTGGCCGAGTTGGGCTTCATCGTCGTGGCGATCGACGGCATGGGTACGCCGTGGCGCTCGAAGGCGTTCCACGATGCCTACTTCGGCAACATCGGCGACAACACGCTGCCTGACCAGATCGCCGGGCTGAAGGAGCTGGCCAAGCGCTACCCGTGGATCGACCTCGATCGCGTCGGTATCTGGGGCCACTCCGGCGGCGGCAACACCACTGCCGACGCGATGTTCCGCTATCCCGATTTCTTCAAGGTCGGCTGGGCCGAGAGCGGCAACCACGACAACCGCAACTATGAGGATGACTGGGCCGAGAAATGGCAGGGCCTGCTGGTCACGAACAAGGATGGCACGACCAACTACGACGACCAGGCCAACCAGAGCATGGCGAAGAACCTCAAAGGTCACCTGATGCTGACCCACGGCACCATGGATGACAACGTGCCGACCTCGAACACCTTGCTGGTGGTCGATGCGCTGATCAAGGCGAACAAGGACTTCGACCTGCTGCTGATTCCCAACGCTCACCACGGCTACGGTAAGGCCACGTCGTACGTGGCCCGGCGGCGCTGGGACTACTTCGTGCGCAACCTTGCTGGCGACACACCGCCGCGCGAGTACGAGATGAAGGTGCCGAAGGACTGAGCTTGATCCGCTCTTCCACGGAAGAGCGGATGGCTGCAAATTCGGGGCGTGATGCAGGGATCGGGTTCGTCAGATCCGGTGATCATCCCGAGTCCGTGGTAAAGGAATGGCCCGGTCAGGCGTTGCCCGCTGACCGGGCCATTTCGTTTAGCGGGGATTGATGACTTGCGCGGCACCCTTGGCCACTGCTTCGTCGAGCAGTTTGCCGATCTGCTGATTGGCCTGCGCGGTAGCCTGCTCCTGGCGTTGGCCGAGTGCTTCCTGTTTGGCGCCAAGCGCTTCCTGCTGCTTGCCCAGTACCTCTTGCTGCCGCCCAAGATCATCTTGTTGCCGGCCGAGTTCGTCTTCACGCGACTGCAGCGTTGCCTGCCTGGCGTCGAGCTCTGCCTGACGTTTGTCGTTGCTGGCTTGTCCGCTCAGCGCGGCCTGTTCACTGGCCAGCTTCGCTCGCTGGCTGGCGAGCTGCCCCTGCTGCGATCCCAGCGCACCCTGACGCGCACCAAGGCCGCCCTGCAAACCTCCGAGCCGGCCCTGTTCGCCGCCCAGCGCGCCCTGCTGCTTGCCCAGCGCCGTCACCGGTGCATAGATCGCCTTGGCGCGCTGAATATACGCGCTGTCACGCACCAGATAGGCCTTGCCGCCGCGGCGAAACCACAGCATCGGCGTGTGGGTCTTGCGCAGCTGTTCCACGGTCTTGAGGTCGTTCTCCGAACCGCTGATGGTGACTGCATCGTCGTCGATCAGGGCGAAGCCGTTGCGGGCGTTCGCATAGGTGTCGATATCGACATGCCGCGCCGAAAAGCTGTTTCCGGGATTCGGCGGCGGTGGTGGTGGGGTTGGAGGAAGCGGCGGCGGTGGCGGAGCCGGTGGAAGCGGTGGCGGTGGTGAAGGCGGCAATGGTGGCAACGGCGCAAGCGGCGCAAGTGGCGCGAGGACGCTGGGGGTCGCGTGTGTTGATGCCGCTGTCTGCGGCGAGCTCGCGGTGACGCGCCAAGGCAGCACGCCAGCCAGCACGATCAGGACGATCAGTGGCCATCCGCGTGCGTGCCGGCGGGACAGGTTGTCGGACTGTTGCAACATGGTCAGTCGCCTCTTCAGGTTATGGAACGATGGCGAAGCTCCGGCCAGGCCGGAGTGCATCGGGTGGGCAACGCCCAGGCGCAGCAGCAGAAGGCCGTAGGCCTGCGGCATCGTGCCGGTCTGCTGCAGTACCTGCGCATCGCAGGCGGCCTCGCGGCTCAGCGCGTACTCGCGCACCGCCCACGCCACCAGTGGATGAAAGAAGAACAGCCGCTGCGCAATGGCGGGGATCCAGCCAAGCCACAGGTCGCCGCGACGCAGATGCGCCAGCTCGTGGGCCATCGCCATCGCCGATTCAGTCAGCGTCAGCCGCTGATCGGCCGGCAGCAGCACAGTCGTGCGCCACAGGCCGGTGACCTGCGGCGAACTGATCGCGGCGGAAACACGCAGCTGCGGCACGCGACGCAGACCAAGCCGGCGGACCTGTTCCGCGCAGACGGCGCGCAGCGAATCATCGGTCAACGGTTGCGAGTGGCGCAGCACGCGGCGCGCGCTGCGCCACTGCCTGCTCGCGATGAGCAGCTGCACGAGCACGGCGGCCAGCCACAACGAAATCAGGATCAGCCGCCAGTGCGAATACCACGCGGCCGGCAATGACTGCACCGGTTCGGATACCACCCGGGTCACGGGCACGGCATTCGCGATGGCAACGACTGGCAAGACGGCGTGATCTTGTGCAACGGTCGCGATCTGCGCTGTCGGAGCCAGTACGCGCAATTGCAATGGCGAGCTCCAGCACAGCCCGAGAATCAGCTGCAGGCCGACCAGCCACCACAGCGTGCAACGCAACGCGGACGGAAGTTGCGGCAGCAGGCGGCCGATCAGCCAGACGGCACTGATCAGAAGCACGGCCTGGGCCGAAGTCCAGGCCAGCCGGATCAGCAGGGTATCGAGCAGGACAGTCAACGATGCCATCTCAGGACTCCTTGCGCCGGGTCTGCAACTGCGCGACCAGCGCCTCGAGTTCGGCCAGCTCGGTCTCGCTGACCTCGGCATGCTCCGACATCCAGGCGACGAACGGCGAGACCGAACCACTCAGCGTCTTCTCGACGAAACTGCCCACCGCGCTGCGCATCGCCTCCTTCGGTCCGGTCGCGGTGCTGTAGCGAAACATGCCGCGCAGTTGCCGACGCTTCAGATAGCCCTTGCTGCGCAGGCGTTCCATCATGGTCAGCACAGTGGAGCGGGCGAGCCCGCGCGGCTCGCCGAAGCCGCTGGCGACCTCACCGACGGAGGCACCGCCGTTTTCGGCCAGGTAATGAAGGAGTGAAAGCTCCTGATCGCCGATCGAGGGTTTGGACATGGCCGGAGTACTTCGTGACTACAGGTGTAGTCACGGTACGCCTTGACTACACCTGTAGTCAACAGGTCGCCGGCAATGCACTGTACGGATAGGAACGCAAAAAAAACCGGCGCCATGAAGCGCCGGTCTTTCTCTGGATGCCACTGAGCGATCGGTCGATCAGAACGTATATCGCAGCGTCAGCATCGCCGACCAGCGTGATACCACGCGGCTGGGGTCATAGAAGCCGCCGTCGTAGACCTGCAACTGCTGCGGCTGGTAGTTGCCACTCTTGTCGGTGGGCAGCGAATAGACGTACTGACCCTGCGCATTCACGCCGGCGTAGCTGGCCAGTGTGCGCGTGGGGTAGATGCCGGTGTTGCTCGACCTGCCCCAATCCTTGTTCATCAGGTTGAGGAAGTTGTACACGTCCAGCCGCAACTCGCCCTTGTTGCCCTTGAAGATGCCGGGCACCTCCTGCGAGAAACTCATGTCGAGCGTGTTGACCCACCCGGTGCGGTCGCCGTTGCGGCTGGCAACCTGCCCGCGGTGGTCGCGCAGGTAGGAATCGCTGGCCAGGAAGTTCTGGAACTGCCGGATGACCTGCGCGCTGGTACCCGCGGCATATGCCACCTTCGGGTCGTTGGCCGATGGAATGTAGGCCGGGTCCCAGCCGGCGATGCTGTCGCCGTTGGCGTCGTTGCTGAATACCCAGGTGTAGGGATTGCCGGTGCGGCCGTTGTAGAACATCGACACCTGGCTGCGGTAGTCGCCGAAGAAGTTGTGCTGCCAGGTCAGCGACGCCTTGAAGCTCTTGGCGATGCTGTAGTTGGATGTGGCGGCGACATCCGCGTTGGGGTTCAGCCGCGCCACGCGCTGGTAGCCGTTGTAGGCGATGGTGTCGGTGCCCGGATCGACGTCGGTGGCGTGATTGAAGGTCAGGCTGACGTTGCCGGTGAAGCCGTCCGAGAACGGCTTGCTCAATGCCATGGTGAAGCTGTCCGACTTGCCCTTGTGGGTGTTGGTGAGCAGGGTCGACGCAGTGCTGAACGCGCGGTTCTGGTTGGCCAGTGCATCGGCCGTCTTAGGTGCCTCGCCTGGCGTCTTCCAGAACTGCAGGCGGCCGTCCGGCAGCGTGCCGGTCGGTGCGCCGAAGTTGACCGCCTGGTACAGGATGCCGTCGTGTACCTTGATGTGTTCGTATTCGGCCGAGGCCACCAGGCCCCACCACGGCAGTTCGCGATCCAGCGCCAGGCTGGCCTTCCACACGGTCGGCAGGTGGAAATTTTTGGCGATGGTGTCGATCGAGCCGGCGCCACCACCGGCCGGAATGTTCTGATGGAACGGATCCGGACTGAACGGGGCACTGGCCGGATTGAACGAGGTGTACGAGGTCAGCGTGACGCCGTTGTTCTGGAACGGGTTGGTCATCCACACCGTCGGCGGCGAGGTCTGGAACAGGCCGACACCGCCGCGCAGCTGGGTCTTGTAGCTGCTGTCGAACGCATAGTTGAACGACAGCCGCGGTTCGACCACGCGGTTGCTCGAGCCGACCGTGTAGTTGTTCGGATAGCCGAATGCCTGCGCGAAGCCCGCGTTGTACGCCGGCTCGGCACTGGAGTGCGGAATGTCCACGCGCACGCCGTACTGCACCGACAGCTGGTTGTCGACCTGCCAGGTGTCCTGCAGGAACGGACTGTACTGGCTGTAGGTCCACTTGCCGGCGATATCGGCGAGCACGTGGCCCGGCGCCGGGTGATACAGCACGTACTTGTTGTAGTTGCCGGACAGGAAGTTGGCGATGCCCCAGAAGTTGTACTGGCCGAATTCGGTCTGGCCGAACAGGTTGTTGATCTTGTTGCGCTGGTAGTCGACGCCGCCCTTGATCGTGTGGTCGCCGAGAATGTACGTGCCGGCGAGGAAGACGTTGAGCTTCTTGGTGTCGATGTGGTTGTAGTGGCGGAACTGTTCCTCGCCGAGATTGATCGACGGACCCTTGCCGTCCGCCGCAAGGTTCACGTTCACGGCCGGCTGCTGCCAGGGCGCGGCAGTGTCCTGCACGTACTTCTGGAAGCCGATCTTCGCCTCGGTGGAGAAATTCTCCGACCAGTCGTCGAACACGTGGGCGACGTAGTTGTTGGTGGTGATCGTCTTGGTATAGGTGTAGCTGGTCAGGCCCACGCTGTTCGGGCTGTTGCCGCCCACGGCGGGCAACAGCTCCTTGGTGTTCTGGTAGGTGAAGCTGGCACGGTGGTCGTTGCTGATGTTCCAGTCGATCTTGCCGAGGTAGCGCTTGTCGTCGTAGGTCAGCCCGGTCGGGCCACCGAAGTTGCCGGGGGTGAGGCCGAGCTGTTTGGCCGCGTCGATCACTTTCTGCAGGTCGCCCGGCGACACCTTGTTGCTGGTCGAGGGTCCCTGGCCCAGCGAATAATCCAGGCCGTTGGCCGAATCGGCGCCGATGCCGGTGGTCTTCTCGTGTTCGGCGGAGACGAAGAAGAACAGCTTGTCCTTGATGATCGGACCGCCGACGTTGAGGCCGCCGGTCCAGTCCTTGCCGTAGCCATGGTACGTGTAGCCGTGGTCGCTGCTGGGCAGCCAGCCGGCGTCGCCGACCAGCTTGCGGGCATTGCGATACGCGTAGTACACCGAACCATGGAACTGGTTGGTGCCCGACTTGGTCACCGCGTTCACGTCGGCGCCGACGGTGTCGGAGATGACGTCGAAGTTGGCGGTGGAGATGTTGTACTCGGCGATCGTCTCCGGCGAGATCGGCGCTTTCTGGTATGGCAGGCCGTTGGCGTTGAGGCCGAACGGATCGCCCTGGGTCACGCCATCGACGCTGATGTTGTTGTAGCGGTTGTTCATGCCGTTGGCGGAGATCGATCCCACGCCCTGGTCGAGCACGGTGATGCGCGGGTCCAGCCGCGCCACGTCATCGATCGAGCGGTTGCCCTGCGGCGTAGCCTGCAGCTGCCGCTGCGAAATGTTGGTCGACAGCCCCTTGTTGTCCGAGGAGAACGTCTGCGCCAGCGCCGAGGCGCTCACGGTGACGCCGGCCAGGTTCTTCGCGCTCTGCGCGCTGGCGCCCATGCTCAGGTTGATCGAGGACGGCTGGCCCAATTGCAGGTAGACATTGCCCTGCTCGACGGCGACTGCACCGGCCTTGCTGACACTGATGTCGAACGGGCCACCGACGCGCAGACCTTGTGCCGCGTAGCGACCGTCGGCATCGGTGGTTACCGTCTTGGAGGTGCCGGAGGGTTCATGCACGATGGTCACCGTGGCACCGGCGACCGGTTGGCCCTGGGCGTCCAGTATGCGACCGTTGACGCCGGAGGTGGTGACGTTCTGCGCGGCGAGCGGTGCCATGGCGAGCAGTGCAGCGATGGCGATCGGCAGTGCCCGCATGCGGATTGAGTTTGTCATCGAGGATCCTTGATGTGGTGACGGTACGGGAGTGCTCCCTCGCACGGGAAATCCATCAGGCACCTTGCCCCATGAACCGGATCGTCGATGTATTCCCCGCTGGCAGTCGACGGGCAGCAGCGGTGAACAACCGACGACCTTCGAGCCAAGCCGGGATTCTAGACCTGTTTTTATGACAACCGAATGGCTTCCGACTGTGGCAACATGATGGGCCGCGAGAGGCACAAGTATTCCGTGAACCAGCGCGCCTGTTGGTGCCCCCGGACTCAGAACGCCATGTCGAACGCCACCTCGCCCTGCACGCCAACCTGATACGCCGAAACACGGCGCTCGAAGAAGTTGGTCACCTCCTGCACGTCCTGCAGATCCATGAAGTCGAACGGATTCTTCGCGCCGTACTTCTTCGGCATGTCGAGCTGTGCCAGGCGCTGGTCGGCACAGTATTCGAGATACTGGCGCATGTCCTTCACCGACATGCCGACCACCCCGCCGGCGAGTACGTCTTCGGCGAACTGGGTTTCGCAGGCGATCGCGTCTTCCATCATTTCCTCGACCTGCACGCGCATGGCGTCGTCGAAAAGATCCGGCTCCTGCTCGCGCACGGTACGCACCACCTCGAACGCGAACGCCATGTGCCCGCTCTCGTCGCGGAACACCCAGTTGGTGCCCGCGGCCAAACCGTGCAGCAGGCCGCGTGAGCGCAGGTAGTAGACGTAGGCGAACGCGGCGTAGAAGAACAGCCCTTCGATGCATGCGGCGAAGCAGATCAGGTTGAGCAGGAACTGCCGGCGCTGTTCGCGCGTTTCCAGTCGTTGCAGGCCCTGGATCGAGTCGATCCACTTGAAGCAGAACTCGCCCTTCTGCCGGATCGACGGAATCGTCTCGATCGCCGCGAATGCGCCGTTGCGTTCAGCCGGATCGGGAATGTAGGTGTCGAGCAGGGTGAGGTAGAACTGCACATGCAGCGCCTCCTCGTACAACTGGCGCGAAAGGTACATGCGCGCTTCCGGCGCGTTGATGTGCTGGTACAGATTCAGCACAAGGTTGTTCGACACGATGGTGTCGCCGGTGGCGAAGAACGCCACCAGGCGCTGGATCAGGTGGCGGTCGGCGGCGGACATCTTTGCGCTGAGATCGCGCGTGTCCATCGAGAAATCCACCTCTTCGACCGTCCAGGTGTTCTTGATCGCATTGCGGTACATCTCGTAGAAACCGGGGTAACGCATCGGGCGCAGGGTGAGCTCGAAGCCGGGATCGAGGATGTGGGCGTTGCGGATGGGCTGGGCGGACATGGATTTTCCTTGTGTAGTTTGCAGCCGATGAGGCGCGAGTGCCTTGGCTCGTCATCCCAGCTTTCGCTGGGATGACGAGCGTGGTGTTACTGGCAGGCTTCGCAGTACTCGGGATTTTCCAGCGAGCAGAACACCGCGGCGTTCGCCTGCGCCTGATCCACGACCAGCACGGTCCGGTCCGCCGTCACCGTGGTCTTGGCGATCTTCGTGGCGGGGCGCGAGCGCAGGTAGTACGTGGTCTTGATGCCGGCCTTCCACGCGTACATGTACATCGAGCTGAGCTGGCCGATGTTCGGGTTTTCCATGAACAGGTTCAGCGACTGGCTCTGGTCGATATAGGCACCACGGGATGCCGCCAGTTCGATCAGTGCCTTCTGCGGCAGCTCCCACACGGTGCGATAGATCGCGCGCAGGCGTTCCGGGATCGCCGCTATGCCCTGGATCGAGCCTTCGGCCAGCTTGATCGCATCGCGGATTTCCGATGTCCACAGGCCGAGGGTCTTCAGTTCGTCAGCGAGGTAACGATTGACCTGCAGGAAATCGCCCGACAGCGTCTCGCGCTTGAACAGGTTGCTGACCTGCGGCTCGATGCACTCGTAGCAGCCGGCGATCGAGGCGATCGTGGCGGTTGGCGCGATCGCGATCAGCAGCGAGTTGCGCAGGCCGTGCTGCTTGATGCGTTCGCGCAGGGCATCCCAGCGCGCGCTGTCTTGCGGCGTGGCATTCGCCCAGTAATCGAACTGCAGTTCACCGTTCGCGGCGCGGCTCTCGGCGAAGCCCGGGTGTGCGCCTTCGACGGCGGCCAGTTCGGTCGACATCGACAGCGCGTGGAAATAGATCTCCTCGGCGATGCGGGTGGACAGTGCCAGCGCTTCCGCCGAATCGAACGGCAGCCGCAACTTGAAGAACACGTCCTGCAGGCCCATCACGCCGAGACCGACCGGACGCCACTTCATGTTGGCGGTGCGTGCGGTGTCGATCGGATAGAAGTTGAGATCGATCACCCGGTTGAGCTGGCGCACGGCGGTGCGCACGGTCGAGGCGAGCTGCTCGAAGTCGAACGCACCATCGGTGACGTGCCTCGCCAGATTGATCGAGCCCAGATTGCACACGGCCGTCTCGCTGGCCGAGCTCACTTCGAGGATCTCGGTGCACAGGTTGGACAGGTGGATCACGTTGTCGGTATGGGCCGTCTGGTTGCTGGTGGCGTTGCAGCGGTCCTTGAACGTCATCCAGCCGTTGCCGGTCTGCGCCAGTGTGCGCATCATGCGGGCGTACAACTCGCGGGCCTTCACCGTCTTCACGGCGAGACCGTTCGCTTCGGCTTCACGATAGGCGTGATCGAAGGTCTCGCCCCAGCTGTCGACCAGATGCGGCATCACCTTCGGATCGAACAGCGACCAGTCGCCATCGCTTTCGACCCGGCGCATGAACTCGTCGGGTATCCAGTTCGCGATGTTGAGGTTGTGCGCGCGGCGCGCATCGTCGCCGGTGTTGTCGCGCAGCTCGAGGAAATCCTCGATGTCGGCATGCCACGATTCCAGGTAGACGCAGGCGGCACCCTTGCGCTTGCCGCCCTGGTTCACCGCGGCGACCGAAGCATCCAGCGTCTTCAGCCACGGCAACAGGCCATTGGAATGGCCGTTGGTACCCTTGATCAGCGAGCCGCGTGAACGCACGCGCGAGTAAGCCAGGCCGATGCCGCCGGCGAACTTGCTGAGTTTGGCGACGTCGGCGTACTTGTCGTAGATCGACTCCAGCGAATCGAGCGGCGAGTCGAGCAGGTAGCACGAGCTGAGCTGCTCGTGACGGGTGCCGGCATTGAACAGCGTGGGCGAGCTGGCGATGTATTCCAGTGACGACAACAGCCGATAGAGTTCCAGCGTTTCGCCGATCTCGTTGCCACCGAGCGCGCAGGCGATGCGCATGAAGAAATGTTGCGGCGTCTCGATCACCAGCCGCTGCTGCGGATGACGCAGCAGGTAGCGGTCGTACACCGTGCGCAGGCCGAAGTATTCGAAGCGGCGGGTGGCGAGCGGATCGATCGCATCGTTCAACTTGCGTGCGTTGATGGCGACGAAATCGCGCAGACGTGCATTTAGGATGCCCAGTTCCGCGCCGCGCGCAATCGCCTGCGAGAAGCTCTGGATTTCCTGGCCGCTTACTTCCTTGTCGATGTAGGCGCCGAGCAGGCGCGCGGCGAGCTGGCCGTATTCGGGTTCCTCCGCGGTCAGTGCGGCGGCAGTGCGGATCGACAACTGATCCAGTTCCTGCGTGGTGGCGCCGTCATACAGGCCGCCAATGGTCTTCAGTGCCACGCGCAGCGGATCGACGCCATGCAGGCCTTCGCTGCTGCGGGTCACTGCGCGCACGATCTTGTTGACGTCGACGGTTTCCTGGCCGCCGTTGCGCTTGGTCACGCGCATCTGGGACGGGTTGTGTGGCGGGGTCAACATGAAGGCGGTTTCGGGCGAGGACGGTATGGCCGCTTCAGTAGCGGGTGAATCCACGCGCGCGACGGTGCGCTCGCGCTCTGCGGTATCGAGGGGCTGCATGGTTGGTGGCTCCGGGCATGGACATCAAACGCCTGCTCCCGCGCGCAGGGCCTGAAGCGATGGATTCCGGGGACGGCCCACAATGCAGTTGCCGTGTGGCCTACTGCACTGCGACATGCCTCCCCGCGGAAGCCGTCACTACGCACCGGGACACGTTCGTCCCGATGTGCCGGCAGGTCTTCGGACTTGCGGACATGGATCTTGCGATCCGCCTACTTGCTCCCGCTTCCCAGCCGCCGAGGGCCAGTGCATGTGGGTGCTTTCGTTTCCGCTTTACCGCTGCGGGGCAGTTCCGGATTCACACCGGATTCCCTTTTAAGCCCGACCGACGATCGCGTCTGGACGGGCACCGACGGGCACAACATATCGGGTGCTTCGGGCAGGGTCAACCCAACAGGTTGTGCACAAGTCGGGTAATAAGCCGGGTGCGGCAAGTTGCGGCGCGGGCTCTGCTGGGACGCGCCCTATTTCAGAGCGCGTCGTGATCCAGCTCGCCGGTGCGGATGCGTATCACCTGTTCCAGCGTGCTGACGAAGATCTTGCCGTCGCCGATCTTGCCGGTGCGGGCGGAGTGCTGGATCGCTTCCAGCACTCGATCAAGCTGGTCGTCGGCAATCGCCACTTCCAGCTTGATCTTGGGCAGGAAATCGACCACGTATTCGGCGCCCCGGTACAGCTCGGTGTGACCTTTCTGGCGGCCGAAGCCTTTCACTTCGGTCACGGTCACGCCCTGCACGCCGACCTCGGCCAGCGCCTCGCGTACATCGTCCAGCTTGAATGGCTTGATGATCGCCACGACCAGCTTCATGGGCTTTTCCTTGAGTCGGCGTAGATCGACACGATAAACCTGCATTCTGCCTGCCCGGCGCAGTGTTGTCGCCTGAGCGTCGTCGGTGTAGGACAATCCCTACAGTTTTTGACGGAGCGTACCGATGGCAGCCGCGATTTCCATTCACCTACTATTTATCTCGACGAGCTTGAGGCGCTATCCATGATGGATAGGCAGGATATCGATCAGATTGCCCTGCGACTTGTGTCGTTGGTACCGCCAGGATTGGCACAGGCGCAACAGGATTTGCGAGCCAACTTCCAGGACGTTTTGGCGCAGGGATTGCGCCGCCTCGACCTGGTCACCCGCGAAGAATTCGAAGTCCAGACACAGGTGCTGGCGCGTACCCGCGCCAAGGTCGACGAATTGGAGCGACGCGTGGCCGAGCTCGAGGCCGCCGTAGCTGCCCGCGGGGGCTAGCAACAACCAACCTCCCGGGAGCCGCCCCCGATCTGTCACCCTCACCCCGAGAACGATCGGGGGCGGTTATTTATCCAGCACTGTCGATGGAGTCGCGCGATGTTCTTGCATATCAGCGACTTCTCCGTGCGTCATCAGCGGCCTTCGGCTGCATGAGTCTTGCGGTCACCCTCAGCCGCGCCCAGGAAGGCATCGCCGCACCGCAGGTGATGGTCGAGGTGCATCTTTCAGGCGGTCTGCCCGCCACCAATATCGTCGGCCTGCCCGAGGCTGCGGTACGCGAGGCACGAGATCGCGTGCGCGTGGCGATCCAGAACACCGCTTTCGAATACCCCAACCGCCGCGTCACCGTGAACCTGGCGCCGGCCGAGCTGCCCAAGGATGGCGGCCGTTTCGACCTGCCGATCGCGTTGGGCATTCTCGCAGCCAGCGGCCAGGTGCCGCGCGACAAGCTGGACGATTGCGAATTCCTTGGCGAGCTGGCATTGAGCGGCACCTTGCGCAGCGTCTCCGGCGTGTTGCCGGCGCTTTTGCGTGCGCGCGCACGTGGTCGCCGCGTGGTGGTGCCACGCGAGAATGCCGCCGAGGCGGCGCTGGTGCCGGATGTGGATGTACGGGTGGCCGACACGCTGGCCGAGGTGTGCGGCTGGTTGCGCGGTGCGCAGGAGCTATCCGCACCGATCGGCATTCCCAGTGATGGCGGCGCGAACAATGGCCCGGATCTGCGTGATGTGCGCGGTCAGCTGCAGGCGCGGCGCGCGCTGGAGATCACGGCCGTCGGCGGCCATCACCTCCTGTTGGTGGGTCCGCCCGGTACCGGCAAGACCATGCTGGCTGAGCGCTTGCCTGGCATCCTGCCGCCGCTGTCCGAGTCGGAGGCACTGGAAACCTGCTCCGTGCTGTCGGTAGCCGGGCAGGATACCGATCTCGCGCAGTGGCGACGGCGACCCTTCCGGGCGCCGCATCACACCGCGTCGGCGGTGGCGCTGGTCGGCGGCGGCTCGTATCCGCGCCCTGGCGAGATCTCGCTGGCGCACAACGGCGTGCTGTTCCTGGATGAATTGCCGGAGTTCAGCCGGCATGTGCTGGAAGTGCTGCGCGAGCCGATGGAGTCCGGCCATATCGTGATCTCGCGCGCCGCGCGGCAGTCGACATTCCCCGCCCAGTTCCAGCTGGTCGCGGCGATGAATCCGTGTCCGTGCGGCTATGTGGGTGACCCGCGCCAGCGCTGCCAGTGCACGCCGGATCAGATCCAGCGCTATCGCTCGCGCATTTCCGGGCCGTTGCTCGACCGCATCGATCTTTGCGTGGAAGTGCCACCGGTACCTCTGGCCGACCTCGGTGCGCCGCGCAGTGAGCGCGATGAGGATTCCGCCACCGTGCGTGCGCGTGTGCTGAAGGCACGCCGGCAATCGTTGATGCGGGCGGGCCGGCCCAATGCGGAAATCAGCACGCGCGAACTGGAGCGTGATTGCGCGCTGGGCTCGGCCGAACGGCGTTGGTTCGAGACGGCGCTGGAACGACTGGGTTTGTCCGCGCGTGCCTATCACCGCGTGTTGCGGGTTGCGCGCACGATCGCCGATCTCGATGGTGGAGCGGCCCTGCTTGAACGCGAACATCTGGCCGAAGCACTGCAATACCGGCGCTTCTGAACGGTGCTACGCCGACCTCGGCCTGGCCGCTGGACGTGTCCGCCGGCGCATGCTCCGATAGCAGCCTGACGTTCGCCCAGGGACTGCGATGACTATCGAGCTCGGCCTGATGCTCGCCGGCATGCTGATGATCGGCTTCCTGGCGCAGTGGCTGGCGTGGCGGGTGAAGCTGCCGGCGATCCTGTTCCTGCTGCTGGCCGGCATCCTGCTGGGCCCGGTCAGCGGCGTGCTTGATCCCGACAAGGTGCTGGGCGGTTTGCTGTTTCCGATCGTGTCGCTGGCGGTGGCGCTGATCCTGTTCGAGGGAAGCCTGACCCTGCGCTTCCACGAATTGCCTGGCATCGGCCATGTGGTGCGCGGGCTGGTCAGCTACGGCGCGGTGACCGCCTTGCTGCTGCTGGCACTGGCGGCGCACCTCGTGGCCGGACTGAGCTGGTCGATCGCCCTGCTGTTCGGCGCGCTGGCCTGTGTCACCGGGCCGACGGTGATCGCGCCGATGCTGCGCACGCTGCGACCGAATGCACGCATCGCCAACACCTTGCGCTGGGAAGGCATCGTGATCGATCCGCTCGGTGCGCTGTTCGCGGTGCTGATCTTCGAGGCGATCGTGTCGCGGCAGGAAGGCCACACCATCGGCATCTTCGTCGCCACGATCGGCTGCGGTGCGGTGATCGGTGCGCTGAGTGCATGGCTGACCGGATTCCTGCTGCGCCGCCAGCTGATTCCCGAATATCTGCAGAACTATGCCGTGCTGGCGGCCGTGCTGTTCGCCTTCAGCGTTTCCAATGTGATCACGCACGAATCGGGATTGCTGGCAGTGACCATCATGGGCATCGCGCTGGGTAATTTGCGTGGCGTGCATATCGACGACATCCTCGACTTCAAGGAAAGTCTGACCACGGTGCTGGTGTCGTTGCTGTTCATCCTGCTTGCAGCGCGGCTGCACTGGCCGTTGCCGGACGGCATGCTTGGCGCGGGCATCGCGCTGTTCGCGATTGCGCAACTGGTCGTGCGACCACTGACGGTGCTGCTGTCGAGCCTGGGCAGCGGGTTGAGTTGGCGCGAACGGGCATTGATCGGCTGGGTGGCGCCGCGTGGCATCGTGGCCGCGTCGGTGTCGGCGCTGTTTGCGCTGCGGCTGGACGCGTTGGGCGTGGCCGGTGCCGGGGCGCTGGTGCCGTTGGTGTTCATCCTGATCATCGGCACGGTAGTGCTGCAGAGTGCCACCGCGCGACCGCTGGCGTTGTGGCTGAAGGTGGCCGAACCGGAGCCGCGTGGCCTGCTGCTGTTCGGTTCCGACAAGGTGGCCCGGGCGATCGGCAAGGTATTGAGCGAGGCCGGTTTTCGCGTGGTGCTGGCCGACGACGACCGGGATGGCATACGCCAGGCGCGCATGGACGGGCTCGCCACGTTCTTCGGCAACCCGGCCTCGCCGCATGCGGAACGCCATCTCGATCTCACCGGCATCGGCCGTCTGCTGGCGGTGTCCACCCATCGCGAGCGCAATTCACTGGCCTGCGTGCATTACCGGCAGGAGTTCGGTCGCGACAAGGTGTACCGGTTGCGCAATCTGACGCCACAGGAAAGCACCGATCGCGCGGCCTTGTCCGGCACGCTGCTGGCGCCGCCGCTGTTCGATGAGGAGATGACCCACGGCCGCTTTGCCGAGATGCTCGAACAGGGCTGGCGGATCAAGTCGACCAAGCTGAGCACCACCTTCGACTGGCCGCACTTCATCGAACAACATGGTTCGAATACCGTGCTGATGTTCGGCGTGGAGGAGAAGGGTGTGCTGCGGGTGGCTTCGACCAAGCGGGAGCTGGAGCCGAAGCCGGGCTGGACGGTGATTGCCTTGGTGCCGCCGGCATCTGCGGAAACGAGTGTAACTGCATGAACTCCTCCCCCTGCCAGCAGGGGGGCGGGAGGGGTGAAGCTGTTAACTTCAAGATCAAGAGCGACCCAACCCCAGCCCTCCCCTGCTAGCAGGGGGCGACGGCATCAACCCATCGCGTGCCTCGGCGCGAACTGCGCTTCCTCGGTCGAGCCGGTCAGCGCGGTGGTCGAGGATTGGCCCTGCTGGATCGCCTGGGTCACCGCATCGAAGTAGCCGGTACCGACCTCACGCTGATGCTTCACTGCGGTGAAGCCACGCTCGGCGGCCGCGAATTCCTTTTCCTGCAGTTCGACGAATGCGCTCATCTGGCGGCGGGCATAGCCATGCGCCAGATCGAACATGCCGTAGTTGAGGCTGTGGAAACCGGCCAGGGTGATGAACTGGAATTTGTAGCCCATTGCGCCCAGTTCTTTCTGGAACTTCGCGATGGTGGCGTCGTCCAGATTCTTCTTCCAGTTGAAGCTGGGCGAGCAGTTGTAGGCCAGCATCTTGCAGGGGAACTTCGCGTGGATCGCTTCGGCGAACCTGCGCGCATCCTCCAGGTTCGGTTTGCTGGTTTCGCACCAGATCAGGTCGGCGTAGGGCGCGTAGGCGAGGCCGCGGCTGATCGCCTGGTCCAGGCCAGGACGCACGCGATAGAAGCCTTCGACGGTGCGCTCGCCGGTGACGAAGGCCTTGTCGTTTTCGTCGATGTCCGAGGTCAGCAGGTCGGCGGCATCGGCGTCGGTGCGGGCGACCAGCAGGGTCGGTACGCCGGCGACGTCGGCGGCGAGGCGTGCGGCGTTCAACTTGTCGACGGCTTCGCGCGTCGGCACCAGCACCTTGCCGCCCATGTGGCCGCACTTCTTCACCGAGGCCAGCTGATCCTCGAAGTGCACGCCGGCGGCGCCGGCCTCGATCATCGCCTTCATCAGTTCGAACGCATTCAGCACACCGCCGAAGCCGGCCTCGGCATCGGCCACGATCGGCACCAGCCAGTCGGTATCATCTTTACCCTCGGCGTGGTTCAGCTGGTCGGCGCGCAACAAGGTGTTGTTGATGCGTTTGACCACCAGCGGCACGGAGTTGGCCGGGTACAGCGACTGGTCGGGATACATCTCGCCGGCGACGTTGGCGTCGGCGGCGACCTGCCAGCCCGACAAATAGATGGCCTGCAGGCCGGCTTTCACCTGCTGCATCGCCTGGTTGCCGGTCAATGCGCCGAGCGCGTTGACGAAGTCTTCCTTGTGCAGCGACTTCCACAGCCGCTCCGCACCGCGGCGCGCCAGCGAGTGTTCGACCGCGACGGTGCCGCGCAGGCGCACCACGTCCTCGGCGGAGTAGTTGCGCTGGATGCCCGTCCAGCGTGGGTTGTTGTTCCAGTCCAGGGTGATCTGTTCGGCGGTGGGCAGCGTGGTGTTCTTCATGGCATGGCTCCGTGGAATCGAAGGTGGTGCGAGGCTCGGCAGGCGGGCGTCAGCCGAGCTGGTCGTAGGCGGGCAAGGTGAGGAAGTCGCCAAGCGTGTTGGCGTGGGTCATCGCGGACAGCAGGGCGGCGGCGGCATCGGCGCGCGCGGCGCCGGGATGCTCGCTGTCGCGCAGACGATGGGTGTGTGCGGCCAGTGCGTGATCGAACAGGGCGAAGTCGATCGGCGCGTGGTCGGAAAATTCCAGTGCGCCCCCGGCCGACGCCCCGCCGGCCGGGACATCGGCGTGATGCAGCCATTGCCACAGCTGCGCGCGGGCGATCTCGGCGGTGGCGGCATCCTCCATCAAGTGATGGATCGGTACGCACCCGAGGCCGTCCAGCCAGGCGGCGGTATAGCGCAGACCTACCTCGACGTTGTTGTCGAAGCCGCCACGGCTGATTGTGCCGTTCGGCGCGGCGAGCAGTTGCTCGCGACTCACCTGCACGTCCTTGCGCAACACGCTGAGCTGGTTCGGTGCCGGCATGTAGCGGTCGAAAATTGCCTGCGCCACGGGCACCAGCGCCGGGTGCGCAACCCAGGTGCCGTCGTGGCCGGCCTGTACTTCGCGCAGTTTGTCGGCACGTACCTTGGCCAGCGCGGCTTCGTTGGCAGCATCATCGCCCTTGATCGGAATCTGCGCCGCCATGCCGCCCATCGCGAATGCGCCGCGACGGTGGCAGGTCTGGATCAGCAGTTCCGAATAGGCCTTCAGGAACGGTGCGGTCATCTGCACCTGGCCGCGTTCCGGCAGCAGCCGGTCGCGGTGACCGCGCAGCGTTTTCAAATACGAAAAGATGTAATCCCAGCGACCGCAGTTGAGGCCGACCACGCGACGACGAAGTGCGTAGAGGATTTCGTGCATCTGGAACGCGGCCGGCAGCGTCTCGATCAGCACGGTGGCTTTCATCGTGCCGACCGGCAATTGCAGCTCATCCTCCGCGATGGCCATCACCTCGTCCCACAGCATGGCTTCCTCCATCGCCTCCAGCTTGGGCAGGTAGAAGTACGGACCGCGTTGGCGGCTGTGCAGCGCGTGGGCGTTGTGGAACACGAAGAGGCCGAAGTCGACCAGCGCGCCGGCCATCGGCTCGCCGCCCACGCTGAAGTGCTTGTCGTCCAGGTGCCAGCCGCGCGGACGCACCACCAGCACTGCCGGCTTGTCGTTGACGCGATAGCTCTTGCCCTCCGGCGAGCGGAACTCGATCGTGCCGTTCACTGCGTCGCGCAGGTTGATCTGGCCGTCCAGCTGGTTCGCGAACGTGGGTGCCGAGGAATCCTCGAAGTCGGCCATGAACACCTTCGCGCCGGAATTCAGCGCGTTGATGATCATCTTGCGTTCGACCGGGCCGGTGATCTCGACGCGACGGTCCTGCAGCGCGGCCGGGATCGGTGCCACGGTCCAGTCGGACTCGCGAATCGCCAGCGTGTCAGTGCGGAAATCCGGCAGACCGCCAGCGTCGTACCCCGCTTGGCGCTCGCGCCGGGCCTGCAGCAAGCGCTGCCGGGTGGCGTCAAAGCGGCGGTGCAACCGGGCCAGAAAACCGAGCGCCGCGGGAGTCAGGATGCTTTCGTAACCGGCGTGGTCGGCATGGATCTCGACGGTGCCGATATCGAGTCGTTCCTGCGGTACTGCCATGGATTCGCTCCGTGTCGTGGATGACTCGAAGCTAGGGCAGGAATCATGTATTTGACAAAGTGAATGTTTCAATCATTATTATGAGCAAAGAAAATACATGTCTCAACATATTGAAAAAAAACAATGAAAACGCCCCCTGGTACGCTGAGCAAGCCGAAAAAAATACGCCGCAACGCAGCAAAAAAGCACGTTGACGGTGAACCGGCGGCGGAGAGCGGTGGCCGGTACTACTACAAGGGCAACCGCCACAAGCAGCTGCGCGCCTTCGTCAGCGTCGTGAAACTGGGCACCCTGACTCGTGCCGCCGAGGCGTTGTATCTGTCGCAGCCCACGGTCAGCCTGCTGTTGCAGGCGCTGGAGCGGGAGCTGGGCGTGAGCCTGGTCGAACGTCGGCGCCGCCGCATCAACCTCACCGATGCCGGCGAAGCGCTGTACGAGCTGGCGCGGCCGCTGGTCGAGGGCTGGGAAACCCTGGATCGCGATTTCCAGAGCCGGGTGCAGGGATTGCAAGGTGGCCGGCTGACCATCGCGGCGGGTACCTCGACCATCCAGTACCTGCTGCCGGAGCTGGTGCGCCGCTTCCGCGAGCGCTTTCCCGCCGTGCAGCTGCAGCTGGCGAATGTCACCGGCAAGGACGGCCTGGCGCTATTGCGCGCCGACGATGCCGATTTCGCGGTCGGCTCGATGCTGGACGTGCCGAACGATATCGCCTGGGCGCCGGTGCATCACTACGACCCGATGCTGATCATGCCGCCGGATCATCCGCTGGCCGCCAAGGAGAAAATCGCGCTGGAGGACTTGTCACCGTACGGACTGATCCTGCCGCCGCAGCGGCTATCCACCTATCGACTGGTCGACCTGGTGTTCCAGCAGCGACAGGTGCCGTACCACGTGGCGATCGAGGTGGGCGGCTGGGATGTGATCAAGGAGTACGTGGCGATGGGTATGGGCATCTCGATCGTCACCGGCATCTGCATCACGGACGCCGACAAAGAGCGTCTGGCCGTGCGCAACATGAAGCAGTATTTCCCGCAACGCAGCTATGGCGTGGTGATGCGCAAGGGCAAGTTCCTCAGCGCCGAGGCGCGCGCGTTCATCGACCTGATCCGTCCGGGCCTGCTGACGCATCGTGATTACGACGAGTCGGGGCATTCGCAGCGTTGATGCGTTGGTGAAGACGGCTCAAACGTCGCGGTGCTTGCCCTTGAACGGCCTGTAGAACGCACGCAGGCGGGCGAGATCCGCCTCCATGTCCCCGCTGGTTTCGAACAGTGGGCCGATGCCGATGGTCTTGTCGGGATAGTTGAACCAGGCCGTCACGATCGGTACGCCGGCATCGTGGGCGATATGCCAGAAACCGCTCTTCCAGCGTGTCACGGCCTTGCGGGTACCTTCCGGAGCGATGCCCAGCCACAACGCATCGCGCTGGCGAAACTGGTCGATCATCTGTTCGACCACGCCCTTGGCGGCACCGCGATCGATCGGCATGCCGCCCAGCCGGCGCAGCAGGCTGCCGAGTGGTCCGCGAAACAATTCCTGCTTGCCCATGAAATGCACATCGGCACCGATGCCGACCTTCATGAGCAGACCCCAGGCGCCGTCCCACCATGACGAATGGGGTGCGGCGATCAGCACCGCCCTGGGTACATCGGGAAATTCGCCGACCAGGCTCCAGCCGCACAGTCGCAGCACCGCACGACAGGTCTTTCGGCGCCATCCGTCGCGCAGGTGCGGCATGCGCGATGGCAGTTGTGCCGGGGTCGGAAGATATCCCTTCATTCGAGATCCGGTTTGCGTGAACGGGCCTGCTTGATCTTGCCGCGCTGTTGCTTGCCGACCAGGCGTCGTTCCCTGGATGCGCGGGTCGGTTTGGTGGCGACGCGCTTCTTCGGCGGCACCAGTACGGCGCGGATGATCTCGACCAGCCGTTCGCGCACGTCGTCGCGGTTGCGGGCCTGGTCGCGAAAACGGCGCCCCTGGATCACCAGCACGCTTTCGCTGGTCAGTCGGCGGTCGCGCCGGGCCAGCAGGCGTGCACGGATTTCTTCCGGCAGCGACGGCGAGTTGATCACGTCGAAGCGCAGCTCCACCGCACTCTCGGTGCGGTTCACGTGCTGCCCGCCCGGACCATCGGCGCGCAGGAAGCGCTCGACCAGTTCGGACTCGGGCAGGGTGATGCTGGGGCTGACGATCAACATGCAGGCAGTTTAGCTGGCGTCCGGGTGGCTGGTGGAAGCGAGCGTGCTTTCATCGAACGGTGGCTGTGGCCAGTCGAAACGTTCGAGCAGGGCCACGTACTCCTGATCGAGCGGTGCATCGATCTGCATGGCCTGACCGCTGAGCGGATGCGCAAAACGCAGCCGCCACGCATGCAGCAGCATCCGGTGACAACCGAAGTGCTGCTTGTACAGCCGGTTGTGGTCGCCGCGGCCATGCTGGCAGTCACCGATCACCGGATGATGGACGTGCGCCAGATGCTTGCGGATCTGCCTGAAGCGGCCACTCTCCGGCTCGGCCAGCACCAGCGCGTAACGCTGCTGCGGATAACGGCCCAGCTCGATCGGTACTTCGATCGTGGCCAGTCGCCGGTATTGCGTGCGCGCCTCTCGGCGCGGGCCGGTCTCGCGCGAACCGGGCAGCGGGTAGTCGATCACGTGTTCCAGTGGGTCGGGCCAGCCGCGCACCACCACCAGATACTGCTTGCGCACCGAGCGCCCCATGAACTGTTCGCCGAGCGCAGCGGCGACTTCCTTGCTGCGCGCCACCAGCAGTACACCGCTGGTGGCACGATCGAGCCGGTGCGCCAGGTACACGCTGTCGCCGATCTGCTCGCGCAACTGGTCGATCAGGAATTCTTCCGCATTGCCGACCATCTTCGAACGATGCACGGCGAGGTTCGCCGGCTTGTTCACCGCGATCAGCGCGTCGTCCTGATAGAGAATTTCAATCGATGTCATGGCGGCGCCGTGATTATTTCCTCCCCCGCAAGCAGGGGAGGGGCAAGAAGTCAGCGGCGAGGCCAGCCGATCGCGAAGGTCAGCAGGCCGGCGGCGCCAGCAAGCAGCGGCGGCCAGCTGCCATGTTGCGGCGCCGAGGTCCACAGCAATGCGGCGGCGATCAGCAGGGCACTCCCAAGCAAGCCGCAGGCAAGCAGGTTGTGCAGACGCCTGGCGTTTTCGCGCAGCAGTTGGAGTGCCTGCGGATCACTCACGCTGCGCTGCTCGCCGCTGCCGATCTGACGCAATGCATCGCGCACCAGCTCGGGGAACTGCGGCGCGTTGTGCAGCCATTCGGGCAGTCGCTTGCGCACATCGCGCAGGGTGCGCAGCGGGCTGTAGCGCTCGCGCAGAATGCGTTTGAGCACCGGATGCGCCACTGCCCAGATATCGATCTCCGGGTCGAGCATGCGGCCGACGCCTTCGATGTTGAGCAGGGTCTTCTGCAGCAGGATCAGCTGCGGCTGCAGGGTCAGCTCGAAGCGGCGCGCGGTCTGAAAAAGCTTGACGACCAGTTCGGCCAGCGAGATCTGCGACAGCGGACGGGTGAAGTACGGCTCGCACACGGTGCGCACCGCCGCTTCCAGTTCGTCCAGTCGCACGTCGGCCGGCATCCAGCCGGCGGCCACATGCAGCTGCGCGATGCGCGCGTAGTCGCGCTCGAACAGGGCGATGAAGTTCTGTGCCAGCCAGTACTGGTCGGCCTCCGGCAGCGAACCCATGATGCCGAAATCGAGCGCGATGAAGCGCGGCTCGCCGATGCGCGTGGGATCGACCCAGATGTTGCCGGGATGGGCGTCGGCGTGGAAGAAGTTGTCGCGGAACACCTGCTCGTAGAACACCCGCACGCCCTTCGCGGCGAGCGCCTTGCGGTCGAGGCCGGCGGCATCGATCGCCGCGATGTCGTCGCTGCTGATGCCGTGCACGCGCTCCAGCGTCAGTACGCGCTGCGCGGTCAGTTCCCAGTGCACGGCCGGTACGTACAGATCCACGCCGCTGTCGAAGTTGCGCTTGAGCAGGCTGGCACTGGCGCCTTCGCGCTGCAGGTCCAGCTCGTTCTCCAGCATCTTCTCGACTTCGGCCACCACATCGAGCGGGCGAATCTTGTCGGCGTTCGGATGCCAGCGCTGGGCCAGCTCGCCGAGCGAATGCAGCAGCTTCACGTCGCGGGCGATCTGTGCGTCGATGCCGGGGCGCAGCACCTTCACCACTACCTCGCGGCCATCGTGCAGCGTGGCCGCGTGCACCTGGGCGATCGAGGCCGAGGCCAGTGGAGTTTCGTCGAACTGGGCGTATAGACGTTCAATCGGCGATTTCAGTTCACGCTCGACGATCGTGCGCGCCTCGCTGCCGGGGAACGGTGCCACCCGGTCCTGCAGCAGGGCCAGTTCGTCGGCGATGTCGAGCGGCACCAGATCGCGCCGCGTCGACAGTACCTGGCCGGCCTTGACGAAGATCGGCCCCAGGTCGGTCAGCGCATGGCGCAGGCGTTCGCCGCGCGACAGACCGTGGATATCGACGCGCGGCCGGGCCACCAGCGGACGCAGCAGTTTCAGTGGGCGGTACAAATGTGTGGCGTCGATCAGATCGTCGAGGCGGTACGCCAGCAACACCGAAGCGACCCGCAGCAGTCGCGGCACCACCTTCAGCGGCGTCACGCGGCGTTGCCTTGCAGGCGTTGCATCAATCGCTGCACGCGCGACTCCAGCCGTTCGCTGCGCTCGCGCAGATGGTCGACGCCATCGAGAAAACCTTCAATCTCGCCCGGTGCCAACGCGATGCGCGCTTCGTCGCGCAGCCAGTCGGCGCTGTCCTCAGTGAGATGCGTCGCGGTCTCGCGGGCGTGGGCCAGGCCTTTGCGTACGGCCTTGGCCAGTGGCACACCGAGCACGTCGCCAAACGTGCGGGCGAATGCTTCCTCGAAATCGGGGGCGAACTTGCTGGCGAGTTTCTCCAGTCGACGTGCCAGCTCGGCGTCACCGGCGATCTCGACCTTGCCTGGCGCGATGCCGTCGTCGTCGCGGCGGAACATCATCGCCAGCAGGCTTCCCGGCGTGGCGGCCACACGCAGCTGGCTGTCGTCCTGCGGCGGCCCGACTTTCAGTCGTGCGTCATCGACGGTTACCGCCAGCGCAATTTCCGGGCCGCGCAGGTGCAGTTGCACGCTGCGACCGTTCAGCGCGGCGAGTCGTTGCTGCGTGTCCGGGTCCAGCGACAAGGTGTGGTTGAGCGCGGTTTCCAGCGCGCGGCCGGCGAGCTTGCGCAGCGGCTGTGGCAACCAGGCATTGGGAGTGACGGCATTCATCCGGCGATTGTAGCCGGCGTCGCTGCTAGGCGTCCGTTGCGCCGGCAAAGCCGAGTTGGCGCCAGGCTTCGTACACCGCCACGGCGACCGTGTTCGACAGGTTCAGGCTGCGGCTGTCGGGGCGCATCGGCAGGCGCAGGCGTTGTGCGGCGGGAATTGTTTCCAGCACATCAGCCGGCAGTCCGGCGGTTTCGCAGCCGAACAGCAAGGCGTCGCCATCGGCAAAGCGCGCATCGACGTGGGCGACCCGGCCGCGGGTGGTGAAGGCGAATACGCGCGGCGTGCCGATGGCATCGAGACAGCGGGTCAGATCGTCGTGCACCGCGACGCGGGCATACTCGTGGTAGTCCAGCCCGGCGCGGCGCAACCGGGCATCGTCAAGCTCGAAACCGAGCGGTCGGATCAGGTGCAGCGCGGCGCCGGTATTCGCGCACAGGCGAATCACGTTGCCGGTGTTCGGCGGGATCTCGGGGCGAAACAGGATGACGTGGAGCATCTGACCATTATCGCGTGTCCGGGTCAGGTTTCGCTGAAACTCAACCGCGCGGCAGCGGGCAGACCACGCCATCCGGCGGCAGCGCGCAGCTGTTCGGTGCAGCCAGCAGGATGGTGCCGAGGCGGGTGCTGGCGGCGAACTGCGAGGCGGGTGGTGTCGTGGTCAGCATCGCACCAAAGATCAGGCCGCACACGGCCAGGCAGGCGATGAACAGGCCGCGCAACATCAATGTCTCGAATTTCATGATCATGTCTCCGTATGAAAGGTGAAAGCCCTGTAGCCCAGACAGAGCAAGCCCTGTGCCAAGCTTTTGAATGACCACAAGTGCTTGATTTTCATCGATGCAATCGGCGCTGAAGAAGGTCGATGAGCTGTCCGCGGACAGCTGCGCGCACGCCAGCGGACAGCCGGACACTTCACCGGTCGGGCGCGATCACCCATGCCGCAAGTCATTTGCGACGGGTCGATGGCGCCGTTAGCCTGCGTGGACTCATTCGTGAAACAGGAGGTTCACCGTGGCAAAGAAACCGCTCGCCCTGCTCATCGCCGGCCTGTTGACGCTGACCTTTGGCGCGCCGCTGGCACTGGCTTCCCCCGAGACGGCGACGGCAGTAGCGACCGCAACCACGCAACAGATCCCCGAACTGGCCTACAGCCGCTTCGTGCTGCCGAACGGTATGACCGTGGTGGTGCATGAGGATCACAAGGCACCGGTGGTGGCGGTGAGCATCTGGTACCACGTCGGCTCCTCGTACGAGCCCGCGCACAAGACCGGTTTCGCGCACCTGTTCGAGCACCTGATGTTCCAGGGCTCCGAGAACCACAAGGACGAATTCTTCAAGCCGTTCGAGTTGGCTGGCGCCACCGACCAGAACGGCACCACCTGGCTGGACCGCACCAACTATTTCGAGACCGTGCCGACCACCGCGCTGGACATGGCGCTGTGGATGGAATCCGACCGCATGGGCCATTTGCTCGGCGCGATCGGCCAGGCACAGCTCGACGAGCAGCGCGGCGTGGTACAGAACGAGAAGCGCCAGGACGAGAACCAGCCGTACGGCCGCGCCGGCGAAATGATCCAGGCCGAGGCGTTCCCGGCCAATCACCCGTATCACCACGACACCATCGGCTCGATGGACGACTTGAACGCGGCCTCGCTGGGCGACGTCAAGCAGTGGTTCCGCGATTACTACGGCGCCGCCAATACGGTGGTGGTGCTGTCCGGCGACATCACGCCGGCAGTGGCGAAGGAAAAGATGCTGAAGTACTTCGGCGATATCGCTGCCGGTCCGCGGGTGCCGCGGCCGCAGCCGTGGGTGGCGCCGCGTGACACCTCGACTCACGGCACGATGACCGACAACGTGGCGCAGACGCGGATCTATCGCGAGTGGAACGCGCCGGGCCGCGGCACTACCGACGAAAATCTGCTGGAGATCGCCGCTGCGGTACTGGGCGGCAGCAAGACCTCGCGGCTGTACCAGCGGCTGGTCTACCAGGACAAGCTGGCCGACGACGTTTCCGTCGACGTGGAGCAGCACATGCTGGCCAGCCTGTTCCAGTTGCAGGTCGACGTGAAGAAGGGGGTCGATCCGAAGAAGGTCGACGCCGCGATTGCCGACGAGTGGCGGAAATTCCTGAAAAACGGTCCCAGCGCGGATGAGCTGGCGCGGGTCAAGACCGAAACCCGCGCCTCGTTCGTGCGCGGGCTGGAGAACGTCAACACGCAGGCGTCGATCCTGGCCCAGAGCCAGCTTTATCAGGGCGATCCGGGTGCGTACCTGAAGGACTTCAACGAGTTCATGGCAGCCACGCCGGCCAGCGTCAGCGCGGTGGCCAACAAGTGGATCGCCAGGGGCGATTACACCTTGACCGTGGTGCCGGGCAAGGTCGAAGCCATCGATATGGCAACGGCCAGTGGTCGCGCTGCCGCCCCCGGCGCGCCGGCGCCGGTGCTGTCGGCCAAGGGTGATTATCGTGTCGTCAAGAGTGATGTTGACCGCAGCAAGGGTGTGCCCGAGGTCAATACGTTCCCCGATCTCAGCTTCCCCACGTTGCAGCGTGGCAAGCTCGACAACGGCGTCGAGGTGATCCTGGCCGAACGCCACACGGTGCCGGCGGTGCAACTGCAATTGCTGTTCGACGCCGGTTACGCGGCCGATCAGGGCCGCAAGCTGGGTACTTCCAGCTTCACCATGTCGATGCTCGACGAGGGCAGCAAGGATCTGGATTCGGTCGAGATCGCCAAGCGCAAGCAGCGCCTCGGCGCGATCATCGCCACCAGCTGCGGGCTGGACCAGTGCAACGCCTCGTTGAACGCGCTGGACGACCAGCTGAAACCGTCACTGGAGCTGTTCACCGACATCGTGCGCAACCCGGCCTTCCGCGAGGCCGACATCAGCCGGGTGCGTGGACAGTGGCTGGCCGGCATCGCCCAGGAAAAGAGCCAGCCGACCGGCATCGCGCTGCGCACGCTGCCACCGCTGCTGTACGGCAAGGGTCACGCGTATGCGATCCCGTTCACCGGCTCCGGTACGGAGGCGTCGATCAAGTCGCTGACCACCGGCGACATGCGCACGTTCATGGCCGATTTCATCCGTCCGGACAACATGAAGATCCTGGTCGCTGGCGATACCACGCTGGACAAGATCATCCCGTCGTTGAACGCGGCATTCGGCCACTGGAAGGCGCCGGCCAGCAAGCTGCCGGTCAAGAACATCGGCGAGGTCGCCGCACCGAAGCAGGTGCGCGTGTATCTGGTCGATCGCCCGGATGCACAGCAGAGCCTGATCCTCGCCGGCAGCCTGGCGCCGTCGACCGAAGCGCCGAACAATTTGGAGATCCAGACCATGAACGGTGCGTTCGGCGGCACCTTCACCTCGCGTCTCAACATGAACCTGCGCGAGGACAAGCACTGGGCCTACGGTGCCTTCAGCTTCCTCAGCAACGCCAGAGGCCAGCGTCCGTACCTGCTGTACGCGCCGGTGCAGACCGACAAGACCGCGCCGTCGGTGGCCGAGATGCTGAAGGAAGCGAGAGCGGTGATCGGGGACAAGCCGCTGACCGCACAGGAGATCAGCAAGATCAAGGTTGGCGACGTGCGCAGCATGCCGGGCGGTTACCAGACCACCTCGGCGGTGATGGGCGCGCTGCAGGGCATAGCGCTGTACCATCGGCCGGATGACTACGTGCAGACGCTGAAGTCGCGCATCGAGGCGCAGAGCGACGCCTCGGTGGAGGCGGCGGCGAAACAGCTGATCCATCCCGACCAGCTGACCTGGGTGATCGTCGGTGATCTGAAGAAGATCGAAGCGCCGATCCGCGCGCTGAAGCTGGGCGATGTGCAGGTGATCGACGCCGACGGCAAGCCGGTGAAGTAAGTCGACACTGTGGTGTGTTCCGGATCCATTGGGGGACGCGCTGACATCCTCGCGTTAGGATGGGGCCGGGTCGGCGACGGCCCGGTCTGTCTGTCTCATACCTTGTCACCGCTGCGGAGCTAGCCATGCGCAAGACATTGTTGTTGCTCGTCCCCGTTCTGTTGCTGAGCGCCTGCAGTTGGGGCATCACCATGGACGATGCCGCAAAAAACGTGCGTACCGCGTGGAGCGGCGATGTCTCCAGTTGCCGCGAACTGGGCAAGGTCACCGTGTCGGTGATGGATCATGTCGGCCCGGTCGATCGCAACGCCATCACCGTGCGCGACGAACTGGAAGTGCTGGCACGCAACCAGGCGGCGCAGATGCACGCCGACACGATCAAGCCGCTGGCCGAGCCGGCCGACGGGTCCCAGCCGTGGGGTGCCTATCAGTGCGGCGCGCACCAGATTCCACCCACTCACACACCGAACGCGCCGGCCAGCCCGAGTGGCGCACCCGGCAACGCGCAGACCTTCCCGGTGCACTGAGCTACCGCAATATCGACACGTGCAGGGCGTCCTTCGGGGCGCCCTTTTTTGTGCTGTGTGCGCGGGCTTGCAGCGGCTGGGAGATCGGCATAAACTTCACAAATAGATATTACATAAATATATAAAGTGCGTGACAGCAAATGTCTGAACCCGTGAACAGTTTCCTTCCCACCGAGCAGCGGCTGGCGATCACCTGTCGCCGGCATCCGGCATTTCCGCGTGAGCCGGCGGTGCTGGTGCGGCTGGTCAAGCACATCTACCGGCGCGTGCACGACGACGCCAACGCATCGCTCAAGCGGTGGGGCATCAATCATCCGGAATACAACCTGCTGATGATGCTGTACGGCACCGAGGGGTATACGCTGAATCCCTCGCAGCTGGCCGAGGCGGCGGGCGAGAAAGCGGCCAACATCACGCGGCTGACCAACGGCTTGTGCGACCGCGGACTGATCGAGCGGACGGCCAGCCAGGAGGATCGCCGCAAGATTGCGCTTACCTTGACCCAGACCGGTATCGCGATGATCGAGAGCTTTCTGCCCGATGTCTGCAGCCTGCTGGAGCGCCAGGCCACCGGCCTGCAGCCGCGCGAGATGGCGCAGCTGGAAAAGCTGCTGAAGAAGTTCCTGGATCACCTCGGCCCGGTCTGAAGCATGTCCGCCGTTCCCGCCATCGAATCCGTGCCGTCGCCGTCGCGCTGGCCGTGGCTGGCCGAGTTTCTTGCCGGCGAGCGGCACGCCTGGATCTTCGTGGGCAAGTCGCTGCTGGCGATCTACATCGCCGCGTGGCTGGCGATGTGGCTGCAGCTGGAACAGCCGGCGACCACCATGATCACGGTCGCGATCGTGATGAATCCGCACAGCGGCATGGTGCTGGCAAAGAGCTTCTACCGTGCGATCGGCACGCTGGCCGGCAGCGTGTGCGGGCTGGTGTTGATGGCGTTGTTCCCGCAGCAGCGCGAACTGTTCCTGTTGAGCCTGTCGCTGTGGGTGGCGTTGTGCGCGGGCGGCGCCACGCTGTATCGCAACTTCATGTCGTACGGTTTCGTGCTGGCCGGCTATACGGCCGCGATCGTCACGCTGCCGGTGATCAGCCATCCACTCCATGTGTTCGACACGGCCGTGATGCGCGTGAGCGAGGTGTTGCTCGGCATCCTGGTGGCCGCCGTGGTCAGCGATCTGGTATGGCCTGAACGGCTGCGCCTGCTGCTGCGACAGAACGCACGCAGGCAGTTCGCGCAGTTCATCGACTTCGTGCGCGACAGCACCGGCGGCAGCATCCCGCGTGCGCAGATGGAACAAGCACATCTCGCCTTCGTGCGCGCCGCAGTGCAACTGGAAGACATGCGCGCCTCGGTGATCTTCGAGGATCCGGAGGTGCATGCACGCAGCACCCGCATGCGATTGCTCAACCAGCGCTACATGTCGGCGGCCACCAGCTTCCAGTCGCTGCACCACCTGATCAACCGCTTGCAGCGCAGCGGCAGCCAATCAGTCGCCGATGCCTTGATCATGCTGTATCGGCCGATCGGTGTGGCGTTGTCGCCCGAGCCAGCGCTGCGCCACGAGACGACCATCCTCGCCGAGCGTCTGACGGCGTGCATGACGCAGTTGCCGGCGCAGGCCGCGGCCTTGCGAGTGTCCTTGGACACGCCAACGGCGCAGCTGGAATTCGATACCGGCGCGGCCTTGCTGCAGCGCTTCGCGGCCGAGTTGCGCGACTTCGCGGCGCTGGAAGGTTCGCTGCGCGGCAAACAGACGCGTGGCAGCGTGGAGAAGGTGCACTTCCGCCGCGGCAACGACAACCTCGGAGCGGCGATCGCGGTGCTGCGCACCTTCTTCACCATGGTGACGCTCAGCACCTTCTGGCTGGCCAGTGGCTGGGCCTTCGGCGCCAGTGCGATGTTGCTGGCGACGATCTTCAGCGGCCTGCTGGCGGCCTCGCCGAATCCGGTCAGTGCGGCCACGCACACCTTGTACGGTTATGCGGCCGGCATGCTGGGCGCGTTCCTGGTGGTGTTCTGGCTGATGCCGGGCAGCGATGGTTTCCTCAGCCTGATCGCCGTCAGCGCCGCGTTCCTGCTGATCGGGCCGTACCTCAGCACGCGCGACACGCTGTCCGGCGTGGGTGCAGGCTATACGCTCGGTTTCGTCTACATCCTCGCGCTGAAGAATCCGATGGTGTACGACCCGACGCACTTCTTCAACGATGCGATCGCGCAGGTCGCCGGCCTTGCCTTGTCGGGCATTGCGTTCGTGTTCGTGCCGGCGGTGACCGGTAGCGGCTGGCAGCGCGCGCGGCAGTTGCGCCGGTTGCGCGAATTGGTGGCACTGGCGGCGAGTGCACCGCTGGAAGGGCTGGCGTGGCGCTTCGAGAGCGTCAGCCGCGACCTGTTCCAGCAGATGGTGACGCATACGCGACCGGGGAGTGCCGAGTCGCGCAGCCTGCTGGCATGGGGACTGGCAGTACAGGAAAGCGGTCGCGCGGTGCTGGAGTTGCGCCAGGATCTGGCCGATGGCCACCGCGTGCCCGCGGCCGTGTGCGACGTCATCACCCTCGCGCTGCAGGCAGTGGCCCGGTTGTATCTCCAGCCCGCGGCAGCACGCTGGCGTGAGACCGACGCAGCGGTGCGCATGGCGATCGGGGCCGCTGCCGCCATGCCGGCGGTGCGCCAGCATCTGTATCAGCTGCGTACCGCGCTACACGATGATGAATCGCCATTGGCTTCCTACATCCCCTCATCCATTCCCTCACCTTTGCCGGAGTCCGGCAATGCCGCATGAAGTCGCTTTCCGTGGCGTGCTGCTGCCCGGGCTGTTGCCGGTGTTCCTCGGCTGCCTGTTGCTGATGGTGCTGATCGACATGGTGGTCGGCCGCTTCGGCCTGTATCGGCATGTCTGGCATCCCTCGCTGTTCCGGTTTGCCTTGTTCGTCTGTCTGTTCGGCGCCGCCGGACTCCTGCTGCTTCGCTGAAGTCATCCCATGAAAATCCAGTCATTGTTGCGCTTCCTGATCACCGCCGCGGTTGTCGTCATTGCCGTGCTGCTTGGCCATGCGTTGTGGAAGCACTACCTGTATTCGCCGTGGACGCGCGACGGCCGTGTGCGTGCGGAGGTGGTACGGGTGGCGCCGGACGTATCCGGTCTGGTCACCCGCGTCGCCGTGCTCGACAACCAGTTCGTGCACAAGGGCGACGTGCTGTTCGGCGTCGATCCGGCGCGCTTCCGCTACGCGGTGGATCAGGCGCAGGCCAACCTGGATGCCGCCGAAGCCAGCGCCCGCGCGGCCGGTGCCAACATCAACGCCGCGCTGGCGACGGCGGCGGCGCGCAAGGCCGATTACGACATGCGCGCGAAGGAGGCTTCGCGACGCGAGCGCCTCGGTGACGTGATCGCGGAGGAGGTGCGCAGCGACGCGCAGTCCGCCGCCAATTCCGCCCAGGCCACCTGGCAGCAGGCGCAGGCCGGCGGCCATCAGGCCTCGGCCGCGCGCGAGCAGGCGCAGGCGGCGGTCGAGCAGGCGCAGGTCGCGCTGGATCAGGCGCGGCTCAATCTGGAACGTACCGACGTGCGCGCACCGGTGGACGGTTATGTCACCAATCTCGACATCCGCGTGGGCGACTATGCCGCCACCGGCAGTCCGCGCCTGGCCCTGATCGACAGCCACAGCTACTACATCTACGGCTACTTCGAGGAAACCAAGCTGCCGCAGTTGCGCGTGGGCGATCCGGTCGACATCCGCCTGATGGCCGGTGGCGTGCATCTGAAGGGCAGCATCACCGGCATCGCCCGCGGCATCACCGACAGCGACAACCCGACCGGCAGCGACCTGCTGGCTGACGTCAACCCGACCTTCAACTGGGTGCGGCTGGCCCAGCGTGTGCCGGTGCGCATCGCGATCGACACCAGCCAGCTGCCGGCCGATACGCTGATCGCTGCCGGCATGACGGCGACGATCGAGGTGCGGCCGCGCACGTCGAGCCAGACTGATGCCGACAAACAGGCCTCCGCCGCGGACCGGTGAGCGGGCGGTAGGCGCATCCGCGCGGGTTTGCGATGATGGGCGCTGTTGCATACCGATGTCGCCATGAACAGCCTGATCTCCGCACCCGCCCGCCTTGCACGACGCATGCTGCCGTTCCGGCGCCCGCCGAAGGCATCCCCGCTGGATATGCTGCCGTTCCTGGCGGTGCCGGCAAGCGCCATCGAGGTGCTGCCCGATCCCACGGCATTCCGGCATGAGCTGCTGCAGCTCATCGCGCAGGCCACCCGGCGCATCGTGATCGTGACGCTGTACCTGCAGGACGACGACGGCGGCCGCGAGGTACTCGATGCGCTGTACGCGGCGAAGGCGCGGCATCCGGCGCTGCAGATCGCGGTCTTCGTCGACTGGCATCGCGCGCAACGCGGCCTGATCGGCAAGCAGAAGAGTAAAGGCAATGCCGGCATGTACCGCGAGTACGCGGCGCGGCTCGGCCCGGGCGTCGACCTCTATGGTGTGCCGGTGCAGAACCGCGAGCTGTTCGGCGTGCTGCACCTGAAGGGTTTCGTGATCGACGACGCGGTGCTGTACAGCGGTGCCAGCCTCAACGACGTCTATATGGTGCGGCACGGGCGTTACCGGCTCGATCGCTATCACCTGTTGCGGCATCGCGGACTGGCCGACACGATGGCTGCGTTCGTGCAGCGCCATTTCATCGGCAACGAGGCGGTGCGCCGGTTGAACGTGGCGCAGGTGCCGGCCACGCGCACATTGCAGCCCGCGATCCGTGAATTCCGCCAGGACTTGCAGGGTGCCGGCTACGACGTTCCGCGCGAGACGCTGGGATCGGCCGACGTGGCGGTGACACCGCTGCTCGGTTTCGGTCGCAGCGACAACACGCTCAACGACGCCCTGCTGGAGATGCTGCGCGGCACGCGCGAACGGGTGATCCTGCTGACGCCGTATTTCAACCTGCCCAAGCCGGTGCGCGTCGTGCTTGGCCAGCTGCTGCGCCGTGGCTGCGAGATCGACATCATGGTCGGCGACAAGACCGCCAATGATTTCTACATTCCGCCGGGGCAGCCGTTCAAGACGATCGGTTTGCTGCCGTATCTGTATGAAAACAACCTGCGCCGCTTCGCGCGCGCGCATCGCCGGCAGATCGAGAGCGGTCAGCTGAACATCCACCTGTGGCGCGACGGCGACAACAGCTATCACCTGAAAGGCCTGTTCGTCGACGATGACGTGGCGGTGCTGACCGGCAACAACCTCAATCCGCGTGCGTGGGCCCTGGATCTGGAGAACGGTCTGGTGCTGCGCGACCCTGCGCGGCTGCTGCATGCGAAACATCAGGCCGAGTGGGCGGCCTTGAAGCGGCACGCCACGCGACTATCCGATTACCACGCACTGGAAAGCCCGCGGCATTATCCGGCGGAGGTGCGCAAGCAGCTGAAGCGGCTCAACCGCACCCGGCTCGACCGTCTGGTGAATCGGTTGCTGTAGGAGCGCACACAGGGTTGTGCTCCTACGGATTCGCGGCGAGCCGGTTGAGTCGCATCTCAAGCCAGTTGCTCACGTTTGGCCACTCTTCGGCGAGGATGCTGAAGCACACGGTATTGCGCAGCGTGCCGTCGGTGCGTCGCTTGTGCGCGCGCAGTACGCCTTCGCGCTGCGCGCCAAGGCGTTCGATGGCTCGCTGCGAATCGTGGTTTTCCTCGTCGGTGTGGAATGTCACTGCGGCGCAGCCGAGCTGCTCGAACGCATGCTCCAGCAACAGGCGCTTGCAGGCGGTGTTGAGGTGGCTTTTCTGCCAGCGCTTCGCGTACCAGGTGTAGCCGATCGCCAGCCGCGGCAGTTCGGGCGCGAACTCGTAATAGCGCGTGCTGCCCACGATCTCGCCACTGCGCCTTTCGCGAATCGCGAACGGCAGCATGTGGCCCTCGGCCTGACCCTGCAGCGCCCTCTCGATATAGCTGGCGGCTTGGCCGGGTGGTGGCACGCTGGTGACGAACAGGTTCCACAACTTGCCATCGGCAGCGGCAGCTTCCAGCGCGGGTGCATGCTCGGGTGACAGCGGTTCGAGCACGACATGGTCGTCCTGCAGGCGGATCGGGGCGAACGGATGCATGGGTGTTCCGAAGTGGGCTCAGGCGTCGAGATCGGGAATCAACTTGCTCTCGAGCCGGGCGATGTTGTCTTTCAGCAGCAGCTTGCGCTTCTTCAGGCGGGTCAGCTGCAATTCGTCGCGGCCGATCGCGGTGGCCAGCTGCTCGATCGCGGCATCGAGATCGCGGTGCTCCATCTTCAGCTCGGCGAGCAGATGGACGATTTCAGCGTGATCCTGAACCTGCATGGCAATTGCGGTGGCTTGGGGGGCGGTCCTCCTAGTTTAACGCCGTTTGCCCGCTCGGAAGCCGGGCGATGAGACCGCTACAATGGGGGTCCTTTCCGTTCGATGGGCCCGCTTGCCTTGGTTCCGATGTCCGCCCAGCCCGAGTTCACCCGCACACCAGCCGGCGAGGCCGACAAGCGGGCCCGACGCCTGCGTCGCCAGGTGGGTCAGGCGATCGGCGATTTCGGCATGATCGAGGCCGGCGACAAGGTGATGGTGTGCCTGTCCGGCGGCAAGGATTCCTACACCTTGCTGGACCTGCTGCTGCAACTGCAGGCGAAGGCGCCGGTGCGCTTCGAGCTGATCGCGGTGAACCTGGACCAGAAGCAGCCGGACTTCCCCGAACACGTGCTGCCGGATTACCTGACCTCGCGCGGCGTGCCGTTCCACATCGTCGAGCAGGACACCTACAGCACGGTGACACGGGTGATCCCGGCCGGCAAGACGATGTGCAGCCTGTGCTCGCGCTTGCGCCGTGGCGCGCTGTACAGCTGGGCGGCAGCGAATGGCATCACGAAGATCGCGCTTGGCCATCATCGCGACGATATCCTCGCCACGTTCTTCCTCAACATGTTCTATCAGGCGCAACTGAAGGCGATGCCGCCGAAGTTGCGCTCGGATGATGGTCGCCATGTGGTGATCCGGCCACTGGCGTATTGCCGCGAAAGCGACATTGCCGAATACGCGGCGCAGCAGCAGTTCCCGATCATCCCGTGCAACCTGTGCGGCTCGCAGGACAACCTGCAGCGCAGGGCGGTGCAGCGCATGCTGGCCGATTGGGAGCAGCTGCAGCCCGGTCGCAGCGAGAACATTTTCCGCGCGCTGGCCCATGTGTCACCCTCGCAGCTGGCCGATCGCACCCTGTTCGATTTCAATCTGGGTGCGTCGCCGGCCGAAACATCGGCATGGATGGCCGGCGCAGCGGATGAGACCGTGGCCGCGCAAGCTTGAACACCCCGCCTGATCTTTCCACACCACCTGCCGAGTAATCACCGTGTCCTTCTTTGCTTCCGTTGAAATGGCCCCGGGCGATCCGATCCTGGGCCTGACCGAGACCTATCTGGCCGATCCGCGTCCGGGCAAGATCAATCTGGGCGTGGGCATCTACATCGACGAGCAGGGCCGCATCCCGCTGCTGCCGACGGTGCACGAAGTGGAGCAGGCGCTGGTCGCGGCCGGCAAGCCGCGTGGCTACCTGCCGATCGACGGCTTGCCGGCGTACAACCGGCTCACCCAGCAACTGCTGTTTGGTGCCGAATCGCCGCTGCTGGCGGCTGGCCGGGTTGCGACCGCGCAGACCATCGGCGGCAGCGCGGCGTTGCGCGTGGCAGCCGACCTGTTGAAGCAAGTGGCCGGCGCCGGCGCGAAGATCGCGATCAGCAACCCGAGCTGGGGCAATCATCACGTGGTGTTCCGCACCGCCGGCTTCGAGCTGTTTGAGTACCGCTATTACGACCCGGCCAGCCACGGCCTGGATTTCGCCGGCATGCTGGCCGATCTGGGCAAGCTGGAGTCGGGCACGGTGGTGCTGCTGCACGCGTGCTGCCACAACCCGACCGGCGTGGACCTGGATGCGGCGCAATGGCAGCAGGTGATCGCGCTATTGCGGGAGCGCCGGCTATTGCCGTTCATCGACATGGCCTACCAGGGCTTTGACAAAGGTATCGAACAGGACGCCACTGCAGTGCGCTTGCTGCAGGCATCGGGTATCGAGGCGTTCGTGGTGGCCAACTCGTACTCCAAGTCGTTCTCGCTATACGGCGAACGGGTCGGCGCACTGTCGATGGTCGGCGCCGATCGCGACGAGGCCGCGCGGCTGCTGTCGAAGATCAAGCAGACCATCCGCGCGAACTATTCCAGCCCGTCCACGCATGGCGCCAGCCTGGTCGCTGGCGTACTCGGCAGTGCCGAGCTGCGCGCGCGCTGGGAGCAGGAGCTGGGCGAGATGCGTTCGCGCATCCATGCGATGCGCGCCGGTTTCGTCGACAAGCTGGCCGCGCTCGGTGCGCCGGATTTCAGCTTCATCAACCGGCAGGCCGGCATGTTCTCCTACTCGGGCCTGAGCAAGGCGCAGGTGCACCGGCTGCGCGACGAGTACGCGATCTACGCGCTCGACAGCGGCCGCATCTGCGTGGCGGCGTTGAATCGCGCGAATCTCGATACGGTGGCCGCTGCAGTCGCTGCCGTTAGCCGCTGATACCCTCCATGACCGTCATCCCGGCGAAAGCCGGGATCCAGCGTCTTTGGTTTCTCAAGGCACTGGATTCCGGCTTTCGCCGGAATGACGGCGAAATCACCTGCCTTCGGGCCGCACCCTTATCCGGATTCCTGAATGTTTTTTCGCAATCTCACGCTGTTCCGTTTTTCCCCCGCCGTTGCCACTGATCTGAACCGTCTCGACGAAGTGCTGGCCGAGCATCGGCTGCGCCCGTGCGGACCGCTGGAAATGTTCACCAAGGGTTTCGTGCCGCCGGTCGGGCGCGGCGAAGGCGAGCCGCTCACGCATACGGTGAAGCAGTGCACGCTGATGACTGTCGGTGGTGAAGACAAGCTGCTGCCGGCCGCGGTGATCAACGACGAGCTGCATCGCAAGGTGCAGAAGATCGCCGAGGAAGAAGGCCGCAAGGTCGGCGGCCGCGAGCGCAAGCGGATCAAGGAGGATCTGCTGACCGAGCTGCTGCCGCGCGCGTTCGTGCGCAATTCGCGGATGTCCGCCTATGTCGACAAGAAAAACGGCTGGCTGGTGCTGGACACTTCCAGCCGCAAGTCGGCCGAGAACGCGCTGACCCAGATCCGTGAGGCACTGGGCAGCTTTCCGGCGGTGCCGCTGGCACCGGAGGAAGGCCCGCGGGTGCTGATGACCGACTGGCTGGCCAACGGCAACCTGCCGGCAGGCCTGACCCTGGGCGACGAATGCGAACTGCGCGACCCGGCCACCGCCACCGGCGCGATCGCCCGTTGCCGCCGGCAGGATCTGGACGCCGAAGAGGTCAAGGAGCACCTGCGCAACGGCAAGCAGGTGTTCCTGCTGGGGTTGACCTTCGACGACCGGATCAGCTTCGTGCTGGGCGAGGACCTGATCATCCGCAAGCTGAAGTTCCTCGACGTGGTGATGGACGAGCTGGGCGACAGCCAGCAGGACGCCCAGGCCGAGCTTGACGCCAGTTTCGCCCTGCTGACGCTGGAACTGGAGCGGTTGCTGGGCAAGCTGGAGGAGTGGTTCGGCCTGCCGCGGCCGGCGGAAAGCTGAACAAAAAATCCACACCACAAGGCATCCGGGCACGGCATACTGCTCATCCGCCCGCTTCCCGGCGCAGCGGATCCCATTGCAGAAGACACTAGGCCGAGGTACGACGGCAGGCTCATGGCGCAGCATCTGGAAGGCGACTGGCTGGAATTGGCGACGGTGGGCGGCAGCATCATCCGCGTGCTGAAAGCCGCCCATCCGCGCGCGCGCCGGCTGCGCCTCACCATCACCGCCAAGGGCGCGCGGGTGACCTATCCCAACGGCACCCATCCGGCCCAGGTCAATGCTTTCCTGCGCAGTCACGCCGACTGGCTGGAGCAGAAGCTCGACGAGCTGAACCTGATCGTGAAGCCGCTGCCGCCGCTGCGCGTGGGCTATCCGTGCACGTTCCCGTTGCGCGGCGAGCTGGCCGAGCTGGACTGGGCCGAAGGCGCCTATCCGAAGATCGAATCGCACGAGACCGGGCTGACCCTGGTGATCCCGCGGCCGCATACCCGCGCGCTGCCGATCGCCCGCGGTCTGCTCGCCTCGCATCTGGAAGCGCTGATCCGCCGCGATGTCTCGCGCTGGCTGGCCAGCTACGTGCCGCAGCTCGGGCTGGCGCCCACGTCGCTGCGGATCCGTCCGATGAAAAGTCTGTGGGGCAGCCTGGATACCCGCGACCGGATCAACCTCGATCTGGCGCTGGCGCTGGCCCCGTCGGCGGCGTTGCGCTACGTGCTGGTGCACGAGCTGTGCCACCTCAAGGTACGCAACCATTCGCCGCGGTTCTGGGTGCAGGTCGAAAACCTGTTTCCGGACTGGCGCGAGCAGCGCGACTGGCTGCGCCAGCACGGCGCGATCCTCAAGTCGGAACTAGATCGGCTGGTCGACGACGTCGCCGATTGATCGTTTCGATACCGCTGACTGATGGATCAGATGATGCGGGCGATGCCGTGGCTCCGCAGGGGCGAGCTCAGAGCTTGCGGGGTTGCCGCACGTAACGCGTACCCAGCAGCACATCCCACAGCGGTGTGGTGAGGCCAAAGTTGCTGTCCGGATGATAGTGGTGGACGTGGTGGGCGCCGGCCCAGCGGCGCAACCACGGATGCCTGAAGCGAACGTGGTGGATGATGAAGTGGCTCAGCCCGTAGATGATGTAGCCGAAGGTGATCGCACCGGCCATCAGCAGCGCGAAACCGGTGGGCATGATCAGCGCAAACAGGCCGGCCAGGGTGAGCAGTACCACCGCCGGCAGGAAGAACGGCAGCGAGTCGTAGCCCAGTGGTTGCTCATGATGCGTGCGGTGCCCCTGTTCGAACAGCGGGACCCGGGTGTGGAACATCCAGCGATGAAAGAAATATTCGATGAAGCTGAAGGCGAACAGTCCCAGTCCGATGGCCAGCAACGCGGTCAGCGGGCTGCCGGCGTGCAGTCGCCAGCCTTCGACGACCAGCAGCAGGCCCAGCGTGGTATCCACGCCGACTTCGGCCCAGTAGTTCGTGCGCGTGCTCGACATCCGCACGATCGCATCGACACCTGAGCGTACAAAGCTTTGCTTCATCGGTTGCTGCATCGTTCCGTTTTCATGCAAGGAAGCACCCCCAAAGCGCGGGAGAATGCTGCCATTCTCCCATGTTGTCACCAGCAATTCACAATGATGTGCTTGGGGCGGCTGACTCGCAGATGACCGGATCGGCGCGGATAGGCCGATCCCGCGGGCGCAATGTCAGTGTGACAGCGCGAATCCGGTGAGGATTTGCGCGGTTTGTTCAGGCCTTTCCAGCATCGGCATATGGTTGCAGCCGTTGATGGTGCTGGCGCTGATTGCGCTGGCGGCGGTCAGGCCGTTGCGCAAGCTGTCCAGCGCGGAAACGTCGATGACCTTGTCGTCATGGCACCACAGGCCGAGCACCGGCATGCTCAGCTGGCCGAGCCGGTTCTGCACGGCGAGGTATTGCGACGGCTGGCGCAGCTCGTTGAAGGTGCGCTCGATGAAGCCATGGTCCTGCTGGTTGCGCTTGACCAGCACATCGACGAGGCGACCGGGAACGACCGGCGGCTTTTCGAAGGCCAATGCGATGGCGCGCTCAAAACCGGCACGGTCGTCGAACACGAACGGATCCTTGCCGGCCTGCACCTCGCGATCGAACGTGTTCGGTGTGGCCTTCAGGCCAAACGCATCGACCAGCGCCAGTTCGGCGACATGCTCGGGATGCTCGCTGGCATAGACGCCGGCGATCGCCCCGCCCATCGAATGGCCGACCAGCACGAAGCGCTGCAGGCGCAGGGTCTGCACGAATCCGCCAAGGCGCGCGGCCTGCGCGTCGATGTTGTAGCTGGCATCCGTCACGCGCGAAGACTCGCCCCAGCCGGGCAGGTCGGGAATGATCAGGTGAAAATGCGGTGTGAGCAGCTTGGCTGTTTCCAGCCAGACTGTCTTGTCCGAGGCAAAGCCGTGCAGCAGCACGATGGTCGGGCCGTCACCACCTTCGTAATAGCTCCAGCGCGTATCGCCGGCCTGCACCGAATGCTTGTCCAGGTGTGCCGCCATCGCCTCACGCGCGAAGTTCGCCTGCAGCAGCCATTGCGGCGCAAACAGGTAACTGCCACCCAGCACGATGGCCAACAGGGCGAGCAGCCACGCCAGGAATTTCAGCCGGCGGAACAGCATGCGTTTCCAGAGCGGCGTGGCGGTGGGGTTTGTCGATGGCGGCATGGCGGTTTCTTGAAGAGTTGTGTTGAGCGTTGCTCCCTCCCCTGCATGTCCCAAAGGGACTTCCTTCGGTCGCAGGGGAGCGTTCGGGAGGGGTGCTCTTGATCTTGATTGAAGATCAAAAGCATCACCCCCTCCCAACCTCCCCCTGCTGCGCAGGGGGGAGGAGCCATCAGTGTTTCGCTTTCTTTGCCTTGGCGATGATGTCTTCCACGACCTGCTGGGTCAGCGGGTGATAGCCGGTTTTCGCCTTGGCGTAGACCTGTTCGGCATAGACCAGGCCGTCCGGCGATTTCACGAAGGCCTTGTACAGCGGCGTGGTCAGATACAGCCGGCCGATCCGCGTCATGTGTTCGGCGGCAGCCGTCCAAACGGCCTTGTCGCCGCCGGCGATCGCATGGCTGTACCAGCGCATGCCGATCTCGGCGTTCGGCGTGCCGGTGAGGTGCCAGGCGGCATCGAGCTGCTGCAGCTTGTCCAGTGGCGCGACGTCGGGCAGACGGTCGAGGAAGTACATCCACTCCTGCGTGTTCCAGCCTTTCGCATCGAGCTTGTCGGCGGTGAGTTTGCCGGCGAGGAAATCCGTGCGCTCCTGGTCGATCGTGTTGAAGCGTGGCGAATCGGGCAGCGGCGCATCCTTCGGAATGCCTTCGCCGTAGACCCAGGCCTTAACCTCTTCCCAGCTCATCCTGCCGGGATACTTTTCGATCAGGTTCGGCTTCATGTAGTCGAGCATCTGCTCGGTGCTGATGCTGTGCCAGGCGAAGTGGTTGAAGTAGCCCTTGAGGTAGTCGTCGAACGCCGTGCGGCCGAAACGCAACTCCAGCGTGCGCAGGAACCACGAGCCCTTGTCGTAGGCCACGTCGGACAGCGAGTCGTCGGCACCCACGCCACGCGGATCGGGTGCCAGCTTCTGCGAGTTGGCCGGCATCGCGCCGATGCTCTTCTGCAGCGCGCGGGCCGACAACAGCGCTTCCTCGTCGGCCAGCGGCTTGCCATACACCGCCTCGGTGATGCGGCCCTGCACGTAGGTGGTGAAGCCCTCGTTGAGCCAGATATCGCGCCACGCAGCGCTGGTCACCAGGTTGCCCGACCACGAATGTGCCAGCTCATGCGAGACCAGCGAGACCAGACTCTTGTCGCCGACCAGCACGGTCGGCGTGGCGAACGTCATGTTCGGATTTTCCATGCCGCCGTACGGGAACGACGGCGGCAGCACCAGGATGTCGTAACGGCCCCACGCGTAGGGGCCATACAGCTGCTCGGTGGTGGCGATCAGCTTTTCGGTGTCCTCGAATTCGTGCGCGGCCTTGTCGACGATCGACGGTTCCGCATAGACGGCCGAACGCGGCCCGGTTTCCTTCACCGCGATATCGCCGGCGCCGATCGCCAGCAGATAGGACGGGATCGGATGCGGCTGGTCGAACGTGAAGTCGCCGTCCAGCGGATGCTTCGCGTCGTTGATCGCGCTCATCACCACGCGCACGTCCTTCGGCGCGCTGACGTGCGCATCGTAGGTGAAGCGGATCGCCGGCGAATCCTGCAGCGGAACCCACGAGCGTGCGTGGATCGACTCGGACTGCGAGAACATGAACGGCAGCTTCTTGTCCGCCGTCTGCGCCGGCGTCAGCCATTGCAGGCCGGAGGCGTCGGGCGAGGTGGTGTAGACGATGCGCACCTGCGCCGGGTGCTTCGGTGTGGCGATCGTCAGCTTGCTGCCGAGCTGCTTGTCGCGCGGTGCCAGCGCATATTTCAGCGGCGTGGTCCTGCCGTCGGCACCGAGCGCCTCGATCTTCGCGATCCGCAGATCGCGCGTGTCCAGCACCAGCGACTGCGCCTTGGGATTCTTCCAGTCCAGCTTCAGCGTGGCCTGGCCATCGAGCTGCCGCTGCGGAAAGTCGATCTTCAGAGCGAGATCCAGATGGGTCACACGCACCTGGTCGGGCTGGGCATAGGAATTCGGGTCGCTGGCGTAGACAGCCAGCGGCAACATCAGCGTGCCGAAGGCGAGGGCGGGGAGCAGGCGCATGGGGAACTCTCGGGCCGGAAAACCCCGAGTATGCCATTGCCCCTGTTCCGGCCGCCCGTGGCGGAAGCTGGGTTCTGGGCGTCCCTAGGGCAATTCCCTGCTCGAATGTGGGTCGATCGCATACGGATGCATGGTGGCGAGAACGCCCGGCTGCGCCTCGACTCGCGCGATCCACGCACGAAAGTTTGGGTAGGCCACCAGTGAAAGTCCGGCCTCCTCGGCGCGGCTGGCATAGGCAAACAGGGCCATGTCGGCGATGCTGTAGCGATCACCGGCGATGAACAGCCGGGTCGACAGTTCGTTTTCCAGAATGCCCAGCGATCGCACCGCGGCGCTGCGCTTGGCTTCGATCATTTCAGCCGAGCGCCGTGCGAGCTTGCCGGTCATCGTCCAATGCCGCAGCGAGCCGATCACCGACTCCACCCGCTCCTGCTCGAAATGCAGCCATTGCTGCACCTTGGCGCGGTCGAACGGATCGCTCGGCAGATACGGTGTGCCCTCGGCGAGATACGCCAGGATCGCGTTTGATTCCGTCAGCACGCGACCGTCGTCGAGCTGGATCGCCGGCACCGTACCGGTCGGGCTGATGCGCCGAAACGCCGCGCTCTCGCCTCCGCCCTCGAAAATGCTGATCGGCACCGTACGATACGCCCGGCCCAGGTGATTCAGCAGCAGGCGTACCTTCCATGCGTTCTGTGAAGGCAGGTAGTCGAACAACGTCAGCATGGCAAGCATTCCTGTAAAAGTTGAAGCGCAGTGTGGATGGCGCTTCAATCCCGAACCATCCGTTTCTTGCGCCGATTTGTCATCGCCGGTGATGACCATGGCGTTTTCCATCAAGACTGTGGCAATCAGACGCCGGCCGGAACACACGCTCCACCAAGCCATCACGTGTACCTCGTCATGCTGGGGAGGCCATGCCACGAACCGAGCCGATGCGCACATTGCCTGCACCCATGCGTCGACTACCGTGGCTGTTGGGTCTGCTGTACGTGCTCTACCTGATCGCAGGCAATATCTTTCTCAACAGCCCGCTCGCTCCGGCCGAGGTCAATCGCAAGCCGCAGGTCTTTCACGCGCAGTGGGCGTGGGCGTGGACGCTGTGGCCGGGACAGATCCATGTGTACGATCTGCGGTTGCACGGGCAGGCGCGCCAATTGCTGTGGAGTGCGCAGGGCGATGCGGCGAGCGGCCGCATCATGCTGTGGCCGTTGCTTCGGCATGAACTGCGTTTCGGCCAGGTCCGCACCACGGAGGTGAGCCTCGATATCCAGCCGACCGGCATCGACCTCAAGCCGCCGCCGTGGCGAAGCGACGCGTGGCGCATCACGGTCGATCGGGTCAGCACGGTGTCGCTGCGGCAGGTGCGCATGGGTGACCTGGTCGCCGATGGTGATGGCGAGGGCGAGCTCGGCTTCACCCACCAGTTGCGCGGCGGTTCGACGGCGATTTCTCCCTCGCACGTGCTGATGTCGAAGGCGCGTTTGCACTACCGGCAGCTGGAGCTGTTGCACGACGCCAGACTCGATGTCCATTTTGCGTTCGATCCATTCACTCACGAGCAACTGCCAGGCTGGCAGAAGATCGAGCGGGCGCAGATCCATGTCATCGCGGAAGGGGTGACGCCGGCCATCGCGCTGGGCGCCGACAAGGCCGGCGCAATGGCAGTCAGGTTGTCGTCGCTGACCGGCCATCTCGGCACGGACTTCCTGCTGGATCATGGCACGCTGGCGCCGGGCGGGCGCCTGCAATGGAATGCGCCGGTGGCGATCACCGATGCCGACGGCACCCAGCAACAACGCCGCGGTCAGCTCGATCTCGCCGTGCTGGCCGATGGCGTGATGATCGATGTGCGGATTCCGCCGCCGACGGGCACCGGCAGCGCCACGGCACTGAACCAGCTGAAAGCGCACCTGCTGTTCGCCAGCCGGCAACTGTTGCCACGACCTTCGTACGACGAGGCGCTGCGGCTGCTTTCCGGCACCGCCGAGGCACGCTGGCATTTCGCCTCGATGCGCTGGCTGGCGCCGCTGATCCAGTCCAAACCCTGGCTGCAGTTGAATGGCGCAGGCGACATCGTCGGTGCCTTGCAGATCGAGGCCGGCCGGCTGCTGCCGGGCAGCCATGTCGAAGTGCCGCAAGCGGTGCTGGTGGCGGACCTGCTCGATAACGTGTTCACCGGCAGCACGCGTGCACAAGCGCGCGTGGTAGCCGGCAAGGAGGGTGTGCGCACCGTGGTGGACATGATCGCGGATCGCTTCACCCTGGCGCCGCGCAATGCGCCGGGACAGGCTTATCTGCGAGGGCAGGCGTTGCAGGTGGCGTTGCAGTCATCCGCCGATCTGGCAAGCATCGGCCACGATTTCATTGCCCGCCTGCATTTCGCCGATGCCGAGGTTCCCGATCTGCGCGCCTACAATCGCTATCTGCCGGGCAAGAGTCTGTATTTCCTGCAGGGCAACGGACGGATGAGCACCGAGTTCACCCTCGATGGCAAGGGCGACGTGAGCGCCGGCCGCATGCAGATGAGCAGTGCTTCGGCGCAACTGGCGCTGGGCGTGTCGCGTCTCACCGGCAAGCTCAGCATGGATACGAAGCTGGATCACGCCACTCGCGACGGCCACAGTTTCGATCTGGACAATTTCACGCTGGCGCTCGATGGCGTGCGTGTCGAGGGTTCCAGTGCGCCGCCGTGGTGGGTCAGGGCCACCCTGCAGGATGGCCATCTGGACTGGGACCACCCCATGCGCGTACGCGGCAGCGCCACGCTGGTGATGAAGGATGTCAGCCTGCTGTTGTCGTTGTTCGCCGACCGCAGTGCGTTTCCCAAATGGATCACCAGCATGATCAACGAAGGCCAGGCCATGGCGCATGCCGAGGTCGAGGCGCAGCGCGGTGACTTCATCCTCGATCACCTGGTGGCGAGCAACGAACGCATCGACCTGTTTGCGCATCTGCGCGTGAGCGACGGCAAGCCCAGTGGCGATCTCTACGCGCGCTGGGGCGTGCTCGGCCTCGGCGTGGAGCTGGTCGACGGCAAGCGCCACTTCCATCTGCTGCATGCCCAGTGCTGGTATCAATCGCAGCCGGATCTGATTCCTGCCGAAGCGATCTCGGCACCCTGAGCGCGCAGCCTGTCTAAGCGTAGCGATCTGCCAACCGGTCGGTGGCCTGCACCAGCTGGTCGACGATGGCCGGATCGATTGCGCTGTGCCCGGCCAGCACCACGTGCAGATCCGCTTGCGGCCATGCCTGGCTCAGGTCCCAGGCACTTTTCACCGGGCAGATGATGTCGTAGCGGCCGTGCACGATCGTGGCCGGAATGTGCCGAATGCGATCGATATCGCGCAGCAGCTGATCGGCTTCGAGAAAGATCGCATGGCGGAAATAGTGGGCTTCCATGACGGCCAGGCTGACCGCCTTGTGCGGGTCTTCGAAATCGCCGGCGCCGTCGGGATCGTGCAGCAAGGTGGTGCTGCCGCCTTCCCACGCGCTCCATGCCTTCGCGGCGGCGAGGCGCATCGCTTCATCGTTGCTGGTGAGGCGACGCCAGTAGGCATCCAGCATCGAGTCGCGCTCCTGCTCGGGGATGAAGTCGCGAAAGCGCGCCCAGCGCTCGGGAAAGATCTGCGAGGCGCCACCATCGACTTCGTTGAACCAGCGCAGCTCGTGCGGTCGGCCGAGAAAGATGCCGCGCAGCACCAGCCCGAGCACACGCTCGGGATGCGTCTGCGCGTAGGCCAGCGCCAGGGTCGAGCCCCACGAACCGCCGAACACGACCCAGCGCTCGATGCCGAGCTGCTCGCGGATTGTCTCGATGTCGGCGACCAGATGCCAGGTGGTGTTGTCGGCGAGTTCGGCGAACGGCGTGGATTTGCCGGCGCCGCGCTGGTCGAACAGCACGATGCGGTAGCGCACCGGATCGAAGAAGCGGCGGTGATACGCGGCCAACCCTGCGCCCGGCCCACCATGCAGAAAGATCACCGGCAGGCCGGAGGGATTGCCGCATTCTTCCACGTACAAGGTGTGAGGTGCATCGACCGCAAGGCGGTGGGTCTGGTACGGCTCGATCTCGGGATACATCTCGCGCATGACGATAGTCCGGTGAGTCAGCGGTCAGCTGGCGTCGAATTGCAGGGCGGCGGTGAGGTCGCCTGGCGGCGGACCACCGGCGGCGATCATGGCGGCGTCGCGCAGCTTCAGGCCGGGCAGCTGCTTCAGGCCGAAGCGACGGGTGATGAAGCGCAGGATCGAACCGGTGTCGTAGATGGTGTGGTCGACGAAACCTTTCTTTGCGAACGGTGACACGATCAGTGCGGGGATGCGCGAACCCGGTCCCCAGCGATCACCCTTGGGCGGCGCCACGTGATCCCACCAGCCGCCGTTCTCGTCCACCGTGATCACCACCAGCATATGCGGCCATTGCGGACTCTTCTGCAACGCCTCGACCACCTGCGCCAGGTGCTGGTCGCCGGCGGCCACGCTGGAATAGCCGGCGTGCATGTTGAGATCGCCCTGCGGTTTGTAGAACGACACCGGCGGCAGCGTGCCCGCTTCGATCGCGGCGATGAAATGGTTGCTGTCGGCGCTGCTGCCCACGCCGGCGTCGCGCAGATGCTGTTGCCGTGCCGCTGTGCCTGGTGCGAACTGGCGGAAATAGTTGAATGGCTGATGGTGGATCTGGAAATTCGGCACTTCCGGAAACACGTGGTGGTCGCCGTCGCCATGGCCTTCCAGCGCAAGCTGCCAGCCACCGGCGTACCAGGCCCAGTCGACATTCGCCTCCGACAGCACGTCACCGATGGTGAGGTGGACTTGCGCCGGCAAGGTGTTCGGGCTGTCGGTATCGGCGAAGCGCGGATCGAGCTTGTCGCGGCTGAACGCCGGCGCGTATGCCGGGCCGATCGTGTTCACCGCCCAGAAGTCCGGCGTGAGCGCATCGGGTGCGGCGAACTTCGCACGGCCCTGCATCGCACTGGCCGGCGAGTCGTCGGCCAGCTTGGGTCGGATGCCGGTGGGGTCGTCACCCTCCACCACGGCGATCTGGAATTTCGCCGGGCCCTGATCGGCGTTCGGATAGAACGCCGGCTGTGCGGCGGCCAGGTATTGATGATTGAGGAACGAGCCGCCGAAGGCGCCCATGAAGAAGTTGTCGCACAAGGTGTATTGCTGCGCGAGCTGCCACAGCTGCAGCTTTGCTGCGCCGTCGGCGTAGTGGCCCATCACCATCGCGCCGGTGTTGCCCCACGCGACGAAGCCGTCGTTCCTGCCGCCATTGATCTGCAGCTGATTCTCGTAGAAGCGATGCACCAGATCGCGGGTGATCACGCCGTACGGCAGCGGATCACCATTGGGCATGCGCAAGGCGAACGGCTGGTTCGGCAGGCCGGTGATCGCATGCTCGTCGATCTGGTAATGACGGCCGTCGACCGTTTGCGCGTGCGGCGCCAGGCCGCCCCAGATAGGTGGCAGGGTGGTGAGCAGGCTGCCATCGCGATCGCGCTGGCGGTATTCGGGCGCATCGAGCTGCTTCAGCGGTTGCGCCAGCCCGGGGAAGTGCGCGAACAGATTGTTGAAGCTGCGGTTCTCCGCGTACAGCACCACCACCTGCTGGATGTGCTGGCGCAGCAGTGCGTCGAGCGCTGTTGCGGGCAGTGCCTGCGAATCGGCGGCTGTCGGACGATTGCCGCCGTGCGGAGTGCAGCTGCCGAGCGTCAGTGCCGCGCCGGCGATGGCGATGCCGCCGAGCAGGCGACGGCGCTCGGGATTGAATGGCGCCTCGTCGGGAGTCGCAGCGGGCTGGTCGGGGATCTTGTTCGTCATCAGGTCAACCGGTGGGGGCGGCGCATGATTCGTCATCGTGAGCGTGGTGCAGCCACATCAGGCAAGCGTGACAGAGTCGGCTCGCATGATCATCCATCGCGCGACATGGCGAGTCCCGCGTTCCACATCGCGCGGGTCAGCGGGCGATGTTCGTGCGGCGTCTGCAACACGATCAAGGTGGTGGTGCTGTTGCTGGCACCGGTCTTCAGCAGCCGGTCGAGCACGGATTCCAGATGGCTGATCGACATCGCCACTACGTGCAGCAGCGCCGAGTCCTCGCCGGCCAGGCGGCGGCATTCGAGCACTTCGGGAATGTCTTCCACCAGGGTGCCGATACGCGCGCAGGTGATGCCGTCGCAGCGCAGCCGGATCATCGCGCTGATGCCATAGCCGAGCCGCTTCGGGTTGATCGTGGCGCGGTAGCCGCTGATCACACCGGCTTCTTCCAATCGCTTCACCCGCTCGGCCACCGATGGCGCGGACAGTCGCACTTTGCGGCCCAGCTCGGCATAACCCAGGCGCGCATCCAGCTGTAGCGCTTCCAGCAATTGCCAGTCCTTGCCGTCCAGTTCCGGCTTTGATTCCATGACTTTCGATTCCAAGGTGGGATACCTCGTTGGTTGCTTCGATCGTTGGCGAAACATCGTCAATACGATTCGATGCATTATTCCTCGGCGCGATCGGCAAGACTAGGATGCGCACTTCCCATTCTGGAATCCGTCCCCATGGATACCGCTCAACGTCTCGACGGCCGTGCCCTCAGCTATATCGCCATTGCCCTGCTGACATGGTCGTCGGCGTATGCCGCGATCGCCTATGCGCTGGCCTCCTTCACACCCGGTGAGGTGGCCCTGGCACGCCTTGCCATCGGTTCGCTGTGCTTTGCCGCGCTGATGGTGGTCAAGCGGATACCGTTGCCCGCACGACGCGACTGGCCGCAGCTGGTACTGCTTGGTTTGACCGGTCTGACCGTGTATCACCTGTGCCTCAACTATGCCGAAACGCGTATCGCCAGCGGCACCGCGTCGATCCTGATCTCGCTGATACCGGCCGCCACCGCGGCGGTGTCGGCAGTATGGGTGGGCGAGCGACTGTCGCCACGCATGCTGGCCGGTCTTGGGGTAGCCCTGCTCGGAGTGGTCCTGGTGGTTTTGGCCAGCGGCAAGCAGGTGAGGTTCGAACCGATGGCGGCGCTGGTGCTGGTCAGTGTAATTGTCTCGGCGTTCTACTGGGTGGGACAGAAACCGCTGTTCGAGCGCAACAGCATGCTCGGCGTCACCGCGTTCACGTTCTTCGCAGGCACGCTCGGTGCCTTGCCGTTCGGACTGCATCTGCCACAGGCACTGACGACCGCGCCGTGGACGCATATCGCCGCACTGTTGTGGCTGGGCATCGCACCGACCTTCGTCGGCTATCTCGCGTGGAACGCTGCGCTGCGCCAGGCCTCGGCCTCGCAGGTCTCCAGCTTCATCTACTTCTCGCCGCCGATCGCGGTGCTGATCGGCTGGCTGTGGCTGGGCGAACAGCCGGGAGCGCTGACCCTGGTCGGTGGCGTGATCACCGTCGGCGGCGTGGTGCTGGCGAATACGCGCCGCCGCGCTGCACCCGTCGTGCTGGTGGCGTCCGATACCTGCGAACAGAGCTGAGAGGAGTCGCCGCATGTACGAGCTGTATATCGCCAACAAGAACTACTCGTCCTGGTCGCTCCGGCCGTGGCTGCTGCTGAGCGAGCTGGGCATCCCGTTCCACGAGCGGCTGGTGTCGTTCGCGCCGGGTACCGGATCGAGCTGGAGCGCATTCCGCGCGTTCTCGCCGAATGGCAAGGTGCCATGCCTGCGCGATGGCGACACGGTGGTATGGGATTCGCTGGCGATCGCCGAATATCTGGCCGAGCTTCATCCGCGCGTGTGGCCATCGGATCCGAAAGCGCGCGCATGGGCGCGCTGCGCGGTTGCTGAAATGCATTCGGGCTTCGCTGCACTGCGCACGCACTGCGCATTGAACTGCGGCCTGCGCATCCGGCTGCCCGATGATTTGCCGACGGCATTGCGTGCCGACATCGCGCGCATCGACGAGCTGTGGAGCGAGGGCCTGGCCCGCTTCGGCAGCCCATTCCTGGCCGGCAATGCGTTCGGTGCGGTCGATGCGTTCTTCGCACCGGTGGCGTTCCGCATCCAGACCTATGGGCTGACGCTGGGCGATACAGCTGCTGCCTACGCACAGCGTGTGCGTGAGCTGCCGGGCATGCGTCGCTGGTATGCTGATGCGCTGCAGGAAACATGGCGCGATCCGGAGCACGAGGAAGAAGTGCAGCAGTTCGGCACCCTGCTGGAAGATCTGCGCGCGCCGGTGGCTTGATGCATCGGCGCAGCCGTCGTCAGGGCTGTGTCGGCAGTGCCGCAGTCTTGCCTGAGCGCTGCACCTGCCAGCGGCCCAGCGTGACCAGCAGCACCGCGACCACGACGAATACCAGCAGCACCGCGCAAGCATTGATCAGCACGCGCAGATAGCCCAGCGTGCCGACGTCGAGGAACGGATACGGATACCAGTGGGTAATCGCGCCGCGGATCAGCGCATAGGCGAAATAGGCGGCCGGATACAACTGCCAGACCATGATCTGCGGCCAGCGCAGCGTCGTCTTCGACACCGCCAGCCACCAATACAGCAGGAACAGTGCTGGCATCACCACATGCAGGACGTTGTCGGCCACGATCTGCCAACCGCGCGGCTGCCATAGCTGGCGCAGCATCAGGTTGTAGATCGCCGCGACGATGACGATGCTCATCGCGATCGCGGTATGCACATCGGGTCGGGTGAAGAATCGGCTGACTGCTCCGCGTGGTCCGCATGCGTCGGCGGTCAACGCCAGAGCGGCCAGTACATTCGTCAGGATGGTGAAGTAGCCGAAGTAGATCCACACCCCGGTCAGTGCGCCTTGGCCGCTCACTATCGTCAGCTGTATCGACAACAGCAGCTGCAGCGCGAGTGCGGGCCAGCCGAGCAGGGCGGCAATGGCAGCGAATGAGCGGTAGCGATTCGGCATGGACAGCAGCCTGGGCGAAAGAGCGACGATCACGCAAGAAGAATCGAGACGCAACTGTCTACTGCACCAGTCTGTGACGGTAAAAACCGAGCACGAGGCGGTGATAGTGCAGTGGTGCATTGGGTGCCAATGCGAGGAAGCAGGAAATCACTTGGACTAGCATGACTCCAAGCAACACCAGAAGCGTGTCGAAGAACATCCAGCCGCAGGACAACGACGCACCCACAATCAGCAAGCCGCGCTGATATGGCAAGTCAGCAGTCGAGCAGCGTCGCTCGACCATGATCAGCGTGAATATCAAGGCGATCGTTGCAACGAATGCCGCGCCCCACATGGCGATGGATACATCGTTCCCTATGGAAGCCACGCTCATGGTTAGAAGCGGGGAGCTGCGTACTACTGCCATAGCGAGAAATGTGAGTGGACGGGTCAATACGTGCATTCTCAAAGGTTCATATGACATGGCACGTATCCATTCGTGTAGACGTCTATCCGGATTGCCTCAGAGCTTGTACGCCCGGTGGATCGCCACGATGCCGTTGCTGAGATTGCGTACTTCGACGCGACCGAAGCCGGCGCGTTCCATCATGCCTTTCAGGGTTTCCTGATCCGGATGCTTGCGGATCGACTCGGCGAGGTATTGGTAGCTGCCGGCATCGCCGGCGAACAGCTGGCCGAGCCTGGGCAGGATCTTGAACGAGTGGAAGTCGTACAGCTTGCTGAAAACTTCGCTCTTCACCTTGGAGAATTCCAGCACCAGCGCACGACCACCGGGCTTGAGCACGCGGCAGATATCGGCCAGCGCCTTGTCCTTGTCGGTGACGTTGCGCAGGCCGAAGGCCATGGTCACCGCGTCGAACGAGTTGTCCGGGAACGGCAGGACTTCGGCGTTGAGCTGGGCCCAGCGCAGGCCGCTGACCAGACCGCGGTCGGTCATGCGGTCGCGGCCGACGCCGAGCATCGCTGCATTGATGTCGCCGACCACCACTTCGCCCGAGTCACCGACCACGGGTTTCAGCAGCGCGGCGATGTCGCCGGTGCCGCCGGCCAGATCCAGCACACGGTCGCCGCGGCGCACGCCGCTGACCGCCACGAAGTGGCGCTTCCACAACCGGTGCACGCCGAATGACATCAGGTCGTTCATCAGGTCGTAGCTGCGCGCGACCGAGGTGAATACCTGGCCGACCAGTTTCTGCTTGTCGCCGACCGGTACGTCGCGGAAGCCGAAATGGGTGGTCGAGTCCGGCGTGGTCTTGGGGGGGTGTTCGCTCATGCCTGCATGCTACCGGAGACCGGCCGTGTTCTGGCCGGCCTGACTAGAGGGGAAGGTCGGGTTGCTTGGGTTGTTCGGCGGCATCGGCGGCGATGTGCGCGTGCAGCTGGTGCTCGGCATCGACATGGCGCTGGTGCAGGTCCGCGCTGGAGGCATCCGCAGGTACGTTGCCGGCGTCAAGCTGGGCTGGCGTGATCTGCGGCTGCGCCACGGTCTCGGGCATGTCGTCGTTCAGGGCCTCGCCCGCGGCGGATTCCTTCTCGCTGCTGCCGGGGGTGATCTTGAGGATCGAATGACGCACCTCGCGCGACAGGATCACCCGCGCATCGCGCACCATGCCTTCCAGCGCGCTGTCGTAGTCGAGCTTGCCGTCGTCGTCGGTCCACACCACGCGGCGCTCGCGCAACTTCTGGATGAAGCCGCGGAACAGCGCCTTGTCGAAGAACTCCGGTGCGGACAATTCATTGAGCAGACTCAACCGCTGCGCGGTGAGCGTGCAGGCGTTCTCGAGTTCGGCGCCGGTCATCGTGTGCGGCCCGTTCTTGGCCAGCGCGGCGATGGTGATGTAGTAGCGCTCGAACGCCTGGATCAGGCTGCGCGCAATCACCTTGAGCTGGAATGCGCTGTCTTCCTGGCCGGCGCTGCGTTCGAGTGTGCGCCCGTCGTTGGTGGATTCGAGCAGGCCGCGGCGCACGAAGAAGTCGACCGTCGCCTGCAACTGCGTGCAGAAGCCCTCGCCGTCCCACGGCAGGAACAGCTCGCCCTGGATGAACGGGTAGATGATCCGGCCCAGCCGCAGCACCGAGGCGCGCGACATGCGTCGGTTGTTGAGGAAGCAGCAGGCGACCCATGCGGCGGTTGCGGTCAGGTGCAATACGTTGTTGCGGAAGTAGCTGAGCAGCACCGCCTGTTCGCCGTTGACGGTCAGCACGTCGCCCAGCGGATGCTGTACCCGCTGGATCCACGCCATCTGTTCGCCGTAGGCGATGATCGCAGCCGGATTCATCGGGGTCAGCGTGACGCGATCGGAATACGGCAACTCTTCCAGCAGGGTCTTGCTCAGTTCGAGCTGGGTCAGCAGGTCGCTCTCGGCCATCGCGTGCTTCGGCGTGGCCAGCAGGGCGAGCGCCAGCAAGTTGATCGGATTGACGTCGGCGGCGCGGTTGATGTTGATCTGGATCTGTTCGGCCAGGCGATCGGTCACGCCGTTGAGCCATTCCGGCTTGGCATCCGGGTCGGTGGTGGCCGCGCGCCAGTCGGCGCTGGCCGCGTCGAGCAACGGCGTCAGCGCGATCGGTTCACCGAAATTCAACGCCACATGACCGTAGCGCTGGCGCAGCACTTTCAGCCCGCGCAGCAGGCCGAGCAGGGATTCCTTTTCCTTCGGCTGGCCGCTGAGTTCGCCGGCGTAGGATTTGCCTTCCATCAGCTTTTCGTAGCCGATGTAGACCGGCTGGAACAGTACCGGACGGCGCGGCGCGCGCAGGAACGCGCGCACGGTCATCGCCAGCATGCCGGCGCGCGGCGCCAGCAGCCGACCGGTACGCGAACGGCCGCCTTCGATGAAGTATTCGATCGGCACGCCGCGGTCGATCAGCTGCGCCAGGTATTCGTTGAATACCACCGAATACAGCGCATTGCCCTTGAAACTGCGGCGCAGGAAGAACGCGCCGCCGCGGCGCAGGATCGGTCCGATCACCGGCAGGTTGAGGTTCACGCCGGCGGCGATATGCGGCACCACCACGCCGGAGACATGCAGCTGGTAACTCATCAGCAGGTAGTCGGCATGGCTGCGATGGCAGGGCACGTAGACCACTTCGTGGCCAGGCGCGGCGGCGCGGGCCTTGTCGAAGTGGTGCATGGCGATGCCGTCGTACAGCTTGTTCCAGAAATTCGCCAGCAGGAACGAGACCGAGCGCACCACCGGGTGCGAGTAGTCCGCGGCGATCTCCAGCACCAGCTTGTGCGCCTTGCGCCATGCCTTGGCCTGGCTGATTTTTTCCTTGGCCGCGCTGGCGGCTATCGCGGCGCGCACCGGTTCGGCATTCAGCACGGCATCGACCACGGTGCGCCGGTGCGACAGGTCCGGCCCGACCACTGCGGCGCGGATGCGGTGGAAGTGGGTGCGCAGCACCCGCGCGATCTTGCGCGCGAAGCGTTCCGGCGTGATTTCGCCGGATTCGTCCAGCACGCTGCGCAACGACACCGGCGCGGAGAAATGCACCACCGTGTCGCGCCCATTCAGCAGCAGCGCCAGCATCCGGCGGAAGCGGCCGACCATCACCCAGTTTTCCGAGAACAACACGCGGAACCAGCCACTGTCGCGGCTCGGCGCGCGGCCGACGTAGATCGACACCGGCACGATCTGGATATCGCGTTCGGGCATGCCTTCCAGGGAGCGCACCAGTTGCCGCAGCGGTTCGTTCGGCGCGCGCTGGCGGTTGCGCCCGAAGATCCATCCGTCGCGCCGCGCCAGCGCAAACACCGAGCGCCGCCGGCGCGTGCCTGCCATCGGCTGCATCGGGTTGGGCAGGCCGGCTTCGCGGCAGGCGCGCTGCAGGATCAACGCGTCGGAGAAACCGTCGCGCTCGATTACATAGCAGACCGGTACGCCGGCCTGCAGCAAGGCGGCAGGTTCGGCCGGGTCGCGACGGATGCGCACCCATGGCTGCAGCAGCTGGCCGGCCAGGTTGAACCACCAGGGGGCGCGCTGACGAATGGGGGAATCCGTGGTGTAGATATTCTGCATCCGTCTATTCTAACGGCTGCGCTGTTCAGTCTTGTTTCGCGACGGTGCCGGCGTCGGCCGACACACTGGCGCTGCCGGCCGGCTGGCTCAGCTGTTGATGCGCCTTGCGCGCGCTGTCCAGCATGTCCTCGCTGTACCAGCGGCCGTCCTGCTGCACCAGCTTCGACTCAGTCGACAGCGGCTTGCCGAGCAGGGTGTAGTCGACTTTCACCACGGCGTGGCCATTGCTGTTCGAGACCGGGGTGAGCTTGACCGAGTTCAGCGTGTCGTCCACCGACAGGCCGTAGATCGTCAGCAGCTGCTTGAGGCCGGCGTAACCGGTCGCGTACTTGCCCATCGAGGTGTCGAAATCCATCGTGCGCAGCTGATCGGGATCTTTCAGATCCAGCTTGCGCGCCGTCGTCACGGCCACACCGACCGCCTGCCTGGCCTTGGCCTGGTCGAACCACGGCGTCTGCTGCACCCACGGCGCCAGCACGTCGAGCACGCTGTTGGCCTGGGTCTTCTGGGTCTCGCTGAGGGTCTTGCTCTGCGCCACGCCGCTTTTCAGCAGTGCTTCGCCGACACTGATCAGCACCGGCAACTGGTCCTTGTACTGCTGTTCCATGGCGGTCAGCTTCGGCTGCAGTTCGGCGTACAGCTTGTTCTCCGCGTCCGGCTCGGTGAGCTTCTGCATCGTCGCGTTGAACTTGGCGCGATCCTCGGCCGTGACGTGTTGCTGATCGTGTTGGTGATGGCCCCAGTCGGCACGCATGTTGGCGTAGTCGGCCGGCGGCAGCGCGTGCTTCCACAGCCCGTTGAAGTCACCGGCCTTGAGCAGCTCGACCGAGGCCTGCAAGGCTGCCTCCGGCGTGCTGCCGCCTGGTTGCGAGGGCGCATCCTTGCCGTGACAGGCGCTCAGCAGCAGTGCGGCGGACAAAGGCAACAGGACATAACGGAAGGGGCGCAGGCGCATGGCAGGTTCTCGCGTGGATGACGGCGGAGCGAAAGCGCACCGCGCAGCGTCGTGATCGCGCAGGGTAAGGGTCGCAATGATATGGAAACAAGGGCGGGGCGCAGGATTTTGCGACGCCATAAAAGAAAACCCCGCGGGCCTGGGGCCTCACGGGGAAATCCGGCAGAGCCGGAAGGGAAATGGCCTTGCCTGCAAAATGATGGGTCAGCAGGTGTTGGCAGCGGAAATATTACTTGTTCGTTAAAGCTAAGGCAATGCTTTTGTTTTGTGCGTTAAATAACTGATTCAAATGAATTAAATAATTTCACATGCGTCACTGGTAGCGCATCGCATCGATTTTCTGCTGCCGCCGCTGTTCCAGCGGCGCGCTCCAGTCGTTGTTGAACAATGCCGCTTCCCATGAGCCGTAGGTGGGATTGGGCAGCACGAACCAGCGCGTACCGAGCCACGGCAGGTAGTCGGCGACCGCCTTGCGACGGCCGTCGGTGGTGTTCGCATTGACGTCGACGAAATCGCCGATCTGATCGCCGAACTGCATCAGCACGCGGTAGTGCCGCGCGACCAATTGCCGGCGACAACCCTTTTCGCTGCCAGCCTGCTCGCAGTCATCGACCACGGTGCCAAGGCCAAGAAAGGCCTGCGGCCCGCTCACCGGGAGGCCGGCCTGGCGCAGGTTGGCCAGGGTGGCTTGGTCCAGATCCTTGGCGCGATTGGAGATGTAGATCACGGCGATGCCGTGCTTGGCGGCGAACTGGGTGAACTCGACCGCGCCCGGCAACGCACGGGCTTGGGCCTCCCTGCACCAGGCCGCCCAGTCGGCCTCGTTGAACTCGCCGCCACCCTTCACCACGCGTGCCTGATACGGCGAGTTGTCCAGCACGGTCTCGTCGATATCCAGAATCACCGCAGGCTTCAGGCCCTTGAGTGGGGCGACCCGGTCCGCCTTGCCCAGGGCATCCCATTGCGGATCGCGCACAGCGGCAAGCAGGCGCGATTGGGCGTCGCGGAAGGTCTGCAGATAGATCAGGTCGTGCTCGATCGCGGTCTGGCTCCACGCCACCGCATTGAGGTTGTCGTTGGCGGCAACGCCCACCACGGCCGTCGCTTTCGGCGCAGGCGCCACCACGGCGGGCTGGGGCTTTGTCGTGGCACAACCGGCCAGCAGGGCAAGCGCGAGCAGGGTCGTGGGCAGGCGAAGTGACATGCAGAATCCTTGGGCGAGATGAAGCGCGACAATGACGGAAGTTTACGACAGCCATGGGACAGGGTTGGCAGCCGGCACTGGCTGCTGACAGACTGGCCGCCTCGCACTCACGGCTGCACCACGCATGGATCCCTCCTTGTCCACCACGCGCGGGCCTTCGCCGGCCATCCGTTATGCGAGTTACCTGCTGGCTGCAGCGGCGTTGGTGCTGGTCATCGACGTTCATCTGCTGTCGGCGCTGCTGTCCGGACTGCTGGTCTACGTGCTGGTGCAGGCGATGACCCCGCTGCTGGGCCGGCGCATTTCCGGCGACCGGGCGCGGGTGGTCGTGGTGGCCGTGCTGGGCGCGATCGTGGTTGGCCTGCTGATCCTGCTGATCCTCGGTGCGATCAGCTTCTTTCGCAGCGAAATCGGCAATCCCGAACTGCTGTGGCAGGAACAGCTGATGCCGCTGGTGGAAAAGGCCCGGCAGCAGTTGCCGCCGATCCTGGTCGACAACCTGCCCGACAGCGTCGATGACCTGCGCGTGGGCGCGATCGAGCTGGCCCGCAAGCACGCGGGAACCCTGCAACTGGCTGGCAAGGGCGCCGTGCGGCTGTTCGTGCACATCATCATCGGCCTGGTGCTGGGTGCGATCATTGCGCTCAGTCGTGCCCGTCCGGCGCACCAGGTCGGTCCGTTGGCTGCGGCGTTGAGCCTGCGCTGCCAGCATCTGGCTGCGGCGTTTCACAACATCGTGTTCGCGCAGCTGAAGATCTCGCTGATCAATACCCTGTTCACCGCGATCTTCCTGCTTGCCGCGCTGCCGCTGCTGGGCGTTCATGTGCCGCTGGCGAAGACGCTGGTGGTGGTGACCTTCATCGTCGGCTTGCTGCCCGTGGTGGGCAACCTGATTTCCAATACCGCCATCGCCATTGCCGGCCTGTCGGTATCGCTGGGCGTGGGCATCGCCGCGCTGGTGTTCCTGATCCTGATCCACAAGCTGGAATATTTTCTCAACGCGCGCATCGTCGGCACCCAGATCAGCGCCCGCGCCTGGGAGCTGCTCATCGCGATGCTGCTGATGGAGGCCGCGTTCGGCCTGCCCGGCGTGATCGCCGCACCGATCTACTACGCCTATCTGAAGAGCGAGCTGGAAGCGGAAAAGCTGATCTGAACAACCGGACGGCGATTCAGTCCCGTAACTCGACACCCGCCTCGGTGAGCAGTTTCTTCAGCTCGCGCAGTTGCGGTTCGTAGTGTTTCCAGCGACCAATGGCGGTGCGGTAGATAGGCGCGCGCACCTGCCAGGCATTGGGCGTGTTGACTGGTGCGGTGTTGCTCTCGGATCGCAGGCAGGCATCGTTCCAGGGCAGGTCGCAGAATGCCAGCAGTTGGCGTGCCGTGGCTTCAGGTGCTTCCACCAGCGATTCGTAGGGCAGCTCCAGGATGCGTCCGGGCAGAACCTTATTCCAATGTGCCATCAGGCGGTCGAACTGGATGTAATACCGCCCCGTGTCGAGCAGGTCGAAGGAATAGTCGTAGAAGGGCGTCTCCCGATCGAACAGGTGGCGGAAGTTGCCGAGGCAGGTGTCCAGCGGGTCGCGGCGCAGGCAGATGATCCTGGCGTTCGGCAGGGCGCGGGCGATGAAACCGGCATAGAGGAAGTTGTGCGGCAGCTTGTCGATGAAGCGCGGTTGGTCGGCCGTGGCGGGTCGAGTGCTGGCGAGATAGGTTGCGCCCAGTTGCCGCCAGTCGATGGCGCTCGTATGGGTGGCGATATCCGGGTCGAAGAGCAAGGGCAGCCGGCTGCCTGACGCCTGTTGCAGCGCCGTCGGAAAGTTCTGCAGTTCCCCTGCGGAGTACACGTCCGGATGGCTGGAAAGGACGCGGTCCAGCAGCGTGGTGCCCGTGCGTGGCATGCCAATGATGAAGATCGGCTCGTCGGCAGGATCGCCCTCGACGGGGCCGTCGTGCGCTGCGGGGAACGTGCGGATCAGGCCATCGAACATGGCCTCGTCGTGCTTGCTCGAATAGGATCGCAGGCTGCGTATCGCCGCGTTGCCGCGCACGTAATGCTCGAAGGCTTTCGGGTAATCGGCGGTGTCGTCGTACTCCTTGGCCAGTGCGATGTTGAGGTAGATCTGCGCGCCGATGTCGCTGCCGTGCTGCGCCAGCAACGCCTGCATCCGTTTGAGGTGATTGCTGGTCGGGGCCTGCTGCCGCAGCTGGGCCACGTTGAGGTGTGCTTTCCAATAACGAGGATCGAGCCGGATGCCTGTCTCCAGTTCCCGTTCGGCGCCGTCGTTGTCGCCGATGGCTGTCAGTGCATGGGCCAGATTGAATCGGGAGGAGGCCTGCCCGGGCATGAGTGCTACCGTGCGGCGAAAGGCGGTCGCCGCCTGCTCGAACGCATTGACCTGAGTGTAAGCCACGCCCAGTGTATCCAGCGTCATCGGGTCATTGGGCGAGCAACTCATGGCCTCGTCCGCCACAAGCCGGGCCTCCCGCATTCGCCGGGCCAGGGTCAGTGCTCTCGCGTATTGCGCGAGGAAGTCGGCGCGGCCTGGTTCCAGCTGGGTGGCCTTGAGCAGGTGATCCAGTGCCTGCGGCATCTGTTGTGTCTGCATGCAAGCCACGCCAGCCATGAAATGCACTACCGCATCGTGCGGGGCGACAGGCAGAAGTTGCGCCGCACGTTGCTGCACCCGCGGCCAGTCATTCTGGTTGAATGCGGTGATGAGCTTGGTGTAGGCCCTGGTCGAGTCGATCATCGGAATCCCTTGGCGCAGGAAGGCAAGTGCGGCTGGCTGTCGAGGGTGGAACTGGAAAACATTTGCCCTAGGCCGTCAACTCAGCCACCCGCCAGCATCGCCGCGATCTTGGCCATGTGCGACTGGGCGGTCTCGCGGGTGATTTCCTTGTCCGCCTCCGGGTCCTTGCCTTGCCAGTGCAAATCGGCCTGCGGCAGTTCATGCAGGAAGCGGCTGGGCTGGTTGGTGTGGATGTCACCGTAGCGCTTGGTCTTGGCCGACCACGACAGCGTCAGCAGTTCCTTGGCGCGGGTGATGCCGACGTACATCAGGCGGCGCTCCTCGTCGATGCGGCCTTCGTCGATGGCGCCTTCGTGCGGCAGCGTGCCGTCCTCGCAACCGACGATGAAGACGAAGCGGAATTCCAGGCCTTTCGCCGCATGCAGGGTCATCATGCGCACGGCGTTGCCCGGTTCGTCACGGTCGGCGTGGCTGAGCAGGGCCAGCTGCGAGGCGAGGTCGCCGGCGCTGTTGCCACCCTTCTGCATCGCGCGGAACCAGTCCGCCAGTTCCCTCAGGTTGCCGAGCTTGCGCTCGCGCACGCTGGCGTCAGGCGTGCTGGCGGCGATCTGCGCGGCGTAACCGGTGCGCTTGAGGATCAGCTCGACCAGATCCGCCGCGCTCTGATGCAGCGAGGCGCTGCGCAGTTCATCGAGAAGGTTCGCGAACGAGGCGAGCGCTGCAGCCGGGCGCGGGGTGAGCTGTCGCAGCACGCCGTCGCTGCGGATGGCATCGAGCAGCGAGCTGTGCCGGCTCTGCGCGAGCTGGCCGAGCTTCTCCAGCGTGGTCGAGCCGATCTCGCGCTTGGGCACGTTGACCACGCGCAGGAACGCGGCGTCATCGCTGGGGTTGGTCAGCAGGCGCAGGTAGCACAGCAGGTCCTTCACCTCGGCGCGGTCGAGAAAACTCAGCGCGCCGGTAAGGTGATACGGAATCCGCGCCAGACGCAGGGCCTTCTCCAGCGGACGTGCCTGGAAGTTGCCGCGGTAGAGGATGGCCATGTCGTGCCAGCGTGCCTTGTGCTTCTCGGCCAGGGTGGTGGCGATCGCGGCGACGTGCTCGGCCTCGTGTTCGGCTTCCTTGCATTCCAGCACGCGGATCGGTGCACCTTCCGGGTGCTCGCTCCACAATTTCTTTTCGTGCAGGTGCGGATTGTTCGCGATCAGCTGGTTCGCCGCACGCAGGATGCGCTTGCCACAGCGGTAGTTCTGCTCCAGCTTGATCACGCGCAGGCTTGGCCAGTCGCGGCCGAGCTGGTCGATGTTCTCCGGGTTCGCGCCGCGCCAGGCGTAGATCGACTGGTCGTCGTCGCCCACGCAGGTGATCCCGCCGCGTTCGCCGGTCAGCACCTTCAGCAGGCGGTACTGCGCGTCGTTGGTGTCCTGGTATTCGTCCACCAGCAAATAGCGCAGGCGCTCGCGCCAGGCGTCGCGGCATTCGCTGTCGGCTTCGAGGATGCGCAGCGGCAACCGGATCAGGTCGTCGAAGTCGACCGCGTTGAACGCGGCGAGGCGCTGCTGGTACATGTCGTAGATCGTCGCCGCTTCCAGCTCGCGCGGACTGCGCGCAGCGGCGAGTGCCTCCTCCGGCGAGAGTCCGCCGTTCTTGGCGCGGCTGAGCAGGTTGCGGATGCCGAACAGCACATCATTCTTTGCGCCCTTGGGCGACAGCTCCTTGACGATGCCGGCGCTGTCGTCGGCGTCCAGCACCGAGAAGCCACGGCGCAGTCCGGCGCGCGCATGTTCGATCTGCAGGAATTTCAGGCCCAGCGCGTGGAACGTGCACACGGTCAACGCAGCTGCGTCCTCGGTGCTGACCAGCTTGGCCACGCGCTCGCGCATCTCGCGCGCAGCCTTGTTGGTAAAGGTGATCGCGGCGATCTTCGACGGCGCCAGATGCTTGCGTGCAATCAGGTACGCGATTTTCTGGGTGATCACCGAGGTCTTGCCGGAACCGGCACCGGCGAGCACCAGCAGCGGGCTGTCGCAATGTTCGACGGCGGCCAGTTGTTGCGGATTGAGCATGGATCGAAAGACGGGATGAGGCGGTGGTCGATGGTAACAGAGCACCGCTGGCGCGCCCGCCGGCTTCGGCCATAATCGAACCCACAACAGGCACAAGGAGGAGGCATGACGGATCAGGTGGAAACGACCATAGAGCTGTGTGACGTGGTGGTGATCGGCGGCGGTCCGGGCGGCAGCACCACGGCGGCGTTGCTGGCGCGTCGCGGCTACAAGGTGATTGCGCTGGAAAAGGCGCATCACCCGCGCTTCCATATCGGTGAGTCGCTATTGCCGATGAACCTGCCGGTGTTCGAGCGGCTTGGTGTGCTGGACAAGGTGCGCGCGCTGGGGGTGTTCAAGCCCGGCGCGGATTTCGAGGCGGATAACGAGCGCGGCTACAACACCTACGCGTTTGCCCGCGCGATCGGACAGAGCCCGCCCCATGCTTACCAGGTATGGCGGCAGGATTTCGACAAGATGCTTTACGACCACGCGCGCGAATGCGGTGCGGATGCGCGCGAAGGGCATGAGGTGGTGCAGATCGAGCAGCGGGGTCCGCGCGAAAGCCGGCTGGACGTGAAAACCGACGACGGCCGTAGTTACTGCATCCAGGCGCGTTATGTGGTCGACGCCAGTGGCCGCGATGCCTTCCTCTCCGCGAAAATGAAATTGCGCCGCAAGAACGAGCAGCACCAGAGCGCGGCGATCTTCGGCCACTATCGTGGCGCCGAGCAGCGTGCCGGCGAGGATGCGGGCAACATCAGCGTCTACAGTTTCGAGCACGGCTGGATGTGGATGATTCCGCTGCCCGACGGCGTGATGAGCGTAGGCGCGGTATGCCGGCCGGATTACCTCAAGCAGCGCAAAGGCCGCACGCTCGAATTCCTGCTCGATACGCTGAAGTTGAGCCCGGCGCTGTGGCGCCGTCTGGAGCACGCGGAGCTGATCGACAACGAGGTACGTGTCACCGGCAACTATTCCTACGACTCGACGCGGATGGGCGGGCCGGGCTGGGTGCTGGTCGGCGATGCGTTCGCGTTCCTCGATCCGGTGTTTTCCTCCGGCGTGTATCTGGCGATGAGTGGTGCCGAGCAGGCGGTCGACGTGGTCGATCAGGCCTTGCGCGACCCGGCACGCGAGATGTCCTTGTTGCGCAAGCTGGAGAAACGCCAGCGTGCCGGCATGGCGCGCTTCTCGTTCTTCATCTACCGCTTCAACGGGCCGGTGATGCAACAGATGTTCCGTCAGCCGCGCAACACCTGGCAGCTGGAACAGGGCGTGATCTCGATGCTGGCCGGCGACCTGTTCGATACGCCGAAAGTGTTGTGGCGGTTGCAGCTGTTCAAGCTGGTCTATGCGATCTGCGGCCTGCGCGACTGGCGGTGCTGGCGTAGCGAGCACAAGTACCGGCTGGCGCAGGCGCGCGCGCAGTTCACCGGCGGCAACACGCCGCTGGACAAGGCTTGAGCCGCTTCTGCCGAACGCTCGCGTTACCATGCACGATCACGACCCGAACGTACGCCCATGGCCAAGCTCTATTTCTATTACTCGGCAATGAATGCCGGCAAGACCACCACGCTGCTGCAGAGCG